>ERZ778025.50-NODE-50-length-399990-cov-14.540473_pt1 | contig 399990 bp, 321 predicted proteins | sample MGYA00375755_ERZ778025 | MGnify/ENA primary metagenome ERZ778025 (study PRJEB29350, sample SAMN05389825) | bioreactor metagenome | isolation source: Thiocyanate bioreactor | place: South Africa: University of Cape Town | collected 2014-03-17 ...
GACGTTTGTCCGCATACGCGGACGAACGTCCATCCTCTTCACGGCGCACCATGGGCTCTCACTATACCGTTCGAGCATCTACCTCGGGCAGCAAAGCTCGACCGCGTTCAGGGGCGTCCTCGGCCGCGACCGCTCCACCGTCCCCTGATATCCACCCATCGGGTGCCCGCCCGCGGCTGGCTGCATGGATGGCCTGCCTCGGGAGGGTGGGCAGTCACTCGCGATGCCGCGGCGCGAGCGAGCGTGCGTGCGTGCGTCGTCCGCTGCCGCCTGATGAATCAGGGCGACAATCGTTCTCGCCCCCGAGAGCGAGGGGGCCCGCGATGATGACGCGCGGTCGGCGGAGGGGAACGTCGGGCGAGCAAGCGTACGTCTCGGCAGATGGAGCTGTCGGGTGATGCAGTCGCCGACGAGCTTGCCCTCGCCCATCAAGACTCGATGAATCAGGGCGACAATCGTTCTCGCTACGCAGGGATGGCGACAGGCCGCTGACGCGCGGTCGGCGGAGGGGAACGTCGGCGAGCGAGCGTACGTCTCGGCAGATGGATCTGCCGCGGGTGGGGCGCCTTCCGCTGCCCGCGACGTTGCCGCTCGATGAATCAGGGCCACAATCGTTCTCGCTTCGCTGGGATGGCGAGAGCGAGGGGCACGCGACGATGGCGCGCGGTCGGCGGAGGGGAACGTCGGCAAGCGAGCGTACGTCTCGGCAGCTGGCGCTGCCGCGAGTGGCGATGCAGTCGCCGACGAGCTTGCCCTCGCCCATCAAGACTCGATGGATCAGGGCGACAATCGTTCTCGCTTCGCAGGGATGCCGCGAGTGCGGGGGCTGGACTCGGCTGGAGCGGGGACCGCGAGGAGGGGACGCGGTTGGGGAGTGTCATGTCCGAGGGCGAGCGCGCGTCTCGACCGATGGACCTGCCTCGAACTGGGCGCCTTCGATTCCGGCGACGTGGCTACCCGATGAATCCAGCGTTGTCGGGGCAGATGGAACTACTCGGGGGCGACTTCCGGTACCGCGGCAGAGCGCTGTCGCGAGAGATGGACGCCCTCGAGTTGAGCACCTTCCAATCCCGGCGATCGTTGCCACCCGACGAATCAGGGCTACAATCATTCTGCCCTGCAGCAATGCCGCGCGGTGCTGGGCGGGATCGCGGTGAAGCGGGGGGGGCGCGGTTGGGGGAGTGGCATGTCAGGGAGCGAGCGCACGTCTCGACAGCTCGAGCTGCCTCGAATGGGGCGTCCTCGGCGGCGCGGTCCGAAGCGTCGCGCTTTCGGGCGCGTGCCGCACCGAGCGCGGCCGGTTCACAAGGGCCGGCATCCCGTACACGTGACGTTGCGCGCACGTCACGGGTTGCCTTCATTTCGGCAGCAGCTCGTTCACGCGCTCGTTCTCAAGGTCCTCCGCGACCAGCGTCAGCGGGCGTACGAGGATAGCTTCCAGATCGTCCACTTCTCGATCCAGACCAACCACCTCCACCTCATCCTCGAGGCGGAGGACGGACCGACGAAGACATCGGCCACACGCTCGCGAAACGCGCTGCGTTCGGGCGTGAGTGGCTTCCTCATCGCGTTCGCGCGTCGGCTCAACAAGCTGCTCGGACGCAGGGGCAAGATCTGGAACGACCGGTACCACCGCCATGACCTCGAGAGCCCCCACGAGGTGAAGACCTCGCTGCGGTACGTGGTGAACAACTTCCGCAAGCACGGTCACGTGACCTTCGGAGCGGGGGCTTTCGACTACTACTCGTCGGCCCAGCACTTCGACGGCTGGAGCGATGCGCTGTTCGATTCGTTCGAAGAGCCCGAGCCATGGACCGAGGTCCGTCCGCGCACCTGGCTCCTCGGTACAGGCTGGAAGCGGCACGGCCTCATCCACACAGAAGAAGTGCCAGGCCCTCGTCGTCCGGCTGTACGTCGCTGAGGCTGACGCCGTCACCCGCTGGGTGCACCGCGGTTCGTTGGGTGGGCTGGAGTCGAGGCGCTCGACGCCGGCGACAGCCGCGAGCGCGATGCCGGAATCAATCCCCTTCGGCTTGCGGCTCTGACGATCCGATCGATGACGCCTACTCCGCCTCCGACGCTTGGCGGCGGTGCGTGGGGAATGCCGCGGCCGGAATCGCGGGGTCGTGGAGGCTGACGCTCACACGGCTGCGTGCACGGAGAACTCGAGTGGGGCTGGAGTCCAGGCACTCCACGTCCGTCGGGCGGCTGGCACGCGATTGCGTAATCGGATCCCCTTCGGCCTCTGGCTCTGACGACCAGATGACGCCGAGGCCGCGGTCGCCGCGTGGCGGCGATGCAAGGGCGCAATCCCGCTGCGCGAGTCGTGGGGGCTGTGCACGGGCTCCGCGCGCAGTCCACACGCATCACGCACGCGCAGCCACGCACAGCCCACGCTCACTCCGACGCAGCAAATTGCATTCTCGCGCAGCCCACACATCCGCACGCGGCTCACTCATCCGCACGCAGCCCCCCCCTCGCACGCAGCCCACGCATCCGCACGCAGCCCGCGGCCCTCGCATTGGCCAGGCGCACTCCGCACACGGCCAAGCGCACTTGTCACGCGGCCACGCGCGGGCTGCCTTGACGGTGATCTTCGTCGGCCGCTGTCGACGAATGCCCCCGGGAGCGAAGTCGTGGACGAAGACTTCCTGTTCTCGTCGAGCGGGAGCTTCTTGCGGCGGTGCGAGGCCGATGCAGTCGCCGACGAGCTTGCCCTCGCCCATCAAGACGGCAAGGTGCGGGCTTCGCCGGATCGATGCTGAGCGCGATGAGGTTCTCCTGGTGTACTCGAGCACCGGAAAGTCCTTCATCTCGTTCTCGGGACGTCGTGGATCACTACGACTTCATCCATCCCGGCTGTACGGAGGGAGAGCCAGTCCAGGGCGGCCACTGGCTCGAAGTCTTCGTCCTCCGATCGCTCTTTGTAGATTGCCATGCCTCCACGCGCCGAGACCAAACGACCAACGAGCGGAATGGGCAGCGCGCGGCCACCTTTTCCGACCGTGCCCGTCGAGCAGGTCGAACATCGCGTCGCTGGTCCGGACTCCTCCGCCGCGTCGAAGCGAAGTCCTCGTCCTCCTCCCGGCGCCGGCTGTCGGGACGCATCCGTCGACGAGGCGATGACTCAGACGCCAGACTCGAGGTCAACGTCGCCGGGATCACGACCCTCGGGGGGCCTCGTCGAGCTTCGCCTTCGCGAGCTCGCGGCATCGGACGGACCTCGCGAACGTGGGTCAGGAAGAAGCGACGAAGCAACTGATACGGCGGGCAAGCCGAGCTTGTAGCAACTCAGGTCGCGCTCGCGCTTCGGCGCTCGGTATCGCGGAGCTCCTTTGCCTTCTTGGCGTTCCTCGCGACGGAGTCGAGGAATGGACAGTCGCGTGAAACCCGCGTCCTTCCGGAACACCTCCAGCTCTCGCGACCTCGCTCACTGCAGAGCATCGAGACACATGCACATCCATGCATGGTTACTGACGGCGGAGTTCGTACTCGTTCCACGAACGTCCCATCGAGGTCTCTCGCGTCGGCGCGCGATCGTGGATGGTACTGACCCCGCCCGATGAAGTACTCGAGCCCCTTCAAAACGCCCTCTCTCGTCACTCGGACGGCGATCTCGCTGAGCGCGCTTGCCGGCTCCCTCCTCGCGTGCAGCTCGGAGAGCACGCGTTCGCCGTACGAAACGACGGCGATCGATCCAACCGAGCCGACGGCTCCCGAGACGCCGGCTCCCGCGACCGAGCCGACCGAGAGTGCTCCGGATTCGGACGCTGCGCCTGCACCCGGCGAATGCAAGCGAGCGGCGCCGAGCAACGTGTGCGGGGTGAGCCCGCAATGCGGATGCGATGCAGGGAAGACGTGTGACGTCGTCGATTCGGTCGGGACCGCCAGATGCGTCACCGCCGGAAACGCCGCGATGGGGCACCCGTGCACGGCGACCGCCGACTGCACGACCGGGCTGACGTGCATCTTCGGGATCTGCCATGCGTTCTGCAGCGACCCGACCAAGCCGTGCTCCCAGCCCAAGACCGGAGCCTGCGCGCAGATCCAGACGACGGAGGGCGCCGAGATCCCCAACCTCGCGATCTGCCGGGTCGCATGCGAGCCTCACGACAAGACGAGCTGCGGTGGCACGACGGCCGAGGGCACCGGCGTCTGTCGCGTCGACGTCAACGGCGAGACCGAGTGTCAGGCGGGCGGCTCACGGAACGATGGCGAGAGCTGCTCGCCTTCGGAGGAGTGCGGCCCTGGTCTCGTCTGCACGAGCTCGGCCTCGAGCAGCACCTGCAAGCGATGGTGCAGGGTCGGCCAGGACGACTGCGGTAGCGGCAAGTGCATGGGCTTCGCGAGCGAGATCAACGTGCGCGGCGTCGTCTACGGACATTGCCCCTGACGACACCTCCGCTGTAGACCGCTGCACGCCTGGAGGTCGACGACCTCCGGGCGTGCAGCTGATGCAGTTGAAGCAGCTGATGCTCGCGGGGACCTGGCGCGTCGAAGATCAGCCTGCCTCGATGCACTGCGCTCGGTATGGCTCGCCGCGTGCATCGTGCGGCATCCAACGCGATGCCGTACGAGAGGATCGAGAGCTACGGTCTCATCGGAAACATGCGGACCGCCGCGCTCGTGAGCATGCGCGGCTCGATCGATTGGCTGTGCTTCCCGCACTTCGATTCGCCGAGCGTGTTCGCGGCGCTGCTCGATCACGGTCGCGGCGGACGCTTCTCGCTCTCCCCGCGCGACGACGGCGTGTCCTACAAGCAGCTCTACTGGCCGGACACGAACGTCCTCACGACGAGGTTCCTCTCTCCGGACGGCGTCGCCGAGATCGACGACTTCATGCCCGTCTCGTCCGCCGCGCAGTGGGAGGGACAGATCGTCCGCCGGGTCTCCGCGGTCCGCGGGGCGGTGGACCTCCACCTCGTCTGTGAGCCCGCGTTCGACTACGGGCGCGTCCGCTCCACCACGGAGATCACCCGGCACGGAGCGGTCTTCCAGGGAGCCGGCAACACGCTCGCGCTCTCGAGCGACGTCCCTCTCGTCGCGACCGGTCGCGGCGTCGAGGCGAGGTTCCGCCTCGCCGCCGGCGAGAAGACGACGCTCGTGCTCCGCGGGGTCGAGGGCTGCGGCGAATGCCGGGCACCTGCAACAGCGGAGCAGGCGACCACGGCCTTCGAGGAGACGATCAAATTCTGGCGCCGCTGGCTCTCGAAATGCACGTATCGAGGACGGTGGCGCGAGACGGTGCATCGCTCGGCGCTCCTGCTCAAGCTGCTCACGTTCGACCCGACCGGAGCGATCGTCGCCGCCCCGACATGCAGCTTGCCCGAGGTGCTGGGGGGAGGACGGAACTGGGACTACCGCTACACGTGGATCCGCGATGCCGCGTTCACGCTCTACGGTCTCCTCCGGATCGGTTTCACGGAAGAGGCCGGACGCTTCATGGACTGGCTCGAAGGACGCTGCCGCGAGTCGCACGCCGACGGACCGCTCCAGATCGTCTACGGCATCGACGGGCGAAGCGACCTCGCCGAGTCGACGCTCGATCACCTCGAGGGCTACCGGCAGTCCAGGCCCGTACGCATCGGCAACGGCGCGTACGAGCAGCTCCAGCTCGACATCTACGGAGAGCTGATGGACTCCATCTACCTCTTCAACAAATACGGAATGCCGATCTCCATCGCGCTATGGACGCAGCTCCAGGCCCACGTCGACTGGGTCTGCGCGAACTGGCAGCGGCCGGACGAAGGCATCTGGGAGACCCGCGGCGGTCGAAGACAATTCGTCTATTCGAAGCTGATGTGCTGGGTCGCGATCGATCGTGCGATCCGCCTGGCCGCCAAGCGCTCGTTCCCGGCGCCGCGCGACCGGTGGCTCCGGGAACGCGACGCGATCTTCCAGCAGATCATGACCCGCGGGTGGAGCGAGAAGCGCCAGGCGTTCGTGCAAGTGTTCGATCATGACGCCCTCGATGCTTCGAACCTGATCATGCCGCTCGTCTTCTTCGTATCGCCCGTCGACCCGAAGATGCTCGCAACACTCGAGGCCGTCACACGCACACCGGCGCAAGGCGGGCTCCTCTCCGACGGCCTCGTCTATCGCTACGACGCCGACAAGCCCGAAGACGGTCTCACCGGCAGGGAGGGCACCTTCAACATGTGCACCTTCTGGCTGGTCGAGGCATTGACCCGCGCAGGGCGCGCGGACCGACGCAAGCTCGAACAGGCGAGGCTCCTCTTCGAGCGGATGCTCGGCTACGCGAACCACCTCGGGCTCTACGCCGAGCAGACGGGCTCCACGGGTGAAGCGCTCGGGAACTATCCGCAAGCGCTGACACATCTCGCGCTGATCAGCGCCGCGTACAACCTCGATCGCGCGCTCAGCGAGACGCGGTAGACGCGCCCGCGCGGGCCGACATCCTCGATGGGAGTCACCTCATGGCTGGACGAGGACGGGCCTCCGTGGGAAACCATCCTATATGCAACAGGACGCCCGGCGTCGGATGCTCCTCCGCGTGCTCGCAGTGGTTTCGGGCGTGCCCGTGGCAGCGACGATGCTCGCAAACGCATGTGGTGGCCAGGTCGCTCGCGAGGAAGGCACCGGCAAGTCGAACGCGCCGGCACCGAAGGAGACGGCTGACTCCAGCACCTCGTCCGGAGGTGTCTTCGACCCAACCACGCCCCCGACCGATCCGCCGGAGCCAAAGCCGGCCCCTCCGGCCGACTGCCCGAAGCCGCTCCGCGAACCGCGCGCGGAGCGGTGCCTGCAGGAGAAGGAATGGAGCGAGTCGGTGTGCTTCCCGCTCCCGGAAGACGGCGGCTCCTGTGCATCGCGTTACAGCGAAAGCTGCATCCTCTGGAGCTACAGCTGCGGGCTGGTCCAGGGCGGCGACTCGATTGCTTGCACGATCCCCGCAACCGACGCCTGCTGCTGGCAGGTCCGAGGCGATTGCGCCGTCGGACGCCCGTTCATCGTGGACGGCCACGCGCTCCTCGCGCCGCTCGCGCTCGGGGAGCAGACGTGGACGGTGGCGGAGCTCGCAACCCGGCTCGAAGGGCTCGGCGCCGATCTCGATCCCGCGGCAAGGGCTGCGATCGCGAACGTGTGGTCGCACGATGGGCTCGCCGAGCACGCATCGGTGGCATCGTTTGCGCGGTTCATCCTCGAGCTGCTCACGCTCGGCGCACCTGCGGAGCTCGTCGCTTCGGCCCAGCGCGCGCTCGGTGAGGAGGTCGCGCACGCGGAGCGTTGCTTCAGCATCGCCTCGATCTACGCGGGCGCACCGCGCGGCCCGGGAGCGCTCGATACGCGCGGCGCGCTCGCGTCGTCGCTCGATCTGGCAGGGTTCGCCGCGCGGACGGCCGCGGAGGGCTGCATCGCGGAGACCGTCGCCGCGCTCCAGCTCCACGCCTCCGCCGACGCGACGCGAGAGCCGGCCCTCGCTTCCCTCCTCCGGATGACCGCAGAGGAAGAAGCCGAACATGCGCTCCTCGCGTGGCGCGCGGTTCGCTGGGCGATCGACCTCGGCGGAGCGCCGGTGCGTGAGGCCGTCGGTGCTGTCTTCGCGAGCGCGGCAACGCATGTCGGCTTCGGTCCGTGCCCAGACGAATCGATCGACGAAGCCGTGCTGCATGCGCATGGCATCCTCTCGCGACGCGAGCGGCACGATCTCGCGGTCGCTGCGCTCGCGTCGGTGATCGCTCCGGCGGGGAGAGAGTTGCTCGCCTACGCCGGGTCGCCCGCCACCTCCAGCGAACGAATGGCAGTGGCCTAAGCCAGGCTCGTCGTCGCTTCGTCACCCATTGCGCATCTCGGAGCTCCGTGCCGTCGACGGCCGCCCCGTCACGGAGCGCTCTACGGCCGGGGGACGAGCCCGAGGAGCAACATCCGTGAGGCGATGGGCGTTCCCGGACGGTGATAGCGGAGGTCCTTGCCCTTGCCCGTGCGGACCGCCGCGCCGCTCTCGACGAGGGCACCGAGCGCGCGCTGCGCGGTGCGCAGCGAGACGCCGGCGTGCTCGGCGAGGCTGCGCGCAGACCACGCCGCTCCGTCACCGAGCAGGAGCGCGACGCGCGCAGCTTCGTCGTCCGACGGAGGCAGCAGCACGACGACCTCTCGCTTCGAATCGAGCACGTAGCCGTCGGACGTCGCGACGGGCTCCGCGCCAAGCCCCTCCATGACTTTTCGGAGCCGGCCGATCTCGACGCGGAGCCGTGCACGATGGGACGCGTTCACCCGCCGCGCGGCGAATGCGTTCGCCGCGAGCTCGTCTCTCGGCACCGAAGCCGGCCACGCCCGAGCGAGCAGCAGCAGGAGCTCGAAGAGCGCGGGACGGCGCACGAGTGGGATCGTGACGCGCCCGCCGATCGCGAGGCGCCGGCATGCGTCGACGAGGAGATGCTCGCCGCGCGAGAAGTCCTCGACGGCGAAGAGATCGGCGCCACGGAGCGCGCCTCCTCGCAACACGCGCGCGATCGGATGCGAGAGCTCTTGCTCCAGCGCGACGAGCGCGCGGGCGAGCAGCTGATTGGGAGCTCCCTCCAGGGCGCGCCGTGCGCGCGAGAGGGCGGCCCGCGCATTCGTGGTCGCGACGGCTCGGACGGCGATCTCCGCCTGAGCGAGCCAGGCGAGCGCATCCAGATCCGGCGTGAGCTTGGTCGCGAGGACCTCCTCGACGACGCGCCTTGCCTCGTCGAGGCGACCGAGCAGGACCTCGGCGCGCGCGAGAACGAGACGCATCATCACCGCATTGCGCGTGTCGCCGAGCCGGGCCAGCTCCTTCGCGGATGCTCTGGCGGCCTGCGCTGCAGGAGCCGGGTCGCCCGCAGACAGCGCGATCTCGACGAGCGCGGCGCGGGCGCGGGCGCGCGACCGCGCGTCGCTCGAGAGCGCAATGGCGCGTTCGAGAGCGAGCTTGGCGAGATCGAGATCTCCCATCTGCGCGTACGCGATCCCGCGGAGCGTGAGACCGAGCGGAGTCTCGACTCGCCCGACCAGTCCGAGCGCCTTCAGCGGCTCGCCCAGCGCGAGTGCGCGACCTGCATCGAGCAGGGCCGTCGGTACCGGTGGCATCTTCCGAGGATCGACCGGAGTCGCCGACTTGTCACGTCGCACGTACGGCGGCTCCGCCGATTGGGTCGGCACGAGGTACGCGCGCCAGGAATGTTACTCCCGCGCTGAAGGGCGCCGTCCTAGGTTTCGTGGAGCTCGCGAGGGCGCGACACACCAACCACCAATCCGCGAACATGAGAGGGACGAACATGAGCACCACGGTTCACGCAGCAGAGGTCGTTCGCGAGTACGTCCCGCTGGACGAAGGGCGCATCCACGGAGTGACGTTCGACGGGAAGCTCGTCTGGTTTGCCCGCGACGACGAGATCGTCGCCTTCGATCCGGAGAAGGAGCAAGTCGTGCGTCGTCATCCCGTGCCTGCCGCCGACGCCGGGACCGCGTTCGACGGCGAGCACATCTACCAGCTCGCGCGCCACGAAATCCTGGTGATCCAGCCGGCCGACGGTCGCATCGTTCGAAGGCTCCCCGCCCCGGGGAAGGGGCAAGACAGCGGGATGGCCTGGGCGGACGGTCACCTGTGGATCGGTCAGTGTTACGGCGCGAAGATCCACAAGGTCGACGCGAAGACGGGGGAGATCGTGAAGACCCTCACGTCCGACCGCTTCGTGACCGGCGTGTCGTGCGTCGACGGCGCGCTGTGGCACGGTGCGAGCGTAGACGGGAAGCCGAGCGAGCTCCGTCGGCTCGCGTCTGACGGATCGGTCGAGGAGGTCCTGAGCGTTCCGGTGGAGTCCATCGCCGGGGTCGAGCGAACGCGGGACGGGGACTTCTGGTGCGCCGGCGAGCGCGGAAGACTCCGCCTCGTCCGGCGCAAGAAGTCGGCCTGAACGATCGAGGCGAACGGCAGCGCCGGCGAGCGTGCGTCGAGCTCGCACGCTCGCGGCGCGGTCCGACGACCGACCTCGACGGCAGAGCAACGAAGCTCGACGAGCGCTGACCGGAGGCACGTGACCGCTTGGCGGGCGCGCCAGAGCGGACGCGACGAGCCGGCGCGCTCGCGTTCAGGTCACGAAACGCGCACGGGCATTCCGGTTGCTCGCGTTCTTCGAGAAAGGATGCGAGCAGCTCGCTCGCAACCATGGCCGTGACCCCTGCCGCTACAACGACGGACTTCCGCGCGATCTTCGAAGCGGTACCCGGCCGGTACCTCGCGCTGGCTCCCGACGAGCAATTCACGATCCTGGACGCAAGCGACGAATACCTGAGGGCCGCGAACACGAGCCGTGACGACGTCCTCGGACACGGCTTGTTCGATGTGCTTCCGCTCGAAGCGGCTGAGGCCGACGCACCGGGCGTACGGAGCCTGTTTGCCTCACTTGACCGAATCGTGCGAACGCACTCCGGCGACAGCACCCCCGTGCAGAAGTACCGCATCCGTCGGCCCGAGGAGGAGGGCGGAGGCTTCGAGCCACGGTGGTGGAGCTCGACGAGCTCACCGGTGCTCGGAGAGCGCGGCGAGCTCCTCTACATCATCCATCGGATCGAGGACGCCGATACCCGTGTCGAGGAGCTCGCGGCCGCCGGCAAGGCTGTGGCCGATGCCGTCGCCGGGATGCCCAGCGCAAGCGTGAGGACCGTCCTCGAGACGATCGCGATGCAGGCGAGGAGCATGACGCACGCGGAGTACGCCAGCCTGGGCATCGGCACCGATCCCGACAAGCCGTTCGACCTCTGGGTGTTCGTCGGCATGTCCCGGCAGCAAGCCGACGCCATCGGGCGTCACCCTCGTCCGGTTGGTGTGCTGGGCGTCATCGCCCGGGAGGGGCGGACGCTCCGCATTCGTGACGTGCGAAGACACCCCGCGTCTCGGCCGATGCCCCGCCAGCATCCCGAGGTCCGGAGCTTCCTCGGCGTGCCCATTCGCTTCCGTGGGCGCCAGGTCGGGTCCTTGTACCTCGGCAACAAGCGGGAGGCCGAGGAGTTCACGGAGAGCGACGAGCGTCTGGTCGAGATGCTCGCCGCACGCGTCGGGGTCGCGATCGAGACCGCGCGCCTCTACCACGAAGCAGGAATGGAAGGGGCATGGCTCAAGGCGGTCGTCGACCAGATGCCCGAGGGAATCCTCCTCATGGACGCCAAGGGCCACATCACCGTGAACTCGTCGATGCTCGACCTGTCATCCGGGGACACGGGTGAGCGCGACCCGTTCGGCAACAGCATCCTCTTCGATATTCGGCGTCCGTCCGGACAGCGCGTCCCACCGGCTCGGCATCCGAACGTCTTGGCGCTGAGCGGACAGATCACCCGCAGCGAGGAGCTCCGCTTCTACCGGAAGGACGGTCGAGGGATCCCGGTGCTCGTCAGCGCGACGCCGGTTCGTGACGGCGACGATGCCATCGTCGGCGCGACGATGTTCGTGCAGGATATTTCCACGCTCAAGGAGCTCGAGCGGCGTCGCGAAGAGTGGGCGTCCGTCGTCGCACACGATCTCAAGCAACCGGTGAGCACGATCAGCATCGGCGCGCAGCTGCTAGCGCAGCGATTCCGGGACAGCCCCGAGGTGCTCAAGACCGTCAACCACATCCAGGCCGCCGCCGTTCGGCTCACTCACATGATCGACGACCTCATGGACGCCTCGCTCCTCGAAGCACGCAGCATGAAGATCGAACCTGCCGACATCGACCTCGGCCAACTCGCGCGGCAGATCGTCGAGCGCTCGGGACACGCGCCAACCGAGGTTCGCGTCTCCGACCACCTCCGCCCCGTTCGAGCCGATCCCCACCGTGTCGAGCAGGTCCTCGCAAACCTCATCTCGAACGCCGCCAAGTACGGCGAGCCGGGCTACCCGCTGGTCATCGACGTACGGTCCGACACTGACGAAGCGGAGGTCACCGTCACCAATCGCGGTCGCGGGATCGCGGCCGATGAGATCCCGCGGCTCTTCGATCGCTTCTTCCGATCGACGGCCGCACGCCGAAGCGGCCAGGTCGGACTGGGGCTCGGACTCTACGTGGCCAAAGGCCTCGTCGAGTCACACGGGGGACGGATGTGGGTCGAGAGCACTCCGAACGAAACGACGAGCTTTCACTTCACGCTGCCGCTGTCTGCGAGCTCGAAGGTGATGGCGTAGCGAGCGGGCCCCCAAGCAGCTCACCGGCGATCACTTGATGATGGGGATGCCCCCACCGTCCTCGCTCATCGCCGGTGCCGCCGTGGTCGAGCCGGCGCCCCAGAACGCGAGCGCCGGTGGCGGATTCGCGACGGCGATGTCCTTCGTCACGAGCTGGTTGTTCGCCCACTCGATGGAGAAGACCTTGCCCTCCTCGGAGAAGCCAAAGACCGTACCGGCCCAGAACCCGAGCCCGTAGACGGCGTCATGGTTCACGCTGCCGTAGTTCTGGATCATGTCTCCGGTCTTCGGGTCGACCTGGATCAAGCAGTCGTTGCAGACGTTCCCCTTGACGGTGAGGAACGTACCGCCGCCGGTGACGGAGACGATGTCTCCGCTCGACGTGTAGCCGCCCTTCAACGCGCCGATCGTGCTCACCACACCGGTCGCCGTGTCGATCCGCACGTACGTCGCGCCGTTGTAGCCGACCAATGCCTCGGCCGTGTCGTCGACCGTCCCCTTCGGAACGAAGGACAGGGAGTTCGGGTACGAGCCCCTGGCGATGAGCGTACAGGTCGCCGTGCCGGTATCGAGCCTGTAGAGCCCCTCGAACGTCGTGACGAAGGCGTTCGAGTCCTCATCGAGCGCGAGGTCGATCACGCTCGAACACCCTCCATTGAAGGCGGCCACGACGGTCACGTTCTTCGTGACCGGATCGACCTTGTAGAGCGTGCCCGGGCTGTGGGCGTACACGATCGGTACCGGCGGAGGTGCTGCGCGATCCTCGCCAGCGCCGGCGTCGGAGACCTCGTCGGGGAAGGACTGCCCGAGCCCGCCCCCATCGTTACCGGAGCCCCGCCCTGCGTCCGCGTCGATGAAATCGCTGCGATCACTACTACCGCAGGCGAGCGCAATCGCCGCCAGGGCGAGGCCGAAGCCTGCAAGTGCGTATCGCGTCTTGTTCATGGGCGACCTCTCCGAGCTCAGCAGCATGGACGTCGATCCCTACCATGCCGCCGCCGCTCGAGGCCGTCTCCAATCGAGTCTCAACAGGCGGAGGGCCCCCTCCCCGCTCGACGCAGTCGGTCCGTCCGTCACGGCGTCCGGCCACGCGGGCCGCGCCTCCCACCATGCCGCGACCACCGGCACGACGGGGGGTCGGGCAGGCCGCCGGCGCCCGCCGAACGGATCTCGTTCAAGGCGCAGTGAAGACGAGCATCGCCGCGCTCATGGGCGGCGCCTCGTACGCGTACGCGTTCTTCTTGGCCAGCTTCTCCTGCATCGCGAGATGCGGGTGCGCGTGCTCCGCGTCGATCCGGTAGACGTCGACGCTCGTGAGCTTCTCGGTGTGAAACGCGCGTAGTCCGACCCGCCTGCTCGCCTTGGTCTTGTTGATGACGAGCATCGTCACGCGCTTGCCGGTGTCGCTGCCGGCGTAGACCGAAGTCTCGACCTTCTCCGGATGTTCGACCTTGACCACGGTGTCCGCGAAGCGAAGCCCCTTGCCGTCGGCATTGCGAACCAGCATGAGCCCTCCGAAGGCGAACTCCAGCCGGGTGCAGGTCTGCCACATCGCCGCGAGATGGACCCCCATCCGCGCGAAGATGCCGAGCGAGTCGGCGACTGCGATGCCGCTCGAGATGTGGGCGCAGCCTCCGGGGAAGTACTCGGACACGCCGAGGTGTGTCCCCGGATAGGCGGCGTCGATGCGCGTCTGGAGGCGCTCGAGGATGAACGCGGGACCGAGGAGATGATCATTCGTGATCCACGAGTCCTCGTCGTATTCGTGGTCCCAGTAGCTGCGCGGACCCTGGACGATCTCCGTGATCTCCTTCTCCGTGAGCGGTCGGACGCTGTCGTCGAGGTCCCAGACGAAGACGCCACCGCTCAGCGTCTGCGGGTACCAGTGGAAGTCCCACGTATCGAGGAGACGCTTCCCGATCTTCTCGCTCTCCACCTTCACGGTCGCGAGGAAGTCGTCCATGTACCACTTGCCCCGGCTCGTGTACTCGGGCATCGAGCTGTGCCACGAGGTCCAGCCGTCGAAGTGATAGTGGCTCGGGCCGACGATCATCGCGCCGGGCGCGAGCGATTTGATGCGCTTCGCGAAGAGGAGGAACTTTGACGTGAACTCGGTGCCGGTCACGCGGGTGCCGATCTGGACGCCGTTGCTGGCGCGGAGCGGATCGCCTCCGCCGGTCTGGAGCATCGGGAAGTTGAACGCGTAGAGATCGGGCTCGTTGTCGATCCCGACCATCACCTGCGAGGGCCCCGGCGCGTAGATGTCCTGCCCGATCTTGTTTCGCATGTAGGCGAAGTGCTCGTCCGTGTAGACGAAGGCGTCGTTCAGGTCGGGCGTCGTCGAGAACGCCGTCGGCTTCACCAGACCGACCCTCTTGAAATAGAGGTCACGGTTCCAGCCGCCAGGGCTCGCGTAGGGGAAGTCGCCGCCGGTGGGTCCGGCGACGTATCCGTTCAGGACGAACGGCACCATCGTTCCACGCCCCGCAGCGCGGTTGCGGGTGATGAGCTCGAGATCGACCGCCGCGGGCGCGTTCGCATTGGGAAGCCCGCCCGCCAGATAGTAGTCATTGCTCCAATCGGTCTCGCCGGCGCCGTTCGAGACGTTGGTCTCCCAGTTGTACGCGTTCGCGCGATCGCCGCCCCGCCTCACGAACGAGATCGCGGTCATCACCTCGTCAGGCAGCGGAGTCGCTGTCGTGATCGTGTTGATGCCGTAGATGAGCGGCGAGATCGGTCTGCGACCCTCCGTGGTGCGGATGATCGAGACGACATCGACCTCGCTCTCGTCGAAGACATCGGGGTCGCCGGGCGGCTCGGGCGGTACCGCCGTCGTCGTCGTCGCCGGAGCGGGCTCGATGTTCGCTTGCCCCGGTGGCCGCTCGCCGCCGTCGCCACCGCCGGAGGCCTTGGCTTTCGTCCGCTCGGAGCTGCAGCTCGCGACAGCCAGCACGGCGATCAGATTCACCAGCGTCAGGCCCGCCGTCGCGCCGATGCGCTTGACGTCGAACCGGCCTCGTCCCGTCCCAAGGGCCATCGACGGCATCCTAAGCACGGGCTTCCGCCGTGCTCGCCTCGAATGGCTTGCTCCGGCCTTTCTACGCTCGTACGACCGCGCGCCCCGATCGCTGCACGCCGTCGCGCGTTTCGGATCCGCGCGACGACCGTGTTCAGCCCGGGATGACGAGGGCCGGAGCCGCTCCGCCGGCCGCGACGTCGCGCACGCGATGACCCGCGTGGTGGACGTTGTCGGAAGGGAGGATCGCGGTCGCCGCGATGTCCTCGCTCGTGAGGAGGTCGGCGTAGATCGGCCCGAAGTCTTCGCGTGTCGCCTCGAACAGGGACTCGAAGCCGTCGATGACGAAGTAGGTCTCTTGGTACGTGTCGATCCGGAACTGCGTTCGCATCACGCGTCGCAGATCGAACCCGAGACGGTTCGGGACAGGCGAATCGAGGCAGTAGATGGACTCGCCCTTGGAGCTCACGATCCCGGCGCCGTAGATCCGGAGCCCGTCGGCCGTGCGGAGCAGACCGAACTCCACCGTGTACCAGTAGAGGCGAGTCAGCCGCTTCAGCGCGTCGGCTCCGAGCTTGGTCGCCTTCACTCCGCCGCAGCCGTACGCGTGCATGTAGTCCGCGAAGACCGGGTTCAAGAGCAGCGGCACGTGCCCGAACAGATCGTGGAAGAGATCGGGCTCGGAGATGTAGTCGAGCTGGTCGAGCTTCCGGATCCACCACGTCACCGGGAAGCGTCGCTGCGAGAGATGACCGAAGAACACGTCGTCGGGCAGAAGGCCCTCGACGCCGATCAGCTCCCAGCCGGTCGCCTGGCGGAGCGTGACGTTGAGCTCGTCGAACCGCGGGATGTGGGACTCGCTCATCCCGAACCGCTCCTGGTTCTCGAGGAGCTCACGACAAGCTCGACCGGGCAGGAGCGCGCGCTGGCGGCGGAACAAGGTCGCCCAGGCCTGGTGGTCCTCGCGCGAATAGTTGTCCCACGGTTGCGCGACGACCTCGGTCGCGTACACGGGGGCGAAGCCTCGGTCGGTCTGCTTGTGCTCGACACGTCGCGGTGTTGTCACGTTCCTCGATGTAGCCGATGCCGCGCGCAATTGGCTTGCGCGCGATTGCCGCTGGAACACAAAGTAAGCAATTCTATTGCTTGATTCGACTCCAACGAGGTGACTCATGGCCAAGCGCCGACTCGACGAGACCGACCTCCACATTCTCGACGTCCTCCAGCGCGAGGGACGCATCACCAATGCTGAGCTTGCTGCCCGCGTCCATCTCTCGCCCGCACCGAGCCTCCGGCGGCTCCAGCGCCTCGAGAGCGAGCGCGTCATCACCGGGTATGGGGCACGCGTCGATCCGCGACGGGTCAACCTCGGGCTCCAGGCGTTCGTGCGCATCCAGCTCGAGAAGCACGACGCACGGACGATCGAACGCTTCAGCCAGCGGGTCAGGGGCTGGAACGAGGTCGTCTCCTGCTACGCCCTCACCGGCGATCTCGACTACCTGCTCCAGGTGTACGTCGCCGACCTCGACGACTTCTCGCGCTTCGTGAACAAGTTGCTCGCCGCAGGCGGCATCGCCGACGTGAACTCGAGCTTCGTGCTCAACACGGTCAAGCAAGGCCACGGCCTGCCCATCCCGCGCCGATCAGCAGCGACGGACTGAGCGACGCACCACGACGCACAGCGACGTGGTGCGAACATCGGCGCGCGTCGGCTCGTGGCACGACGAGCGCGAAGCCGTCGCACCTTCGCCGCATCGAGTCATCGACGCCGCTCCGCGCCACGCGCTCCGAGATTAAGAGACGAAGAGCCCGTCATCGCGGGCGGAGCTTTCGCGGAACGAGCAAAGTTGCTTGACGATTGGTCGTCGGCTCGCCATGCTTCGCGTGTCTCTCGCAAGAGAGGCCGCGCGAGATTTCGCCCACCTTGGGGGACGCGCGTTACAAGTATCCCTCTAAGCCGATGGGACCAAGTGGGCTTCCTCGCGTTTCGCGTGGAAGCTTTTTTCTTGGAATCAGTCCGGCGGTTCGTGGGCGGAAAGGTCCTTTCCGATGCCCACGCCTTCTGTCCGTTGCGAGACCCGCCCCTTCTCATCGCCGCGCGGAGGCACACGAGGAGGCGGTGGAGACGGTTCGCTCGCACGCACGGCGAACCTCTTCGTCCTCGGCGCCGGTGTGGTCGGAAAGGAGGTGCTCGAGCAGGTGAGCTCGCTGCCTCCGCAGACCCGGCCGCCGTTCGTCGGCCTGCGCGTCGTCGGCGTCGTGACGCGGCGCGGAGGAGCGTTCGACATCCGTGGCGTCAATCGCGGAATCCTGGCCGATCTCCTCGTGACGCGAGCCCGTCATCCCTCCGCGAACGGCGGGACCACGAACGGCGCGTCGAACCAGCTCGAGCTACCCGCTCGTGCGACGCAGCTCGATACCCTCGCGCGACTCGGCGACACCGTCCTCGTCGACTGCACCGCGGCAGATGGGATGGAGGAGGTCTACGAAGAGGCGCTCTCGCGCGGGCTTCATGTCGTCACCGCGAACAAGAAGCCGCTCGTGGCGCCGCGCGAACGGGTCGAGCGGATCTTCGCTGCGGCCGCGCGGAGCGGAGCGAGCTTCCGCTACGAGGCGACCGTCGGAGCAGGGCTTCCGATCATCGGAACGCTGCAGGGGCTCGTGCGGACGGGCGATCGCGTCCGCTCGATCGAGTGCGCGCTCTCCGGGACGCTCGGGTTCATCACGAACGAGCTCGCCCGCGGAGTGCCGCTCTCGGAGGCGGTCGCGACCGCGAAGGCCGCCGGGTACACCGAGCCCGATCCGCGCGAGGATCTGGCGGGGACCGACGTCGCGCGCAAGGCGGTCATCGTCGCTCGTGAGCTCGGGATCCCCCTCGAGCTCGAGGACGTGTCGCTCTCACCGCTCGTGCCCGCCGAAGCCCTCGGCCGGGACGAGGACCTCGACGTCTCGCTCCGCCGGCTCGACGCGGACTTCGCTCAGCGCACCGCGGCTCTCCGGGCGCGCGGAGAGAAGCTCGTGTATCTCGCACAGATTCGCGTGGGGGATCCGAAGTCGGGACGCCGCACCGAGGTAGTCGTCGGCCCCCAGGCGATCCCGCTCGATCATCCGGCGGCTTCTCTCGAGGGGTCGTCTGCGCTCGTCGCGATCACGAGCGATCGCTACCCGGTGGCGCCGCTCGTCGTGCGCGGCGCAGGCGCGGGAGGGCCCGTGACGGCGACCGCCGTGCTCACCGACGTCTTCCTCAGTCTCCAGAGCACGCCGGACAACCGCGAGGCCCGTGCATGCGCGGCTACCCGCTCGTTCGCATGACGGGCTCGACGATCCCCTTCGCTTCCAGGTGCCCAATGACGACCATCGATTCAACGTCCATCGTTCCGCTCGCGCCGGCGTCGGCGCCGTTCTCCGAGCAGCTCCCGCTTCCGCTCGTCGGAGCAGACCTCGTCGTTCCGCTGGTGACGGGCGAGCGCGTGCGTTACGTGAACCTCGATTGCGCGGCGAGCGCGCCGTCCCTTCGCTCGGTGCACGAGGCTGTAAACGCGCTCTTGCCCTGGTACAGCAGCGTGCATCGAGGCTCAGGGTTCGCCTCGGTGGTGATGACCGAAGCGTACGACGAGGCACGTGAGGTCGTCGCCGAGGTCCTGGGCGCCCGCCCGGACGACGCCGTCATCTTCACCCGGAACACGACGGACTCGCTGAACCTGCTCGCCTCGGCGCTGCCCGACGACACCACGGTGGTGAGCTTCGCATCGGAGCACCACGCGAACCTCCTCCCGTGGCGACGAGGCCCGCACGTGCACCTCCCGGTCCCCCGGACCCTGGAAGAAGCGCTGACACGTGTCGACGATGCCCTCCGCGCGGCGACCACCCGCCATCGGCTGCTGGCGGTTACCGGCGCGAGCAACGTGACCGGCGAGATCTGGCCGCTCGCCGAGCTCACCGCGATCGCGCATCGGCACGGCGCGCGGATCGCCGTCGACGCGGCGCAGCTCGCGCCACACCGTCGTATCGACATCGCCGCGCTCGACGTCGACTACCTGGCGCTCTCGGGGCACAAGCTCTACGCGCCCTTCGGCGCGGGCGTGCTCGTCGGTCGCGCCGACTGGCTCGATGCCGCGGAGCCGTACCTCGCGGGTGGAGGCGCCGTCCGTCGCGTCACGATCGATCACACCGAGTGGACCGACGGGTACGCGCGTCACGAGGCGGGAACGCCGAACGTGCTCGGTGCCGTCGCCCTCGCCGCGGCGTGCCGCGCGCTCGCCGCTGCCGGGATGGACGCGGTCGCCGCACACGAAGCTACCCTGCTCCAGCGCGCGACGCGCGGCCTCGCGAAGCTGCCCGGCGTCGAGATCCTCTCGATGTGGGGACCTTCGAGCAAGCGCGTCGGGATCGTCGCGTTCACCGTGAAGGGCTGGCATCCGAACGCGCTCGCCGCCGCGTTGAGCGCCGAGCACGGCATCGGCGTTCGCGACGGCGCCTTCTGCGCGCACCCGTTCGTGGCATCGCTCGTCGGTGTCGGGCCCGACGGCAAGACGCCGGGAGCCGTCCGCGCGAGCTTCGGTGTCGGCACGAGCACGGACGACATCGATCGGCTCGTCGACGCGATGGAGGCGCTCGTCCTCCGCGGACCGCGCTGGAGCTATCGCGTCACCGCGGGACGTTGCGTGCCCGATCCGGATCCCCGTGCATGGCCGCGTATCGTCCGAAGCCGCGCGCGGCGCGATCGACCTCGCCCCTGTTCGGGTACGATCGCCGGGACCGTGGATCGAGACCGTTTGGAATGATGCCGTGACGCCGCTGCGCATCGAAGAGGTCACCGCTCAGCTCCTGGCGCTCGGCGTGAAGCCCGGCGGCGTCCTGCTCGTTCACACCTCGTTCCGCGCGGTGCGCCCAGTGGAGGGCGGTCCGCTCGGGTTGATCCAGGCGCTTCGCCAGGCGCTCGGTCCGGAGGGCACGCTCGTGATGCCGACGATGACCGACGGCGAGCGCATCTTCGATCCACGATCGACACCGACCGTCGGCATGGGGATCACCGCGGAGCTGTTCTGGCGACAGCCCGGTGTCACGCGCAGCACGCATCCCGGAGGCTCGTTCGCTGCGGTGGGCCCACACGCCGAGCAGATCTGCGCTCCGCAGCCCCTCACTCCACCGCACGGCACGGAGAGCCCGCCCGGACGTGTGCACGATCTCGATGGTCAGGTCCTCCTCCTCGGGGTGACCCATGGCGAGAGCACGACCGTGCACGTCGCCGAGAGCATCGCGAAGGTGCCCTATGCCATCGAGCACCCCTGCGTCGTCGAAGTCGACGGGCGGCCGGCGACCGTGATGATCGCGGAGACCGACCACTGCTGCCGGGGCTTCGATCGACTCGATGTCTGGCTCTCCGGGCGCGAGCTCCAGCGTGTGGGCAGAGTCGGGAACGCAAGGGCGGTCCTCGCCGACGCACGTGCGATCGTGGCCGTCGCGGTGGAGCACCTCACCGAGGATCCGCTCGTGTTCCTGTGCAGCACGAGCGAGGCCTGCGAGGAGTGCGACGCCGCACGGGCAAGCATCGCGGCCGACTGAAGACGAGCCGCACGGCATCGAGCCTCCCCGTCGATGACACACGCAGCGACGGGCGACCGCTCACCCGTCATTTGCGACCGCCTGCCCGATTGGCCGGAACAGCATCGCGCCGTCGTGCGTACGTTGTCACGATGCGCTGGCGCACGCTGGGTCTCTTCGCTGTTCGTATGGGCTCGACGTCCTTCGTCCAGTCTTCCGCGCTCGCGGTGACCTTGCTCGCCGCGCGTATCGGATGGACGCGTGAGCGGGTCTACGCCTTCCTCCTCTGGAACCTGATGCTCGCATGGGTGCCATACGTCTGCGCCGCCGCGCTCCGGAGTCTCCACCAGCGCGGGGTGCGGACGCGCGCGCTCGTTCCACTGTTCGTCGTGTGGCTCGTGTTCCTCCCCAACGCGCCCTATCTCGTCACCGACTTCATCCATCTCCGCTGGCGTGACGGCGCCCCGCTCTGGTTCGACGCCGTGATGCTCGCGTCGTACGCGTGGGCGGGCGTCGGACTCGGCGCCGCTTCGCTCCGCATCTGCTCGAGCATCGTCCGCGCACGCCGCGGCCCATGGACGGCCGCAGCCTTCGTCGCGATCTCCGGCCTCGCGACCGGCTTCGGGATCTACCTCGGTCGATTCGTCCGTCTCAACACGTGGGACGTCGCGACGCGCCCGCTCACGGTGCTCGAGAATGCGCTCTCGCCGCTCGCTCATCCGCTCGATCACCCGCGTGCATGGGTCGTCACGTTGACCTTCGCGCTCTTCTTCCTCGCAGCCTACGGCGTCCGTGGCCAGGAGCTCCTCAGGACTTCATCGCGCACGCCGTCGTGACGCCGGGGTGCCCCAAAGGCAGGAGCCCTTCGCCCGCTCACATGATGCTTCAAGCCGCGCCCGCACGAGGAACGCGCTCGGCCGAGCCCGCTTCGGGGTGACCGGCGCTCAGCCGGATCGTGTTGCGGCCGGCGCCTTTCGCCTCGTAGAGAGCCTCGTCTGCGAGCTGGATGAGAGCGTCTCCGTCGGCCGCTTCGTCGGCCGTCGTGGCGCAGCACGCCACGCCGAACGATGCGGTCACGATCACCTGACCGCGAGGCGTCTCGATCGGGGTCTCGGCGAGCGCGCGCCGGAGCCGCTCGGCCACACCGAGCGCTTCCGCGGCCTGTGTCGCGGGGAGAAGGACGATGAACTCTTCGCCTCCATAACGCGCGAGCACGTCTGCGGAGCGAACCCCGCTCGCGATCCGCGCAGCCACTTCCTTGAGGACCGCATCTCCCGCCGGGTGTCCGAGCTCATCGTTGATCCGCTTGAAGTGGTCCACGTCGACCATCATCAGGGACAGCGGCAGGCCGTGATGTTGCGCCTCGCCGATCGCGCGCTGCAGCGCCTCGGTGAACGCACGTCGGTTGGCGACTCCCGTGAGCAGATCCGTGTCCACCTGCAGGTGCAGCGCTGCGTTCGCGTCACGAAGCTGACCGGCAAGGAAGTTCTTCTCTTCGATCACCGCCTGCAGCGTGCGAACGAGATCGGTGTAGCTCTCGGAGAGCTCTGCGAGCATTCCCTGCGCTCCCTCGTGCATGTCCGCGAGCGACGGGAGCACGGAGACGCGACGTCCCAGCGCGGCGGCGGCGGCGGACACTTCTTTCGGCAACGCATCGAGGATGGCGCTCACGTGCCCGTGCGAGACACCACATGCCGTCGCCGCACGGAGCGCGAAGCGATGATTCTGGATCGGCGCGCCTGCCTCGAAGACCCCGGCGAGCGCTTCCGCCAGCCAGGCAATCCGGCCGAGCGCCGATGCCGGAGGCTCGACGTCGTGATGAGTGCCCACGGCTTCGAGCAACGCAGGCGGGAGCTGCCAGGCCGCCCCCATCTTCACACCACGCTCGGCGTGACCGACCTCCCCGCTCGCACACTCGCGAACGAGGCGAGAAGCTGCCGGGCTGCGCGCAACGGCCAGGGCGCCCGCGACGTCGTGCCGTGCGCGCGCGATGAGCCCGGCATCGAGCAGGAGACCGACCGTGAACGCGTCTGCGGGCGACGCCAGCCCCGTGGCCTCGGCCAGTAGACGGCCCGCCACCGCTCTGCGGAGGACGTTTGCCAACAGAGCCTCGGATTCGACCGACGGCGGAAGCTGCTCGAGGATGGCCTCGGCCACCGACGCAGCACGCACGGCGTCGAGTGTGTGCGCAGCATCGCCGCGCGACGGCGGCCCGGCGGAGGAGCCCTGCCCTACGACGCCGGTCCGCAAGACGCGCGCGATCCGCTCCGAGATCCGCGGAGAGGTCGCGAGGCTCTCGACGATGCCCTGCCGGTCCTGTGCGGAGTGCAGACGGGTGACGAGCCCCGATGCCTCGCACCCGAGCACCTGGACCTCGCTCAGGGCCATGGAGAGGGCTGCGAAGTCCACGGGCTTCGGGACCAGCCTGCTCGCCCCCGCTCGCCGCAGCTCTTCTTCGGAGTAGCGCGAGGTGTAGGCGCTGACGAAGAAGATCGGCGCCTCACACGGAGGGAGGTTCCGCGCGAAGTCGGGGAGCGGAACGTTCCCGCGCTCTCCGCGCAGGAGCCGGGTGAGCGTGATGCCGTCGAGCTGCGAGCCCTTGAGCTCGATGTCCATGAGAATGAGGCTGATCGAGTGACCGTGCTTCGCGATGAGGTCACACGCCTCCGCGTCGCTCTTCGCCCAGACGAGATCGAATCGGCGGCGGAGGAACAGCTCCGTCACGGCCCAGTTGTCCACGTCGTCTTCGACGTAGAGCACGAGTCGCTGCTCTGGCGGAGGCTCCGTGAGCGTGCGCAGCCGGACGTTCGTCTTGGACAGTACCTTCATGACCGAGCTCCCCCGTAGTCGACCCCGCCCTGGAGCGCGCGCGGATCCGCGGCGGCTCCCGGCGACACCACGAAGGCGCCGCTGCTCTCGGTGCACGTTCGCTTGCGGGGCAGCCGCACGAAGAAGGTGGTTCCCCGACCGGGCGCGCTCTCGAGCCAGATCTCGCCGTCGTGCAGCTCGACGAGCTTGCGCGCGATGGCGAGCCCGAGCCCCGTCCCTCCGAACCTTCGCGTGTGTCCGCCTTCGACCTGACGAAAGCTCTCGAAGACGATCGCGTGGTGCTCGCGGGCGATCCCGATCCCCTGATCACACACGACGAATAGAATCGCGTCTCGCTCCTCCGTCACGCTCACCTCCACGAGACTTCCGGCCGGAGAGAACTTGATGGCGTTGCTCGTCAGGTTGATGAGCACCTGGGCGAGCTTCACCGGATCGGCCTCGAGGGTGAGGTCCGGAGCGTGCGTGACCTCGATGCGGATGTCGTTGCGCTCCGCGATGGGCGCGACCGTCGACATCACGCGCGTCAGGACCGCCGAGATCTCGAGGACCTCGGCACGGAGGCTCATCGTTCCAGATTCGGCCTTGCTCATCTCGAGGACCTGATCGACGACCTCGAGGAGGTGCTTGCCGCTACGGTGTACGGAGTCGAGGTACTTCGTGGCCTCCGCGGCGTCGCCCGTGAAGCGCGTCACCGGCGTCTCCTCGAGCGATCCTTTCGCCCCGCACTCGGGGCAGCCGGACGCCGGGATCTGCTCGAACGGTTCGAGCTCGAACAGGGCCTCGCAGGCGACGCACTTGGCGCCGCGCTCGGTCGCGAACTGCCCGATGAGCCAGGAAGGGACGTTGACGATCGTGTTCAGCGGGGTGCGGAGCTCGTGAGACACGGTGGCGAGAAACTCTCCTTTCACACGGGTCGACTCGTTTGCAGCTAGGAGTGCGTGTCCGAGCTTCGTCCCCATCTCCACCACGCCGCCGACGGTGGTCTGGAGCTCGGCGACCGGGAACAAGGGCGCTTCCTGCTCGTACTCCCCGCGCGCGATGCGCTCGACCAGCTCGTCCATCTGATGGAGCGGCGCAGAGATGCTCCGCGCCATCCCGCGCGCGCGTTGGTAGAGGATGACGAGGAAGACCGCGTAGAAGACGACGAGGCCGGCGATCATCCACACGCCGATCGAGAACATCTTCTGACCGACCTCGCGCGCGTGGGCATAGATGTTCTCCTCCGGGACGATCACGAGGAGCTTCCATCCCGTCTCGGGGATCACCGACCACGCGGCGAGCTTGCTTCCGCCGAGCTCGACGGGGGCGATCCCGGCTCGGCTCCTCAGCTTCTCGCCGAGGGACGCGAGCCCCGGCCGCTTGAACAGGTTGAACGACTCCGGCTTGAAGGTGTCCTGCAGCACGGCCTGGTCGTACGAGTAGGTGGTGAGCTCGGAGAGACCGAAGTCCTTCTCTCCCGCGCGCGGAATCGCGAGCAGGGTCCCGTCCTCTCCGAGCAGCACGCCGTAGCCCGCCCACGGGAGCGGGAGCGCGAGCACCGACTGGGTGATCGTCCCCACCGTGACGTCGAGACCGACGACGCCCTCGAGGAAGTCGCCTCGGTACACCGGAGCCACGGCGGACGTCATCCACCCGTTGCCGACGGGATCGACGTACACCCCGGTCCACACCACCCCGCGCGACGGATCGTGGGCGGCATCGGCGGCGTAGTAGAAGTTGTAGTTCGGGATGTTCATCTTCGACGGCAGCTGGCCGATCGCGTCGAAGTAGGGGTAGAGCCGGTTCAGTGAGTCGTGCGTGTTGAAGTAGACCTGGACCAGCAGCGGCTGCGTGTTCTTGAGGTCACGCATCAACGGATCCAGCTGCGTCAGCTGCGCCGCCTTGAGCCGCTCCTTGGGCCCGACCGGAACGATGCCGCTGTAGTAGACGGACGCCCCGCCGTTGTCGCGAGTCGAGTGGTAGGCGACGCCGTCCTCCGCGTACGCGTAGCGCGCCACCTCTTCCGCCCCGGGATCGAAAGGCGTCCGGATCGCGAGCTCGGCCTGCCTCCGGAACATGTCCGTGCTGCGGGAGATGGCCGCGAGCTGCTCCTGGACCACGTTCGCTTCGCGGGTGACGATCCGCTCGAGCTCCGCTTCGGCCAGGGCTCGCACCGCCTGCTGGTGCTGCCGCGTCGCCGAGTAGTTGGCCGTCAGGTAGACGGTCACGATCAGCAGCTCCACGATCAAAAGCGGCGCGAGCGAGGCCCGGAGGTACGAGCGCCAGACCCACTCGAGTAGCGGAACGGTGGCTCGTGCTGCGGAACGCTGCGGGTTGGCCATGGGACGACGGAAGGACGTCTCCGGAGAGAACGGCAGGGCGCGGCCGTTTCGAAAGGCCCACCGAGCCGGATTTCGCGTCTCCGCGGCTCGTCCGGCCCTCTGCGACGTCGATCGAGAGACGACCTCGAGTCACCGGTTCGCTCGGCGCTTCTCGGCGGTAGATTGACCTCGTGTCGTTCTACGTCTCCCGCGCCGTCGCCAGTGCCAAGGACTCACAAGATCGCGCCGACATCTTCGCGCGCGGGGATCATGCGGTCCTCGCGGTCGCGGACGGAGCCGGAGGGATCGGTGACGGCGGCCGGGCGGCCGACCTCTTCATCGAGCGCGTTCGCGACGCCGTGCTCGATACGTCATTCGATCTCCTCACTCCGAATGCATGGCACCGCCTCTTCGCCGACGTCGATGCGGACCTTCGTTCGATCGGCGAGTCCACCGCCCTCGTAGTGGTGCTCGCCCCCGGCATGCTCCTCTGCACCACGGCCGGTGACAGCGAAGCGTGGATCGTCCACGCGCACGACGTCGAGCGGCTCACGGGCGGCAGCAATCGAGCGCGGCTCGGCAGTGGAAGAGCGAAGACCTCGAGCGTGACGCGCCGCGAGCTCGACGGACGGCTCGTCGTCGCGACCGATGGCCTCTTCAGCCACGTCCCCGAGCATCGGATCCTCGAGGTGGTGCGCGGGGAGCGCTTCGGTCGGATCGCCGATGCGCTCGTCGAGAGCGCGCGACTCCCGTCGGGCGATCTCTGCGACGACATCGCGGTGCTCGTCGCTGAGCGCTGACTCGATGCCGCCGCGAGACATGCGAGGTCGGACGGACGAGCTAGACGGTCGAAATGATCGGGGGGATCGCTCCGGAAGCGTCGCGCGCCGCTTCTTCGTGCAACACTGCGCGCAATGACCGTCGACGAGCTTCTCGGGCACCATGTTACGCTGACGATTCGTCGCTTCGGATCGCCGGGTGCTCTGCTCGCGGTAAACGAGCGTGAGGAGGTCCTCCTTCTGGGGAGCGAGATCCCGGAAGGAGCAGAGGTCGGCGACGAGGTCGACGTCTTCGTCTACCTCGACTCGGAGGCGCGTCCGCTCGCGACGACGCGCGTCGCGAAGCTCGAGCTCGGCGAGGTCGCATTCCTCGAAGTGACCGAGGTCACGCGTTTCGGCGCGTTCGTCGATTGGGGAATGCCGAAGGAGCTCCTCGTCCCCTTCGCAGAGCAGACGGCCGAGATGCGGCCCGGCGCGCGCTATCCCATCGGCCTCTACATCGACGACAGCGGCCGCTTCGCCGGCACGATGCGGGTGAGCGAGATGCTCTCGTCCGGCGGCAGCGACGTCGAATGGAAAGAGGACGAGTGGGTCGAGGGTGAAGCATGGCGCAACGATGCGGAGATCGGGCTCTTCGTCATCGTCGAGCGTGCGTTCGTCGGGCTCGTCCCACGCAGCGAGCCGCACTCGTTGTCGCGTGGCGAAGCCGCACGCTTTCGGGTGACCAACGTCCTGCATGACGGAAAGATCGAGCTGTCACTGCGCAGGCATGCCCACGAGGAGCTCGTCGACGACGCAAAGGCGATCCTCGAAGCGTTGACCCGCCCGGGCGCACCGAAGATCGGTGACAAGTCGAACCCAGACGAGATCCGCGACGCGTTCGGCATCAGCAAGAAGGCCTTCAAGCGGGCCGTCGGTCGTCTCCTGAAGGAGCGCTCGGTCGTGATCGATGCCGACGGCATGCTCGCCATCGCGCCGCGCGACCGTCGTTGAGAAAGCCGCACCGATTGCGCGCGCTGGAACCCCGCCCGCGATCGTGCAAGGAGATGGCGTGACGGTGGCGAAGGGTCGAGCACGAAGGCGCATCCTGACGATCGCGAGCGTCGTCCTCGCCGGCTACCTCGCGCTCTGCCTCGTCGCGCGCGTGGCCTACCCGCGCATGCTCTTCCCCGCGCCGCGGCTCGATCGCGCCCCTCTCGTCGAGGGCTCGCCGGCCAAGCTCGTCGACCTCCCGCAGGAGGGCGGCTCGCGGACATCCGCGCTCCACTTCCCTGCCGCGACGGACGCTCGCACCGTGATCGTCTTCCATGGCAACGGCGAGACGATGTTCGACAACGTCGGCCTCGCCGCCGAGCTCGTACAGCGTGGCGTCGGAGTCCTCCTCGTCGAGTACCGCGGGTACGGCACCACCTATGGCTCGCCGCCGACGGAGGAGATGCTCTACGAGGACGGCGAGGCAGCGATCGCGTACCTCGCGCGTGCGGGCGTGCCGGCCGAGCGCGTCGCGTTGTGGGGATGGTCGCTCGGGACCGGCGTCGCCGCGGAGATGGCGCGACGGGGACACGGCGCGCGGCTCGTCCTGATCGCTCCGTACACGTCGATCACCGATATGGGACGGCGCGTCGCCCCGATCTTGCCCGTGTCACTGCTGATGGCGCATCGGCTCGACACACTCTCGAAGGCCGGCGCGATCAAGCAGCCCACGCTCGTCGTCCACGGCGACGCCGACGCGCTCATCCCTCTCGCGATGGGCGAGGCCGTGGCAAGCGCGATCCCTGGCGCCCGGCTCGTGCGCGTGGAGGGAGGTCACCACGCCGATCTCCTCGCCGCAGGCGCGACCGGACGACCGAACTCACGCGAGCTGCTCGATCAGCTCGCCGCACATCTGTCCGCGCGTTGATCGCGGATCGAGCGCATCCGCTCCGAGCGACTCATGCCGGAGCGGCATACCGCGCGCGGAGGGTCGCGAGCTCGCCATCGTCCGGAAACTCGCCCGTCGTGCGGTAGCGCGGCGGGTGGAGCGCGGGCACCTTTGTGAGCCGTGCTTCGATCGCCTCCCACGGAACCGGCAGGACGCTCTCGGCGGCCGTTCCCTCTTCGTTCACCACGACGAGTGATACCCACGCAACCTTCGGCAAGAGCGTATCGACAGTCTTGGTCCACGAGGCCGTCGATCGGATACTCCCGTCGTCGCGCTGGTAGACGGTGTACTTCGCGACGAAGAGCTCCTCCTCGGTCGCCTTCAAGTGCTCGGCCTGCTGGCAGTACTCGTAGATGGCGAGCTTCTCGTGCGCGATTCGCACAGCCGGATCATCGGCGACATACGGGACCACGCGGCCTTCATCGTCGACGGTGTAGAGCGCCGGCGAGATGTTTCGCAGCGACGAGGAGTACTCCCGGTCGGCCATCGCGACGAGGCGACCCACCATCTCGGGGCGGGCGTTCCCACCAACGAAGATCATCCCGCGCTGCGGAATGATCGCGATCGGCTCGCCCTCCACCGCGCCGCGGAACGACGCGAGCCACCCTGGGATCAAGAGGCGCGACGACTCGTACGAGTCGTTCGTCGTGAGGTGATAGAGCGGACCGTGGAGGTCGTCGTACAGCTCGGCCTCCGTGCTCGCGCGCGCGCCGAAGTTCGCGAGAGCCTTGTCCAGCACGTCGTCGAGCGTGACGCCCCACCCCTTCGTTTTCGCGGCGGTGACGTACGCCATCGCGGCAGGCGTATCGACCACCACCATCACGTCGACGAAAGGCACGAACGATCGCCGCACCGGGAGGTTGTCCCCCATGACTTCATGCGTGGCCGGCATCCCAGACGGCGCGATCTGCCCGAAGGTCGCGCCGCGGATGACCGGCAACAGGCTCTCTTGCGCTTCCTCCCACGAGAGCTCTCGGTCCGCGTCCACGCCGGCGAGCACGGCGACGATGCGCATCCGTCGCTCGTCCGGCGACATCTCGCGCGTCTCGACGAAGTGGTTCTGGAGGAACATCTCGTACTTCCGACCGGAGGGGAGCGTCAGAAGGAGAGCAAACGCATCGTCGCTCGGCTCCACCGCAGCGACGTGCGGCTGCGAACGGACGATCGCCATCACTTCGGCAAGGAAGGACGCTTTGGGATCGACAGAACTCTGCTTCCCGAACAGCGCACGGAGGCGACCGAACATCTGAACCTCGCGGAGCTCTGAAGCCGACGACGTCAGTAGCGGCCTTCGGTCCGCAGCGCTTCCTCGACGGGGCGTACCTCGATGTTGCCGAAGCGCGCGCCAGGCCATTTGGAAGCGATCCGAATCGCTTCGTCCTTGTCCTTCGCCTCGATCAGGAAGAAGCCGCCGATCTGCTCCCTCGTCTCGGCGAACGGTCCGTCCGTGATCAAGACTTCGCCCTTTCGAACCCGCACCATCGACGCCTTGCGAGCGCTCTGCAGCGCGTTGGTCAGAACGAGCTGACCGCTCTTCTGCAGCGAGTCGACATACGCAAGCGTCTCCTCGCGTAGCGCTTCCCACTCCTCGGCCGGCATCGAGGTGAAGGTCTCTTCGGCTTCGTAGGCAATGCACAAAAACTTCATCGTTCGTTCACTCGCTCCGAGCGCAGCGAATCACACCGGTCCGTCCGGAGGCAATGTGCCATCGCAGACGCTGCTCGAGCCTGACGCCCAGCGCTGACGCAAGCGCGCACGCGTTGGTCATGGGACGGCGAGCGCGTCGATCCAGATCGACGATGTCGGCGTCGAGGGACTCGGCGGCTCCGGGCGGCGTTCATCGCCGCACCACGCGCCGCGGCGGGATCGATGGCGACGCGCAGACTTCGGGAGACGCGACGTCGAAGCCTCGACAGTGCCATCTGCGTAACAACGTACGCACACGTTTGCGCCAGTTAAACCAGGCAGTTTGCGAACGACCTCGCGCCGCCTCCGTTCGGCGCCCGCAATCCCGGTCGGCCGCGTCCAAACATGCGAGACCATTCATTGCCGCCCTCTACCTCGTGCGGTAAGGACGCAGGCCCCCATGCAGCACAACGGAGCCAACGGTCCGGGAGTCGTCAGCAAAGAGCAGAACGGGAGCGGCGCGGCCGCCACCCCGATCCCCACGCTCGATATCCGGGCGCAGCTCGACGGGGCACGGCTCCTCGTCCTCGGTGGGACCGGATTCCTCGGCAAGATCTTCTGGGTCCTCCTCCTCCATCGCTATCCGGAGATCGGGAAGATTTTCCTCCTGGTCCGGAAGAGCGCGAAGGAGACGAGCGAAGAGCGCTTCTGGAACACGATCGCGACGAGCGAGGCGCTCGATCCGCTCCGCAAGGTCCACGGCGACGGGCTGACCGCGTTCTTGAAGGAGAAGGTCGTTCCGATCGACGGCGACGTCGGGCTCCCGCTCTGCGGCATCGACGTGAAGGACCTGAAGGGCACGATCGACGCCGTCGTGAACGTCGCGGGCGTCGTCGACTTCAACCCGCCGCTCGACGAGGCGCTCGATACGAACGCGTTCGGGGCGCAGAACCTCGTCGCGCTCTCGAAGGCGCTCGGCGACGCGCCGCTGATGCACACGTCGACGTGCTACGTCGTCGGTAACCGCGAAGGCCTCATCCTCGAGGAGAAGCCCGGCGAGAAGCACCCCTTCCCGCGCGCCGAAGAGCTCGGATGCAACGTCTGGGATCCGGAGCGCGAGATCGCCGACTGCCTCGACCTGATCGCGCAGGCGAAGAGCCGCTGCGAGGATGCGTTCCGCCAGAGCGAGTTCCTCGAGCGCGCCACCAAGAACCTCACGCGCCGATGCGAGCCCACCGTCGGTGCGCCGCTCGAAGAGGAGCTCAAGAGCGTCAAGCGCAAGTACGTGTCGGACCGCCTCGTCGAGGCCGGCCTCGAGCGCGCCACCCACTGGGGCTGGCCGAACATCTACACGTACACGAAGAGCATCGGCGAGCAGATCATCGCGCGCTCCGGGATCCCGTACACGATCGCGCGTCCGGCCTGCTGCGAGAGCACGATCCGTTTCCCCTTCCCCGGCTGGAACGAGGGCATCGGCACGTCGGCGCCGATCATCTTCCTCTCGATGAAGGGCCACCACCAGATCATCGGGCGTGACACCATCCTCGACTTCATCCCCGCGGACATCGTCTGCGCCGGCATGGTCCTCACGCTCGCCGAGCTCCTCGAGGGCACGGCCAAGCCCGTCTACCAGTACGGCGCGAGCGACGTGAACCCCGCCACGAGCGAGCGCTTCGGCGAGCTCATCGCGCTCTACAAGCGCAAGTACTACCAGCGGCGCGGCAAGGGGAACCCGTTCATCAACTTCCTCCAGCAGTACATGGAGCCCGCGATCGTCTCGCAGGAGCGGTTCGACGCGTTCGGCCCGGGCGCGGTGGCGCGTGCGGCGAAGTCGATGGCGAAGGTGCTCAAGAAGGCGCCCGGACCGGCGAAGGCCGTCGCGCGTCCCGCGGCGAGCGCGCTCGAGAGCGCCGCGCGCACGGAAGAGAAGATCGATCACATCATCCGTCTCTTCGCGCCCTTCACCTGGGACCAGAAGGGCCCGTTCTCGTGCGCGAACACGCGCGCGGCCTACGCGCGCCTGTTGCCCGAGGAGCGCGAGTCGCTCGACTGGACTCCGGAGAAGATCGACTGGGCCGACTACTGGATGAACCAGCACATGCCGGCGATGGAGAAGCGCGTCATCCCGTGGATGGACGAGCGCTACAAGAAGGAGCTCAAGCCGCTCAAGGCGCACGACACGCTCGCGTCGCTCGTCGATCAGATGGCGGAGCGTCACGAGCACGCGCTCGCCTTCGGCCGACTCGAAGAAGACGGCATCGCGCGGACCACGTTCCTCGACGTCCAGGCCCGCGCGAACGCGACCGCCGCCCGCCTCGCCGCTCTCGGCGTGAAGAAGGGTGACCGCGTCGTCATCTCCGGCCACAACCACCCCGACTGGCCGGTCGCGTTCTTCGGAGTCGTCCGCGCCGGCGCCACCGCCGTTCCGATCGATCCGGCGCTCGAGCCCGTGCAGCTCGCGAACGTCGTTCGCGAGAGCGAGGCCCGCGTCGTCCTCTGGGACGCGAAGGTCGAAGAGGCGTGCCGCGCAGAGGTCGAGAAGCTCGGGAAGGAGCTCGTCACGCGCCCGCTCGGCGATTTCACGACCGCCGATCCGTCGCTCACGCGTCCCGCCGTCGAAGTGGAGGACGACGACGTCGCGAGCCTCATCTACACGAGCGGCACCACGGGCAAGCCGAAGGGCGTCATGCTCACGCATGCGAACTTCACTTCGCTCGCCTCCGCCCTCGCGCCGCTGTTCCCGCTCGGAAGCGGCGACCGCGTCCTCTCCGTCCTGCCGATCCACCACACGTTCGAGTTCACGTGCGGAATGGTGCTGCCGTTCTCGCGCGGCGCGCGCGTCGTGTACCTCGACGAGCTGAAGGGCGATCGCGTCTCGACCGCGCTGAAAGAGGCACGCGTCACGGCGATGGTCGGCGTCCCCGCGGTGTGGCAGCTCCTCGAGCGCCGCATCCTCTCGCAGGTGCAGGCCAAGGGTCCGATCGTCGAGAAGGCGTTCGAGCTCGCCGCCGATCTCAACCGCCAGCTCTCGAAGGGCACGGGCATCGATCTCGGGAAGGTGCTCTTCGGACCTGTGCACGAGGGCCTCGGCGGCAACATCCGCTGGCTCATCTCCGGCGGCGCCGCGCTCCCGCCCGAGACGCAGAAGCTCTTCGCCGGCCTCGGCTTCAAGCTCACCGAAGGCTACGGGCTCACCGAGGCCGCGCCGGTGCTCACCGTCGCGAAGCCTGGCTCGCCCGCCGGTCAGGTCGGCAAGCCGATCCCGGGCGTGAAGATCAAGATCGACTCCCCGGACGAGCACGGCGTGGGCGAGGTCCTCGCGCGCGGCCCGAACGTCATGGCCGGCTACACCGACGCCGAGGCGACCAAGCTCGTGAAGAGCGAGGACGGCTGGCTCCACACCGGCGACCTCGGCAAGCTCGATCGCGACGGCCGGCTCGTCCTCGTCGGCCGCGTGAAGGACGTCATCGTCACGGCGACGGGCGAGAACGTCTACCCGGACGACATCGAGCGCACGCTCGGCAAGGTCCCGCACGTCCTCGAGCTCGCCATCGTCGGCGTGACCGGTCGGAGCGGCGGCGAGCGCGTCGGCTGCATCGCGGTGCCGGACGAAGACGACAGCGTCGACCGGACGACGCGTATCGAACGCGCGCAGGCCGCTCTCCGCGCCGCGATCTCGAAGCTGCCGTACGGACGGCAGCCGACGATCGTCCACGTCTACGACGCGCCGCTCCCGAAGACCGCCACCCGTAAGGTGAAGCGGAACGAGGCGCGGAAGATCCTCGAGCGCCTCATGCAGGCGACCGCGCGTCCGGAGGAGGGCGAGGCGCCGTCGACCCCGGTGCGCGTGGCGCTCGCCGCGGTGAAGGGCAAGAAGGCGGCCGAGATCCACGGCGAAATGACGCTCGGTGACGACCTCGGCTTCGACTCGCTCGCGCTCACCGAGCTGCTCGTCGCGCTCGAGGCGAAGTACGGCACGATCGAGCCGAAGGCGCTCCAGGCTTGCCGCACGGTCGCCGACGTCGAGAACCTCGTCGGCACCGAGCGCGCGTCGCTCCGCCCGCAGACGCTCGCGAAGTCGCGCTACGCGATCGAGGGTCGTGGAGGCAGCGCGGAGGACTCGAAGAAGCCGCTCGTCTTGCCCGAGCCCGTGCAGGAGCAGGGCAAGCGGCTCATCGGGAAGCTCCAGGACCTCTTCTACGGCGACGTGATGCGCTCGAACGTCGTCGGACGAGCGTTCATCCCGCACAACCGCAACACGATCGTCATCGCGAACCACGTCAGCCACCTCGACATGGGCTTCGTGCGTCACGCGCTCGGTACGTACGGCGAGGACATCATGTCGCTCGCCGCGCAGGACTACTTCTTCGAGAAGAACTCGCTCCAGCGCGCGTTCTTCGAGAACCTCACCAACCTCAAGGCGGTCGACCGCAAGGGCGGCCTCCGTGCGAGCGAGCGCCAGGCGGGCGAGATCCTCTCACGCGGCAAGACGATGCTCATCTTCCCCGAGGGCACGCGCTCGACGGACGGTGAGCTCCACGAGTTCAAGCCGCTGCTCGGCCACCTCGCGCTCACCTACGGCGTCGACATCCTCCCGCTCTACCTTTCGGGTACGCGCGAGGCGATGCCGAAGGGAGGCAAGATCCCGCTCCGCCGCGACATCGAGGCTCGCATCGGCCCGCCGATCACCGTGACGGACATGCGGCGCCTCACGAAGGGCCTCTCCGCCGGAGATGCGTCCCGCGAGGTCGCCAAGCTCGCACATCGCGCCGTGCTCGCGCTCCGCCAGGGCACCATCCTCGACGTCGCGCGCCTCGAGAGCCTCGAGGAAGACGGCGGCCCGAAGGAGCATCCGCTCGTCACGCTCTTCGCCGAGCTCGAGGGCAAGTTCCAGAAGGATGCCGTCGACAAGCCGGTCTCGTTCTACTTCACGCTCGGAAGCGACGAGAAGGCGAAATGGACCGTGCTCGTCTCGAAGGAGTCGTGCGAGGTGAAGCTCGGTAAGCCGGCCGGCGGCACCGCCGACTGCGTGCTCAAGACGAGCGCGGAGATCTTCACGAAGATCGTCCGCGACGCCTATACACCCGGCCCGACCGAGTTCCTCTCGGGTGCGATCAAGTCGAACGACGTCGGCCTGCTCATGACCTTCCAGAAGGTCTTCGCGCTCGCCTGAGGCAGCTCGCGCCACGCTCGACCTAGCGTGAGCGAGGCCGGCGGTTCGGTGAACGGCAGCACGCCGACACGCACCGAACCGCCTGACCTCCAGCGAGCTCGATTATGCTCCTCCCTCGACTCCATGAGGCACGACGCTCCCTCCTCGCCGGAGGCGTGGCGCTGCTCGCTCACGTGGCGCTCTTCGTCGTCGGCGCCGGAGCGCCGCCACCGCCCCGCGTAGCCAGCAAGCTGCTGCCCGCCGATGACTACGCGATCGAGGTGTTCACGCCGAGCGAGCCCGCGCCCACGCCAAGTGAGGAGAACGCGGGCCGAAGCGAAGAGACGGGCGCGCTGACGGCAACGGAGCCGCTCGCGACGAGCGACGCGGTCGTCGAGCGCCCGAGCGAGACGAGATCGAGGTCGCGTGCGGAGACACCGGCAGCAGGAACGAGCGCGAATGAGGCCCCCCGCTCGGACGGCAGCGCGCCTTCTCCCGACGCCCCTGCGACGCCGAGCGACTCGAGCGCACCGGTCACGCTCTTCATGCCGTCGGCGACCGCGCTCGGGTTGTCGGGCGACGGCCCAAACCCGTTCGCGGTCGCGCCCGGGCCTCGAGTAGCAGAGCCCCCGACGTCGAGCCATCGCTCCGCGGCCCCGGACGCACCGACCGCGATCGAAGCGAAGCGCGCCGTCGAGCAATCGTTGAGGGACGGCGTCCGGAAGCACGACACGGGCATCGGCCTCGGTCCGGAGGGGCCGGTGATGCGCGCGCTGCGTGATGCGGCCTACGCCGGCCTCGCGCCCGAACGTGGGAGCGCTACGTTCCGCGCGGTGATCGATGCTGGCGGCATCGTCGTCGACGTGCGACTGCTCTCGTCGAACGGCAACGAGCACGGCTGGTCCGATGCGCGAGCGCGAGCCATGCGCGCCCTCGGCGGCACGAAGCTCGCGCTCCGCGGAGCGCGCGGCGCGGAGCTCGTGATCGCCGTCGACTCCGACGTCCGCCTCCCGAGCGGCAGCAACCCCGGCTCTCCGATCGACACGTTCGACGTCACCGACATCTCTGCAAAGCCGGTCCGGGTCGTGCACGCTCGACTGATGTCGCTCACGACGCTCTGATCGCGAACGAGATCGTGGAGGGTCGCTGACGCTCGCGTCAGGCCTGCTAGACGCGAGGGCTCGCACCGCGGTCGGGGCGCCGCTCGGACTTGGCCTTCCGTACGACGGTATCGATGTCGAGGTGATCGTCGCCCGAGCTCGCGAGGTAGTCGGCGTACGTGCCGGGCCGATCGCGGAAGCCGTCCTCGGTGACCTCGACGATGCGCGTGGCCAGCGCGGAGACGAAGGCTCGGTCGTGGGAGACGAAGAGGAGCGTTCCCTCGTAGGCCTTGAGCCCCTCGGTCAGCGCCTCGATGGACTCCATGTCGAGGTGGTTGGTCGGCTCGTCGAGGACGAGCACGTTGGCCTTCTCGGCCATGATGCGGGCAAAGACGAGGCGGGCCGCCTCGCCGCCGGAGAGCGTGGAGATGCGCTTGTTCACGTCACCGCCGGAGAAGAGGACGCGACCGAGTCGACCGCGGACCACGAACTCGGCCTCCGTCGGGCACGCCGACTTCATCAGCGCGAGGGGCGTCGCCTTGGGATCGGTCAGGAGGTCGCCGTGATCCTGCGCGAAGTACCCGTGCCGGGCCTCGTAGCCCCAGCGCGCCTCACCGGCATCGGCGCCGAGCCGTTTCACGGCGATCTTCAGGAGCGTCGACTTACCGAGGCCGTTGGCGCCGAGGATGGCGACCTTCTCTCCTCGCCGGATGACGAGCGAGACCCCCTTCAGCACGCGCTTGTCGCCGTACGCCTTGGTGACTCCGGTGAGCTCGAGGACGTCCTTGCCGCTCTGTCGCTCGATCGGGAACTGGAACAGCGGCGCTGCGCGGCTGCTCTCCACGAGCTCCTCGACCTCGATCTTCTCGATCTGCTTCAGGCGGCTCTGCGCCTGCTTCGCCTTCGACGCCTTCGCCCCGAACCGATCGACGAAGGCGCGCTTGTCCGCGATGATCTTCTGCGCGCGGGCGATCTCCGCCTCCTTGCGTTCGCGGGTCGCGCGCTTCTCCAAGGCGAACGCCTCGTAGCCGCCCGTGTAGAGCTCGACGGTGCCGTAGTCCACGTCGAGGATGTGCGTGGCGATCGCCTCGAGGAACCGCTGGTCGTGGGAGATGACCAGCGCACATCCCTGGTATTCGAGCAGGAACGTCTCGAGCCACCGGATGGAGAGGATGTCGAGGTGGTTGGTCGGCTCGTCGAGGAGAAGGACGTCGGGGCCGGCGACGAGCACCTGCGCCAGGAGCACGCGGAGCTTGAAGCCTCCCGAGAGGGTAGACAGCGGCTGCCTCTGGACGGCGAGCGGGATGCCGAGGCCCTCGAGGACGGCGGACGCGCGTGCCTCCAGTGTGTAGCCGTCGTGCGCGCGCAGGACGTCCTCGATGTCCGCGAGGCCGCTCGCGTCGGCGCCGTGATCCACGATGCGGGACTGCTCGCAGAGCGCCTTCCAGACGACGGTGTCGCCCATCATCGCGAGGTCGAGGATGATCGCGCTATCGTCGAGGAAGCGATCCTGCCGGAGCACGCCGAGCCGCGCCTCGCGGGGAATCGAGACACTCCCACTCGTCGGCGCCTCGTCCTTCGCGATGATCTTGAGGAGCGTGGACTTCCCGGAGCCGTTCGCGCCGACGAGGCCGTAGCGCGATCCCGCGTTCAGCTGGAGGGATACGTTGTCGAACAGCGTGCGTCCGCCGTAGGACTTTTCGAGACGCGAGAGGCCAATCATTGGCGCCCTCTTAGCGCAGGTCCATCGCCCGCGCCCCCCGCGATGTCAGCCGATGAGGTAGTTGGCGAGCAGGATGAGCTCAGCCTTCCGCTTCATATTCGGGCTCGAACGACGCCTCGTGATACTGACCCAGCACCTCCCTGAGGATGCGCTGCCCACCGATGGTGACATCGCCCAGCTCATCGGAGAAAGGCGTCTCGAGCGCCAAAGCTAAGGAAACTGGCGAAATGCCCGATTTTACGCCCGAACAGCTGCAGCAATCGCTCGAGCTCCTGGAGTCGATCCTCGAGGATCGTACGCGCCTCACGGTCATGCCCGAGGAACTGCGCGTCGCGTTCCTGGTCGCTGCCGGCCGCGTCTCGCGCCCCAGCCGTGACGAGAAGCGAGACATCGCGAAAGGGGCACGGCGCATCGCACGGAAGAAGGCGCAGAGCCACGATCGCGACGTGCGAGCCGCCACCGAGATCCGCGCCGCCCGGCGCGCCGAGGTCTTCACCGCACCGCCGCAGCTCGTGCCGGCCGAAGCGTCTCCGGGCCCTTCCGGCGCTTCCGGGGAGGAAGCCGCGCGCGAGCTCGTGAAGGGGCGCGGCTGCTACGTCTGCAAGACGTGGTTCACCAAGGTGCACTTTTTCTACGACGCCATGTGCACGCAGTGCGGCGATCTCAACTACCGGAAGCGGTTCCAGACGGCCTCGCTCGAGGGTCGCGTAGCCGTCATCACGGGCGCGCGGGTCAAGATCGGCTTCCAGGCTGCGCTGATGATGCTCCGGGCGGGCGCACACGTGATCGTGACCACACGGTTCCCGCGGGATGCCGCGTCGCGGTTCTCCCGTGAATCGGACTTCGGACAATGGCAGAGCCGGCTCGAGGTCTACGGGCTCGATCTGCGTCATTCGCCGAGCGTCGAGATGTTCGCGCGGTACATGACGCAGACGAAGAACCGTCTCGACATCCTCATCAACAACGCGGCGCAGACCGTGCGACGCCCCGCGGGGTTCTACGCCCACATGCTCGAGCTCGAGCAGCGTCCGTTCGAAGACCTGGCGCCCGAGCTTCAATCGGTGCTGCGCGGCCACGAGTCGTGCAAGACCGCTATGACGATGGGCGCCCATGTCGACGCAGCGAGCGACGGTCGTGCGCTCGTCGGCGGCGGCCGCGCCGGCGGCTTCGTGGCGTGGCGCGGTGATGGTCCGGGAGTCGGAATCCGTTCCTCCGCGTTGCTCTCGCAGGTGCCGTGCGCCTACGACGACGCGACGAACGACGCCGAGATTTTTCCGGTCGGAAAGGTCGATGCGGATCTGCAGCAGGTCGATCTCCGCTCCAACAACAGTTGGCGCCTAAAGCTCGCGGACGTGCCTTCACCGGAGATGCTCGAGGTGCAGCTCGTGAACGCCGTGGCGCCCTTCATCCTCTGCAGCAAGCTGAAGCCGCTGATGCAGCGCGATCGAACCGGTGAGAAGCACATCGTCAACGTGTCCGCAGTGGAGGGTCAGTTCTCGCGGCGGAAGAAGACCGACAAACATCCGCACACCAACATGGCGAAGGCCGCGCTCAACATGATGACGCTGACGAGCGCGCCCGACTACGCAGCCGAGGGCATCTTCATGAACGCGGTCGATACCGGCTGGGTCACCGACGAAGATCCTGCCGCGCTGTCCGCGCGCAAGCAGGAGCTGCACGACTTCCAGCCACCGCTCGACATCGTCGACGGAGCAGCGCGCATCTGCGATCCGTTCTTCTCGGGTCTCCTCACCGGCGAGCACGTGTGGGGAAAGTTCCTGAAGGACTACGCTCCGTGCGCGTGGTGAATGCCGTTTCCGAGGAGCTGTCCAGCGAAGTGAGGCCGGGTCGAGTGTTCGGCATCGACGTCGGACGTGACGGAAGAGGACACCGGTCTCCTCCACTGCCCGTAGGCCCCGAGCGCTGTCGGCAATCACCGCATGGTTCGACTGGGTCGACGAGTACATCTAGTCGCTCGCGTCCCAGAAGCGACTTGGCCGCGTCAGCGTTTCGGCGCTCCGTCGCCATCAGCCAGTACACGTAGGCTGGAGCGCGGATCGGATCGTCGTCCGCGCTCGGCTGGGTCACGTCGACGAGTACGTCAGGACGAAGCCGCCACCGAGGTGTGCCGTCGACGTGAAAGACCGGCTCCGCAGAGACTTGCAGCGGTATCTGCGTCCAGCCGAGCACGACGTCGATGACCCCGGCGCCGAGCCCCATCATCGGTGTACCGACGATCGTCGCGCGGCCGATGCCGTGCATGCCCATCGGGAAGCCTTCGGCCATGCTCGCGCTCCAGTGATTGACCAGGACGACGACGGGCGGCGTGTACGTCCATGGACCACGCGGCTCGACGAACTCCGGCCAGCGCGGTGCCATCTGACGGCCGGCGCGCCGGGACATCCAGGCGTACTGCTTTCGCGTTTGGATGAAGCGTCCCATGATGGGGCGCGCCAGGGCGGTGTTGCCGCCACCGTTGTTGCGAACGTCGATGACGAGGCCACGGGTCGTGCGCAGCGCGTCGAGGGCTCTGTCGAAGCGCTCGACGAGATCAGGCTGCGCGAAGCTGCGTATGGCGATGTACCCGCGATTGTCGTCGAGCAGCCGGAAGGTGAGCGGCTCGTCGTCGTTCGTCGCCGTGGCGGCGGGAATCGAGATTGAACGCGTCGCCCCGTCGGCGGCTCGGACCGAGAGCGCACGCGCGGCGCCGTGCCGACCTGAGAGCACGGCGAGCAAGGCCCATCCGGCAGCCTCTCTATCCTCCTCCGACAGCGCGCTCGGACGCCGTGTGCGTGTGGCCTCCGCGATCGGAACACCGTCGATCGCGAGGACCTCCCAGCCGGCGCGCAGTCCCGCGTCCCAGGCTGCCGATGGCCGACGCACCTCGACGACGATCGCTCGACCCTCGCGCCACTCCGGCCAAATTTTCAACGCCCGCGTCGGGCGCGGTCACGGATTCCGATTCCGATTCCACGATCGATTGTTGCCTGCAGTGTATCTGCCCCCATTCGTCCGGGGCTTCCTTGCCCTCGTCATTGGCACTCCAGGGCGCGAAGCGCGTCGATCTCGGCGGTGAGCGTCTCGTCGCGCACGAGCTCCTCGAGCGCCTCGGCGTCGAGCCCAAGCTCACTCATGGTCTTCGTGGCATTCAAATAGAACCACGCCCGATCCCAAATCGTCAGCGTTACTTGGCGCCAGCATGCGTTCGAGTGGATGAACGCGTAGGTGTCGGGGTAGCTCTCCTTTGCCAGTTTGAGATAGCGCTCGATGTACCAGAGGAACGTGAGAATGCCGTCGCGCTCCGTGATGCGCGAACCGCGCTTATGGGCATCTTCGAAGGCGAGGGCGGTCGCCAGCGAGTTGACGTACTGCGAAGCTTCTTCGAGGAGCAGGTTGTATCCTTGATCGCCGCTCTCGAACTTCGCGTCGTCGGGATCGCCGTTAAGATAGATGTCCGCGTAGAAGTCGCAGCCCTTGGCCGTCTCATCGGCGCCGCACGTCCGACGTTTGGTAGCGTATGCGTCTTTGCGAATCCGGCTGCGCGCGAACGTCATTCCCTTTCGGTCCGTCGTGTCTCCCTGTTCGCAGCTGAACGAGAGATCTTCGCGAATCACGTAAACGCTCGTCGGATCTTTCGCCTTACCCAAATCGAGGTAGTGGCCGCATTCGTGAACGATCTGGCTTGCCTGGAGGAGCACCTTCGGAGCGCTCGACACCTCGGTGAAGTATTGCTCGAAACAGTTTTTTTGCGTCGGTGCGTAGGGACTCGTGAGTCCTTCGGAGACAATGAACTTGCCGAGCGGGAAGCGGAGATCGAGGGCGTCGAGGAGGTACTGCTGTGAACTTGCGGCCGAGAACGAAAGGCCATCGAGGCTCGCGTTCGTCGGCAACGTCTCGGCGTAGGCGTTGCCTGCACAGCCGGGCCTTTCGGGGTGTAGAGGCGCGCCGCCCCCATTGGTGCCGTCACGGCCGCTGCTGCTGCCGTCGTCCGGACTGCTGGTACATCCTGCGAGTCCGAGTACAAGCGTCAGGAGGCTCGTGAGGGTGACCAACGTGAGGAGCCGATGGCCCGATGCGTTTCTGCACATCATTGCGCCATCGTTCTTCGCATCTTCATCCAGGAATTCAAGCACCGTGTGCTTCCCTCCTCCTGAAGGTCCCGCCCACACCCGCTCATGATCGCCCTCGAAGTGTTCGCCGGCGGCGCATTCCTGAGCATGAGCTTGAGTGCTCGGAGATGCACGGATCGGATGCGCGGCAGCATCGTGGACCGGACCCATCCTGGACCGCGTGGCAGCATCGTGGACCGGAGTTGATGGTCGACGAATGTTGTCGCGCGCGGGGCGTGGTGGGCGGAAGCGACGCGCGGCAGCTCGGGCCCGGACCCATCCTGAGTGATGGTCGACGGATGTTGTCGCGCGCGGGGCGTGGTGGGCGGAAGCGATGCGCGGCGCTCGCATCGCCGCGACGCAGCGTGCCGACGAGCACCTGGGTCGGACTGCTGATCCGTCGACGAGCGCCCAATCCCGACCTCTGATGGGAAGAGGTCGGCGCGCGTGCGCACTCTGGCCGTATCGGTGGTAGGGCGCTGCGTGCTTGCCCGGATTGCGGATCGCGTGCCGGTGGCGAGCGGGTCTCCTCCGAGAGCTCCTCGAAGCCGTCGGGCCGCTCGATGCGGAGCGTGACTTCGTTGGGCATCTTGCCATTGGACCGAAAGAAGCCCCTCGGCCGCTTCACCGTTTTCGTCGCCCCCGACAGGTGTATCCCGAGCGAGCACGCTCCGGGCCAATCGCTGCCCCGGTCGACGAGGTAGTCGGCGACCGGGTTCGCCAGCAGGTAGACGAGCTTGGCGAAGCGATCGGCAGGCTCGACCAAGTAGACCGCGTTACAGCTAGACGACACGCGATCTCGCCGTCGATCGGCGCCTCGGAGGAGGCATCAGCCCGCGCTTGAAAGGCGATGCCTAGCACCTACGGTGAGGCGTTGATGGTGCGCGTCGCTGAGCCCCCCGAGAGTACGCTCGGCGTCGAGTCGGTTGGATTGAAGCGGGACCAAACCGAACGTGAATCACTGCTGCGCTCGCTGGAAGAGTCCGACGAGCGCTACCGGTTTGCCGCTCTTGCGACGAACGATACCATCTGGGACCTGAACCTCGAGACGGGGCGCCTGAACTTCCACGGGAAGATCGGGGCTCTTCAGGGTGAGCGCATCGAGCTGACGGACTGGGAGGATCTCATCCACCCGGAGGATCGCGAACGGGTCGTTGCCGGGATGAACCATGCCATCGCGAGCGGACAGAACCATTGGCAGGACGAGTACCGCTTCCGAAGCAGCGACGGCGAATGGCTGAACATCATCGACCGCGCCTACCTGGCCTACAACGCCGAGGGCCGTCCGTTGCGCATGGTGGGTGCAATGCACGACGCCACCGCGCGACGGAGACAGGAGGAGTTCGAGCGACAACTCATGGGCATTGTGAGTCACGACCTGCGGGGCCCGCTCAACACGATCACCCTCGCGGCAGCGACGATGGCTCGGTCGGGGGACGTCGGCGACCGAGCCGTGATGAACCTGGTCCGCATTCAGGTAGCCTCCGAACGCGCGACACGCTTGATCCATGACCTCCTCGATTTCACCCGAGCACGGTTCGGTGAGGGCATCCCAATCGAGCGCCGTCGAGTAGACCTCGGTGCCATCTTCCAGGGGCTACTGGAAGAGTCGCGAATCGCTCACCCCGATCGGTCCATCAGTCTCCACACGTTCGGCGACACGGCGGGCGAGTTCGATAGAGACCGCCTCGCTCAAGTGCTGACCAACTTGATAGATAACGGCGTAAAATACAGCCCCTCGAGCAGCACAGTCGATATCGTGCTTCAAGGAGAGCCTGATGGGGTCTTGCTGAGCGTGCACAACGATGGGCCAGCTATCCCCGCCGACCTGATGCAGCGCATCTTCGAGCCGCTCCAGCGCGGTACCGGGACCGTCAATGTTGTAGGACGCAGCGTCGGGCTTGGACTCTACATCGTGAAGCACGTCGTGACTCGCCACGGCGGGCGGGTCGCCGTCCACTCGTCGGACGGCGACGGCACGACTGTGGAGGTTTGGCTCCCCCGCTCGGTGTAGCCGCCGCCGCACGGCTGACCAACCACGAGCACGGCCGAGGCGAGAAGGAAACGCAAAGCACTCCAGACGAGCAAGAGCCGTCAAGCCCCACCGCTCCGGAGTGGACGTCGCTCACACGGGCTCGCTCACGAGCTCCGGATGGGTCTTGCTCATACGGGCTCGCTCACGAACTCCGGTGGGGGTCTGGCTCGCTCCGCCGACGCCTAGACACCCGCCCCGACCGAGTTCCTCTCGGTGCGATCAAGTCGACGACGTCGGCCCGCTCATGACCTTCCAGAAGGTCTTCGGGCTCGCCTGAGACAGCGGGGCGTCAGCTGGGCCTCCCCCCGCCGAGCTGACGTTTCGAGGCGGAAGAGTTACAATCGCCGACGAGGAGGGTGGACGTTGGGTTCGTCGCGCGCGATCCGATGCGGAATGCGAGCCGTGATCCTCTCGGCGTCGTTCGCGCTCGCCATCGGCTGCTCGCTCATGAGCTCGCTCGATGGGCTGAGCGCAGGCCACGGAACGGACTCCGAACCTACTGACGGAGGCGCTTCGAACGACGCTCGCGAGGCGATGCCGGGCGCCCGAACCGATGCCTCCGCGACCGGCTTCTGCAGTGGCCTCAATCCTCCTCCACACTTCTGCGTCGACTTCGACGATCGACTCGTCTTCCGTCCCGTCACCGATCGAAACTTCGACCAGCAGACGACGATTGGCCCGGTCTCGCGCCCCGCTCTCGACGACACGTCATTCGGGACGTCGGCTCCGTCGGTGAGGTTCGAGGCCGGAGCGGAGGGCACCACCATCCTCTTGCGAACGTACGCGAGCCAGCCCTCACGCGTCGTCTACTCGCTCGGCATGCGTATCGATTCGGGCGATGCCAAGCTCGACCTCTTCGAGATTCGACTCGGCCAGAACAACGAGCTCAACATCTTCATGACGACGGAAGGCAAGGCCTTGTCCTTCAACGTCAACAGCGTTTCACATCCCGTCGGCTTCGAGATTCGAGCGGGAGAATGGCATCGATACGAGATGGTCGTGGATGCCACGTCATCGACCTTCCAGGCCTCCGTCGACGGAGTGCAGCTCCTGACGACGTCGGTGAATGTCTCCTCGGTCCGGCCAGGCCTCCAGATCGTCGCCGGGGTGACATGGGCAACTGGGCCCGGCACGGTCTGGGTGGACGACGTCATCGTCGATTTCTGACCGAGCGAACGACAACGTGCCCGCTCGCTCGTGATCCGCGCTCACCTCAGAACGTGCCGGCGACGCCGACCAGCCCTCGCCAAGAATCCATTCAACTTCGACGAGTGAGGCACCCTACGATGGTTGGTTGACCGCCACCGGGAATGACGAGTTCATCCCCCCCACAACCGCAGACCCGCGAGATCGATGGACGCCTGCTCGAGGTCTGGGCCAGCCACCCGGGCCAAGTGAGCATCGACGCAGATGTGAGCGTCGTCCAGAAGACTGCGCGCGCCCTCGAGGCCCTTCGCGCTCTCATGCAGCAGCCGGTCTAAATGGCGCTAGGCCCTCGTTCGCGCGGTCGTGCCGCAGAGCATGCACAAAGGCACAACGACTGCACCGCACAACGAAGCCGAACGTCCGGAGCGGTCGTCATCGCCCCATTGGGGCCCCCTCGGCTCTCCACGCACGCGCCAGCTCGTGAATTGCTATCCGTTCCGCATGCTCGCGGCGACGCCCTTCGCCCAATCGGTATCATCGTCGTCATCGAGCACGATCGTGAGAATGGCCAGGCGCTGCGGCCTCGCGAGCTCGATCGTCAACTGCGTGGCACCATCGTCAGTGGTCAGCTTCGATGCTCGATGGGCGTAGCCGTCCGGCAAGCCCGGCACCACGAACACTTCGCCCTCGTGCGCCTGATCCGACAACGTCTCCTCCGCGCTGAGCGTGGGTGACTCGGGGTCGCCGAAGCGAAACGAGCTCATCCAGATCGTGCGACCGGGCATGAATGCGCTCCAGGTACCTTCTTCATCGAGCTCGGTGGCCATCTCGCCTGGAACTCGTATCGACCATCCTCCGGTGAGAGCGGGTCGCACCGGCCGGCGCCGATAACCGATTCGCGGGGAGAGGCGCCGTCCTCGCTCGAGGACTTCACGCGCGAGCGCGTCATCCCGTTCGAGCCAGCGGGTGATCTCTGCCCACTCGGCCCACGGAAGATCGAGCGAAGGCTTCAACCCATGCGCTCGACGCAAATCGGCATCGATTCGCTCGAACAGTGCTCGTTCGGAGTCGTCGAGCGGTGGTCGCCAGCGAACCTCCGTCCACATTCGGGCCAGCGCTCGGCCAAACGCGTGCTCGGCCCCAAGACCATGCGCCCACCACGGGAACAGATCGATGCCCCGCCTCGGGTCTTTCGTCGTCGCCTCCAGCCATGCTCTGTCACGCGGGCCCATCGGCGTGATGATGAGCCCCTCGGCCTCGTAATGCGTGTCGGTCGGCAGGTTGACCGACAAGTTGCCAACGCCGTCGGCGGCTTGCTCGGCGATCACGTCGCAGAGACCCCGGAGCCATCCGAGCATCTCGGCCTCGAGCCCGGCTCGATCGTGGCTCGCAAAGTAGCCGGTCTCGTCGCCCTCTTCGTCGTCGACCGCCGGTGCCCATTTCGTCCCAAGGTCGTCGCCGACACATTCGAGCAGCTCGCAGACGAACGCATGGTACCCAGGCCCAGCGGTCGATGTCTTCGCGCTGACCGTGACGGTGGCGTTCTGGAGGACGAACTCGACATCTTCGGCAGCAGGGTGAAGACCAACAGCGAGAGCGGCGGCGTCTCCACCGATATGCTCGACGACGTCGGCGAACCGCGAGCGAAGAACACGTTCGATCGCTTGCAGAGGCTCGGGGTGACTTGTGGTTGTTCGCAGAAAGAGCCCGAGTCCCATGGGCCCGCAGTTCAGACGCCGGCGAACAGGGCGTCAATCGCGTTCCGCACCGTCCACACAGGAAGCGTTCAGCGAGAGGGCGGCTGGTTCGGCGGGACGGGCGGGCTCGACCAGTTGTAGCGCCACGTCAACACGAGCATCACGACGATGCCGAGCGCGACGAAGCTCCGCCTTCGTGGGCTGGCCCAGATCAGCCAGCACGGTTTCGTCTGGACAACGGCCTCGACGATTCGAAGGCGGCCGTGACAGGTGGGGCACTCAGGAACACCACGTCGAGCGTTCGTCTAGAGGAGCTCGGGCCATCGCAGGCGCGGTCCAGCCCGGTGACCTCTTCGCCGACGCCGCGATCAGCGGACGACGACGGCGTTGTGGTACACCAGCGGCATCGGGAGCGTCGTCGTCGATCGCCACGCCGTCACGTTGCCGTCGGGGGTGAGGTCTCCGACGAAGACATCGCTCGAGTAGCCACCGCCCGGCGCCTCACCTCCGAGGACGTACAGTCGATCGTCGACCACCACGATGTCGTGGCGGTTCCGCGTTGCTGGCAACGGCTTCGTCTTGCGTACGGCGCCAAGGTTTCCGGAGCTGTCGATCGGATAGACGAGCACGTCGTCGACGCTGACCCCTGCCCCTGTCAAACCGCCCACCACGAGGAGCGAATTGCGATAGACGACGGCTCGAGCGTAGTTGCGCGCGGAAGGCAGGTTCCCCGCGGGGACGAACGGAGCGAGGCCGCCTCCGTCGAAGCTGGCGGTCAGGATCTCGGCCCGTCGCGCGGAGCTCTCGTCCATGCCGCCCACGACATAGACGTTGGAGGCACTCGAAGCGGTCGCGAAGCGTGTGAGCGGCGAGGGCAGCGAAGGTCCGGCGACGAACAGCCCCACACTCCCCACGTCGAGCTCCCCGTGCTCCACGTCGCCGCGCGCGGGACCGTCCAGTCCTCCCATCACGAAGACGTGCGAGCCGCGCATCACCGCCCCTAGATGCTGCCGCGGCGTGAACGCGCTGTCCGACTCCGAGAACCCGGTGATCACCCCGCCGTCGTAGGGTCCGACGAGGAACTTCCCGCTGGCCCCCACCCCCTTCAAGAGACCGCCGGCGATCGCCACGAACGAGTCAGTCACGACGGCAGCCCCGTACAGACACGGACGCGGGACCGGCGGCCCGGCCTTCCAGGCGCCGAGCGATCCATCGCCCTGGACGACCGCGTAGCTCGTCGCACCGTCTTCCCGGAGGTTCACTCCGTCGCTCGAGCCGCACATCACGTAGATGCGTGCGGGCGGCCTACCGGCGTCTGCATCGCCGGCTTCGGTACCGGCGTCGACGGCCCCCTCACTCGTGGTCTGGATGACGTCCGCGGTCGACGCATCGTCCGGAGGCTGACTGGGGACTCCTTCAGGCGTACCTCCCGCGAAGTCGTCGGTCGCAAACAGCAGGGAACAACCGACGAGCGTCACGCTTCCCACCCCACAGGCGAGCGCGAGAAGTCGGTGAAGGCTCATGAAACGGAATCCTCGGTGGGTGACGCCGGGTCGAGCAATCGGCATCGGACTCACTTCACGACGAAGGCTCGTTTCGACCGCCGCTCATCGCGGGATCGAAACGAGCCGATCGATGTTCACAGTATGGATCAATCAGTACACGGTGCCATACACCTTGACTGGGAGCGGGTTGCCGGCCGCATCGGTACGAACGATGTCGACCAGTCTCTGTTTTGTCGCACCGTACGACTGGATGTTCACAGCGCCGGGGGTCGGTCCGTTGTCGAAGTCGACGCCCACGAACTTCAGCTTGGCCGAGCCGCCTTCTGCGAAGAGCCCCACATGCAAGCTGCCCCCGGTGCCCTGGTCGGCAGGCTTCGGCGACTTGCCACCGTTGCCCTTGTAGTCGGACCAGTTCGACCCACCGATCCATTCGAGCTCGAAGCCGGCTTGGGTCTTCTCGATGTTGAGGCCGGGCCCCTGGTTGAACCGGGTGTTCACGTTCGACAAGACGTGTTTTCCGCCGCTGTTCCAGATCGTGAGCATTCCAGCGTAGGTCTCGCTCGCGTCGGTGTCCTCGATCCTGCCTCCTGGGGAGCTGTTGATCATGATCGGTGAGGAACCGACACGCTTACCGCTGATGTCACGCGTGCCGAGGATGCACTTGCTGATGAGGTACGAGCCCTTGTTCGAGGAGATGGCGCCGGTCTCGCCGTTCGGCACGCCCTGAAAGCCTCGCCAGCCCGCGGTCAGGTCGAGCCGCTCGTACGTCTGCACGGTCCCGCTGCTCGACAGTCCGCTGTAGGCGACGCCGCCGAGATCACGTGTCCGCATCGTGAAGTTTCCGAAGTACGGCGCGGTGTGCTCGGCCTCGAAGACCTTCTCCTGGGCGCCGATCAGCTCGCCCATCGTCTGACCGCTCGTGTTGATCCAGGTCCGTCCAGGCGACACCCAGCCGTCGGCCTGGACGCTTCCCTTGTCTTCGATCTGCCGCTCCTGAGTCCACGACGAGGCGCTCATCTCGATGCGCGCATTCGGACCGAGGCCGAGGATGCCTCGTCGGGCACGCGCCATCGCGAACCACGTTCGCGCGTTGCGGATCCCCTTGTAGCGGCTGACGATGGGAACCTGACCGTTGCGCCCCTGCACCGACTGGACGCCGGCGGCGCGGAACCCTTCCGACGAATCCACGATGTATGGCGCGGCGCGCTCGGGGAGGACGAGGATGTCGTTCGGACCGAGCTCCGTCGCGAAGACGTCCTCGAGGTCGCGATTGGCCGGCCACGACGGATTCCACATCACGTAGCTCGCATCGGCCGGGGCCTTCAGAGCAGCACGAGCCGCTGCGAGCGTCGGGAAGCTGATGGGGCCCCTGCCCGAGCTCCCTGCTCCGGAGTCCGTGCCGGGAGCGCCGGAGTCCGTACTGGGGGCGCCGGCGTCGGCGACGGGCACGCTGTCCGGGAACAGCGAAGCCGCGGGAACGATTTGCTTGGGCTGACTCGGCGACGACCACGAGAGCTGCACGACCGCGCCCCCCGTGGCCTCGTAGTATTCGAGCTTGATGGCGTACTTCTGACCAGCCGTGAGCGCGATCGTCCCAAGGTTTTCGACCGCAGCGTGGTTCGTCCAGTTGTCGATCACCTTCTGGCCGTTGACCCAGAGCCGGACGCCGTCGTCACTCCTCGTGTAGAAGGTGTACGTCTGCGAATGAGCCGGAAGGACCTGGCCGGACCAGCGAACGCTGAAGTTGTCCGTACCCACGCTCGTCCCCGAAGGCGCAGCAGAGCCCCAGTCGAAATTCACGGTCGAATCGGTGCGCGTCGTGGCGAGCGCCTCGAAGCTCTTCCCCGTGTAGTACTGCGCGAGCAGGCCGGTGCCGACCGGCGCGGGTGTGTCGTACCCGACGGAGAACCGGGGACGGTTGGCCGCCGTCGACACCTCGGACGAATCGAACTCCAGGCCATCCATGTTCGTCGGCGCCTCGAGCACGAAGCCGTGATTCGTCGACGGCGAGGCGACCCAACCTTGCACGACTCGAACGCCGTCGGCGTTCAGCGATAGCGTGTACTTTCCCACCGTCGTGGGCAGGAGGACGCCGAGGGGAGTCGACCCGTGGTCTGCGCCGCGTGCGCCGCCTGGGCTCCAGGCGCTCCCCGCTCGCGCCGTGTTCCACGTGACGACGGGCTCGTCCCATGCGCGGTTCAACGCGTAGAGCGTGTACCCCTCGCCCCCGGTCGCGTTGGTCACGTTGATGGTCAGCGACGCCGACTTGATCGTGCTCGCCTTTGGGATCGCGCTCAGATCGAAGCGCAGCACGGCCGTGGCCGCTTTGCCCGTCCCGGACGGGTAGTCCATGTCGACGCGCATCGTCGTGTCGCTTCCGACGTTCGTCGTGGGACTCGCCTGCTGCAGGACCGCATCCGTCGTTCCCGCGTAGCTCGTCGAGGGGGCGACGCCGTCCTGGAAGGACATCGTCGTCGTCAGTGCGTCGGCCTGAGCGAACGCCTCGTCACCGTCTCCGCTCTCGACACCGCAGCCGCCCCACGCCCCCGCAGCGATGACCGCCGTTGCGCAGAGGGTGATTCTCGACATCGTTCGACGCCACGCTGTCATGCAGATCTCCGTTGAATGAGCACCCGCTCAGCGAAGAGCTCGGGCAGACGAACGACGCGGCACCGACGTGTGCTCATCGAGACAGTGGCGCGCGTCGACGGAGAGATGCTCGCGCACGCGCTCTCTTGCGCAGCACGCGCAATTTTGGCCGTAACCGCCCGAATCCAGGCGAAAAAAGAGGTACTCCCCGTCAGGGGCCCCCGTCAGCCCCGCCGGCGCAACACTTCGCTCAAGTGCACGTCGAGCTCGCTCTCGACGATGGCTCGCAGGTCGTGAACACTCGTGGTTCCGATCGAGAGGTCCTGTTTCACGTCGTCCAGCAAGCGGCTCCGCAGGGCTTGGAGCCGGCGCGCCATCGTCGACTCGTGCACGTGATAGATGCGCCCCAAGGCTGCGAGCGACATCCCTTCGATGAAGTACAGACGTAGAAGTGCACGCTCTCGTTCGTCGAGTGCCTGAAGGGCGCGCTCCAGCGCATCCCCCATCAGCCCGAGCCCCTCGCGCTTGAGGAGAGCGAGCTCGGGCGAGCCGACGCGCGTCGCAGGACCAACCTGACGAGCGGGATCGGCAGCAGCGCCATCGACCGCCGCCCGGCGCGCTCCGCGGCGCAGCAGGTAGCGCGCCTCGCGGATCGCCGTCACGCGCAGCCAAGCGCCGAGCGGCGAGCGCCCCGTATACGTGAGGATCGCAGGCTCACGCTCGGGCTCGCGTACCAGGAGCCGCATCCGCAAATTCTGAGCGGCTTCGTCGATGAGCCCGTCGACGCGACGATGCACCCGGCGTGCGTATTCGATGGCGGGTGACAGGAGCTCCGTGTCGAACGTCGCGATGGCTGCCTCACTTCCAAGCGCGCACGCGCACGCGAGGTAGAGATCCTCGACGTGCACTGCCGCGAGCGTTGCGGCGACGTCTGCGTCCCTCCCCACATGTCTCGCAAGGTGCGCGACGAACGCCGACGACTCGATCTCGAGACGTGGCCGAGCCCGACGCGCACGCGCGACCGTCGCCTGGAGCACGGCTTCGCCATCATCGAAGCGAGACCCGCCGTTCTCGACGAACGTGACCACCATGCTCGCCATATGCTGATTTCTTGCCGTATGGTCGCTACGATCTCAAGCGCATTGGGGACGTGCCTCGACGATCGTCAGCTGCTCTCGTACGTGCAGGGGGCGCTCGCTCCCGATGAGCGCGAGCAGCTGGATGCACATCTCGGAAGGTGCCCCGCCTGCTGCGAGGTCGTTGCGGAGACCACGAAGCTCCTCGACGCCGACTCGCTCCCCGCGAGCTCGCTGACGTCCATCGCGAGGACGCCGTTCGAAGAGCCGGCAGAGGCCGACGTACCTGCGAGCGTGGGCCGGTACCAGCTCTTGTCGATCCTCGGGCGCGGCGGCACGGGCGTCGTCTATGCCGCTCACGATCCAGAGCTCCACCGACGCGTCGCGATCAAGCTGCTACGGGGTGACGTGCTCGAGCGGAGCAACGACGACGGCCGAGCGCGGTTGCTGCGCGAGGCACGGGCGATGGCTCGTGTGTCCCATCCGCACGTCGTGGTCATCTACGACGTCGGCATCTGGTTGGAGCAGGTCTTCGTCGCGATGGAGCTCGTCGAAGGACGCACGCTGCGTACGGTGCTCGAAGACGAGCGCATCTCGTGGCGGAGACGCCTCGACTGCGTGATCGAAGCCGGACGGGGCCTCTGCGCCGCTCACGCAGCGGGCCTCGTCCACCGCGATTTCAAACCCGAAAACGTGCTCGTTGGTGACGATGGCCGCGTACGCGTGACGGACTTCGGCCTGGCGAAACCTGCCCGTGGCGACCGTGGCGAAGACGAGAGCGGGGACACCGGCTCCAAATCGCCACGCGAGGTTCTCGAGACGGTCACGCTCACCGGGCGCACGACGGGAACCCCCGCGTACATGGCTCCCGAGCAGTTCCTCGACACGAGCACCGACGCGCGGGTCGATCAGTTTGCGTTCTGTGTGGTGGTCCACGAGGCACTCTTCCGAACGCGTCCCTTCGCCGGTAAGGCGGTCGCCGAGATCGCGCGCAACGTGCTCGAGACTCGCATCACGGACGTGTCCGGGGCGATGCCTGCCGATCTCCCCGAGGGCGTTCGCGCGGTCATCTTGCGCGGACTTTCGCGTGATCCGAACGAGCGTTTCCCGAGCCTCGAGCACCTGCTCGCCGAGCTCGAGGCTCTATGCGGCGTGAACGAGGACGCTCGAACGAGCGTCGAGATCGTCGACGACCGCGCCATGCAGCACACAAGCGTGTCGGTCGAGAAACCACGAAGACCAGCCCTTCGGCGACGGAGCATCGTCCTGCTGGCCTCGACGACGATCGTGCTCGGCACGAGCGTGTCGATCGCGTGGCGCTCGATCCGCTCGAGCGAGCCAGCTCCTCCGATCACGTCGCCGCAAGACGATCTCTCGCGAGAGGCGCCCGCTCGCCGGGACATGAACCGGATGGCCGCCAATGTCCCCGCATCGAGCGCAGTCGCACCACCGGTCTCCGTCGAAGCGAGTCACTCGACCACCGGCAGCGCAGCGAAGCCCTCCGCCCAACCGAGTGCTCCACGAAGCCACGGCCCGGCGCCCGTCGTGAGGGGCAACACGCGCGCGACCCGGCGCTCGCAACCATTGGGAGATCGTGTCGAGAATCCGTTCTGAGACGCGCGCAGGCATGATCGCGGCGTCTGCCGCCGCGGTCGGCATGCTGATCACCACGGAGGTGCGTGCGGAGCCTTCGCCGGCGGCCGACGCCAAGGCCCTCTACCGTGAAGGCGCACGACACTACGATGTCGGCGAATACGACCAGGCCGTCGACTACTTTCAACGCGCGTATCTCATCACGGGAGCGCCGATGCTCCTCTTGAACATCGGTCAGGCCCACCGTCTGAGCGGCGCATGCGCACTGGCAGCCGCGGCGTACAGGAGATACCTCGAAAGAGCTGGAGCCTCGGAGCATCGCGATGAGGTCGAGCGGCGGATCGTCGAGATGGACGAATGCGCGGGCGTCCGCACGACGCCTCGAGCGCCCTCGAATGAATCGCTCCCTGCGAGGCCCGCTGCCGAGAACCCGAGCGCCGCGCCCTCGGACGACCTTCGCGCCGAAGCCCCCTCGACGAGCTCGTCGTGGCGCACGCTCGGCTGGGTTGGTCTGGGCGCCGGAGTCACGGGCGCGGCGCTGGGAGCGGTAGGCCTCGGGCTCACGCTCGACGCACAGGCAGGGCTCGATCGTGTGTGCGCCTCGGATGGGGCGTGCCCTCGCACGGCGGGAAGCCGGCTCGACGCCTACGAGCGCTGGCGCGTGGTCGCCATATCTGGCGCCGCGGTCACCATCGTCGGCGCCGCGGCGGCGATCGTAGGATTCATGGCGACCCCGTCGAACCAGAAGAGCGCCTCGACCAGGAGCGCGCACGAACGCTCGAGTGATGTGGCGATCGAACCATGGCTCGACCTCTCGGCGGCAGGGCTCCGCGGAACTTTCTGATGAAGAGCCGCACGCATCTTGCTCGCGTTGCCGTGACCGCAGTCTTGGTCTTCGCCATGGGGTGCCGTTCGTACTTCCTGGCGGACGAGCCTTCGGACGCTGGCGGGGGGAATGCGGAGGTAGGAGCCGCGGACGCGAGCGTCACCGCGAAGGCGCGGAGGATTTACGTCTACGGAGGCTCTCCCGACGGCGTCACGTTGCCGGAGGAGCCCATGGCTCACTACGCGGAGATTCTCCCCGACGGATTGCTTGGCCCCTGGCGAGCGGCACCCAAGCCGCCCACGTCGATGATCTGGCACTCGTCGGCCCAGGGAAGAGACTTCATCGCCCTTCTGTCGGGGATCGCTCGCCCGCATGGCGGCAACTTGAAGATCTTCGTCGGCTCGGTCGCCGACGGTGCGGTGACGAGCTTCGTGACGTCGCCGGACCTGTTCCCCAACCCGATCCATCACGGCGCATCGCTCATCCGCGGAGACGTGCTCTACGTGATGGGCGGACAGATCGGCGACGACAAGCCTCCCACCGCAGACGTCTGGCGCAGCGCGATCACCGCCACGACCTTCGCTCCCCCGGTACGTGTCACGCCGTTGCCGGCACCGGTCGCGCGGATGGCGATGGCCGAGGGCGCGGGTTCCGTCTTTCTGGTGGGAGGCACCGACCAGAACAACGCAAACACGACGAGCATCCTTCGAGCGCGATTCCAAGTCGACGGATCGCTCTCGACCTTCGAAGCGCAGACGCCTCTGCCCTCCGGGCGGCGATACCTCGCAGCCGCCGTGCATCGAAGCTCACTCCTGGTCGTCGGAGGGCAAGCGGTCGAAGAGATCGACAACGTGCTCACCTGCCCGATCGACGCCTCCGGGAACGTGGCGCCATGCGTCGAGACGACCGCCCTTCCGGAGCCACGCTCACGCCATCGCGCGGTCATCCACGATGGGCGGCTCTATGTCGTGGGAGGACGTACCAAGTCCGGGGGCAAGGATGTCCTCGTCGGCGACCTGAACGACGAAGGCGGGATCGTCGGCTGGCGAAACACGAGCCCGCTCCCCACCTCTGCGATCTACACGACGCTCTTGTTGCTGTAGGGCTCGCCGTTCAGAACGTGCCGGCGACGCCGAACGGGCCCGCGATCCAGCGCGGCGACCGCTTCGTGGACGTCAATCCCGGGTCGCCCTTCGGCGACTCGACGTTCGGGTCGAGCAGCCCGTAGACCTCCCGCGATCGACACCGGGCCTCTACCAGTGAGATCGCTTCCCCTGCTGCTCCAATGCCCAGCGTCGTGCACGGAACGCGACGAGAGCGGCGAGCTCGCGAACTCCGGATGGGTCTCGCTGATGGGTCTCGCTCCATTACCGGCTTTGACGAACCGCTGCTCGGAGCCCTGACGCGAACGAGACTTGCGGCGAGGGTCGCGCCAGGGCACGGCTACGCGGTGCAACGCCTCCGCCGGCTGATCCCCGTCCTCACTTTCTTCTCGCTCGGGGCCTGCGGCGTGGACGCGGCGAGCACCTCGCCGAGCGACCTGCCCCCGGAGGTTCCGAAGACGCCCGAGAGCACGCCGACCGAGGACAGGCCCGAGGACAGGCCCGAGCAGGAGCCCGAGACGATCGCTGTCGCACACGAGCGGGAGCTCCGCGCCGCGTGGATCCACTACGTCTGGAACGGGGTTTGGCCGAGCCGCTCCGGAATGACGCAGGCGGAGGCCAAAGCCGAGCTCGTCGGGCTCTTCGACGGCCTCGCCGCCGCGCGGATGAACGCCGTCTTCCTCCAGGTACGGACCGAGGGCGACGCGCTCTACCCATCGGCGCTCGCGCCCTGGGCACGCTTTCTCACCGGCACGATGGGGCAAGATCCGGGCTGGGATCCCCTCGCCTTCGCGATCGACGAGGCGCACGCGCGCGGCATCGAGCTCCACGCCTGGCTCAACCCGTACCGCGCGCTCTCCCAGACCTCGCTCACGCCGCCCGCTTCGCACGTGACGAAGCGGATGCCTGAGGTGACCGTGCCTTGGGGCACGCAGATCTGGCTCGATCCGGCGGCGCCCGAGGTGCGCACCGACCTGCAGAACGTCATCGCGGAGCTCCTCGACCGCTACGACGTCGACGGCATCCACTTCGACGACTACTTCTACCCGTACCCGAACGGCAACCTCACGTTCGACGACGACAAGCGCTTCAACGCGTACGTGGGGCAAGGAGGCACGCTCGTCCGGACCGCTTGGCGCAGGCAGAACGTGAACACGCTCGTGCGCGAAGTCTCCGAGCACGTGGCGCAGAAGCGCGCCGACGCGCGCTTCGGCATCAGTCCGTTCGGCATCTACAAGCCCGGCGTGCCCGAGGGTATCCAAGGCCTCGACGCCTACAACGTCATCGCCTGCGATCCCGTGACCTGGATCGACGAGGGCTGGGTCGACTACCTCGTCCCGCAGCTCTACTGGCCGACGACGCGCGAGAAGCAGGCGTTTGGCAAGCTCGTGACTTGGTGGGCGTCGCTCGCCAGAGACGGACGCTCCGTGTTCGTTGGGCACGACATCACGAAGATCGGGCAAGACGAGTGGCCGCTCGAAGAGATCGAGCTCCAGATGCATCTCTCCCGCGCCGAGCGCACGGCGGGAAAAGGCCTCCGCGGGAACGTGTTCTTCACGGCGAGGCCGCTCGCCAACGACCAGCTCGGCCTCCGCACGTCGCTCACGACGACCTACTGGCAGACCCCCGCCACGACCCCGCCGCTCGCCTCGGCGTTGGCTGCGCGCGCGAGCGGCGCTCTCCAGGATCCGAGCGCGCCGCGCGTGGTGCAGCGCGGAGCCGAGCTGACGGTCACGCCGGGAGACGACACCCGCGCGCGCGCCTTCGCGATCTACGACAGAAGCGGCGCCTCTCCTGCCCTCGCCGAGCTCGTGCCTGCGCGCGCGAGCGGTGGAACCGACGTGACGCTCGGGACGGGGCATTGGGCGATCAGCGTCGTCGACCGGCACGGGCTCGAGTCGCGCGCGGTCGTCGTCGTCGTCCCCTGATGACGACTGCCCGACGGCGAGGCGAGGGCGTGGCGGAGCTCGAGCTGCTGTAGGGCTCGCTTCGCCGCTCAGAACGTGCCGGCGACGCCGAACGGGCCCGCGATCCAGCGCGGCGACTTCTTCGCCGACGTCGATGCCGGGTCGCCCTTCGGCGACTCGACGTTCGGGTTGAGCAGCCCGTAGACGAGGACGGCGGCACCGACGCCGACGACGACGAATGCCACCGTCGACACGGTGCCGAGCGTCTCACCACGCTCGATGTCGGCATGCGTGTCCTGCGGACAGCGGACGCCCCGATCGCAGCGCCCGGCGATGTCGGCGTGGACGCTGAACGCCATGAGCCCCGTGACGGCGCCCACGGCCGCGCCGACTCCGGCGATGCCACCGCCGATCCACACGAGCGAGCTGGTGCTCGTCTCCTGCTTGGCCTTCTCCGGGTGATCGGGGCTCGTCTTCGGCGGTGACGGCGCCGCGCCGGCGAGCGTGAGCTCCACCGTCTTGGTCTCCCCCTCGGCGATGTCGACCGTCTGGCGCTTCTCGTCACCTGCGAGCGACGCGACGATCTCGTGCTTGCCCGGGTTCACCTTCAACGGCACGTTGATGCTCGACGACGAGATGTCGGAGTCATCGAGCTTCACCTGCGCATCGCTCGGGACCGAGATCGTGAGCGTCCCGAGCTTCGGCGCGATCTCGTCGGCAAGCAGCTTCGCCTCCTTGCGTGCGCGCTTGAAGGCGCGCGACTCATCCGCGCGCACGGGGTAACGCGCAGCCTCGAGGAACGTCGCGCGCGCTTCCACGAGCATCCCCAGCTCCTGCTGCGCCTTCCCGAGATCGAGCCCGGTCGTCGGGACGCGCATGATCGCGTGCGCCTTTTCGAAGTCCTCGAGCGCGCCCATCAGCTGCCCGTTCTTGCGCTTCTCTCGTCCCGAGAGCAGCAGCGTGCGCGCCGTCTCGCGCTCGGAAGGCGTGGGCTCGGCGCTCGCCGAACGCGTCGTCAGCATCAACCCGAGCGCGAGCGAGGCCGCAAGGATCCGGATCACTCGCACGTCAGAAGCCTACATCGTCGTCGTCGACCCGGCCGCCCTTCTTCCCCGAGGTCGCGCGGGGAGGCTTGCGGACCGGAGACGCCGTGGGTCGAACGGTGGGTGCCGGAGCCGCCGGAGCCGCGCTCGGAGGAGGCGGCGCGATCACCACGATGGACGGCGTGAGCGCCGGCGGGGCAATGAGCTCCGCCGTTGGCGGGACCGTCGGCGCCGGCGGGACGGCCGCTGTCGGCAGGGCCGTCGCCGCTGGCAAGACCGTCGTCGCTGGGAGCGGCGGCGGCAGCTCGGCCGCCGGGGGAAAGACCGGCTCCTCACGGCGCAGGCCATAGCCGACGCGGAAGGCACCACCGATCAGGAGGACGGCGGCCGCGGCGCTCCCCATGACCCACCACTTGAAACGCGGCGACGTGAGGTACGGAGAGTGCGTGATCGCCGAAGGGCCGAGCGTCGCGCCGACGCCGTCGAACCCCATTGGCCCCGAAGGCGCCCCCGACGGCGGCGGCGGCATGAGCATGGGGCCGCTCGGCGGCGGCATGAGCATGGGGCCGGTCAGGTTTCGCCCCGTGCTCGGCCTGGCGAACGGATGCGATCCCGCCCCCGCCATGAACAGCCTGCTCGTGGTGATGTGCGCGAGGTCGCCGAGCGCCATCGCGAGCGTCTCTGCCATCTCCTGCGCCGACGCGAAGCGGTCGCGGGGCTCACGCGCGAGCGCGCGCTCGATCCACGCATCGACCGCAAGCGGGAGGTCCGGCCGGGTCTGGGTCACTCGCGGCGTGCCCTCGTTGAGGATCGCGTGGGCGATGTTCGCGACGTGAGCGCCCCGGAAGGGCACCGCCCCGGTGAGGCAGTGGAACGCGAGGACACCGAGCGCCCAGAGATCGCTCCGATGATCGATCGCCCCTACCCCGCCCATCTGCTCCGGGCTCATGTACGCCGGCGTCCCGAGGAGCGCGTTCGTCGCAGTCATCGTCTCGTCCTCGAGACGCTTCGCGATGCCGAAGTCGACGAGCTTCACGAACGGGCGCGGGCTGCCGTTGCACATGAAGACGTTGGCCGGCTTGATGTCTCGATGGACGATGCCTCGCTCATGCGCCTTCGAGAGCGCGGCGGCGACCCCATCGACGATGTGCTGCACCTCGTCCGGACGGAGATGGCCCCGGGCGCGAAGGACCTTCGCGAGGTCCTGCCCCTCGAGCAGCTCCATCACGATGTAGGGCACGCCCCCCTCGGTCACGCCGTGGTCGAGCGTCTGGACGACGTGGGGGCTCCGCACCTGGATCGTCGCGACGACCTCGCGCGAGAAGCGGGCGCACGCCTCCTCGTCGCTCGTGAGCGACTCGGAGAGGAACTTCACGACCACCTCGCTCTGGAGCTTTCGGTGGCGTGCGAGCCAGACGGTGCCCATCCCCCCGGCTCCAAGACGGCGCACGAGCGCGATATCGCTCGTAACGTCGTAGCCAGGCTTGAGAGCCCCCATGCCTCGAATCATACCCTTCCGCGGGGCCATCCCGTCGAACGGAAGGCTCCCGAGGAGCGACCCGAAGCTGTCTCAATATTGCCGGGAGGCCACCGGATCCGCGGTGATCCGGTCGCGGGCCGCTGCGGCGAGGCTTCCGGCACCCCACATTTTGCGGCTTTTTCGCGCGGGAGGCCCCGGCGACGGCTCCAAGGTGGGTGTCGTGGTCGGCTCGAGCCGTACGGATGGGCTCTCTCCCTCCGCCTCGCGGGTCTTCCGCCCGAGCACCAGGGCGAGCACCATCAGGGCCACGACCAGGAGACCGACCCCGACGAGCGTGAGGATCAGGCGGAGCCGGCGCTGGGCGCGGCGTTGGGCTCGCCGCGCGGCCCTCGACTCCGCGACCGCTCGGGCGGACTCGCGCGCGCTGGGCGACTCCACCTTCGTGACCGGCGCGAACGGCACCGGCTCCGGGATCGTCTCGTTGCCGCGCGCGGTCAGGACGTCGAGCACCGTCTGCGCCTCGCGCTCGAGCCGCGGCGCCCGAGACGTCTGGAGGGCACGCACGTGCGCCGCCCGCTGCTCGATCTCCTCGCGCGCGATCGACGCGATGGTCGCGACGACCTCGGCGCGCGAGGCGGGCTCGAGCGCGGCACGCAGAGCGTTCGCCATCTGCTCGGCGGACCACCATCGATCCTGACGCTCCCGAGAGAGCGCCCGGAGCACGACGTGGTCGATCGCGCGCGGCACGGGAACAGGCGCGACGGTGCTCGGCGGCGCGACGGTGCCTTCGAACATCTGACGAACGAGCTCGTCGTCATCGCGCGCAGTGAACAGGCGCCGTCCGACGAGCAGCTCCCAGAGGACGATCCCGGCCGCATAGACGTCGGAGCGGCGGTCGACCGGCTCACCGAACTGCTGCTCCGGCGGCATGTACGCGAGCTTGCCCTTGATCTCTCCCTGCGCGGTGACGTGACGGTGGCTCGCCGCCTTGGCGACGCCGAAGTCGAGAATGCGAGCGACGCCGTCGAGACCGATGAGGACGTTCTGCGGAGAGACATCGCGATGGACGACGGAGAGCGGCCTTCCGTTCTCGTCGACGAGCTCGTGGGCCGCGTGGAGGCCACGAAGGACGTCGCAGAGGACGCTGACGACGACTGCCGGAGGGACGTGCGTGCGGCGCGCCGCGGCGAGCTCGAGGAGCCGCCCCACGGAGACGCCCTCGACGAACTCCATGACGATGAGGAGCTTGCCGTCTGCCGAGACGACATCGAGGGTCGAGACGACGTTGGGATGCTTGATCCGCGCGGTGAGGGTGGCCTCGTCCAGGAACATCGCCGCGAACGCGTCGTCGGCCGCCAGCTCCTGGTGCATGCTCTTCACGGCGACCAGCCGCGCGCCCGCGGCGCCCCGACGGCGACCGAGATAGACGGTGGCCATTCCGCCTGAAGCAAGCTCTCCGAGTAGCTCGTAGCGCGCATGGCGCTCGGGGCCCTCGACCGACAGGGAGCCGAGCATGGGGGCCATGAGGATAGCTGAGATCGTCGCCCCGCAGTCACGTAGGATGCAGCCGTGAGGGGAGGTCCTGGCACGACGAGCGCTGGCGCCGGGCGTCGAGAGACGCCTCGTTCGGCGCCACCGCCCGCGATCGCTCATTCTCGTTCTCGCCCCGGCGGCTCGGTCCGCGCCGCGCACGCAAGCACGTCGTCGATCCGACGGAGCGACCTCGCCTTCTTCGTCGTCGCGCTCTTCGCCCTCGCCTGGCTTTTCTGGAAGAACACGGTGCTCGCGAGCCGCGTCATCGACGGGACGCGCTACTTCCTGCTCGACGACGACATGATGATCTCGATGCGCTACGCCCGGAACCTCGCCGAGGGGCAGGGCCTGGTGTGGAACCCGGGGGAGCGCGTCGAGGGTTACACGAACTTCCTCTGGACGGTCGTGATGGCCGGCATCCACTTCATCCCGCACTCCGATGCGAACGTCGCGCTCCTCGTGAAGGGCGTGAACTTCGTCCTCACGGGCGCGACGCTCTGGCTGTCGATCCGGTTCCTCCGGCTCTTCGCGCCGCGCTCGCTGCTCGTGCCCCCGCTCCTGCTCGTCGTGATGGTGACGTGCGCGGACGTGCTCCTCTGGTCGGTTTGGGGCTTCGAGGTCGCGCTCCTCTCGTTCTTGAACCTCTTCTTCTTCTACCGCCTCGCCCAGGATCGGCACGACGCGCTGACCTACGCGGCGCTCGCGCTGATCCCACTGACGCGCGGGGACGGCATCTACGTCTTCGCCGGCAACGCCCTCGTCGCGCTCGCGCTGTCGAAGGACTCACGCAAGCCCCTCACCTACCTCGCGATCGCCGCGCTGCCGACGGTCTGCCACTTCCTCTTCCGGCACGCATACTACGGCGACTGGCTGCCCAACACGTACTACCTCAAGGTGTACGGGCTCGAGGAGCCGTACAAGCGAGGCTGGTCGTACGCGCGGAACTTTCTCCTCCAGTACTCCGTCGTACTCGCGCTCGCCGCCGCGTCTGCCCTCGCGCTCCTGCGGACCGACCGGCGCGGGCTGATCCCGATCGGAGCAGCGTTGCCGACGCTCGGGTGGGTCGTCGTCGTCGGAGGCGACATGTTCACCTGGTACCGCTTCTTCGCGCACCTCATGCCGCTCGTCTTCGTCTTCGCGACGGTGGGCGTCGCGACCCTCGCGCGTGGGGCCATCGGGCAGCTCGCTTGGGCGGCGGTCCTCTTCATCGTGAGCTTTCCGCTCGTTCGCCCGCTCGGTCGACTCGTCTTCCTCGATACGAACGGCGACCCGCTCGAGCAGATCCAGGTCGCGATGCTGATCAAGAAGAACGCGAGCCCGGACAGCAGCGTCGCCGTCATCACCGCCGGGATCGTCCCCTACTTCACTCGACTCAGGGCGATCGACATCCTCGGCAAGAGCGACAAGCACATCGCACGGCTCCCGCCCTTCAAGGGCGCGATGATCGGGCACGGCAAGCTCGATCCCGCGTACACGCTCGGCAAGGATCCGGACCTCGTCGTCTCGTGCCGGAGCTACCCGTTCGCCCTCGGCCTCACGACGGACACACGCACGCACGATCCGGTGCTCAGCTTCCTCGCCTCGAGCGCGTTCCAGTCGAAGTACCGCGGAGCGCCGATCAATGAGGCGTTCACGCTCGGCAAGACGGCGATCTACACCCATGCCGGATCGAAGGAGATCGCGCGCCGCGATTGGCAGGGCGTCGTGGTCACGCCCTGATCGCTCGACCTCCGACGGAAGCTCCCGGATGCGTCAGCGCGATGGGACTTCGAGCGCGTTTTCGTTGCCCATCGAGTGTCGTTCCGCCGCCGCGCTGACCGTCAGCGTTGGCTCCCCAGCACCACCCGCTCCCCGTTCCGGCCTCGCTTCTGGCCTCGCTTTCTGGCCTCGCCTTCCGGTCTAGCTTTCTGGCCCCGCTTTCCGGTTTCGCCCTCTGGCCCCGCTTTCTGGCCGCCTGGGCGCGCTCACTCGGCCGGCGCGTCGGGACACCTCCCACCTCGGACCGCCTCGCCGCCCTTGCTGGCGAACGCCCGCGCGACTACGAATCGCAGCCGTGAGCTCGAAATATCTCGTCACGGGGGCCACCGGTTTCCTCGGAAGGCATCTCGTTCACACGCTGCTCGACAAGGGCCACGCCGTCGTCGCGCTGGTCCGCAGAAAGGGAGCCGACCTCCCCGAGAGCGTCACTCAGGTCGAGGGAGATATCCTCGACCAAGCAAGCATCGAGGCGGCACTCGCGGGCTGCGCGGGCGTCTTCCACTGCGCCGGCAAAGTCTCGCGCAAGCCCGATGACGCCGAGACGCTCTACAAGCTCCACGTCGAAGGCACGAAGAACGTGACCGCGGCCTGCATCGCACAGGGCGTGCGCCGTGTCGTCGTCGCGTCGACGAGCGGAACGATCGCCGTCAGCGATGATCCCGATCGCGTCGCCACCGAGGACGACGACACCCCGATCGGCCTCCTGAACCGATGGCCGTACTACCGCTCGAAGCTCTTCGCCGAGAAGGCCGCGCTCGAGCGCCACGGCGCACCGCTCGCCGGCGGATCCGGCGAGACACTCGAGGTCGTTTGCGTCAACCCGACGCTCCTCCTCGGCCCCGGCGACGTGAACGGCTCGTCGACGGAGGACGTGCGTCTGTTCCTCGAGCGGAAGATCCCGGCGATCCCGCCGGGCGGCCTCTCGTACGTCGACGCGCGCGACGCGGCGAGCGCGATGCTCCTCGCGATGGATCGCGGCGTCGGCGGCCGGCGCTACCTCGTCGGCGCGTGCAACCTCACGCTCAAAGAGTTCTTCGCGCGCCTCGAGCGCGTGTCCGGAGTGCGGGGCCCGGTCCTCCCGATGCCTCGTCAGGCTCGCGAGATCGCGCGCACCGGCGCCGAGATGCTCGAGCGCTTCTCCAGCCGACTCGGCATCCCCGTCGCGGTGGATCCGATCAGCCTCGATATGGCCCACTTCTACTGGTACCTCGACGCGTCGCTCGCCGAAAACGAGCTCGGTTGGGCGCCTCGCGATCCGGTTCAGACGCTGGTCGACACCGTGCGTGACCTCGAGGAGCGCGGGGTGGTGTGGCCCGACGTGGGGGGCTCGCTCCTCTCGACGATCCGCCGGCGCGTCACGAACATCCAGGACCACACGTGACCCGAAGCGGAGGCCTCGCGCGGGCGGGGTTCAGCGCATGAAGCCCCTCCTCGTCGTGAACCCACGATCGGGCGGCGGCTCCACCGCACGCACATTCGGTGCGATGCGTGGGACGATCGAGCGCGCGCTCGGCGCGGTCGAGGTCGCGATGACCGAGCGCCCCGGACACGGGATCGACCTCGCGCGCCAGGGAGCGCTCGCAGGCCATCCGCTCGTCATCGCCGTCGGCGGCGACGGCACGGTCCACGAGGTCGTGAACGGCCTCATGCAGGCTCGGAGCGGCGGCTACGGGACCAAGGCCGAAGGCACGCAGCTCGGGCTCATCGGCCAGGGCACCGGCGGCGACTTCCGCAAGACGCTCGGCCTCGAGCATCGCCTCGATCGCTACGTCGAGGCGATCGCGAGCGGCAAGCAGCGCGCGATCGACGTGGGGAAGTTCACCGGCGGCGGCAAGACGGGGCACTACTTCGTCAACATCCTCTCGGTGGGAATGGGCGGGCTCGTCGACCGCTACGTCTCCGACTCGTCGCGTTTCTTCGGAGGCAAGGCGGCCTACTTCGGCGCATCGCTCAAGGCGCTCCTCAACGCGCGGCTCGGCAACGTGCGCTGCACGGTGACGTCGGACGGGAAGACGGAGGAGCACCTCCTCCGCTCCTTCATGATCGCGATCTGCAACGGCCGGTTCTTCGGCGGCGGGATGAAGGTCGCGCCGATGGCGGAGATCGACGACGGCGCATTCGAGATCGTCGCCCTCGGCGCCACCTCGAAGCTCGGGTTCGCGATGACCTCGGGGAGCATCTACTCCGGCGAGCACATCGGACAGGCCGGCACCGTTCACCTCCGGGGACAGAAGGTGAAGCTCGATCTCATGAACGAGGACGCGAGGAGCGCGTTTCTCCTCGACGTCGACGGCGAGCCGATGGGCAGCCTGCCTCTCGAGATCGAGGTCCTGCCGAAGGCGCTCACGCTTCGCGCGTGACCCGCGTGCCCCCTGCCCTGGTCCCCGGGCGATCCGCTCGGGTGGGACAAATCCACCCCGAGCCCCCCTGAAAACGCGGTAAATCCCGGCCAATCTCGCCGGCCCAGGCCTTGCTCTCCGTTTCGGAGACGATGTCCTGGCGGAAGGGAATCACGAAGCTCGTTTCGATCGCGTTCGCGGCGCTCGCCATCACGGCCTGCGCCGCCGAGGAGGACGGCGGGGACGAGGCGGACATGGAGGCGACGGCCGACCAGCTCCAGAGCTCCCCGCTCGCGGAGAGCGACATGGTCCGTGTCCGCCAACCTGCCGGCATGCCGAAGCCGTGGGACCAGCCGGACTCCACGGGATGGTTCGACGAGCGAGGCAAGTGCGGTCCGACCGCGGTCGCGAACACCCTGAAGCTCTACTGGATCGACGTATCGCCCGAGGAGGCCGACCGGAAGGGCGTTCACTGGGTGATCGGCACGATGGGTCGTCAGATCGCCGACTACCTCCAGAAGTACCACCCCGAGCTCGGGTGCACGCTCGAGCATCCGAAGGACGGCGCCGCGTTCCTCCGCCGCGAGCTCGCCGGCGGCCATCCGGTGATGGTCTGGTACAACACCACCGGGTCGCTGTCCTCGCACTGGGTGACCGCCGTCGGCACGCGCGGGAGCGGTGACGCGGAGAAGGTCGTCGTCATGTCGTGGGGCCGCTACTACGAGATTTCGATGAAGAAGCTCGTGGATGCGTGGCGCAACGTCTACGGGATCCGGCATCCGTCCGTCGTCTGCGACGAGAAGACCACCCTCCTCTCGCGTTGAGCGCGTTGAGCGCGCTGACACGGAGCATGATTCCTCGCGCTCTGCGGCAAGGAGGATGCTCGCGCTCGCCCCGTCGACCTCATCGCGGCGCGTCGCCGTCGAAGAGAGCTCGCCCATCGAGTAGATTGGGGGCGTGGAAGTCTATCTCCTTCGCTCGTCGCTCGTGGTCGACGACTCGCCGTCCGTAACGGAAGGGCAGCGATTCCTCTCCCTCGAAGGCCGGCAGATCGTCCGCGCGCTCGGGAACAAGATCCGCCTCACGGAGGAGCCGAGCTTCGATCGCTTCATCACGAGCCCGCTCCCCGCGGCCGTGCAGACCGCCGAGCTCTTCGCCGATCGCACCGACTACGTCGGCGTGATCGAGACGCTCCCGCTCCTCACCGGTGAGGCGCCGCCCGCGGTGATCGCACCGCTGCTGCTGGCGCGCGGCGAGCGGATCGTCGTCGTCGCCGACGAGCCCGCGCTCGCGTCGCTCGGAGCGTTCCTCGTGGGGCGCCCGACGTTCCCGCCGGCGCTGCACTCACAGGTGTCGGTGATCAAGGACCGCCAGCCCGCCTGGTGTCTTCGTCCGGGCGAGCTCGGACGCCAGCTCCTCCTCGTCGCATGATGCGCGCACGCTCGCTCGCCGCCGCGCTTCTCGCCGCCGGCCTGCTCGCGAGCGGCTGCAAGCGCGACAACCCCGTGCCCGCACCTCCGCCGGCGCAACCGTCGCCACCGCCCGACCAGGTCCTCACCGGAGAGGCCGCGATGGGTGACTGGACGACCGACGCGCCGGGCGTCCGACGCAAGATCACGCCGGCGGATCTTCCCCCGCCGTACGCGACGAAGTCGGCCGAGAACAGCGCTCGGCGCGCTCCGCGTCCCGACGGGGCGACTCCGCAGGTGCCGCCCGGGTTCCAGGTCACGCTGTTCGCGTCTGGCCTCCAGGAGCCACGGATGGTGCGGGTCGCTCCGAACGGCGACCTCTTCGTCACCGAGTCCGAATCGAACCGCATCCGCGTGCTGCGCGACGCCGACGGCGACGGCAAGCCCGAGGTCGTGTCGATGTTCGCCGAAGGGCTCCGGCAGCCGTTCGGGATGGCCTTCCATCCGGCGACCGATCCGAAGTGGCTCTACGTCGCGAACACGGACTCGATCGTCCGCTTCCCGTACAGCACCGGCGATACGAAGGCGCGCGGCGCCCCGTCCGACGTCTACGACAAGGTCAGCGGCGGAGGACGCCTCCCCGGTGGCGGGCACTGGACGCGCGACATCGTGTTCTCACGGGACGGCTCGAAGCTGTTCGTCTCCGTCGGCTCGCGCTCGAACGTCTCCGACAACGAGGCCGAGGCGCGACGCGCGCGGATCTTCGAGCTCTCTCCCGACGGCACGAACGAGCGTGTCTACGCGTACGGGATCCGGAACCCGGTCGGTCTCGCCATCCACCCCGACACCGGCGAGCTCTGGACGTCGGCGAACGAACGCGACGAGCTCGGCGACAACCTCGTCCCGGACTACGTCACGAGCGTGAAGGACGGCGGCTTCTACGGCTGGCCGTGGTTCTACATCGGCCCGAACGAGGATCCACGTCACGCCGGCAAGCATCCCGAGCTGCGCGACAAGGTCATCGTGCCCGACGTCCTCATCCAGTCGCACTCCGCGTCGCTGGGGATGACGTTCTACACGGGCCAGCAGTTCCCCGAGGCGTACCGGGGCTCCGCGTTCGCCGCCCAGCACGGATCGTGGAACCGGACGCGGCGCACGGGGTACAAGGTCATTCACGTCCCGCTGAAGGACGGCCGGGCCACCGGCGAGTACGTCGACTTCATGACCGGCTTCGTCACGCCGGCCGGCAACGTCTGGGGTCGACCGGTCGCCGTGGCGGAGGGGCGCGACGGCTCGCTCTTCGTGACCGACGACATGGGCGGGTGCGTCTGGCGCGTGACCTACTCGGCGCACGGCCACTAGCGCAGCGCGCTCGATGCGGGCCGCCGCTGCGGCCGGTCGGGGCACGTGGGACGTTGGGGCATCTCCCCCGCAGAAGAAAAGACGCCCCGAGCCATTTTTCCGTGATGAGAAATGCGGTGACGCGGGATGTCCCCATCTGGAGGCATGGCTTTCGTGGAACACGCAGAGACGCTAGAACTCGACTGTAAGCGAGTGGACCGCGTACCGGAGCGGGGTGGATCCCCGGCGAACGCTCGGATCGAGCTCATCGCCATCATCGAAGGCCGAGCCTCGGTCCATCGTCTGCCTGCGCGTGGTACGGTCGTGCTTGGTCGCGGCGGGAGCGCCGACCTCGACCTCGACCATGCCTCCGTCTCGCGACGGCACGCCCGTCTGCACCTCGGCGACGCGGTGAGCGTCGAGGACCTGGGCAGCGCGAACGGCACGCGCCTGCTCGTGACCCGGCTCGACGCCCTGAACACCGCACAGACGATCGACCAGCGGCTCCTGCCGAACGTGAGCGTCGCCGTCGCGAAGACAGCGGCGATCCATCTCGGCTCCGTGGTCGTGCTCGTTCGTCAACTGACGGACGACGCTCCGCTCGCCACGCCCCCCGATGGGATGGTCTTTGCTTCCCCGGCGATGAAGAAGCTCGTCGACCTGATCGAGCGCATCGCCGTCTCTCCGCTGAGCGTGCTCCTCGTCGGCGAGACGGGGGCCGGCAAGGACGTCGTCGCCCGGGCGATCCACGCCCGCTCGCCGAGGGTCGGCGGTCCGTTCGTCGCGGTCAACTGCGCGGCGCTGCCCGAGCAGCTCATCGAGGCAGAGCTCTTCGGCCACGACCGCGGCGCCTTCACCGGCGCGACGATCGCCAAACCGGGCCTCCTCGAGACCGCGTCGAGCGGCACGGCGTTCCTCGACGAGATCGGCGAGCTCCCCCTCGCCCATCAAGGCAAGCTCCTCCGCGTGCTCGAAGCCGGCGAGGTACAGCGCGTCGGAGCGCTGAAGCCGCGACCAATCGACGTTCGTTTCGTCGCCGCGACCAACCGCGATCTCGCACGCGAGGTCGAGCGCGGCACCTTCCGCCGCGACCTGTTCTTCCGCCTCGCAGGGATGACGCTCACGATCCCGCCCCTGCGCGAGCGCCGCGAGGACATCGCCCCGCTGGCCCATCACTTCGCGGTGCGCGCGGCAAAGGCGGTCTCTCGCCCGACACCGGCACTGTCGCCCGAGGTGCTCGCGGTCCTGGAGCGGCACTCGTTCCCCGGTAACGTCCGCGAGCTCAAGAACGTGATCGAGCGCGCGGTCGCCCTCGCCGGCCCGTCCGCGATCGCTCCGGAGCACCTCTATCTCGAGCCTGCAACGACCGCCGCCACCGTCATGGGCGGGACCTCGGGGATCGGCTTCGTCGACCCGCGTGGATCGGACGACGAACGGAGCCGGATCGTCGAGGCCCTCGCGCAGTGCGCCGGGAACCAGACCCGCGCCGCGGAGCTCCTCGGCATCTCGCGTCGAACGCTCGTCAATCGCCTCGGTGAGTACGGGATCGCACGACCACTCCGTGAACGAAGATAGGACTCGATGGCAAGAGGCAGCGAGTCCCGACCGCCTACCGCACCGACCGTCCGCGCGGAGCCGAGCGACAAGAGCCCCTCGGCGGGCTCCGGCTCGACCCCGGGCTCCGGCTCGAACGGACGCCGGCGCGGTACCGGTCCAGGGACGCGCCGACTTGCCGATCCGGAGGAGCGTCGCTTCGTCCGGCGCGCGATGGCGCTCGGCGCGTTCGTCTGGCCCGCGTTCTTCCTCGTCGATCTCTATCTCTCGCTCGTCGTGTACCCAGGCGCGCCGATCGCGCTCTACGCCGTCTTCCGGGTGTGCGGCGAGCTCGCGATCTTCGCCTGCTACCGCGAGAGCCAACGGAAGGACGTCTCGAGCCGGCGGCTCAAGGCCACGAACGCGCTCGTCTGCACGTTCTGCTCGGTCCTGATCTCGATCATGGCGCTCCGCCTCGGCGGCCTCACGAGCCCGTACATCCACGGCCTCTCGCTCGTCATCTTCGTCGAGGCCCTCGCCGTCCCGGCGCCCTGGCGCGACACCGTCTGGTATGCCGCGCCGTCCGTTGCGAGCTTCCCGGTCATCGTCCTGATCGCTTCGTTCTTCGATCCGGAGCTGGCGAGCGCGCTGCGTGACAGTCATCAGATTGCAGAGCTCGGCGCCCACTACGCGCTCTTGCTCGCCTCGGCGACGATCGCCGCAGCGAGCGGACAGGCGGGCTGGAACGCGCGTATGCAGCTCCGCAAGGCCCGCCAGCTCGGTCGCTACCGTCTCGAGGCGCGCATCGGCGAAGGAGGCATGAACGAGGTCTGGCTCGCGTGGGACGAGTCGCTGAAGCGCAACGTGGCCCTCAAGCTGCTCCGGTCGAGCGCGGAGCACGACGACCGCGCGATCGCGCGCTTCGAGCGCGAGGCGCTCGCGCTCAGCCGCCTGACGTCGCCGCATACGGTACGGGTCTTCGACTTCGGCGCCAGCGACGACGGCATCTCGTACATCGCGATGGAGTACCTGCCGGGCGCGGATCTCCAGCAGCTCGTGCGCGAGAGCGGTCCGATGCCTCCCGAGCGCGCGATCGCGCTCGCAATCCAGGTGTGTCGCTCGCTCGCGGAGGCGCACGCGGCCGGCATCGTCCATCGCGACATCAAGCCCGCAAACCTCTTTGCGACTCGCCTCGGCGATCAGCACGACGTCCTCAAGGTCCTCGACTTCGGGATCGCCCGCCTCGTGTCCGACGCCACCCGCACGCAGAGCGTCCGCGGAACGCCTGCGTACATGGCGCCGGAATGCTGGATCGACGGCGAGGCGGACGCGCGGAGCGACATCTATGCGCTCGGCGCGACGCTGTACTGGCTCCTCTGCGGACAGCCTCCGTTCGAGAGCGTCGACGCGACTCGCCTGCTTCGCGCTCACATGCTCGAGGCCCCCGAAGCCCCGAGCGTGAGGCGCGGCGAACCGCTGCCAGCGTCTCTCGACGACCTCGTCCTCCGCTGCCTCGCGAAGTCTCCCGACGAGCGCATCGCCAGCGCCGAGGCGCTCGAGACCGCGCTCGCTGCGTGTGCGAACGAGCTCGCGAGGGCATGGACCAACGAGGACGCGCGAGCGTTCTGGCTCGGGAGAGACCGAGAGAAGGACGAGGAGCGCATGAGCCTCGTCGCATCGTCGGGACCGATCGGAAGGGCGTGACCGCCGCGCTCCCCTTGCGTTCGAGGGGCTCTGCTCCTCGAACGCCCCGGCACGCGCGCGGTGGCTGTCCGCTTCGTCGGCCCTCATCGGGCTGCTCCCGTTCCAGTCCACCATCGACTCAGAGCGATGGGAGGATCGCCATTCGGGCCCAGGTCATGTCGGTGCCGGCAGTGCACGCCGGCTTCGTCTTGTCCGGGTTCGACCAGCCTCCGCTGATGTCTCGGGCCTGGTAGCCGACACGCGGCTGGCCCGAGGGCGTCAGCGCGATGGACGGATCGTGGAGGAACCACGCGCCGACGGTGCAGTTGGGCTCGAGGAAGATCGTGTCGGGCGGCATCTCGTCGCCCTTCTCGACGACGGAGAGCTCCCACTTGGAATCCGCGGTGACGCAGCTGGGGGAGTCGCAGTAGGTGACGCCGATGTTGTAGTTGAGCGCGAAAGCGATCCGCGGATGGTCGTTCTGATCGAGCGCGAGGTCGAAGCCCGAGCTGATGGATTCGCTGTCGCTCACGATGATTGCGCCCCAGGGGTCGCCCTCGGTGCATCGCTCGTTGCACTCGAGGTACGCGATCTTCTTCGCGCCTGCGTCGTCCTTCGCGAGAAAGAGGATCCGCGGCTGTCCCTCCTTGGTGAGGGCGAGCGAGATCTGCGGCTTGATCGAGATCGCCTCCGTCTCACTCTCGAAGGCCGTACCGAATGCCGGGCCCGTCCAGCTCTCGGGCTTGTCGCAATCGGCGGCGCAGAACTGATACGCCCCCATGACCTGACTCGAGCCGTCCTCGCCGGAGAGCCGCGCGATCGTCGCAACATGGGCCCTTCCCTCCGCGTCGAAGCGGAGCGTCGATTGATGGAAGATGTCGGTGCCGATGACGCTCGCCTTCCAGCTCGCGGGCTTGTTGCAGTTCGCGTCGCACGCGACCCACTCCGTCTTTGGCTCCTTCTGGCCGATGCCGAGGTAAGCGACGTAGGTGTGCATCAAGAAGCGCGGTCGCCCCTCGGGATCGAGCGCGAAGGCCTCACCGCTCACCTCCTTGTCGCTGCCGTGATCGATGATGACCGACGTCGTCCATCCGTCCGGCGTCGTGCAGTCACCCGAGCACGAGCCGTAGTACACCTTCGAGTAGGCGGAGAAGAGGACATGCGGATTGCCGCTCTTGTCGAGCGCGAGCATCGCGTTGGCCACTGTGCTGCCTTCGGTGTCGAAGCGGACGACCTTCACCGCATCGCTGCCGGCGCAGTCCGCAGGGCAATACGCGTAGTACGCGCCGCCGCCGGCGTATGCAGGATACACCGAGTGGATGCCGCCGCTCTCGTCGACCTCCACCGTCGGCGCGCTGGTGTTGTCCACCTCTGCACCGGTGGGGAGAAAGAAGCGCGCCGCCGGCGCATTGGAGTGACCGCCAGACAGTTTGTCCTTCCCGTTGCCGGTGCCGCTGGTGTTGGTGGTGCAGGCCGCGAGAGCGAGGCCGAGAAGCGCGAGCGAGGTGAGACCGACTGAGCGAACCACGAGTCCTCCGAGGGATAAGAGCGCCGCTTCACGCGACGCGAGAGGACTCCTTCGCAACGCACGTGCCGCCGCGGCTACCGCGGAAAACGCGGGAGATCGGAGGACCGACCGGTGCGCAATGCGCAGCCTGCGCATGGCTCGTGCTGCGCAGTCTGCGCAGTGCGACCGTGCGCTCCCGCGGTCGACGCAGTCCTACTCCCGATGCTCCGTCGTTTGGTCAGCGCGCTCGCACGAAGAGCGCCCTCGCCTTGCCGACGAACGACTTCTCGCGCCTCACGTCCTCGAGAAGAGCGACGAACGGAGCGACATTCGCTGCAAGCGGCTCCTGCGGTGCCTTCTCACCGACGACGCCGAAGGTGGGCTCGGTCCCATAGGGGGCAAACGTTCCGAAGACGCGGTCGAAGACCAGGAGGACGCCGCCGAAGTTCTTGTCGATGTAGATGGGCTCGGCGCCGTGATGCACGCGATGAAAGACCGGCGCGTTGAAGAACCTCCCCGGCCCGAGCGTGAGCTTGGTGCGCGCGTGGAGCGTGAAGAGGATGGTCGCGTGCACCGTGACGACGGCGGCGTAGGTCGTGGCGCTGACCCCCGCCAGAACCAGGACCGAGTGGAAGAAGAGCGTCGAGATCGAGCTCAGAGCGCCGACGCGAAACGAGACCGAGAGGTTGTAATCCCGTGACTGGTGGTGCACGGCATGAATCGCCCAGAGCAAGGGGACCGCATGTTCGAGGCGATGCTGCACGTAGTAGACGAAGTCGAGCAGTACGAACGCGAGGACGTAGGCGAGCGGCTCGTGCGGGAGCTTCCAAGGAACGAGCGCTGCGAGCCCCGCGAAAGCGGCAATGAGCGTTCCTCTCAGGAGCAGCTGCGTCACGAGGAAGATGGCGCCGACCCCCGCGTTCGAGAGCGTCTGTCGGATGCTCCCCGTGCCGCGCAACCAGGCCCGCACGTCGCGCGAGGCCAGGAGCGCGGCGGCGGTCGGCAAGACGAGGAACGAAGCGACGATCGCAACGGAGGGGAGATGAGACACGAGCGGTTCAAGGATCGTAGCGAGCGAGAAGGATGGCGTCGCGCCCCATGGCGTGGCGCGAGACGAACCGTGCGTGCCGGCTCGGCCTGTCGCCCGGTCGCGCCCTGGCCGGGAGGTGCAATCGATGATGCCCGCCAGCGGGGGTCAGGGCTGCCCTTCGCGTCGGGGCGGGCGTCCACGCTTGCAATAACGGCCTACCGCCGAGAGAAGCGTATCGAGCTCGACGGGCTTCTCCAGCAGGCCGGCCACGCCGGCGGGGGCTGCCCTGGCAGCGGCGTTGCCGGCGCCGGTGATGATGACGACCGGGACCGATGCGAGCTCGGGGTCACGCGTCTGCTCGGCCCGGAACTCCCAGCCGTTCATCACCGGCATCATCAGATCGAGGAGGATCAAGCCAGGCTTCGCCTTCCCGCGCAGAGAGGCGAGCGCGTCGGCGCCGTTGGCAGCCGTGGCGACCCGGTAGCCGGCGTTCTCCAGAACGAAGCGCGTGACCTCGAGGATGTCGGGGTCGTCGTCGATGACGAGGACGCTCGGCGCACTCGAGGAAATACCTTCGTTCACGTTGCTTCCGCCTCCACGTGGCGGCCTGGGCTGGGCCCGGAGCACGGGAGCTCGACGGTGAACGTGGACCCGCGACCGACCTGACTCTCTGCCCATACCCTGCCACCGAGCCCGCGCACGAGACTGCGCACGATGTAGAGGCCGAGTCCCAAGCCGCCGTACTCCCGTGCAGAGACCGCACGCTCGAACCGTTCGAAGATGCACGGAAGGCGCTCAGGCGGAATGCCGATGCCGTGATCGGTGACGACGAGCCGGGCGGTGCCGGTCGGCACCTCCTCGACGGTGATCTCGATCGGCTTGCCCTCCCCGAACTTCATCGCGTTCGCGAGGAGGTTCGTGACGATTCGCTCGAGCTTGCTTCGGTCCCAGAAGCCCACGACGGAGGCCGCGTCCGTGAGCGTCACGGTAGCCCCGGCTCGAGCGAGATCGGCCTCGAAGCGCTGCACCACGTCACGGGCGACGAGCACGAGGTCGAGCGACTCGAGCTCGAGCGCAAGGTGTCCGCTCTGGATCCGGGAGACCTCGAGGAGCTCCTCGATGAGCCGGGTGAGTCGTCCGATCTGCCTCTCGGCGAGTCGGAATGTCCGCAGCGTCATCTCGGGAGACGGCGGCACGATCCCTCGGGTCAGACTCTGCACCATCAGCTGGAGCGAGGTGATCGGCGTGCGCAGCTCGTGCGACGCGATCGAGAGAAACTCGTCACGGAGCCGAACCGCCTCCTGGAGCTGCACCTGGCTGGCCTGCAGCCGTTCTTGCGCCTGGTTCAGGTCCTCGAGCATTCCCAAGAGCACGCGTCGTGCGCGCTCCGACTCCGCCAGCCTCGCGCGCGCTTCCTGTGCGAGCCGAGCGTCGTATCGACAGAGCACTCTCAAATCTGCCTCGATCACGTCGAGGAACTGGGTCATGAGCCGGCGGTGGAGCTCGCTGTACGAGTTCGCTTTGACGTCCAGGACGCACAGCGTCCCGAACAGATTGCCGCTCGGCCACGCGATCGGATAGCCGAGATACGAGATCAACCCCAGCTTCAAGTCCGGATTGGAGCTCCACACCGGGTCTGCCGTGGCGTCAGGAACGAGCAGGGGACGGCGGCTCTTCATGACTTCCTCACAATAGACACCGCTATCGAACGCCGCTTCCTCACCACGCCGATACGGGTTCCCCTTCGATGCGCTCGCGACGAGGACGGCCAGGTGCTGCGGCTCGGCCTTCATGACGAGGGAAGACGGCACCTGCACGATCTCGGCGATGAGATCGACGATCTGCTGCCACTTCTGAATGAGCTCTGGAGGAATCTGGACGTCGTCGGCAGCGAGGGCTGAAGCCGCCGCGTCGCTCGTCGAATGGTCCGCTTCGCGCATGTCCGTTGAAAGCAGCGAGCGGGCCATGCGGGCAGTCCAGATCCAGGCGCTGCCACTGTCAAATCGGCCGAGGTTGGAGCTGCGGCGCTCGAGCCCCTCGAGCTCGCCCCCTCCTCCGCTAGCCTCTTCGCGTCAGGGCGCAAAGGCGACCGAGGATCGACGGTGCGGCCTGCTCCTCCATCTTCCGCTTCGCGCGGCACGAGCAACGGTGCTCACGCGGTACGTCGCCGAGGACCTGCTCGACGTGTTTCCCGCAGCCCGCATAGGACGGCTTCCCGCAGTTGGCGCATTCTACTCTTCGGCACATGATCGTTCTCCGCTCGGGTCGAAGCCTCTACGTCGGTGAGAGCCCCGATCCGGACAAAAGGATGCGCGCACCACGAAGCGCGAATCCTTTCGGCTCCCGGCTGGCTCTCACGAGGATCGAACGGACTCGAACCCGCTCGACGACGTCAGGATTGAACGCATGAGCTCGACATTCTGGGACGAACGATTCCGAGGAGACGAATACGCGTACGGTCGCGAGCCGAACGACTTCCTACGAGCCGAAGCGCATCGCATTCCCGCGGGACCGGTGTTGTGCCTCGCCGAGGGCGAAGGTCGAAACGCCGTGTTCTTGGCCAGGCTCGGTCACGAGGTGACCGCGATCGACTTCTCGCTGGAGGGGCTGCGGAAGACCGAGCGCCTCGCCCGCGAGCACGGCGTCGCGGTCACGACGGTCCACGCCGACCTCGGAGCGTACGAGCCCGAGACCGAGGCCTTCAGCGGCATCGTCGCGATCTTCGCGCACCTGCCCCCCGCGGTTCGCAAGCGCGTTCATGAATGGGTGCCGCGAGCTCTTCGAGCCGGCGGCGTCTTCCTGCTCGAGGCGTACACGCCGGAGCAGCTCGCGCTCGGTACGGGAGGCCCGAAGGATCCCGCAATGCTGATGAAGCTCGCCGAGCTCGAAGACGAGCTCGCACCGCTGACCATCGAGCTCGGGCACGAGGGTCGCCGCGAGATCCACGAGGGGGCATTGCATTCCGGTCCGAGCGAGACCGTCCAGCTCCTGGCCATACGATCGTCCTCGTCGATCTAGATCGCGCTCAGAAGCTCACCGTGACTTGAGCGTCCACCCGATCGCCCATCGAGCGAGCGATCGTCTTCGTATCGCGAGTCGCCGAAGGAGCGAAGAGCCAGCGCTTCTCGTACGTCGCCTGCAAGCGGACGCGAGGAACGATGTCGTACTCGAGCATGGGCGTGAACGAGCGCGAGACGCGCGTTGCGCTGGGCTCGTCGAGCCCGCGCCGGAGCTCGTCGTAACGGGCACCCACGCGCGCGTTACCGAAGAGTCGGACGCGAGCTTGCACGTAGCCACCGATGCCGCGACCGAACGTGTCGACCTCGATCGGCTGCCCCGCAAAAGGCGGGGAGGGACCGCCGAAGATCACGCCGCTCGCGTAGACGAGCTCCGCGCGAATGCGGATGGGCTCCTTCTCGAGGTGGATGCCGACGCCCGACCGAATCCGCTGGGCGGAGACCCCGTCGACGTTGCGCTTGCCGCGCTGTCCCCACGCGAAGATCGAGAGCTCCTGGCGCTGTGGATCGGTCGCTTCACCGGAGAAGACCCAGGAGGCCATCGTCCTCGCCGTCAGGTCTTTGGCGTCGTCGTCGAGGGCACCACGCCGTCCGTTCGACACCATCAGCGCATACGACAGAGCCATGTGCCCTCGCTGATGGGTATCGAACACCGCGACTCCGAGGTCCCGAAAGCCGGAAGCGCCTCCGTCGTAGCGTCCGTTCCGAACGGGGTTCTCCATCACGAGGCCCGACGCTGGGAGCGATACATTGATCCACTCGGCGGCGCTCGCGTTCGACTCCACGGCCTCATCCATCAGCGGAAGCCGGAATTGACCGACCCGAATCCGTGCTCCTGGAATCCAGCTGATCGTGATCGACGCGTCCGCCAACGTCGGGCCGTCACGCGCGAGCGGCACCGTCCCGAGCTCGGCGACCAAGTAGTACGAGACGAGGCCGCCCGTGCCGGGGATGACCCCGCGTACCCCCGGACGTGCACGGCGAACCACGATCCCCCACGTCGCGCCGCGGGGCGAGAGCGTGTTGAACGAGGCGCGCTCCCCTTCGAACTGCGCAAGGACAGGGCTCAGGCCAAAGACCGGCTCGGCGATGATGCCCGAGCCCGTGACCTGTACGACGCCGAACGGCCGGATCGGCGGCGCATTCGGTGGCTCGGTGCCCTGCACCATCGGCCAGTCGGCAGCGTGTGCGACCGACGCGAGCGGAGCGAAGGATCCGAGCGTCGAAACGCCGATGAGGAGAGCGATGCGCCCGGTGCGACGCAGCGACTCCCCGGTGCCGGGGACACGGCTCGCCGACCGGGTCGCGCGCGACCGGTCTGGACCCCTCATGCGCTGGTTCGTTCGACCGGCAGCTTCGCTTCGTTCCACGCCAGCATGCCGCCGGCCATGTTCATCACACGGCGAAACCCCATCGCTCTCAGCGCCGCCGCGGCTCGACCGGAGCGCGCACCGGATCGACAGACGAGGACGATCACCTCGTCCTTGCTCCAGCTCTTCGCCGCCGCCTCGACCGTCGCGAGGGGCGCGTGCTCGACCCCGAGGATGTGCCCCAGCTCGCCGGTGAGCTCGTGGGGCTCGCGCACGTCCACGACGTGAACCTCGTTGCAAGTCGCGGCTACCTGCGCCGGCAGGACGTCGCGATAGCCGGCAGCATTCGTCACTCCGCTCTCGTAAAGGGCGTTCATCGCGTTCTCCCTTCCGATCAAGCGGGCGAGCCGTCGTCGTCCGTCTTCTTGTTCAGGTCGAGCGGGACCGTCAGGTAGCGACGCCCGTTCGCGTGTGGTGCCGGCAGGCGTCCTGCGTCGATGTTGATCTGCACGCTCGGATAGAGGAGCCGCGGGGCCTTCAGCGTCGCATCGCGCTCCTTCCGCCTCCTCACGAACTCGTCCCGCGACGTGCTCGCGCGGAGCTGCACGTTCGACTCCTTCGACTTGCCGATCGTCGTCTCGGAGCGAAGCGGACGGCCGTTCGGCTGGTAGTCGTGGCCGACGAAGACCCGTGTCGCATCGGGGAGCCCGTAGAGACGCTCGTGGACGGACGTGTAGAGCGCGTCGGCGCTTCCACTGGGGAAGTCGCACCGACCGGTGCCGTAGTCCTCGATGAACAAGGCATCGCCCGTGAAGACCGCGTCGTCGATCTTGTAGGTCACGCATGCTGGGGTGTGACCGGGCGTGGCGAAGACCTCGAGCTCGAGCGTCCCCGCGCGAGCCTTCTCTCCGTCCTCGAACAGCCGATCGAACTGACTCCCGTCGACCGAGAACGAAGGTCCGAGATCGAACACGTCCTTGAAGACCTTCTGCACGTCGCGGATGCGTGCTCCGATGCCGACCTTTGCGCCGAAGCGACGCTTCAGGTACTGCGCACCGCTCAAGTGATCGGCGTGGGCGTGCGTCTCGAGCACGTAGTGCAGCCGAAGCCCCTCCTTCTGGAGAAAGGCCGCTACCGCCTCGAGCGACTTCGTCGCCGTCGTCGATGAGAGCGGGTCGTAGTCGAGCACGGGGTCGATCACGACGGCATCACGGCTCTTCTGGTCGTAGACGACGTACGTGAGCGTGAAGGTGGCCTGGTCGTAGAAGGTTTCGATCTGCATGGCGGGTCCTTGGCCGTGGGAGCCGCTAGCGAGCGAATTGGGTTCGCGCGGTCTGAAGAAAGCTCACCTCGAGGGTCGGGTCCCTCACCGCTCTCCTTGCGCCTCGCACCGGCGCGACGGACCAGACGCAACGCACATGCCTCGCACACCGACGCCCGGGCTACCTCTTCCGCGGAAGAGCTCCGGGCGACGGTCGTGCAATAGGAGGCGCGCTCGCGCTCGCGGTCGTCAGGCAAGATCGAACACGAGCACCTCACCGCCATCCACGCCCTCGATGCTGACCCGCGCCTCTCCGGTGAGAGCTGCGCCGTCTCCGGCGGACAGGACCTCTCCGTTCACGCGGACCTTGCCACGAGCGACCTGGACCCAGGAGTGCCTGCCGGTGCCGAGCGTGAGATCGGCGCTCTCGCCTGCGCCGATGAGCCCTGCGTGGAGGACCGCGTCGGCGTGGATCGTGACGCTGCCGTCGCGACCGTCGGGAGAAGCCACGACCCGCAGTCGCCCCTTCTTCTCGTCGTCGCCGAAGGTCTTCTGCTCGTAGCTCGGCTGGATGCCGTTCTTCGCCGGCATGATCCAGATCTGGAGGAAGTGGACGTCTTCGCTTCTGGAAGCGTTGTACTCGCTGTGGCGTACCCCCGTGCCTGCGCTCATCCGCTGCACGTCGCCCGGCCGGATGACGGAGCCGTTGCCCATCGAGTCCTTGTGCTCGAGGCTGCCCTCGAGGACGTAGGAGATGATCTCCATGTCGCGGTGGGGATGCGTCCCGAAGCCCTGCCCGGGCGAGACGTGGTCCTCGTTGATCACGCGGAGGGCTCGGAAGCCCATGTGATCGGGATCGTAGTAGTCCGCGAACGAGAAGCTGTGCCGGGAGTCGAGCCACCCGTGCCGCGCGTGACCTCGATCCTCGGAACGTCGGACGATCATCATCTTGTTGCCTCCTGAGAGACGAGTTTGCGTCCGGCGTGCCATCTCGTGAATCGGCAAAGCATTGACGCGTATCATCTACTCAGGTGATGGTTCGCAGATGTTCGATCCGGTCACGCTCGACCAGCTCCGCGCCCTCGTCACCGTCGTCGAGGAGGGCAGCTTCTCTGCCGCCGCGAGGAAGCTCCAGCGAGTGCAGTCCGCCGTGAGCACCTCGATGGCGAACCTCGAGTCGCACCTCGGCGTGTCGATCTGGGATCGTTCGACGAAGGTGGCGCGGCTCACGGAGCAGGGTCAGGCGGTGCTCGCCGCGGCCCGGCGCGTCCTCGCGGAGGTCGACGGGCTCCGTCGTCTGACCGCGGGCATGGTGACCGGCCTCGAGGCGTCGGTCTCGCTGTGCATCGATGCGCTGTTTCCTCTGAGCGCGCTCATCGATGCGTGCAAGGGCTTCGCGAAGGAGTTCCCGTCGGTCGACCTCCGCATCGACACCGAGCTGATGACCGCGGTGTCCGCGCGTGTGCTCGCGGGCAGCGCGACGCTCGGCGTCGTCAGCCCGCGCGGGCTCCTTCCGGGGCTCGAGCGCAAGGCCCTCTCGCGCATCTGGATGGTGCCCGTCGTCAGCCCTCGGCATCCCCTCGCCAAGCTCGAAGGAGAGCTCTCGCAGAAGGAGCTCGCCGACACAATCCAGATCGTCCTCTCCGAGCGGGCCGGCACCGGCGTGGCCGATCAGGCGGTCCTCTCACCGCGGACGTGGCGTGTCGCGGACCTTCACACGAAGCACATGATGCTTCGCGGCGGGCTCGGGTGGGGCAACCTCCCCGAGCACCTCGTCCACGACGACATCGAAGCGGGAAGGCTCGTCGCGATCCGCCCGGAGGCGTGGGGTGAGGAGGAGCACACGCTCTATCTCTCGGCGGTGTACCGACCCGACACGACCTTCGGCCCCGCCCACCAGTGGCTCCTCGAGCAGCTCGGGGCGCTGTGCGCCCGCGACTCCGGCACGCCTCGACGCCGCAAGCCGCGAGCCCGTCGAACGAAGGGCTGAGCGCCGCCATGATACCGTGCGAACAACGCATGGCTCGCGCGCGGAGATCCGTTTGCCACGCAACGCTCGGACAGCTCTTCCTCGGGGGCGTTCTCACACTCACGCTCGGCTGTCGGAGCGCGCCCGCTGCCAAGCTCGAGTCGCCCGAGGCCTCCGACAGCGATGACGAGCCGCCGCCAACGGAGACGGTGTTTCAGCAGCTTCCCCCGATGCACATCGGCGTTCTGAGGGACGAAGATGAAACGCCATGCGCCGAAGAGCGCATCGCCGGGCTCCGAGCCGCGGTGACCGCGCTCGGGAGGTTGTGGCTCCTCGACGAACGCGGCCATCTCTCGTCCATCGACCGGACGTTTCAACGGGTGCAATCGCATCTGGTCGAGCGGACCGTCGACGCCATTCGACGTTCCGAGGACGGCTCGCTCTTGGCGGTTCTCGACGAGGCCGACCGGTGGCGCATCGTTCGGCGCGACGCATCCGGTTGGCATCACGTCGGCGATCTGCCCGCCGGATCTTGGATGGAGAATGCGTTCACGGAACGAAAGGGCCGCGCCGTCATCGCCACCAACAAGGGGAGAACGTGGTGGAGCGACGCTCGCGGGCGAATACACCTCTGGTCGAACTCTTCTCCGTATCGACGCGCTGGTTCGATGTCTGCCGCGGCAACGAGCGATGGGGCGATCTACGTCGGGAGAAACGCGGGCGAGTTTGGTGGAAGCCTCGCGCTGATCCACGCGGAGGATGACGGTCGGCCGACGACCCAAGAGGAAGCCCTCTACGGACCGATTACCGACATCGTCGTCGACCCGATGGATCGGCGATGCGTGATTGCCTCTCAGGGGCTGCTCCACGGGTTTGGAACGGGGCGCATTGCCCGAGCCTGTCCCGGAGATGTATCGATCATCCTCGAAGTCAGGGTCACACCGAAACACGGCACCATGAGGGAGACACTGCCGTTCTACAAGGTGATTGCGACCGGCCCTACGACCTATGCAGTTGGAGAGACGGAGATCTACGCCATCAATGGACGATCGTCCCGCCGTCTTCCCGCCCCGACGTTCAGCGATCGCTGCGGGCTATCCATCGCGCAGGTCGAAGGCGTGATGACGATTCGCGATCCCAAGTCTCCTCGTCCGCGAGACCTGATCGGCCTCGGTCGATTCGCGATGCCCGCGCTCTGACCGGCTGTGACGGTCGCAGCAACGGTCAGGCCTACGCGCCTTGCGGACGCTCGTTCGCCGAAGCTTCCTGCGTGCGCCGGTACTGTCCCGGCGTAGCGCCCAAGCTTCGCTTGAACGCCTTGCCGAAGGCGCTCTCCGTCTCGTACCCGACCCGACGGCCGATCTCGCCGAGGGAGAGCCCTGGATCGCGCATCATCTGGATGGCGCGATGCATGCGCCACTTGCCCAGGTACGTGAGCGGCGCATCCCCGACGACGCGCTTGAATCGGGCTGCGAACAGCGACCGTGACATCCCTGCGAGTCGCGAGAGCGACTGCATCGTCCACGGTGCCTCGGGGGTCTCGTGGATCCGCTGGAGCACGACGCCCAGACGCGGATCGTCGAGCGCGCGGAGCCAGCCGTTGTGCGCCGACGACGACTCCACGTGGGCGCGCAGGGCTTGAACGAAGAGCACGTCGGCGAGGCGGCTCACCGTCGTCTCGTAGCCGGGCTGGCGCGCCGCCAGCTCCACCGCGAGGAGGTCGAGCGTCGACTCGAGCCATCGCGCCTGGGCAGTGCTGCGGTTCTTGACGTGGAGAAGGACCGGCAGCTGATGCGCGAGCGGACTCAGCGCGGTGTCTTCGAACGAGAACGAGCCGACCAGCATCGTCGTCTCGAGCCCGCTTCCGCCGTACGAAAGGTGGCCGCCGCACCGAAGGCCGCGCGGCGCGTAGATGTCGACCAGCGGCACTGCGCGTGTTTCTCGCCGATCGCGCAGCGCGAAGCGTCGCCCGGGCGAGATGAAGACGAAGTCGCCCCCGGTGAGCGCGTGGTCCGCTCCGTCCACCGTGAGCACGCAGTTACCGCGCGTGACGGCGTAGAACACCGGATAGCTCGCGCACTCCATCTTCATGCCCCACGGCGCGCGGAGCTCGTAGCGCCCATGGACACGGCTGCGGAGTTGGAGGCCACGGAGCACGTCGGCGAGCACGTCGAACGGGGCGGCCTGCTCGGACGATCGGACCAAAGAAGCGGACTCTCGGCGCATGATCGTCTGCTCGCCAGGGACTATGCATCGATCGTCTGCTGCGTGCCAGCGAGAGCCGAGCACGCGCCCATGCCCAAAGGAGAAGACGATGAGAGCGATGCGACTGCACGAGCTCGGAGGCCCCGAAGCGTTTCGCCTGGACGAGGTTCCTGCCCCACACGCCGGGGCGGGCGAGGTCCGCATAAGCGTCCATGCCGTCGGCGTGAACTACACGGACCTTGCGCAGCGCGCGGGACGGCTTCCCGGAGCATCTCCCCTGCCCTTCACGGCGGGGGTCGAGATCGCGGGCGTGATCGACGAGCTCGGTGACGGTGTCGAGGGACTCGCCTTCGGTGCGCGAGTCGTCGCCGTCCTACCGATGGGAGGTGGGCTCGCCGAGCATGCGATCGCTCCCGCTGCGAACGTGACGCCCATCTCCGAGCGCATCGCGTACGAACAGGCGGTCGCGCTTCCCGTCCAAGCTCCAACGGCATTGCTGCTCGTGCGTCGCGCAGCCGAGGTTCGAGAGGGGCGGTCCATCTTCGTCCCTGGCGCGGCGGGCGGCGTCGGGTCGTTGGTCGTCCAGCTCGCGAAGAAGCACGGCGCGCGAGTCCTTGCGAGCAGCGAGCATCTCGGCGCTCGTTCGCAGGCGCTCGACGCGCAACGCGAGCTGGTCCGACGGCTCGGAGCCGACGTGCTCGTCGACACCACCCGTGCGGAGTGGCCCGAGCAGGTGCGCGAAGCGACCGGCGGTCGAGGCGCGGACGCCGTCTTGGTGAGCGGCGGAGACGACGCGATCGGTCCGAGCCTGCGTGCGCTCGCGCCGGGCGGCAGGCTGGTGCTGTTCGGTGCGGACACGATGCTCGGCGCGCAGCTCACCCGAGAGCAGCTCACGTCGTTGATGGTCCAGAACCAGATGGTCGTGTCCCTCGCGACGTTCACGCTTCCCCAGACGGAGCTCCGTGGCGCACTGCAGGAGGTGCTCTCAATGGTCGAACGCGGAGCGATCGAGCCCGTCGTCGTGAGCACCTTTGCGCTCGAAGAGGTGGCGGCCGCGCATCGTGCGATGGAGGCCGGTCAGACCTCGGGAAAGGTCGTGATCCGAGTAGCCAGCGCGGACGCCTCCACGCGATAGCGGCCTTCAGAAAGCTCGCGAGGCGGTTCGGGCCTTTCACCAACGAGACAGCGCCCATGCCGGGCGCACACGAAAAACGCCGGCCCGACCGAAGTCGAGCCGGCGTTTCGTCGACGTCGACGGGTGCTCGGTCAGCGCACGTAGACCTCGAGATCCTCGTCCGGATCCGCGGCTCGCCACTTCGAGCCCTGCGCGCCGGTCAGGTGGAAGCCGTCGCCGTTGTTGCAGGCCCAGTAGATATCCGGGTAACTGCCGACAGTGCCGAAGGGTGCAACGCCACACGAGTGCCAGAGGTAGCTCGCGTCGGCAGCCAGCGGGCCGGTCCACATCGCCGAGACATCGTCGCTCGCGCCTCGAAAGGGCGAGTCGGCGTTCAGCAAGTGGCCCGTGCGCAGGTTCTGGATCGGCAAGGTCTCCGGCACGCTCGTGATCGAGCGCGTCGCCGCGGCACCGGCCGAGCGGACGTGGACCTGCGTGCTCGCCGTCGCAAGCGCGCGCGCCAACCGTCCCGGAAGGTAAGTGCCCGAGCCGGGCAGCACCGTACTCGCGACGGTCTGTGCAGACGGGCCGAGCGAGTGGCTCGCCATCACCAAGGTCCAGCCGCCGCCCGTCATGTCGCAGTAGACCGTCGCGCTCGGCTGGGGGCCCGGGCCATCGGGATCGATCAGGTACGTGCCGTCGACCGCGAGCGGATCGGCCGTGTGGATCTCGGCGCAGGTGCGCACCCCCGGGTCGGGCAAGCTCGGTCTCGGATCACAGGTGATCGTGACCGACATCTCGCTCACCGAGCCGACGTCGGCGCCGGCCCCGTCCTTGACGCGGAGCGTCCAGGCACCGTCCGCCCGCCCGGAGATGAAGTTTCCGAGGGCGGGCGCGGCGTAGGTGTCGCTCGCGATCACCCCACCGACGGCAGCGCCAGGCCACGGCGTGCCCGTGGGGGCGAATGTGTAGGGGCCGTCCAAGTCGGACGAACCGCCTTGGTCTCTCGACAGCGGGGCGACCGTGCCGTCAGGCCCGACGAGCTCGATCCGAAGATCGCCAGCCCACGTGTGGTTCGGCTCCCAGCGATGCGTGGTTGCGATGTTGCTGATGAGGCACGTGGCTGCGACCGTCACCGGGATGTCTACCGTGGGGCCGTTGTCCGGCACGGCCACCGGTGCGCCCGCGTAGGCGACGGTCGTCGAGCAGCGCGAAGGCGTGCCCGCGCAGGTGAAGCCGTTCTCGATCGCGCAGAGACTGCTGCAGCCGTCGCCGTCCTGGCGGTAGCCGTCGTCACACGTCTCGCCGGGGTCGAGGACGCCGTCGCCACACACGGCGCCGGTGAGGTTGAGCTCGGTACTGCAGGTTGCGTCGCAGAGCACGCACGTCGCCGTGCCGTAGGGGCACTCGGTCTCCGTCGTGACGTTGCCGTCGTCACAGACCTCCGCGCCCGCGACGATTCCGTCGCCGCAGATCGACGCGCACACGCTCGGGACGCCACTGCACGCGAAGCCCGACTCGATCATGCACGCGGCCGAGCAGCCGTCCCCGTCGACGAGGTTTCCGTCGTCGCAGAGCTCGCTTCCAACCACGAGTCCGTCGCCACAGCCGGGGCTGCACACGCTCGGAGCGCCCGCGCACGAGAAGCCCTGCTCGACGACGCAGCTCTCCGAGCAGCCATCGCCGGCCGTCTTGTTCCCGTCGTCGCAGCCGTTCGGCCCGGCTTCATCGCCGACCACGATTCCGTCACCGCACGTCGGGACGCAGACGCTCGGATTGGCGTCGCCGCAGGTCCAGCCCGATTCGATCGTGCACGTGCTGCACCCGTCGCCCGAGACGACGTTGCCGTCGTCGCAGGTCTCGCCGGCGTTCACGATGCCGTCGCCACACACCTCGACGGCCGCTTCAGCTCCAGCGTCCCCTGGGCCTCCACCGTCACGCGTGGGCGAGCTCCCATCACCATGTCCCGCGTCCTCACTGCCGCCGTCTTCCACTGCGACCGCGTCCTCGGAGCAGCCAGCGAGCAAGAGTGAGAGGAGCAGTGCGCTGGCGAACGTGAGACTCGTCGGTTTAAGCATTCGACCTCCGGATAAGCGGCGGACAATGCCTCAACTCGAGGAGCCTTGGGTACGCGAATCGTGAAAAATGTCACCCAGAGCGGATGCCGGTGACTGACTGCCGAGGTAGCTACGCGCTGCCCGGTCGATCTGGGCGCGGGTCGCGAACGGCGGCAACCTCCGCAGTGAGCGGACCGCACGCCGCCGTCTCGCCGCTGCAGCACTCGGCCTGGTTCACGCCGAACATCGGACAGCCGCTACGTACGCAGGCGGCGTGGCCGTGGACGTAGGCCATCTCGGTCTTGCAGAGCGCGCAGTTCATCGCGAGCGAGCTCCGGTCTTCACGCGCCGTGCGGGCCGGTCGCTTCGTAGACCTCGCGCATGAGATCCATCCCCGGCTTCTTCTTGCCCTTCGAGATCGCCCACACCGTGTCGTAGAGGGCGGCGTTCACCGGGACACGGAGGCCGTGTTCACGCGCGTGCTCGACGACTTCGCCGTTGAGGAAGTCGACCGCCGGAGTGCGACCGCGTTCGATCGCGGAGAGCATCGAGCTCTTCATCCGGCGGTAGCGGAAACCGACGGCGAGGAGGAGGCCGTGCTTCGCGACGAGGCTCGGCGAGCCCGCGGCCCGCTTCTCTTCCTCGGTGAGCGCGATCCACGAGAGGTCGAGCGTGCCCGACACCTTCTCCAGGCGCACGCCTTCCTTGCGCGCGACCTCTACGACCTCGGTCATGATCTCGAGGCCGAGTCGGCGCACGATGCGGTGCTGCATCAGCACGCCGAGGCGGTCGCCGCCAATCGTGCCGAGCGAGGAGATCGCACAGTTGATCGCCAGCTTGCTCCAGCGCTTGCCGCGGAGGTTCTGCGTCGTCTCGACGGGACCGACGGCCTCGAGCGCGTGCACGAGGTCGTCGTGGTCGGCGCCGAACGGATCGCCGTTGGGATACCCGAGCGTGAAGCCGCCGGCAGCCGTCCTCTCGTAGAGGCCGGGCTCCGGCATCGTTGCGCCCCAGCCGACGACCGCGCCGATGACGCGATCGTCGCCGGCGATCTTCGCGATGCGGCGCTCGCAGAGGCCGTTCTGGAGGCACACCATCGCGCCGTCCTCCGCGAGCGCCGTAAGCGCGTCACGTGCCGCTTCTTCGACGTGAGGCGGCTGCGTGGCGAGGATGACGTAGTCGAACTTCTGCCCCTCGGGCACGCCGAGCGAGACCTTCGCGCGGACGTAACGCGGCGCGCCTTCCCCCACGACCTTGAGGCCGCGGTCGCTCACGGCCGCGTGGATCGACGGGTTGGTGGTGACGACGGTGACGTCCTGCCCGGTCTCGGCGAGCGCGGCACTGAGGACGCCACCGATGGCGCCGCAGCCCATGACGAGGAACCGGGGAGAAGCGAGGACGTCGGACATCGGTGCTGCCTTTTCTCGGTCGGTGTCTGCGAGGGCGCGAGCTCTCTGTTTTCGTTGCCGAGGGGCCCAGCTCTAGCACCTTCTTCCCTTTCGGCCAGCATGCTTCCGGGGCATCCTCGGCCGGTCTCGATGCCCTCTCGCCCCTCGCTCCGATCGCTCGCCTTCACCCTCGCCCTCTGCTCGATCAGCGCTGCCGGATGCGCCGGCTCGGGCCGGGAGGCCTCGGCCCCCGTGCACGTGCAGAACGAGACGACACGTCGGTTGCATGCGCTCTTCGCCGAGGAGTGGGCGTATGAGATGCACGAGCAACCCGTCTGGGCGTCGGAGCGCGGTGACATGCGGGGCGCGGATCGCTGGGACGATGTCGGCCTCCGCGCCCAGGCGCGCCGCGACGCGCACTACAAGCAGGTCCTCGCCAGTCTCCACGCGATCGCGAGGAGCGAGCTCTCGCGTGAGGACGCGCTCAGCTACGACCTGTTCCGCCTTCGATACGAGGAGGCCGTAGAGGGCCAGCGGTTCCGGCTCTACCTTCTCCCGATCAACCAGCGAGGCGGCATCCAGACCGCCGACGAGCTCGCGGACGCCCTTCCATTCAAGACGAGGAAGCACTTCGAGGACTGGAACGCGCGCCTCCGGAGCTTCCCGCAGTACATGGACCAGACGATCGAGCTCCTGACCGAGGGAGCTCGCACCGGCATCACACATCCGAAGGTCGTGATGCAGCGCGTGCTCGCGCAGCTCGACAAGCAGATCGTCGACGACCCGACGAAGAGCCCATTCTTCGATCCGTACCAGAAGGCGGCGACGTCGACGGCCGCGTCCGAGGTCTCCGCGGCGGAGCGCGAGCAGCTCGCGAGCGAAGCGAAGCGCGCGATCGCGAGCTCGGTGGTCCCCGCGTTCCAGAAGCTCCGCGCATTCTGGTCGACGACCTACCTTCCCGCGTGCAAGGACGAGGTCGGCGCGTGGCAGCTGCCGGAGGGCAAGCCCCTCTACGCCTATCTCACGCGCGTGCACACGACGACGAAGCTCTCGCCCGACGAGGTGCACGCGATCGGTCTCCGCGAGGTCGCCCGCATCCGAGGCGAGATGGAGGCGGTGAAGGCGAAGGCCGGCTTCAAGGGATCGATGAAGGAGCTCTTCGAGCACCTCCGCACCGACCCGAAGTTCTACTTCGAGAGCGGTGCCGAGCTCCTCGTCGCCTACCGCGATCTCGCGAAGCGGATCGATCCGCTCCTCGTGACGTTGTTCCGGAAGCTCCCGCGCACGCCCTACGGCGTGTCGGCTATCCCCGAGCACGTCGCGCCGGACACGACCACGGCCTATTACCGTCCGCCCGCCGCCGACGGCTCGCGCGCGGGCACGTTCTTCGTGAACCTGTTCGAGCCGAAGTCGCGGCCGAAGTGGGAGATGACTGCGCTCACGCTCCACGAGGCGGTGCCGGGACACCACCTCCAGATCGCACTCGCGATGGAGCAGGAGGACCTGCCCCAGTTCCGCCGCCACGGCGACTACAATGCGTTCATCGAGGGCTGGGCGCTCTACGCGGAGAGCCTCGGCGAGGAGATGGGCGTCTACGACGATCCGTACTCCAAGCTCGGGCAGCTCACCTACGAGATGTGGCGCGCGGTCCGCCTCGTGGTCGACACGGGAATCCATCACTTGAAGTGGGATCGGCAGCGCGCGATCGACTTCTTCCTCGAGAACACGGCGAAGTCGGAGCTCGACGTGGTCAACGAGGTCGACCGCTACATCGCGTGGCCCGGCCAGGCGCTCGCGTACAAGATCGGCGAGCTCGAGATCAAGAAGCTCCGCAAGCAAGAGACCGCACGGCTCGGCGCACGGTTCGATCTCAAGACGTTCCACGACGCGGTGCTTCGCTCAGGGCCGCTCCCACTCGACATCCTCGCGCGCGAGGTCGAGCAGACGAAGCGGCCCTGAAGCTCGCGCGCGGTTAACGCCGCTCACTTCGTCGAGAGCGCCGCTTGCGTCACGCAGCAGCCGGCCTTCTTGTCGACGACGACCTCGAGCACACGCGAGCGTTCGTCCCAGAAGGACTTCTCTGCTCCCGACGCCTTCGCGGCGCGTTCCTTCGCGCGAGCGAGCTGAGCGCGGTAGGCGTCGAGCACCTCGCCCGGGACGTCTCCCGCGGCGAGCACCTCTTTCGCCTTCGCGATCACGTCGACCGGCATTCTCCCGTCGTAGCCGACGCCGCGAAGGACGAGATCGACCGCCGGCCGATCGAGGACGTCGACGAAGGCGAGCACGCGCTTCGGCTTGCCGTGGCGGCTCACCGCGTCGGCGGTGAGGTGCTGGATCCACGCGCGACGCCGCGACGCGAGCGGGTCCCCTCCCCGATGCCGAGCGGCGGCGCCGATCGCGAGGAGGACCTTCTCGGAGAGCTCCGCGCCGTTCGCTTGCTCGAACGTGTAGAGACGCGGCGCGTGGAGGAGCTGGGCTTCGCGTCGCTCGATCTCGGCGACGTCGTACGGCTCGAGCGCTGCGGGCGAAGCGACGAGATCGTCCTCGCGGAACCAGTCGATCGGCTCGACGGGAACGCCCCGCGCCTTCGCAAGGTGCCGCGCGTAGGTCATCTCGAACGAGGCGTCCTCGAGCCGGTCCTCTCGCAGCGCGTCGGCCCGCACCGCCACGAGCACGAGATCCGGCTTGAACGCCGCGAAGACGTCTCCGAGCCGCGAGAGCTCGTAGCGACTCTCGACCAGGTGCATCTTGCCGATCGTGCCGACGACGACCGACTGATGCTCGGGCTCGGGCGGCGGAGGACACGGCGGAGCCTTCGGCTTCTCGCGCATGTCGGGACCGCACGCCGTCGTGCACGCGGCCAGGACGACTGCGCCGAGCAGCGCGCTCGCGATGCGCCTCATGACGACTCCGTTCCTCTCAGATGGCGGCGACGCGCGTCATCAGGCGACCGCACAGGTCCGACGCAGCGTTCCGCTCGCGCTCGAGCGTGAGGCCCTGGCGGAACATGTTCCCGGCCGCCTCCTCGTTGCCGATGAGGAGGTGACAGATGCCGAGCATCTCGTAGTCCTCCGGCTCGTTGAGCGTCGAGACGAGCTCGGTCAGCGCCGGGATCGCAGCGCGGTGCGCTTCGACGAGCCTCTCGCTCGCCTGCCCGTGACGCTTTGCCAGGATGAGGAGCTTCAACGCCTGACGCTGATCTTCCGGTCGGTTCGCCGCGAACTCCGCGGTTCCATAGAGCTTGCCGTACCCGTCGTACGACCCTTCGACGTCCCCTCCGCGTGACTGGGCCATGATCTGTTTGACGGCGGCGACGAGCGCTTCCTTGCTCATGGGCGGTAACATATCGTGGATCGGTGAGATCGTGGTGGGGCTCTCGCCTCCATGCTTCAGCTCTACTGCTGATCGCCGGAGTCAGCGGCGTCGCCCCCGCCGTTTCGGCATGCGGGGGCTCGACGGCCGAGCCTCGCGCCGCTGATGCCGCACCGGACGCGGGCGATGACGGCGAGGTCGTCGACGAGGACGCCGGACGCCCGATCCCCGCTGAAGCCGGCACCGACGCCAAGGCGGACGCCGCGGCGAAGTCGTTCTGCGCGACGCGGAGCCCCAAGCCGAAGTTCTGCGATGACTTCGACGACGGCGACCTCGACGACGACTGGGACGTCCTCACCGTGGTCAACGGCGACGCGGACCTCGACCCCTTCTCCGCGACGAGCGCGCCGGCCTCCTTCGCCGTGGCGACCCTCCCCGTCACGAGCATGCAGAGCGCGCACGTGCACCTCCGCACGACGGTCACCGGTACGGCGACAGGCCACGTGGTCCTCGCCTTCGACATGATGCTCGCGAGCACGACGTTCACGCGCGGCGTCGTCGCGGTCGCAAGGCTCGACGTCTCCTCGGATCACTTCTTCACGCTCTACCTTCGCGACGGCGATCTCGACGCGCCCGCCGCGACGCTCGAGGAGATCTCGCCCGGAGGCACGACGCGCCACCTCCTCTCGACGCTCCCGCCCGCAAACGAGTGGACGCACGTCACGATCGACGTCGCCCTCGATGCAGCCAAGGCGACCGTCCTGTGGGGCACGAACAAGGCACTCGACCAGGCCCCGATCGCTGCCGGCACGGCGAAGGACCCGACGATCCGCCTGGGTGCAGTCTACATCTATGGCCCAGCGGCGTCCGTGGAGGCTCGCTTCGACGACGTCACGCTCGACTTCTGATTCGCCTTTCGCTGCCAAGGTGCAGCTCGTTTGCACCGGGCTCCAGCCGAGACAGACGGCGAGCTCGAGGCCCAACGCGCGTCGCCCTTGGCCGCGCAGCACCGCCGCGTGGGAGCGAGGGCACGGCGCTATCCGAGTCGGTTCGAAGGGTAACCCCCAGGGGGGATGGTAGGTCGATGGTGATCGGCCGATCCTCATGCTGACACGCTGCGGGCGAAACCCGCGCTACCGAGGAGGGGATCGATGAAGAGTCGCGTGGGCGGAAGTATCCTGACCGCCGGCATTGCTTGCGTCGCCTTGATTGCAGGGGAACGCACCGCGTCGGCGCAGCTCATTCCGGCCGGACTGTACGACGATGCGAAGGAGATCATCACCGACCTCATTCGCGAAGACATCGCGCGAGGCGCGGCGGATTACTTGCGGGGCGCAGCACCGGCGCTCGGAGCATACTTCGCCGGGAGCCTCAAACGCTTCGAGACAGCCCAGTGGGGCGCGCTTCGCGACACGGCGAAACGCGAAACGAGGATCTTCGCCACGGACTTCACGTATTGGGTCCTGACGAACTGCGCCCCCTCCAACCGAGCGACCGAATGCTTGCGCCGCTTCGTCACCTGCGGGAGCGAAGGCGCAACGTGTCAGCTCGAAGATGGCTGGCTCGTCGCCGACGACGAGGTCACCGCGAAGCTCGATACATCGACACCTCGCAACGAGGACCGAAAGCCTCACCGTGCGCTCCGTCTCGCGAGCCCTCTCGTCGACACACGCTGCCGGGGCGAGGTTCCTCAGAAGACGGTCACCTCCGTGGTCGCATGCGATACGGCCCGCGCGGTGGATGCTGCGCTGAGCGGGAAGAGGCAAGACGTCGAAGGCCGCGCGGGGCTGTTGGTCGCCGACCTGCTCGCTGCGGCCGGCATCATCGACACAGCCTTCGCGGCCCCGATCGGTGAGTGGCTCGCTTCACCAGAGGGCTTTCAGGCGGCCCATCGGAAGCTGTTCGAGCTGCTGCACGAGGACCCGGCAAAGCTCGCACGGCAGGACCCGTGCGGCGCACAACAAACGCCGTCCCGATTCTGCGCGCTCACGCGGTGGTCGCGCAGCGCCACCGCGATCAAGCTGGACTGGCAGAACACCCCGAGGAACGTCTCCTATGCCGACCTCGTGCGCTCTGGCATGCTCGACAAGATTCGCGCCGGCTCGCTGCGCGAGGCGGACGACGCGCTGCTGACAGGAGCGCTCCGCATCGTCGGCAATCCGCCGGGTGTCCCCGCCTCGGGCACCTTGAGGATCTCACTCGAGAACACGCACGCGGACGTCGTCCTGAACAACGGCAGCTATGGTCCCCAGGCGCTGGACCCGCTCATGCCGAAGCTCGACGAGATCGCAGATGTCGCGAACGCGGCACGCGAGCTCGAGCGACTCTATCCACAGCGTGACGTGGCGCTCGCAGCGCAGTCCATCTCCACGACGATTCGCATCATCCACTCACTCGAACGGCATCGCATCATCGCGCGCAGCGACGGGCAGCTCCGCATCGACCCAGCGCGACTGACGGAGGCGGTCACAGTGATCGATGACGTCGTGCATGATCAGCAGAAGAAGCTGTGCCCGAAGCTGGAGTGGCTGTGCACGGCCGGCAAGCACGCCCGAGAGGTCGAGTTTCTCACGCAGGTGCTCTCGGTCGCGCTTCGGGGCAACACACGCGACCTGGTCACGGAGCTCGCGCCCACTGCGCTGATTCGCCAGCAGTACGACATCGCGATCGACAACGACTTCAACACCATCAAGAAGGAGCTCGGAAGCTCGCTCGATCTCGACGAAAAGCGACGCGGGGAGATCGCGGCGGCGCCGGCGAACGACCGAAAGGCGAAGCTGGTGAAGATCGTTGCGACCTCCAAGAACGTCTCGGAGAGCGAAGCGACCGCGCGGGTCGAGAGCGCGATCGCGAACATCAGCCAGAACAAACAACAGGCCGCCGACGTCCGCGCCCGCTTCCTCGTGGCCTTTTCGCTCTACTTGCTCGACGACGACGAAGGGGCGAACAGCGGCAGCGTCTCCAAACAGGCCTTCCGTGCTGCGGCGAAAGACTTGATCCTGAGCGAAGGTCGTTCGGGTTACCCGGCGCGTGAGCCGGGCTTGCTCAACTTCGACTTCGGGGCACTTCCGAACTTGAGCCTCCGTGCGTCCTTCAGCAGCGGCTACTCGGTCCCGAACGATTCGTCATCGACCTCGCGCTACACCCTCTCGATCGAGCCGTTGGTGCTTCGCTGGCGACCAATGCGCAACGCGGGAATGCAGCTGTCTTTCATCGATGTGTTCGCACCACTGTCGGAAGCCATCCTGCGGAACCGCGCGTACAGCCGAACCGGCGAATGGCGCATCCTCGCAGATGTCTTGCGACCCCGGATCGGAGTCTGGGCTGGCATCCCCGAGCTCTCTCGCCACGTTCTCGTCACGGCCGGCCTCGGATTCAGAATCCTGGATGCAACACGCCGCAGCACGGCCGAGGCCGACAAGTACGAATACGGCTTCGTGTGGGACTCTGCAGCGAACAAGCTCGACGCTTTCGAGGCTCAGACCGCTGTTTCGTGGGTCTTTTGAGAGCGCCGTCGGAGGCGGGGCTCGACGAAGCTCAGGCGCGGCCGTCCACATAAATCGGTCTCTGGCCAGATCCGGCTGCGTGGGGGGTGCTGTTGGTCGATCTCGCGAGGCACGTCGCCAATGCCTATGAGCAAGCGGGCGGTGACGATCGTGCCGAGGTGCTTGCACTGATCCGCGAGGCTTTCGAGGCGGAGTGGGAGATGCCTACCGATGACCCATCGGGTGCATTCCTCGAGGAGGAGTGAACCGACCCACGCACGGGGTTAGTGCGCGAACTTGACGCCGCAGCCGTAGGCCTTGGTCTCGGTGGTCGCCGGGGCCTTGCCCGAGGCGACTGCGGCGAGCGCCTCGTCGACGTAGGAGACGAGCTTGCCGCCGGTGGGCGACTCGCCCTCGCCGTCGGGAGAGTTGTCGATCGCGCCCTTGTAGACGAGCGTGCCCTTGTCATCGACGACGTACATGTGCGGGGTGTTCGTCGCGCCGTAGGTCTTGCCGACCTCGCCCGACTCGTCGAGCAGGATCGGGTACTCCATCCCGAACTTCTTCGCGCCCGCGCGGTTCGTGTCGACGCCGTGGCCCTGCTTGCCCGGTGCGCCGGAGTTGATCGCGAGCCAGACGACGCCGCTCTTCGCGTGCCTCTTGGCGGCGTCCTTGAGCGAGCCCTTCGTGTGCGACTTGTCGACGAACGGGCAGCCCGGGTTGAACCACTCGAGCACGACGGTCTTGCCCTTGAACGAAGAGAGGCGGACCTCCTTGCCATCGAGATCCTTCAGGGCGAAGTCGGGCGCGGGCTTGCCGACCTCGGCATGCGCCGCCTCCGCGGCGACCGGCGGTGCGGTGGCCGCCGGCGCAACGCTCGCTTGCGCTGCGCTCGTCGGCGCGCTGCTCGTCTGTGCGCTGGGCTGCTGCCCGTCCTTGTTGCAAGCAGCGAGGAGGGCGAGCGATGCGAGGATGAGGGCGATGCGGCTCATGCCGCTTGGATCTAGCGCAGGCTCTCGCGGATCGCGCGCTCTTCCTCGCCGAGCAAACGGATCTGCTCGAGCGCGTGCTCGGAGATGCGGCGATGAAGACGCGGGCTCGGGGCCTGCTCGAGCATGCCCTGGAAGTCGATCGGCGCGCCGAAGTTCACGATGATCGGCGTGCCCTTGCGGGTGAAGTTGCCTGCGATCTGCTTCGGCAGGTCGTTGCCGAGACCGTTGATGAAGACGGGGAGCACGTCGACACCGGCAGCCTGGATGACGCGACCGACGCCCCCCTGCGCTGGGAGGAGCGTGTACGGGTCGTCGCTCTGGTTGCGCGTTCCCTCGGGGTGCAAGCCGACGAACGTGCCGCCGCGCTTGAGGAGGCGCGCCGTCTCGTCGAGGCTCGCGAGGTTGAGCGCAGCGCGGTTCCGCTCGCGGAAGATCGGCGGGTACATCGCGAAGAAGCTCATCACGCCGTTCACGACGAGCCCGAGCGGTTTGTCGTAGAAGAACTTCGAGCGCACCGGGAAGACGAGGCGGTGCGGCATGTCCCGGTTCACGAGGTAGCCGGTGACGACGTAGAGATCGAAGAAGCTCCGGTGGTTCGAGACCACGAGGTAGCTCTTCTTCGGGTCGAACTTCGGCAGGCGCTCGAGCCCGTGCACGTGGCGGATGTTCTTCGTCGCCTGCTCGATCCAGTTCGAGCCGATGTAGCGCTGCGCGATCCGCACCGCCCGATCGAGCGCGCCGGGCTCGAAGCTCCGACGGACGAAGTCGATCTGCTTCTGCTCGGTCGGCGAGAGCAGGTCCTTGAAGTCGAGGAGCTCGCGGGCACGCCCGCTCTCGACAGGCTTCGTCGACGAGACCGGCGCGCGATCCGCATTCGACTCGCGAGCGATCCCGGCAGGCCCCCCGCTCACGTCGTGAGGAGCTCCGTTCGTCACGTTCGTGTCATGCACGAGGCCCGTATTGTCGCAATACGGTCAGGCCGCAAGCCTGGCGGAGGCTCCGCTCACCTGAAATATCCGAACGAGCACGCGGGGACACCGGGCGGCGGGACGAGCACCCGCCTGATCTCGGCATCTTGGGCGATGACTCGGCGCGTCATCAGCAGGAGGCGTGGCCGGTCGGGAAGATCTTCCCGGGGTTGAGGAGGCCGCTCGGATCGAAGGCCCGCTTCAAGTCCTGCTGGAGGGCGACGAGCTCCGGGCCCTGCTCGAGGGGAAGGTAGGCCGCCTTCGACACGCCGATTCCGTGCTCACCGCTCAGGGTCCCGCCGAGCCGGACGGTCGCGCGCATGAGACCGTCGATGGCGCGATCGATTGCGGGCCGCTCGCTGTCGTCGTCCCAGAGGAAGTTGACGTGCATGTTGCCGTCGCCCGCATGGCCGTACGTGAGGTGCCGCACCTTCTCGAGCTCGCAGATACGTGCGGCCTCGTCGAGCAGGCTCACGAGCCGCGAGCGCGGGACGACGACGTCCTCCGACAGCTTGTATTTCGCAAGCTTCCTCGTCGCCATCGAGAGCATTCGTCGCGACTCCCACAGGCGCGCGCGCTGAGCCTCGTCCTGCGCCGCGACGACGTCGATCGCCTGGCCGCCCTCGGAGAGCGTCTCGCCGAGCGCCTCGAGGAGCCCGTCAAGCGGAGCGTTCCGGCCGTCGACCTCGACGAGAAGCATCGCGTTCGCACGCAGGTCGACGGAGACACCTTGGCGGCGGATCGCGTCGAGCGTCCATGCGTCCATCAGCTCGAGGCATCGCGGGACGAGACCTCGCGCGATCACGCGCTGTACGGCGGCCGCGGCGGCGCGAACGTCCGGGTAGAGCGCGAGCACCGTCGCGATCTGGGTCGGCGCGTGAACGAGCTTCAAGGAGATCTCGCTGAAGACGCCGAGCGTGCCCTCGCTCCCGACGAGCAGCGACGTGACGTCGTACCCTGTGACGCCCTTCACCGTTCGACGTCCGGTACGAAGGACGCGTCCGCCCATCAGGCAGACCTCGAGACCGAGGACGTACTCGCGCGTGACACCGTACTTGAAGGCGCGCGGGCCCCCGGCGTTCTCGGCGACGTTCCCGCCGATCATGCAGCTCGAGAGCGAGTTCGGATCCGGCGGATAGAAGAGCCCCTCGGCCTCGACCGCAGCGTGGAGGGCGCCCGTGACGACCCCGGGCTGGACGACGGCGACGAGGTCCTCGCGATCGATGTCGACGATGTTCGACATCCCGCTCGTGGCAAGGACGACGCCGCCCGCGACCGGAACCGCTCCGCCCGTCCGCCCGGTCCCGGCGGCGCGCGGCGTGACCGGGACACCGTGCTTCTCGCAGACCTCGAGGGCGATCGCCACGTCGGCCTTGCCCTGGGCGAGCACGACCGCATCGGGGATGCGGCCTACGGCTGCGCTGTCATCGCGCGCATGGGTCTGACGCCCACCATCGGACGTGTCGACCTTGGAAGGACCGAGGCGCCGATCGAGCTCGCGGACCGCTTTTTCCACGGCATCTCGGGGAGGTAGGCGCACCTCGGGCGGCGCGATCAACATCCTCGTCTCTTAGCACTCGAGGCCGCTTTTTCGCACAACCTCCGGCGGGTACGGCCGACCGGTGCTTGCCATGCCGGGTCGCCAGCGCCTCGTGATCACCTTCGTCGTCTCCCTCCTGCTCGTCGTCCTGTCATGGTCGCGTCCTGCGCGCGCCGAGCGCGAGCTCATCGTTCCGTTCCACGAGGGAGGACACCTCGTCCTCGATCAGCTCTCCGGCCTTCGCATCGACCCCACGAGCGGCTTCGCCTACGCCGGACCGGTCGGCATCGCCTTCCGCTCGACGAAGTCCGACTCCGTCACCCCCGGCGGCCCCGCGAGCGAGACGAGCACGACGAGCGTCTGGTTCGCGCCCTCGGCGGACTTCTTCGTGACCGAGCACCTCTCGCTCGGCGGACGGATCGAGATCGGTCATACCTGGGGTGCGGTCGAGGATGGAGGCCGCCGCCTCGAGCTCCCCGGCACGACCTCGATGACGTTCCTCCCACGCGTCGGCTTCTACGTCCCGTTCAGCGATCGCATCGGGCTCTGGCCCCGCGCCGGTCTCGGGTGGAGCAGCGTCGAGTCCGTGAGCTTCCTCTCGACGGGCAGCGCACCGTCCCGCGAGACCGTCCGTGCGATGGTCCTCGATGTCGACCTGTCGCTCGTCTACCGCTTCGGCGAGACCTTCTTCATGCGCGCCGGGCCGGAGGTGGGCGTGACGCTCGGCGGGCGGCGCACCGTCGAGACCGGGGGCACGAGCGCCGGCGGAGGCGCGTCGGTCCTGAACATCTCCGGCGTCGTCGGCTTCGGAATGAACCTCGAGCTGTGACTGGGCTCGTCCTCGTTGTTCGCCGAAAGACGAGCTCGCCCCCTGGATGGCGGGCAAGTCCCTGGTTATGGTCCTCGCTCCATGCGGAGGGACGTCGTCCATGAGAAGCGCCGGGACGACAAGTTCCACGGACTGAAGCGACGCATCGCGACCCTGGCGCGGCTCGACGGGGAACCCGTGCGCCTCGCCGAGGGCCTGTTCCTCGTCCAGGCGCGCCACCCGAGAGGCGCGAAGGCGATCATCGCGCGTCTGCGAGCGCACGGCGTGCTCGACCGCGCGACGCTCGAGGAGCACATGAAGCTCGACGCGACGCCGGTCGCGATCGACGCGCAGACCATCGCGGCGGCTCATCGCGACATCCGCGCGCTCTCGCAACGACCGGCGCTCGAGCTCGCGCGCGAGCATCGCCGGGCGCTCGCGCGGTACGGCGCGATCGACGAAGCGTGGCTGGAGAAGAAGCGCGAGCGCGTCGAGCAGATCTCCGCGCTCCTCTCCGAGCCACCCCACGCGGGCTCCTCGCCTCCACCGACGGAGCACTGGTTTCACGGCGTCATCACGCTGGTGCGCGCGATGCGCGGCGAGCGAGAGGCGTCTCTGCTGGCCGCGGCCGCGGCTCGCGTTCAGGCACGTGCGGCCGAACGCCGACGGGACGCGCGCCGGCGCGTCGAGCTCCTCGCGACGTCGCTCCGGAGCGGCGAGCTTCCGAACGATCCCGAGCTCGCCGAGCAAGCCGCGCGCCTCGACGCCGCGCGCGAGCTCCCGGGACGCGCTCGACGGCGGCGCGTGCTCGACGTGCTCCGTCGCGCCGTCGGCTGGCCGGCTGCCCCCGCCGACGCGATCGCGCCCGCGCTCGGCGCGCACGAGGTCGGAGCGGACTATGCCGCCCTCGTCGAGGAGGCCGGCCGTACGATGGCGTCCTCGCTCCCGGTCGTGCGGGATCCGTCGCTCCGCGAGCAGAACCTCGAGCTCCTCGCGCTCCTCGCCCTCGTGTTCCCGATCGGCGATCACGGCGTCCCGCTCGAGGGCGACGAAGGAGAGGCGCCGGCGCTGCTCCAGAAGCTCACCGAGCTCGGCGAGATCGCACCGTCCGGGCTGCCGCTCGCGAAAGCAATCGCGCTCGCGAAGATCCCGATGAAGCGGCCGACGCGCTTGAAGATCGCGCGCTGGGTGAAGGAGGGCCTCGAGGTCGATCTCGTCGCCGAGGTCGCTTCGATCAACCACGTCGAGGACCTCGCACGCGTGCCGGACGCGCGTGCCGCTCGCGCGTACGCGACATGGGCGACGAGGCTCTCGGCCCACTACGAATCACAGGGCGTGGCGTTCTCGCTGTCGCCGGAGCTCTTCGCAAACCTGCCGAAGAACGAAGACCTCGCCGTCCTCGCGATGTGCTTGATGGAGCAGGTCGATCCGAAGAGCGAGAGCAAGGCGCCGGATCCGATCGCTGTGCTCGACTCCACGCTCGCGCTCTTCCAGAGGCTGCCCGCGAAGGCACGCGGCATCCTCGGAAACCTCCGCGCCGATGCCGCGGGCGAAGGCCGGAGTCGGTTCCCCGAGCTCGCGGGGTGGCTCGACGACGACGCACGCCTCGACCGCCTCATCCACGTGGCGCGCCTCGCGGGGGAGCCCCCGCTGCCTCGCGCGATCCGCGAGGACTTCGAGCATGCAGCGCGGACGCGCGGAGAGCGCGCCCACCTCGAGAAGCTGACGACGCGCTCCGCTCCGCAGCAGGGCCGCCTCGACGCGCTGCTCCGCGCAGAGCGCACGCTCGCCGGCTCGCCGAGGGGACGGACACGGCGGCGCATCGCCGAGCGCATCGATCGCCTCTTGCCCGCTGCCTACCGCCGCGAGCTCGACGCCACCTTCCGCGAGATCCTCCGCGAGGCGTGGGGGATCTCGGTGCCGACGCTCACGCCCGCGTGGCGCGACGCGGTCCGCTTCTGGCTCATCGTCGACGACAATCGCGCGCTCCTCGGACGGCTGTTGAAGGAGGCCTCGGCTACGCCCGGTCGCGACGTGAAGCCTGCGTTCCCGAAGAACGAGGCCTGGCTCCTCGCCGCACGTGCACGCATGAACGTCGATGCGTGGCTCGCGCCGCGACGCAAGGAGATCGTCGTTCGTCCGGACGAAGCCGCGCCGGAGACGAAACGGAAGAACGCTCGCTTCGTCATCGAGCTGGAGGAGGATCCGCTCGAGGTCCTCCGGATGGGCATTCCGTTCGGGACCTGCCTCTCACTCGAGTCGGGATGCAACGCGGCCTCGACGGTGCTGAACGCGATCGAGGCGAACAAGCGCGTCCTCTACGTCCGCAACGCCAGCGGTCGCGTCGTCGCGCGGAAGCTCCTCGCGATCTCGAAGGACGGGCGCCTCATCGGCTACAACCTCTACGTCTCGGTCCGCGGCGCGGAGGAGATCGCGATCCGCAACGCGGTCCTCCAGATGTGCCGCGAGCTCGCGCACGACGCCGGCGTGCCGCTCGCGGCGACCGGCGAGCCGGCGCAACTCCACGAGGGCTTCTGGTACGACGACGGCACGGCTCCGTTCGACGAGGACGTCGACGTCGCGGCCTACTGCAAGTCACTCGGACTGCCGCCGCCGCCGAAGTGGTACGAGGATCTCGGCAAGGAGGCACGGGCGTGGCGGGCCTGCGAGACCGGCGATGTCGACGCCGCGATCGGGGTCCTCGCCGTCTACGACGCCGGCCCGGCCAACCGCAGCCTCGGCCGGTGGATCGTCGATCGGCTCGGTCCGCGCGCGGCGGAGAAGCGAGCACTGGAAGACTCGAGCGTCTTCGTCGCGCTCGCTCGCACGCTCGCAGACGAGGACGAGCATGGGATGATCCGCGCGCTCGACGTCGCTGGTCGGATGCCCGAGTACATGCTCCATCACCGACTGAGCCCGCTCCTGGCGCGCTTCCCGCCGTCGCCGAAGCTCGGCGTCGCGATCGTCGACATGGGCCTCCGTGCCATCCGGCGTCATGCGCGGCTCACCGAGCACGGGCTCGCTCACCTCACGATCTTCGAGCTCGTGGCGACGTTCGACGACGTCTCGAGCGCGCTCGACCTGCTCGACAGCATCGAGCCGGTGTGGCTCCACGTGACGCAGGCGCTGCCTTCGTGCGAGCGATGCGTCGCCGTCGGTGTCGATCGCTCTGTGGAGGTCATCGAGGCGATCTTCGAGCGCGCTCCCGACCCCGACGTCGTCGTCGCGACGCTGATGAGCCGCCGCCGCACGGTGCTCGCTCAGCGTGCAGCCCTCCGCATCGCGGCGCGGCACGTCCTCCCGAACGGCGATCGCGCCCTGACGCGCCTCTGCACGCTCCGGCCGGAGCTCGCCTCGTCGCCCGACGGGATCGCGGCGCTCCTCCGACAAGCCGAGGTCGATCGCGTCACCGAAGCGCTCGCGCGAAAGGCGCCTGTCGTGTCGTCATCGGCGCCGCCGTTCGAGGCGCTGCGCGATCTCCTCGTGACCTGCGAGGACGTCGAGCTCTTGCTCGGCAACGCGGCACGCGTCGCCGACATCGACCGCTGGGCTCCGGGACCGTGGGAGCTCGCGTGGCGAAGGCGCCGGCAGGACCCCGAGCTGCGTGACGGCCTGTTCGCACGCGCGGCGCGGGCGCCTCGCAGCGCGACCCGCGCGATGGAGCTGCTTGCGCTCCTCGGCGACATGAAGCGCATCGGCGCGCTCGAGCACGTCTCCACCACGTCGAGGAAGGGCGGTCAGGACGCATCGACGAGCAAGGCGACCGCGCACGACTCACCGCAAGCGTGCCGCCGAACCGCCGCGTCGCTCGTCGATCAGGTCGAGGCCGAGCGGCGCGGCCGCGTCGATCCCGACGTCACCGCGATGCCGCACACCGACGCCGCCTACGTCGATCTCGCGCGACGAGCGCTGATCGACGAGACGACCGACGATGCCTCGCGCGACATCGCACGGGACATCGTCCTCCGCTGCGAAGGCGCAGGCGTCGTCGACTTCGAGCGCCTTCTCGCCTCCTCGCTTCGCGAGCGTATCGATCCTGAGACCGCGAGTCGGCTCCTACTCGAAGAGAAGGTCCCCGGCCGGCTTCCTCTGCGCATCGTCGTGGATGCCTGGCAGATCGAAGACGTGCGCGAGGCGCTCGTGCGCTCGCTCGAAGCGCGGCGGGACCCGTACTGGTGCACGCACGTGTGGGCCGCGGAGCGCGAGGCGAAGGCGCGCGGCCTCTCGGTCGAAGGTCTCCTCGAGCGCGTCGCGCTGGCGCTCGTCACGGGCAAGGATCCCGAAGCCGCGCTCCAGGCCGAGACGCTCGATCAGCTCCGCTCGATCCTGAACGCGCTCGCGGCAGAGGCAGCGCCCTCGGACCTCGCACGCGTCTACGAGAAGCTCGACGACACGCTGGCGATCGCGATGTTCCTCCGAGCGATCCGCCGCCAGCCGCTCACACGCAGCGCGGAGCTCCGCGAGGCCGTCCGGAAGCTCGACCTGTCGAGCGACACGGGCAGAGCGCTCGAGGCATGGCTCGAGGTCACTCGATCGAACAGCGCCTCGCGCGCTCGCACCACCGCGCCTCGAGTCCTCACACAAGGCGAGCCGCACGCACCAGACGCTGGAGGCGCGCGGGACTGATTCGACCTTCGAGCACGCGCGCCGTGTGGTAACCACATGGTCGTGAGCGAGTTCTTCCGGTTCAAAGGCACGCCGTCGTACATCACCAACGATGCCCTCGAGGCCGCGGTGAACGCCGCGCTCGCGCTGCAGCGTCCGCTCCTCGTCCGCGGCGAGCCCGGCACCGGAAAGACGCTCCTCGCCGAGGCGATCGCCGAGGCGCTCGGTACGGAGCTCATTCACTGGCCCGTGAAGTCGACGACGCGAGCGCAGGACGGCCTGTACGTCTACGACACCGTCCAGCGCTTGTATGACTCACGCTTCGGCGACGGCGACGTGAAGGACATCCGCCACTACATCAAGATGGGTCCGCTCGGCCGCGCCTTCGGGGCGGAGAAGCGCCTCGTGCTCCTCATCGACGAGGTCGACAAGGCGGACCTCGAGTTCCCGAACGACCTGCTCCACGAGCTCGATCGCATGCGCTTCGTCGTGAGCGAGACGGGCGACGAGGTGGTCGCAAAGGAGCGCCCGATCGTGGTCATCACGTCGAACAACGAGAAGGAGCTGCCCGACGCGTTCCTCCGGCGCTGCGTGTTCCACTTCATCGACTTCCCGGATCAGGAGCTGATGCGCCAAATCGTCGACGTGCATCACCCCACGCTCGATCGTGAGCTCGTCGATCAGGCCGTCGTCGCCTTCTATCGCCTGCGCGAGCTTCCAAAGATCCGCAAGCGTCCGTCAACGAGCGAGCTCATCGACTGGATCTCTGTCCTCCGCACGGCGAACGTGGGCGTGGAGCGCTTCATGCGCGAGCTGCCGTACCTCGGCGTCCTGCTCAAGAAGGAGCAGGATCTCGAGACGCTCGCGCAAGCAAAGCGCAGCGGCGGCTGGAAGAACTGATCTGCCGCCGCTCCGACGTGAGCGCCGCGATTCACCACCATCGAGATCGCGCGCCAGGCGCCCCCGCGGAGGTGGGGCCCCGCAAGATCGCAGGCGGCGCGGCGCGTGCCGGCCCATGATGACGAGGGCCGAATCGGCCGAGCGTGACTTCGAATCACGCTCGGCCGTTCAGCTCGTCAGAAGCTGCCCTTGCCCGCGAGCTGGCACTCCACGCACTCCTTCGCGCTGGCGTTGGCCGCGTCGCGGCACATCCGCGGGCAGTACTGCACACGGTGGAAGACGAAGTCCTGGCCGGCGCCGTCGTCGATCGCTTCGCAGCGGACGGTCTGCCCCTTCACGATCATCTCGCCGTAACCCGGGCTCACGTTCGCCGGCGTGTCGGACTCCCACTTCTTCGCGCAGGCGTTGTCTTTGCCTGCCCAGGTCGTCAGATCGGGGAGCTGCTGCTCGACGTTCGCTTCCGGGTAGTTTGCATCCGTGCAGACCTCACCGAGGATGCAGTCGTCGGCCTTCGGCGCGTTGTAGTCTCCGGCGCGGATCCGGAAGCAGAGCCTGAACTCGCCGGCGCAGTCGACCTTCAGCGTGTTGGTCGACCAGATCCCCTGAGGCGCCTGCCCCGCCGGCGGGATCGGCTTCGCGTCGTTGCCACAGTTCGTTGCCTGTCCGTTGTCGTAGACCGTCGAGTAGGCGTAGTAGCCGCCACTCTCGTTACGAAGGCACGGCGAGGTGTTCGCGATCTTCCACTCGCCGACGGAGAAGCAGCTGCACGCCTCGGCGCCCTTCGCATCGGGCTTGGGCAGTACCTGCCCGACGCACTCGCCCCAGACGTTGGAGTTCTCGTTCTTCGCAAGGCACCTGGCCACGCCATCCTTGCAGATGCCGAGATTGCGGTGCTTGCGGAGCCCGGTCCAACAAGGCGCCTCCTCGCCGGGGGTCGCGCAGCCGCAGCCCGGCTTGTTCTTGTCGTCGGGGCACTCCTCGGTTCCGCCGATCTGCGGGACCGAAACACCCGAGTCAGGACCGCACCACTTCGGAAGAGGATCGTTCTTGTAGAGATCTTCGCCCGGGCCCCCTGCCTCACCGAAGCCGGCCTCCGGGAAGATGGCAGGCCCGATCTCGCCGTCCTTGAACTTGCTCTCGTCCGAGCCGCACGCGATGACGATCGCAGCGACGGAACCAAACGCGAGCAGCGAGGTCAGCAGGTTGCGTGAGGAGATGATCATCGTCTCACCGAGTTTGTAGTTGAAGGAAACGTCCCGTCGATCACGCCGACCAACTTCGACGCCGAGGAACGCAGGCGCTTTACGAGTAAAGCACACGCTTTTCGCTCCGTCAGATGGACGCCACCCGATCCACCAGCGCGGGTGGGAGTCGAGGTAACCGGCACGCGGACTACGTAAAAATAGGGTGATCGACGCCCTGAGCGCTGGTCTCATCCACGCTGCGGGCAGCAGCCAGCAGCATGTTGGCGGCGCTCTTTCGAGCGACCTCGGATCCGACACGCCTTGCGGATGCGCAGCGCTGACGGATTCGTCCAACCTCGTTGCTTTGGTGTCTCGGCGTCTCGTCCTCGCTCCACGACGAGGATCCGCCCCATCCACGGTGATGTTCGTGCTAGCCGACGAGCGGGGGTTCCCGTATGCCGCGCTTCTACGTCAACGCATTCGCTCTCGCGCTGCTGCCACTCGTGATCTGCTCCTCGTCCTGCGGGTCGAGCGATGAGAAGGCCTCGCCCGAGGGGCTCGCGACTTGCGACAACGTCGACGAGTCCGCCTGCCTGTTCCCGTTCCCGTCGGACTTCTTCCGGCGCGAGGGTGGGCCGCATGGCCAGCGCTTCCATCTCGACTTCGGTCCGTCGATGCCCATCAACGAGAGCACCGGCGAGGCGATCGCGCCCGAGCCGTTCAAGGAGAACGACGGATATCCGATCGTCCCCGCGATCACGTTCGTGCTCCCGGATGCAACGCTCGCGGGCGCACCGCCGCTCGAGGACATCGAAGCGTCGCTCCGCACGGAGAGCCGCACGCTCGTCGTCGACGCCGACACGGGAGCGCCCGTCGCTCACTGGGCCGAGCTCGACTACCTCGCCGAGGACGCCGGCAAGCGCGTCATCCAGCTCCGACTCGCGAACGCGCTCGAGCACGATCGCCGATACGTGGTGATCGTGCGGGGCCTCGTCGACGACGGCGGCAAGCCCGTGCCCGCGACGCGCGGGTTCGCTGCGCTGCGCGACCGGACGAAGACGCGGCTCGCCGGGATCGAAGAGCGACGCGCGCACTTCGACACCAAGGTCTTTCCGGTGATCGAACGGCTCGGGATCCCGCGCGCCGAAGTCCAGCTCGCCTGGGACTTCACGACGACCACGGAGGACGGCTCCACCGGGCGTCTCCTCGCGATGCGCGATCGCCTGTACGACGCCATCGGAGACGCCGGACCGGAGTACGTCGTCGATCGCGTGGTGACCGATCCCGACGGCGCCGACGGGCCGATCGCGAAGATCATCGAGGGGACGGCGAAGATCCCGAGCTTCGTCTTGCCGCAAGAGGTGGGAAAGCCACGGCGGCTGCGGATCGACGATCGCGGGCTACCGGTGATCGACGGACTCGAGGACGTGAGATTTCGAGTTCAGGTCCCGCGCATCGCGGCGACGTCCGCGACGAAGCTCGCCGTCATGCAGTACGGGCACGGCTTTCTCGGAAGCGACAACGAGGCGAACAACGGATGGCTACGCGGCTGGGCCAACCAGCGCGGCTTCCTGATCCTCTCCTCGGACATGCAGGGGATGAACACGCCGGCGGGCGTCTCTTGGTTCGTGAGCCTCCCCCGCGACGCGACGAACATCGCTCACATCGCCGAGGAGCCGCTCCAGGGGATCATGAACCACCTCGCGCTCCAGCGATTGATGCGAGGACGGTTCCTCGCCGATCCGAACGTGCAGACCACGGATCCGCAGCCGCAGCCCATCTATGATCCGGCGCGGCTCTACTATCACGGCAACTCGCAGGGCGGCACGATGGGCAATCTCGTCGTCCTTCCGTCGCGCGACGTGACGCGCGGCGTGCTCGGGGTGCCCGGAGTCTCGATCGGCTTCATCCTCGCCCGCGCCTCGCAGTGGCAGGAGATGTCGTCGACGCTCTCGCGGAGCCATTCGAACCCGTTCGACCTCGCGTCGATCATGGCGCTGGTGCAGGTCGGCTGGGACAAGACCGACGCGATCAACTTCGCGCCGCGATGGAACACGCTCCCGAACACGCCGCCGAAGACCGTACTGCTCCAGACAGGCCTCGAGGACGCGCAGGTGAACAACGACGTGACGCGTCTCCTCGCGCGCCTCTACAAGGCGAAGCTCGTCGCGCCGGCGCCTCGGAAGATCTTCGGCATCGAGGAGACGAGCGCGCCCATCACGGGCGCGAACGCCTACCAGGAGATCGACTACGGCGTCGCGCCACGTCCGAAGACCAACCGTCCTGCGGCGACGGAGACGGACACGCACGGTCTGCCGCGCAAGACGCCGAAGATCCAGGATCAGGCGTGGCACTTCCTCGAGACCGGCGAGGTCCGCGCCACGTGCGACGGCGTCTGCGATCCCGAGTGACGCGCTGAACCGAGCCGAACGCGTCACCGCGCGCGAATGGTGACGGGGCGACGGGGAGCCGGCACCGCCTGCTCCCCTTGCGATCGTGGCGAGTGGCTACTTGGACACGGGGAGGCGGCGCCGTCCGCCACCGCCGCCGCTTCGATCGATGACCGGGCCGGCGTCGCCGCCCGCGTCTGCCTTCGCGTTCACGGCGGTCACGACCTCTTCCGCGAGCTTCATGAACGCCTTGCCGACCTCGCCGTCGGGCGCGGCCTGGACCACCGGCGTTCCCTTGTCGCCCCACTCGCGCACGCTCTGGTCGATCGGGATCTGCGCGAGGAGCGGCGCCTCGGAGAAGTCGGCGACGGCCTGACCGCCGCCCTTGCCGAAGAGCTCGTGCTTCACGCCCGCGGAGTCGACGAACCAGCTCATGTTCTCGACGATGCCGAGGATCGGGATGTTGACCTTCCGGCACATCGACACGGCCTTGTAGACGTCGTCCGTTGCGACGGGCTGCGGCGTGGTCACCATCACCGCGCCGGAAACGCCGAGCCGCTGCGAGAGCGAGAGCGCGACGTCGCCGGTGCCGGGAGGAAGGTCGAGCACGAGGAAGTCGAGCTCGCCCCACGCGACGTCCTTCAAGAACTGCTGGAGCGCACCGGTGAGCATCGGCCCGCGCCAAATGACGGCGGCCTTCGGGTCCTCGAGGAGGAAGCCGATGCTCATCATCTTGAGGCCGAAACGCTCGAGCGGCTCGATGGTCTTGCCGTCCGTGGAGACGGGACGCCCCGTCACGCCGAGCATGGTCGGGATCGAGGGGCCGTAGATGTCCGCGTCGAGCAGCCCGGTGCGATAGCCCGAGCGAGAGAGAGCGAGCGCGAGGTTCGTCGCGGTCGTGCTCTTGCCGACGCCGCCCTTCCCGCTCATCACGAGCACGACGTGCGCGACGCCCGGGACCGGGTCGTCGGGGCTTACGGTTCGGCTCTTGGGGGCGCTGGAGCTCGGGGCGTTTGCGGCGTGATCGGACATGGCTCGACCGACCACGTAGGCCGCCTGCGAGGTGCCGTCAAATCAACCGCTCGTCAGGCGGGCTCAGCGGGAGCCCGTGAAGGGCTGCTCCCGGTGGAGCGTGGTCGCGACGATGTACGCCGTCCAGCTCCCGCGCGCGAGGTAGGTGATCTGGCGATGCGAGGCGACCGAGATGCGCCCCTTGATCGGCTTGGCCGGGTCGACCGAGGAGAAGAGCCGCGCGACCCACTTCGCCGGGATGACGACGCTGCCCGACGTCGACGAGCCGAAGCAGCGAACGCCACCGCCGGGATTGCCCTCCTCGTCCGTCTCGAGCGTCACCATCACGCGCGTCCAGCCATCGCGTGAGGTCGGCGTCCACGTGACGCCCACGTCATTGGTCGGCGCGAGCGATGTCTCGGTCGCCCCCTCGGCGAGCGCCGGTGAGATCGCCGTGATCTCGAGCTCGGTGCGCGGCGCCTTCATGGTCACGGTCTGGAGGCGCGGCATCGCGAAGCCGGAGACGTCGAACGAGAGCAGGTCGTCCGTGGCCCAGCCCGCGCCGGCGAGCTGCGTCGGCTCGGGTTGGTTCGCGAGCACCTGGAGCCCCGCGGCCGGGAGCTTGCCGCCAACCCACGTGGCAACGCCGCTCTCGACGTGCGGCTGACCGAGGCGGTTGTCGTAGCGCTCGAAGTAGCAGGTCCCGTCGCCGTCGCCGTCGCGGAAGACGCTCGTGGCCCAGCCGCCCTTGTCCGCGAGCCCGAGAAACTCGTAGCTCGCGGTGACGCTGCTCTCACCGGATGCCGGATCGATGCGCTGGCGAATGCCGAACACGATCTCGTTCGCGCCGTAGCGGTAGTACCCGTCCTCGTAGTCGCCGCACCCCGCGACGAACATCATCAGGACGGAACCGATGAGGAGGAAGCGGCCGATCATGCATCACCTCCGCGAGGCGCTCGCTCGCGCGCTCGTTTTGGTTAGCATATCGAGTGCCAGCGAGCGACGCAGCGACCGGCCCCCGGTGGTTCTCCGCGATGCGTCGCGGATGGGCTCTTCGGGAGGGCGCCCGTGAGGTGTGGACGAAGTAGGCAGCGGGCGTAACCGAACGTGCACGGTCGGCACGCCCGACACGATGCTGGCGATATGACTCAGCCGCGCATGACGAGCATCTTGCGATCGGTCATCTCCTCGATCGCATAGCGCACGCCTTCGCGTCCGATACCCGAGTCGCGCCGGCCACCGTACGGCATCGCGTCGACGCGCACGCTCGGGACGTCATTCACGACGATCGCGCCGACATCGAGCTGGTCGAACGCTTCGCGCACGCGTGAGAGCGAGTCGGTGTAGATGCCAGCCTGGAGGCCGTATCGCGTCCCGCCAGCCATGCGAAGCGCGTCTTCGAACTCGTCGTACACGTGCACCGTCAGGACGGGCCCGAACGCTTCCTCCTCCACGATCGACAAACCACGCCCATCACCGTCGAAGCGGAGCACGGCCGCGGGGAGCCGATTGCCGGTGCGCGCACCGAACGCGAGCGGACGAGCGCCTGCCGATCGCGCCTCGTCGATCCACGCCTCGACACGCGCCGCGGAGCGCTCGTCGATCATCGGTCCGATCGCCGACGTCGTGCTCCTCGGATCTCCAGGCTCGTAGGAGCAGGCGCGCGGGACGAGCTCGGAGAGGAGTCGATCGGCGACCCTACGATGCAGGTACAAGCGCTGCGTCTTGATGCACACCTGCCCTGCGTAGTTGAACGCGCTCGCGCAGATGAGGGCCGCGACCTGCGCTAGGTTCGGCGTGTCCTCGTGGACGATGCACGCGGCGTTGCCGCCGAGCTCGAGGAGGACGTGCTTGCGTCCGGCGATCGCCTTCAAGTGCCACCCAACCTTGTCGCTCCCGGTGAACGAGAGGACGGCGAAGGCGTCGTGCCGCACGAGCGTCTCGGCAACCTCGTTCGAGCACGGCACGACCTGCAACGCATCCGGCGGCGCGCCCGACTCGCGGACGATCTCGGCGAGCCGGAGCGCCGTCAGCGGCGTCTGGGGCGCAGGCTTGAGGACGACCGGCGCGCCGCACGCGAGCGCCGGCGCGACCTTGTGCGCGACGAGGTTCAGCGGGAAGTTGAACGGCGTCACGGCGAGCACCGGTCCGCGCGGAACACGCTGCCAGTGGCCGCGATATGCCGATGTCGACTCGGTGACGTCGAGCGGAACGACCTCGCCGCCGATGCGCACTGCCTCCTCGGCGCCGAGCCCGAACGTGACGATGGCGCGATCGACCTCGAAGCGCGCGAGCGTCTTCGGCTTCCCCGACTCGCGCATGATCAGGTTCGCGAGCTCCTCGCGCGCGACGGTGATTCGCCGCGTGATCTCCTTCAGCAGGCGACGGCGCGCGAAGCTCGCCATCCGGCGAGTCGACTCGAAGGCATCCGACGCCGCCTGGGCAGCACGCGCGGCACGAGCAGCATCGGCGAGGACGACCGGCGCGATGCGCTCGCCGGTCCACGGATCGACGACCCACGACAGCTCCCCCTCTTCGATGCGCTCGCCCGCGATGTGGAGCGCGCCATCGGGCAACGTGACCGAGTCGGGCGGCATCACATCGGGTGGCATCGGCGCGTTCGTGATCGTCGAGGTCGCTTCCGTCGCCGGCGGATGCCACGAACCGAGCATCCGCTGCGTGTTCTCCGTCGAATCGACGTCGGCGGACGACGGGGCGGGCGCGCCGAGATCGTCGTTCGTGCTCGCGGGCGGCTCTGCGTGTTCCGTCATGACGCGCCGAGCATACGCGAGCGGCTTGTGGCCGAGCGCGGGGATCGCTAGACCGTGGAGCATGGGGCCGGACCCACTGTCGGATCAGGACCTCGCTCATCTGCTCGAGCGCACGAGCCGTACGTTCGCGCTCACGATCCCGCTGCTCGATCCGCCGCTCGCGCGTCAGGTCGGCGTCGCATACCTCCTCTTCCGCCTCGCGGACGAGCTCGAGGACGCGCCGCTGTGGGGTCGCGATCGCCGCGCGCGTGCGCTCGCATCGTTCGTCCGCTGGCTCGACGGCGCGGACGCGGCCCCTCCCGCCACCGAGACATGGACGGCGCTCGTCGCTGAAGCGCGCCCGACGAACGACGCGGGCTGCCTCGAGCTCCTCGCTCGCGCCGACGACGTGCTCGCCGCCGCGCGCGCGATGGATGCCGGCGTCGCAGCGGCGATCGTCGCGCACACGAAGCGTACGGCGCTCGGGATGGCTGAGTTCGTCGCGCGTCAGGACGAGCGTGGCGGCATCACGCTGACGGACATCGACGACCTCGCGCGTTACGCGTACGTCGTCGCCGGCATCGTCGGCGAGCTCTTGACGGAGCTCTTCGCGCTGGCCGACGAGCGTGTCGCGGCGGTGCGGGGCGCGCTCGACACCGACGCAGGAGCGTTCGGCGAGGGCCTCCAGCTCGTGAACATCCTGAAGGATGCTCCGTCCGACGCGCGCGAAGGCCGCGTGTACTTGCCCGAAGGCGTCCCCCGCCAGGCCATCGTCGATCTCGCACGGAGCGATCTCGCCCGCGCGGCGCGTTACGTACGAACGCTCGTCGACGCGAAGGCCTCGCGAGGCGCCGTCCTCTTCTGCGATCTCCCCGTCTGCCTCGCCGAGGCAACGCTCGATCGCCTCGACGAAGGCGGCAGCAAGCTGGAGCGCGAAGAGGTGAAGCGGATCTACCAGGCGGTGACGACGCAACACCTGCGCGACGAGTGAGCTCTCGCGGCCGTCGTCGTCGGGCGCACCAAGCAGAACGGCGTGCACCCCGGAGGATGCACGCCGCTCGATGCGTTTCGATTGGGTCAGACGCGGTCGATCAGCCGCCGACCGAGCCCGCGATGCTCGCGGTCGCCTGGGCCGAAGCCTTCACGTCCGCGACCGCGCTGCCGACAGCCGCGACCACCGGCGGGATGCACGCCGCCTTGATGTCCGTGACCGCCGAGACGTTCGCGCCGAAGCTGCCCGTCACCGCGATCATGCCCTCGAGGCGCGACTTGAACGCCAGAACCACGCCGAGGTTCGCCTCGAGCGTCGCCTGGAGCTTGCCCGCCGCCTGGATGTCCGCAGCGCCCTCGAACGCGATCACGACCGACGGAGGCGTGCACTCGGCCTTCGCCGAGACGCTCGCATCGCAGTTCGCGTCACACTTCGCCTCGACCTGGCAGCCGCCCTCGAGCTTGCCACCCTCGCACTTGAGAGGCTCGAAGTCGCCCTTGCACTCGCCGTCGCACTTGACCGAAGCCTCGGCCGAGCCGCTGCAGCTACCCTTGCACTCGCCCTTGCACGAGCCCTCGCACTTGGCGCCGGGGGCCACGACTTCGCAGGTGCCCTTGCAGGTGCCCTTGCAGGTGCCATCCGCCTGAGCGCCGTCGCCGACGCCGGCCTTCGCCTCGCAGGTGCCTTCGCACTTGCCCGAGCAGTCGACGCCGCCCGCGGTCGCGGTGCAGGAGCCCGAGCACTCGGCCGAGCAGCTGCCCTCGCACTTGAGCGACGCGCCGGCCTTCGCCGTGCACTCACCCTTGCACGAGACCTCGAGGCTGCCGCCCTTGCACACCGGCGGGTTCGCCTTCAGGTCACACTTCGCGCCGCCAGAGCACTGCGCCTGGCAGTTCGCCTTCGCGCTGACGGACGCCTGGCACTTCGGCGCCTCCGCCTTCACGACGATCTTGCCGCCGACCTTCGCCTTCACCGAGCCAATCGCCTTCACGGCGGCGGCGCAGTAAAGCTCCATCTTCTTCGTGGAGTCGGCCTCCTTGTCGGCCGCCTCGAGATCCGCGGCCGGAGCTTCCAGGTCACGCGCCATGCTCTGGCAGGCCGTCGTGATGTCGCTCACCGCTGCAGACGCGATACCCGCGAAGTCGGCCACCGCCTGAACGGCAACCTTGCTCTCGGCGCTGCCGCCGATGTTGGCGTCGATCGTCGCGCCAACCTTGAACTCGTCGCAACAGAACACGTTGTCATCACCGGGACAGCCCGAAAGGACCGGTACGAGCAACGCCGCTCCCATCAACGTCAGGCCATAAACGCGTTTCGACATCATCTAGATCTCCTTCCCGACATTCCCACCACGAGCGCTCTCCAACACCGGCCCTCTCGCAAGGACCGTTCGGACGCAACGTCGAGTCCGGCGCCCACCGTCAACGGCGTGCTCCAGACATGCACATTGAAGGCCACATGAGAGCTGCGTAGAGCGGGTGGCATTGCCACTGGCCGAGCTCGATTGACTGGCTTCGCACGTGCTGCTCCGACTCGCGTCGCGCACCAAGAAGGTGTAGCGAGATCGGCATGCCTTGCTTCGCCTCCGGAACGCGTCTCACTGCCTGTCTCACGCTGATCGGTACCCTCGTCGTCGTTGGCTGCAGCAGTGGTGACGACGAGCCGAAGAGCGGCAACGGTGTCAACGACGTGAAGGTCGCCTGCGAGCTGCGCACGAAGTGGAACCGCTCGAAACAGGACTGCGGGCTCTGCGAAGCTGCTGTCATCTCGCAGCGCTGCGAGTGCTCGGAGCTCGCGGACTACTCCGCGGCGTGCAGCGATCAGCAGGAGGCTCGGAGGAAGGTCTGCGCCGAGCCGGTCGACAAGTGCGTGCTCGGCTGCGACCGAGACGACTGCGCATGCATCGAGCGCTGCTACGTCGCCGACGATGCCTGCAAGAAGGCCTCCGATGCCCGCGACGGCTGCATCAGCGAGGCTTGCGCGAGCTACTGCCAGTAGCAGCGCTCGCATAGGCGCCGAGGACGCTTCCGCGAAGCCGGCCCGCAAGCTGGCGGCTTCTACGCGGGCGAAGCCGCGCGCGCCGTTGCGCGCGCGCGACGCGCTCGAACGTCTCGACAGAGGCAACGCGCAGAACAGGCAGAGCCCCCGTCCGGGTGCACCAAAGAAAACGGCGTGCACCCCTGAGGGATGCACGCCGTTCATCGATTCTGGTGCGGCGCCCCTGGCATCAGGGGCGCCGTATCAGGTCAGACGCGGTCGATCAGCCGCCGACCGAGCCCGCGATGCTCGCGGTCGCCTGGGCCGAAGCCTTCACGTCCGCGACCGCGCTGCCGACAGCCGCGACCACCGGCGGGATGCACGCCGCCTTGATGTCCGTGACCGCCGAGACGTTCGCGCCGAAGCTGCCCGTCACCGCGATCATGCCCTCGAGGCGCGACTTGAACGCCAGAACCACGCCGAGGTTCGCCTCGAGCGTCGCCTGGAGCTTGCCCGCCGCCTGGATGTCCGCAGCGCCCTCGAACGCGATCACGACCGACGGAGGCGTGCACTCGGCCTTCGCCGAGACGCTCGCATCGCAGTTCGCGTCACACTTCGCCTCGACCTGGCAGCCGCCCTCGAGCTTGCCACCCTCGCACTTGAGAGGCTCGAAGTCGCCCTTGCACTCGCCGTCGCACTTGACCGAAGCCTCGGCCGAGCCGCTGCAGCTACCCTTGCACTCGCCCTTGCACGAGCCCTCGCACTTGGCGCCGGGGGCCACGACTTCGCAGGTGCCCTTGCAGGTGCCCTTGCAGGTGCCATCCGCCTGAGCGCCGTCGCCGACGCCGGCCTTCGCCTCGCAGGTGCCTTCGCACTTGCCCGAGCAGTCGACGCCGCCCGCGGTCGCGGTGCAGGAGCCCGAGCACTCGGCCGAGCAGCTGCCCTCGCACTTGAGCGACGCGCCGGCCTTCGCCGTGCACTCACCCTTGCACGAGACCTCGAGGCTGCCGCCCTTGCACACCGGCGGGTTCGCCTTCAGGTCACACTTCGCGCCGCCAGAGCACTGCGCCTGGCAGTTCGCCTTCGCGCTGACGGACGCCTGGCACTTCGGCGCCTCCGCCTTCACGACGATCTTGCCGCCGACCTTCGCCTTCACCGAGCCAATCGCCTTCACGGCGGCGGCGCAGTAAAGCTCCATCTTCTTCGTGGAGTCGGCCTCCTTGTCGGCCGCCTCGAGATCCGCGGCCGGAGCTTCCAGGTCACGCGCCATGCTCTGGCAGGCCGTCGTGATGTCGCTCACCGCTGCAGACGCGATACCCGCGAAGTCGGCCACCGCCTGAACGGCAACCTTGCTCTCGGCGCTGCCGCCGATGTTGGCGTCGATCGTCGCGCCAACCTTGAACTCATCGCAGCAAAGCGGGTTGCTGCCATCATCGCTGCAGCCCTGGAGACCGAGGGGCAGGACGATAGCGCCCATGAGCGCAGCACCGTAGAAGCGTTTTGACAACATGCGAAGCTCTCCTTCTCTAACTGGAGACGTCCACACCCGGGCTGGGCCCGTACGACGCTCCGACTGACGATTGACGAAGTTGCTCGTCGATGAATCCAAATCGGATTGTCGATCGTGCGACCCGTTTCTCCGTGGCAATCCAGGCAGGACCGGGACCGCGGCGCGAGCCTACACGAAAACCGCGACCCGAATGAAGCTCGTTACGTAAAACGAGGCACACCGTCGCGGGCGATGTGTACACGCTACACCAGCGCTCTGTGGTGGGCTCACCACAGAGAAACCCGCATCCATGACAACAATGTCATGTCGCCGGAAAGCTGCATCCGCGATCATCGGAATGTTCTCCGTGATCGCGGATGCAAATCGTTCGTGACGGACGCGTGCGCCCCCACGCGATGGCGCGATGGAGGGGAACTCGTCCGTCACGAAGTGGGAGCCGTCTGCGGGACGGCTCCATCACATGAGCGCGAGAGCAGTCCTCTGCTGGACCGCTCCATCACGCGAGCAAATGTGGAGTCCTCTGCAGGAGGCTCCCTCACACGGGCACACTCGGCAGACCGCGATCGCGATCGCGATCTGCCACGCGAGAGCGGTCAGCCCTTCTTCGCGCGCTCGACCGCGGCCTTGATCGCCGCGATGCCGCCACGGATCCGCTCCTCGTTCGTCGCGTAGCTGAATCGGACGTAGCCCGGCGCGCCGAACGCGCCGCCCGGCACCGCCGCGACGTGCGCTTCCTCGAGCATGAAGAACGCGACGTCCTCGTCGCTCGCGATCGGCTTACCCTTGAAGGGGATGCCGTAGAGCGCGCGGCAGTCCGCAAACGCGTAGAACGCGCCTTCCGGCACGCGGCACGTCACGCCCGAGATCGAACGCAGGCCTTCGACCATCACCATGCGCCGCTTCTCGAACTGGAGGCGCATCTTCTCGACCTCGTCCTGCGGGCCGGTGATCGCCGCCATGGCGGCGTGCTGCGCGATCGCCGTCGCGTTCGTGGTGCTCTGTCCCTGCACGGTGTCGAGCGCCTTCGCGAGGGGCTCCGGCGTGATGCTCCAGCCGATGCGCCAGCCCGTCATCGCGTACGTCTTCGAGACGCCGTCGACGACGATGACGCGATTGATGGCGTCGCCCGCGAGCTTCGCGGCCGAGACATGCTTGAAGCCGTCGTAGACGAGGTCCGCGTAGATCTCGTCGACGATGAGCCACGAGTCGCTCTTCTTCCACACGTCGACGATCGCCTGGAGCTCGGCCGCGCTGTACGCGGAGCCGGTCGGGTTCGACGGCGAGCAGAGGATGACCGCCTTCGTGCGCGGGCTGAGCGCCTTCTCGAACGCCTGCGGCGACATCTTGAAGCCGTCCGCTTCGGTCGTCTCGACGAAGACCGGCGTCGCACCGCAGAGCTTGACCTGCTCCGGGTAGCTCACCCAGTACGGCGTCGGGATGATCACCTCGTCGCCCGGCTCGTAGAGCGCGAGGGCGAGGTTGAAGAGCGCGTGCTTCGCGCCGACGGAGACCGTCACCTGGGAGGGCTTCGGCGACCAGCCACGGACCTCGCTCGTGCGGGCGCAGATCGCCTGCTTCAGCGCCGGAATGCCGCTCACCGCAGTGTACTTCGACACGCCCTTCTCCAAAGCCGCGCGAGCGGCATCGAGGACGAAGGCGGGCGGCTCGAAGTCGGGCTCTCCGACGCCAAACGCATAGACGTCGGCGCCCTTGGTGCGAAGCTCGGCGGCCTTCGCATTCATCGCGAGGGTCACACTGGGCTGAACGGCATCGAGGCGGCGGGCAAGGGTGCTCGGCATTTGGCCCGTAGCCTAGTCAGGCTTTCTCGCTCTGGCGAGAGGTGTGAGGCATCGACACGCGAGACCCTTCGATCGCGCTGACGCGCGACGCGGCGACGTGAGCGAAGGGCATGCCGGCGGCGCGGCTTCCGAGGAGCGGCGGGCGTGGGCGTTCAGGAACACGCGCGCGTGTCACGTTCCCCACGTCACACTCCGCCGTCTCCGCGCGAAGTACTCGCAGGCTCGCGACAAGTGACCCCGGCGCCCTCTGCCACGTGACCGGCACAAGCGCTGCAGTTCCCTTGGCCAAGAGCTTCGGCGTGCTCGGGCTGCAAACCGACGACCGCCGCCCACCGCGCTGACACGGCTCCTCAGCAGGCCGCGTCGCGCGATCCGTCGTCCTGCGTCCCGAGCCCCCGGAGAGACCACTCATGTCGATCTCGTTCTCGCGCGTCTTCGCGCGCACGGCCGTCTTTTGTCTCGTCGCTGCCACCTCGCTCGGCACCGTCTTCGTGAGCCGCGCCGCGGCCGGCACCTCGTCGCCGGCGGAGGAAGCTCCGAAGGCAACGGCCCGTACGACGGACCTCACCGGCGCGAAGGCCGATGGAGCGAGCCGCGGCCACTACTCGTCGAGCCCCGTGCGCCTCCGCTCCGAAGGACGCGACCTCCTCGCCTACCCGCCGGCGGCGAGCGCTGCTTCGCATCCGATGACGGTCGTTTACCTCCACGGCATTCACGGCCGACCGGAGAACGGGTGCCCGTGGTTTCGTGACGGCGCGAGCGAGCTCGGCTGGCTCGTGTGCCCCGAAGGCGCGAAGCACGAGGAGACCGGCACCGCCTCGTGGGGAGGTGACGTCTTCGAGCAAGGCACCGTCGTCGCGCGCGCGATGCGAGCCGCTCGAGCGAACGGCGCATCATCGGAGCCCGGGGTCGCCGTCGGCTTCTCGCAGGGGGGCTACGTCGCTCTCGATCTCGTGAAGACCCGCCAGGCGCGCTTCCGCGGGCTCGTGCTCATCGCCGCGCCCGAGGCGCACCCGAGCGCGCAGAAGCTTCGCGAGGCCGGCGTCGTTCGCGTCGCGCTCGCGGCAGGCTCCGCCGACGCTGCACACGCACCGCTCATCGAGGACACGAAGCGCCTCCAGCGTGAAGGGATCGAGGCGAGGTTCTTCAACCTCGGTCGGGTCGGACACACGTACGCCGCAGAAGACGGGGCGACACTGCGCGAGGCGATCACATGGGCTGGCGGCATCCGCGAATAGAAACGGCCGCCCAGCTTGACGCTCGACAGCGTACGGCCATAGCTGGAGGGAGATGTTCTTGCCGCGCGTGCTTCGGTGGGTGGTCGTCGTTCCGGTCGGTCTTGCCCTCACGGCTTGCGAAGGCGCGACTCCCGGTCCAACGTCCGCGGCGGCAAAGGGGCAGCCGTCCGAGCCGCCGCCCGTCACGACGGCCCCCGTCGATTCGTCCACGCCCGTGAAGTCCGAGAACCTTCCGTCTGCGACGACCCCCGAGCCGACCATCGCGAGCGGCGAGCTCTCGGCGGACGTCCGCAACGCGAACGCCTTCGCGCTCAAGGTCCTCGCCCGTGCGAAGAAGCCGTCCGAGAACGCGATGGTCTCGGGCACGAGCCTGCGGCATGCGCTCGGCACCACGTACTTCGGCGCGCGTGGACCGACCGCCCGCGAGATGGCGATCGCACTCGATCTCGACAACGATCCGAAGATCGCCGCTCGTCTCGCGCGTGCGGAGCTCGATGCGTGGCAGGACACGAAGGGCAGCGCCGAGCTGAACATCGCGACCCGTCTGTGGGTCGACAACGACTTCTCGATCCAGCCCGACTTCGTGAAGACGGCAGAGAGCGCGTTCGGCGCCGCGCCACAGGCCGTCGACTACGCGAAGCCCGACGACGCCCGGAAGACGATCAACACGTGGGTGGCGGAGAAGACGAAGGACAAGATCACCGACCTTCTCCCGCAGGGCTCGCTCGATTCGCAGACCCGCCTCGTCGTCACCAACGCGATCTGGTTCAAGGGCCGCTGGGAGTTTCCGTTCCCGAAGTCGGCGACGAAGGACGAGCCGTTCAAGACCGACGGAAAGAAGTCCGTCACGGTCCCGCTGATGCACCTCACCGACTCGCTGCGCGTCGCGACCGAGCCGGGCCTCAAGGTCCTCGAGCTTCGCTACGCCGAGAGTCAGCTCTCGATGCTCGTCATCCTGCCCGACGATCCGCAGCCGAGCGCGCTCGCAAAGCTCGAGGCGAACCTCACGCCCGAAAAGCTCGACAAGTGGACGGGCGCGCTCTCGACCGCTCGCGTGAACGTCACGCTTCCGCGCTTCGGGTTCCGCAGCGGCGGCGTGATGAACACGACGCTGCAGGACCTCGGGATGAAGTCCGCGTTCACCGAGAAGGCGGACTTCAGCGGCATCGCCGATCCGCTCCCGAGCGCGCGCCTCTACGTGAACCAGGTCTTCCACCAGACGTGGATCGCGGTCGACGAGCTCGGCACCGAGGCGGCCGCCGCGACCGGCGCGACGATGCGCACGACGAGCATGATCACCGGCCCGGTCGTCGAGTTCCGCGCCGACCATCCCTTCATCTTCCTCATCCACGATGCGAAGCATGGCCGCATCCTCTTCGCCGGACGCGTCACGAACCCGAAGTCGTAGCGTCCCGAGGAAGTCGCGAGCCGCGGCCCTCGCGTCCCGACGTGTTGTGATAACGCTCGAAGGTGATGGGCTCCGATCTCTCGCGCCGCGCGTTCGTCGTCACCTCTCTCGCCACCGGCTTCGCGCTCGCGGTGAGCCCGGTCTCGGCGGAGACCATCACGACGGACAGCTCCGGCCTCGTCGCCGGCGAGGTGAAGATCGGCGCGATGCCCGCGTACCGCGCGATGCCCGAGGGCAAGGGGCCCTTCCCTCTCGTCCTCGTCGTCCACGAGATCTTCGGCGTCCACGAGCACATCAAGGACGTGTGCCGCCGCCTCGCGAAGGCCGGCTACATGGCGGTCGCTCCGGAGCTCTACGCACGCCAGGGGGACGTCTCGAAGCTCCAGGGCTTCGAGGAGATCTTGAAGGTCGTCGGCAAGGTGCCCGATGACCAGGTCATGAGCGATCTCGACGCCACCGTCGCGTGGGCGAAGAAGAGCGGCAAGGTCGATGACGGCCGCGTCGCGATCACGGGCTTCTGCTGGGGCGGCCGCATCGTGTGGCTCTACGCAGCGCGCGGGGCCTCGAACGTGAAGGCCGGCGTCGCCTGGTACGGCCGCATCTCACACGCGGTGAACGCGAACCAGACGACGACGCCGCTCGACGTCGGCTCGAAGCTGAAGGCGCCGGTCCTCGGCCTCTACGCCGGACACGACGCAGGGATCCCCGTCTCGCAGGTCGAGCTGATGCGTCGCGAGCTCGGGAACGGCAAGACCGGCTCCGAGATCCACGTCTATCCCGACGCCGAGCACGGCTTCTACGCCGACTACCGCCCGAGCTACTCCAAGGCGGCGGCCGACGACGCGTGGCTGAAGCTGCTCGCGTGGCTGAAGAAGAACGGCGTCTGACCCCAGCGACCTCGCTCGCGCATTCGCGCTACGACGGGGGCGACGCGACGGACGCGAGGATCAGGCCTCCTCGGCGGCCTCGCTCTTCGCCTTCTCGGCCTTGGGCTTCTCGGCCTTCTTCGCCTTCGCGTCGAGGACTTCGTCCTTATCCTCTTCCGCGTCCCCGGCTTCCTTCAGGCCCTGCTTGAAGTTCTTGATGCCCTGACCGAGCCCCTTGCCGATGTCCGCGATGCGGCCGGCACCAAAGAGCAGCAGCGCGATCAGCGCGATGACGATGAGCTCCGGTGCTCCGAGTCCACCCAGCATGACGGTTCTCCGGCGGTCGCAATGGACCTTCGAAACGATGCGCCGTGTTTAGGACACAGCGTCCCTATTTGCTATCAGCGCGCCGTCTCTCGGGCAAGGCCGTCACGAGCGCAACCGCAGCAATCACGGCAACGAACGCTGCGAACGGAACGAGCCCGAACGCGAGAAGCCACGCGCCCGGCGCGGTCTCCGGCAACCTAAGCTCGAGCGCACGAAGCGTCGCCAGCGCCGCGAGCGGGCCTGCCGCGCCGATCGCAGCGGCCGCCACACCGCCGACGCGACGCCTTCGCCCTCGAAGGATCGCGGCCACGGCTGCACATCCGGCGACGAGCGACGAGCCGGTGACGACGGCCGCGCGAAGCGGCGGTGGAAGCGACGACGCGCGCGCCCAGGGCGCCAGGCCTCGGAGGACCAGCGTGTCGACGCGAGCGCGCACGGTCGTTCCGGCCGAGCCCGTCGGAAGCGCGAGCCGCGCCTTGGCGAGCTCGATCCGGCGCAGGTCGTCGCTCACCTTCGCGTCTTCGGCGGTGAAGACGACGTTGCCGATCGGCGCACGACCGACGAGGCGCGGCGGCGCGTCTTCGTGCGACGGGCAGAGCCAGGTCGCCGAGACGAAGGGAATCCCGTGGGTCGTCCCGGGCTCGCATGCCCGACGGCCCTCGACGAGCAACTCGTTGACGATCCGCCCGGGAGCCACCGCGTCTCGTCCGAGCAACGTCGACGACGAGACGAGGACGGCCCCGAGGAGCACCGCTTGCGGGACGAGGCGCGAGATCGTCCGCAAGGGAGGCTCACCGAGTGACGCGAGCACGCGCGCCTCTCCTCGCTCCACGAGGCGCTGCGTGGCGAGCGCCCATCCGACAGGCCATCCCGTCATCAGCGCAGCCTCGAACGCCACCGTGAGGAGGCTCTTCGCGAACGGAGCGAGCGTGCTCCATCCGATCGTCGGATCGAGCGCCCACGGCAGGAGCCGGATCGTCGCCCCGACGAGCGCAGCTCCGAGGATGAGCGCGGTCGCGGAGATCGCCGCGACCGCCGCCGGCGGCGCCATGGGATCACGACGAAGGCGCCGGCCTCGTTCGAGGAGCAGTGCCTTCGATCGTTCAAGCATGACCGGAGATTCCCATCGAAAACCGCTTGGTTCGACCTCGCCTCGGTCGACGCCGAGGCGAGGTCGAAGCGAGGGCGAACCCAAAGAACCCGATGGAATCTACACGCGCGCGCAGCCGAAGCGGGTGCCCTCCTTCCGGCCGCCCAGGCCGAGCTTTCGGCGACCGTGAACGTCGTGTTAGGTTCGGGCACCAACCGTCTCGGACCTCTTCCCTTCGGACGATCCCCATGGCCACCAAGAACGACGGAACGAAGCGCCGCTCCACCCTCCTCGCAGCCCTTGCAGCGGGTGCGATCTTGGCCGTTCCCGGCTCGGCTCGGGCAGACGAGGTCACGCCCACGGCCAAGGGAATCGCCGGCGGCGCGCTCCTCGGCGGTGAGCTCGTCGTGTTCGGCGAGGCGCTCTTCGGCGTTCGATCGACGACGGCTTACCTGGTCGGCGCAGGTGCCGGCGCAGTGGCGGGTGGCGTCGGTGGCTATTTCGTCGAGCAGGCCGTCGAAGACGGACGCATCCCCGCGTACATGCTTGCGGGCGGCCTTGCACTTCTCATCCCCGCGGTCGTCGTGGCGCTCGACGCGACACGCTTCATGCCGACCGAGGGAGCGCGCGAGGACAGACCCGTCGAAGCCCCGCCGTCCGATCCGGGCAAGCCGGGTGGGAGCAGCGTCGTCGGCGCGGAGCCGTCCACTCCCCCGGCGACGACGCCAGGACCCGGCAGCGCGACGACGCCGACCACGGAGCCGCCCGCGCCGACGCCGGCTCCCGCGCCGAGCGGCGGTGGTGGTGGAACGCAGGCACCGCGCGCACCGCAGGCGTCGCTCTTCAACGTGAGGGACGGAAATTTCTACGTCGGTGTCCCCCTCCCCGAGGTCCGCCCCGTCGTCGGCAGCGCCGAACGCGCTCGCATGGGCGTCGACAACCGCGGGAGTGAGCTCCGCTTTCCGGTGGTCCGCGTCACGTTCTGATCGGAGGCGGGTTCGGCTCGACGTTCGCGTACGAGCGGCGCCTCGTGGCCAGCGAGGTGTCCACCGCGGCCGCCGTAGCGAGTCGAGGTGAGCCGGGCAATCGAGGGGGAGAAGCAAGGCTCTTTTGGGTCGCTGACGCGCTCGCGCGTGGGATCGGCGCCACAAAGCCCCTGTTCCTTTTGACCGCGGAGCGCTGTACCCTCAGCGAGAAACCTCGAACGATTTTCGGTGGCCGCCGCCCTTCCGGTGTGACGAGCATCGGTCTCTGAAGCGTTCGAGTTGCCTCTTCCCCAAGTGAGATCCGACGCGCCGCGTGTCGGTTGGTCGAAGGAAGAATGAACACTCCGCGTAGCGCAACGAAGCCGCAGGATCCCATGCTCGGTCGAGTGGTCGCCGGGCGCTATCGGCTCGAAGCTCGAGCCGGCGAAGGCGGAATGGGCGTCGTCTACCGGGCGCGTCACGTCCTCATCGACCGAGTCGTTGCGCTGAAGCTCATTCGCCCCGACCTGCGCGGCGAGACGCACCTCCGCGCGTGGATGCTCCGCGAGGCGCGCGCCGCGAACCGCGTCGATCACGCGCACATCATCGACATCCACGACATCGGTGAGACGGAGGAAGGCGAACTCTATCTCGTGATGGAGTACCTCGTCGGCACGTCGCTCTCGAGTGAGCTCGCGAAGGGCCCGACCCAGCTCTCACGCGCCGTCGACATCCTCGAGCAGATGTGCGCCGCGCTCGCGCGTGCCCACGACCTCGGCGTCGTGCATCGCGATCTCAAGAGCGACAACATCCTGCTCTCCACGCGCGGCGGCCGAAAGGACTTCGTCAAAATCCTCGACTTCGGCCTCGCGCATCTCGCGATGGACCCGCGGCTCGCTCCGAAGGGCGCGGTCTTCGGGACGCCCGAGTACATGTCGCCCGAGCAGGCGCGCGGCGAAGAGGCCGGCCCCCCGAGCGATCTCTACGCGCTCGGCGTGCTCTTCTACGAAATGCTCACGGGACAGCTCCCGTTCCGCTCGAACGATCGCGACACGCTCCTCGAGATGCAGCGGACCGCTCCGCCGCCGAAGCCGAGCGCGATCAAGCCGGACGTCCTCCCGCAGGCCGAGCTCATCGTCCTCAAGCTCCTCGAGAAGGAGCGTCGCAAGCGTTACCAGGACGCGCACCACCTCCACGAGGAGCTGAAGGCGCTCCAGCGCTCGCTCCCTTCGACGCCGTGGGAGGTCCAGGCCGATCCGCAAAACGCCGCGCCGCCCCCTCCGCCGCCGCCGCAGTCGCCCGGCGTCATCGAGTGGGCGAACCGCGCCGCGCTCTTCTCGCGCATGGTCAGCCGCGTCTACCCGACCGGCAACACGCCGCCCGAGGTCCAGACGGGCATCGTCCAGGCGTGGGATCTCGCCTCGCGCGCGACGCGCCTCGAAGGCGAGGTCGCGAGCCACACGCGCAAGCTCGAGTCGCTCGAGCGCCGTGGTCGCGCGCTCCGCGCGGAGATCGGGCGAAAGGTCGAGGAGCTCGCGCACGAGGAGTCGCGCGCTCTCCGTGACGCCGCCGCCGAGCAGCACGAAGCGGCGAAGCTCCGCGAGCTGGTCCAGGTCGCCGAGCGCGCTGCCGGCACGGCGAAGGCGCAGGCCGATCAGGCGGCCCAGCAGGGCGGCAACCCGACCACGCTCCGCGCGATCTACGAGCGCGCCGGCGCAGCGGCGGCGCTCCTCGAAGCACGGCGCGAGGCGCTCGGCGAGCGCGAGCAGAAGGCTGCGATCAAGGACCAGCAGGCGCGCGATCTACGCCGGCAGATCGACGAGCTCCGTGCCCAACTCGCACGCTACGCCGAGGCGCTCGAAGAGGACCTCGCCGCGGGCCGCGAGAAGGTCGCGTCCCGTACCCGCGAAGGCATCAACTTCGAGAAGGCGTTCAGCGACGTGACGACGTTGCTCCTCAACCACCTGAAGCAGAAGCCCGAGGCGCGCGATCTGCTCCAGGAGCTGATGACCAACATCCACACCGGCAGCTCGAACCAGAAGAACAACATGGTCCCCGAGAGCCGAGGCCCGAACCTCTGATCGGAACGCCGGCGACCGCCGTCATCCGAACGTCTCGAACGGCATGGGCCGAGCCCGATGGAGGCTCGGCCCGCGGCATGCCGTAGCGCTGCTCTAGGCGAGCTTCGCGCTGATGAACGCCTTCAGCTTGATGAGCGTCTTCACGTCGCGCGTGAACGGCGGCACCTGATACTCCCCTGCCCAGGCGGTGACCTCCTGGACGAACGCAGAGCGCACCGACGCGTCGGTCATGATGTCCTCGACGGTGCGACCGCGGGCAGCGCCCTTGCGAAGCCCCTGCACGTAGGTGACGAGCCGGGGGTAGTCGCCCTCGAGGAACTCCTCCACCTGCTTTGCCTCGTCGGCGAGACGGCCGAGCACGCCCTCGCGAGACGCGCCGTCGGCCTCGCAGGCAAGCGACGCGGCGACGCGAAGGACGAAGGCGTCGTCGCAGAACCCGAGATCGTCGATGCCGTCGGGGATGAGGTCGAGCGACTTGAAGATGTAGTTCAGACCAGACGCGACGTAGCGGGCCACGTCGTCATTCGACTGGGTGGACACGACATTCCCGAGTGCGCCGGCGTCTTCGCCAAGCGTGCGGAGCCAGTCCGGGAAGACGTCGAGGAAGCGAGCGAGGGCGGCCGTGTCGGTGGTCGTCATGGCGGAGGTCGAGGCTACCGGAACTCCGTGCCGCTGTGAAAGCGCGAACGCGGCACCCCTTACCCGACTAGACGAGCCGCGCCGTCGCGAGCCCGAGGAGGAACCCGGCGAAGAGCGCCCCCACGACGAGGAGCACGACGGCCCACGGCGCGACGCCACGACGGCTCGGAGCGCCGTGCGCGCTGAACATGGGCAGGTTCTCGGACGGCAACGTCCCCTGAGAGGCCATCGCGGCCATCGCGACGTGGGCCGGGGGATCGGTCACGGGGCGCCCCGCGCGGCTCGCGAGCGTCCCGCCCGGTCCCTTCGAGTGATCGGGGACGGGTGCAGTTGGCGGAGACGGAGCGACGAGCGTCGACGGCGCAGCGCCCGCTGTCGGCGGGCTCGCCACCGGCTGCGACGTCTGCACGGGCATCCACACGCTCGGGATGTTGGGGAGCTGGCTGATGGGCGTCGGGCCGGCCGCGGCGGCGGTCTCGCCCATCGCGCCCGCGAGCGCGCGCGCCATCTCGAGCGCGCTCTGGTAGCGCTGCGTGCGATCCTTCTGCATCGCGAGCCGAACGAAGGCGGAGAGCCGGCCGAGCTGCGGATCGATGTTCTCGAGCGGCACCGGCGTCGTGTTGAGGACCGCCGCGAGGCGCGCGTACTCCGTGGGCGCCGGAAAGGCGACGCGCCCCGAGAGCATCTCGTAGAGGAGCACGCCGGCGCTCCAAAGATCGGAGCGGGTGTCGACGTCCTTCGCGTTCTTGATCTGCTCCGGGCTCATGTACGCCGGCGTGCCGAGGAGCACTCCGGTGCGCGTCTTCGATCCCATTCCACCGGCAGCGTCCATCACCTTCGCGATCCCGAAGTCGAGGATCTTCGCGGTGAAGGTCCCGGTCTGCTCGCGCGAGAGGACGACGTTCTCGGGCTTGAGATCGCGATGAACGATCCCCTGCGCATGGGCGGCGCCGAGGCCTGCGAGGATGCCCTGGAGGATCGTCGCCGCCTGATGGATCGGGACCCGGACGCCCGAGCGCGTGTACGCGCTCAGAGGAACGCCCTCGAGCAGCTCCATCACGATGTAGGGCGTTCCGTCCTCCGCCTCCGCCACGTCGAAGACGCGGACGATGTTCGGATGGATCAATCGCTGACAGGTGCGCCCCTCCTCGAGGAAGCGAGCCGTCACGTCGGCGTCGTCGCGGTAGTCGTTGCTGAGGAGCTTCACCGCGACGGCGCGACCGTCGTCGGGGTTCATCGACTCGAAGACGGTGCCCATTCCGCCGGCGCCGATCGCGCGCTTGAGCGGATACTTGCGCGACAGGATCGCTCCGACGAGCTCATGCTGTTTCGCTGCCGGGGCCGCGCCTGTCACGCCCACGATGCTACATCATCGCGCCCGAGGAGCACGTGCTCTCTCGGGCGCGATCCTCACGCGCGGAGCGTCGCTCCGAACTTCGACGAGGCGGTCGCAACGACGTTCGCATGCGCTGCATCGACTTCGGCATCGGTGAGCGTGCGATCGGGCGAGCGATAGACGACGCGGAACGCAAGGCTTGCGTGTCCGGCCGGCACCTGACCGCCGACGAAGCGATCGAAGAGACGCACCGCCTCGGCGAGCGGTCCCGCCGCCGCACGAACCGCAGCCTCGACCTCACCGGCCGGGATGCCGTCCTTCACGACGAGCGCAACGTCACGAGCGCTCGCCGGGAACCGCGGGATCGCCGTGAACTTCGGCAGCGCTGCGCCGGCCGCGAACGGATCGAGCTCCATCTCGAAGACGAGCACTTCACCGTCGAGCTCGAGCGCGTCCACGGCGTCGGGATGGAGCGGACCGAACGAGCCGACGCGCTGGCCACCCACGTTCACGAACGCAGCGCCGCGCGGATGGAGATGCGCCGGAGCCTTCGCGCCGGGCGCAGGCTCGATCTCGACCGGTTGCCCGGAGACACGGCGCGCGATCTCGAGCGCGTAGCCCTTGGCGTCCCAGACGTCGAACGGCGTCGCCTTCTCGAGCCACGCCGGCCGATCACCCGCGATCGCGAACGCCACGCGAAGCCGCTCGTCGGGGAGCGCGCCCTCCCCGTTCGGGGCGAGGAACACGGGCCCCACGGTGAACTCGCGCACGTCGCGCTCACCGCGGCGCCGTGCGTTCCCGATCGCGTCGAGCAGACCGACGAGCAGCGTCGTGCGGAGGACGCTCTGGTGCTCCGCCATCGGATTGTCGAGCTTCACTGCAGGCGCCGGCGCCGCGAGCGCCTCGAGGACGCGCGGCGAGGTGAAGCTGAAGGTGATCGCCTCCGCGAGCCCGAGCGACGCGCAGATCTCCTTCGCGCGGCGCGCGAGCTCCTCACGCCCACCGACGTCGCGCGATGCACGGATCGGAGGAAGCTCGGTCGGCACCGCATCCATGCCGTGGACGCGAATGACCTCCTCGACGAGGTCGGCCTCGCGGCCGATGTCGGGGCGATGCGTCGGCACGAGGACCTCGTACGCGCCGTCTGCCGCCGGCTTGCTCACCTCGCAGCCGAGGCGCTCGAGGATCCCGACCGACTCCGCGACGGGGACGTCGACGCCGGTGAGCTCGCGGACACGCTGCGGACGGAACCGGACGGCGCGCTTCGCGATCGGACGGGGCTCGACCCCTTGGTGGTCACCCTGCACGTGGATCCGCCCGCGCGCGGCCGAGGCGCCGGCGAGCGTGGTCGTGAGCGCCACCGCGCGGTCGAGGACGCGCGCGACGTCACCGGGATCGATGCCGCGTTCGAAGCGGTGGCTCGACTCGGTGTGCATGCCGTGCCGGCGAGCGGTCCGACGCACGCCGCGCGCGTCGAAGGTCGCAGCCTCGTAGAAGACGCGCTTCGTATCGGCCTGGATCTCGCTCGACGCGCCGCCCATGACGCCCGCGAGGGCGACCGGCCCCTGGCCGTCGCAGATGAGCAGATCGTCGGCGACGAGCTTGCGCTCCACACCGTCGAGCGTCTCGAGCGTCTCGCCGTCCTTCGCGTGGCGGACGGTGATGTGCTTCTTGCCGCTCGCGTCGGGGCGCACGCGATCGAGATCGAACGCGTGCATCGGGTGCCCGTACTCGAGCATCACGAGGTTCGTGATGTCGACGACGTTCGAGATCGACCGCACACCGAGCGCCTGGACGCGGTACCTGAGCCAGAGCGGCGACGGTCCGATCGTGACGTCGATCGCGCCCGCGCCGCCGTAGTGCGAGCAGCGCTCGGCGTCCTCGACGGTGACGAGCGCGAGGTCCTTCGCGTCGACGTCGGCCGTCTTCGCGATCTCGCCCGTGCTCGGCCACTCGAACGCGATGCCGAGCAGCGCGGCGAGCTCACGCGCGAGGCCGATGTGACCGAGGCCGTCGGGTCGGTTCGGCGTGAGGCCGATCTCGAAGACCGTGTCGCGCGCGTTCGGGACCGCGTCGGCGAACGGCGTCCCCGGCTCGGCGGTGCCGATTGGAAGGACGATGATCCCGCCGCCCTCCTCGGAGAGGCCGAGCTCGGACTCGCTGCACAGCATGCCCTCGCTCGTCACGCCCGCGATCGCACGCGGGGCGATGGTGAGGTCCTTCGCCGGCAGATACGCGCCGAGCGGCGCGAGGACGACGAGACCGCCGGGGTCGGGGACGTTCGGGGCGCCGCACACGACCTCCTGCGATTGCCCCGCGCCACGATCGACGGTGACGAGGCGGAGGCCGCTCTTGGTCGGGTGCGGGCGGACGCCGGTGACACGAACGACGAGGCACGACTCGGTGCCCGCGCCGTACTCGGTCACGCCCTCGACCTCGAGACCGGCATGGGTGAAACGCTCGTTGACGTCCTTCGGGGACGCGGTGAGCGCAGGAAGGAGCTCGCGAAGCCAGCGATAGGAGGCCTTCATGGGATGATGGAGTCCTTGTCGGTCAGAACTGCGCGAGGAAGCGCGGGTCGTTCTCGAAGAGAAGCTTGATGTTGGGAATGCCGTAGCGAAGGATCGCGATGCGCTCGAGGCCCATGCCGAGCGCGAAGCCGGACCACTCGTCCGGATCGATCCCGCAGTTCTCGAAGACGACGGGGTGGATCATCCCGCAGCCCAGGATCTCGATCCATCCGGTGTGCTTGCAGAGGCTGCAGCCCTTGCGCGTCCCGTCCGACTGCTTGCAGAATACACAGCCGATGTCGACCTCGGCGCCGGGCTCGACGAAGGGGAAGTAGCTCGGACGGAGGCGCACCGGCGTCCCGGGTCCGTAGATGCGCTCGGCGAACTCGGCGAGCACGCCCTTCAGGTGTGCGAGCGTGACGTTCCTGTCGACGAGGAAGGCCTCGATCTGGTGGAACATCGGCGAGTGCGTCGCGTCGTCGTCACGCCGATAGACGGTGCCGGGGGCGATGAACGCCATCGGCGGCTTCACCGACTTCATCGCGCGGATCTGGACGTTGCTCGTGTGCGAGCGGAGGAGGAGCTTCCGGTCCGTCCAGAAGGTGTCCTGCATGTCCGTCGCGGGGTGATCCGGCGGATAGCCGAGCAGGCCGAAGTTGTACTCCTCGTGCTCGACCTCGGGGCCGTCGAACACGGCGAAGCCGAGCTGGCGGAAGACGTTCACGACGTCCTCGCGCACCTGCGAGATCGGATGACGGTGCCCGCCGTCCGCGAGCGGGAAGCGCGCGGGCAACGTGAGGTCGAACGGCGGCGCCTCGAGCTCGGCAGCACGCACCTTCTTGCGGAGGTCGTGGAGGCACGTCTCGAAGCCGGCCTCGACCTCGCGCCTGAGCGCGTTCGCGCCCTCACCGATGCGCTTGCGCTGGTCCGGGGGCGCCTTTCCGAGCTGGCTGAGGATCGCGGTGAGCTCGCCCTTCTTGCCGAGCACCTTCGCGTTCTCGTCGCGCAGCGCCTGCTCCGTGGCCGCGGCGCGGAACCTTGCCATGAAGCCCTCGCGAAGCGCCGTGAGGGCGCGGTCGATGCCGGCGGCGGGATCGGTGTGCTCGGTTTGGGCGGCCATTTCCCCACCTCTCTACCACGACGGGTCCGCGGCGGAAGCGGCTCGATCCGTTTCGATCTCGACGGGATCTCGGGGAGATCCACGATCACGCCTCGCTGTGATCGCGCCAGCAGCCCACATGTGCGCGGATCGAGCTCGCGCCCCGAACGCCACGCAGAAATCGCCCCGGTCGCCGCTCCCCACCAGCAAGGCGCCATCCGCGCTCGTCACCGGCGCGCGCCCCCGACCGGCAGCGCCTTCGACGCTCGCTCAACTTGGGGCTCGCGCCTCCACCACCCGCGGAGGTGCGCCTTCGGCGCTCGTCCAACTTGGGGCTCGCGCCCCAACCACCCGCAGAGGTGCGCCTTCGGCGCTCGTCCAATTGAAACGCAATTGAAATGCTTCAGCTCGCTTAAGCGCGGCCATGATTCCTCTGCGCTCCGGAGGATCTCATGCAGCTCTCGCGTCTTCGTTCGCTGGGTATCGTCACTGGGCTCCTCGTGGCGATTGGCTGCGGGAGCTCGCGCTCCGGGTTCGACGACCCGGAGCAGGCGCAGGACCCCTCGAAACCGGGAACCTCGAGCAACGGCGGCGACGACAAGAGCGGCGGCTTCGGCGGGGACGTCAGCGGTGACGTCCAGCTCGATCCGAAGAACGTGACCCTCATCATCGACTCGGCGACGAACCCCGTGACGCCGGGCACGGTGACGTACAAGGTCACGTCGAAGGGCAGCGACGCTTCGACGACCGCGAAGCTCGAGCTCGAGGATCCGACGCTCGGCACGTTCGCGGGCCCGGCGTTCACGTCGGCCGACGCACTCCCCGGCGACAAGCTCGGCGTGAGCACGACCGTGAAGGCGACGACCGCAGACGGGAGCGCCCTTGCGCGCCTCACGCTGGTGAAGCTCCGGAAGACCGGAGCGCAGCGCGACTTCTTCTTCATCGTCCCCTACCAGCAGGCCCCGTCGCCGACGAACGACGTGCTCGAGTTCGGCACCAACATCAAGCAGGTCGACGTCGCCTTTGCGATGGACACCACGGCCTCGATGGGAGGCTCGATCGACAACCTGAAGAAGGCGCTCTCCGGGACGTTGCTCAAGGACCTCCAGACGGCGATCCCCAACGTCGGGCTCGCGATCGTCGACTACCGCGACTACCCGGTCGCTCCGTACGGCAGCAAGAAGTCGTCGGGCCTCCCGCCGATCATCCCGGCTACGCCGGCCGACTGGCCGGTGCTCGTCCGCCAGAAGGTCACGAGCACGCTCTCCGCGGCGCAGGCGGCCGTCGGCCAGTACTCCGCGGGCGGCGGCAACGACGACCCCGAGTCGCAGATCCCTGCGATGCAGCACATCCTCACGGGCGAGGCGCTCACTTGGTCGGGAGGGAGCGTCGCCGCCGTGACGCCGTCGCCGGGCCACTTCGGCGCCGTCGACTTCCGCCCCGGCTCGGTGCCCGTGGTCGTCAACATCACCGACGTGAACTGGCACGGCGAGAACAACGATCCGTACAACTTCGCGACGCCGACGATGGCGTCGCTCAAGACCGCGTTCACGACGAACAACGCGTTCTTCGTCAACCTCACTTCGCGTACCGAGGCTCAGGCGAACGAGCTCTCGGACGCGACCAACAGCAACGTCCCCCCGGCGGCGTTCAACGGGGCGTGTGGCGTCGGCCAGTGCTGCACCGGCACGAGCGGCGACGCGCGGAACCCGACCGGCCCCGGCGGGAGCTGCCGACTGAACTTCCTCCACTCGGACGGCAAGGGCGTCAGCACCGGCATCGTCAAGGCGATCCAGGCGATCAGCGTCGGAGCTGCCTACGACGTGAAGGCCATCGCCTCGAACGATCCGAAGAACCCGAACGGCGTGGACGCGCTCAAGTTCATCCAGGCGCTCCGCGCGATGGAGGAAGGAAACGCGGCCGCCGGCTGCCCGGCCGTTGCCGCGAAGGACAGCGACGGCGACGGCATCAAGGACACCTTCCTGAACGTCGTGGTCGGAACGAAGGTATGCTTCGAGGTGATCCCGGCCAAGAACACCACCGTGCCGCCCACCAACGAGCCTCAGTTCTACAATGCCTTCGTCGACGTCATCGGCGTGCAGGGCAATGTCCAGCTCGACAAGCGCAGCGTGCTGTTCCTCGTTCCGCCGAAGGATCTCGGGGTGAACTAGTCATGCGTCGACCGGCGGTCGACTTTCGGGCTTGGCCGACGGGGGGACGGACGACGTGACGGAGGGCCGCGAGCTCGAGCCGAGGGCGCCTCGATGCCGTCCGCAGCTCACGTGGACGGACGCAGCAGGCACTCATGCGCTCGAGCTCGGCGAGGCGCGCACCGCCGGCTCGGCGGTGCACTGCGAGCTCGTCGTCGCGGACAAGGCCGTCTCTCGCCTCCACTTCGAGCTCGATCCGCAGACCGACGGCCTTTGGGTACGCGACCTCGGGAGCCGCAACGGCACCTACGTCAACGGCGTGAGGATCATGGAAGCGCGCGTCCCCGCGGGCTCGGTGATCCGCGTCGGGACGACGGACATGACGGTCTCGTTCGGCAACCCCGAGCCGATCGCCCCCGGTCCGCCGGCCGACGCCCCCGTCTCGTTCGGCGCGCTCGACGGATGGTCGGCATCGATGCGGGAGGTCTTCGCGACGCTCTCGAGCCTCGCGAAGAGCGAGAGCTCGATCATCATCGAGGGCGAGCCCGGCACCGGGAAGAAGGCGCTCGCCCGAGCGATCCACGACGCATCGTCACGTGCGGGCCGCCCCTTTGTCGTCGTCGAGTGCGCCGGCCTCCCGAGCCAATCGGAGATCGCGGAGACGCTCGAAGAGGCGCTCGGGAGCGCCGAGGGCGGGACGCTCGTGCTCGACGCGCCAGCCGAGCTTCCACTCGCGGTCCAGCGTGAGCTCACGCCTCCGCTCGACGCGAAGGCGTTCCGGGTCATCGTCACGACGCAGCGCGATCTCCGCCGCCTGGTCAACCAGGGCGCGTTCCGCGAGAACCTGTACTTCCGCATCGCGGGCGCGACCGTTCGCGTCCCGCCGCTCCGCGAACGCCCGGGCGATCTCGTCCCGCTCCTCGAGCGATTCCTCGGCGACCAGGCGAGCCTCGCGACGCCGAGCCTCGTCGCCGACCTCGCGCGCCTGCCGTGGATGGGCAACGTGCGCGAGCTCATGCTCTATGCGGAGCAGCTCCGCTCCGGCGACCTCCTGCGCGCCGTCGCGACCGCACGCCTCGACGCCGTCGACTCCGACGACTCGCGCCGCTGGCAGGGCTCGGAAGGCGAGCACGGCACGATGGAGGCACCAACGCTTCCGACGCTCCTCGGCACCGAGCCGGAGGCCGCCGACATCGGACGCATGCTCCCCGTCGCGCTCGAGCCGTGGTTCTTGATCGGCTTCAAGGAGTTCCGCGAGCGCTGGATCGATCTCGGCGAGCGCGAATACCTCCGGCGTCTGATGCTCCGCACGAGTCGCTCGAGCGGGGCGGCTTCGCGTGAAGCAGGCCTCGAGCGCACGTACCTCTACCGGCTGATCAAGAAACACGGCGTCTGAGGCATTCGACTCACCGGCGAATCGTCCTTCGCCGAGCGAAGACTCCGCATCGTCGATGCCGGGATGCCCGCCCGCTTCGAGGTGACTCGCTCGGCGTGACGAAAAAGGTGTCGTGCTCACATCGACGAGCCATTCCGCACGGCTCGTCCGGGACGCACGGCGACCGCCGCAGCGGACGGGACCGCCGCCGCGGCGACACCGCTCACGTCCCGCCGTCCACCGCCGGCTCGCAGCCGCTCACCTCGACGCATTTCGTTAGAGCCACACACGCCGCGTTGGCGTCGCAAGCGGCTTCGGCCTTGGCTTCGCACTCCACCGCGTCGTTGATGCACGCCGAACACTCGTCACCCTCCACCGGGTCCGTCGGCGTCGCCGCGCACACGCTCGCGGCACACTGGGTCGCACAAGCGGTCGCCACGCAGAGACACGTGCGCAGCGTCTCACCATAAGCCTCTGCACCACCCGGGTGATTCGCTTCGCAGCACTCGAAACAAGCGTCCACCCCTTCGGCGATGCTGCATGTCTTCGGCAAGGGCGCAGAGCTGTCCTTCGTCTCCAGCCCCGACTTGTCGCTCGATGACGTCGACCCGTCCGCCGAAGCATCCACCTTCGCGTTCGCGTTCGCGTTCGCCTTCGCGCCGAGGTCGGTGTCCGACGAGCTGCAGGCAACGATGACGATCGCGACGAAAGCAGCGACACCTACGATGATTTGACGCATTCATCCCTCCGCTCTCGCGCCTTCCGACGCGGCGGCGCGGACCGAGCAATGGATGAGCCAGAGGCCGTCACCACGCTCGTGCACAGGCGGAGGGGAGCCGCGTGGAGCGAGATCGCTTCGCCCCGGCGGGGCCGCTCACGTCATCACGGAACGACCCGGATCGCACCGAACATGAGCGTCGGATGGAACTCGCACTCGTAGCCGAAGGTGCCCGGCGTCGTCATCGTGACCACGAGCTTGTCGTCGGGCTGGTCCTCGGCCGTGTACGGGATCGGATTGGGTAGGTCGCCCCCGGCGGCCTGGAGCGGGTGCTGGGTGAAGCTCCCGGTGAACGTCACGCTCGCTCCGACCTTCACCGTGGCGCAGCGGTTCTCGTACTGCTTCGGGTTCGCAGTTTTGAGGAACGTGACCACGAGCGCGCCGCCGTCGGTCATGTCGTTCTCGGCGAGCTCCTCGTCGGTGCACCGGATCGGTCGCGGCCCCGGATCGACTGCACCGCTGTCGTGCCCGTCGTGTCCCGCTTCCGTCGTGCGGCCGGCATCGGTCGCGCCATCGCTGCCGGCGTCCGCCGAGCTCGCAACCGGATCATCGTCGCTGCACGCGGAGACGAGTCCTGCAAGCACGAGCATGGTCGAGAGCGCGAAGACGAGCGGACGCATCGAGGTCGATCTCCTACGGCACGAGGCTCGAATGGGCAACCCGGGTCCGCGCTCGGCCGGAGCCCCCAACCCCTCCCCGCGAATGCGCCTGGGCTTCGAGGCGTTTTCCCGGATGGCCCTCGAGGCTGTAGCCTGGTGCACGTCCCGGTCGCCGACCTCGTCGGGCAGGCCGGGTCTCCTCCTCTCCAGGCTGCATCTCGTCCTCCCAAGCTGAAGGCTCCGCTTGCGTCTCGCCCTTCGACTCGCGCTCACCTTCGGCCTCCTCGCAGCGGCGTCGAGCGCGCTCGTCGGCGTCGGTATCCGCTATCGCCTCGTGGCGACGGAGACGGAGCGGTTCCGCGAAGACGTCCGCGGGATCTGCGAACGGATCAAGGGCGAGGTGAAGCGACAGGCCGACGCCGACCGGACGCTCATCACCGGCTTCTGCGAGGGCAACGAGCTCGTGGAGCACGTGGGGCTCGCGATCGACAGTGGCGAGATCGACGAGCGCCGACTGTCCTTCTCCTCCCGCGTCCGCACGGAGCGGAAGGCGTTCGGTATGGACGAGCTCCTCGTCGGCGTCGAGAAGGGCGACATCGTGGGCGCCAGCCCGACCACGCTCATCGGCATGGCGCCGTCCGAGGTCGATGCGCTCATCCGCGCCGACGCTTCGACCTACGCGCTGCGGATGGGCCCCGTCCCGGCGATCGTCACGAGGTGCACCAAGGCTTCACCCAACGGACGGCTCGTCGGCATGGTCGCCGCTCGCCACGTCGATCCGACGATGGACCGCATCGCGCGGACGCTGGGGATCACCGTGGTGCCATCGTGGCCGCGACGGGCTGCCGTGGCCGACGACGACGGCTCGGAGACCGCCGCGCTCACGACGGCGACGGCATCGGCGCCGAAGCCTCGGCCGAAGTCCGCCAAGGGTCCGGCGAGCGCGAAGTCGAGCGCCCCGCCGCCCCCGACGCCGGTCGCGCCTTCCGTGGCGACGTCGTCCGGCGCGAGCGTCGCGGGAGGGGCCGAGCGGGCGACATGCCAGATCGAAGACGCTCGCGGCGCGGCGCTCCCCTTCGAGATCGTCAAGTCGACGCGCGAGCTCGAGGCCAACCTCGCCGAGGTCGATCGCGCGGTCGGCGTCCTCGCGATCGTCGCGGCCGTCGTCGCGTTCCTGGTCGCCGTCGTCCTCGCGCGGAGCATCGGACGACCGCTCTCGGTGCTCGCGCAGGAGGCCGGCAAGGTCGCCGCGGGAGAGGCACAGCCACTCCAGGTTCGTGGTTCGGGAGAGGTCCGCGAGCTCGGGCTCGCGTTCGATCGGATGATCACCGATCTCGCGGTCACGCGACGACGGCTCGCTGCAGCGAGCCGCGTGGCCGCGTGGCGCGAGGTCGCGCGCCGTGTCGCCCACGAAGTGAAGAACCCGCTCGCGCCGATCCGCGCGGCGGTCGAGACGCTCCGGCGGCTCCGCGCGCGCGAGGACCCTCGCTTCGACGAATACTTCGACGAGGCAACGCGCACCGTGCTCGACGAGGTGCATCGCATCTCGAACATCGTGACGGAGTTCACTCGCTTCGCACGCCTTCCGCCGCCGAGGCCTCAGGACATCGACGTGGAAGAGGTGGCTCGACACGTCGTCCAGATGCACAAGGCCGCTGCCGGCGAGCTCCATCTCTCGCATGTCACCCAGCGGCGCGCCCCGGCGATCCGCGCCGATCGCGATCAGGTCATCCAGGTGCTGACGAACCTGGTGCAGAACGCGCTCGACGCCGTGAAGGACGTTCCCGGAGGTGCGGTGACGCTCACCACCGACACCGACGGGCACTACGTGTCGTTCTCCGTCGCGGACAACGGGTCGGGCATCTCGCCCGAGTTCGCGGGTCGACTCTTCGAGCCGTACTCGACGACGAAGTCGAGCGGCACCGGGCTCGGCCTCGCGATCGCGCAGCGCATCGCCTACGAGCACAACGGCGAGCTCTCGTACGTCGGCGCCAGCGCGAACGGCAGAGGTGCGGTCTTCCGGCTGGTCCTCCCCGTGGAAGGGCCGCCGCCCTCGAGCGAGGGACCGCCGCCATCGTCAGACGGCTGAAGAGATGCCATTATCGTCGGCTCGATTCGGCGGGGCCTTCGAGACGAGAGCGATGCGAGGTCAGTTCACGTGAGCAGCGCTTTGGGCGAAGACCGCGGGCCGTTCGGCCGCATGAATGCGACGCACAAACTGTTCGTGTGCCTCGCTGCCGTCTTCGTGTCGTGCCTCCTCATCGGCGACATCATCGGAGGGAAGACGATCCCCACGCCGTTCGGTCCGATCTCGGTCGGCGTCATCCCCTTCCCGGTGACGTTCCTCCTGACCGACGTCGTGAACGACTTCTACGGCCGGAAGGGCGCGCGCTTCCTCACGCTGCTCGGCTTCGCGATGGCCGTGCTCGCGTGGGTCATCCTCCAGCTCGGCACGGCGCTCCCTGCGCACGACTCGACGTACTTCACGCAGGTAGAGTTCGAGAAGATCTTCGGCGGCAGCGCGCAGCTCTTCTTCGCGTCGATGATCGCCTACCTGCTCGGTCAGTTCCTCGACATCCAGGTCTTCCAGTTCTGGAAGGCGCTGACCCGGTCGAGGCACCTCTGGCTCCGGGCGACGGGCTCCACGCTCCTCAGTCAGATCGTGGACACCACGGTCATCAACGCCATCTTCTGGGGCTGGACCGCGGCCGCGGATTCGAGCTCGTTCCTCGGCAAGATGGAGTTCATCGACCGCTGGACGTGGATCTTCGCGAAGGTGGGCCGAGAATACGGCATGAAGGTCGTCGTCGCGATCCTGCTCACGCCTGCCGTCTACGCCATCCACGCGTTCGTCGTCCGTGTCCTCCGGATCCAGCCGGAAGAGCACGAGGGCACCGCCCGACGCAACGGAGGCTGACCGTGGCCTTCACACTGCCACGCACTCTGACGCTGCCGAGCGGGACCAGAGTCACGCTCAGCAGAACGTCCTCCGGCGCGGCGACGGCGGTTCGCCCCGACGAGGGGGAGCCGCTCTTCTCCGAAGTGCTCGGGCTCTTCGATCGCGACGTGTCGCTCATGAAGGGACGGACCAAGCTCGACGTCCACGACCTTCCGCTCGCGGACTTCCACGTCGTGCGCGCCTTCCTCACGAAGGCGGGCCTCGTCCACGAGGACGAGGTCGAGATCGACTGCCACAACTGCGGCGAGCTCCTCGTGGTCCATCCGTGCGAGGGGCTCGAGACGGGTCCTTGGGAGGACGGCGAGCTCGGCGATCCCGAGCTCGACCGGACGTGCGAGCTCGGCGTCCCGCTCGAGACGCTGCCCATCCGGCTCGGACACGTCCGCCAGGCGACGACGATCACGCTCGCGCCGCGCACCGTGCGCGAGGCGATGCCGTTCTGGGCGGCGCTCGTGCGCGATCCGCTCGAGATCGACGAGGACATGGTCCGCGCGATCGGGCTCGACGCGCTCGGCCCGCTCCGCGATCCAGGGCGGATCGCACGTGCAATCGAGGCCGACGACGGCGCGGCCTGGGACGCGATCGCCGACGTCTTTCTCGCGGCCCACTACCCGCTCCGTCTCGCGTGCGACGTGTTCTGCACGAAGTGCAAGGCGAGGAACACCGTCGACGCCCCCATCGAGCGCGAGCTCGAGCCGCCGCCACCCGACGCCGAGCTCGGGGCGCGCGCCCCACTCCCCCCCGAAGGAGAGCCGGCCAGCACCGAGTCCGACGACGTGCACGAGCACGATGCGCTGCCGCCACTCGAGGACTTCGTCGAGCTCGCGCACGCGATCGCCGATCCGCTCATTGCCGACATCCCGGGCGAGAAGGTGGAGCTGATCGTCGAGAGCGGGACCCCCGCGGTCGACGATGGCGGCGAGCCTCTGCTCGGGAGCTACGTGCCTCCTCCGCCGCGAGGCGCGCCCGTCCCGACGCAGCCGCCGACCGTGACGATCTACTTCCAGACGTTCGAGCGGATCGAGCGAGAGGAAGGCCCGTTCGACTGGGAGGAGGAGCTCCGCGAGACTATCCATCACGAGCTCGAGCACCACATCTTCCATCTCCGCGGTGATGACCCCATGGACGAGGAAGAGCACGCGGAGATCGATCGCGAGGTCGTCCGTGTCGTCGGCCGAGGCGAGGCGACAAGACGGACCCTCGCGGCCTTCGGCCTCAGCATCCCGGACTTCCTGCGGCGAGGATGGCCGCTCATCGTCCTCGGCGCGCTCGCGCTCGCGCTCGGGCTCGCCGAGGGGCGCTGTTAGTAGAGGCGCACGACGAACGCGCCGCGCCCGAAAAGCACCCCTCGAAAGGCACGCGAAAGCGGGCCCTGAAGCGGGCGTGAACTTGCGTCTCACGCCCCAACCACCCGCAGTCGTTGCCCCAACCACCCGCAATGGTGGGCCTTCGGCCCGCGTCGATTTGAGAATTGATTCGCGGACTGTTCCGGCATTGAAGCGGATCTACCCAAGTTGACATCGCCATTTGAGCACCGTACCGTCGGGGGCGATGGCAGCTGTGAAGGCTCGTGCAAAGGCAGGGAAGAGCCCCAGGCCCGACGAGAAAGCCGAATCGGGACGCACGCGCGCGCCGAACCGCCGTGGGAGCCCCGAGGCGATCGAGAAGCGACGCGTCGCTCGCGTCTTCAACGACATCCTCGGCGGACACGGCGCAGCCTCGCACAAGCTCGACGGCCGGACCGAGAAGCGGCGCCAGCGCCTACTGAAGGAGCTCGAGGCCGGCAAGGCGCGCGGGGCGCGCGAGCTCAAGCCGCTCGACATCCTCCAGCGGGTGCAGGAGCTCATGGATCTCGGTGAGCCACTCAGCTCCATCCGCAAGGTGGCCAAGGTGAAGAAGAGCGCTGCCTCGCCGGAGTCGATCGTCGGCGTGGTCGAGCGGCTCCACCGCGCGTACAGCTTCCGGCCCGAGGTCTACCGCTTCGTAGGGATCGGCGAGGAGGTCCTTCGCGAGGCCGGCGTCCTCGCCGACGCCGCCAAGCGCGGGCGTCCTCGGTCCCGCGGCTAAGGCGCAACTCAGTTGCGCCGATCCTGAAAGCTCGAAGCGGTCGGCTCACACGTACTCGCTTTGACCGGAGATTCACGCCCGCTCGCCCAACGGGCGGGCGTGAATCGGAGGTCACTCCAAGTGAGCACCGCTATAGCCAAAGCCGGGCCCATCAGCAGAGCGTGCTCGGGCCCACGGTCCCGCGTGGCGGCCACGTGAATGGCTGTGGAAGAAGCAGACTGACGCCGTTACCCGGATTTGCTAGTTAGCTGGGTCCTCGTGGCCGAGCGTTTCCTCCGCTTCACCACGGCGATCTTCGCCGGCATCGTCGTCGCTTCGCTCGCGGCGACCGCCGCGTCACACGCAGCGCCCGAGGCCGGCACGAGCGGCGACGACGAGGCGGTACGTCGCGCGAAGATCGCGATCAAGGTGGGCTCCCGTTCGGTGTCGGTCGCCGAGCTCGAGGATCGGCTCGCCGAGATCCCGCCGTTCCAGGCAGTCACGTTCGGCGCCTCACGCGACGAGATCGTGAAGGCCTACGTCGATCAGGTGATCGTCCGGGATCTCCTCCTCGGCGCCGGCGCTGAGCAGCGCAAGCTCGACGGAGAGCTCCCGACGAAGCACCAGCTCCAGCGCGCACGCAGCACCGCGACGCTCCGGGCGCTCCGCTCGGGAGAGCTCAAGTCCCCGGCCTCGATCCCGGCCGAGGACGTGCAGAAGTTCTACGAGGAGAACCGCTCCCGCTTCGACTCCCCAGAGCGAGTGAACCTCTGGCGGATCCTCTGCAAGACGCGGGACGAGGCGCTCGGAGTCCTCGCGGCGGCGAAGAAGGACCTCACGATCCCGAAGTACAACGAGCTCGCGAAGGCCCACAGCATCGACAAGGCCACGAGCTTCCGCGGTGGCAACCTCGGTTTCGTCGCTCCCGACGGGATCAGCAACGAAGCAGGAGTAAAGGTCGACCCGGGGCTGGTGAAGGCCGCCGCCGCCGTGAAGGACGGCGACCTCGTCCCGGACCTGGTCCCCGAAGGCGATGCGTTCGCGATCGTCTGGCGCCGCGCGACGGTGCCGGCAACGCGGCGTTCCCTCGAAGAAGCGACCGCTCAGATCCGCTCGACGATCTACCGCGAGCGCACCGAGGCGCAGGAGAAGAAGCTCATCGAGGATCTCCGAGCGAAGCACGTGCGCGACGTGAACGCCGACCTCCTCAAGATCATCGTGATCCCGCCGTTCGACGCGGGGCTCAACCTTCCCCGGTCGACCCCTCGCGCGCCGGAGCCTGGTCCTCGGGACAAGCAGTGAGCGCGGCGAGCGCAGCGGCTCGCTCGGCCACGCGCTTCGAACGTCCCTCTCCGAGTCCGGCGACCGCGTCACCGACGATGACCTCGACCTCGAACATCGGGTCGTGCTGTGGCCCGCGCATCCCGCGCACGCGGTAGGTCGGCGCCGGGAGGCCCTTCGCCTGCACCTGCTCCTGGAGAAAGCTCTTCGGGTCGCGCGTGCCGAGGCGCGCCGCCTCTTGCATCGGCTCCCGGATGACGTGCTCGACCAGCCTACGCGCCCCGTCGAGCCCCCGCGCTTCGTAGACACTGGCGACGAGGGCCTCGACCGCGTCGGCGAGGACGTTCGTCTGCTCCCGCTCGCTGCCGGCGCGAGCGCCCTTCCCCAGCGCGAGCGCCTCCCCGATGCACTCGGCTTTCGCCCAGAGCGCGAGAGCCTCGGCGTTGACGAGCGCGCTGCGCATCCGCGTGAGAACGCCCTCGTCGGCCTCGGGCCGCTCCCGGCTCAGGAGCTCGCTCACGCAGAGACCGAGAACGGCGTCGCCCAGGAACTCGAGCCGCTGGTTGTCCGGCTCGCTCGACTCGTTCGCGTAGCTCGGATGGGTGAGGGCCTCGTCGAACCGAGGGATGGCTCCCTCTCCAACGATCTCGATGACGCGCGCCTTTAGTCGAGCGCGCGCCGCCAAGAGCTCCGTCTCGCGTGCGGTCACGTCTCGGTCACTTGCAACCTACACGCCTCGGACGCAAGCCCTCTCTACGGGTGACACTCACTTATCCATCCGTTCCCATTCTCGTCTCGGCCGTTCTCGTCTCAGCCGCCCTCGGGCAGGGACCGGCTCGCCGCCAGCTCCTCCGTCAGCTCCGCCAGATCGAGGTCGAGCTGGGAGATCCCCCCGGCGTCGTGCGTGCTCCAGAGGACGCGGGCCTTGCCCCAACCGATGAGGATGTCGGGGTGGTGGTCGCGCTTCTCCGCGACCATGCCGAGGCGAACCGCGAACGCGAGCGCGGCCGCAAAGTCGGCCGTCGCGAACGTCCGGACGAGCGCATCACCTTCGAGGATCCAGCCGGGGTGCCGTGCGAGCCATGCGTCAACAACGGTTCGATCGAGCTTCGACGGTCGTGCCATGCCCGCTCCGTAGCACGACCACGACGGTCCCGTCCTGGTCGTGCGGCAGGATCCGGGAACCCCGGTCCCGAGGCCGTGTCCCTCCGAGGGTGAACCGCACTCATTTGCTCGACCTTCGCTATGCTCGCCGCGTGGGACTCCTCGCCTGCCCCTTCTGTCGCGAGATGTTCGAGGAAGGCGAGGCCGAGGCGTGTCCGGTCTGCCAGATGCCGCTGGCCAAGCTCCACAAGCTGCCACCGTCGGTCGACGCTCTGCACGACGAAGCCGGCGTCCCCACGGCGCCCGAGCTCGAGCCGATGCCGCTCACGTACTTCGGACGCGGCAAGGGGCCGCTCGCCGTCCTTGCCATCCTCGGCCTCACCTTCTTCTTTCTACCGTGGGTTCGCCTGACGATGCCCTACATCGACGCCAAGTCGGCCTTCGACCTGGCTCACGAGCGGATCGGATGGCTATGGGCGTGCTGTGCAGCGTGGGTCGTCCTCGTCCCGACGGTCCTCAGCCGTCGATCGATCATCCAGATGAGAGGCGCGCGCGTCGCCGCAGCCTTCCTCAGCGCCATCCCGGCGGTGGCGATCGGCGTCCTTCTTGCGAGGCCCCCACGCGGGGGCATCATTCCGGTCCGCTATACGTGGGACTGGCCGATGTGGGCGACGCTGGCTGTGTCGCTCGCAGCGATCCTCCTCTCGATCCGTCTCGGCGGCTCGATCGACGTCATCGACGTGAAGCGCGGCTCTTCGAAGGGCCAAGCGCTCCACTGAGCGTGGCGCCGGATCACGAGATCTCGGTAGATCGTCGCCCGCATTGAAGACCGGGCTCCGAACGCGCGGCCGCGCGGGAGGGCGTGGCCACGAAGTGGCGCCGGTCTGTCGATGGAGCCATGCTCCATCGAGCCATGGCTGCCGCGAGACGACGCATCGGTGAGCATGAGCGCGACGAGTCGCTCGAGGAGCACATCGAGCGTGAAGCGCGCGAAGCAGAAGGCCGCGGCTCGTCACCGGATCTACTCGATGTCCCCGCCGCGGTCGTCTGCGCGTTCTGTGGCGATGCCGACTGCCCCGGGTGCCGCGACGATCGCGAAGCGCTCTCACGCTCCGGCATCGTCTCGGTGATCGCGTGGGAGCGCACCGGCGTGCCCGTGTTCTCCCGACTGTGGTCGACGGCGCGCTCGACCACGCGCGACGCGGATAGCTTCTTCGAGCTGCTCCCCGACGGCCCGCTGATGCCTGCCTTGCGCTTCGCCGCGCTGTGCGAGCTCCTCGCGTCCACCGCCGTGCTCGTCGCGTTCGTCGGCGTCGCGGCGGTGCTCGCGCCGGAGTGGCTCGGGCACCTCGCTCACGATCCGGCTGCGCGCTCGACGACGCTGCGCATCGTGTTCCTCGGACTACCGGCGTTCGCAGGGCTCCTCGTCGCGGCGCACGCGGCTCATGGCCTGTCGATCGACATCGGAGCGACGCGCCAGGGTGCGCGCAGCGCGCGATCGCGAGCGCTCCGCTTCGGCCTCTACGCGTGCGGCTGGGATCTCGTGATGGGCCCGCTCGGCGCGCTCGTCGTCGCGATCAAGGAAGGGCTCCGCGCCTCGACGGGCCTCGCCGGCTCGCTGTCGGGTCTCCCGACACGCGCGACGAACGCGTTCCTCCGCGGCTGCTACCGCCTCGAGGGTGAGCGCAGCCGCGCAGCGCTCGCACTCTCGTACGTCGGCGCGACGTTGGCGGCGCTCCTCTTCGCCGCCATCGTCATCCTCGCGCTCGCCGCGGCCGTCGTCACCTGACGACCACGAGCGATCACTCGAGGATCGGAAACAGGCCGTCCATCGGCGCGTTGTCGTGGCAGCCCGCACACGACTCGATGACACCATCGCGCACGAGCTGGCCCTGGGAGCCGACGACGGCCCAGCGCCAGTCGCCATGCTCGCTCGCGTAGCCTGCGGGCTTTTTCTCCATCACCATGATCGGGCCGGCCGTCTCCGGTTCGCCGGCCCCCTCGGCGCGAGGCTCACCGCCACCTCGACGCTCGTAATGCTCCTGGACGACGATCGCGCCGGGAGGCACCTCACGCGCGCGCGAAGCGAGCGCCTTCTGCGCGAGCTCGTTCGCCCAGACGTCGACCTCCCAGCGTCCCGATGCGTGCCCCTGGGAGACGAAGCGCGTCTTGTTCAGCTTCGTGAACGTCGTGCGGTACCCGGCCGGGAGCGCGAGGGCGCCGTCGATGGGCGCCGCATCGCCGGCGTCACGCGCGGAAGCGCCGCCCGGCGCCTTGTTGCTCACGCCGACCACTCCGACGCCACCGCGACCGGCACACGCGAGGACGAGCGCGCTCGCCGCCACGCCGATCGCGACGCTCAGAAGTGCACGCCGCCTTCGAACGAGAGTGTCCACTGCCGTTTGCCAACGATGCCGGGGTTTTCGTCCTTGGGGTCGCTGATGTCGAACGCGACCTGCGAGCCGAGCCAGATCATCTCGTAGCGATAGTTGAGCGCGACCATGCCGCGGTTGCGGTGGACGCGCACCTTGTCGAAGGTGAAGTTGTTCGCGAAGTCCGCGTTCGCGTCGGTCCCGTTCGGCAGCTTGTTGCGACAGGTCGGTGCCCCCGTGGTCGCATCGAGACCGCCGAAGCCACACTGCGCAACGGCGTCGACGTTGGGCGTCCCGTCGACGACGTTCGAGTCGCCGAAGATGATGAGTCGCTGGAAGCCGAGAGACGGGATGAGCTGCGAGCTGTCCTGGAGCGCGATCGGCTTCGAGATGCGCGCGTCGATGCCGAGCGTCGTCAGGTAGAAGCGCGACGTGCCCGTGACCGTCCGGATGCCGCCGCCGACGGAGACGTCCGGGAGGAATCCGAGCGCCCCGGTGCGGAACCCCTCGAGCATCGACCAGCGGATGTCGCCTCCGCCGACCCAGAACGTCGTGTTCGACACGTAGCCGAGGCTGCCGGCGATCTCGAAGCCGAGCGGAAGGCCCTTCCGCGCTTTGAGGGCGTAGACCTGGAGCAGGCTGTCGGGCGACGAGTTGACGATCGACGACTGCTTCGTGTTCGGGTCCTGAGGCCCACGCGTGCCGAGATGCCAGTACTGCATCCTCCCGCCGTTCGAGCTGGCGACGGAGCGATCTGCGTGGATGCCCGTGTAGCTCGCCTCGAACGAGACCTGGAAGCCGCCGATGCCGGTCGTCCGCGCGGGATAGAACGCCGTGGGCGCGATCGCGAAGCCGAGCTCCGAGATCATGTTCGCGAACGCGAGATTGTTCGGACGGCAGGGGAAGTCCTGAGGACGGAGCCCCGCCGAGACGGCCGCTCCCGGATCCGCCGCGATGCTCTGACAGGTCTGTCCTGCCGGAAGGCCCGCAGGCTGATTGATCAGCCGCTCCGGAGTCGGATCCATGTCCCCGGCGCGAGCCTCACGAGACACCAGGACGCTCAACGAGGCGGCGGCGAGAAAACCAAGCGTAGCGCGGCGGTTGCGCACGACGGCTGAGGCTACGTGCCCGATCGGACATGCGTCAAGGACGGTGTGGGGCACCGTAGCCACCCGGGCGAAGGCAAGCCTCGCGGGCAAGACAGCGCCCGCCGAAGACCGGGGCCGAGCACCTCGCCCGCGACCGCTCCTCCTGGTAAGTCGAGCAGCGCCGCTCCACGGACCGTTCTCGCCTCGGCGGGTGTCGGACCGCCTCCGGAGCGCATCAGCCGAACCATGTCGCGTACGCCGCCATCTCCACGTCTTCGTGCCGCGCCCCTCCAGTCCCAGGGCGCCCCGCCGTTCCACATCGTGCTCGTCGAGCCCGAGATCCCGCCCAACACGGGCAACGTCGCTCGCCTCGGTGCCGCCACGAGCTCCCCCCTCCATCTCGTGGGCCGACTCGGCTTTCGCATCGACGAGCAGAGCGTGAGACGCGCCGGTGTCGACTACTGGCACCTCGTCGACGTCCGCACGCACGTGGACTTCCCGCAGTTCGTCCATTCGTTCGAGAACGAGTCGCCGAACGGACGCTTGTTCCTGTTCAGCGCGCTCGCAAAGCGAAGCTACCTCGAGGCCGACTTCCGCCCCGGCGATGCGCTCGTATTCGGAAAGGAGAGCGTCGGCCTGTCGGACGAGCTGACATCCAAATACGAGGACCGCCTCGTGGGGATTCCGACGCTGGGCGCGGTGCGCTCGCTCAACCTTGCCAACGCCGTCGGCATCGCGCTCTTCGAAGCGCTTCGACGCTCGGGAGCGCTCGCGAATACTTTCATTGGCTGATGATAACGACGTCCAGATCCTGGACGCCTGTCGCGAAATGCGACCCAGACTCTCATCTGCTCAGCTTTCTCACCGCGAATCTCGATCGTTCGACGTCGAGAACGGCGCTGCTACGGAGGCCGGGTTGTATACTCGGCCGATCACCATGGCACGGCCTGTGGTCTCTAGCGTGGCATTGCAGTCACGCATTCTGGTTGTCGAAGATGATGCGGCAACACGCCACGGCGTCGCCGCGACCCTGCGTGCCCGTGGCCATGAGGTGCTCGAGGCCGGGACCTGCCGTGAGGCCCTCGCGCATTTCTCGTCCCCGCCCGACGCCGTGATCACGGACCTCCGGTTGCCGGACGGCGACGCGGTGAACCTGCTCCCGCAGCTGCGCGACCTCGATGCGACGATCCCGGTCTTCATCATCACCGGCTTCGCGACGATCGACATTGCCGTGCGCGCGGTGAAGCTCGGTGCGGAAGAGTTCTTCACCAAGCCAGTCGCAATGGAGACGCTCCTCGCGTGCGTCGACAACGCGGTTGCACGAAAACAGACGACGCGGACGGGACAGCACAAGCGTGCGACGCTCGAGGCGCGCTCGGACGTGATGCGACGACTCGAAGACGAGGTCGAACGCCTGCGCAACTCCGATTGCGCCGTCCTCATCCTCGGTGAGACCGGCACCGGCAAGAGCATGCTTGCCCGGCACATCCACGAGCTCGGCGCCCGCAGGAACGGTCCCTTCGTCGACGTGAACTGCGCCGGCCTGAGACACGACTTCATCGAGAGCGAGCTCTTCGGCCACATGCGCGGCGCGTTCACCGGAGCGCACACCCAGAAGCAGGGGCTCTTCGACGCGGCGAACGACGGCACGCTCTTCCTCGACGAGATCGGCGACATCGACCTGCAGGTGCAGCCGAAGATCCTCAAGGTGCTCGAGGAGAAGCGCTTTCGCCGCATGGGCGAAGTGCGCGAGCGAAACGCGGACGTCCGGCTCATCGCGGCCACGCACCACGACCTCCTCGCCAGCGTGGAGCGAAAGACGTTTCGTGCGGACCTCTTCTACCGCATCAGCACCGTGACCCTCCGCGTCCCGTCCCTACGCGAGCGCGCGGCCGACCTTCCTCAGCTCGTGAAGGAGCTCCTCGCGCAGGAAGGGACCTCCGACGTGGAGCTCACACGCGGGGCCTGGGATAGACTGTCCGCCTACGCCTGGCCTGGGAACATCCGCGAGCTGAAGAACGTGGTTCATCGGGCGCTGATCCTCCGCAGCGGCGCCGTCATCACGGCGGAAGACGTTCATTTCGACAGCGAGAGCCGGAACGCCATTCCCGTCGCCATTCCGGCGGAGAGAACTTCTTCGCAGACGCTCGAGGAAGTCGAACGCGAGCACATCGTGCGCGCTCTCGCCGCCGAGAGCGGGCGCGTCAGGGAGGCAGCCCGTCGGCTGGGCATCCCGCGCAGCACGCTCTACCAGAAGATCAAGAACTTCGGGATTCCGCTCAACACCCGACTGCGGGGACTGAGCGAGCCTGGCGACGAGAGCAACTGAGCTGCCCCGGACCGGGCTGCCGCTTGGTCGAGCCCACGCGCGACGGGCCCTCAGCCAGTCGGCAGGAACACCGCGAAGGTCGTCGGAGCGCCGCGCGACGAGCTCACGCTGAAGTGCCCTCCGTTCTCGCTCACGAGCTGCTGCGCGATCGACAGGCCGAGCCCGGTGCCCGATGGCTTGGTGGTGAAGAACGGATCGAAGATCCGTCCCAGGATCGCCGCGGGGATCCCGAGCCCGTCATCATGGACCTCGAAGCGCACGAGGGGTACCGCCGACTGCGCGCCCTCCGCCTTCGAGTCCTCTGCGCGGAGCACGCGAACGAGCACCCGCTGAGCCGAGCCGACGGAGTCGAGCGCGTTGTTGAGGAGGATCACGAGCACCTGAACGCTCTGTCCCTCGTCGACGAAGACATCAGGGAGGTCTGGCTCCACCTCGAGCCGGATCTCGCCGTCCCCCTCTTTGATGCGGGGCCCGACCTCGCCGAGCGCCGCCGCGACGATCGCCCAGGGACGATGGTGGCCCCGCCTCGGTACCGCCGGTCGCCCGAACTGGAGCGATGTGCGCACGAGCCGCTCGATCCGCTCGAGGACCTGGAGCATCCGACTGACGTGAGGGAGCTGGATGTTCGCGTCCGCGAGGTCCTCGGCGAGCGACTCCGCGAGAGAGCGGAGTGACGCGACCGGATTCCGAACCTCGTGGGCGAAGCCGGCGACCATCGTGCCCATCGCGGCCAGGCGCTCGAAGCGCTCGAGCTCGTCAGCGCGACTCTTCTCCTCGCTCACGTCACGGAAGACGAAGAAGTAGTCGGCAGCACCGCAGAATCCCTCGGTGCGGTGGATGGAGAGCTCGAGATCGAGCTCTCCATCCTGCGTGGGCAGGGTGTACGCGAGCTTCGACGTGGACGAGACGAAGTCGTGGGGCGCGCTGTGGAGGCCGAGGAGCTCGCGAACGTCTCCTCCGCTCACCCACTTCACCCCGAGCAGCGTTCGAGCGGTGCGGTTGATGAACGTCACGGTACCGGACGGCTCGGTCGTGACGATCCCGAGCTCGATCCCGTCGAGAACCGCGCGATGAAACGTTTCGCGCTCGATGAGCCTCTGCGCGAGCACCTGCTTCGAGTCCGCCGCGGCGAGACCGTCGCTCGACCGGTCTCCGAGAGAAGACCGCCGCTCGAGCACATGACCGCGCCGGATCAATTGCTCGCTCATTCCGCCTCCGACAGGGCATCGGTGACCGCCTTGCGGAGCAAGGCGACACCTCCGCGTGGCGCGCGCGTCACCGAGCTGCCTCGAGTCCCCCCGCGACGCGCTTCACCCAGTCGAGCAGGAGCTCGGGACTCGCCTCCCCGCACGCCACACCGACGACGACGAGCTCGGGGCGCCGAGAGACCCGCGCGTACGCGTGAATCCAGCTCGACGAGACGAGCGCGCCCGCGGTGTCCGCCTCCGCCCCGCCCGACGGCGCTGCGCAGAGCTGCGCCACACGAGTCGCGGCGTCGCTCGCCTCCTCGCGCTCCGCATCCCCGACGGCAGACGCACCGAGCACGAATCCGGCACGAACATCGGCGCACGCGATCGCGACGGCGCCTGGCCCATTCCGCAGCGCTTCATCCATCACGCCGTCGAGATCCATCCGAGCCACCTCGCTCTTCTTCACCGCTCTCGCAAGGCTCGTTCCACCACGAGAAGGCACTCGATGCGTTCCGGGCGACGCCGATCGTCGGAGATCGTCGGAGGACGAGGGGCACTCGAGCCGACGTCATCCAGGTTCTGGACGGCCGGTGCAGACTTCGGACGGCCCGACGGGCCGAGGGGCGGCGCCAGCCGCGCGTCTTCGCGAAAGAAAGCGCCATGGCATGCACGCTGCAAAGTCGGACCGTCGATGACGACGACGGGGCCTCGCAAGATTGTCCTCGTCGACGATGAGGAGGTCCTCGCTTGGTCTCTCTCCAATCGTCTCGCTCGAGCGCGCCCGTCGTGGGAGGTCCACACCGCCAACACCGGCGAAGCAGCGCTCGCGCGGATTCAGAGCGGTCCCGTCGATCTCCTGGTGGCAGACGTGCGGATGCCGGGGATGAGCGGGATCGATCTGATCGTCGCCGCTCGCGCCGAACATCCTCGCCTGCCCGTCGTCATCATGACCGCGTTCCAGACGCCCGACATCCAGCGCATCGTCGGAACGCCGTACACGGGCTTTCTCGAGAAGCCATTCGAGTTCGAGCGCCTCCTGGAGCTCGTCGAAGAGGCGCTCACGCCCCAGCCTGTCGGCTTCTCCGGCGCGATCTCGGTGTCGACGCTGCCCGACATCGTCCAGCTCTACGTGCTCTCGAGCGCCACCGGCATGTTGGTGGTGAATCATCGGACCGGCGAGGGCCGACTCTGGTTCGACCGCGGCGCGGTCCTTCACGCCGTCACGGCGACCGCGCGCGGCAACGCCGCGTTCTACGAGATCATGATGTGGAGCGGCGGCGAGTTCCGGATGCGCGTCGGAGCGAACGCCCCGGAACGCACGATCGAGTCCGACTGGCAGGAGCTCCTGATCGAGAGCTGCCGCCGGCTCGACGAGAAGCAACGTCGCGAGGAGCTGGGCGCAGCTTTCCCGGACGAACAACCCACGACCACGCGTGGCTGGTCACAGGCCCCGCCCGCGCCCGACAGCGACGTCGACACGTTCTTCGATCAGTTCACGGTCGAAGGCACGTCTCCCGAGACGGCACCGGCGACACGAAAATCGACAACGACAACGACAACGACAACGACAACGACAACGACAACGACGGAGGTCACCATGAACATCAAGGACAGTCTCACCAAGCTCAACCAGCTCGATGGCTTCATTGGAGCCGCCCTCGTGGACTCGGACAGCGGAATGCTCCTCGGCGCCGAAGGAGGCGGCTCGGTCATCAACCTCGAGGTCGCTGCAGCCGGCAACACCGAGGTCGTCCGCGCCAAGCGCAAGGCGATGAACAACCTCTCGCTGAAGGACGGGATCGAGGACATGCTCATCACGCTCGGCAAGCAGTACCATCTGATTCGTCCGCTCCGCTCGCGCCCGGCGATCTTCTTCTACGTCGCGGTCGATCGCTCGCGCGCCAACCTCGCGATGGCGCGCATCGCCCTCGCGGACGTGGAGAAAGAGCTCACCATCTGAACCGGCCCACGCGACCTCCGCTGCGGGTGGTTGGGGCGCAGCCCCAAGTTCATCGAGTCCGGCGCACGCTGCTCGTGCGTGCGCCGGCCGTTGGCGCCCGGGCTCGCCGGGCAGTGAAAGGGCCCCGCCATGATAGGTCGCAAGTCTCTCTTCGCGCTCGCGAAGGCGCTGGAAGGGCTCCCGGTCCTCGGGACCCTGGAGGGAACTCCGGCGGCACGCGCGGGCGTCCGCTACGGAGACATCCTCATCTCCGTGAACGGAAGGCGAACCCGGACCATGGAGGACTACGTCGAGGCGAAGAGCCTTCGCGAAGACGGGATGGAGATCGTCGTCTTCCGCGCCGGGGCCGAGCGCGTCGCGGAGCTCGTCTACGACGAGACCGCGCGATCGGCACACGACACCGCCGCGATCCTCGCCGAGCTCGTCACGCTCCGCATCGCGGGTGCCGGGCTCGAGGAGGACGAGGAAGACGATCCCTCTCCCGCGTCCTGATCGGTCTCAGGGCTCGTCGAGCCCGGAGAGGGCTCGGAGCGCCTTCGCCATGTCTCGGCACACGGTGATGGCGTGCGTGAGGGACGTGTTCACGTCCGCTCGCGGAAAGTCAGGCCCGAGCTCCCCTTCCTCGGAGCTCGAGATCACCATCTCCACGAACTCGACGTTCGTCTGGAGCCCTGCAAGGCGGTTGCGGAGCTTGTGGAGCGTTCGGGCGCCGTGCCGGATCGGGTGCGCGGCCTGGAGGAGGAGCTCGAACAGCCGCTTCAGGCGTTCACGCGTCGCCGAGTCGAGCGCTGCGTTCCGCGGTACGAACAACGTCGACGCGGTGTCCTCGACCGAGCTTCCGATGAGGAGCGCCTCCTCGTCGTCACCCACCGAGTGATGTCCCTGGCGGAGCGAGCAGCTCGCGCCGAGGTGCGCCGAGAGCGCGGCGCACATCCGGTCGCGAGCATCGCTCGGCGTGATCTCGCAGAGCGATGCCGCGACGAGCGCGCGCTCCATGTCGATCCACGTCTGCTCGGGGAAGCTCACTCGTAGGCCGCGATCCCGGTGACGTCCTGCCCGAGGATGAGCGTGTGGATGTCGTGCGTGCCCTCGTAGGTGGAAACCGTCTCGAGATTGCAGAGGTGGCGCATGATCGGGTACTCGAGCGTGATCCCGTTGCCGCCGAGAATGTCGCGGCACACGCGCGAGACCTCGAGCGCCATCCGCACGTTGTTCCGCTTGATCATGCTCACGTGCTGCGGGCGGAGCGTCTTCTCCTCCTTGTGGCGTGAGACCTCGAGCGCCATGAGCTGCGCTGCGGTGATCTGCGTGAGCATCTCGGCGAACTTCGCCTGCACGAGCTGGTGCGACGCGATCGGCTTACCTGCAAACTGCACGCGATTCTTCGCGTAGTCGAGCGCGCTCTCGAAGCACGCATTCGCCGCGCCGATGACGCCCCAAGCGATTCCGTAGCGCGCCTGCGTGAGGCACGAGAGCGGCCCCCGCATTCCCTTCACGCCCGGGAGGATCGCGTCCTTGGGGATGCGGACGTCCTCGAGGATGAGCTCGCTCGTGACGCTCGCGCGGAGGCTCGCCTTCTTGTGGATGAGACGCGCCTCGAAGCCCTTCGTGTCGGTCGGGACGAGGAAGCCGTGGACCTCGCCGCTCTGCCCGCCGACCTTCGCCCAGACGAGGGCGACCTGCGAGAGGTTGCCGTTCGTGATCCAGCGCTTGGTCCCGTTGAGGACCCACGCATCTCCGTCGTCGATCGCGGTGGTGCGCATCGCGGCCGGGTTCGAGCCGGCGTCGGGCTCGGTGAGGCCGAAGCAGCCGATGATCTCGCCCCGCGCCATCTTCGGCAGGTAGTGCTCCTTCTGCTCCTCCGAGCCGTAGGCGTGGATCGGGTACATGACGAGGCTACCCTGCACGCTCGCGAAGCTGCGAATGCCCGAGTCACCACGCTCGAGCTCCTGCATGGCGAGGCCGTACCCCACCTGCGAGAGACCGGCGCAGCCGTAGCCCTGGAGGTTGCAGCCGAGGAGCCCCATCTTCGCGATCTCGGGGATGAGATCCATCGGGAAGGTGCCGGCCTCGAAATGATCGGCGATGACCGGCAGCACGCGAGCATCCACGAACGCGCGGACGGAGCTCTGGATGGCGCGCTCTTCGGCGGTGAGATGACGGGAGATGTCGAAGAAGTCGGGCATGTCGAGCGGACGTAGCACGGGCGCGACAGCGGACGCCAGCACGTGACCGAGACCGGCTGCCGCCGCCCGAATTTGGGGCTGCGCCCCAACCACCCGCAGCGGTGCCCCAACCACCCGCAGCGGTGCCCCACCCCACCGCACCGGTGTCCCCCGCAGCGTGAAGCGCGAAGCAGCGCCGCGGCCGAGCTCATGCGCCGCGGGCGATGCGACAACGCGGCGGAGGAACACGAGAAAGCACGGGCGGGTCGCTTGCGCCGCTACCTCTGCCGAGCGTAGAACCGCCTGCGGGGGGCCGGAGCTGGGCCCAGGTCAGGGGGAGGCTCGGATGGCTGGAAAGGTCGTGCGTTTGCCCGTGGTCGACGGCCTCGGACAGACGCTGCGTAAAGACAACTGGTGGGCCGGTCCGCTGGTCACGTTCGTCGTGCTCACCGGCTTCGTCGTGTACGCGACGTTCCGCGCGTTCGAAGGAACGCACTACACGTGGGGGCCGTACCTCTCGCCGCTCGCGTCCCCGTACTTCGAGACGCAGGACCTCGGCATCCCGCTGCTCACGCCGGCGATCCTGATCCTGCCCTTCCCCGGCCTCTTCCGCTTCACCTGCTACTACTACCGCAAGGCGTATTACCGCTCGTTCGCGATGACGCCGCCCGCGTGCGCCGTCGGCGCGCGCAACCCGGGCCACTACAACGGTGAGCGGAAGCTCCTCGTCTTCCAGAACCTCCATCGCTACGCGCTCTACTTCGCGCTCTTGTTCCTCGTCTTCCTCTGGCACGACTTCATCAAGTCGCTGAGCTGGGACGGAAAGCTCGGGTTCGGGGTGGGCTCGTTCGTGCTCTTCCTGAACTGCGCCTTCCTCACGCTCTACACGACGTCGTGCCACTCGTTCCGGCACCTCGTCGGCGGGAGCGTCGACAGCTACTCGACCGCGCCGTTCGGGAAGCTCCGTCACAAGCTCTGGGCGTGGGTCTCGCGGCTCAACATCGACCACATGACGTTCGCGTGGATCAGCCTCTTCGGCGTCGTCCTCTGCGATCTCTACATCCGCTCGGTCGCGACCGGCGCGGTCCAGGACGTCCGGCTCCTCTGAGCCTTCGATCCTGATCTCGATTCACGGCTCGTGAGGAGTGGGAGGGAAGGACATGACCGAGACGAAATACGAGACACACCACCACGACGTGCTGGTGATCGGAGCGGGCGGCGCGGGGCTTCGCGCGGCGATCGAGGCGAGCGCGATGGGGCTGTCCGTCGGTCTCATCTGCAAGTCGCTCCTCGGCAAGGCGCACACGGTGATGGCCGAAGGCGGCGTCGCGGCCGCCCTCGGCAACGTGGAGCCGAAGGACAACTGGAAGGTCCACTTCCGCGACACGATGAAGGGCGGGCGCTATCTGAACCAGTGGCGCATGGCGCAGCTCCACGCGATGGAAGCGCCCGACCGCGTCAACGAGCTCGAGGAGTGGGGCGCCCTCTTCGACCGCACGAAGGACGGTCGCATCCTCCAGCGCAACTTCGGCGGTCACAAGTACCCGCGTCTCGCCCACGTCGGCGACCGCACCGGTCTCGAGATGATCCGCACGCTCCAGCAGCACGGCATCCACACCGGCATGCACGTGTACATGGAGTGCACCGTCACGCGCCTGCTCGGCGACAGCGGGCGCGTCACCGGCGCCTTCGGCTACTGGCGCGAGAACGGCAAGTTCGTCGTGTTCGAGGCGAAGGCCGTGGTGCTCGCCACCGGCGGCATCGGCCGCGCGTTCAAGATCAACTCCAACTCGTGGGAGTGCACCGGCGACGGCCAGGGGCTCGCCTATCTCCTCGGCGCCGAGATCATGGACCAGGAGTTCATGCAGTTCCATCCCACCGGGATGGTGTGGCCGCCGAGCGTGCGCGGCACCTTGATCACGGAGGGGGTCCGCGGCGAAGGCGGCACGCTGCGGAACAAGGACGGCAAGCGGATCATGTTCGACTACATCCATCCGCTCTACGCGAACGAGACGGCGGACACGGAGGAAGAGGCCGATCGCTGGCTGAAAGAGTCGACGAGCGGGATCACGTCGAAGGCGCGCCGCACGCCCGATCTCCTCCCGCGCGACATCGTCGCGCGCGCGATCCACACCGAGGTGAAGGAGGGCCGCGGCTCACCGCACGGCGGCGTGTTCCTCGACATCCACTCGCGGCGTACGGCGGAGGACATCAAGAAGAAGCTCCCCGCGATGTACCACCAGTTCAAGGAGCTCGGCGACGTCGACATCACGAAGGAGCCGATGGAGGTCGGCCCGACGGCGCACTACACGATGGGCGGCATCAGGGTCGATCCGGACACGCAAGAGACCTGCGTGAAGGGGCTCTTCGCGGCCGGCGAATGCGCAGCCGGGATGCACGGCTCCAATCGTCTCGGAGGCAACTCGCTCTCCGACCTCCTCGTGTTCGGACGCATCGCAGGTCTCCACGCCGGCAAGCTCGCGAAGGCGACGAGCGCGAAGGGCGTCGATCCGGCGCAGATCGAGGAGTACGCACGGGAGGCCCTCGAGCCGTTCAACCGCGAGGAAGGCGTCAACCCCTTCGCGGTCCACGAGGACCTCATGAACGTGATGCAGAAGTATTGCGGCATCATGCGAAACGAGAAGGACCTCCAGACCTGCCTCAAGGAGCTCGGTCGCCTGAAGGAGGCCGCTGCCCGCACGAAGATCGCGGGCGGCAACCGGCACTACAACACCGGCTGGCACGAGGTGATCGACCTCCGGAACATGCTCATCGTCTCCGAGGCGATGGCGCGCTCGGCGCTCGCCCGCAAGGAGAGCCGCGGTGGACACGCGCGCGACGACTTCCCGGAGATGGACGCGGCGTTCGGCAAGACCAACCACGTCTGTCGCGCGGGAAGGAACGGCATGGAGCTCGAGTCGGTGCCGCTCCCGGAGGTGCCCGACGAGATCAAGAAGGTGCTGGAGGAGGACAAGTAGCCATGGCGGCCGTACCCAGCACGAACGGTGGGAAGTACACGCTTAAGGTCTGGCGCGCCGACGCGAAGGTCCCGGGCAGCGGCGGGTTCGTCGAGTACGAGGTCGAGACCTATCCCGGCATGGTCGTCCTCGACGCGATCCACGACATCCAGGCGAAGCAGGAGCCCGACCTCGCGGTTCGCTGGAACTGCAAGGCAGGCCGCTGCGGCTCGTGCAGCGCCGAGATCAACGGCAAGCCGAAGCTGCTCTGCATGACGCGGATGAGCAACTTCGATCCCGCCGCGCCGATCGTCGTGACTCCGATGAAGACCTGGCCGCTCATCAAGGATCTCGTCACCGACGTCAGCCACAACTACCGGGTGGCGAAGAAGATCCCGCCGTTCAAGCCACGGCCGCGCGACGCCGACGGCCACTGGCGCATGCAACAAGAGGACATCGACCGCATCCAGGAGTTCCGGAAGTGCATCGAGTGCTTCCTCTGCCAGGACGTGTGTCACGTGCTCCGCGACCACCACAAGACCGAGGAGTTCGCCGGACCACGCTTTTTGATCCACCTCGCGACGCTCGACATGCATCCGCTGGACACGGTCGACCGGCGTCCGATGATCAAGGAGGAGTTCGGCGTCGGCTACTGCAACATCACGCGGTGCTGCACCGAGGTCTGCCCCGAGCACATCGTGATCACGGACAACGGGATCATCCCGCTCAAGGAGCGCGTCGCGGACGACTTCTTCGATCCGCTCCGCTGGGCGCTCCGGAAGATCTTCCCGCCGAAACACAAGAAGCATCTGCCCGTGCTCCGGAACGACCAGCTCCCAAGCGCGAAGGCACGCGACGCGGAGACGAACACCGCGAAGAACGAGTCCACGCGCGGCGCCGCGGAGTGATCGCCGAGCGGGGGACGCGACTCGAGTATCTCCGTCGAGATCGTTCAGCCGAGGGCGAGCCCTCGACCATTCTCGATTGCTTGCCCGCGGGCCGAGTATTTCCGCCAGGTTCCGAGCCACGCAAAGGCGCGACGACGCTACCGAGCTATCCGGAAGAGGATCAACGAAGCGCCGCGAAAGGAGCTCGCGGCCTCGCGCCCGAAGACGAGACGACGAGAGCGAGCCGTTCGCGCTCTAGGCTCGCGGCCGACAGCTGCTAGGCTCTGCCTTCGTGGCGCGCGTCCTCCGCAGCATCCTCGCGTGGGCCCTGGTCGGCCCGAGCTTCGCGTTCGGCTACATCGCATGCGGCCTCGACACGACGGGCGGCGAGCCCGAGGCGACGATCGACGCGTCGGTGCGCGAGGCAGCAAACCTCCCGCCGTCCGGGGGTGACAGCGAGACGCCCGTCGTCGACAGCGGGCCCGATCCGGATGCGACCACGCCCGAGACGTGCCCGTGGCCTTCGCTCGAGCGCGATGCGCCATGGCCGATGATCGGCGGCTGCGTCGGCCATCCGGGACGCACGGTCCATCGCGGTCCGAAGTCGAAGCCCAAGATCGTCTGGACGGTGACGGTCACGACTCGCGAGACGCAGCCGGTCGTCGGCGCCGACGGCACCGTGTACGTCCCGGCGGACGTGAACGGGGTCCTCGCGTTCGCCCCCGACGGGGGCTCGAGGCCGATCGGCGATGCGGGCACGGGCGCGAGCAACAGCGTGACGAACGTGCCCTCGATCGGCGCCGATGGCACGCTCTACTTCGGCGCCGGTCACGACGTCGTCGCGCTGAAGAAGGACGGAACGTCCTGGCGGTTCGCGACGAAAGACGAGATCGACACGTCGACGCTGATCGACGAAGACGGCACCGTCTACTCCGGCTCCTCCGACAACGCGATCCATGCGCTCTTCCCCGACGGCGGGAAGCGATGGGAGCGCGATCTCGGCGACGACGTCGCCGCCGCGCCGGCGATCGGCCCGACGCGCGAGATCTACGTCGGCACGACGAAGAAGCTCTTCGCGCTCCAGCGGGACGGTGGGCTGAGCTGGAGCTTCGACCCGACGGGCGACATCCAGTCGTCGCCCGTCGTCGCCGACGACGGGACGATCTACATCGGAACGCTCGGAAGCCGGCTGCACGCGGTGACCCCCGACGGAGGAGCGAAGTGGTCCTTCGTGACGAAGGGCAACTTCGGGTGGCAGCAGCTTCCGGCGCTCGGCAGGGACGGAACGATCTTCTCGCCGACGGGCTCGTATCTGGCGGCGATCAATCCTGCCGACGGCGGGACGAAGTGGGAGGTGAACGTCACCGTTCCGCTTCGCACGTCGGTCGTCATCGACGGCGACGGTCGCCTCTACGTCGGCGGCGACCGGATGATGTACGCGTTCGATCCGGTCGACGGTACGAAGCTCTGGGAGCTCGACCTCGGAGAGAACCCCTTCGGCTTCGCGATCGGGCGTGACGGAACCCTCTTCGTCGCGTGCGACAACAACAAGCTGCTCGCGCTTCAGGAGTGAGGGCACGCGAGCAGCTCGCACTCCAGCAGTGAGGGAGCGCAGTCTCAGCGCTGCTTCAGCTCGACGCTCCCGCGAAGGAGCACGGACGCGGCCAGGTCCTCGCCTCGGATGATCACGTCGAGGGGCTTCACGGCGTCGACCTTCGCGCTCACGTCGACGGACGGATCCGACATGCTCGACGCGATCGAGGGGATGAGATCCTGCAGCGTCTCGGGCGGGACCGGCGGCGGAAAGCGCACCTGACCGAGAGAGCGCACGAGCGTATCGGGGGCGAGCGAAGCGCCGAGAGCGCGCTCGCGTTCGCCGTTCGCGAAGCCCGGAGCGACGAGCCGCAGCGCGCGGCCATCCTCCGTCCAGCCGAGGGTCGACCGCACCCCGAGGTCACCGCACGCCTCTCCGCGGAGCCCGAGATCGAGCGACATGAGCGAGCCCGCCGCGACGGCCGCGGCGCGAGCGATCCGCGCTTGCGCGCCACCGGCGTCGAACGGCGCCGCGCCTTCGAGGCCCGTTGCCGCCGCCGCGAGCGGCGATACGAGCGCGAGGACGAGGTCGTCCGCAGCCGGAAGCGCGGGATCCTGCGTGAGCGGAGGGAGCGAACGCGGGGCGGGAGCCTCACCGCAACGCGTCCGGATCTCCGGATGAGCGACGAGGCCGAAGCGGACGCGGAGCGACCTCGGGGTGGTCCCCGTAACCGGTCCCTGGACGATGCCGCGCGGGTTCGTGACGACACATCCTCCGAGCGGAAGGCTCCGAGGCTTGCCGAGCTCGGCCCAGAGGCGCTCGGCCTGCGGGCGGAGAGGAGGAAGCTTGCCGTCGATCTCCTGTTCGACCCGACGGAGCGACGGAGCGAGCTGCGCCTGGATCGTCGGGGTCACGTCGATCTTCACCATGCCGCCGAGCGCGCGCACCTCGCAGCCTCGCGTGAATGCGAAGGACACGCGCGAGGGAGCGAAGCGGTACTCCGGCGTGAGACGGAGCGGCACCGTCGCCGTCGCGCGCCCCTGCGGCTCGCACGACGCGTAGCAGCTGCTCCCTCGACACGCCTCGGCGCGGGCGCGCACGTCCGTGCGAACGACGAGCGAGTCGCCCTCGATCGCGACGGTGAACGGTCCGCGATCGACGGTGTATCTCAGGTGCCCGGCGATCCCGATGCCCTTGTTCCGCTCCTCGGCGAGCCGGGGCGCCACCTTGCCCTCGAGCTCCTTCGCGAGCGATGCAAGCTCGAGCTCGACGTGTGCGACCAGCCGCGATGAGACGCGACGAGAGGTCGGCGAAGCGGCGACCGCGGTGGAAGCGGGAGGCTCGATCGACGCCGGCGGCCGCGCGCCGAGCTGGACGCGGCACGTGTCCGCAAGCGGCGTCGGAGGAGCGGAAGGAGGTGCATCAGGACCGCCGCACGCGCAGAGGAGCATGAACAGAGCTGCGCCCGTGGTGGCGTGTCGCGGTAAGAGCGTCATCGAGTGTGGATGTCCCGCAAGCGTGTGCGCTTCGAAGGGCGCATGATACGCCATGAAGATGGGGTGGGAACTCAAGCAACTGCGCGAGCGCAGCCTGACGGCAGCAGTCGACCTCGCAAAACACTATCGCGCTCTCAATCAACCCGAGGACGCGGAGAGCATCTGCCGAGACATCCTCGACGTCGCTCCCGAGAACGAAGAGGCGTGGCGCACGCTCGGTCTCGCGCTCACCGATCAGTTTCCGGTGGCGTGGATGACGTTGTTCGACGACGCCTGCGCCGCGTTCGCGAAGCTCAGCTCGGACTACGAGCGGATGTACTATACAGCCATCTCCTGGGAACGCTACGCAAAGGCGCAGCTCGTCGCCGGTCGGGCCCGCAACGCGATCCACGCCTTCGAGGAGGCGATCGCCCGGTTCGAGCAGGCCGACGAGCTCGGGCCGCCGGACGATCCGGCATCGATCCTCCACTACAACCGGTGCGTCCGTGCGCTCACGACGGATCCGGAGCTCGCCCGCCTGACCGAGGTTTCCTACGAGCTCGACTACGAGTTCGGGGACTGACGCGCGGGCTCAGCGCAGGATCTTCACCGTGGGCGTCGCGCCCGTGAACTCGGCGCGAACGGTCACCCGATCGCCGCTCTTCACGCTGAAGCGCTCGCCGCGGCTCTCGCCGGTGGGCTCGAACGTGAAGCGCACCTCGTGCGGTCCCTCCGCGAGCGTCACGCGAACAGGGCACGGACCGCGAGAGGCTCCGTCGATCGAGACCCGCGTGCCCGGCTCGCCGAGGAACGTCACCGAAGCCTTGCCCGCGGCGACGGGGGCAGCGCTCGGCGGCGTGGGCGAGGTCGATGACGGGGCCGTCCGGACCGGGCTGGGCGCCGAGACGACGGCCTCCGGCGGAGCGAGCTCGGAGGACGTCGTCGCCGGCACGCTGGGCGGCTCAGTGACCGCGGGACTCGTCGTCGCGGTCATCGCTATCGGCCGCGGTGGATCGACCGCCGGAGCACCGCCCGCGCGCCATGCGGCGACCCCGCCGATCGCGACGAGAGCCAGGAGACCGGCGGCGGCGAACGCGCGACTGCTTCTCGCGCTCGTCGGAAGCGCCGAGACGCGCTCGAACGCACGCACGGGAGTCTCGAGCGGCCGCGTCGCGATCGTCTCGACCTTCTCGGCCGCAGGGCTGTCCGGGCGTGAGAACCTGCTTCGGCGCACCGTCGGGATCTCCGACTGCTTCGGCGACGCGCGGGTTGGTTCGTCCGCCGGCGAAGGCTCGTTCGCTCGCGCAGCGGCGATGTCGGCGTGGATCTTCTCGAGCTCGTCGACGTCCACCATGAGCGGCGTCCGGATCCCCATAGCGGGGTCGTCAGGACGGCCGCGAACGGGTTGCGCGGCCGGGAGCTCCGGCGTGCTCTCTTCGAGCCGCCGCGTGCTCGGGACTTCGCTCCCGTCGTCGGCGAAGGCGGGCCCGGGCGGGCTCGACCACCTCAGCGCCTCGTCGCGCGCGGCGAACGTCTTCGTCCCGAGATCGCCATGGCTCGCGGCCGACGCTCGCGGAGCCGTGGTGCGTGACGGGGGCGCCGGCGCAGAGGCGAGCTCGCGGAGATCACGGACACGATCGCCGAGCCCACGCGCGATGTCGGCGACGTCGACGCCCTGGATGAACGAGCGCAAGGCCCTCGCGAGATCGCTCGCCTCCTGCTGGCGCTCGCGCGCATCCACGTGCATCGCGCGCGCGATCGCGGCGTCGAGCGGAAGGAGCCTCGGATCGAAATCGCTCGGCTTCGGGTGCGGCTCGCGCACGGCGATGGCGCACTCCTCCGGCGTTGCTCGGCGGAACGGCGCCGATCCGGTCCATGCCTCCATCAGCAGGACCGCGACCGCGAAGATGTCGGTCGGCGGTCCGAGCTCGCCGCCGTCGACCTGCTCCGGCGCCATGTGACCGGGCGAGCCGAGGATCTCGTGACCCGCGACGAGCGCCGGCGCGGCGATGCCGAAGTCGATAAGCTTGATCTGTCCCTCCTCGTCGATCATCACGTTCCTCGGCGTGATGTCGCGGTGGACGACCTTCATGCGGCGATGCGCGTAGTCGAGCGCTCGACAGACCTCGACGCCCAGGTATGCGCCCTCCTCGGGTGTGAGGACGCGCCGCGAGCCGTCGTCTTCGCGCTCGCGAAGCAGCTCTGCGACGCTGACCCCCTCCACCAGCTCCATCGCGAGGAAGTACGTGCCCTGCTCGACGCCGAGCTCGTAGACCGGGACGATGTTCGGGTGACTGAGCGCGACCGTTGTCTTCGCCTCCTCGACGAAGCGCCGGACGAACTGCTGATCGAAAGCGAGCTCGTCACGGATCTGCTTCACGACCAGCTTCTTCTCGAAGCCGCCGGCCCCCCGCAGCGTCGCGAGGACGACGCGAGCCATCCCACCGCGCGCGAGCTCGCGCTCGAGGACGTACTTGCCGAAGACCTGCGGGTACACGATCGGAGAGGCGCGCCCAGGTTCGATGGGCCGGGAGGCCCAGGTCGAGACGCGCACCCGAATATTACCAGGAACGAAAACCGTCGCGGCAGTCGAGTCTGGCTCGACACTTGCGAGGGTCGCGCGTTGGGCCCCGAATCGCGTACAATGTACGCTCGAACGATGCGGGTGCCGACGGCCCACCGGGGAAGAGCGACCGCTCTCGCGTTCGCGCTCGGCGTGCTCGCGCTCGGATCGAGCTGCTCGCGCGATCCGGAGATCGAGGAGCGGCCGATCGTCGTCTACTCGCCGCGCCAGTGCCCCGTCGCACAGAGCGAGGCCTACTCGTTCATGTACGGCGCGGGCGACTTCGAGCCGTCGATCGAAAGGCCGCCGACCGCGGGGATGTTCCTCCGCGAGGTCGGGCGAACGATGGTGGGTCTCCCGAAGGAGACGCGCGCCGTGGTCGTCGACATCTCGCAGCGCGAGCTCGACTGGCGAGGCCTCAGCGACATCCCGAGCACGGGGCCCATCAACGTCCTCGTGTGGCGCGGCGGAGAATCCTGCCGCCTGACCCGCGACGTGGAGCGACGCACCGACATGGCGCTTGGCGTCGTCGGCCGTCACTTCATCGTCGCCGGAGGACGCTCGCTCGCCGGGGCGCAGGTCCCTCACACGTACGTCGGCGATCTCTCCACGGGCGCGATCGAGCGGCTCGAGTTCGGCCTCAACACCCGCCGGTCGAACCCGTCGATCACGTCGTTCCGCGCTCCGGGCGATCCTGAGAGCGCATCCGCTGCACTCGTCGCCGGTGGCCACGACCCCGACTCGGGGATCGGCGACGTCCCGCATCGCGCGATCGCCACCGCGGAGATCTACGTCCCGAAGCTCGGCGCACCGAGCGACGTCGGCGACTTCGAACAGCGGCGCATCGATCTTTCGGAGCCGCGCACACGGCACGGCGCCGTCGTGCTCTCGACCGGCGAGACGCTCCTCGTCGGCGGGCGCGGTCCTGCGGGTCCGCTTCGCACGATGGAGATCGTCGATCCGGTGACACGGCGCGCGCGCACCGCGGGCGTCGCCCTCCTGAACATCGCACGAGAGAACCCGACCGTGCTCCGCCTCTCGAGCGGGGAGATCCTCGTCGCTGGGGGGCTCGACGCGAGCAAGAACGAGGTGCCCACGCTGGAGTGGTTCTCGCCCGACGCGAGCCGCGCGACGAAGCGCTCGGTCGATCTCGTCACGGGCCAGGAGCGTGCGTTCATCGCGCTCGAGGCGGGCGGCGCGCTCGCCGTCATCCGCCCGCAGAGCACCGTCTCCGACTTCAAGACCGTGTGGGTCATCTCCGCCGACGGCACGCTCGAGCCCGCGCTGCCGATCGATCCCGCGGAGCTCGACGCCGTCCGCCTCTTCACAGGAGCCGAGGGCGCACCCGCGCTCTGGACCGGCCGGCGCTGGATGCGCTGGTCGCCGTGGTTCGGCGGCTTCGAGCCGATGGCCAATGCTCCCGATCCGAAGAAGGACTCCGCTCCGGGTCCGCACCTCGACGTCATCGCGAACGGCGATTCCGGCCTCGCCCTCTGGCTCGACGATCGCGGCGACGCCGGCCTCAACGTCACCGGCTTTCGCTTCGCGACCCGCACGCGCTACGGCGCAGTCCCGAAACCGCTGCTCGTCAACGGCACCGACCAGCTCGCGCCCGATCGACTCGCCGGAACCCCCGGCAGCTCGATCCACTTCGATCCTCCGCGCGGGCTCGTGCTCGGCACGGGCGCGAGCGCGTTCCTCACCGACGTCACGTTCGCGGACTTCGAGCTCGCGGTCGACATCACCGCGGCAGCGCCCTCGATCGTCCTCCGTCCAGAGCGCGGCGCGGAGCTCGAGGTCGGCGGCGTCGCATGCGCGTTCGGGCAGGCGGCGAAGCAGAGCCTCGACATCAAGCGCCGCGGCCGGCGCGTGACGGTGAGCGTCGACGGAGCTCCCGATCGCGCGTGTCCCGTCGAGCTCGAGCCGAACGTGCGCGTCTCGCTCGGCCTGCGCGGCGCTCAGGGCGTCGGCGTCAGCGCCGCACGAAACCTCCGCGTGACGCGTCGCTGATCCCGCGCTCGTTTGCCCGCTCCCCCGGGTGGTGAAGACCTGCCCGGGTGGTGAAGAAGGGCGGGGAAATGGCGATCCAGCCTCGCCCCCGAGCCCCCGAAAAAGCCCACGCTTTCGAGGCCCATCCCCTTGGCACTCTGAGTGCAATTTTGCGTCCCGAGTAGAACCATGAGCCGCCGGGAAGCCCAGCACCGCCATTCGCCTCGCTCCTCCGATTGGGATCCGGAGGAGGTCCACGAGAGCGAGCCGACCCGCGCCGCACGCCCGTCGTACGTCTCGCCTTCGGACCTCGCCGGGCTCGCTGTGTTCTCTTCAGACCCGGACGCAGAGACCCGCGCGCCTCGCGCCTCGCATGTCGCTTCACGGGAGCTCGAGCCGTTCGCACGCGACTCGAGTGAGAACCCGACGCGCTCGGCCCGCGAGTCGTATGTCGCGCTCACCGAGCTCCCGCAGATGCCCATGTACGATCGCGCGCAGGGCTCGGACGAGGCATTCGCAGACGAGGTGGTCGAAGACGAGGTCACCGCGTTCGTCGACCGCTCGTCCGACGAGCAGCGCGCCGATGGCCCCGACAGCGTCACGACGTTCGCGGTTCGTCCTTCGTACGTCGCACACGACGAGCTTGCGACGTCGGAAGAGCGCCTGGCGTACGCCACCTCGGAGATCGAGGAGGTCGCGGAGGTCGACGCAGCCGAGCCGTTCGACTTCGCGCCCCCGATCCCTTCGGGCAGCTTCAAGAGCGGTCCCGACTACGAGGCGCTCTCTCGCTACCTGTTCGACGACATGCCTCCGCCGGCGGGGGATGCGGACGTCCTCGCGCCCGAGGCGGCGCCCGCGAGCTACCCGCGACAGCCGGCGGCATGTTTTCGTCAGCCGATGCCGTCCCGGCTCGCCACGGACGAGACCCCGGTGCAGCCGCTCGTGCTCCCGAGCGCAATCGGCACGCATCGCTCGCGGATGTCGATGCCCGACACCGCGCCGGAGCCGGCGAGCGTCCCGCCGGCGCCGATGCGTCGGCCGATGCACTCAATTCATCCCGACGACGTCGCCGCGATGCAGCCGATGCGTCGATCGATGCACTCGATCGCCCCCGAGAACGTCGCCGCGATGCAGCCGATGCATCCCCACGACGTCTCTGGCTCGGTTCAGCCGGCGCGACGCTCGATGCCGTCGGTTCATCCCCACGACGTCTCTGGCTCCGTCCAGCCGGCACGACGCTCGATGCCGCCGGTTCATCCCCACGACGTCTCTGGCTCGGTTCAGCCGGCGCGACGCTCGATGCCGTCGGTTCATCCCCACGACGTCTCTGGCTCCGTCCAGTCGGCACGACGCTCGATGCCGTCGATGCATCCGCACGACGTCGCTGCCGCCATGCAGTCGGTGCATCCGCTTGCAGTCGTCACGCCGATCCCCTCGATGCGTCGATCGATGCATCCTCACGACGTCGGCGCGCCGATGCACTCGATGCGTCGGTCGATGCACTCGATGCATCCCCACGACGTCGCTGCGCCGATGCCTTCGATGCGTCGATCGATGCCGTCGATGCATCCCCACGACTCGTCGGCGGAGAGCCCGTGGATCGTCACGATGGGCCCGAGCACCTCGCGGCGTGGCGCACCGCTCGCGCAGCCGGCGCCCTCGAAGGTCACGGCGTCCTCCGTCGCCGCCGCGATGATCGCGTTGCTGGCCATCGGCGTGATGGTGGCCGGCGTGCTCTTCGTGCACTCCGACGATTCGGATGGAGTGCGGAGCAAGACGAGCGCTGCGCAGCTCGACGTCCCCTCCCCCGTGGCGGTTCCGACCGAGCCGGCCCTGCCGCCGGTCACCCGGCCGACGACGATCACAATCACCGCTCCCGAGGATGCACCTCCGGCGCTCGCCCCCACCGCCGTGATGCTCGTGCCTTCGTCCCCCGCCGCTGTCGCGGCCCCTCCGGTGCAGGTCGGTGCAGGATCCGAGACTGTCGCCACGCCGGCGCCGGTCGTTGCAGCGCAGGTCGTCCCCGCCGTGAACCCCGCTCCGATCGCGGCCGCCCCGAAGCCGCATGCGCCGAGCGTCGCTCCCGCCGCGCCCCAGGCGGCCGCGCGCACGACGAGCTCCGCGCCGCCGGCGAAGAAGGCGGACACGAAGGCCGGCGCGAAGAGCGTGGAAGACATCCTCAGCGAGCTCGGAGAAGAGCAGCTCCGTCGCTGACGCGCGACCGACACCGCCATCTCCTGGCGCAGGAGGTCTGGGCCACGGTTGGGCTCCCACAGGCGGAGTGTAAAGCCGCCGCTGCGTCGTCGACGATGCTGCAGATGTTCCGCCGCCTCCTCTTCAGCAAGATCGTCCCGAACGTGAAGCGGCTCGGCCTGCTGACGCCGCGCGTAAGGAAGGGCTTCGAAGAGCTCGACGTGATCGAATACGAGACCTGGGAGCCCAGTGCCTGAACGTCGCGGACGCCCACCTCGACGCACCTTCTCCCGCGACTCTCGTTCGACCTGACTCGGACTCGCGCCCGACCACCCGCCAAGGTGCGCCTTTTGCGGGCGTCGATTCCCGCGTTACGATCCGAGTGCACACCAGCATGCGCGACCGCGCCGGCTCGTGAGCCACGCAGGAGAAACCGGTGAAGCTAGGTCTCACGACGACGTCGCGAAGCGTGCCTCTGCCTGCCATTGCTCCGAGGGAGAGCGTTGCTCCTGCGCTGGCAACGAACGACGCCAAGACCACGCTTCTCGCGGCTCCTCCGCGAGCGAAGAGCGAGAGCGCGGTGCCGCCGGTGAGCAGCGACGTCATGACCGCGAAGGAGGAGCCTCCACAGAGCTCACGCGAGCCTGCGACACGGGACGGCGCTCCGCAGTCGGCTGTTCGCCGAAAGGCACGTCGGCCACGTTCCGACCGCTCGATGCAAAAGCCTTCCGTCTCCTCGCGTACGTCACCGCTCGGTCGCTCGGGCCGCGGTTCGGGCGATGAAGCGCGCACGATGGACGAAAAGCGCGATCCCGCGGCCGCCTCGCCGCGGAAGAAGGAGCGCAACGCTGTCGAGACCAAGCGACGCATCCTCGAGGCAGCAGCTGCGGAGTTTGCTGCGAAGGGCTTCGACGGGACACGCCTCGGATCGATCGCGCGCACCGCCGAGGTCCAGCAGGCGCTCATCCAGCGCTACTTCGTCGACAAGGACGGCCTCCACGCCGAGGTCGTGCGCGGCGGCCTCACGGCGATGACGGAGGACGCGTGGGCTCTGCTCTCCCAGATGGACGCCCCGATCGCCAACCGCAAGGGCAAGAAGCGGCGCGGACCGGCCGAGCTTCGCGCGGTCGCCGAGGCGTTCGTCGATCTCCTCCTTCGTTTCTTCGTGACGAACGGCGCCTTCCTCTCGATCCTGCGACACGAGGCGCGTCGTGACGCCGATGGCGCGGGGGCAAGGAAGATCGTCGCGGACGACGTGGCGCCGGTCTTCGATGCGATCGTCGCTCGCCTCGATGAGATGCGGGCGCGAGGTGAGGTCCGAAAAGACGTCGACGCCCGGCACCTCGTCCTCTCGTGCGTCGCCATGATCGCCTTCCCGTTCCAGGAGGAGCCGTTCGTCGCGTCCATCTGGCCGGTGGATTGCCATCGCCCCGAGCACCTCGCAGAGCGGAAGAAGCACGTCGTGGAAATGATCCTCGCGCGCGTCTTGCCCTGACGCCTCCGGCGCGCCGACGCGATCGCGATCGGCGGGTTGCCTCTCGGCTCGATGCCCCGTTGCGAGCGCGTCGACGATGAGCAAGATCCGTCCCGGGCGGCGGGCTCCGTGCGTGTCGAAGCGCGCTTCGCCGGCGACATCCATGACGTCGACGCTGGCAGCAGTCGGCTGCGCCGTCGCGCGATCGAAGGGAGCGAATCATGGCAAACGACCGCACTCTCCTCGTCACCGGGGCGTCCGGGCACCTCGGGCGACGCGTCCTCGATCTGCTCCTGGCGGCCGGGACGCGGTCGATCATCGCGACGACGCGCTACCCGGATCGGCTTGCCGACTTCGCGCGCCGCGGCGTGGTCGTGCGATGGGCCGACTTCGACAAGCCGGACTCACTCGAGGCGGCGTTCGCGGGAGCGCATCGAATGCTCCTCATCAGCACCGACGGCGCCGACGGCGCGGAGCGCGCGGGGCCGGTGGAGTCCTCGCGAGCGGGAGCCGTCGGACGGCTTCCTCCGCGAGAGAGCGACGGGACCGATCGACGCCGCCGCCAGCACGCGGCCGCGATCGCTGCGGCCGAAGCCTCCCGCGTCGAGCACATCGTCTACACGTCGCTCGCGCGCGCGGACACGTCCCGTCTTCGGGTCGCTGCCGATCACGTCGCGACGGAGCGACTGATCGCGTCGACGAAGCTCGGCTTCACCGTCCTCCGTGAGAACGTCTTTGCGGAGGTACTCCTCATGGTCCTCCCGAGCGCGATCGCGAGCGGCATGCTGCTCGGTCTCCCCGGTGACGGCGGCATCGCGTACATCACGCGCAACGACAGCGCCTTCGCAGCAGCGACCGCGCTCATCTCGGGGGCGGGGCGCACGACCCTGGAGCTCACCGGATCGGAGGTCATCCGCCGCGCGCAGCTCGCGCGCATCGCGACCGAGGTGACGGGAAAGGACGTGTTCTACGTCGCGCTGCCGGCCGACGAGCTGACGCGACGCTGGCAAGCCGCCGGACTACCCGCGTCCTACCTGCTGCCCTTCGAGCAGGCCATGGTCGACGGCCAGTTCGCCTTCACGACCACCGATTACCTCCGGCTCACCGGCCGCGAGCCGACGGAGGTGCACGACTACCTGACGGCAAACCGGCATGCGCTCGCGCGCGCCGCGTAGCCGCTAGCCGAGAGCGGCCCGATGCGCACTGCTCGTCGTCGAGGTCCTGACGAGGTCGGCGAGCGAGCTCGCCCCCTCGGCATCCATCCGCTTCACGAGCCCGCGCGTGATCGTGCGCGGGAGGAACGGGCCTTCGTAGATGAAGCTCGTGTAGAGCTGGACGAGATCTGCGCCGGCGCGCAGCATCGCGAGGGCGCTCTCCGTCCCGTGGATGCCACCGACGCCGATCACGCATGCGTTCGGGCCGAGGCGCGCGCGGGCTTGCTTCACGACCGCGAGCGAGCGCGGGAAGAGCGGCAGGCCGCTGAGGCCACCTGCGCCGATGGCCTCGAGGTCCTCGGCCGACGTGGCGAGGCCATCGCGCGCGATCGTCGTGTTCGTCGCAACGACACCGGCGAGCCCGGCGCGATCGGCTTCGACGCAGATCGCGTCGACCGCGTCGTCCGAGAGATCGGGCGCGATCTTCACGAGCAGGGGCAGCGCAGCCGCGCGCATCATCAACGCGGAAAAGAGATGGCGCGCCATGTCCGCGGCCTGGAGCGCGCGGAGGTCCTTCGTGTTCGGCGACGAGATGTTCACGACGACGAAGTCGGCCGCAGAGCGGATCGCCTCGAAGCTCGTGACGTAATCCTCGAGCGCGGCATCGAGCGGCTCGAGCGGGACGCTCCGCGACTTGCCGATCGAGATCCCGACGGGAACGCGCATGCCGGCCTTGCGCTCGAGCACGCGCGCACCGACCTTCTTCGCGCCCTCGTTCGGAAAGCCGAGGCGGTTCACGAGCGCCCCGTCGGCCGGGAGACGGAAGAGGTTCGGCGTCGGGTTCGGGCCTTGCGGCTCGGCCGTCACCGTCCCGAGCTCGACGTGACCGAAGCCGAGCGCCTCGAGCGCGCGGGCGCGCTCGCCGTTCTTGTCGAGCCCGGCAGCGACGCCGATCGGGTTCGGGAACACGAGGCCCATCTTCCTGACCTCGAGCCTCGGGTCGTGGAACGACACGGCGGAGCGCACGAGCGCGCGGAGCGGAGCGACATGCTCGACCGGCGCAAGCGAGGACATCGCGACCGCATGGGCACGCGCGGGCTCGAAAGAGAACAGGATAGGTCGGAGGAGAGCGTACATCCCGATGCTGTGCCGATTGGAAAAGGTCCGGAGATCGTGCGCGAAACCGAGGCGGGTCATACCGCGTCTCTTGGGCGCCTCGCTAGGAGGCACGAGGCAAATGCGCGCGATCGGTGGGCTACCAGTGGAGAGAACTGCGCTCGAGCTCGTGCCGCTCCGGTGATCGAGGGCACGGCCGAGCGCCGACAGGGGAGCTCATGCTGAACGTTCGCGCCTTCGCCGCCTCCGTCTTTGCGCTCGCGATCGGCTCCACCTTCCAGGCGGCGTGCTCGTCGTCGTCGGGCGCCGAGCAGGACGGCGAGACGCTCACGTTTGCCCAGGCGATCGAGCCGCTCGTCCAGGAGAAGTGCCAGAGCTGCCACCGCGCGGGTGGCATCGCGCCCTTCCCGCTCGTGACCTACGAGGATGTGAAGGGCATGGGCGAGGTCGCGAAGGAGAAGGTCCAGCGACGCGAGATGCCGCCGTGGGGCGCCTTCGACGATCCGTCGTGCAAGGTGGATCACGCGTTCCGGGACGACCTCCGCCTCACCGACAAGCAGGTCGACACGTTCGTGCGTTGGGTCGAGAAAGGCATGCCGCTCGGCGATCCGGCGAAGCGCCCTCCCGCGCGAACGACGTTCGGCGCGAGCGGGCTCACGGACAAGACCGGGACCTACCAACTCCCGGCGCCCTACTCCGTCGTTCCCGGCAAGGACGACATCCGCTGCTTCCCGATCGATCCCGGCTTCGCTGAAGATACGTGGATCGGCGGGAGCAACGTCGTGCCCGGCGATCCGCGCGTCGTCCACCACGTCATCGTCTACGTCGACCCGAAGCGGCAAGGCGTGGCGAAGGCGGCCGGCGCCGGGAGCTATCCGTGCTTCGGCGGCCCCGACGTGGAGGAGCCGTCGCTCCTGCTCGCGTGGGCACCGGGTGTACCGCCGATGGTCTACGGCGAAGAGACCGGGCTCAAGATCCCGAAGGGCTCGCACCTCGTGATGCAGGTGCACTACCACCCGAGCCACGAGGCAGTGACCGATCAGACCAGCGTCGAGTTGAAGACGCTCTCCTACAAGCCGGGCTACGTCGCGCAGGTCATCCTCGCGGGGAACGCCGAGACCGCCGACGGGTTCATCAAGCTTCTCCCTGGACCGAACGATCCGCCGAGCGGTCCCGCGTTCGTCATCCCGTCGAACGCGAAAGGGCACACCGAGTCGATGGAGCTCGAGATCCCCGAGAAGGCCGGCGACGTCACGATCCCGGAGCTCGGGGTCTACGCGATCGGCGCGCACATGCACTGGGCGGGCGTCGACATGAAGATCGAAGTCGAGCGCAAGACCGCGGCCGAGGGAAAGCCCGCGAAGGAGTGCCTCCTCGGCACGCCGAAGTACGACTTCAACTGGCAGCGCACCTACGCGTACGACGCGCCGCTCGACAAGCTCCCCACCGTCGGCCCCGGCGACAAGGTCCGCTTCACGTGCACGTACGACAACACGACGGACAACCGTCACGTCCAGCGCGCGATGAGCGAGATGCGGATGTCGTCACCGCCCGAGATCAAGCTCGGCGAGACGACGCTCGACGAGATGTGCCTCGGCGTCCTCATCACGGTGCGCCGCGCGAGCCTCCTCGACTGATCGAGCGCCGGTCGTCCGCCGGCATGGCACGTCGCCTTCGAGGGCGGTCACTTCTTCGACGCGCCGTCGCCTTCCATCGCGACGAATCGGCGTGGTGTACGGCCCACCACCGTCTTGAACTCGCGCGCGAAGTGCGCCTGATCGGCGTAGCCCAGCTCAGCCGCGAGCACGGCGAGCGACGGAGGCTTTGGTGCTTTGAGCCGCTCGGCAGCCTCGTGCAGCCGGTAGCGGAGAATCACCGACTTGGGGCTCACGCCGACGTACTGCCGGAAGCGTCGCTGCAAGGTGCGCAGATCGACGTCGAGAGCGCTCGCGGCCTGCTCGACCCGGAGCAGCGATCGATCCGTCGCCATCCGCTCCACCAGATCGCGGACGCGCTCGATCTCGAGCGGGAGCGGCGAGAGACATCGCTCGAGGAACGACTCGGCGATCGCGATCTTCGCCTCGAGCTCGGCTGCGCTGAAGACCGCGCGCGCCATCCGCTTGCCCTCCCGTCCGAGCACCTCACCGATCGGCACCACGCGATCCGTCAGGTTCGTCATGGGCGCGCCGAGAAGGACGCGGAAGGCGCCGGGGCGGAACTTGATCCCGAAGACGTGCCCCTCGCCGGCGAGCTGCCTCACGAACCGACCGGTGCCGACGCCCGCGACCTCGGCGCGACGACGACGTCCGTGCTCCTCGAGCACGACGTGCACGGAGGGATGCGGCAGCGTCTCGACGACGACAGGCGCTTCGAGCGCCCATCGTACCGACCAGAAGTGGGCCACGAACGGCGCGAGCGCCGGGCTCGGCAGGATGCGCTCGTGCTCGTTCTTCCCCCCGGGCTGCCCCCTCCGCAAGATCCCACGCGGCGGTCCTGCGGCGTGCCGAGCGCTCGATGCGTTGCCCACGACGACCAGAGTGGGAGACCTTTCCCTTCGCTTCAAGACCGGAGCGGCGGATGCGGCTCCCTGCCAAAGCAGCGCCGCCGCCGCGCAATCGGAGCTCGAGCGAATTCACGAACCAACCCAACCGTAACCGCATATGGTGGACGGTCATTTTCGCGATGACTGCATCATGACGTTGGACGCTTGGACTTCAGCGGTGGAGGCTGCGCGAACACTCGCGCCGGCGAAGGCATGGCGCGAGCGCCTCGTTCGCGAGGTGCGCCGTGCGTCGGGAGCGCGCTTCGTCCTGATCGCGACGTGTCCGCCCGACATCCCCGTCGAGGCGCAGATGACAGTGGCCCCGCGCGCGCTCGCGCGCGTCGCGCACAGGATTCAGACCGAGTTCCTACCCCGCATCGAGCAGGCAGGGAGCGGCGTCGCCGTCGCCAGGCGAACACGCTCTGAGACCTACGCGCCGCTCCTGGAGACGCGTCACCGGGCGATCGCCGCGCAGGTCCAGCGCGAGGTGCTGTCGCCGGACGGCATCGAGGGCATGCTCAACACCTTCCTTACGGATGACGAAGGTGCTGCCCTTGGCTGGCTCACCCTCGGCACGACGACTCCGTCGCGCAACGCGCTCCGCGCACACGGCGAGCCGCTCTCGACCGTGGCGCGCGAAGCGGCCCGCACGCTGACGAACGCGCTCGAGCTCGCCATTGCATGCGGCGCGCGCCCCGTCGCGACCGATCCTCAGCTCGCGTCGTTGAGCGCTCGCGAGCGACAAGTCGCGGCGCTCGTCACCGCCGGCCTCTCGGACGCGAACGTGGCCGCGCGTCTGTCGCTGTCCGAGGAGACCGTCGGCTCGCATCTACGGCGCGTCTACAGAAAGCTCCACGTCCACAGCCGCGTGGCGCTCGTCGCACGCCTATCGCCGTTCGCCATGCGCTCGTTCACGAGCGCGGAGTGAATCGATCGGTCACTTGCGGCACGCGACGTCGAAGCGGAGCGTCGGCGCTTCGTCGAACGTGCACACGGTCCGTGCATCCGACTCGCAGTGCATGTTGCTGAGCGTGCCGCCCGCAGCGCATCGCACCTCGAGGCGCACGCGCCACTCCTTCACCGTTCCTGGATCGTTGGGCACGGGTTCGGTCTCGGGAGCGACGACGGCCTCGCACGGGGACGGCAAGCAGTGCAGCGTTCCGACGGTCTGGTGTCCCTCCGAGCTCGTGGCCTTGCCACTGAGCTCGAATCCCTGGTGACTGCCCTCGTCCTTCACGTGCACGAGCGGGTACGTCCCGGGGCCGGTGAAGCTTCGAATCCGAAGCCAGGCCTCACTCGCATCCTCCGGCGTGGCGCTCCCAGGCCTCACTCCGATCCTCAAGTCCTGGCCGCCGCCCTCTTTGTCCTCGACGTCACACGTGACCTCGGTCGTGCGTCCGGAGAGGCTCGTCGTCATCGAGAAGTCCTTGTTCGAGACCGCGTCGTGGCACTGGAGCTTCGCGCTCACGTCGACCTGCGCACAGAACGACTCCTCACACTCGGGAGCGATCGGACCAGCTTCACTCGCCCCCGCGTCCGCGGCGGCCTCCGGCGAGTCGCCGGCGTCCAACGACGACTCGGTCGTTCCGGCGTTGCTCGAACACGCGGAGATGAAACAAGCAATAAGACCAGTGGAGAGCGCGAAAATGCGGCGATTCATCGTGCGCATCATCTTCGATGGCCGCGTCGCCCTCGGGCCATCCCATGTTCGTGTCAACCGGCCGTCGCGTCGACGACGGGGCTTGTGTCGCGTTAGTTCAAGACGCAGGGATGCCGGCGTCGTACGACCCACGGGATGAAGATCAACGCGAAGGGAACCTTCGAGGTCACCATGAAGGCCGAGCCGCCCTACGACACCGTCGACGGCGTCGCGCTGGGGCGAGCCACGTTCGACAAGCGCTTCGCCGGGCCGCTCGACGCGACGGGCACGGTGACCATGCTCAGCGCCCGCACTCCGGTGAACGGCTCGGCCGGCTACGTGGCCATCGAGCGCGTCACCGGCACCCTCGATGGCAAGCATGGCACCTTCGTGCTCCAGCACAGCGGAACGATGAATCGCGGCGCGAGCACCCTCTCGGTGACCGTCGTCCCCGACTCGGGGACCGGCGAGCTCGCAGGACTCTCGGGACGTATGAACATCCAGATCGTCGAGGGCAAGCACTTCTACGAGCTCGATTTCGAGCTCGGGACCTGATCTCGCCCCGCGCTCTGCCCGGCCCCCGGCGAGGATGCCGCGCGCTCGACGACGTCACCACGTCGTCTGGCGTGGCGATGCGGTGCCGGAGATCGCGAAGTCGAGGTACGCTTCGATCACCTGCTCGGGCGAGCTCGCGTGCTGGTCCGATGCTGGAGCAGGACCGTCCGCCGTGCCTTCTTCCTCCTCCCCTTCTTCGAAGCTCGTGACGCCGCTGGGAGCTGCGGCACTGGCAGCGCTGATCGCATGTGGATCGAGCGCCGGCGCGCCGCCCGATGCAATGACGAGCGCCGCACCGGACGCCGCGGCGCCCGCCACGACCACACCCGAGGGCGGAACGACCTCGGACGCAGAAGCGCCGGACGCGGCAGCGCCCGACGCCGCGGTCCCGAGCCGATGCAAGGTGACGGACACTTCCGTCTCCTGCACGCACGTCGTCACGCGTCTCGTCGCGGGCACGGCCGCGCGTGACGTGTACTGGCAGACTCCGGCGACGCCACCTCCGGCCGGAGGCTATCCGGTCGTCGTCCTCTATCAGGGCTCGTACTTCGGCCCGAGCATCACCTGGGGCGAGCTCACTCCGAGCACCGCGTACGGCGGGTTCCACCAGGGAAGGCTCCAGGCGATGCTCCTCGACAACGGCTTCACCGTCATCGCTCCCGAAGCTGCCGCCGGAGTCGCATGGCAGACCAACTCCGCGGTTCCCTACGAGCTCAGCACCGACAAGGACGTCATCGACAAGCTCCTCGCCGCGATCGCGAAGGGTGAGTTCGGCCCGGCGAACCTGACGCGCCTCTACGCGACGGGGATCTCGAGCGGCGGCTACATGTCGAGCCGCATGGCCGTCAGCCATCCGGGGAAGTTCCGCGCGCTCGCGATCCAGTCGGCGAGCTACGCGACGTGCCTCGGCGCCGTGTGCAGCATACCGAGCTCGCTGCCCGCCGATCATCCGCCCACGCTCTTCCTCCACGGTGCACTCGACACCACCGTTCCTTTGTCCACGGCCGAGCGCTACTACGACAAGCTCGTCGCCTCCGGCTTCGAGACGAGCAAGATCGTCGACGACGCTGCCGGTCACGAATGGCTGGCGGTCTCGCCGGTGCGCATCACCGAGTGGTTCGTGAACCACTGATCGTCCTCACGACACGTCTTCTCGTGCTCCCGTGAGAAGCGGTCGTCCGGAACGAAGCTCATCAGAAGTCGCAGCAACGCACCCATCATGGCAGCGCTCGAGCGCGCCAATTCCGGAGCAAGGTCCGACGGTCCCGCGCGCCTGAGGCGAAGGGGGGGAAGCCCGTTCGACGAGCTCTTCCTCAGGGCCTTTGGAGGCCAGAACTAGCGCGCTCTTCCATCGCGCGCTGCGTCACGCACGAGGTGGGGTAGATCGCTCGACGAGGTAGAGGGGCTCGACTATGGTCCGCGCGTTTTCGCGTTTCGTGCCGCGTATTCGCGCGACACCGACGAAACACCAAAGGAGTCTCGCCGTGATCATCGGAGTGCCCAAAGAGATCAAGACTCGTGAGTATCGCGTCGGCATGACCCCCGCTGGCGTCCGCAGCCTGACGTCGCGCGGTCACAAGGTCCTGGTCGAGAAGAGCGCTGGTGAAGGCGCCGGCATCAAGGACGCGGACTACGTCGCGGCGGGCGCGCAGATCGTCGCGAGCGCTGCTGACGCGTGGGGCGCCGAGATGGTGGTGAAGGTCAAGGAGCCGCTCCCCGCGGAGTACGGCTTCTTCCGTGAGAACCAGATCCTCTACACGTACCTCCACCTCGCTCCCGAGCCGGAGCTCACGAAGCAGCTCGCCCAGAAGAAGGTCGCCGCTGTCGCGTACGAGACGATCGAGAACGACGACGGCTCGCTCCCGCTCCTCCGCCCGATGAGCGAAGTCGCGGGTCGCATGGCCGTCCAGGTCGGCGCGAGCTGCCTCGAGAAGGCGCGCGGCGGCAAGGGCGTGCTCCTCGGCGGCGTGCCCGGCACGCGCCGCGGCCGCGTCGTCATCCTCGGCGGCGGAGTCGTCGGCCGCAACGCGGCGACGATCGCGATCGGCATGGGCGCGCACGTGACCGTGCTCGACGTGCAGGCCTCGACGATGGGCTACCTCGAGGACATCTTCGGCGGCGCCATCGAGACGCTCTACTCGAACCCCGTCAACATCGAGCAGGCCGTGATGCGCGCCGACCTCGTCGTCGGCGCCGTTCTCGTCGCCGGTGCGCGCGCACCGAAGCTCGTGACCGAGGACCTCCTCGGCAAGATGGAGCCGGGCAGCGTCGTCGTCGACGTCGCGGTCGACCAGGGCGGCTGCATCGAGACGTGCCGTCCGACGACGCACGACAACCCGACCTACGAGGTCAACGGCGTCGTCCACTACTGCGTCGCGAACATGCCGGGCGCCGTCCCGCAGACGAGCACGTGGGCGCTCACGAACACGACGATGGCGTATGCCATCAAGCTCGCCGACCTCGGCGTCGTCGCCGCCTGCAAGGGCGACCGCGCGCTGATGAAGGGCCTCAACACCTACGGCGGCCACGTCGTCTACGACGCCGTCGCGCAGGCGCACAACATGGAGTACGTGCCGGCGGCCAAGCTCCTCGGCTGATCTGTGAGCATGGTCGCACCGGACATCGCGGTGGACCTCGTCGCCGGCGTCGATCTTCTCTGCCTCGACGCCGGCAACACAGTCATCTTCCTCGACCACGCCCGTCTCGCGGACCTCGTCCGCGAATCGACGGGCGTCGTCGTTTCGCCCGACGTCCTCGTGCGCACGGAGGGCGAGGCCAAGCGGCTCGCCGAGTCGGGCGAGCTCCACGACTGCGCGTGGACGGAACGCGACCGCCCCGGCGCGAGCGCGTGGGGCAAGATGGTCGGCACGATCGCGCTCCGCGCGGGCGTCGGCGCGGAAGCGGTGCCGGCGTTCCTCGATCTCGCGTGGCGGCGCCACGAGGCGAAGAACCTCTGGTGCAAGGTGCCCGACGGCCTCGGCGAAGCGCTCGACGCGATGCGGGCGCTCGGACCGAAGGTCGCGATCATCTCGAACTCCGAGGGCATGCTCGATCGCCTCTTCCGCGAGCTCGGCGTCATCGAGCACTTCGACCTCGTCGTCGACAGCGGCAAGGTCGGCGTCGAGAAGCCTGATCCGCGCATCTTCGGCGTCGCCTTCGATCGATTCGGGATCGGCCCCGAGCGCACGCTCCATCTCGGCGACGTGTTCGCCACCGACGTCCTCGGCGCGCGCGCCGCGGGCTGCCGCCACGCGCTGATCGACCCGTTCGGTCACTACGACGGCCGTCACCTCGACGTGCCGCGTGTCCCCGGCGCCGTCGAGGTCGCCCGCGCGATCGCTCGCGAGAAGCGGGCGCGCTGACCATTCGGACACGCCCACGCGAGCGGTCGTGAGATCACGCCCCGTTCGCGTGCGATGCTCGGCGAACGCCGTGAAGGCGCCGCCGAACGTCAGTGGCTCGCGGCGATCGTCTTCCGAAGCGAGTTGATCGCGTCGCCACATGCGTCGCGCAGCTCTTCGTCGAGCGCAGACTGCGGCGCCGGCACGTTCGGCTTGAGGATGAGATCGCAGACGAGGACGCTGTTCTTCTCCTCCGTGCCGGGGCGCACGGTGAAGGCGATGTGCATGTTCTTGATGTTGCCCTTCACGAACGTGCCCTCGACGACGTCGCCGCCGCCGGCCGCTCGCAGCGGCGGGAAGCGCGTGACGTACCAGATCGTCACGAGCCCCTTCATGATCGGGAGCTGGAAGTAGACGTCGGTGCTCTGGCCCTGCTTGTCGACGACCTTCACGTTCTTGAACTTCGGACCGGCGAGGTCCTTGTAGCGTCCGAAGTCGAGGAGCTTCGCCCGCACGGCATCGATGGGCGCGTCGATCAGCCCCTCGGCGTGGCCGTAGCGATCGGACTTCCCCGGCGGCACCCAGTTCGACTTGATCGGCCCGGCGTCCTTCCGTAGCCGTTCGAGCTGCGCCTCGCGATCCTGGGCGCTGAGCGCCGTGACGAACGGCCACGCGCCCTCCCCAGCTGTCTGAACGGGCGTCGACGACGGCGCAGCGCTCGGATCGCCCGCGACTTGTGAGGGCGGTGGCGTGTCCGAGGCCGCGGACTTCGGCGACGGGGTGTTCGGAGGCACTCCATCACCACCGCCGCACGACGCAGCGCCGAGGAGCGCGGCGAGCGCGACGAGCATGGTGAGTCCATGACCGAAGGGCGACAGGCGGGCCGTTCCGTTCATCGCCGAGCATGGTACCGTAGGCTGCCTTCCGATGCCCCTCATCGCGATCCTCCCTGGCGACGGGATTGGCCCCGAAGTAATGGCTCAAGCGACGCGGGTGCTCGAGCACTACCGCGACGCACGGAAGCTACCGCTCGAGCTGTGGCAGCTCGACCTCGGCGCGGACCGCTTTCTCCGCGACGGAACGACGTTTCCGAAGGACGTGCAGGCGCGGATCGCGAACGAAGCAAGTGCCGTGCTCCTGGGTGCGCTGGGCGATCCTCGTGTCCCGAACCTCGAGTATGCACGCGACATCCTGTTCGGCCTCCGGTTCGGGCTCGACCTCTACGCGAACGTCCGCCCCGTGCGTGCGCTCGCGGATCGCCTCGTACCGCTGAAGGATCGCACGGCGAAGGACGTCGACATCGTCGTGTTCCGCGAGAATACCGAAGGCATCTACGTCGGCATCGGCGGCCAGTTCAAGCGCGGCACACCCGACGAGATCGCGATCAACGAGGACGTCAACACGCGCAAGGGCGTCGAGCGCCTCATTCGCGCAGGCTTCGAGTACGCAAAGCGGCACGGGAAGAAGACCGTGCACATGGCGGACAAGTCGAACGCGATGAAGCACGCGCACGAGCTCTGGTACCGCTGCTTCTTCGAGGTCGCGAAGGAGTACCCCGGGATCGACGCGAAGCACGTCTACGTCGACGCGCTCTGTCTCTACATGGTCCAGGATCCACGGCCGTTCGAGGTCATCGTGACGAACAACCTGTTCGGTGACATCGTGACCGACCTCGGGGCGGCCCTCCAGGGCGGTCTCGGCATGGCCGCGAGCGCGAACGTGCACTACGCCGACTCGAGTCGCGTCGCGATGTTCGAGCCGGTGCACGGGTCCGCCCCCCCGCTCGTGGGCAAGGACCTCGCGAACCCGATCGCCAGCTTCCTCACCGTCGGGATGATGCTCGCCCATCTCGGGTGGCCGGAAGAGGAGGCGCGGATCGAGCGGCTCTGCGCCGAGGCCGTCGTCACGGGCAACTGCACCCCCGATGTAGGTGGAGCGAAGGGAACGAAGGCCGTCGCCGACTGGTTCCTGGATCGCCTCGCGTCGAGCTGACTCGACCGTTCGACAGCGCAGCGCAGTTTTTTCCCAAGGTCGGCCCGGCAGAGGTGTCCGAGCCGGACGAACCTCGTGCTCCCCGCCTGTCCTGCGGCGCTTTCGCGACAAGAACGCGCGACAAAACGCATGACCGGTGAAAGAGCGGGAACTTTCCGAACGTAGAGCTGTCTTGTTTGGACCCGCCCTCCTCGTCGGGCTGGAACTTTTTTGTTCGCGGTGCGTCCAAGGTTGGACGCGGTCGGCGCGTCGAGCATCCTTCCACGAGAGGCAGACGAAACCGAATGGACGTAAAGGGCTGGAACGTCGCGGTGCTGGTGGCGATCGGAGCGATCTGGTTCTGCGGCACGACCCAGCGGGAGAAGCCGGTGGTCGGCAACGCGAGCCAGACCGGACGCGTCGGCGCCCTCGAGACCAGGCTCGCGGCCACCCCCGACGACCCGGCGGCCGTCCGCGAGCTCGCCCAGGCCTACCTCGACATCAAGCAGCCCGGCATGGCGATTGGCACGATCGAGCGGGCGACGACGGCCGTTCGCCGCGCGCCCACCGTGGAGCACCTCTACGCACGTGCACTCCTCGAGCAGGGCCGCTCGGCGGACGCGCTCGCGGCGGAGAAGCGGGTGCTGGCAACGTGTGCGGACCCCTCGATCGAGGTCCCCGCATGCTCGACCTACCTCATCGCGTCGGCGACCCGCCGCGCGGAGATCATCGAACAGCTCGTCCAGCTCGGCGTCGAGGATGCCAACGCGCAGCCCGAAGCGTCGAGCCTCGCCTATTACAACGCTACTCGCCAGGTCTCGCTGTCCGTCTCGGCTCAATGAGTCTCGCATCCCTCGACCGGCGCTCGTCCCGCACACATTGAGGCGCAACCCAGTTGCGCCGATCCTGAGAGGTCGAAGCGGTCGCTCACACGAGCACGCTTTGACCGGAGATTCACGCCCGCTCGCCCAACGGGCGGGCGTGAATCGGAGGTCAATGCAAGTGAGCACCGCTATAGCTGCGTTCTGCATCCAGCTTGGGGCTCACGCCCCAACCACCCGCAGTGTTGGCATCGCATTCTCGAACACGTCTCTCGAGCATGCGGTGGTGGCGACCGGTGGCGGCGCCACGTATCACCAAGGGGAGCCGCTCATCTCGGCACACGCGCTCGCGTGTGCCTCGAGGAGGACCGTTGAGCCGATCGCGCATGCGCCGTTGGGTCGAAGTTGCTTCCAAGGTCTTTGTCCTCGCAACCGCGATCACGGCGGCCTCCGGCTGCCAGATGGTCCAGGGGACGAAGCCAAAGATCGCCGTACGCCCCTCATCGCAGGAGGAGCTCGTCGATCTACGCGTGCTCGAGCCGCGGTTCGCGCTCGCAGTCCCGGAAGACGCGATCGTGCGGGTGGTCGGTCCGACGATGACCTGCACGGGCACCCTCGTCGACGACGATCTGATCCTGACCGCGCATCACTGCCTGGTGGAGCGCGGACCTCACGGCGAGTTCTCGAAGCACCTGATCGACGCCGGGGGGATCCGTGTCGAGCTCGGCGGAGACTACTTCGCCTGGGGAGAGGTCGGCGTTCAGCACATCGTCGCGCCGCCGTGCGGTGAGGGCGGAGGCGCCGGCGACATCGCGGTGCTCGTGCTCAAGCGCAAGCTCATCGGTTTGTCCACGATGACGCCGCGGCTGGAAGCTCCGCCGCGCGTCGGTGAGGAGGCCCATCCGGTCGGCTTCGGGCGGTGCGCGCTCTCGGGCGACGCCATCCGGCGCAAAGGCCGCGATGGCGGGCCGGTGCGGGCCCTCTCCGGGGAGACGCTCCACATGGATGCGTCCGTCTGCCCGGGCGACTCCGGCGGCCCCGTGTTTGCCAAGGGATCGCGGGAGATCATCGGCGTCGTGAGCCTCTCGGCAATGGACCACGACGAGACGACCCGCGGTCCGTCCGTCATGGCCCGCATCGACTCGTACCGCCTCGTCTTCGCCCATGCCCGGCTGGTCGCGGACGGCCTTGCCCCGAACGAGCTGCCACCGCTCGAGTGCGCCTCCGCAGGCGTGCCGCCGCCGCGCGACAATCGCGCTCGCTGATCGGGCGACTTCGCGATGCGAAAGCGCCGCTGCGCCGAGCGCGACGGCTGTTTTTTGTGCGGATCCGCCCGATGCACGCCTGTTAGGACCCGCCCAAAGCGAGTAGCCTTGGCGCCATGTGCGGGATCGTCGGTTACGTTGGCTCCAAGGACTCGGCCCCCATCCTCGTCGAGGGCCTGCGCCGGCTCGAATACCGTGGCTATGACTCCGCGGGCCTCGCGGTCCACACCGGCCGTGGCGTCGAGATCGTGCGCGCGGTCGGCAAGCTGTCGAACCTCGATGCGGCGTTGAAGAAGAACCCGCTCGCCGGGACGACCGGCATCGGCCACACCCGCTGGGCAACGCATGGACGTCCGAACGAGGCAAACGCGCATCCGCACGTCGCGGGACGCGTCGCGGTCGTGCACAACGGCATCATCGAGAACCATGTCGAGCTCCGTCGCGCCCTCGAGCAGCGCGGCGTGAGGTTCGCGAGCGACACCGACACCGAGATCGTCGCGCACCTCGTCGACGAGCAGATGCGCGGCGGGGCGAACCTCCGCGAGGCCGTTCGCAAGGCGCTCCTCGGTGTGCGCGGCGCCTATGCGATCGCGGTCGTCGACGGAGACGCCCCGAACGAGATCGTCGTCGCGAAGCATGACTCGCCGCTCGTGCTCGGCATCGGTGAGGGTGAGAACTTCGCCGCGAGCGACATTCCCGCGCTCCTGGCGCATACGCGCGATGTCGTCCTCCTCCAGGACGGCGAGATGGCGGTGATCACGAAGGACCGCCTCGAGCTGATGACGATCAGCGACGGCGCGCCCGTGACGCGCGCGCCGAAGCGCATCGACTGGTCGCCCACGCAGGCAGAGAAGGGCGGCTACAAGCACTTCATGCTCAAGGAGATCTTCGAGCAGCCGCGCGCGATCGAGGACACGCTCCGCGGGCGCATCGACCTCCAAGCCGCGGACGTGGTCGCCGCCGAGATCGGCGTCTCCGAGGAGCTCGCGAAGAAGGTCGGGCGCGTCTACTTCCTCGCGTGCGGGACGAGCGCGCACGCCGCGATGGCCGGCCGCTACTGGGTCGAGTCGCTCGCGCGCGTTCCGGCGACGGTCGAGATCGGGAGCGAGGTGCGTTACCGCGACCCGGTCTTCCTCCCCACCGACCTCGTCGTCGCGGTGAGCCAGAGCGGCGAGACGCTCGACACGCTCGCGGCGGTGAAGGCCGCGAGGGCGGCCGGCGCGACCGTCGTCGCCGTCGCCAACGTGCTCGACAGCGCCATCCCGCGCGCATCGGACGGCTCGCTCTACACGCATGCCGGCCCCGAGATCGGCGTCGCGTCGACGAAGTGCTTCACGACGCAGCTCGCCGCTCTCCTCATGCTCGCGGTCTACCTCGGCCGGCGCCGCGGGACGCTCCCCATCGAGAGCGCGCGCCGTGTGCTCGACGCGCTCTGGCACGTGCCCGCGCAGATGCGCGAGGTCCTCGCGCAGGCGGACCACATCAAGCACATCGCGAGGAAGCACCTCCGCGCGCGCGACATGCTCTTCCTCGGACGCGGAACGCAGTTCCCGATCGCGCTCGAAGGCGCGCTCAAGCTGAAGGAGATCTCGTACATCCACGCGGAGGGCTATGCCGCCGGCGAGATGAAGCACGGTCCGATCGCGCTCATCGACGAGGACATGCCCGTCGTCGTCGTGTGCCCGAAGGACAACCACTACGAGAAGACCGTCTCGAACATGCAGGAAGTGAAGGCGCGCGAGGGGCAGCTCATCGCCGTCTGCACCGTGGGCGACACCGACGTCCCGCAGCTCTGCATTCCCGAGATGGTCGGCGCGCCTCCCTCGGGCCGCGCCGGCAGCTACAACGCAATCCCGGCGGCGCCGGACGTCGTCATGATCCCCGTGGCCGAGCACGAGGTGCTCCCGCTGCTCACGGTCCTGCCGCTTCAGCTGCTCGCGTACCACATGGCCGATCTCAAGGGCACGGACGTCGATCAGCCACGCAACCTCGCCAAGACCGTCACGGTTGAGTGAGCGTCCATCCGCGAGATGTGCCTTGCTCTAGGCTGGAGCCGGCCTAGAGTAGGGTTTGCCGCACCGGGCGCTCTCGCTCGATGCAGCCCGGACGAGACGCGCCGTACCCGGTGAAGCCAAGACGACGCACCGCCCCGAAGGAGGTGCCTGATGCCTTGGTTCAAGCTCGCGATTGCAGGATTGCTCGAAATCGGCTGGGCGATCGGCCTGAAGTACACGCATGGGTTCACGCGGCCGGTGCCGAGCGTGCTCACCATCGGCGCGATCATCGCGAGCATGTGGCTGCTCGCGAGCGCAGCGCGGACGATCCCGATCGGGACGGCCTACGCCGTCTGGGTCGGTATCGGCGCGTCGGGGGCCGCGGTGCTGGGGGTCGTCTTGTTCCGCGAGCCCTTCACGCTGGCGCGGGGCGTCTTCCTCGGCCTCCTCGTCGTCGCGATCCTGGGCTTGAAGCTCACCGCCCCGACGGCCCAATAACCGACGTCACGTACCGCATGCTCGTCCGTGAGGGGCGATGGCGCTCGACCACCGAGACCATCAGCTCGCTCAGGCGCGCTGCCGCGTGAGCCGCGGCCTCGTAGGAGTCTTCGGCGAGATCGTGAACGACGAGCGTCCGGCCGCGAAGGCGCGCGACGACGTGACAGTGAATGTCTCGGCCGCCCTTTGGGCCGTTTACATCGCAGATTCGCACCAGCACCCGGTCGAGATGGTCGCGCTGCGCCCCAATGGCCGCGCGGATCTTCCTCGTGATGTGCTCTTCGAGCGCCGCCGTGACCTCCACGTTCGTCGCTCGGATCTCGATGTTCATTCCCCGGATTTTGGTGCCCTTCCGGTCCGGCGTCAGGTCGCATTAACCGCCGTCTGTGTTCTGATTGGAGAACGATCCATGAGGACCTCACGCACGTCAGCAGAGGACATCGTCGCGATGGCGACCTTCGCCGCCGTTGTCGAGGCGAAGTCCTTCACGGACGCCGCGCGGGCGCTCGGCGTCTCGAAGTCCGTGGTCAGCGCACGCGTCTCGCGACTCGAGGAGCGCCTCGGCGTGGTGCTGCTCCACCGCACGACGCGCCGGTTCGCGCTCACCGCCGACGGCGTTCGGCTCTACGAACGATGCGCGCGTGTCGTCGCCGCGGCCGACGAGGCGGCACAGACGATCGACGACGTGAGCGACGCTCCGCGCGGAATCCTCCGCGTCCACGCGCCCCTCGCCTTCGCCCAGGCGCAGCTCGCGCAGCCGATCGCCGAGTTCGCGCGCTCGAATCCGAGCTTGAAGCTCGAGCTGCATCTCGACGATCGGACTCCCGACGTCGCCAACGAAGGCCTCGATCTCGCAATCGTGTTGGCCGAAAAGCTCTCGGAGTCGTGGCTGGTCGCGCGGAAGCTGGCGTCCGATCGCGTCGTCATCTGCGCCGCGCCGGGCTACCTCCGGCGGAGGGGAATTCCGTTCCGGCCGCAGGACCTGATCCATCACGAGCGCATCTCGCACGCGCGGCGTCGCAACGAGTGGCAGTTCACGACCGACGAGGGACCGCTGACACTCGCGCCGAGCGACGGCCTCGTCGTCGACAGCACCTTGTTCATGCGCGAGGCAGCCCTCGCCGAGCACGGGATCGCGATGCTCCCCTCCTCCGTGATCGCCGCCGACCTCGACGCCGGACGCCTGCGCGTCGTGCTCGACGAGTTCCACGATCGAGAGCAGGGGATCTACGCCGTCCATCTCCACGCGCGCTTCGTCCCGGCACGCATCCGCGTGTTCATCGACCATCTCGCGACCTGCCTTCGCAAGCCGTCATGGCGAGCCGGCTCCACGAAGCCCGACTTCGTGCCGCCATCCGCGCACGCGACGCGCAACGCAAAGAAGACCGCGCGCGGAAGGGAACGTCGCGTCCCGATGACCGAACAGGACGTGCGAAGGCTGTCGGACGTGGCCGCGATCTACAGGGATGTCGATCCGCCGGCCGCCCAGCAACTCCTCCAGACGCTCGCCCGCACGCAGCTCGTCACCGCGAAGGCGATGCCGCCGTCGGTCGTGACGATGAACTCGCGCTGCGTCTATCGCGACAAGTCCGGGCGCGAGCGAGAGGCCTCACTCGTGTATCCGTGGGATGCCGGTGACGATCGCGTCTCGGTGCTGAGCCCGCTCGGCGAGGCCATGCTCGGCGCGCCCGTCGGCGTGCCCCTCCCCGCCGGGTGCTTGCTCGAGGCGATCCGCTACCAGCCCGAGGCGGCCGGCGACCATCACCTCTGACCCATCGGACGCGTCGTCGCGCTGCCCTTGTTGCTCAGGTCACCGTGGAAGTAGAGCCCGTCCAAGGCAGGTCGCGAGGATCGAAGGGCCGAGCCCCGGCGTTCCATCCTGCAGAACCGCGCGAACCGCGCGAACCGCGCGGCGGCATTGGCGCACGCTAGAGCTGGAAGCCAGGAGTTCGGACGACAGCTCGGGGCAGGGCGGGATAGTCTGTTCGCGTGAGGAACGCGTGGTCGGCGCTCGCGATCGGCACGATCGTGAGCATGACTCGGTTCGCGAGAGCAGAGGCCACACCGCTGCCGCTGGAGCTCGAGTGGGAGGCACCTCCGATGTGCCCGGACGCGACGGTCGTTCGTCGCCAGATCGAGAGGATTCTCCACGGACCGCTGACCGCTCCGAGCAGCGCTGTCGCGCACGGGAAGATCGACAGGACGGACGACGGACGATTCCACCTCGTGCTGACCGTGCGTACGGGAGACGTCGCCGATACGAGAGAGCTCGATGCCGCCAACTGCACCATGCTTTCCGAAGCCTTTGCGGTCGTCGTTGCGCTCGCGATCGATCCGACGAAGGGTGGAAGCAGCATCGAGGAGCCGGCGCAACCGGAGTCGCCTCCGCCGGAGCCCGTCCAGCCTTCCTCTTCGGTCGCGGCAGACATCGCGCCTCCGAAGAGCGCGCCTCGCTCTCCGCCCACGAGGCCGTCCGAAAAGGCCGAATCGAGCATGGCGATCGAGCTCGGCGTCGGCGGCTCGGTCGTCTGGGGGACACTACCGCAGGCGAGCCCCGGCCTCGTTGCTTCTGCGGGCATACGCATCGACCGCTTTCGTGTCGGGATGCTGGGGACGCTGGCCTTTGGTCAGAGGCCGCGGTTCGACCGGACCGTGGGAGCTGCGATTGACATGATCGAGGGTGGCGCATTCGCCGCCTATATGGTGCCGATCGGAATCTTCGCGCTTGGACCGTGCGGGAACATCGAAGCGACGTACGTCCGGGTCGAGGGTTACGGGATCCGTGAGCCAAGAACGTCATCTGCTTTGTGGGCGACGCCTGTCCTCGGAGGTCGGTTCGAGGCGCGGGCATCTCGATGGCTCGGGCTCTTCGCGCGCGCGGACGTCTTGTTCCCGATCGATGCTCCACGGCTCGCGCTCGGGACGAGGACGGAGACGGCTGTGCTTCATTCTCCAGCTCCTGTCTCCCCGAGGCTGACCCTCGGCGCTGAAATCATCCTGCCCTGAGCATTTTTCGTGATGGTTCCGGGGGCGCCCCGGGAATTCACCCGCCGATGCCTCTGCATTGGAGCGGTGAGAGCAGTACGGACCAGGTTGCGTCCGTGGAGGCAGTGGAGGCAAGAGAGCTAACGTTCCCTCCGCCACCAGCTTCCGGGATTCAAAGCGTGGCTCTTCGCGAGCGACCAACCCCCGGCTCGAGCAGCCTCATGGAGCTCTACCGTTCGCACGTCAAGTATGTGTGGAAGGCGGCACGTCGCCTTGGTCTCACGCCAACCGAGGCTGACGACGCGGTCCAGGAGACGTTCCTCACGGCCCATCGTCGGGCGGCCTCGTACGACGCGCGGGGCTTCGAACGCTCGTGGCTCTTCAGCATCCTCTACAACGTCGTCCTGCACCACCGGCGGTCGCATCAACGAAGGACCGCACGGACCGAGGATGGCTTCGACCTCGACGTCCTCCCCAGTCCATCCAGCGTGGCACCGGACCAGAGGGCCGAGACAAGCGAGGGCGCGCGCATCCTTGAAGAGATCCTCGCCGGCCTCGAACCGGAGCGGCGAGCCGTGCTCGTCCTCGCTGAGTTCGAGGAGAGGCCCGTGAGTGAGATTGCCGAGATCCTCGGAATCAACGTGAGCACCGCCACGAGTCGCCTACGTCTTGCCCGCGAGCAGGTCGAGGCAGCCATGGCCCGCCGCCGCGCCCGCGATGGCTGGAGGTACAAGTGAGCATCGACCCCGGTAACAAGCCGTCGCTCCTCGCAGCGTTCGCAGACGAGTACGAGCTCGAGGACGCCGACGCCGACCGTCTCATCGCGAGGATCCAGACGTCCGTTGCGCAGGACGCTGCTGCTGGGTCGTCGTCGCCCTCGCCGTCGCTCAGCGCCGCTCGAGGGAGCGGTGTCGGAAAGAGCCTGCTGCTGGTCGGCGCGTCGTGCCTAGCCCTCGCGACCGCCGGGGCGGCCGTCCTCTACACGCTGTCGAAGACGGATCCGGCCTCCGCGAAGGCGACGAGCGGCCCACCCGTTCCGGCGCAAACGAACGAGCAGCCGCATCGAGAAGCGGAGAGCACCACCGCTCCCCCGTCGATCACAGTCGAGTCGCTTCCGAGCGTCGCGCCCGCGTCGCCTTCGCAAGGCAACGATGCGAAGAAGGCTCCCGTCGTGTCGACCTCGTCGTCGGCGGCGGCTCCGGGAGCAGCGTCGGCCGACACGCTCGGACGCGAGACGCAGCTCCTGACGAGCGCGCGAGCGGCGGTGAAGGGCGGCAACCCCGACAAGGCGCTCGCGCTCCTCGACGAGCACGCGCGCCTCTTCCCGAACGGGTGGCTCGCGAACGATCGCGTCGCCGAGCGCATTGTCGTCCTCTGCGGCGTGGGCCGCCGCGCCGAGGCGGTACGCGAAGCAAAAGCGTTCCTCGATGGACGTCCGAAGAGCCCGCTCACCCGCCGCGTCGAGGCGAGCTGCGCCGTCGACTCCCCGACGAAAGCAACCGAATGAAGCTGTCGCTCACCCGTCTTGCTGGGGCCGCCACGGTCCTGCTCTTGATCGCGACGCCTGGATGCAGGGGCGATGACGACCTCCTGATCGGCTTCGACTGCGGTCAAGAGCTCTGCGATGACCCTCCGAGGTTCACGCCGACACCAGACGGCGGCCCGGCGACGTCGCCCGAGGCCGGTGCATTCGTCGGGATGTGTCCCTCGAACGAATGCCCCGCCGGGCGCACGACGTGCCCGAACGATCCGTTCCCGTGCAGCGTGGACCTTACCTCCGACGACGACAACTGCGGCGCCTGCGGGGTTCGATGTCCGCACGACGATGCCTTCATCGAGCGCTTCGCGGGAGCGATGCGATGCACCGCCGGCGCCTGCCGCCTCGTCTGCGCTCCGTCGCATGCAGACTGCAACGGAATCGCAGACGACGGCTGCGAAGTGCAGATCGCCGGTCCGGGAGCGACGGACATCAACAACTGCGGCGCCTGCGGCAATGTCTGCGATGACCTCTGTAGCGAGGGAGCGTGCGGCTGTCCCGGCGGCGGAACGTTCTGTCCGGACGGCAGCTGCCACGACCTGAACCGTGAAGACGAGAACTGCGGCGCGTGCGGGAACGTCTGTCCTCCCTCCACCGATCCACCGCTCCCGCCCGAGTGGAACATGGTCCGAGCGTGCCGAGCCGGCGCATGCAACCAGGTGTCGTGCGCTCCCGGCCAAGCGGACTGCAACGGCGACGCCAGCATCCCGAACGGCGACGGCTGCGAGACCAACACGATGTGGGACGCCGAGAACTGCGGCGGCTGCGGGAACAAGTGCGCGGCCGGCGAGGACTGCATCATCGGCCGGTGTTTGTGCGCGTGCGGTTCGGTCTGCTTCTCGTCGATCAACTCGGACCCCAACAACTGCGGTGCGTGCGGGCTCAAGTGTCCCGGCGACTGGAGCTCCGTTACCGGCAACGTCTCGTTCGGGTTCGATCCGGCGCATGGCAGACCGACGTGTGACCAGGGCGTCTGTGGGTACGCGTGCAGCCCGAACTTCGCAGACTGCGACGGCAACATCGACAACGGATGCGAGACGCCCATGCTCGACGATCCGCTCAACTGCGGAGCCTGCGGCGTTCGCTGTGACGGCGTCGCGGGACAGGCTTGCGTCGACGGCCAGTGCCTCATGAAGGAGTGTGGGGTGGTCCAGTGAGAAAGCGTGACCTCGGAGCCATCGCGCTGCTCGTCTTTCCGGGGGCCGCCATCGCCGCTGCGTGCGCGACGAGCGAGAACACGGCGCCCTCGAACGAGCTCGATCCGGTGATCCTCGAGGCCGGTTCGTCGGAGACGCCCGACGCCGCCGACGCGGCGGATGCGGATGCGGGTCACCGCCGGCCGGATCTCGTCGATGCGGGCACCTGCAGCGCATCGGGTCTGTGCGTCGTGAACGCACCGGTCGATACCCAGATCAACGTGACCTCGATCCGGGGGTCGGGCCCGAACGACGTATGGGCTGTCGGCACGAACCGGACGGTCGTCCACTACGACGGCAAGGTCTGGGAGAAAGCGGCACCGCTGACGGACGAGGTGACGCCGTTCACCATGCGGGCCGTCTGGCTCGACGGGCCGAGCGACGTGTGGATCGGTGCGGGCTCCATCCTCTACCACTCGACGGGGTGGAACGGACCGAGCGGCACCGCGTGGAGCTCGGCCACGTTCATCGACGGCACGAGCGTCAACGCCATCGCCGGCATGAACGGGAACGTGCTCCTCGCACGCCAGGTCAACAACGACTTCTGGACGACGTTCCCGGCGCTCATGACCTGCCGCGGGTGGATGAACGACAACCTCGTCGACCTTGAGGAAGTGGCCACCCCCATGTTCGACGCGGAGGGTGCGGACGGCCTCTGGTCGCTCGCGATGACCCGCCCCGATGAGGCGTGGGCCACGAGCCTGGGCTCGGACGACCGGCCTGGCGCTCGCGTCGTGCGCATCCATCGTGCGTCCTCCGACGCGGGCGATCCCGTCGGCGACGGAGCATCGTGGCAAGTCGAGGAGTACGACAGCCGTACGTCGCGAAACCTCTACGGCGTGTGGGGCAACGAGCAGGTCGTCTGGGTCGTCGGTGAGGGCGGCACGCTCCGCCGGATGACGCCGGCGAAGCTCTCCTCGCGCGCGTTCGAGACGGTGGCGAGCCCGGTCACCGCCGATCTGCGCGGCATCTACGGCTTCGGGCCGGACGACGTGTGGGCCGTCGGAGATGACGCCACGGTCGTGCACTACGACGGCAAGGTGTGGAGCAGGCTCGCTACTCCGCTCGACGGAGTGAATGTGAAGCCGAGACTCTTCGCCGTCTGGGGGAGCTCTCCAAAAGACGTCTGGATCGGAGGCAACGGAGTCATGCTTCACTTCGAAGGAGATGCGCCGTGAGCCGCGCGCGTGTGACCGTGGGCGTCGTGCTCGCGTACATGCTCGCGCTCGGCGCCTCCGTCGCTTGCGCGACGGGAGAGGAGAAGGCCGATGCGCAGCTGCCGCCCGTCGACGATCCGAGCCGGCCGCTCGAGGCGGGCGTCGTCGACGCATCGGAGAAGGACGACGTGATCACCGCGGCTCCGAACGGATGCAGCGACGACGGCTTCTGTTACGTGCCGGTCCCGAGCTCGAAGCCGCTCATCGCGGTCTCGGCGTCGAGCGCCGACGAGGCGTGGATGTTGCCGCAGCAGAGCGGCGCCATCCTCCGATGGAACGGAGCCGCGATCGAGCAGCTCTACGAGTACGACGGCGCGAGCCCATCGAGCATCACCTTCGTCGACCTCTGGGCAGGGAAGAAGGACGACGTCTGGGCGGCAGCGACGGACAGCGAGAACCACCACTTCTTCGTGCACTACGCGGCCCGTTCGGGCGGCGCGCCGTCGTTCCGCGAGCTCCCGACACAGGAGCCCGTGATCGCCACGAGGGCGCTCTGGGGAACGTCCGATGGCAACGCGCTGTGGGTGGCGACGGAGAACACGGTCCTTCGCATTCGCGAGGACGCGAGCGGCGCCGTCGTCGAGGACCTCCGTCCGAGCCTCGGAGCGGAGGACGAGCACGGCTACGCCTGGCGCGGAGTCTGGGGCTTCGGGGCCGACGACGTATTCGTCGCCGGAAAGGTCTGTCCTTCGAGCCCGTGTGGTTCGGAGGGCCAGGGGGCGCTCGCGCACTACGACGGAGCGAATTGGTCGATCACGACGCTCGATTCGACGCTGGAAGTGTCGTCGCTTCGCGGCACGCCGCCGGGGGCGACGCGACAGCTTTGGTACGACGCCGCCGAGGAAGAATCGCCGGGTACGGTCGTCCTGAAGACGCATCTCGTCACGGTCACGTCCGGTGGGCAGGTGGGTGCGGATCTCTACACGCACCCGATGAGCGGCGCCGCATGCAGCAGTCGTCTGGGCCAGGCGGCGAGCGCTACGGTCGGTTGGTTCTCGTCCGGCGGCCTCCTCTGCCGCTGGAACGGAACGGAGCTCGTGCCCGCGCGGACGGCGGTGGCCGATCGTCCGATGATCAGCGCGCTGAGCGGGATCTGGGCGGGAGGCACGGACGACGTGTGGCTGGTCGGCACGGCGGTAACGCGAACGGGGCTACCGCAAGGAGCGATCGCAGCCAGACGCACCGCGACGACGGCCGCCCAGGTGACGGGAGGAAAACAATGAGCTTCGCCCGCCTCTCGCCGTTGGCTTTGGTTCTGGTCTCCGCGGTCCCGCTCGCTTGCTCGTCGTCGTCCCCGGATCCGGCGACTCCGGCGATCGACGGTGGAGTCGAAGCGAGCGTTTCGACTCCCGAGCCGGAGAAAGACGCAGGCGCAGCGGACGTCGTGCGTCCGGATGTCGAGCCCGCGTCGCGTCTCGAGGTCGCGTGCGCGCAGGATCCTTGTTACGTCGCCGTGAGCGGAAACGGCGGCGAGCACGTCTGCGGCCTCTTGAAGGACGGCACCGTGCGCTGCTGGGGGCGAGATACGCGCGCTCGAGCCGAGGGCGGCGCCGCGGAGGCGGACGGCGCGCTCGGTCGCGGTCGCGTCGTCTCCGTCGTCGAGGGCGCGACGCCCGCACCGGTCGTCGGCCTCACGGGCGCGAAGCAGATCAGCGTCGGAAAGAACCTCGGGACGTGCGCGCTCACCAACGACGGCGCGGTGTACTGCTGGGGCCGAAACGAGTTCGGTCAGCTCGGTCGTCCTTCCGACCATGCGCGCCTCCCGGTGGCGACGCGTGTGGAGGGCGTCCCCCCGGCCTCGGCGGTCGCGCTCGGCGCGAGGACCGGCTGCGCGATCGCGGCCGGCGACGGCGCGCTCTGGTGCTGGGGCGCGCGGAGCACGCAGATCGGATTGGCCGCGGCTCCGGGGGACGGGGACACGTTCCCGCCCCAAGTCATGACCGGATTCACGGCGCCGATCCGTGAGCTCGCCATCGGCACCACACCGCGTGACGACACCGACTCGGGGCAGGACACGATCGTCGCCTTGCTGGACGGTGGCGTCCTCGCGTCCCTCGGCCATTTCCCCGCTGGCGAGACCTCCGTGACCCAACCAATCTCCTCGGAGCCGCAGGTGCTGCATGATGTCGTGCGGGTCGGGGCGTTCGGCTACCTGGACAGGAGCGGGATCCTCTCCCGATGGCTGCCGGCCACTCGGGCGCTCTACGTCTCGAGTGCCGCCACCGTGGTCGACGTGGCCATCACCGCTGGCGCGGCCTTCATCGACAACAAGTGGGCCAACTACGTCGAGCAGGGTGGGCTCCTCCTCTCGAGCGGCCATCTCTACCGCTGGGGACGCAACACGTCCGGCGCGCTCGGCCATGCGCCCAACGTGCTCGACGTCGCCGACGAGCCGCTCGACATGACCCACGTCGCCGGCGATCGCGTCGTGTCGTTTGCGATGACCGCCGCCTCGACCTGCGTCTCGCTCGTCGACGGTACGGTCAAGTGTTGGGGGGCGAACCAGCGCGGAGAGCTAGGTCGCGGCACCGTCGACCCTGCGCAACATCCCGAAGCGGAGCTGATCCGATGAGACGTATCGCGTGTGCCTTTCTCGTCCTCGGTGCAATCTTCGCCTGCGGCGACGACCGCAATGGATTCAAGCAGGATCCCACCTTCCTCACCGCTGACGCCGGCGCCGACGTCGATCCGCCTCCGCCGACGAGCTGCGAAGGAACGCTCCGCTGCGGCCGAAACCTTCGCTCGGTCGTCGACGGATGCGACGAGTCGAAGGTGATCACCGAATGCGCTCCCGATCAGGGCTGCGCCGAAGGAAAGTGTGTTCCGGCGTGCGACGCCGCCGTCGGCGCAAGCTCCACGATGGGCTGCGAGTTCATCCCGATCGCGCCACCGCCCGAGTCGCTGGCCATTGGCTCGTGCTTCGCCGCCGTGCTCGCGAACACGTGGGAGATCCCCGCCCGGATCGAGGCCGAATACGACGGCAATCCGCTCGACGTCACGCCGTCTACCAGGATCATCCGCACGGACGGCACCACCACCACATACGAGCCCTTCACCGGGGAGCTTTTGCCCGGCGAGGTAGCGGTGTTCTTCCTGAGCGAGCAGGCGAGCGGGTTCATGTCGATCGCCTGTCCTGGCGACGTCACCCCGGCCGTGAAGAGAGTGACCTCGCACACGGGGACGCGGCGCGGCTCGACCTTCCGGATCAAGACGACCGCGCCGGTTAGCGCGTACAGCGTCTACCCGTTCGCGGGATCCGCCAGCCAGGGGACGTCGTCGACGATGCTCCTGCCGGTCGCTTCGTGGAAGACGGACTACGTCGTCACGAGCCCGTGGGAGATGCGCTACTTCGATACCGAGCGTCTCCACCCCACGACCCAGGTCGTCGCCGCCGAAGATGGGACGGAGGTCACGCTCATCGGGAGCGTTCACATCCAGGGAGGCATGGACGTCGAGAGCGCCGAGAAGGGCAGCGCGAAGACGTATCGCTTGAAGCGCGGCGAGCAGATCCAGTTCTTCCAGGAACAGGATCTGACGGGATCGCGCATCGGAGCGAACAAGCCGGTCGGAGTCTACGTAGGCCATCAGGCGATGGCGATCCCGACGAGCATGACGTGTTGTGGTGACACGTCGCAGACAGCCCTCTTTCCCGTGAAGGCGTGGGGACGCGAGTATGCCGTCGTACCCTATCGCTCGCGTCGCGCGAAGGAAGCCGCGGAGGACTACCTCTACAGGATCACCGCGGCAGTCGACGGAACGGTTCTCACCTACGAGCCGAGCGCGCCGAAGGAAGCTCCCTTGTCACTGTCGGCCGGGCAGTCCGTCATCTTCACGTCGCAGGAACCGTTCGTGGTGAGGAGCCAGGACAGCGACCATCCGTTCGCCGTCTTCTCGTACATGACGGGCGAAGAGTTCGCCCAGGCCCAGGCGTTCCAGGGCGATCCCGAGTTCGTGCCCGTGGTTCCGAGCGAACAATACCTCGGCAAATACGTCTTCTTCGTCGATACGACTCATGCGAACTCGCAGCTCGTCGTCGTGCGTGCGCGTCAAAGCGGCAAAGAGTTCGCACCCGTCAACCTCGACTGCGCCGGCGCGCTCGAGGAGTGGACGCCTCTCGGAGCATCCGGCGCCTACGAGTACACGCGCATCTGGCTCACGAAGGAGAAGAAGCCTCAGACGGTCGGAAAGGGCACATGCGGCGCCGGCCGGCACGTCATCGAGAGCGCCGGCGCGTTCGCGGTCACGGTGTGGGGGACGGCTCCATACGCGAGCTACGGGTATCCCGGTGGCGGCGCGCTCCGCACGCTCAACGCCGTCGAGACGATCGTAAATTGACGTCGGGTCAGAACGCGAGCGTGCCAGACGCTCGCGTAGGCTGCGCCTCGCGTCGTCGTCGACGGAGCTCGCGCCGCCCGCGCTGATCGAGCAAGGGAGCTGAACGACGCTGGCGAGCCCAGGTTCGACGCCTCGACGCAGGACGAAGCCGCGGCGTTGCATCACGGCTGCTCTCCGACTGCGCGCTGTCGCGTAGGATGACGCTGGCGTCATGAGTCTCGTCGACATCGCAGGGAATCTCACCAACAAGGCCTTCCGGGAGGACTTGCCCGCCGTGCTCGAGCGCGCGGCCGGAGCCGGCGTCTCGCTGATCGTCGTGGCCGGCGTCAGCACGACGACCTCGCACCGCGGCTGGGAGATGGCGAGCGATCACCGTTCCGCGCGAAACGCGAAGCTCACGCCGCTCGAGCTCGTGGCGACCTCCGGGATCCACCCGCATCACGCGAGCCAGGCCTCTTCGCAGGCGCTCGTCGAGGTCGCCGATCTCGCGCACAAGGACCTCGTCGTCGCCATCGGCGAGTGCGGGCTCGACTACAACCGAGACTTCTCCCCTCGTGACGCCCAGCGGCGTGCGTTCGAGGCGCAGCTCGAGATCGCCTCCGGCACGAGCAAGCCCGTCTATCTTCACGAGCGCGACGCGCACGAGGACTTCACGAAGATCCTCGAGCGCTGGCGGCCGAAGCTCGCGGGTGGACTCGTCCACTGCTTCACCGGCGACCGGAAGACCCTCGAGCGCTACCTCGCGATGGATCTCCACATCGGTTTCACGGGGTGGCTCTGCGACGAGCGCCGCGGCCAGCACCTACGCGAGCTCGTCCGTCTCGTTCCGCGCGGACGCATCATGGTGGAGACCGACTGCCCGTACATCCTCCCGCGCGACATGAGCCCGAAGCCGAAGAGCGGCCGGAACGAGCCCGCCTTCGTCGCCCACGTGGCGCGCGCCGTCGCCGAGGCTCGCGGCGAGTCGTTCGAGGACCTGGCCGCCCACACGACGGCCACAGCGCGCTCGTTCTTCGGCCTTCCGCTGAGGCCGGGGCTCGATGGATGCGGACGAAGCTCTGCGTAGGCGTGCTCTTGGAACGATGAGCACTTGTCAAACACCTCCGGCGCGCCCATCGTGCCGGGCATGGAGCGACTCGCGCTGCTCGGCGCCGGAATCCTGGGCTTCCTTGCTGTTGCGCTCGGCGCATTCGGAGCGCATGGCCTGAAGGCGCGGCTCGGTCCCCTCCCCGACGGCGCGCTACGCCTGGAATGGTGGAGCACGGCGGCCCACTATCACCTCGTGCACGCGCTCGCGCTCGCGGCGGTCGCGTTCCTGGCCACGCGCTCGTCGTCGGTCGCGGTGGTCGTCGCTGCCGTCGGCTTCGTGCTCGGCACCGTCCTCTTCTCCGGAAGCCTCTACGTGATGACGCTCACCGGAGTCCGCGCGCTCGGCGCCGTGACGCCCTTCGGCGGGCTCGCGTTCCTGGTCGGCTGGGCGTCGATCGCCGTCGCCGCATGGGGCCTCACCACGCCCGCGAACCGCTGACGCTCGAGAGAGAACGCGGCGCGCTCGCCTGCAAACAGTTCTACCGCGTCCTCTGGAAGCACGGACTCCGCGCGACGCCGCCATTCGCGGAAGACGCCAGCGCGTCCTCGGGTGACCGCTCGGCCCGGCACGGCGGGAGCAACGGAAAATACCTATCGATTGCAGCTCGCGACATCGAGCGTGAGATCGTGCCGCTCGCGCAAGACCAGCGCCTCGCGACAGGAGAGTCGCGCGGTGTGGGCTCACTTCCTTCACGCGACTGACATGCTGCCATTGCCCAAAACATGCAGCCGTGACGGCGAGTAAGCGGGCCGCGAGACGTAACGGGATAGGCGCTCGTGCGTCCGAGGAGTCGTCGTCAGGTGGACGCTCGTATTCGGGTTTAAGCGGTCGAAGTCACCATATTCGCGGCTCGAGACAGCGGCACCGGTGGCGCAGGCCCGTCGCGCATGTCGTCGAATCGCGCACCGTGCTTCGGATGCCGCGCTGCATGCCGGCAATCATGCATGTATACTCCGGTGGAAGCTCACGCCTCGCACACCGATGGCGGAGGAGCGAGAGAGGAGCTCCCATGAAGCTGCTGCGCGCATCCATTTTCAGCGTCGTGTCGTGCGTGGTCGCGATCGCCGCGAACGCCTGCGGGTCGGACGCTCCGGCGGACGGCGGTCCGAAGAGCGGCGACGGCTCGAAGTCGCCGGGCACGTTCGGCGGCGACGACGGTGGCATCGACACCGACGCAAAGCCCTGCACCAACCTCTGTCTCCGACAGAAGGAGTGCGGAGGCGGCAAGACGACGACGCTGAGCGGCGTCGTCAAAGATCCCGCGGGGAAGGTCCCTCTCTACAACGCCCTCGTGTACGTCCCCAACGCGGCGGTCGCGCCGATCAAGACCGGTGCGTCGTGCGAGCGTTGCGGAGACGTCTCGGGCTCGCCGCTGGTCACGGCGCTGACGGACGCCGCCGGTCGCTTCAAGCTCGAAAACGTCCCCGTCGGCGCCGACATCCCGCTCGTCGTCCAGATCGGCAAATGGCGCAGGCAGCTGGTCGTCCCGAACGTCCCCGAGTGTGTCGACACGACGCTCGCCGACGAGACCATCCGCATGCCCCGCAACAAGCAGGAGGGTGACCTGCCCCAGATGGCGATCGCCTCCGGTCAGGCAGACCCGTTCGAGTGCCTCCTCACCAAGATGGGCATCGACGAGGCCGAGTTCACGAGCGAGACCGGCGACGGTCGCGTGCACTTCTACCGCTCGAACGGCGTCGACATGTCCCCCTCGGCGCCGTCGGCCGCCACGCTGTGGAACGACCTGACCAAGATGATGAAGTACGATCTCCTCTTCCTTCCGTGTGAGGGGAGCGAGATCAACAAGCCGGACCAGCAGGACCAGAACCTCGTCGCGTACACCAGCGCGGGCGGACGCGCGTTCACCACGCACTACGGCTACGCCTGGCTGCACCGCGGGGCAGCTCCGTTCCCCTCGACCGGTTCGTGGACGCCCGAGGCCGGAGGCAACAACGGCTCGATTCGAGGCGACATCAACGAGACCTTCCCGAAGGGCGCGGCATTCGCCGAGTGGCTCGTGAACGTCAACGCGTCGACCACGCGCGGCCAGCTCCAGATCATCGAGTCCCGCAGCGACCTCGAGGCGGCGAACGATCCCCCGTCGACGACGTGGATGACCACGAGCGCGCTGGTGAACAACAAGACCGTCCCGCTGCACATCACGTTCAACACGCCGATCGGGACGCCCGAGGCAGAGCAGTGCGGCCGCGTGGTCTTCAGTGACTTCCACGTGTCGGCCGACGCCCGCATCAACAATCGGTCGTTCCCGTCGTCGTGCAAGCCGGGCGATCTGTCTGCGCAGGAGAAGGCCCTCGAGTTCATGCTCTTCGACCTCTCCTCCTGCATCCAGAGCGACAAGGAGGCCCCGGTTCCTCCGCCGGGCGTCAAGTAGGAGCCCGTAGCGGTCGTCACGGGTCGAACGTCGAGTCGACGCAACATCGGCTCGACGTTCACGTGTCTGGGCAGCGGCGCCCTCGGTCCGCGTAGCCTCGCACTTGCTCATGGCAAGCCGAGCTGCGGATACGGTCCTTCCTCTGCTGCAGGCCCTCGCCCAAGGTCATTCGACGCCCGCCGATCTCTCGATCGCGGTGCCTTCTTCGCCGCAACCGGCGGTTACGACCCGGGCAGGATGCTCCGCTCGATGACGGGTCGCGAGCTCCTCGCGAACCTCGATTCCTTGAAGTTGCAAGGGATCGTGATCAATCCGAACGGCCCCGGCGCGCGCATCATCCTGGATCGCGAGACCTGCACACGCCTCGCGACCACACCGCGCTGAAGCGCAGCCTGTCGTGAGCCGCGCTCGCGTCAGCGGAGACGGACGGAGCCGAGCGCGCTCGTGAGCTGGCGGAGCGCCGTCTCCTGCGCGCGCGCGCTGTCCTCGACGCGCGAGATCATCATCGTGAGCTGGCGCGCCCCGTCGGCCTGGGACTTGTGGCCGTGGTTCAGGTCGTTGACCATCCCCGAGATGTTCTCGATCGCGCTCGTGATCTGACGGCCGCCCTTCGCCTGCTCGTTCGCGCTCCGCTCGACGTGCTGGGTGATGAGGCGCATCTTCTCCGCGCTCTTCATGATGAGCTCCGAGCCGCGCGCCTGCTGCGCCGTCGCGGCCGCGATCTGCTGCACCGTCTCGGCGATGCGGCCGATGGCGTCGGTGACCTGCTTCGAGCCCTTCGCCTGCTCGACGGTGGCGCGGGCGATCGCCCGGACCATGTTGGTCGACTTCGTGCTCGACTCGAGGATCTTCTTCAAGGCGCGCTCGGCCTCGTTCGAGACCTCGACGCCGCGATCGACGTTGTGAGCGCCACGCTCGACGGCGGTGATGGCGTTCTTGCTCTCGCCCTGCACCGTCTTGATGAGGTCGGTGATCTCGCGCGTGCTCGCGCCGGCGCGCTCGGCGAGGTCCTTGATCTCGTCGGCGACGACGGCGAAGCCCTTGCCCTGCTCGCCCGCCTGCGCCGCGATGATCGCCGCGTTGAGGGCGAGGAGGTTCGTCTGCTCGGCGACATCATCGATGACGTTGACGATCTGGCCGATGGCGTCGATGCGGGAGCCGAGCGCGCTGATCGCGGCGACCGCCTCCTGCGAGCTCTCCTTGATGCGATAGATCTCGCTGATCGTCTTGAGGATGGCCTCGGCGCCCTTCTCGGCGTCGAGCGAGACCTCCTCGGAGAGGCGCGCGGTCTCGTTCGCGTTCGACTGCACCTGGTCGATCGAGACGTCCATCTCGTTCATCGAGGAGCTCGTCTCCTCGGCGGTGAGCGAGAGCGCGTCGACGTTCTTGGCGACCTCCCTGATCGAGTACGCCATCTCCTCGATCGAGCTCACGGTCTCGCGGACGCTGTTGGCCAGCTCGCCGAGGTTGTCGGCGACCTCGGAGCTCGTGGCGGTCATCTCCAGGATCGACGAGCTCGACTCCTCGGCGTTCTGGGTCAGCGACTCGACGCTCGAGGAGAACGCGCGCATCGCGCCGGCGATGTCCTTCACGAGCCGCGACGTGTCGTCGGCGGCCGAGACCTGCATCTGGACGCCGTCCTGCAGCTTCTTCGCGAGGGCCTCGAACTGCTCCTGCGCGTCCTTCGCGTCGCGCGAGCGCTTCTCCTCCTCCTCGGCGATGCGCGCGAGGTCGTCGAAGGCGCGGGCGAGCTCGGGCGTCGCTCCGATCGGCGGCGACGGCCGGTCCCCGCGCCGCGCCCGGCGGAGCCCGTCCACCACCGCGCCGACGTCCTGCGTCGCCCCTCCCGAGCTGGCGAAGAAGACGGCAAGGCCGCCTACGATCGCGACGATCGCCGCGACCTGCGTGGCAATGGTCGGATCCTTGTCCTTGACGAGGAAGTAGGCGATGCCTGCCGCGACGACGACCGCAGCGAGGGCGAGAGCCTGGCGATTGGTGAGGTTGTTCATGCGCGCGAGGAGTCTCCGAGCGTACGCGGCTGGGCCGATCTGGGGCAAGCTGACTCACGAGGCCGGCGAGCGCGACGGGATGTGTCGTCGCGACTGGCCACCCGCGCCGGCTCGGGGATCGGCCGAGCTTCTGCGGAGCATCCGCGGAGCGCGAGGCGTCGAACCGAGCTACGCAGAGCGGCGGAGGCCCTTCGCGGAGGCGGGAGCAGCCAGCTCCTCGGCGGCTTCGAAGCAGATCCCCGCGGTCGCGAGGCGCTTTTCGGCGATCTCGAAGGCGACGTCGCTCGCATCGCATCCCACGAACGAACGGCCGAGCCTGGCCGCGACGGCGAGCGTCGTTCCGCTCCCGGCGTAGGGATCGAGGACGATGTCGCCGGGATCGGAGAGCGCGCTCACGAGCCGCTCGAGCAGGGCCTCCGGCTTCTGCGACGGGTAGCCGGTCCGCTCCTTCGAGATGGGCGCGAGGACGCCGATCTCCCAGACGTCGCCCATCGGGACGCCCTTCGTCGCTTCTTCCGTCCTCGACGAGCGCGCCCGCCGGCCGTCGTCCTCGAAGACCGCGCGTTGCTTCTTCGTGCCCCAGGTCGCCAGCGTCGAGGCCGCGAGCGGCTCGTACGGCTGGTTCCACCGGGGCGCCGCCTTCGGATCCTTGCGGTAGCGGAGGAGCACGTCGTGCACGCGCTGGAAGTTCGGCGTCTTGCTCGGCCAGCGCCGGTAGCGCCAGATGATCTCGCTCGCGAACGCGTCGTCGCCGAAGATCTCGTCGCAGAGCACCTTCACGTAGTGGCTCGTCTTCGGATCGACGTGGATGACGACGGAGCCGTGCGGAGCCAGCAGCTCCCGCACGAGGACGAGACGCTGCCCGAGCGCCTCCAGGTACTCGCCGCGGCTCGCCCAGCGATCGTCGAAGGCGAACTTCTTCGGACGCGCCTTCAACGGACCGGAACGAACGACGCGCTTACCCGACTCCGGTGCGCTCTGCTCGATCGCCTCGAAGGCGCGGTTCGTGAGGAACGGCGGGTCGAGATACGCTAGCGACACGCGACCGTTGAGCTCGGTCGACGTCATCGACGCGAGCGCGGCCCGGTTGTCTCCAAGGTAGAGCCTTCCCTTCCCGTCCTGGGCAACCAGGACCTTCCGGAGCTCTTCCGTCGTGGCCGGATCGAAGACACACGTCTTCCCCTGCCACGAAAGCCGTACGCCTTCGTCGCGCTTCACAAAACGGATCGTCGCCAATCGCGTCCCGAGAGCGCCACTTTTCGACAAGCGAACTTTGGGCGGCGCGCGCTCGCCCCGCAGCCGCACGGCAGCGTTTGCCAAGTGCCGACCCACGCGCGCTAGACTCGCCGCCCGTGAGCCAGCAGAGTCCTCTCGCATCCACCGCCAGCCCCACCGCGACGACGCGGGCGCGGGTGTTCTCCGGCATCCAGCCCTCGGGGGAGCTCCACATCGGGAACTACCTCGGCGCGGTGCGGACCTGGCGCCAGCAGATCGAGGAGAACCGGGAGGACACGATGTTCTGCATCGTGGACGCCCACGCGATCACGGTGCCGTACGAGGCCAAGGAGCTCCGCCAGCGCATCGACGGCTTCGCGATCGATCTCATCGCCTGCGGCGTCGACCCGGAGAAGACGGTCCTCTTCGTCCAGAGCGACGTCCGCGAGCACACCGAGCTCGCCTGGTACCTCTCGAGCGTCACACCGATGGGCGACCTCCACCGGATGACCCAGTTCAAGGAGAAGGGCGAGGGCAAGGACTTCGTCTCATCCGCCCTCTTCACGTACCCCGTGCTGATGAGCGCGGACATCCTCCTCCACAAGGCGACGGTCGTGCCGGTCGGCGAGGACCAGATCCAGCATCTCGAGCTCGCACGCGAGACCGCGCGCCGCTTCAATCATCGCTTCGGAGACGTCTTCCCGGAGCCGAAGCCGCGCCTCTCGAACACCCCGCGCATCATGGGCCTCGACGGCGACTCGAAGATGTCGAAGTCGAAGGGCAACACGATCTCGCTCTTCGAGCCGGAGGAGTCGTTCTGGGGGAAGCTCCGCACCGCCTTCACCGATCCGCAGCGCCTCAGGCGGAGCGATCCCGGTCGCCCCGAGATCTGCAACATCTTCACGATGCACAAGGCGGTCTCGCCGAAGGAGACGCAGGACGAGGTCGTCGCGAACTGCACCGGAGCAACGTGGGGCTGCGTCGACTGCAAGAAGGTGCTCCACGAGAACTTCAACCGCGAGCTCGTCCCGCTCCGACAGAAGCGCGAGGCGCTCTCGCTGCCTCTGGTCCGCGAGGCGCTCGGCGACGGCGCGGCGAAGGCACGCCGAATCGCGCAGGCGACGATGAAAGAGGTCCGCGAGCAGATGGGCCTCGGCAGCCTCGCGTGCTCGACTCTCGAGACATGAGAGCACCGGCCGTGAAACGACGCTCCGCGCTCGCCCTTTTCTTCTTCGCGCTCGTCTCGTCGGCGCTCCTCGTCGTCGGCGCGAGCGGATGCTCGCGCGCGGCGCCCGATGCGACGCCGGAGGGCGTCGTGCGTCTCTGGCTCGAGAGGATGGAGAGCGCCGCCGAGGACGGCCGCGCGATGAAGGAGGCGTACGAGCTGCTCGGACCGCGCGCGCGCGCCAACCTGAAGGACCGCGCGGACCGCGCGAGCCGCGGCCAGGGCCGACGCTACGAGCCGCACCAGATGCTCGCCGAGGGCCGCTTCGGCCTGCGGTTCCGCCCGAAGGCGATGACCGCGAGGATCGAGGGCGACGATGCCTGGGTCGAGGTGAAGGGCGACGGCCCCGACCAGCGTGCGACGGTGAAGTGCACGCGCGAGGGCGAGGCGTGGCGGATCGAGCCCGACCTGCCGGAGGTCGTCGCGCCGGCGAAGCGGCCCGAAGGCGGCTGAGAACGAATCTCGTTCGGGAGATGCGTTCGAGCGATCAGTAATAGCGCCGGAGCCCGCCGTCCGGCAGCGGCGTGCGTGTAACCTGCACGCGTGTCGAGACCTTTCGCTCCTCACGGCCGAGGCCGTGGAACGGCAGCTCCACCGTCACGTTGTACTCACCCGGGACCAGGCTGATCGCGGTCGTCTTCGGGACGTAGCGATGCCCGGCGTCATTGGTCACGGGCTTGGCGGGCGCCGGGATGCGGAGCGCCCACCACGAGATGACGCGCGTGACCTTCCCGCCCGGGCGAATGCGGAGGGCGAGGATCGTCGGCGGTGCCGGCACGACGGCCGAGCCCGCGATCGTCGGCACCGCGTCGACGTCGCGATCGCGGTTGTCCGTCGTCGTCAGCGGAAAGAGCAGCCGCGGGACCTCGGAGGCGCTCGGGTGCGGCTCGGGAACCCCGGCGACCCTCGACCAGTCGGTGCGCGGCCCCGTCGGGCGAGGTCGCGCCTCCAAGTAGAGCGTCACCTCCGACGAGCCGGTGTTCTTGATCGCGAGGTTCAGGAGCGCCATGCCGCCACCGACGACCTCGGGCGGCTCGGGGGTGAGCGTGATCGAGAGATCCTTCAGCACGGCGCGCATCGCGTCCTCGTTCGCGCGCTTCACCACGCAGGACGGCTCGGCCTCGATCCCGTCGATGATGCCGACACGAGCACAGCCTTCGCGCGGCGGCGGCGGCGGCTCCGCATGTGCGCTCGAGCTTGCGTCGACGACCGGCGCGGCGCGAGGCGGATCCTCGCACCCGGCCACCGCCGCGAGGACGAGGAGCAGGGCTTGGATCGAACGAGCCGCCATCATCGATCGCCCGGTAGCCCCCTCATCCCGATTCGGTCAAGAGTTTGCTCCCCCAAGGCGCAACTCGTTGCGCCGATCCTGAGAACCAACACGGCCGTGGTCAGCTTCGGTCACTCCAACCGATCACGGCCAAAGTAGGCTCGAGCGACCGTCGGGCGATACACTGCCGCCGTGATCGGAGCTCTTTCGCAGCGCGCTCGCGTCGTCATCCTCGGCGTCGTCGGTGCCGTAGCCGCGTTCTTGGTCTTCGGCGGCGCGCGTACGACCAGGGCGACCGGGGATCCCTTCGAAGCGGTCCCTCGCGACTCCTTCCTCGTCGCCACCGTGAACCTCGCCGAGCTCCGTCGCTCTCCGCTCTACGAGGTGCTCTTCGGAAAGGACTCGCCGGCACAGGCCGCGAAGGCCGACGTGCCTTTGCTCGGGACGCGGGCACTGGGCATCGGGAAGCTCGCCGACGCGTGCGGGTTCGATCCCCTCTCGCGCGTCGAGCAGCTCGCGGTCGCGGTCCCCGAGGAAGGCGACAAGGGCGAGCTCGGGATGGCCGCACGTGTCACCGTCACGCGCGCCGAGCTCTCCAAGTGCACCGAGAGCCTCGCCGGCCAGCGCGGCGGCAAGGTCGAGACGAAGGACGTCGGCAGCTTCGTCGTCGTGGAAGATTCGGCCGCGCAGGAGACCGCGCGCCCGCGCCTCGCTTACGGTCGCGGCGGCCTCCTCGTCGTCGGTCGCGGCGCCTGGTTCGACGCGATGTTGGCCGCCGCCGACCGCAAGAAGCCCGGCGCGCGCGAGGCGCAGGCGCACGTCGCGATGCGCTCCTCGCTCACGAGTCGCGACGGCTGGCACGCGCCCACCGTCCTCGTCTCGGCTCTCCTCCCGCGCTCGCTCCGCGATCGCCTGAAGAGCGAGATGGGTGCCGAGCTGTCGGCTGATGGCGCGCAGGACGGCTCGCAACACGTCATGGCCGGGGTGCTCGGCGTCTCGAGCGTCGGAGTCGCGCTCCGCGCAGGCGGCAGCGGCCAGTCGATCGACGCCGCGGTCGAGCTCGTCTGCGACACGGAAGAGGGCTGCGCCGCGGTCGAGAAGCTCATCCTCGAGAAGCGCTTCGCCTGGTCGAAGGAGCTCTCTCTTCGCATGGTCGGCCTTGGCCCGCTCCTCGACTCGGTCGAGGTCAAGCGCGAGGGCACGCGCATCCGTGTCACCGCCGGGGCCTCCGCCGACACCTTGGCCGCGACGCTCGAGCGCGTGCTGCGGTTCACGGCCCGCCGCGGATCCCAAGACCGCGACGAGCGCCTCGACGCACCGGCGCCGCAGGCCCCGAAGGCGGAGCCGGGCGAGACGATCCCCGCCCCGCGCCCGTCGCATTGAGCGGGCGGGCGGCCGGCGGAGCGTGAGACCGGGAGACCGCGGGACCGGGAGACCGCGAGCTCGGCCGGATCGGTGGATTTCGACGCTGAGATTCCCTACCCTACGGGTCCTTTTTCGGGTCCGGGTTTCGCAACCACGAGGCCCGAGCTGCCATCCGAATTCGTTGGACGGTGTCGAACGCCGTCCGCCCCCAGAAAGCATAGGAGGCCGCCATGGCCGGCAAGAACGTCATCGAGCTCACCGACGCCAACTTCGAGGCTGAAGTCCTCAAGTCGAACGTGCCCGTCCTCGTCGACTTCACGGCCACCTGGTGTGGCCCGTGCAAGGTCCTCGCGCCCATCGTCGAGGGTCTCGCGGACGAGTTCGCTGGAAAGTACAAGATCGGCAAGCTCGACATCGACGATGCGCCCGAGGTCACGCGCAAGTACGGCGTTCGCGGTGTCCCGACCGTCATCGTCTTCAAGGGCGGCGAGAAGAAGGCTCAGCATGTCGGCGTGACCAACAAGGACACGCTCGTGAAGATGCTCGAGTCCTGAAGGTCGCAGGCGCTCGCAGTCGCGAGTAAGCTCGCGCGCGGCCTGATTGCGGGTCCGCGGCGGATGACTCCCTCGTGGAGAAGTAGCGGGAAAAACCCGGGTTGGCCGTGACCGGCCAGCCGCGTATTCTCTCGCCACGATGCATCCGTCGCCGGACCCGCGTCTCATTTCCCTGCGCGACTCGCTCGTCGGCAGGGTGCTGCGCGGAGCCGGGAACACCGCCTACTACGTGCGCGAGTGCATCGGCGAGGGCGGACAGGGGTGGGTCTTCCGCGCGAACTGGGACGATCCGTCCGGGCACGTCGTCATCGTCAAAGTGCTCCGCCCCGACGTGATCGCGACGGAGGCGCTCCGCCGGTTCCAGCGCGAAGCGGAGGTCCTGCGGATGCTCTCGATGCAGGGCAGGCCGAACCCGTACATCGTCCGTTTCTACGATCACGCCGTCGCGCAGGTGCCCTCGCCCTACGGCGCCGACCCGATCACGCTGCCCTTCACCGTCCTCGAGTTCGTCGACGGTACGACGCTCGAGAAGGAGCTCGCCCTGCAGCGCAAGACGGGCCGTGGCTTCGCAGCGGAGCGCGTCCGTCGCCTCGTCCGACAGATCTGCCAGGCGCTCGACGTCGTCCACACGCAGAAGGTCGTCCACCGCGACCTCAAGCCGTCGAACATCCTCCTCGCGAACGAAGCCGGAACGGAGGTCGCGAAGGTCACCGACTTCGGGCTCGTGAAGCTCGTCGACGTGAACCTCCAGAGGACGGCCGCGCTCGCCGGCGCCTCGCTCGGCTATGCGCCGCCCGAGCAGTACGAGCAGGGCAACAAGCGCGTCTCTCCGCGGACGGACATCTTCTCGCTCGCTGCCGTCGTCTTCGAGATGCTCACCACGAAGCCGGCGTTCCCGTTCAACGACGGAGAGAACCCGCTCCTCATCGTCACGCGGATCCTCACCGGCCCGAGACCGTCGTTGATGAAGGCGAAGAGCTACCTCGCCCCCGAGCTCGCGACGTCGACGGCCATCCTCGAAGCGCTCGATCGGGAGCTCTCCCGCGCGCTCGCTGCGGATCCTGCCGCGCGCCACGAAGGGGTGATGGATTTCTGGAACGCGCTCGAGCCGTCGCTCCGCGCGGCGACGGAAGAGTACAAGGCTCCGCTGCACGGCCAAGTGTCACCCTACGAGGTGACCGCGCGAGCGAGTGACTCGCAGCCGCCGGCCGCCGGGTCCGGCGTGCGCGTGCGAAGCGAGAACCAGGTGCCGTTCGTCGCGAAGCCGTCCACCCCTCGGCTCGAGGCGGCGAGCCCTCAGCCTGGCGCGCATGGGGATCGCGTCCCTGAAGCGCATGCCTCGAAGCCTGCCGCGTGGAGCTGGACGCTGCTCACGCCTCCGATCGCGAGCAAATCGATCCGGAGCGTCGCCTTCACCAGGACGGCCGAGGCCGCGATCGCCCTCGCGACCACCGGTCTCATGCGGTGGGAGCGAGGCTCGTGGATCCCCGTCTCGCTCCCGCCCCACGTCCCCCAGAGCGGGCTCCGCGGGCTCCGCTGGATGCGCGACGGCAGCCTCCTCCTCTTCGGCGAGCGCGGCTTCGTCGCGCGTCACGTCCTCGGCGGCGGAACGACGATCTGGCGCGTCCCCGATCCCGAGATCACGTTCCTCGGCGCGCTCGTCGAGGACAACGGCGTGACCACGCTCGTCGGTGAGCGCCCGTATCGCGGCACGGCAACGCGCTCATTTCCAGGGAACACCGCCGGTGTCGTGACGCAGTTCAACGGCGATCGCATCACCGTCGTCGGCGACGCGATGAGCTGCGCGCGCCTGCACGGCGTCGCTCGCATGACGAGCGGAGAGCTCGTTGCGTGTGGCGATTGGGGCGCCGTCGTGCGCGTCGAGCTCGGCGTCGTCGAGTTCGTCGCCTCGGTCTGCACCGGGCACCTGCTCGCGATCGCGCCGCTGCCCGAAGGCGGCACCGTCACCGTCGGCGTCGGCGGGCATGCGCTATCGCTCGGACCGAAGCTCGATGCGCAGCTGGAGGCGGTGCAGACGACACGCGACCTCCTGAGCCTCGCCATTTCCGACGACGGTCAGGTCTGGGCAGGCTCCGCCCAAGCACGCCTGGTCCGCCGCTCCACGGTCAACGGCTCGAGCCACTGGCTCCGGATGAGCGGCGACATCGGCATCGGTTCGAGCGTGGTCGCGGTCGCCGCCGGTCCGCGCAGCGTTCGCGCCATCGGCGACGACGGAGCGGTGGTCGAAGGCCGGATCGCGTAGTAGGAAAAGGGCCGGTGCCGAAGGCGCCGAGGCTCGACGTTCCGCTCATGTCTGCATCCTCCCCGTCGTCTGCTCCCTCCCTCGCGGACGAGTCCGCCCCACCGGAAGAACAAGGCCGGCCGAGGCTGAGCAGCGTGCCTCCACCCCACGCGGCCGCGAAGGCGATCGGCAAGCGCCCGCGAATGTCCCGCTTCCGGCGCATCCTCCTCGGCATCACGGCGCTCTGCCATCTGCCGTTCGTGGTCGGGGCCGCGGAGCTCGGCCGTCGAGTCGGTGTGCCCGAGCTTGCGGCGTGGCCTCTCGCGATCGCCCTCGGCGCGCTCGGCGTCTACCTCTTCCTCGGACGCGCGGAGCGAATCGCGAACGACGAACCGCGTCCGTTCGCCCCGACGTTCCTCTTCGACGTGCCGTACTACGTGCACTGGTCGGCCTGCATCTTCTGCGCGGTGCCGTCGATCGTCTATCTGATCGGCGAGCCCATCGTCGACGCGATCCGAGGCGCCCCGATCGGGCCGTCCGCCGGCTTCTTCATGTGGACCTACGCGGCGGGTCTCGTCGTGTGCTTCTACGGCGTGACGATCCGGCGCTGGTTCTTCGTCACCCGCCGCGTCGAGGTGCCCATCCGAGGGCTCGATGCGCGCCTCGACGGCTATCGCATCGTCCACCTGTCCGATCTCCACATCGGCGCGCTCACGCCTTCGTGGTGGGGAAAGCGCTGGATCGATCGCGCCAACGCCGAGAGACCGGACGCGGTCGCCGTGACCGGGGATCTGGTGACGAGCGGCGTCGCGTTCCACCAAGACATCGCCGATCTGATCGGCGAGCTCCGCGCCAAGGACGGCGTCTTCTGCGCCATGGGCAACCACGACTACTTCGGCGAGGGAGAGCCGCTCATCTCGCTCATTCGCGAGCGCGGACCGAAGGTCCTCCGCAACGAAGGCGTGGTCGTCGAGCGCGACGGCGCGCAGCTCTACATCACGGCGATCGACGACACCTGGACGCGTCGCGCGGACGTCGATCTCGCCCTCGCAGAGCAGCCCAAGAACGTCGCGACCGTGATGCTCGCGCACGATCCCGACAAGTTCCCGCAGATCGCGAAGCACGGCGTGGACCTCGTCCTCAGCGGCCACACCCACGGCGGACAGATCGCGATGCCGTTCCTCGCCCGCTGGATCAACGCGTCGAAGCTCGCACATCACTTCCACATCGGCGTCTACAAAGACGGCGACTCGACGCTCTACGTCCATCCCGGCCTTGGCACGACGGGGCCGCCGATCCGCCTCGGCGTCGCGCCTGCAGTCGTGGTGCTGACCCTCCGCGCGGCCTGATCGTCGCAACGATCTCGCGAGCTGCATGCGCGCGGCCTTATTGAAAACGACTTTCATTATCATCTAGGCCCTGGTAGGGTCCGCTCTCGATGGATCAGGCCGATGCGCTCGTAGAGCTCCTGACGAAGATCGCGGTGCCTCTGATCACGATCGACGGCGGGACGCTGCACGTCGTCGAAGCGACCCCCGCGCGCGTTCATCTGCATCTCGGCGGCACGTACGCGGGCTGTCCGGGCAACGCTTTCGTCGAGAGCCATCTGCTCGCACCGCTCGTCAGAGCGGTCTTTCCCGACGCGACACTCCAGGTGACCTCCGGTCGTCTCCGTCACGAGGGTGCGCGACGCCTCGGTCCCGCGACCGAGCCCATGCCGGAACGGACGGTGGTGTTGATATGAACGTTCAATGGAGCATGCCAGGCGAGCCATGGCGGCAACCGAAGCCGCTCTTCTCCCGCATGGTCTCGGCGCTGAGCTGGGTCGTGTGCGGGCTCGCCGCCCTCGCCGTCTACACCAACGTGATGGCGGACGACTCCGCGCTGCAAGAGCGCACGAATGCGCTCGCACGACGGCACGCGGGCTGCGACGACCGCTGCCGCGTGACGCGAGTGACGGGGCAACGCACCGTCCTCGAGTACCGGACCGACCTCGAGATTGACGGAGTCGGAACCGTCCAAATCGTCTGCCGCCGCCGTGCGATCATCGCAGGCGAGCACGATTGCAGCGTGCGCTGAGGCGCTGCGCGTTGGAGCTGCAGCTCCAGCGCTGTGGACCTTGCGAGCTCGCCTCGCGCCGCCCGCGTCATCTCCACCGCGGCGGCGAAAAGAGGACGGCGACTCGGCGCACTGGTTCGATCGCGGCGCCGGGAACGACGAGGCGCCGAATCCCTCGGAGCCGCGCGTGCAGCCATGATGGCCCCTTCGCGCTGCCGGATCCGGTATTACGATTGGAGCGTGCAGATCGTCGCGATCGTCGCCCTCGGGCGGAGCGTCGAGGAGGAGGCCCCCCGGCTTGCGGAGGACCTCGGCCTCACCACCTACGAGACGGCGGTGATGCTACGCGCACCGATGCCCGTGATCGTCCTCCGCTCCGAGGACCGCGCGCGCGCGCTGCGCGTGCTCGACAAGCTACGGTCACGCGGACACGACGCGGTGACGTGCGAGCTCGACGCGGTCGTATCGAGCGACGACATGTTCCGGCCGCGAGCGTTCCGCTTCGACGCCGGCGATTTCGTCGGGATCGGTCACGGAGAAGAGCGGCGACTTCCCCTCGCCGACGTCTTCGCCCTCATCCGCGCGAACCACGTCACGCGCACCGAGGACACGGTGGTCGATCGCCAGCGGAGGATCAGCCTCGGCCGAGGCGCGCTCACCGGCGGCCTCCTCATGACGAAGACGACGACGACCGAGTCGCGGCGCGTGACCAGCGAGCGTGAGTCTGTCCTCTACGTGTTTCGCAGCGACGCGCCGCCATGGCTGCTCGCATCGACGGAGCTGCGGTACGACGGGCTCGCCGAAGGCATGCGGATCTCGAGGATGCAGAACTTCGAGGTGCTCATCGACACGCTGCGCGCACGCACGCCTTCCGCCGCGTTCGATGCGCGCCTCCTTGCCGTCCGCGCGAGCACGACGGTCGTCGCGGCGAGCCCGACGCACCTCGCGACGTCTTCGTCCGGTGCGCTCGACGTCCTCGCACACGTCGTCGCGATCGCGCTCGGCCGAGCCACCCAACCCTATCGCTGAGCGCGTCGGGGCGGACACGCGCGAGCTACCTCGGCGGGAGCAGGCGCGGTCACTCCTTGATGCCGACGCTCGAGCGAACACGACGCGCGGCTGGAGACTGCCCGCGAGCGGCGAGGAAGACCTCCGCCTTGCTGCGGGCCTCGTCGATGCGCCCGAGCGCTGCGAGCGCTTGAACCTCGAGCGCGTCGGCCTCATCGGCGAAGTGCGGACCCGAGAACGCGCTCCGATAGCCGTCCACCCGCGCGAGCGTCTCGGCAGGACGACCCGCCGCGAGCGCACCACGAGCCGCGTCGATCATCCCGAGCTCGACGTCGATGCTCGACACCGGCGTCGGCGCAGCCCTGCCGATCGCCGGGGCCATCGCACGAGCGGCAACACCTTCGATGCGTGAAGGCGCGACGGCCTTGTCCTCCGCGCGGGCGCTCGGCAGGTCTTCGACGCGCACGGCCTGCTCGACCGTCGTGATCGCCGCGGTCGCCGTGAGCGGCTCGTGCACGCTCGGAACCGGCGACACCTCCGCGGTCGTGGTGGAGGTGCGCGCGACCGCAGGATCCGTCGAGCTGCCCGTCGACGTCGCGATCACTGCGGTGAGCGCGATGCCGAGCAGCGGCGCGCCCCACTTCGCGCCCCGGAGGATCACGTCGAGCCGGCTCGCCGCCGCGGGCAGCGCCGTCACCGTGGGGGCGGCGATGACGGCAGCGATGATCCGGTTCTGACGCTCCTCGGGCGCAGCGGGGATGTCGAGCTCCGCCGAGCGAAGCAGCTCCGCGAGGTCCGGCGCGTCGGCTTCATCGAGTAGCCTCTTCATCGCTCTTCATCCTCTTCTCGACGCTCGACCGGGTGCGGTCTCCGCAGTCCGGCTCCGCTGGGCTGAACGCCCTGCGGCTCAGGCGACTCAGACGGCTCCGGCGAGGGTCGAACCGCGCTCACGAAGAGCTGCCGCGCGGCGCGCAGGCGCGAGGCCACCGTGCCGGGTGGGATCCCCAACGTCTCCGCGATCTCGGCCATCGTCATGCGCTCGAGCTCGAACAGAACGAACGCGGCTCGGAAGTCCTCCGGCATTGCGTCGAGGATGGCCTGGAGGCGAGCGCGGGCCTCGGACGTCGCCGCGCCCTGCTCCGGCGTCGGGCGCACGTCGATCTCGGCGCTCATCCGCTCTTCGTCGATCACCTCACGGCGTCGCTGCACGCTCCGCCGCGCGTGAGCCGCGACATAGACGCACGTACGGAACAGATAGCCGCGCTCGCGCTCGAGCTGGACGGAGTCGATGTTCTTCGCCACCGCGAGGAACACCTCCTGGACAGCGTCGTCGAGGTCGGCATCTCGAACACCGAGACGCCGGACGCTCCTCCAGACGAAGGGTTGATGCTCGCGAACGAGCCTCTCGATCCGCGCCCTTCGACGCGCGTCCATCTCGCTCGCGACGGCGCAGTCCGTCATGGCGAGCGGACCGGGCAAGGCACCCGCGATGCTCTGCTGAGCCGACATCCGAACCTGACAATCCCGCGAGACAGGAATCTGATCACTTCGGGCGGTCGATTTCGCAGGACGCCACGCGCCGGGGGCTCGCGCCCTCATTCGATGCGAGCGCTCAGGCTGACGCCCAGGCCCCCCTCGAAGAGGACGTTCGGCGCTCGGTAGACGAAGCGAGCCGGGTCCACGAGACCGAAGCGCGTGCGCTCGAAGGGCACGAGAAGCCCTGTCTCGACCTCGATCGCCAGCCACGGCAAGAGCGACCAACCTGCACGGACAATCGCCGCGCCCGCCGTCCACCGGGTCTTCGCCTGCCCCGCGCGAGGAAGCTCGGGCGTGGTCACCGCGAGGGTACCAATCTCGAGCGCTGCGCACGGCGAGACGACGACGGACGACGTGAGCGTCACGCGCGCGCATCCCTCCACCCGCGCCGTGCGCAGACGAAAGAGGGCCTCTCCGGCGCGCTCGGGCTGGAGGGAGAAGTCGGACCATCCCCACGAAAGCCGGGCCGACGGGGCGAGCGACGCATGCGGCGCCGATCGTGTGACCTCGGCGAAGACCCGGCCGCCCCAGGCGGGCGCGGGCATTCGGAGATGAGACGCTCGGCCCCCCGAGCTCCACGTCCACGACGCCGTGGGTGGCGGCACGGGAGGCGATCGAAGCGTCGTCGCTCCTCGACCGTCGCTCGAGGACGATACCGGCGGCGGAACGGGACGATCGACCACGGTCTCGCGGCCATGGTCGGGCTCGACCTCCGCGTCGGGGTCGAGCGCGATCGCGAGGATGACGACCAGTGAGGTGCTCACTGCTCGACATGCGGGCGCCCGGATCTCGCGAAGGCTCGGCTCGCGTCCGAAGACTCGAACGTCGAGCTGGCCCGAATAGCCGCCGTCACTCTCGCGCTCGATGCGGATCGCGAACCGTCGCGTGTCCGCTCCGGAGAGCCACCGCTCGGGCACGCGCGCGCGAAGCTGCGCTTCGACCTCCTCCCGCGAGGGACACTCCGGGGGCGCATCGAAGACGAGGTCGAGGTCGAGCCGTGACCTGCCCTCGTCCGCCCGGGCATTTCCGTGCCCGAGCGCGAAACATCCGCCGAGAGCGAGCACGGAGACGCTTCGCCTCGACCAACGGCGCGACATGGTCTGGTTACGACAGTAGGGCGCAACTCCCTTGCGCCGCTCCTGAATCCTAACAGGGGGAGATCAGACGATGCAGCCGATCATCGCGATGACCGGATGGGCTCGTGAACGATCCGGGCAGGGTGCGCCGCCGCACTCCAAGCGCACGGGCGAGCTCGACCGCCGGCGACCGCGAAAAAATCGACCGGCCTTCCGATCAATTCGCGGGGGTCCCGGGATTGTTGCCTCTGCATGCCTCTCGCCGAAACCTTTGGCCTAGTGCACGTCGCGGAAACGCGGAGCTAGCGGAGTAACCTCGTGGAGCCCCTCTCCGATGCCCGCGGCGCAGGCCGCAAAGGTCTGAGCGTCACCCTCGTCGTCGGCGGCGTCGCTGCGTTCGCGATGTTCGCATGCACGCGAAGCTCGGCGACGATCGGCTCCGGCGTGACGGAGGAGCAGGTCTTCGCTCCGCTCGACGCCGGCGAGGCGACGCACGACGCCGACAGCGGGGCGGGGCTCTGCGTCGCGACCACGTGTCCGTCCCCATGGGCGACGTGCCCTGCTCTCGATGGGACGTTGCCGGCATACGCGTGTGGAACGGATCTGAGCGCCGACGTCGATCATTGCGGCGCCTGCAACGCGGCATGCCGGAGACCGTCGGGCGCCTACAACGTCCACATGGCCTGCTCGTCGGGCCAGTGCCAAGCCTTCTGCAACGAGCACCACGCCGACTGCAACGGCATCCCCGACGACGGCTGCGAGTCGAGCGTGCTCGACGATCCCGACAACTGCGGCTCGTGCGGGATTCGATGTCCGGCCGGCGTCGCATGCAGGGGTGGCAAATGCGGCTGCCCTCCCGGCACCACCGACTGCGGAGGCTCGTGCGTCGACCTCTCGTCGGACGATGCGAACTGCGGCGCTTGCGGGTTCGCCTGCGACGAACATCAGCCGACGGACGCTGGCGCGCTCTTCCCCCACATGACCTTCAGGTGCGCTCAGGGCCAGTGCACGGCCCCCCGATGCGTGCAGAACGCATCCGAGTTCTGGGCCGACTGCAACCTCGCGCTCGATCCCGACGGCTGCGAGGTCGACCTCCGCCACGACACGGCCAACTGCGGAAAATGCGGCAATGCATGCGACCCCGGCCAGAAGTGCTTTGCGGTGGGCGGAGCGACCGCGTGTCAGTGCATGCCTGGGCAGACGCTCTGCCCCGGACGTTCTCCGCTCGGCGACGCGTTCTGCGCCGACACGGAGAATGACCCGCGCAACTGCGGGGCGTGTGGATACGTCTGCCCCTACGTTCCGAACGCGAAGGCCGTGTGCACGCACGGTCGCTGCGGGTCGGAGTGTCTGCCGGGCACCGCGGACTGCAACGGGCGCGACGACGACGGCTGCGAGGCCGATCTGAACAAGGATCCCCGCCACTGCGGAGCCTGCGGCGCGATGTGCGACGTCGGTCGCGGTCAGCCATGCGTCGGCGGCCGATGCGTGATGGGCGACTGCAACGGGGCCGAGACCAAATGAACGCCGCTCGTCTCGCTCGCGCCTCGCGGCTCCGGCCGCTGACATGGCTCGCGTGCAGCGCCGCGACCTTCGCGGCCTGCGCCGTGAGCGATCCTACTGGCGCGAGCGACGACCCGCCGAACACGCAGCCACTCCCACCCCAACGCGACGCGAGCGCATCCGCCGACGCGAGCGCGGACGGGTGCACCGACTCGAACGGTTGCGCGACGGCGCTCGACTGCACCTCGGTCGACTTCTGCGCAACGCCATTCCCCGTCTCGCGTCTCGTCGCGCTGAACGCGATCTGGGGGAGCGGTCCGGACGACGTCTGGGCAGTGGGCTCGCGCGGGACGATCCTTCGTGGCGACGGCTCGACCTTCGTCGCGATCGACTCGAAGACGGTGACCGACGTTCACGTCGCCGTCTGGGGGACGAGCAAGACGGACGTTTGGATCCTCGGACCTTCGTTCCCGGCGCACTCGGACGGCTTTCACGACGGCGGCGCCACCTTCGATCCGCGACCGGGCTCGTCGTGGACGCCCGCACAAGCGACCTCCGGACGGCTCTGGGCCGGACAGAGCGTGGGCGATCGGGTCTGGATCGCAGGCGAGGCCTCGAGGCGGTTCGGACCGTCGAGCAGCGTCTGGACACTCGACGATGACGGCAGCGGCACCGCTACCTGGACGCCGATCGCGGCATGCAGCGAGAACGCCCCGTGCGCCCCCGCCATCCGGGCCATGTGGGCCGCCAGCGCCGAGCTCGTCTGGGCGGTCGGTCACGACGGGCAGGCCTTCTCGTTCGACGCCGCGACGGGCGGCGGCGACGGTCCGGCGCGATGGCTCGCGCAGAACAGCAACACGCGCGACGACCTCGAGGCCGTGTGGGGGAGCGGACCGAGCGACGTCTGGGCCGTCGGCCGCCGCGGAACGATCCGGCGCACGTCGCGCGGCGCCACCAAATGGACCGTGGTGCCCTCGGGCACGACACGCGATCTCCACGCGATCTGGGGCAGCGGACCGAACGACATCTGGGCCGCCGGCGACAGCGGGACGATCCTCCACTACGACGGAGTCGCCTGGGCTCCAGCGACGCTCGGGCTGCCCAGCGGAGACAGTCCGACGAACCTGCTCGCGATCTGGGGCAGCGGGCCCGACGACGTCTGGATCGTCGGCGAGGGCCTCATCCTCCATCGGACCGCGTCGAGCCGGAGGCGCCCGTGAGTCGATCGAACACAGCCGTGCTCGTGGTCGCCGCCGTCGGATTGCTCCTCGCTCGGACCTCGACCGGGTGCGCCGACGGCGTCGTGCTCGGGCATGCGCCGGCGGACGAGGGGAGCAATGACACCTCCGATGCGGGATCGGCGAACGCGGAAGCCGGTGCGGGCGACAGCGGGCCTGCTGCCCTGCCGACCTGCAGTGCCGACGGCTGGTGCTACACGACGCTCCCCGCTGCGCCGCCTTCGAGCCCGGGCGACGTGCTTCCCGATCCGAACGGCGTCCGCTTCGCGCTCACGTCGGTGTGGAGCGCGCCCGATCGCCATGCGTGGGCGGTGAGCTCCGCGGGACACGTGCTCCACTGGGACGGGACGGCGTGGAGCATCGCGTTCGTCGCCAGCGCCGGGCTCCACGGCGTGTGGGGAGCGAGCGCAACCGACGTGTGGATCGCCGGTGACGCGGGACTGCTCCTGCACGGCACGGGCAGCTCCGGCGCGCTGACGTTCCAGCAGGTGGCGCTCGGCACGTCGCAGAGGATCAAGCGCGTGTGGGGGACCTCGCCGTCGGATGTCTGGGTGCTCGCCGATCGCGTCTACCATCTCACGGCGGACTCGGCGGCGAGCGCGACACCGTTCGTTCCTGTCGACGTGCCGAGCAGCTTCGGAGACGACGTCGCGTACGTCCGCATCTCCGCGGTATGGGGAACGGCTTCGGACACGTGGTTCGGAGGCTCGGAGGTCTCGCACTGCGCGCCACCGAGCTGCGCGAACGTCGACCGGCTGTTCGCAGCACGACGAAGGGTCGACGCTGGCGGGACCGTGAGCTGGGACACCGTCCCGATGCCGATCGCAGACGCGACCGCGGTCGTCGCGGGCTCGACGACGACGAACGGCGTGCAGATCGTCGCGCTCAAGACTCGCCTCTTCGACACGGCCTTCGCCGCATGGATCGCGGACGACGCTTCGAAGCTCGATCCCGCGCGCGGCCCGATCACGGTGGCGGGCGCGCATGCTTGGAACTTCGAGCTGGCCGAGAGATATGGGCAGCCCGAGGGGCTCTGGGGACGGGCCCCGAACGACGTCTGGCTCGTCGGTCAGTACGGAGTCGTCCGGCGCTTCGACGGGAAGGGCTGGCAGGTCTCACGCGTCGCCCGCACGAGCCTCGCACCGCTGGTGAGCCATCTGCGTAGCATCGACGCGATCGTCGATGCCTCGGGTGAACGCGAGATGTGGATCGTCGGCGACGACGTGGCGCTGCACCGGAGGACGAAACCATGAGGGCCATCGCTCCCCTCTTCTTCCTGGCGAGCTTGCTCGCGAGCGGCCTCCTCTCGGCGTGCGGCGGCGACGACGACGAGACGCGTCCCTCACTCGATCCCTCGGACGCCGGCTCGCCGCCCGGCGCGGACGATGGCGGCACCTCCGACGCGGCTCCGGACGTCCGCCCGCCGTTCGACGGCGCCGCGCCCGAGATCGCGTGCGCGGTGACACCGTGCATGAAGCGCATCGTGGCCGGGCCGACGCACTACTGCGCGTTCGGAAGCGACGGCATCGTTCGATGCTGGGGCAACCCGAGCGCGCTCGGCGACTTCGCCGCGCGCTCGAGCGGCGCGCCCGGTGCTTCGCCCGTCGTGATCGACAGTGTCGGCGAGATCGTCGACGTCGGTGCCAGCGCGCTCCGCACCTGCGTTGCGCTTGCGGATGGTGGTGTCGACTGCTTCGGAAAAGACACTCCCTCGCCCACACGCGTCGCCGTCGCGACGGATGCGCGGAAGCTCGCGATCGGTGACGATCGGAACTGCGCGATCGGCGCCACGGGCGAGCTCGTGTGCTGGGGTGACAGCGACGCGACCGGCAAGGGCGACACGACGATGTCGCTCGAGGGAGAGAAGGCTACCGCTGCGGTGATCAGTGAACGTGCGGCGTTCGCCGTCGGCGCGACGGGCGCGCTGTTCTCGTGGGGCGCCGATCCTGTGATGCTGGGCCGCGACACGCCTCTCTCCGCCGACTGGACCCCCGACCGCGTAGCCGGCCTCGGCGCGACGCTGCAGGTGGCCGCATCCGATCGACACGTATGCGCGCTGACGACCGGGGGTCGCCTCTTCTGCTGGGGACACGGCGACAACGGCGCCCTCGGGCTCGGATCGATCCGCACCGTGTCGACCCCCACCGAGGTGCTCTTCGCCGGCCCCGCCTGGCCTGCGCAGGTCGCCGTTGCGCTGACACACTCGTGCGTGCGCATGACGGACTCCTCCGTCGCGTGCTGGGCGCGGGTGAACACGTCCGGCGAGCTCGGTCATGCCGAGCGGACGGGCGTGTACGTCCCGACGCGCGTCTCCCTCCCGAAGCCTGTCGCTGCCGTCGCCACGGGCACCGGATCGACATGCGTGCTCGCAACGGACGGCAGCGTCCAGTGCTGGGGGGACAACTCGTACGGTCAGCTCGGGCTCGGGCAGCGAGACGGGCAACGTCACTACGTCCCCACCGCGGTGGTCTTCCCTTGAAGCGTACGGAGAGCGTGATGGGCCGCTTGATTCGATGGGCAGGCGTGGCGCAGGCGATCCTCGCCGTGACCGGGATCGCGTGCACGTCCGAGAAGCGAGGCTTCGACGAGAGCCCGACCGTCTTCGAGACCGATGCCGGCGAGGCCGCCGCTCCGCCTGCGTGCGGAGGACGCCGCTGCTCGCGCGATCTCCACGCGATCGTCGACGACTGCACGCAGGCCGTGCTGGAGCGATGCCCGGCCGACCAGGGCTGCGCCGCGGCCGCATGCGTGCCTGCGTGCGAGAGCGCGGAGGTTTCGCAGGGATCGATCGGCTGCTCGTTCTATGCAGTGCCTCCCGACAGCGCGCCGAGCAGCGAGTCGTCGTGTTACGCGGTATTCCTCGCGAACACGTGGAGCACGCCGGCTGCGATCAAGGCCGAGCTCGGAAGCGAGCCGCTCGACGTCTCGAAGAGCGTCTATCGCGCGATCGTCCAGGGCACGAGCGTCTCCTACGAGCGCATCGAGGGGGCGCTTCCGCCGGGCGAGCTCGGGATCGTGTTCCTCGCCCAGGGCACACCGGGACCAGACACGGTTCACCACCTCGATTGTCCGCCGGGCGTCGAGGTGGCGTGGCGTGGAACACTGGTGGGCGAGCACCGGACGAGCATCTACGAGGCGTTCCACCTCGAGACCGACGTGCCGGTGTCGGCGTACTCCGTCTTCCCCTATGGCGGGGCGAAGAGCTACGTGCCCGCAGCGACGCTCCTCTTGCCGACGTCGTCGTGGCACACGAACTACGTCCTGGTCGACGGTTGGAAGGCGAACGCAGGCTCTCCCTTCATCCAGATCGTCGCACGCGAGGACGACACCGAGATCCGACTTCGTCCCCAGGTCGACGTCCGCGACGGCAAAGGCGTGAGCGGAGCGGTCCGCGGCTCGGTCGCGCGATGGATGCTGAAGCGTGGCGAGGTGCTCGAGCTGGCGCAGCCCGAGAGCCTGGCAGGCAGCCCGATCGAATCGAGCCGGCCGGTCGCGATCTTCGGCGGCAATCAATGTGCGTTCGTCCCCGACGACGTCCTCGCTTGCGACTCGCTCCACCAGCAGATCCCACCGATCGCCCAGTGGGCGTCGCGCTACTCCGCGGTGCCGTACGAGTCGCGCCGCCAGGGACTCGAGGGATCCGCTCCGGCGCCGGAGAGCGTGTTCTGGCGGATCGCCGGGGCGAGCGACGGCACGGTGCTGACCTACGACCCCGCCCCGCCGCCGGGCTCGCCCGCGACGCTGGAGAGCGGGCAGGTCGTGACGTTCCGGTCCGAGCATCCCTTCGTCGTGAAGAGCCAGGACACGAGCCACCCGTTCTACCTCGCGGTCCACATGTCCGGCTCGCAGACGTACCGCACTCTCGGCGATCCGGACTTCGTCAACATCGTCCCCGACGAGCAGCTCCTCGATCGTTACGTCTTCTTCCTCGATCACACGTACTCGACGAGCAACCTGACCGTCGTACGACGGAAGGACGGAGGCGGGTTCCACGACGTCACGCTCGACTGCCTCGGCCCCATCACGGGCTGGCAGCCGCTCGGGAGCGATGGAGCAGCCGAATACGCGTGGGTCGACATGACCCGCAATCGCGCACCGGTGAAGACTGCGATCGGCGCATGCGGATACGGCCGTCACGAAGCGTCGAGCGACGGTCCGTTCGCGCTCTACGTCTGGGGTCTCGACACGGACGCGAGCTACGGATTTCCGGCGGGAGCAGGCAGCCGGCCGACGTCGCCGTTCACGATCCCCGTTCGCTGACGCGTCGCCGTCGGCGCATACGGCGCATCACGAACACCAACCCTTTCCACCGCAGTTGGCATCGCCTCCAGGGCGATTCGAGGAGCGAACGATGAAGAGAAATGCGATGTGGATGGCCGCCGGCCTTCTTTCCGTTGCCACGATCTGGTGGACGCCCGCGTGCACGAGCAACGAGGGCACTGCGGGCGAGGATCCGACCGGCAACGAGAAGGACGCAGGGAGCTCCTCGACCGACGGCGCGTCGAACATTGACGACTCCTCGACCGAGTCTCCCGATGCCTCGAAGGGTGATGCGAGCACCACCGACCCGGACGGCGGAGAGATCGATCCGTTCGTGGAAGCATGCGCGCGAATCGACGCGTGCGCGACGCCGACCGGACCGCGCATCGGCATGAACGGCTGCTACGAGCTCCTCACCGCGGCGCCGTTCGCACGGCAGCTTCGCGCGCAGTATCGCGTGCAGCTCGAGAACCTCGAATGCAAGCTCGCCGCGACGACCTGCGCCGCCGTGCGCGCGTGCGATCGTCCCAACGCCGATTACGTCGCGCTCTGCCAGAACGCCGAGGGCGGCGAGCACTGCGATGGCAACGTCCACGTCGTCTGCGACGACAACACGTTCGAGCCGGTCCTCGCCGTCGACTGCGCGGCGACCGGCAACATCTGCGGCCAGAACGGCTTCATCGCCGGTTGCGGCAAGGCCCCCTGCGTGCAGGGCGAGACGGCGACGAGCTGCAACGGCGACACGCTCACCGAGTGCAGCTCGGCCAACGTCACGCTGGATGTCGACTGCAAGACGGCGAGCACCATGATCTCGCGCAAGCCGAATCGGGTGACCATCGCGGGGACCACCTGCGGGATCGACAACATGGACTTCGCCGGGCAGAGCAACTGCATCGGGGACGGCGCTGCGTGCACGTCGCTCTCCTCGCGCTGCGACGGGACCGTGCTCGAGACCTGCGCCGGCGGCTACATCGCGCGCCGCGACTGCGCGAAGATCCTGCCGGCCGGTCAGGGGTGCACCGTCCTCGAGGACGGCCCGATGACCGGCACGCATTCTTGCGGCCCGATCAACCCGACCTGCCACGCATCGGACAACGAGACGTGCAACCCGACGACCGGCGTGATCGGCTTCTGCGCGCTCACCGAGACGAAGACGGTCGACTGCAAGGCCATCGGCTACGCCGGCTGCAAGACGACCACGGTGAACGGACGCGTGACGGCCGCCTGCTTCCAGTGACGATGGCGGAGATCGAGCGAGCCGCCTCGCACGGGCGCGTGCGGCGGCTCACTCGGTCTCAGTACGCGTCTTCGGACTCGACGCCGACCGTGTCCTCGAGCGGCACCCACTCCATCCGCGCCAGCGCCTGGCCGTCACCGTAGAGCGTGAGGGGCGCGACACCGCGGAGCACCTCGCGCACGGATACGGGCAGGTTCTCGATGTCGATCCCGGCGCCCGCCTTGAAGCCCGCGAGGCCGAGCGCGTACTCGAAGAGGGACTGCTGGACCACCGGGTACTCGACGATCGGCGCGTCCGCGGGGAGATGCGCCATCTCGCGAGCCGCCTCGAGCGCGTGGCGGAGACCGCCCATGCGGTCGACGAGCTTGTGCTCGAGCGCCTGCTGCCCTGCCCAGACGCGACCCTGCCCGACGGCGTCGACCTGCTCCTTCGTCATCCGGCGCCCCTGCGACACGCGGTCGAGGAAGACGTCGTAGAACTGACGGACCTTGTTGTTGAGCTCGGCGCGCTCGTCGTCGGTGAAGCCGCGGTAGAGCGACTCGGCATCCGCGCGTGAGGTCGTCTTGCGGACCTCGATGTTCACGCCGATCTTGGAGAGCAGCTCGCTCACGTCGGCCTTGCCATAGAAGATGCCGATCGAGCCGGTGATCGTGAGCGGCAGCGCGTAGATCAACTTGGCCGGAGCGGCGACGTAGTAGCCGCCGCTCGCCGCGATCGATCCCATCGAGACGATGAGCGGCTTCCTCTCGCCGAGCCTCTTCAGCTCGCGCCACATGACGTCGGACGCCATCGACGAGCCGCCGGGGCTCTCGATGCGGAGGACGACCGCCTTGATCGAGGGATCGTCGCGGAGCTTCTTGGCCGTCTCGGCGATCGTGTACGAGCCGACGAGCTTCGTGTCGAGGAGCGGGATCGTACGTGAGCGACCGTCGATGATGTCGCCGTCGATGTACAGGATCGCGACGCGCGAGCGCGGGCCGAAGTGCTCGGGCGCCTTCTTCTCTTCGCTCAGCTTCTGGTACGCCGTCTTCTTGCCGACGACGTCCTGGGTGACGCGCTCGAGCTCGTCGTCGAACGCATAGCCGTCGACGAGCTTCGCGTCGCGTGCCTCGCTCGCGACGAACGGGCCCTTCGCCGAGATCTCGCGGAAGCGGTCCTCGGGGATCTTCCGGTAGAGCGACATCGTGCGTGCGAACACGGCCTCGTGCTGGCGGAGCATGTCCTCCTGATCCGCCTTCGCGACGTCGCTCGCATGCTCGTTCATGAACTGCTCGGGCGCGCTCTTGTGCGCACCGATGCGAACGAACTCCGCCTTCACTCCGAGGTTCTTCAAGAGCCCCGCGAGGTACATGTGCGTCGACTTGAGGCCCGAGTAGCGGATACCGCCGGCCGGGTTGATGACGATGCGGTCCGCGCTCGCGCACGTGTAGAGCGCCTTCGCGCCGGCATCCTCGAAGCTGCAGACGACCTTCTTGCCTCGGGCGCGGAGGAGGCGGAACGCGTCGGCGACCTCCTCGGCGTGCGCGTAGCTCGTCGCGGGCTCGGAACGGAGCACCATCGTGACGGCGTTGACCTCCTTGTCCTCCGCGAGCTTCCAGAGCCGGCGGAGGAGACGGACGTGGCTCCGGTTGCCCGGCGTGCTCTCCATCCGGATGTACACCGAGCGCTCCGAGCGCGGCACGCCCGGCATCAGGTACGTGCTGATCGACGCGGTCGCGTATTGACCGACCGAGTGCGAGTCGCCGAGCGCGTTCCCGAAGAGCGCGCCGCCGCCTGCGCTGAAGTGGTTGAAGTAGATCTCGGCGCCCGCGGTCGCGAGGACACCGCGACGATCATCGTTGCCGAGGTGCTGCATCTCGATGTCGCCGCGGATGCGGCCGACGCCCGGGATGTCGATGCCGAGGTTCGCGCGCGGCCGCACCTGATCGGCGCCGTCGAAGTAGCGCGCCTCGAGCCCGAGCTCGATGTTGCGCTTGCCCGTCGGCCGGAAGACGGCCGCGCCGAGGAAGGTGCGGTCGAGCACGGGGTAGCCCCCGGGCGGGAGCTTCTGCGTGCTCGGACCGTTGAAGTCGTGCGCGACGACGGCGAAGCCGAAGTGCGTGTTCATCCGGTACGAGAGACCGGCGGTGATCCCGAAGAGGTTGTCGGTGTACGGATTCGGCGAGTACGACCACTGGATCGATCCGCCGATCTGGAGGCGATCGGAGAGGCGATAGCCGACGCCCCACGTCAACCAGGTGTAGTCGCGACCGTTGTAAGGGAAGCCGGCCTGCGAGGGCGGCATGACGTAGTCGAGGCGAAGACCCGAGGCGAGGCCCCAGATGAGCGGGGTCGCGAGCTCGACGGCGTGCCCGCAGGCCACGCGACGGGTGTCGGGACAGCGTACGCCGGTCCAGCGCGCTTCGCCTCCGGGCAGGTTTGCGAGGTTCGCCGGATTGAGGACGAGGGCTTCGGCGGAGTCCTCGGCTGCAGCCGATCGTCCGGGGGAGAGGATGCGCTCCGCGCGCGGAGGAAACGGATCGGCGCTCGCCACCTGCGGAGCAAAGACCAGCGCGAAGGCGGCGAGCGCCGCTCCGCCGCGCGGACCGAACGTCCAAAAGCGCGAGTGAGTGGGGCGCGCGCCCTGGGAGCGACGAGGAAGCGAAGGGCTGGTCATGACGTCCTCTTCCATGCAGTTCGGCGTTCGCGAGATCTCAGACGAGCGTCGCGAGATCGCGGAGCGTCTCGGCTTCGGCATCGAACACTTTCCTCACCTCGCCGACGATCAACTTCTCCGCCACGTTCCTCAGGACCGGAACACGCAGCTCCACCGTCCCGGTGACCGTTCGCTTCGTTCGCCCGCTGTCCAGCCCGGTGAGGAGATACGTGCCCGTCGACGCGAAGTACTTGCGCCACTCGGGCTTCACGTGCGGCGTGATCGTCCACTCCGAGGAGTGCTTCGTGATGTCGTAGGTGCTGCGCTCGTCCCACGCCATCATCTCGGGCGTCACGTACGCGCGCGCGAACGCCGGCAGCCGCGCGTTCGCGCGGTAGCTCCAGACGCGCTCGAGCCAAGCATCCTTCAGGACGTGCTCCTTCTGCTGGATGCTCTCCATGATCGGGAGCCGGTGCGCCAGCTTCTGGCACAACGTCGGCGAGATCACCGCGAGCTCCAGCGCGTCGAGCGGAATGTCGAACTCGTGGACGATCTCGAAGTGCACGGGGCGGCCCTGGTTGTCCCCCCGAGGGATGACCGTCCCTGGTCGGGAGAGGGCCGCCAGCTTAGCCGACTTCGCACGCGAGTGGCGGGTTTAGACCGACTGCGTCTCGCGCGTCTCGCGCTCCGGGCGGACGACCGAGCTCAGAGCATCCCGCGCGCGTGAGCGGCCGCGCGGATGTCTGCCCGCCGCCGCTCGAGCTCGTCGAAGTCCTTCACGGGCAGGAAGCGCGACGTGGCGCCATCACGAGAAACACGGAGGTACGTCGAGGGCAGGTAGGCCGTGATCTCCTGGATGAGGCGCTCGAACTGGATCGCGGGGCGGCCGTCGACCTTCTTCTCGACCTCGAAGTACGTCCAGCCGAGCGGCGCCTTCGCGATCGGCTCCGCGCGAACGAGGAACGTGTTCGTGTTGAAGACGTCCACCGTCTTCGGATCGAACCCCTCCGGCAATCGAAACTCCTCGAGCACCTGGAGCTTCCCTTCGGCGTGCACCGGGATCCCGCCCTTGTCGCCGGCCTTCGGACAGACCTCGCACTGGACGTCGATGCCGCGCTCGGTCGCCTCGATGAAGTGCCCGAGGGTCGCTTCGTCGATCGACGCGCCGAGGTTGTCCACGTTGGTGATCCAGATGTACTTGCCACCGCCGGCGATGAAGCGATCGACGAGCCCGGCGCGGCGGAGCGCGTCGATCAAGTCGCCGTGACCGGTCGCATGGACGCTCGGCTTTCCCTCCTCATCGAGGAAGAGCGAGCCGTCCGGGTTCAAGCGCAGCGACAGATCCTGCATGAAGCACGCGACGTGCTGCGGTGCGCCGAGCTTGGCGAGCGCATCCACCAGCGCGTCGTGCGTCGCGTCGCTCGTCATGAGCCAGAGCGGGATCGGTCGGCCGGCGCGCGCGCTCGCCGAGCGGTTCTCTCCGAGCCGCAGATCGAGGAACGTGTGGCCACCTTCGGCCTCCACGAGCGCCTTCACGACGCCGCCCATCCGGGTCGCCATTCCTCCGGCCATCGTGCAGAACGCGAGCTCTCCCCGCGCGAGCGCAGCGGCTCCGCGCGCGCGCAGCCGCTCGAGCTCGGGTGAGCCGGCAGGCGGGAGCTCGGCGATCTCGGAAGGAAGCGGGGCGGTCACCTCGCCCTTCACGGTGTTGCGAGCACGGCGACGCACGGCGGCGTCACCGTCGGTGAGTGTGGCAGCAAGCGCGATAAAGCGTGACCGATCGAAGCCTGCCTCCGCGAGCTGGGTCGCCAGGGTGGGATCGATCGACTCGAGCTGCTTCTGGAGGTCCGGATGGGGGGTCGACATGGTTTCGCGCCTTCCTTTGGGGGGGACGGCCCCCCAAACGAGACAAACGGGACAGACGGGCATCATCGCCCGACACCCCTGTGGTGTGGGCGAGTTTTCTGGTGCATCGTCGATGGACTGGGCCCGGAAGCGATCCCAAAGCTGGGGCGTAGTTGAGACGAGGCCGCGAGGGGCGCGGAGGTTGCTTTGCGCGTACGAGGGATCGAAAGTTCGATGCTGTTGTCCGCGAAGCCGGGGGTGAGCATGCGAGCCGGGTTGATCGTGATCTCGATGATCGTGGGTCTGGCGACCGGATGCGTCGTGAACGAGGCCGAGTCCCCGCCGCGTGGCGTGGTGGTGAGCGGACCTCCGCCGGCGGTCGTGCACGAGGAGCGACCTGCTGCACCGAACCCGCAAGCGATCTGGGTCGCTGGCTACTGGCACTGGACCGGTATGCAGTACGCCTGGATCCCAGGTCACTGGGAGGCGCCGCCTTCGGGCGCGGTGTGGGCCGCGCCGAAGGTCACGACGCATGACGGCCGCTACATCTACGAGTCCGGCGGTTGGCGGACTCCGAACGGGCCGCGCAACGCAATCCGCTGATTGATCGGCAGAGCTCTCGCCTTCCGCGCAGGTGGGAACTTCGGCGCGCTTCTGGATACACTCTGGCTGTGCCGAGCGCGACGCGTCCGACGACAGCACCCACCCCAGCGATGCTGGCTGGCGCCCGCGGCCGACGAAGCGCGGGCGAAGGTCGCACCGGCTGGGCGCGAGCGCCAGCGCGAGTAGGCCTGCTCGTGCTCCCGCTGCTCGTCCTCGCGCTCACGCCGCCAGCAATCGCGCAGCGTTCGTTCGCGCGACCGACGCTCCACGAGCCGATTCCCCCCGACCCGCGGGAGGACGTCGCGCTCTCGATCTCGCTCGAGGGAGACCTGCCCGCCGCGATCAACACACCGCGCGGCCTCGTCTCGGCGCCGGATCCGGCGCGGCCGTTCGGCACCGGCGACGCGCCGTACAGCCCGACCCCGAAGGACGAAGCGCCGGGGTCGACGTTCCGGCCCGACCGCGTCACGAGCCGCCCAGACGCGCTGCCCTACGACGAGCCGTTCTCGCCGTCGACGGCGCCGTTCAAGCGCCTCGCCGCTTACGACTCGGTCGATGCAAACTACACGCTATCGGTCAGGGACCCGCACGCGACGCCGCTCGCTGTGACGGCCGTCCCGCAGCCGGACGCGTCCGAGGAGCATTTCTACGCGGACATGGTCGTGGACCTCGCCGCCGGGCGGAAGGTCCGCATCCCATCCGTGGGTCCGGGAGCGCGAGTGCTGCGCGCACGTGCGGGCATCCAGACGCAGGACGTGAGGTTCACGCTCTACAAGGACGGCGCAGAGAACTGGTTCATCGAGGGCGACGTGACGACGCGCGCTCGCCTGGTGATGGAGATCTCTGCACCGCGCGCAGCCTTCGGCGGCGACTTCGGCAACCCGACGCGCGCCGAGCTCCGCGCGGTCCCTCCGCTTCCGCCCAACGTCCAGGCCGCCGCCGCGCAGGTGGCGCAGAAGATCGGCCTCACACAGCGGAGCGCGCCACGCGAGGTGGTGACGAAGCTCGTCAGCTACTTCCGCGCGTTCCACGAGTCGGAGGAGCCGCCCACCGGACGCGGCGACATCTATCTCGATCTCGCGCTCCAGCAGAAGGGCGTCTGCCGCCATCGCTCGTTCGCGTTCCTGGTGACCGCGCTCTACCTGGGGATCCCGACGCGCATGATCTCGAACGAGGCGCATGCGTGGGTCGAGGTCAACGACGGCCAGCGCTGGCGGCGCATCGATCTCGGCGGCGCCGGGCGCACGCTGAACGATCCGCTCTCCACCAACGTCCCGTACGAGCCGCCGCCGGATCCCTTCAGCTGGCCGCAAGGCTCGGCGCGCGGCGACGACCTGGCGGAGCGCGCGCGGCGCGCGGCGTCCGGTGGAGCGACGCCCCCACCGAGCCCGACGGCGGCGTCCTCGAACGGCGCGGCCCCGCCCGCATCGGCAGGCCCCGCAGGGAGCGCCGGCAGCGCGAGCAACGACCCGGGCATGAGCTCGGGCGGCGCGAGCGGCGGCAGCTTCGGGCCGAACGGCAGCGGAGACGGCACGAGCGGGGGAACGTCGACGACGCTTCGCCCCGTCACGCGACCTGGCCCCGATGATCGTCCGCCGTCGAACCTGACGATGACGCTCGATGGAACGGAGGCGCGTCGCGGAGCGCCGCTACCCGTCCGCGGGCAGGTGATCTCGGACGGTGAGCCGTGCGGCCACGTGGCCGTGGAGATCGTGCTGCGCAGCCGATCGCAGGGAGACATCCCGGTGGGAGTGCTCGCCACCGACGAGCGAGGGAACTACGCCGGCGCGCTCGTGCTCCCATCGAGCGTTCCGCTCGGCGACTACGAAGCTCATGCGCGCACGCTCGGGGATGGGCGGTGCGGTCGGGGCCAGACAAGATAGCGAAGACGCAGTAGATCTCTCGGCATGAGCGCCGCGTTCGTCCCGTTCCTCTACGAGCTCCGCGCCCGCAAGGTGAAGGTCGGCGCTCAGGAGGCGATCGCGCTCGCGAAGGCGCTCATGATGGGCCTCCACGACAGCTCGCTCGACGGCTTCTATTACACGGCCCGCGCGATCTGCGTTCATCGCGAGAGCGACCTCGACAAGTTCGACGAAGCGTTCCTCGCGCACTTCCGCGGGATCGAGACGAAGAGCCTGGAGCTCGTCGCCGAGCTCGAGGCGTGGCTCGCCGATCCGGCGAACCGGAAGGAGCTCTCACCCGAAGAGCTCGCCGCCATGCAGTCGCTCGACATGGCGGAGTTGAAGCGGATGTTCGAAGAGCGGATGAAGGAGCAGAAGGGCCGGCATCAGGGCGGCAATCGCTGGATCGGCACCGGCGGGACGAGCCCCTTCGGAGCGCACGGCCAGCATCCTTCGGGGCTCCGTGTCGGCCAGCAGGGCGGAGGCCGGAGCGCGATGGGCGTCGCGGACGCGCGGCGATTCCGACCATATCGCTCGGACCTGCTCCTCGACGTCCGGCAGATCGAGGTCGCGCTCCGGAAGCTGCGCGCCTTCCAGCGCGAGGGGCAGCCCGACGAGCTCGATCTCGAAGGGACGATCGACGCGACGGCGAAGAACGCCGGCGAGCTCGAGATCCTCGTGCGGCCACCGCGCAAGTCGAACGTGCGGGTGCTGCTCCTGATGGATGTCGGCGGCTCGATGGATCCCCACATCGAGATGGTCTCGCGCCTCTTCTCCGCTGCGAAGCGCGCGTCGAACATCCGCTCGCTCAGGACGTACTACTTTCACAACTGCGTCTACGCGCGCGTCTACGAGACGGAGCGGTTCAGCGATCCGGTACGGGTCGACGATGTGCTCCACGAGCTCGGCGCCGAGTGGAAGCTCGTCATCGTCGGTGACGCCGCGATGCATCCCGCCGAGCTGCTCGGGATGGGCGACTACGAGTACTACGCGACGGGACAGGCCGGCGAACCGACGACCGGACACAAGATGCTCGCGAAGCTCGCCGATCACTTCCGCCGCTCGGTATGGCTGAACCCCGATCCTCCGACGTACTGGCGTGGCGGAACGGCAGAGGAGATCTCGAAGCTCTTCTCCATGCACCAGCTCACGCTCGAAGGCCTCGGCGAGGCCATCAAGCACCTGTCGAAGGGCGACGTTCGGAAGCGCTGATCGACGTTCGGCCGCGGCTCGGGCGCGCGCGTGCGCGACGGCCTCGGCGTAGAGAGCGCACGGCCTCTTCGCCCTCGTTTGAGGTCCTTTCCGGGCAGGTTCACATCCGGAGTAGGCAGAAAAATAAGAAGCCCGCGTAGCGCCCCCTCCCCTCAGGTGGCGCTCACGCGGGCTCCTCGTCCCCCCTCCCCCGTTTCCCCTCTCCGTTTCCCCCTGGCGAAGCGTTCGCGAGCTTGCTCGCTACGTCATAGGAAACGTTCAAGACGGCCTCGTGTCAATGCATGCCGCCGAGCTCGATCGAGATCGGTCGCATACGCCCCGCCGTTGTGTTCCGGCCGCACGGTAGGTCGACGCCCCCCGCAGGGAGCGCGAACGATGCGACGGCACGATTGGGCGGGTCGGGTCGGCGCTCGCGAACGACGCTCAGAGCCGGACGTCGATGTAGACGCCGCGACGCAGCTCCTGGAGCCACAGCTTCCGCTGGCGCTCGGTCGCTTCGACGTACGCGCGCTCCATCATCTGCTCCTGCACCTGCTCGTACGCGGGCGGCTTCCCCTGCTCCCCGCCGCTGACGGTCTGAACGACGAGCGCGGCCTGCTGCCCCGACGGATCCCGGAAGACGATCGGCGCCGAAGTCTCGCCCGGCTTCTGGTGCTTCGCGACCTCCTGGAGCTCGGGCAGGAGCATGCTGAGCGCCATCGGCCCGCGCGACCCGCACGAGTCCTTCGTGCTCGGGTCATCGCTGTACTGGAGCACGAGCTGGCAGAAATCCTCGCCCGCGTTGCCGCGCCGCGAGAGCTCCTCGGCGAGGGCCACGCGCGCCGCTGCCGTCTGCTGGCTCGCTCCCGGCGGGATCGAGAGGACGAGGATGCGCAGATCGACGGACGACTGCTGCCCCATCTCCTTCACGAACGAGTTGTACGTGCTGCGCGCGTCCTGCTCGGTGACGCGGACGCGGCCACGGACGCGAAGCTGGATCAGCTTCCCCTCGAGGACCTGGCGCCGGATCTCGTCGCGGTAGTCCTGCTCGGTGAGCCCCTGGCGCTTCGCCTCGGCGACGAGCTGCTTCGGATCCATCCGCGCCTGCGCGGCGACCTGCCGGATGCCGTTGTCGACTTCTTCCGGGGTGACGGTCAGGTGGGCCTTGTCCGCGGCCTGCTCCTCGAGGCGCTCGTCGATGAGACGCGTGAGGAGCTCGCGGAACATCTCGCTCTCGGCCGCGGCCTGCTGCGACGGGTTCTGCGTCGACAGCGCGATGCGGACGATATGCGGGCGGGCGCGCTGACGGAGCTCGGAGAGCAGGATCGGGCGCTCACCAACGACAGCGACCACGCGCTCGACGATGGCGGCCTCGGCCGGCTTCGGAGACAGCGCGATCGCGCCCACGAACACCGCACCGGCGACGGCGCATGCGCGCGCACACGTGGCGGCCGAACGGCGGAGAAGATGCTTCACCGGCAACCAGTTGCGTGAGCGATCACCCATGTTCACGTCAACCGTCTTAGCACTTCCGGTCGAGCGGAGAAGGGATCTATCCTCCCGTTTCCGCGTCGCCACGGCGGCGTGATCCTGGGAGGAGCTAGCGCATGGGGACGAGGGTGCTGGGCAGGGTGGCGGCGGCGGGCGTGCTCGTCGCTGTCGCGCTGTCGATGACGGGGTGCAAGAAGCTTCTGGCGCTCAAGAAGAAGTCGGCGGACGCCGGCGTCGCGGCTGCGACGACCACGGCGACGCCGCAGGACGACGCGGACGAGGCGCTTCAAGAGAAGCTCGACGAGTACATCAAGTGCGTCAACACGCTCGGCTCGCCCATCCATCAGTCGCGCCAGCGCTACCTCTCGTTCGTCCCGCGCTCGGGCCCCACCGGCCGTGAGACGAACGCCGATCTCTACCGGCTCCCCGTCGGCGCGACGGCAAAGTGCACTGCCGGCATCACGCGCGCGAAGCCGACGCCGCCCGCCGATCCGAAGCTCGAGGGCGCGGGCGAGGAGTACGCGCAGGCGGCAGCCGAGATCGACAAGCTCATGGCGGAGATGGACACGTATTACGAGCTCCGCCTCTTCCGAAACGACAAGTGGGCGAAGGGGAAGGCCATGCACCCGCAGCTCATGGCCGCGTGGGAGCGCTTCTCGAAGGCCGACAAGGACCTCCACGACACCCTCGACGGAATCACCAAGCCGCTCTCGCAGCGCGTGCTCGCGCGCATCGAGCGCGAAGACGGCAAGAAGTTCCGTTACGGTCGGAAGAAGGTCCTCATCACCGCACGTGAGCTCATCGAAGCGAGCGACCCGGTTGGAGAGGACGATGACGTCGATCCGAACCTCTACACCGCCTCGTACACGGAGCTCGAGAAGGCGCTCGACGAGCTCATCGCGTACGGCACGCTCCACAAGCCCGAGCTCTCGGGCACCGACAACCCCGCCTTCCCCTTGGCGGCGTCGAACTACGACCAGTTCGTGAGGGAGGCCGGCGACTTCAAGAAGGCGGCGAAGGACTACTGGCGCTGCCTCCAGGACGCTCCGGCCAAGGCGAAGACTCCGTCGGGCAAGATCGATCTCGACAAGCTCGGCAACTGCAGCGGCGCGCCGGCCTGGAAAACGGCCGACAAGGTCGTCTCCGAGTACAACGTGTTCATCCGCACCTCGAACGCGCACCAGTTCCCCTGAGGGGAGCCAGCGCGCACGGTTCGACATCGACGAGGCCGCGTTCGTCCGAGACGAGCGCGGCCTTCGCGTTCCATGGCTGCGGGCCACCGAAGCCAGCCGCGCGAGGACCGTGAGCGATGCGGAGGCGTCCGGGGCGACCAGCGCTGCGTGCTCGAGTCGCCCGGACGAGGGCCCCCGATCCGACGCCACAAACGCGACGAAGGCCGCCCACCGCAAGGTGACCGGCCTTCGATCTCGAGACGGACGCTCGAAAGCGTCGTCGCGATTAGCGCTTGGAGTACTGGAAGCGCTTGCGGGCGCCCGGCTGACCGTACTTCTTGCGCTCCTTCTTGCGCGCGTCGCGCGTGAGGAAGCCGGCGCGCTTGAGGATGCTGCGCTTCTCCGGATCCATCGTGATGAGCGCGCGGGAGATGCCGTGACGCATGGCCTCGGCCTGAGCCGAGTGACCGCCGCCGCGAACCGTCGCCCAGACGTCGAACTGGTCCGTGGCCTCGATGAGCTCGAGCGCCTGCTTCATGACCATGATCGAGGTCTCACGCTCGAAGTACTGGTCGGCGGGACGATCGTTGACGATGACCTGACCCGAGCCGGCGGAGAGCCAAACGCGGGCAATGGCCGTCTTGCGCTTGCCGGTGGCGTACGTGCGATTGGAAGCGGTGCTCATCGTCTTGCCTTACTTGATCTCGAGGGCCTTGGGCTGCTGCGCGGTGTGCGGATGATCGGGGGTCGCGTAGACCTTGAGCTTCCCGAACATCTGACGACCGAGCACGTTCTTCGGGAGCATGCCCTTCACGGCCTTCTCGATCGGGAACTCCGGCTTCTTCTCGAGCAGGGTGCGGTAGCTGACCTGCTTGAAGCCGCCTGGGATGCCCGAGTGGTGCGAGTAGAGCTTCTGGTCGAGCTTGTTGCCCGTGAGCTTCACCTTGTCCGCGTTGACGACGATGACGAAGTCACCGGCATCCTCGTGCGGGGTGAACGTGGGCTTGTGCTTGCCACGGAGCACGGCAGCGACGTGGCTCGCGAGGCGGCCGAGCGGCTTGTCCGTCGCATCGATGACCCACCAGGCGCGGTTTGCGGCTGCGTCCTTGGGAGTCGCTACGTAGCTCCGGTGCAGGTTCCTCGGTTTTGCGGCCTTCACGGCCTCGGGCGTTGCCATCTGTTGCCTCTCGAAAACACGTCAGGATCCGCCTGAGGCGGAAGGGGGGCGGGAACGTACGCGCCAGGCGCGCTTTCGTCAAGTCGATCTCACCACGTCCGTGTGACGGGCGATCTTCTCCCCTTTCTGGACTTTTCGAGTCGAGCGAGCTGGCGCGAATCGCTTCGGGGCGCCCGCTCGTCTTCTCGTCCTTGGAGGGAGTCGACAGGCCCTTCCTAGCCTGAGAGCGCCGTGAGGTGAAGCGGTCCATCTCACCCCCATGGACAATCCATCGGCGACCGGGCCGCGCCTTCGTTTTTTCGTGGCTTTTGAACCTCCGCGGCCGCCCCGGAGCCCTCGGCGAGGGCGAACCGCATTGAAACGCGGATGTTTCACCCGTACAGGAGTGGGTGATGATCAGCTTCCAGCCGACCGAGGATCAGAAGCTCATGGTGGAGTCGGTCGCCCAGTTCGCGCGCACCGCACTCCGGCCGAAGATCCGCGACTTCGAGAGAGCGCGTGAGCTCCCCGAGTCGGTGCGGAGGACGGCCCACGAGCTGGGGCTCGCGCTCGTCGCGCTCCCCGAGTCGGTCTCGGGTGCAGGGCTCGGTCTCACGACCGCGGTGCTGCTGGAAGAGGAGATCGCATGGGGCGATCCCGCGGCGCCGTTCGCGCTCGGCGGGCCAGGCGCGTTCGGCCTCGCGGTCGTCGAGCTCGGTACCGAGGAGCAGGCCCGGAGCGCGCTCGCGCCGTTCCTCGGTGCGGATGCCCACTCACGTTTCGGAGCGGTCGCGTGGGGCGAGAAGAAGCCGCATCCCGAGCGAGCCGGCTTCTCGACCAGGGCAACGAGGCACGATGACGGCTGGCGGCTCGACGGGGCGAAGGCCTACGTGCTCAACGCCGATCGGGCCGAGCACTTCGTCGTCTTCGCGCAGGTGGAGGAGACTCCGCAGGACGCGAGCGCGGGATGGCGAGGCATCGGCGCGTTCCTCGTCGACCGGAGCGCAGCCGGCCTCACCGTGACCGCTCGCGCCACGACTCTCGGCCTCGACGCCGCGAGCTTCGGCGGGATCGAGCTCGCAGGCGTCGTCGTTCCTGCATCGGCACGGCTCGCGGGCGGCGCCGATTTCACCGCCGCGCTCGTCCGCTTCTTCACGAAGAACGCCCTCCTCGTCGCCGCGCGCGGCGTCGGCCTCTCGCGCGCGGCGTTCGAGCTCACGCGCGAGTACGTCGACGGGCGCAAGGCGTTCGGCAAGCCGATCGGCCACTTCCAGGCGGTCGCCTTCACGGTGGCCGATCGCGCGATGGACGTCGACGCGAGCCGCGGCCTCGTTTGGCGCGCGGCGGCGGCGTGGGACGCGCTGACGAAGGGCGAAGGCTCCGAGAAGGGCGCCCTCCTCCTCTCCGCGCAGGCGATCGCGTTCACGCACGAGGCGGCGATGCGGTGCGGCGACGACGGCGTGCAGCTCCACGGCGGCGCCGGATTCATGCGCGACTACCCCGTCGAGAAGCTGATGCGCGATGCGAAGCAGCTTGGTCTGTGCGGGATGACCGCCGAGCAGGCCGATCAGCTCGCCGCGGCGATCACGCTCGGCGTGCCGCTCGATCCCGGTCTCGTGCTCCCGACGCCCGAGAGCCAGAACGCGTTCGTCTGATCGAGCCGATCACCCGAGCACGAGCCAACGGGCCGAGACGCCACGAGACACAACGAGACGCGACAAGACGAGATGAAGCCATGACGATCGAGTTCTCCTTCGGCAAGAAGCACCTCGAGATGCGCGAGGGGATCCGCGGCCTCGCCAAGAACGTGATCCGCCCGCAGGCGCTCCAGTGGGATCGCGACGGCGGCATCCCGGAGGACTTCCTCCGGAACATGGCGCGCCTCGCGGCGTCGATGGGCTCCACTGCGATGACCTCCGGGCTCGGCGACGCCGCCGACGGCGCGCGGGCCTCCGGCGAGGGCGACGGCGAGCGGAAGAAGAAGCTCGGCGGAAACCTCTTCAGCGTGATCGCCGCGGAGGAGCTCTCGTGGGGCGATCCCGGTCTCCTCCTCTGTCTCCCCGGCCCCGGCCTCGGCGGTCCGCCCGTGCGCGCGAGTGGCACGCCCGAGCAGCGGAAGCGCTTCTTCTCGATCTTCGAGGGCCTCCACGACGATGGTATCCCGCTCCGCTGGGGCGCCTACGGACTCACCGAGCCCGCCGCGGGGAGCGACGTCGCCGGCATCCGCACCACCTGCAGGAAGGACGGCCAGCACTGGGTGCTGAACGGCCGCAAGTGCTACATCACGAACGGCGCACGCGCGTCGTGGACGGTGATCTTCGCGACGATCGATCCGTCGCTCGGACGCGCGGGACATCGCGCCTTCGTCGTCGAGAAGGGCACCCCCGGCTTCGCCGTCGGACGCATCGAGGAGAAGATGGGCCTCCGCGCGAGCGAGACCGCGGAGCTCGTGCTCGAGGACTGCCGCGTGCCGGAGGAGAACCTCCTCGGCGGCGAGGCGCAATACGTCTCGAAGGAGGGCTTCATGACCGCGATGAAGACCTTCGACAACACGCGTCCGCTCGTCGGCGCGATGGCGCTCGGCATCGGAAGCGCCGCATACGAGTACACGTGCGACTTCGTGAAGAAGAACTACGTCCTCGGGCGCCCGATCCCGCGCTACGCCGCGCTCACCGAGCGCCTCGCACGGATCGGCCGTAGCCTCGAGGCGGCGCGTACGTTGACCTGGCGCGCGGCATGGATGGCGGACGAAAGGATGCCGAACGCGAAGGAGGCGAGCATGTCGAAGGCGCTCGCCGGCCAGGCGGCGATCCGTGCGTGCATCGAGGCGATCGAGATCTGCGGCGCGGAAGGCTCGATCGCGAAGGACCACCAGCTCCTCGAGAAGTGGTTCCGCGACATCAAGGTCTACGACATCTTCGAAGGCACCGGGCAGATCCAGCGGATCGTGATCTCGAAGCGCCTCATCTCGGACCTCAAGTCGTTCTGAGGTCGAGAGCTCAGAAGAGACCGATCGCGAAGTTGATCGCGCCGATGTCCTCGTACGGCTGCCTCGTGACGTTGAAGCCGTAGTCGATGGCGAGCGGGCCGACCGGAGTCTGCACGCGGAGACCACTGCCCACGGCGACGCGCATCGGGAACGCTCCGCGCCGGAACGGGTAGCTCGGATCGATCCAGAGGTTGCCGATGTCGCCGAAGATGACGGTCTCGAACGGACCCCGGATCGGGATCCGGAGCTCGAGGCGCTCGTTGATCATCAGGTTTCCGCCGCGGATTGGCTGCGTCGCGGCGGTGAACTTGTTCGCGTTCGGGATCGTCTGTCCCGGGTTGTTGGGATCCTCGACCGAGTCGGGCAGGTCCTTCGAGGCGTAGATGCGGTCGACGTTGTCCTGCGGGATGAAGCTGTTGAGCGTCCAGCCGCGCATCGTGTCGACGCCGCCCATGAAGAAGAGGCGGTCCGGGTACGTCTGCGACGAGCCGGTGAGTTGCAGGTTCACGCCCGCGCGGGTCAACGCCGCGATGCGCAGGCCCTTCGGCAGCGGGATGTAACCGCCGAACGTCTGCGTGAGCTTGAAGAAGTGGCTCTCCGGCGGAGGTGAATTACCGCGAAGACGCGCCCGCTCCTTGTTCGCGTCCGTCGGGAACGCGTCGACGTGCTCGATGCCGCTGACGACGTACGTTCCTCGCGTCGCGTTGAAGGCGTTGTCGCGCCGGTCCCAGGTCGCGAGCAGACGCTGTGAGAAGGCGTACGTCTCGCCGTCGGGCACGAGGAGCTGGCGGACGAGATCGGTGATGTTCCTGCCCTGACCAAGCAGCGCGCGCAGGTAGTCGTTCGCGCTTCCGGACCGGAAGATGCGGCTGTTGTTGAACTCGAAGCTCTGGAAGAAGCTGAACTGCAGATCGCTGGCAGGCCGGTAGTTCACGCTCGGGATCGCGGCGATCTTCGTGAGGTAGAAGTCGCGCTGGAGGTCGTGGACGAGGATCGTGTCCATGCCGCCGCGGACGAGCGGACCGAGGCCGATCTCGGGGAAGACGACGCCGGCGGTCGCGCGCACTCCGAGGCGGGCGATGTCGTTCAGGTTGCGGTAGTTGCTCCGCGCCACCGGGTCGATGATCAGCGGCGTCGGGATGTATGCGAGCTGGAGGCGGAGCGTGAGCTGGACGGCGTTGCCCCACAGGTTCGTGTGACCGTATTCGGCGCGGAGGCGGAAGCCTTCGCCGGTGGAGAAGCCGGGAGCGATCTCGCTGTACTGCCTCGGCCGCTCGACCATCGTGATGATGACGGTCTTGTTCCTCTGCGGGACGTACGGGTTCTCGAGGGCGACGCTCACGGTCGAGAACGCGCCGAGCGTCGCGATGCGCTCCTCGGTCTTCCGGACGAGGCTCGCGTGGTAGGGCTGCCCTTCCTCGAGCGCGATGCGCTTCCGGATGACGGAGTCGCGGGTGAACACGTTCCCGCGGAGGACGATGTCGCGGACGATGACCTGCTCGCCCTCCGAGACCGCGAAGCGCACGCGCGCGCGCGTGTGATCGGGCGACTGCTCGAGGGAGTACTTCACGTCCGCGAACGCGTAGCCCTCCTCCTTGTATGCATCGACGACGCGACGACGCGCCTCCTCGAGCTTCACCCGGCTCGCGTACTCGCCGAGCTTCACGCCCGCCGCCTCGGCGAGGCGCGCCGGTGCGATCGCCTCCGCGCCGGCGAACGTGACGTCCCAGAGCTCTGTCCGTGGACCGAGCTTCACCGGAATGCGGAGCCACACGCGCGCCTCGCACTCGATGCCGTGCGCGGGATCCGGCACGCACGTCGTCCCCTGCTCGAGCGGCGGCACCGGGAGCGGAAGGCCGATCGCGTCGTAGGTGCAGATGTCCGCCCCCTCGGCGGGGACCGGAATCGGAACGCACTCTCCCGGCGGCGAGCGCGGATGGCATCGCCGCCGGATGACCTGCACCGGACCGACCTCCGCCGAGAGGAACCCCTCCGAGCGATAGAGCTCCTGGACGTGCTGTACGGCGCGCTCGTAGGTCTCGGGGACGTAGGCGCTCCGCGGCTCGAGATCGAGCGGCGCCGGCCGTGCGCCCGTCGCGCCGAGCGGCTTCGCGATCGTCTGGTCGAGGGCACCAGGCTTCGGCGGGGCGATCAGATCGGCGCCGGGGAGCTCCTCCTCGAGATAGCTGTCGATCTCGCTGCCGATCGCACGAGCCGACGTCGGGCCGCCCTCGGTCAGCTTCTTCACGTCCGCCTCGCGGAGGCACGGATACGAGCGAGCGGCGACCTGGACGCGCCCGCCTTCTTCGATGTGGAAGACGAGGTACGTGAGGCCGTCGCCGGGAAGGCGACCTCCGCCCGTGCCGCCCGCCGGCTCTGACGCGCCACGCAGCTCGACCTTGACGTCGACGTCGAGGAATCCGTGCTTCACGTAGAAGTCGGTGAGCTTCTGGACGAGATGGTTCGGCGTGCGATCCGTCTCCTCCTCGAGATCGAGCACACCGTCGAGGGTGGAGCGATCGTAGTGGTCGTTGCCTTCGTAGCGCGTCTCGTAGCGCGTGCCGAAGTCGGCGCGCACGCGGAGCGTGACGATCCCACGGTGGAGGACGACGTCGTGCGAGACCGAGGCGCGGTGATGGCGGCGCGATCGAATCCGCGCCTCGAGCGCCGCATCGGCCGCCGCGAGCAGATGCTCGTCCGCCCGCATGCCGGTCTTCATCGAATAGAAGCGCTCGGCGTCCTCGATCTCCTCCTTCGTCGCTCCGGTCGCGTAGATCACACGCCGCTCGATGCGGCGAGGAGCCCCCACCGACGCGCTAACGTCGACGACGACGCGGAGCGGATCGTTCGTCCCCCGCGTCGTTATCGCGACGCGCGGCGCAGGAAAGCCGTGCCGCTGGATGAGCGCCTCGAGCCGCGCGTCGAGGCCGGGGAGGTCGCTCGCGACGAGCTCGCCGTCGGTCGTGAGATCGAGATCGCGGAGCAGCTCGTCGGGATCGAGCGGCGCGCCGTGGAGGTCCGCGCGGATGTTGTCGATCACCTTGCGCGGGGTGACGACGATCGTGACGCGGACCCCGGCGCCCTCGGGCTTCAGCTCGGCGCGCGCGTCCGCGAAGGCGCCGGTCGCGAGGACCTCCTGCATCGCTCCGCGAACGAGCTCATGCGTGAGGATGTCACCGGCCTTCAGGACGCCGATCGACGGGACCTTCACGTCGGGCCAGAGCGCGCGCTGCTCCGGAGGGATCACGACGTCGACGCCGAGGACGACCTGGTTGAGGTAGGGCGAGAGGTCCGGACCGCGCTCGAGAACGGGCGTAGGGTTCGTGAGGGCCGGCACCGGCGGGGGCGTGAGGACGAAGACCTCGTCCGCGCCGTCGGCCCGGGCTGGTAGCGCCCCCAGTAGGAAGGCGAGCGTGAGCATGCCCCACGCGAGTCGCCTCCTTCGAAAGCCCATCGGGCGCGCATTCTAGTCTGCGACGAGGCCGAGTTGACGAGCAGTCTGTGTCGGGCCCGGCTCGATCCGTCCGCCGCCGGCATCGCCGGCGACGGGCACCGGCGCCGCCCGCACGATCACGGCACCGGCTCGTCGAAGTGGACGCACCAGTTGTAGAGCCGGTGGCGAGAGCGCGAGCGTGTCGCGTCGGAGTCCCGGAGGTTGCCGCGCGCCCCCGTCTGCGGGCCGGACGGCGCGCCCTTGATGCCGGTGAACGCGTAGCGGAGGCGACGATCGTCACCGGTCGGAACGGCGGCGAGGGTGATGACGACGGTGTCCGGCTCGGTGACCTCGACCTTGGTGATCGCCGGCGATGACGCGCTCGAGTCGCTGTACTCGAAGCCGTAGTTGCCCGGGTCGGAGACGAGGCTCGTGTCGAGGACGAGCGGCGGCGCTGGGACCGCGAACTTCACGGTGATGACGGCACCGTCGCGCTTCGTCTCGATGGGCCGGAGCGGCTCCCAGCGCTTTCCTTCGAGGACGACACGACGGTACGCCTTCGCGTAGTCCTCGCCCATGTGCCGGTACCCCTCGCTCGTGAGGTGGACGCCGTCCTTCGAGTACTGGAGGTGGTACTTCGGGCCGACCAGCACGACCTTTCCCGCGCTCGTGACGTGCGCCGCGAGCTGCGCACCCGGGATGGCGCTCGTCTCGGTCCCCTTCATCATCCGGGTCCAGCTCGAGATCTGCGTCTGGAACATCGGCACCGGCTCGACCTGACCGGTGAGCGCCTTGATGTCCTTCTCGTAGTCCGCCTGCCACTGCAGGAGGTCCCGGGTGTAGCGCGTGCTCTTCTCGGCATGATCCGATTCGCCATGCACGTTCGCGATCGCGCGGACGACGTACGACTTGCCGAGCCGCTTCGCGATGTCGCGCCCGGCCGTGACCTGCGCCATCCCTCTTTCGTACGCCTTCGTCCCCTTCTTCAGCTGCGCGTAGGTCTTCGCGCCCGACCCATGGACGCTGAGGAGGAGGTCGTGCCCCTCGCCGCGCTCGCCGCGCTCGCCGCGGGCGAGGTCGGCGACGAGGTTCGCGAAGGCGCTCGACATCGTCTCGACGATCGCCTTCGAGCCGGGGATGTTGTCGCCCTCGACCAGCGGCTCGAAGCTCTCGAGGTCTTCTCCGCCGGCCATGACGCCGGTGTTGAACATCAGGTTGCCGAACGGCTGTGTGAGGCTCAGCGCCGGTGCGCCGGAGACTCCGACCGCGAGGCTCTGACCGGTCACGAGGACGTGATTGACGTCGCGGCGGACGAAGACGCCGTCGGCCACCGGCGGACCTCCGGCGTCTGCGCTGGTCGGGGCCTCGGTGACGGACGACGGAGGCGGCTCGGCGAGCGGCGCGGTCGTCGCGACCGCCGCTGGAGCGTTCGATACGGGCGGCCTCGCCGGCCCGCATGCCCCCGCGGCACCGCATGCTCCCAGCAGCAAGGAAAACAACGTCCGGCGCGCTCGCATCGCGCGCATGCTGCCATCGCGACACCGCCGCGCGCCAGTCGTCCGCGACGACGCTCGAGCTGAAGTGACGGCTCCGACACGGTCGCGTCAGCTGCCCCCGACGCAGGCTCGTAGTGACGATCGACACACCGCGCCGATCTCGATCGGCTGCTTCATCGAGCCCAGATCGTCGGTGGGTCGCGCTACTCTCCACCTCGGATGATCGTGAGGGGACCTCGGCGTGGATTGTTCCTCGCGTGCCTGACCGTCGGTGTCGGCAGCCTGCTCGCGCTCGATCTGCATTTCGCGCCCGCGGCGCTCTCCGCCGACACGGCGAGCGATCCCGCTGCGGGCGCGACCGGGGCGGAAGGACCTCGACCGACCGGCGACGCCGCCGCGACTCCTCCCGCTCGCGTCGTCATCCCCGCGCCTGCGCGGGTGCCGACGATCGTGGCGCGCTTCGAGAGCGCATCGAAGGAGCCGGTCGATCAAGCCACGATCCGTGTGCTCGCGACCGCGATGATCGAGGACCACGACGTGACGATCGTCCTCGAAGGGCACAGCGACACGCGTGGCGGCGACGACTTCAATCACACGATCAGCCTCGAGCGCGCGAACTGGGTGAAGGCCCGTCTCGTCGAGCTCGGCGTGAGCGGCGAGCGCATCGAGACGGTCGGCCTCGGAGCGACACGCCCGCTCCGCTCCGACGATCCCGACGGACCGTCGGTGAATCGTCGCGTCGAGGTCCGATGGCTCGGGAACGCGCCGAGAGACACGCCGCTCCCGAGGCCGGTCGTGAAGGCTGCGGCGCCGAGAGACAGCGCCTCGTCGAGAGCGAGCGCCTCCCCGAGAGAGGAGCCGCCGAGAGACTCGACCCCGATCGACGCGAGCGCTTCCTCCGATCGGACCGACGCGCAGGCGCCGCGCGACGCGAGCGTTCGAGCAAGCGAGCCGGCTGCCGACGAGAGCCCCCCGCACGACGAGGCCTCGCCTCCGCGCGCCCCTCTCGAAGAGAGCCCTCAGCCTGGAGAGAAGAACTAGATGGATGCGATCGTCGGAGTCTGGTTGACCTCGCTCCTCGGAGCGACCGCGTTCTCCGCCGCGGGGTACGTCCTCGGTCAGCGCGGTGCCGTGCTCCCCCTCCTCGGCCTGAGCGACGCGCGACGCGCCGACGAGCGCACGACGCCGTCACCCGCCGAGCTCGCCGGAGATGCGACCGCGCGCCCGCCGTCCCCGCAGCGCCCGAGCGTACCGAGCCCTGCCGAGCCCCAGCTCGCGCCGCCGATCGGCGCTGCGGAGGAGCCGCGCGAAGGGCTTGCGAACACCTCCGACGACGACGACGGCCGCCCGACGGTCGTCCCGGACACCTCGGCCCATGCCGCGGTCGTGGCAGCAACGGTGGCGACGAGCCCGCCTCCAGGCCCCGCCTCGATTCGCGTCGACGCGTTCGAGCTCGAGACGACGAAGGCCGACCTCCAGGCGGCGCTCGCGAAGGCCGAGTCCTTCGCGCAACGCGCGCGCGCCGCCGAGGCGGTGAAGGCTGAGCTCGAACGTCGAGTCGAGGCTTTGCGCGACGAGCTCCGCAACGAGGTCGTGGCCCGGGCGACGGCCTCGGCGCGCGCCGACGAGCTCGGCGATCGGCTGGCGAGCGCATCGGAAGAAGCCTCGAGCCTCCGGCACAAGGTGTCCGTCCTCGACAAGCAGTCACGGCAGCTCCGCGAGGCATTGCAGGGCCGCGTCCGGGCGCTCACGACGAGCGAGTGGCATCGGCGGCGCGATCTCGAAGAGGCCGAGGAGATACGCACCAAGCTTCGCAGCGCCTACGAGAAGCTCGAACGCTCGTCGATGCCGCCGTCCGCCTCCGGGAGCATGCCGAGCACGTCGTCACCGAGCATCGCGGCGCCGCCACGATCCGTGCGCCCCGACGGCGACGGCGATGCCGCGCTGCGCGAGGAGAACGCACGCCTCACGAGCGAGAACCGCGCCTTGCGCGCGCGTCTGCTCGGAAACATGGCTCCGAAGAAGGAGGCACGCGGCTCCGCTCCCGACCTCGACGTCGCCGTGTTCCGCGAGATCGTCGACCGCGCCGGCAGCGTCGCCGGGTTGAAGAGCGTCGTCGTCGCCGACGAGACGGGCTCGCTCGTCGTCGGCTCGGGGGACCTCGCCGAGGGGATGGCCGCGTTCGGAGCGTACATCCGGGACGCGAGCTCGAGAACGGACCGTCTCCTGCCGCTCGAAGGCGTCGAGGAGGTCGACATCCGCGATCGGCGCGGGATGGTCCTCTCCACCCGCGTCGTTCCCCACTCGGCGTCGGAGCTTTGCCTGGTTCTCCTGTGCAGCACCGATGCGTCGGTCGTCGCCGCGAAGAAGATCGTCGAGGAGCAGCTCCGAAACCATCTGCCCTGATCGGGCAAGCTCAGCCTTTGCCGTCGAGAGCCGCGCGGAGAGCGCGGTTGGCGGCGCTCTCGAGGCTCGAGTCGCCCGTCTTGGCGATGAGCGACTGCACCTGCTTTTTCAGGGTCGACAGCGTCACATCGCGCCGCTCGGCGATCTCGAGGCGCGGGCGTCCATCGATCGCCAGCGCGAGCACCTGCTCCTCCGCAGGGGTGAGGCTGTAGCGGGCGACCCAGGCGCCGAGCACACCGCGCAGCCAGTCGTTGTTCTTCAAGCGGCGCGCACGCGCCCGCATCGCGAAGTGCTGCAGGTGGGTCATCTGCGCGGGCTTCATGAGATAGGTCACGCCGAGCGTGTAGGCCCGTGACAGACGGGAGGCGTCGACGCCGCCGGAGAGCACGAGCGCGTCGATGTCGGGCGATCGTTGCCGCGCGTAGTCGAGCACGTCGAAGCCCGTCCCGTCGGGAAGCTTCACATCGACGATCAGCGCGTCGAAACGGCCGTCGTCCAGCGCGCGCCGTGCGTCGCTGAGCGTCGAGACGACCTCGACCCGACCGTACGCCTCGAACATCCGCGACAGCGCGAGGCCGACGAGGCGCTCGTCCTCGACGATGAGAAAGGCCAGCTCCGGGCTCATCAGGCGTGTCGGTCCTCCCTGTTCACCACCAACGCTATCTCGACCGGCTCAACTCGACTTACCCCCTTGGGGTGATGCGGGAAAGCGGGGACAGCGGGATAAATGAAACAGGCCAACTCGTGATGACGTACCGCACGCCCGCGGGACCTTCAAGGAAGACCCCATGAGCACCACGAATCGTCCGTCCACGTCGTATCATGACCTCGCGAGCGCTCGCCTCGAGCGCCTCTGGCGCGCCGTTCACGGCGGGCCCTGCCCCGCGTCCGCGCGCGCGCTCCTGGACACCATGGTGCTGCCTTGGGGAGCGGCGCCGATCCCGAAGAAGCCGCTTTGGCCGTCCGACATCGGGGACGATCACTCGCCCTACGAGTTCTCGATCGCGCTCGCCCCGAACGAGCCGCCGAGCATCCGGTTTCTCGTCGAGGCGCAAGGCGCCGAGCCGACGCTCGCCCATACCCGGGACGCGGCGCTGGACCTGACGGAGCGCTTCAAGGCGCACGGCGTCGACCTCGCCCGCTTCGAGCGCGTGCGCTCGCTCTTCTTGCCCGACGTGCCGAACGCGCGCTTCGCGCTCTGGCATGCGGCGCGCCTCTCGGACAAGCTCGAGGTGAAGGCCTACTTCAACCCGCAGATCGCCGGGAAGGAGCGCTCCTTCGATCTCGTCGAGACCGCGATGCGAACCCTCGGCTTCGAGTCGTCGTGGCCGGCGCTGCTCGAGGCAGTGCAGCGACGAACGGCGGACGACGAGATCCGCTACTTCGCGCTCGACCTCGCCAAGGGCGGCGCCGCCCGAGTGAAGGTCTACTTCTACCAGCGTGGCGTTACGGCTGAGCATCTCGAACGTATGGCCGCGATCCGTCCCGGGTACCGGAGGGGCGAGGTGACCGAGTTCTGCCGCGCGATGACCGGCGGAGACGGCCCGTACGTCGACTACCCGCTCTGCACGTACCTCTCCTTCGTCGAGGGCACGCGCCTCCCGACGGAGGTGGCGGTTCAGATCCCGGTCCGCTTCTACGCCGAGGACGACGCCGCCGTGCGGGATCGTGTGGTCGGGTACATGACGTCGCGCGGCCTCTCGCCGAACCTCTACGAGGCCGCTCTCGGAGCGCTCGCGCCGCGCGAGCTCGGCGCGGCGGCGGGCCTCAACACGTACGTCTCCCTTCGTACCGGCACCGATCGGCTGACGGTCTACGTGGCGACGGAGCTCTTCGGAACGATGCAGAGAGCTTCCTCAGCAGCCGAATGACGAGGGGAAGATTCCTTGGCCGGGCGTGAGGATGTTCTTCGGGTCGTACACCTGCTTCGCAAGGAGCGCGGCCGTCCAGTGCGGGGAGAAGTAGTTCTTCCAGTCCTGCTGGGTGAGGTTGGCCGACCCGATGTTGTACCGCTTGGCGCCGAGCGCTTCCGCGCGCTTGTGCCAGGTCGTGTTCCGCGCCACCCACTGGTTGACGACCGCCGGAACGGGTGGCGCGAACGTGAGGACGTCGAACAGGAAGAACAGATCGTCGCCGCTCGGCACACGCAGGAACTGGCTGCGCATCTTGCTCCGCTTCAACGGGTAGATCAGCACGTTCGCATTGCCCGTGTCCGCCGTCGTCACGGAGGAGAAGAGCTCGCCCATGAACTGCTCGGCAGTGCCGCTCGGGAGGAAGGTGTCGAACCACGGGTGAGGCAGCGACCACGCGCCGGCGGCCTTCAGGAAGTCGATGATCGGGTCGATGCGCTCGAGGAACGGGCCGTAGGGAATGGTTTCGACCGTGTGGCTCGCGAAATCGAGGTTGTCGAGGAGCGCGCTGTCGTTGGGCGGAGCGCCGGGATCGAAGTACTTCGCAGCGAACATCGTCGCCGCTCCGAAACGACCGGACGCGTCGGCGTTGACCTGGCCCTCGACGTGATCGAAGCGCTCGTCGATGGTGACGATCCGAGCGTCGTCGAGGAAGCTCGCCACGTCGGGGTACTGGATGGTGTAGAGGCGCACGAGCTGCTTCGCGGGCAGCAGCTTGATGCGCGCGCGCACGACGATGCCGAACTGGCCGAGACCCGCGAGGACCGAGTTGAACAGCGTCGCGTTCTGGGTCGGCGAGCATCGGCGCAGCTGCCCGGTGCCGGTGACGACCTCGAGCTCGAGGATGTTGTCGACGACCGCGCCGTGACGGTGGGAGGCTCCCCCGACGCCTCCGACGGCGATGTTTCCGCCGACCGTCAGATCGAGGTAGTTCGGCAGCGTCGGCGGGGTCTGACCGCGCGGGAGCGTCGCCGCGACGATCTCGCGCCAGCGCGCGCCGGGGCCGACGACCGCGTAGCCCGACTTCACCTCGTGGATCTGGTTCATCGTCCGCGAGTCGATCACGATGCCCGCCTCGACCTGGGACTGTCCGTGGGTCGAGTGGCCCTGCCCGCGCATCGCGATGCGAAGCCGATTCTCGTTCGCGTAGCGAACCATCTCGACGACGTCGTTGATCGAGCCGGGGCGCAACACGGCGACCGGCGTACGCTTGATGATGTGGCCGTAGTCGTCGGCCGCCTCGGCGAGAGCGGCTGGAGTCGTGACGAGCTGGCCGTCGAGGCGCGGCAGCCGGCGAAGTCCGCCCCTCGCCTGCGCTTCGGTGATCCAGCTACGGCGTACAGGGTCGAATCCGATGACCGCGACGGCCGTAGCCCCCTGCAAGAATCGACGACGCGCAACGGACGTTTCGTTCGACATGGAGCACTCTCCTGGGTCGGGCACAGGACGCACCAAACCCAAACGGGGATCTCGCAGTCGGCATCTCTATACCGACTGTCACACCACTTATTCTTCGCGCACGAGGCTCACAATCGCTGGGAAGTCAGATTGCGCTCTCTCGACGGATTTCGCGAATCATCGCTAGAGTGGACGCCTCGTTGACCAATGTCAACGGTGACTAGAATTTTTGAAGGACACTGGAGGCCCTACGCCGACAGCGTCCGACGACCACCCTCCGACCAAACCGCCCCGGTGGACGGTCACTTTCGAACCGCACGCGAAGGAGTTTCAGGATGAAATCGGTTTTCGAGCACATCGCCGCCAAGTCCCGCGCGTTCAACGAGCGGCCCCTCTTCACGCATCTCCGGGACACGAGCATCGACCCGTGCGAGCGCCTTCGGTTCGTCCCCTTCTCGGCGCACTTCATCCTCACGTTCGCGGACCTCTCGCACTTCTTCTTCATGGAGCCCGCGCCGCGCGATCGGTACGAGGAGCTGATCAACATCCAGCTCTCGGAGGAAGCGAGCCACTGGAAGTGGTTCCTCGCGGACCTCACGACCCTCGGGCACGATCCGACGCTCCGCTTCACCGACGCGCTCCGGTTCGTCTGGAGTGACGCGACGGTCAAAACGCGGAAGCTCGCCTACGACATCTGCAGGCTCAGCGCGGGGCTCTCCTCGCTCGAGAAGCTCGTGCTGGTCCACACGCTGGAAGCGACCGGGCGGGTCGCGTTCGAGGCCGCTGTCCCCGCGGGCCGCGCCGCGGGCGCTCAGCTGAAGCGGAACCTGGTCTTCTTCGGCCCGCATCACCTCGAGATGGAGATGCAGCACACGCTCGAAGACGAGGACACCCACAAGGAGCTCGAGAGCATCGCCATCGACGAACCGATGCGCGCTCGGCTCTTCGCTGTCGTTGATCGCGTCTTCGATAGTTTCAACGATTTTGTCGACGAGTCGTACGAGTGTGCTAAGTCTGGCCGCGGATTCGAGAAGGTCAACACCGAAGCTCACGTGGCGTGAGCGCCGCGTACGCAGCGGCCAGTGTCAGCGGCACGGAGTGCCTCGGTGGGGTCCGACTGGAGTGCACGGTCGTGAAGCGAGGAACACTCCCGGGGTGATGGTCACGTGTCGATCGCCGAACGCCAGCGTCTAGCCGTCGAGGCCAGCGCGATCGCAGACCACGATCTCGATCGCGCGCTCGAGAGCTCCGTGCTCGAGCGCGCGTCCGCCGATTCGTTCATCGAGAACACGCTCGGCACGTTCGCGCTCCCGTACTCCTTGCTGCCGCCCGTGCGCGTGTCGGAGCGCCGGGTGGCGATCCCCCTCGTCACCGACTCGTCGCGCGGCGGACGGCTCGCACGCGCGGCGTCGATCATCGAGGAGGCGGGTGGCGTCACAGCAGAGAGCACCGGTCGCGCACCGTCGGCGGAGCGCTGCGCGCACACCGGCTGGCGCGGATCTCGCTCCGGCTCATGGGCTCGCTCGGTGCATCGGAGCTTGCGAAGGCGGCCGCTTGCGTGGGACTGATGTCTGCATTCGCGATCGGTCTTCCGCAGGATCCGAACCAGCACGGACGATGGGAGGACTGACGCATGAATGGAGGACGTGATGACTGATCAGGTGATCCGGGGCTACCTCATCCTCGGATGCATGGACTACATCGATAGCTTCGACGAGCAGCGGCGCGAGCGCGTGTATTCGAGCCTCCCGAGCGGTGTCAGCCGCAACCGCGACGCGTACGACAAGATGCTCTGGTACCCGCTCAAGACGATCAGCGGCTACTACAGCGCGATCGCGAACCAGCACGCCGACGACGACGCGAAGGCCTACGAGGCGATGCTCCAGTGCGGCCGGTTCATCGCCGAGGCGGCGACGAACACGTTCCTCAAGCTGCTCATGCGGATCATGACGCCGGCTGTCTTCGGGAAGAAGGCGCCCGATCTCTGGGCGCGAGATCATCGCTACGGGCGGATGGAGGCCGAGTCGACGTACCTCCGCGACAACCACCTGATCGTCCGCCTGCACGACGTCGACGGCTACGAGCACGCCGGTCCGGTCGCAGCAGGGTTCGCCATGTTCGCGCTCAAGGCGGTCGGCGCGTCCGACATCGACGTGAAGGTCAGCGACTGGTCGATGAAGGCGCCCGCCCCCGCGCAGGTCAAGATCGACCTGAAGTGGAAGTAAGGCCTCCGGCCGCGAATCACTGAACAGAACGGACGCTCCCGACGGCCCGCGCCCGCGGACCGAAGGGCGACGTCCGTCGTTCGTACCGGGTGACACCAGCTAGGGAAGGGAGTCGAGAGTGTCGATGAAAGAGCGAACGATGGAGAAGGTGCGCGACGCCCGGAGCACGAGCAGCGCGCGAGCAGGTGGCCGATGAGCACGGAGATCACACCCCCGTCCGAGGGCAACCTCGCGGAGATGGTCATCGATCGAATCGCGGACGTCCTCCTCGTCGTCGCCGACGTCGGTGATGGCGACTACTCCGCTCGGCTCACGAGCCAGCTCGAACGCGATCACCCGATCACCACGCTCTTCGACGGCATCAACGAGATGATCGAGTCGCTCGGTCAGGCTCAGATGCGGAGCCGCACCTATCAGAAGGAGCTCGAGGAGAAGCTCGCGATGATCGAGGTGCAGCGCGCTGCGATCCGCGAGCTGTCGACGCCGATCATCGAGGTCTGGGAGGGCGTCCTCTGCCTCCCGGTCGTCGGCGTGCTCGACACGACGCGCAGCGCGGAGATGACCGAGTCGCTCCTGAGCGCCATCGTCGAGAAGAAGGCGGACTGCGCCATCATCGACATCACCGGCATCCAGGTGATGGATACCGGCACCGCCGATCACTTCTTGCGGATGGCGCGCGCCGTTCGGCTCCTCGGGGCCGAGTGCCTCCTCACCGGCGTCAACCCGGCGATCGCGCAGACGATCATCCACATGGGCGTCGACCTGAGCGGCGTCGTCACCCACCGCTCGATGCGCAACGCCTTGCAGCACTACATCGAGGACTTCATCCGCGACAAGGACTGACGGACGGCGGCGAAGGCCGGTCGGCAACGGGTCCGCAGAGCCGCATCAGTCGAACTCGATGCGCCAGCGGAAATCGAGACCGAAGTTGCCGACCGAGCCCGACGAGACGGTGCTGATGTTGTCGTAGGAAGTCTGGACGCTGAGCGGGCGGCTCAGACGCCACTCGACGTTCGACCGGAGCTGGCGGTCCTCCGTCAGACCGGTCGACACGTTCGCGCGCACGTTGTCCGTGAGCCGGCGCCCGAGCGTGACCTGAGGCTCGGTGCGGCCCGTGCGCGGCGAGTAGGCGCTGCCGAAGCGGAAGTCGTCGATGACGGGGAGCGCCGTCTTCAGCGCGCGATCGGCGCCGCTGACGGTACCGATCGCCTCGAACGCGGCGCTGGCGTAGACCGAGCCCGCGCGGACCTGATCGACCTCGGCGCGCGTGAGCCCGATCGTGAGGAGGAAGAAGATGTCCTCCCGGCTCAGCGCCGGATCGCTCGTCATGTCGACGCGCAGGTCCTCCGTGTCGCCGTACGCGTGGAGCGCGATCCTCCACAGGCCGCCACCACGGCCGCCGCTCGAGATGTTGCCCGAGGTCACGCCGGCGCCGCCGGTCGTGTTGGCTCCGGTGGCGCCGCCGCTCGACACCGTGTTGCTGTAGCGGCGGTACTCGGTGACGCCGGTGATGTCGACCCGAGGGACGACGCGTGTCGGGTCGTCGAACCGGATCGTCCCCTTCTGCACCTCGAAGTCGTTCGCGAAGACGCGGAAACGACCGCCCGGCATCGTCGTGAGCTCGCCGCGGAGGCCGATGCGTTGATTGGTGCCGGTGACGTGGATGCCGCGCGGGTCGATCGCGAGCTTCGCGTCTACGAGGTTGTTGCGGATGTGGAGCGGCGCCCGTGAGCGGACGTCGACGCCGAAGCTGACCGCGTCGGCGGCCGGGTCGTACGCCTCGACGATCGTACGCTTGGCACCGCCCTTGAACCCGGTGAGATCGAGCGTGACCGGCCTCGTGTACTCGAACTGCGTGATCGCGACCTCGCCGCCGATGAACGGGAGGCGCCCCTGGGCCGAAGGCGCATTCGGGTTCACCGTGACCTCGAGGTCTGCATCGACGGTCGCGCGGACGCCGTCGACCGGCGCGACGTAGAGCTGGCGCCCGGTGATGGTCGCGCGAGCCACGCCGAGCTGCCCGCCCTTCAACGGCATGTGAGCGCTCATCCGGACATCGCCGCCGAGGAAGTGACCGAACGCGCGCGTGAGCCGCACCTCCGTCTCGTCCGCCTCGACGTCGACCTCGACGTCGGTGATGCCGCCGGGCAGGCCCTTGATCCCGAACTCACCTCCGCGGACCTTCAGGCGTCCGTCGAGATCGGGCTCGCCTGGGCTGCCGGAGACGAGCACCTTTCCGCTGAGCGTGCCCACGGCGCGCGTCATCTTCGGGACGACCCCGACGAGGATGCCGAGGTCGAGCGGCGCGAGCTCGGCCTCGAGCCCGAGGTCGCCGCCGCGCGTCACCTTCTTCACCACGCCGTTGACCGCGAAGGAGCCCTGGAGCCCATTCGGGGCTGCCAGGTCGAAGGTCACCTTCGGGAACGTGACGGTGTCGTCGGCGAGCGCGAACACCGCCTGCTTGTCGCGCAGCTCGATCTTCTGGCCACCGCGGTTCACCCGCAGGGCCGTCGGCGAGAAGCGGACGCGCGCATGCGCGAGGTCGTTCGTCGCGATCCGGTCGAGCGCGATCTCGCCGGAGATCTCGCCGCCGAGCGGGGTCGACGGCGCCGCGCTCGGATCGTCGTTCGCCGTGAGGATCTTGCCGATGGGTCCGAGATCGAAGCGATCGAGCGCGATCTTGCCGGTGATGACCGGCGCCTTCTGCCGCGTCGCGACGATGTCGTCGAGGCGCACCTGGTTACCGAAGAGCGCGCCCGAGACGCGATACTCGCCCTGCGAGGAAGTGTCCTTGAGGTACGCCTCCTTGTTGAACGCCGCACCGATCGGCGCCCCGCACGGCGACTTGCCGATCGGCTTCTCCGTCCCCGGCTTCTGGTTCATCGAGACGTGCAGATCCGAGCCTCCGAAGGCCGAGCCCATGATCCGGATCGGCGTGACGTTCACGTCCGCGTCGATCTCGAACGCGTTGAGCTTGCCCCCGAGGCGCGCCACCCCCGAGACCGCGCCCTCGAGCCTCTTCGCCGCCGGCCCGAGCAGATCCATGCGGGCGAGGGGGAAGCCCTGGACGACGAGGCTGCCGCGCATGTCGCCTCCGCGATGGACGTTGACCGAGCCGAGCACGGATCCGACGCTCTCGCCCCCACGAGGACGTGGCGCACCATCTGGTCCACGCCCAGCCTTCTTCACCTTGGTGAGCGAGAGCGAGCGCACGTCGATCTCCGCTCCGTCGATCCCGGCGAGGCGGTCGACCCAGCGGTACTCGAAGTCGGCGTGCCCCTCGTCGAACTTCTCGCCGAGGAGGTTCAGGTCCCGCGCGTTCGCCTTCGCGGTCACGGTCAAGAAGCCGCCTTTGCAGACGTCCTCCGGTCCACCGAGCGCCAGGTGTATCCGCGCGTTCGTCTCGAGCGTGCCGTCGATCTCCGCGAAGCGCGGGTCCTCGTCGAGATGGAATAGCGAGAAGAAGTCGCGCACGTTCAGGTTCTTCGAGGAGACCTGTCCGTCGAGCCGCATGTTCGCCGGCTTGTTGAAGTCGAGATGCCCGGTCGACATCTCGTAGGTGCTCTTGCCCTTCTGCGCCTTGGCGTCGGTGATGTCGACCGTCAGGTTCGAGATGTCCGACACGATGTGAGCTTGCGTGACGTTCCCGAACGGGATGTCACCGATCAAGAAGTCCTTGATCGTCGCGTCGCCCTCGAGCATCGGGCTGCCGACGTCGCCGCTGACGAGCACCTTCGGCTCGAGGATGCCGCCCATCACGACGGAGCCGAGCGGCGAGATCTCGCTGACGTCGATCTTGCCGCCTCCGACCTCGACGCGCAGCTCGTCGTGGTAGCCGATCATGACGGTCACGTCGCGGACGACGCTCTTCGGCGTGGTCACCGTCACGTTGTCGAACGAGAAGCCCTTCGGGCGCACCGCGAGCTTCCCGTTCAGCGCGGCGTCGCGGACGCCGATGACGCGGCTCCGCGCCGGGTCCTTCGTCGGCTTGTCGAAGATGACGAAGTCGTAGGTCTTCGCGGAGAGGTCGCCGTCGAGCTTCAGCGGGTCCGCCGTGCCCTGGACTCCGGAGACGTGCACCTCGCGAATGTCCCACCCCACGAACGGGCGCGGATGCACGCGGAAGTCGCGGAGCAGGTGCGTGAAGTTCGCGTCCTTGATGTCGATCTTGCCGACCTTGATCGGGATGCCCTTCTCGAACGGACGCACCTCGACGTCGCGGATCTCCGTCACGCTGTCGGCGATGTCGAGCTTGATGACCGGCACCGACACGACACCTCGTCGAACCGCGACCTCGCTCGTGAGCGTCTTGGCGAAATTGAAGCGCGCGACGCGCAGGTCGTGGACCTCGAGGCGCCCTGCCAGATCCGGGATCGGGGTCTCCGGCGTGTATCGGAGCTCGACGTCGACGCCGACCCAGCCCTCGGTGATGGGCGCGCCCGGTCCGGTCCGCCCGACGAGCGGGAGCGGCGCGCGCGCCTTGAGGTGGCCCTCGAGGTTCGGCAGCTCGTCCTTCGTCTTCGGGAGCGTGACGGCGAAGTGGCCGAGCCCGAGCTCGACGTAGCGATAGTCCGTCTTCGGCAGGTCGCAGCCGAGGTGCGTGTCGGCCGCCGGGTCCATGTCGGCAGCGCCATGCGCTGCGAAGCGACGCACGAGGATCCGCTTCTCTTCGATGCGTGCGCGTCCGTCCACCCGACAGAGCGTGTCGTCGTCGACTGCCACCTCCGCTGGCTCGCCGTCCGTGGCCGGCTTCAACGTGCGGACGAGCTTCGTTCTGGCTTCGCCCAGACGAATCGCGACCTCGAACGCGTTGCCCCCTTCCCCGTCGTCGTCGGTGGTGACATCGGCGTCGATCTCGCGCGCGACGATGCGCGTCGTGTCGATCGTGATGTCGACCTCCGCCTCGCTCGTCGAGACGACGGAGAACGGCGCCTTCGTCTTCGTCTCCGACTTGGGCGAATCGGGCAGGTCGAGCGCCAGGTTCTTCAGCTTGCCGCCTTCGAGGACGACCCGCGCCTTCGGCTGCTCGATCTCGATCTCGTCGATGACGACCTTGCCGGCGAGCAGCCCGAAGATCTTCGGCTTCGCGGTGGCGCGCTTCGCGGTCAAGAACGGCGACCCGCCGTCGCTCGCCTCGACCCGGATGTCCTTCAGCGAGACGCTGAGCGGCCACACGCGGAGATCGAGCTCGTAGGACGCTTCCACGCCGAACTTCGCGATGAGTGCGCGCGTCTCCCGCGTCGCGATGCCGCGCGCCCACGTCGTCCGAACGAGCAGCCCCACCGCGATCGGGACGAGCCCCACGGCCGCGAACACGACGCAGAGGATCCGGCAGAGGACGCGCACCCAGTCGCGACGCTTGGTGCGCCGGATCGGAGGTAGTTGCGTGCTCGAGCTTCGCGCTTCCATTGCCGGGGGTCGGGGCGAGGGCCTCGGAGAAATGAGGTCACCCAACCGCTGTACGGATCAGGATCCCCGAGCATAGCCGCCGCCCGCCCGGGCCCACAGTTTGCTGCGCGGTTCTGAGCCTTTGCCCAGTGGTCCGCGACGAATGGTTGGGCTGTTCCGGTGGGTGGAAACCGGAAAGGCGTGCTACCAGGGGCCGCGATATGCGACGCCACAGCGAGGGGGTACTTCCGGGGGACCATGTCGTTCCCTCGCTCATCGCCAAGGTCGAGCGGCACGACCCGAAGCGCGTCATTGCGCTGCTCGAGCCGCTGGTCCTCGAACGACGCCGGCAGCGGCTCCTCTCCGTCATCGGCACGCGCCTCGACAGCGTCCAGGTCGTCTTCGACGCGCCCCATGATCCGCACAACGGCGCTGCGGTGGTCCGCTCCTGCGAGGCCTTCGGGGTCCAGCGCGTGAACGTCATCGAGCGGAAGGAAAAGTTCCTCCTCGCGTCGTCCGTGTCGCGCGGCTCGGAAAAATGGGTCGATCTGCGCCGCTGGCCGAAGACCGAGGAGGCGATCGCCGCTCTCCGGGGCGAGGGCTACGAGCTCGTCGGTGCGCACGCAGAGGGCGAGCTCGCACCTCAGGACCTCGCGTCGATCCCGCGACTCGCCATCGTCCTCGGCAACGAGCGCGATGGGATCTCAGAGGAGCTCGAGCGTGCGTGCACACGACGGGTCCGGGTGCCGATGCGCGGCTTCGTCGAGAGCCTCAACGTGTCCGTCGTCGCCGCGGTCCTCCTCTCGTCGGCCACCGCGTCCCGATCGGGGGATCTTCCGGAGGCAGACCGACTGAGGCTCTACGCACGCGGCCTCTACCTGACCGTCGAAAAGGCGGATGAGGTTCTCGGAGACTGACATGGCCTGAGCTAGCATCAGGACGTGAAGCTCAGGCGCACGGTCCTCGCTTTCTCGCTCGTCGGCTGCGCCATCCTCGCGCTCGCGCAGGGCTGCCAGGATCCGACGCAGGTGACGCTCGAGCTCTCGCTCGACAAGAAGGCACGCTGCCAGGAGATCGGGAGCGGCACGGCGATCACGGTCGGTGTCGAGCCGGCCGACACGGAGACGCGCCTCGCGACCGGCTTCGTCACCGCGCGGACCTCGCAGTGCGACGACCCGACCGGAAGGATCGGGACGCTCGTCGTCACGCCCGGCGAGTCGAGCTCGCGCGCGTCCGTCGTCGTCGTCGCCGGCTACAAGGGCAAGGATCCCGCGACGTGCATGCCGCCGCTCTACGAAGGCTGCATCGTCGCGCGCCGGCGCTTCGCCTTCTCGGAGCACACGCGTCTGCGCATGCCGATCGTGATCGATCCCGACTGCGCCGGCGTCCCGTGCGACGCCTTCTCCACGTGCAGCAACGGTCTCTGCTTCGACTCCGAGACGCGCTGCTCCGGCAGCGACTGCGAAACGCCCGGAGTGCTCGAGGACGGCGGCGTCGACGAGGCGAGTCGGGTCGAGCCCGAGCCCGACGCCGCCGGGCCAACCGAGCCCGTCGATGCGTCCGACGCGGGCCCATCCTCGACGTACTGCAGTGCGACCGGCCTCGTGTGCAACGGAGCGAGATGCGACCCCGCCCGGGCCCTGTGCTGCTTCACGTCGGCGACGGCCACGACCTGCGAGCCGTCCTGCGCCGAGTCGGATCGGGTCTGCTGCACGACCACCGATTGCAAACCCGGGTTCGATTGCATCCGAGCGAATGGCGCTCCCTTCGGACGCTGCACGCCGGCGGACGCCGGGGTCGACGCCGGCACGGAGCCCTATTGCGACTCGAACGGTGTGATCCATTGCGGGGCCGTGACGTGCGGAGCGGGCACCATCTGCTGTGGTGCACCCGGAGGGGCCGTGTGCGTCTCGCCCGTGATGGGGTGCCCGGGGGGGCCGAAGTACTGCTGCACGAGCCTCGACTGCACCTTGCAGGGGAACACCTCCACCTGCTTGCACGCGGTCACGCCGGTTCCGGATCCTCCCGCACCAGCGGATGCCTCGGCTCCGGCGAAGGCCGGGATCTGTTCGAACTGATCGGCGTCGGCGTCGAAGCATCCTTTCGCGGCAGCCGCGCTCGTCGTCCCGCCGTATGAGGAGGATCGCCCTCGCCGTCCTCCGCTCCAGCTCCCCTGGCGTCGCCAGTCGGGAACACGCCGTGAGCTGGTTCCCTGCGAGCAGTAGGTCGATGACCTTGCGACGAATGGTGCGGCGCTGGTAGCGTTTGCAGCTCGCATGCGACGGTGGGCTGTTTGCGCCGTCGTCGTGGCGTTCGGCATGCTCGCAGGGGCGGCGGCGCGCGCCGACGAAGGGACGCGTGGGCTCGCGTCTTTCGAGTGGACGCGGACGCCCGGTGCCGAAGCGTGCCTCTCCGAGACGGAGATCGTCGAGGACGTCGAACGCTCGCTGAATCGGCGTGTCTTCGCGCCGCGCGCCGTCGCGGACCGCATCCTCCGCGCGTCCATCGCGCCGGCAGCCTCGGGATGGCACGCGACGATCGATCTCTCCACGAAGCGCGGCGTCGCGCTCGGAGCGCGGGAGCTCGACATCGAAGGACAGGACTGCCGCGAAGCATCGGACACGCTCGTGCTCGCGATCTCGCTCATGGCCGATCTCCCCGAGCTACCCGTCGAGCGCGCGCCTCCGCCTGTGCGCGCTGTGCGCGTCGAGCCGCCGCCCATGCGCTTCCGCGCGGCGATCGCGCCCGCCGCCGTCCTCGACGATGGGCCGGCCATCCATCCAGGCGCCAATCTCTCCCTCGAGGTCCTACCGCACGCGTTCGTCCCCGTCGTCGCCGACCTGCTCTTCCAGCTCCAGACGCACGGCACCGCGCACGGTCAGCAATACGGCCTCGCCGGCGGCACGCTTGCGGTCTCGCTTTGCCCCCTCAACGTCGCGCAGTCGCGGTTCGGCCTCCTCGCTTGCGTCGGCCCCGAGGCGACGCTCTACGCGGCGTGGGGCCGAGGTTTCTCCGAGAACGCCACGGCCTACTCGTCGACGTTCGGCGGGCTCGTCCAAGCGCGAGCGTCATACGCGTTCACCGACAAGCTGCGTGGCTTCCTCCTCCTTGGCGCCATCGCGACGCCTCAGAGCGTGGACCTCCTCTTTGGCGAGGAGGGCGGCGGTGACCGCGTGCTCGGGCGGACGTCGCATGTGATCGGCGTCGGAGGTCTGGGCGTCACGCTCGAGCTCTGAGCCATGGTCGAGCTTTGAGCAGCGCGATCGCGGCTCGCGCGCCGATTTCGAAAATTCTCCCGTTCGGTTTGCGAAAATCTCGACGGTGCCGCCCTTACGTCGAGGAATGACCGAGGCGACATGGGACCAGCAGCAAGCAGACGTCGCGTCGGCTGACGCGCGCGCCGTGACTGCCCGCGAGGTCTTCGCGCAGCATCTGCCGTTCGTCTGGCGAACCCTGCGCTGCCAGAACGTCGCCCCGCGAGACGTCGAAGACGTCGCGCAGGAAGTCTTCGTCGTCATCTTCAAGAAGCTCCCGCACTACGAGGAGCGCGGGCAGATGCGCGCGTGGATCTACCGCATCTGCCTTCGCGCGGCGTCGACCTACCGCCGCCGCGCGCGCGTACGGCGCGAGGTCCTCGTGCACGAAGTCCCCGAGCCGCCGCCGGCTCTGCTCCTCGCTGCGGACGTAGAGCGCTTTCACGCCTCCGAGCAGCTCATGACACTCATCGCAACGCTCGACGAAGACAAACGCGCCGTCTTCGCTCTCCACGAGATCGAACAGCTCCCGATTGCCGAGGTCGCCGCCATCGTCGGCTGCCCACCCGCGACCGCCTACTCGCGCCTCGCCGCCGCGAAGAAGCAGCTCGTCGCGCAGCTCGCGAAACACTCCGAGGACGAGACATGAAGCGACCGACGCAAGACCCCGAGGCTCTCCTCGAAGCACTCGTTCGAGCGAGCCGAGCGACACCGACCGTGGAGCAGGCCGAGCGCCTCGAACGGAAGCTCTCGCCGTGGCTCGACTCGAAGCCGGGCATCCCGCTCCGTCCGCTCTACGCTGCCACGGCGGTCCTCGCCGTCGTCGGTCTCGGCCTCCTCGCACAACCCTACGCCGAGAGCGGCGGCAGCGTCGCCAAGCGTGACGCGAGCGCGCCGAGCACGGGTCCGCGCGTGACCTTCGTTCGCCACGAGGCGCCGACCGCGCCTGAGAAGGCGCTCGTCGAGACGCCGCCGGCGGCGCTCGTGGTCGCGACGAAGACGCCTGTCCTGCGCATGCGGAACGAGTTGCCCGCGAGCACCACGCTCGCCGCGGCACCACTGCCCGCCCAGAGCCCGATGAACGAATCACCCGCGAGCACCGAGCTCGCTGCGGCTCCCGAGGAAACCGCGCCCCCGGCGCCCGCCACGCCGCGTGAGCCGGAGGTCGACTTCCTCCGTCGCGCGCAGGCGGCGCTCGCGTCATCACCTTCCGAGGCATTGAAGATGGCCGACGATCACCCGTCGGTCTATCCGCGCGGGATCCTCGCGCAGGAGCGCGAGGTCATCGCGATCGACGCGCTGGCTCGCCTCGGCCGCCGCCGCGAAGCGGCTCTGCGCGCCGAGGCGTTTCGCTCGGCCTTCCCTCGATCCGCCCATCTGAGCCGCCTCGCGGCGTTGACGGAGAAGCCGTGATGTTTGCTCGAAAGGTAACCGTCGTCGCCTGCAGCACCGTCGCCCTCGGCCTCCTCGGCGTGAGCCCCGCGGGTTGCGCCTCGGACATGTATGTCGGCGCCGAAAACACGACCACCACGCCCCCGGCCTTCGAAGCGCCGCCGGACGCGGCGGCGGACGTGGCGACGAGGACGCTCACGGACTACTGCGCGTCCAACAAGTGTCCGGAGGGGTGGACCACTTGTTTGGGCTCGAAGTTCCTTTGCGATGTGGACCTCAGGTCCGATCCGAAGAACTGCGGCGCATGCGGTGCGGCGTGTCCCATGCGGACATCGACCGAGAGCTTCGACTGCATCGAAGGCCGTTGCGTCCTGCAGTGCAACGCTGAGCGCGAAGACTGCGACGGGGTCATCGACAACGGATGTGAAGCCGACCTGAGAAGCGATGACCATTGCGGCTCGTGCGGAAACAAGTGCGCCGAAGACGCGCCTTGCATCAGACAGCCGCCAACCAATCAAAAAGTAGCGTGCGGCTGTACCGCCCCCAATTCGTACTGCAAGCCCGACTTTCCATGGCAGGACGCCTGCGTGGACCTGAGGTACGCCGACAACAACTGCGGAGCATGCGGGAACGTGTGCGATCCCACCGGGGGCTTCGGGGCACCTCCCGCTCTTCCCAATACACAATACGGATGCGGAGATGGGGAGTGCGGCAAGTTCAAGTGCATGGAGGGATACGCCGACTGCAACATGGACATCGGACAGCCGAACTCCGACGGCTGCGAGACGCGACTCAGCACGCACGACAACTGCGGACAGTGCGGAGACAACTGTCACGCACGCGGCATGAACTGCGTACTGGAGCTCTTCAAAGGAGTCGCGTGCAGATGCCCTGCCGGGGAGAATTTCTGCGGAATCAGCTTCACCGAACCCTTCATCGGCATGTGCGCCAACTTCGCCACGGATGAGCAGAACTGCGGCGCCTGCGGGCGCGCGTGCCCCGGCCGGACGACGCGCAGCAAAGGGGTCTGCGAGTACGGCGAGTGCAAGCTCGAATGCGCTGAACGCTGGGCCGACTGCAACGGAAATGTGAACGACGACTGCGAAGTGGACATCTACAGCGACCCGCAAAACTGCGGCGGTTGCGGGATTGCGTGCGATATCGCCGCCGGTCAAGCGTGTGCGGGCGGCCGTTGCGTCGTCGAACCTTGCTCGGGAGAGGTTGCTCGATGAAGACGCGCCGGTTGAATGCAGCTCGGCCTTGGCCGACCCCGTGGTCTCCGTCCAGCAATGCCGGACTCCGGAGACGAGGATTGACCCTTGCAGTATCGACGGCGCTCGCGACCTGCGCGGCAGCCCTGAGCGCATGCGCTGCCACGAGCAACGAGGATGTTTCCCCCCCAGCGCCCGACCCGGCCCCCGCCCCCGCGCCTAGTGACGATTCCGGTGCACCGGCCGACGCCGGCGCGCCGTGCACGAGGGATTGCGAGTACTTTCCCCCGGCGTGCTCCGCCGATGTCCTGTGCCCGAATGGACTCTTCGATCTCGCGAAGCCTCTCGGTGGGCCGGATCACTTCGACGGGCGCACGACCGTCCACCTCGTCCGCGGTCGCTCCGAAAGCGACGTCTGGGTGGTCGGGGCGCTCGGGGCGGCCACGCGCTTCGACGGGACGTCGTGGGTCCGCTCGGAGGTCCCCGTCACTCCCGAGTCGCCGCAAGGGCACATTCCGACGCTGCGAACGCTCTGGCTCCGCGACGACCACGAAGTCGGAATCGCTGGGTTCGACCAAGTCTACTCGCGCGGCCTCGTCGATTCGCCGGACGCCGGCGCCGGCGGCTGGACGGCTGGTGGTGCGCCCGTCATCGCCCCCAAGCCCCCGTTCGATGTTGGAAGTCAGACCGTGACGTATGGGTGGAGTGCTCCGGGCTCCGAGTGGTTCTGGTTGGCGACGGCGCCGCTGTATCCGGGGCAGTTTGCCGGCCCGTCGGGTCTCATTCGCTTGCGCGGAAACGCCACGAATGGGTTGACGGGTGAGGTCGCAGCGATGAACCTCGGCACGTTCGCCGGTCTGCACGGCAGTTCGGCGGACGAACTGTGGGCGGTCGGGATGGACGGCGCTGCAGTGCGTGTCACCGGCGCGAGCGGCAATTCGCCAAGCGCCAAAGCCTACAACAGCCAGACACGAAACGCGCTCTACGGCGTGTGGGCAGCTTCCCCGTCCGACGTATGGGCGGTCGGCTTCGGTGGGACCATCCGGCACTACACTGGAGCTCCCTACCTCTGGGAGATCGTCCCGGACATCCCGGAGGAGATGAGGCTCAACGCCGTGTTCGGCTCTTCCGCTTCCGACATCTGGGCGGTGGGCAAGGATGCCGTCGTCCTTCACTACGACGGCACACGCTGGTCGCGGATGAAGATCGGTGGGCTCGGCTCGCGTCGCCCCAATCTCAGCACCGTCTGGACGTCCGGCCCGGGGCACGTCTGGGTCGGCGGCGAGGGGGTCGTTCTTTCGCTTGGAGGAAAGCCATGAGGCGCCTTGCCGTTCTCGGGGGAGTGTCGATCGCGCTCGTGGCCGCTGCCGCCTGCGCCGTGTCCGAAGACGTGTCCAGTCCGCCTCACGAGGAGCCCGAGCAGTCGATTCCGGACGCGGACGTGCGCGAAGTGGCCGTCGGCAGCGACGCACCCGCCCCCACGCGCGGGCTTTTGTGCAGCTCGGACGGTTGGTGCGAGACGTTGCTGCCCGACCCGGACCTCGTGGTGAGAGACATCTGGCCGTTCTCGGACCGGGCATTCGCCATCGCGGAGAGCTTCACCTCCGGTATCAAAGTCCTCGAGTGGACGAGCACCGATTCGACGTGGCGATACATCGACGACAACAGCCAGAATGAAGCGCTCGCCGAGCTTGCAGTAGGGATCTGGGCGCCGAGCGCCGACGAAGTCTATTACGCGGTTTCGCCCGGAACCATCTACCGCGGAACGCGCCCCGTAGCCCCCGCTACGGCGTGGTCGTGGAGCAGCGAACGGCTCCCCGACAACAACCCCGCGAACGTCAACCACGGAGACGCGACTCAAAGGCGCCTGACGCTCGGTGTATGGGGAACTGGCAGCGACGACGTCTATGCCTGGTATTCGAACACCATCTTTCATCGAAAGAGCGAAGGTGGCGGAGCGCCCGCATGGGTCCCGGAGCTCATCGCTGACGACTTCGACGCGCCCGACGAGCACATCTTCATCACGGGGGCAGCCGGCAAGAGCCCGAACGACGTATGGTTCGCCGGCAGCCGACGCCGCGGCACCAAGGAGCCGTGCGACGTCCTCGTACGCAAGACGCCCGAAGGGTATCGTCGGATCGCCGACGGCGTCGTGCCGGAGCTCTACTCCGATCCGTGCACGGCCCGGGAAGGCATCCCGCAGGTCGTCGGTGGCCCCAGGGCATGGCCGCGGAAGTTCCAGTCCCTGGACGGCGAACGGTTCTTCGCCCTCAAGAGCTGGAACAACTTCCTTCGAATCGAACCGGATGGCGACGGCTATTCCGTGAACATCGCAAACGTCCCCAAGACATTGCTCGACGCTCCGAATTTGATCTCGCTCTGGGGTGAGTCCGAAGATCGCCTATGGCTCGGGAGCACCTTCTTCAACAGTAATCGTGGCGTCGTTGTTCGTGGCAGCCAGGTCTGGGGGGACGGCGGCGTCTACGAATATTCGTCGATCGCCCTGAACGGCGCGCCGTCGAATGGGCCGCCCAACCAGATTCGGGGCACGTCCAACACAAACCTCTGGGCCGTAGGAGATCGCTATGCGCTCCACAAGACGACTCCTTGATCGGTATTCTCCGACCGCGATCGTGTTCCTGTCCTGCGCGGCAGGAGCGATGGCGTCCGCGAGCTGTTCCAGCGCACGCGAAGAAGGCGGTGAAGAAGCGCTCCTTCCGGACGCCTCGTTCGAGGCTTCGAATCCGCTCGAAGACGCGGGGGCGGACGGCTCGCTTCCGGACGCGGCGCCGTTCGACGGTGGGCTCCTCCCGGTCGAATGTGAGTCTCCGTCCTGCGCCGTAGCGCTCGTCACGGCGCAGGACGAGAGCTTCTGTGCGCTTCTCCGCGACGGGACCGTGGCGTGCTGGGGCGCCAACAAGGACGGTCAGCTCGGTCGCGGCGAGGCGCCAGACGACAGCGCAACGCCGGCTCGTGTCGTCGGCCTCTCGGACATCGTCGCGCTCGACCACACGTGCGCGGTCGACAAGACCGGCGCGGCATGGTGCTGGGGAACAGGCCCGTACCTGCAGGGCGACGCGGGCATCACGACCGAACGGACGCCGGTAAAGCTGGACATCCCGCCCGCCAAGAAGGTGAGCGCGAATGCCCGAACCGCGTGTGCAGTGGTCGAGAGCGGCGTCCTTTGCTGGGGCTCGAACGCTTCCGGACAGGTGGCGGCCGATGGTCCTTTCACGCTCGCCCCCTTGCATCCGCCGCGGGCGATTGCGTTCGGCCCCGGGGCACCGATCCGGGACGTCGCCGTGAACGAGGTCTCGTTCATCGTCCGCGAGGACGGCACCTCCGAGAGCTGGGGAGCGAACATCCTCCTCGCACGCGCGTCGTCGCTCTCCCCTGATCCAATTCCGTTGCCGACGACCCTCGGCCCGATCACGGCGGTGGACCTGGTAGCAGACCGCGCGTGTGTAGCGGCGGGCGGTGCCGCCTATTGCTGGGGCACGGAGGATGGACCGACCCCGCGTCTCGTACGGACGCCCGAGCCCATCGTGCAGATCGCGACGACGAGGACCGTCCGCGAAAGCTTCTATCCCTACGACGTCCTCAGGTCTGCACGATGGTGCGCTGCGGCGGCCTCGGGGGCGGTGTTTTGTGTGGGCGAGAACGGCTCCGGCCAGGCCGGCGACGGCACGAAGACCCCCGCTTTCCGGCCGGTCGCGGTCGTCGGTCTTCCCACCCCCGCGGCGCAAGTGAGGACGACGCATGACACCACATGCGTCCTTTTGACGAGCGGCGAGATCTACTGTTTTGGAAACAACTACCACGGACAGTTGGGCAACGGAGTCATGCGAAAGTCGAGCATCGTTCCGGTGAAAGTGAGCTTGCCATGATGCTACGAGTCTCGCGCGTCGCGTCCGTTCTCGTCGCTGGGCTCGCGTTCGTCAGCGCCGGCGCCTGTGGAGAGGATCGCGTCGCCTTCCGCCCTTCGCCTCCGGGCTTCAGTCCGGAAGTCGACGCGGGAGCTTGTGTCGACAGGTGTTCGCTCGATGGTCGCTCGGTCATCAAGTGTACGGGCGAGCTCGTCGAGGCATGCCCCTCCGACCTCGCGTGTGGCGGCGGAAAATGCCAGGCACAGTGCGCGGCGGCGGCGGCGGAGGGAAGCTCGAACGGCTGCGAGTTCTTTCTCCAGCCACCGTTCCTGGTCGCCACGGTTTTCCATGCGCATAGCTGTTATGCGAGCTACGTCGTCAACACCTCGACGGTTCCCGTGGACGTCGAGCTCGAATACCAAGGGAAGGCACTCGATATCTCGAAATCGATGTACCGCACGGTCCCGGGCGAAGCGACGTTGGTCCCGCACACCGGGGCCATTGCACCGGGGGACGGCGTGGTCCTCTTCGTTTCGGACCGCCCGACTCGACCCGACCGCCCCTCGACGGAGAGCGCCCATACTCCTTGCCCGACGGGAACCACCGCCGCCCTCTATCGCGACTACTACCCAAATGGCACCCAGTTCGGTTCATCCTTCCATCTGAAGACGAGCGCCCCCGTGAGCGCTGCGGCCATCTACCCGTTCGGCGGCGCGCCGAGCATTGCGCCTTCGGCAACGCTCCTTTTGCCTGTCTCGACCTGGTCGAAGGAGAACATCTTGATCAATGCGTGGGCGTCGGGCCGCATCTTTCCGCCAGGCGCGCAGATCGTCGCTTCGGAGGACGACACCGAGGTGACGATCTTTCCGAAGAAAGACATCCAAGATGGGATTGGAGTCGCGGGTTCGCCGGCCGGGGTGCCGGCGACGTACCGTCTTCAGAAGGGGCAGTTCCTGCAGCTGGTCCAGCATCAAGAGCTCACGGGGAGCTTCGTCACCTCGACCAAGCCAACGAGCATCTTCGCCGCGCACGTCATCATGGACATCCCGTCCGATAACGGGACGGCCGACCTCGAGGGGACGCAGGTCCCCGCCTACGAGCAGTGGGGCTCTGAATATGTCGGTGTCGGCTATCGCCCGCGCCGCGGCGATGAGCACGAGCCCATGCCGTACCGCATCGTCGCCGTGCGGGACGGGACGCGGCTCGACTACGATCCGGTCGTCCCGCGCGGAGCGCCTCTCGAGCTGAACGCCGGCGAGGTGGCCGCCTTCGCCTCCGGCGTGGGTGACGCGTTCGTCGTTCGCACGCAAGACGCCGAACATCCCATCCATGTGGCCCAGTACATGACCGGCCAGAGTGGAGACTACTGGGGCAGTGGACGAGATTTCGCCGGCCAAGGCGATCCGGAGTTCGTCAACGTGATCGCCGCTGGACAGTATCTGACCGCGGCGAGCTTCTACGCCGATCCGACGTATTCGGAGACGTCGCTCGTGATCGTGCGGGCGAAGACCGACGGGGAATTCAAGGACGTCACCCTCGAATGCCTCGGCGGCCCCGTGACGGGGTTTCGACCGGTCGGCACGCGCGGCGACTACGAGTGGACGCGGGTCGAGCTCTCGAAGCGTAACCGGCCGGGCACCACGTCCGGCGACAAGGCGTGCCATTACGGCGCTCATCGCCTCCGGAGCGACGGCGCGTTCACGGCGACGTTGTGGGGTTGGGACCTCGCGGCGAGCTACGCGTACCCGAGCGGGCAGGCCACACGCAGGCTCGTCCAGGCGCCGCTCATCACGAAGTAGGCATCACGATGTCGTCGACGGATGTCCTCGCGGCAAGTTGACCTCGTCGCGGGGACAGCGAGGGGTGACGAATGGCACTCAGTGTTGCGCTCGAAGGCTCGAGCGGCGCCGCAGCGCGAGGAGCGCCAGCAGCAGCGGTCCGCCCCCGAAGGCGAGACGCTCGGGGACGTCACTCCGGTTCACGGCACATCCCGCGCAGCCTCCACGAACGTTGGCTCGCTGGACCGCCACGACCGTGGGGCTCGGCTCTTCTTCCTCTTCAGGCGAGCCAACGCTCGTCGCGTTCGGCGTCCGCGCGAGCACGGGCGGGGCGTCTTTCGCATCGACGCCACTCACGCTCGCGCCGCGCTCGATCCACAGGCGCACCGCGTCGATCTCCGCCTGGGACGGCTGCGGCGCTCGCTTCGGGGGCATGTGATCCTCGTCCGTGAGCGGCGACGCCATTCGCGAGAAGAGCGGGCTCGCGGTCGGATCTCCTGGGAGCACGTAGGACCTGGCGAGGAGCGCGTCGCGATCCGCGATGACGAATCCCCCGGAGGGATGCGCCCCGGAGTGACAAGCACCGCACCGATTCAGGAGGATCGGCTGGACCACCTCGACGAAGAGGCGGGTCGACTCGTCCGGCGACGATGCCGTCGCGATCCGCTCGCGGGCGATGGTCGCACGCTCGGACGGAGCCTCGCTGCGCCGACTCGCAGGAGATCCGCTGACGGCGCTGCGCGCGAGCCACCGAGAAAGGAGTCGTATCTCGCTCGCATCCAGCTGCGGCGCGTCGCGTGGAGGCATGTGCTGGGCGTCTTCGACCGGCAGTCGAATACGCGTGAGGAGCGTGCCGCGGCCGGGATCGCGCGAAGCGATCGCCGGACCGCTCTCTCCGCCTTCGAACAGCGCGGCGAGCGAGTCGGTGCGCAGCTTTCCCTTCTGCTTCTCCGCGCCATGACAGCGCCCGCACTTGGCGGCGAGGATCGGCGCGATCCGAGCACCAAAGTCGGCGTCGCCGCTCGAGGCCGGTGTGGTCGTCGGCGGCGACGGTGCCTCGCGCGTCGTCGTCGAGGGCACCGGCGCGACGGTCGCTGCGGGCACGGACGCGGCCCCCGCCTCGACGTGAGCACTCTCGCTCGCGCGTTCCGCTGCCTTCACGAGCAGCCGGCGCGCACCGTCCGGGACGATCAGATCACGCACCTTCGTCGCGGAGCTCGCCCCACCGTCGGTCCAGAGCACGATGAGCTCGATCTCCTCCGGCGTCAGCTGCGGCTTGCCCTCGGGCGGCATGTGAGCGTCGTCGGTGATCGAGCTCGTGATGCGACGCACGACGAGGCTTCGCGTCGCGTCTCCGACAAGGGCGGCAGGCCCCGCCTTGCCGCCCTTCATCAATGCCTCGAAGCTGTCGAGGCGGAGCTGCCCCTTCGCCATGTCGGCACCGTGGCAGCTCGCGCACTTCGCGATCAGCACGGGGAGCACCACGTCATCGAAGACACGAGGGGCGCTCACGGGGACGGACGGACCGGGAGGCGCCTCTCCCCCCGTGGATCGCCGAGACGGAGCCAGCGCTTGGCGAACGAGGGTGCGTGCTGGACGAGGTAGCTCTCGCCGTGGGTCATCGAACCGCCGAAGTGCGCTCCGATCGCGAGGAGCGCCAGCGTCCCACCGAGGGCGAGCCGATGAGGAAGACGCGAGCTGCGACGCTCGACGTGTTTCGACCACATGACGACGGAAGCGGCCGAGCCCCAGATGGTCCCGAACGCCAATCGCTGATGCAGCCGGAGGAGCCGCTCGGGATAGCCACCTCCACTCGCGAGCAGGAGCCCGATCGCGAAGGCGACCACCAACGACACGAGGGCGAATCGGAGGATGATCGCGAAGGCGGGATCGATCCGGGCGCGCAGCCTCGGCGAGAGCGCGAGCCCTTCGAGGAGCCCGGCGAGCAGGAGCACGCCGATGGGCAGATGCACCGCAAGCGGGTGGAAGCGGCCGACGAAGACGCTCACGCCGGCGAGATCGTCTCGACCGACGAGCACGGCGAAGAGGAGGCTGGCGACTCCGACGGCCGCTCCCACGAAGAAGTGGTCGCTCGTCCTGCGACTACGAGCTGGCGCTGACATTCGACACTACCGCCTCGGGTCGCGAGCCCCCCGCTCAGGGGTGGAGGACGACCGACGGCGCCGACGAGGCATCGAGGCGCTTCGCACCGAGGTCGACGCCGTTCGCCTTGAGGTCGAACGCGAGGATCGCCCAGTACTGCTCCTCGGTGAGCTTTCCGGCTTCACCCGGCGGCATCGACTTCACGACGAACGTCGCGACATCGGCGGCGCTGCGGAACTGGGTTTTGCGGTACTTCGCGCCGGTCGGCGGGTCGAGGGGCAAGGCTCCCTGAGACACGCCGACGACGGGAGGGGCCTTCCCGCCTTCCCCACCCGCTCCGTGACACGACGCGCAGTTCGCGGCGTAGAGCTTCTGGCCTTCGGCGGCCTGAGCCTCGAACGTCGCGTTCGTCGCGTTCGTCGCGTTCGTCGCGCCGCTCGCCGTCTTGGAGCTCGGGCTCTCCGCCGGAGGCGTCTCTCCACCACAAGCGATCGACAACGCCATACCGAGGCCGCACGCGGCCGCTCCGAATCTCCGGTCCATGTCCCTCTCCTTTTTCGAGATCAGCTGAATCTCGACGAGTCGAGCAATCGAGTCGCGAGCCGAGGAAGCGTTCCCGAGAAAAGCGAGAGGAGAGGCCCCGCCACCGAACGGCATGGCCGGAGTCGTCGACGGCGGCTGCCAGCTACCCAAGCCTCGAGGTCAGCCGTTGTCGGACGGCGGCGGGCGCGGGCGGCGGGCTTGGATGGGCAACGCGCGGCCCGGCTCCTTGCGACGACCCCAACCAAGCGGCTTTACGCGGGGGCGCGCGAGCGGTAGCAGGCTGGCATGCTCCACGTCATCCCGTCCCATCAGGGCCGTCCGTCCGACGATCCGATCTTCGCGCTGAACAAGGAAGCCACGGAGCGCAAGGCGCGGGGCGAGGCGGTGGTGAACGCGACCGTCGGCGCGCTCCTGCTCGACGACGGAAAGCTCGCGATCCTCGACGCGGCCGCGCGCGCGGTCCGCGACGTCCCCGCCGAGGAGTGGGCGCCGTACGCCCCGATCGCGGGCTCGGCCGACTTCCTCTCGGCCGTCATCGCGGACATCTTCAAGGATGAGCCCGAGATGCGTGCGTGCGCAGTCGCCGCCGCGACGCCCGGCGGAACGGGCGCGCTCCGGCACGCGATCGCGAACTACCTCGAGCCCGGCCAGTCCCTCCTGACGACGAGCTACTTCTGGGGCCCCTACCAGACGCTCTGCGACGAGAGCGAGCGCAAGGTCTCCACCTTCTCGATGTTCGCGGCGGACGGCTCGATCGACGTGGCCGCGCTCGATCGTGCGCTCGCAACGCAGATCGCGGAGCAGAAGCGGGTCCTCCTCTTCCTCAACGATCCCTGCCACAACCCCACCGGCTATTCGATGCGCCCCGAGGAGTGGCGTGCGGTCGTCGAGCGCCTGATCGCGCGCTCGAACGAGGGTCCGATCACGCTCCTCGTGGACATGGCCTACTTCGCGTACAACGCGAACGATCCGCGTGCGTTCCTGAAGGAGCTCCGTCCGCTCCTCGGGAAGGTCGGCCTCCTCTTCGCGTGGAGCGCGTCGAAGACGTACACGCACTACGGCCTGCGCGTCGGTGCGATCGTGGCCTGCGTGCCGGACGCCGCAGAGCGCACCGCGACCGAAGCCGCGTTCTCGTACTCGTGCCGAGGCACGTGGTCGAACTGCACGCGCGGCGGCATGCGCGCGATCACGCGCCTGCTCACGGATCCGGCGCTCGCGCAGGCATGCGATCGGGAGCGCGACCAGCTCAAGGCGCTGCTCGGCGCACGCGTCGCAGCGTTCAACGAGCTCGCGCCGAAGCGCTCGCTCCGCTACCCGCGCTACGAGGGCGGGTTCTTCGTCACCGTCTTCGCCGACGACGCGCACGAGCGCGCCCTGCGGATGAAGGAGAAGGGCGTCTTCGTCGTCCCGGCGAAGGGCGCTCTCCGCGTCGCGCTGTGCTCGGTCGCCGCGAAGGACGTCGAGCGGCTCGTCGAAGCCCTCGCGCTCTGAGTCGTCGATCCGCGGCACGGCGGAGCTCGCCACCGCCGCACATGGTGCTTAACGTGAGGTGGCCATGAAGCCCGTCCGCGTCTACACGACGCTCATCTGTCCGTATTGTGTCCGGGCGAAGCTCCTCCTCCGGGAGCGCGGCATCGCGTTCGAGGAGATCGACGTGACGAGGGATCAGGAGGCGCGGATGTGGCTCGTCGAGAAGACGGGCCGGCGGACCGTGCCGCAGATCTTCATCGGCGACGAGCCCATCGGTGGCTTCGACGATCTCCGCGAGCTCGATCGCTCGGGCGAGCTCGCCAAGAAGCTCGAGGCCCCGAGCACGCTGCCGCAGGTCGAACCACCCGCGCGCGCTTGACCAGGCCCCGCCTGGTGGCTACGGGCTCCATGGATGAGCTCTCGCGTGCTCGGCGCTGTCCTCGTGCTCGCCGCCTCGGGCGGTACGGCCTTTGCCTCGGCGCTCTTCTCCGGCTGCTCTGACGACGCCACCCCGGCCCCGGTCGATGCGGGCGCCGAGAGCGCGCCGCCGGACGCGAACCGACCGGCGCGGCCCGAGGACAGCGCCGCGCCCAAGTCGTGCCGGGAGCAGTGCGCGGAGGCTCACCCGACCGGGCTCCCGAAGGACGAGGCGATCGACTCGTGCTGGAAGTCGTTCTGCAGCGATCCATGCATCGAGGAGCTACTGGTCGACGGCGGCGGCGCGGACGGCGCCGCGCCCGACGGCGGGACGTGTGTATCGAAGGTCGTCACCGTCTCGCTCGCATGCGACGAGTGCACGAGCACGTCTTGCTGCGCTTCGTGGGACGACTGCTTCCAGGACCCGGAATGCATCGCCCTGAACGGTTGCTACCAGCAGTGCGCCGACTGACGGCGCCGGAGCCCGCGGCCCCTCGAGGGGGAAGACTCGCGAGGACCGTGGTACCTTCCGATTCCCATGGCCTCCGAGCAGACGATCCATCTCGAGCGATACGCCCCCGACGCCAAGGCCCTCGTCGCTGGAGCCCAGACGCTGGCGGACGAGCGGAAACACGTACAGGTGGAGCCCATCCACCTGCTCGCGCGCTCGCTCGACCGCGACCGCGGCGTCGCGGAGGTCTTCAAGAAGGCCGGCGCGGATCCGGCAGACGTCGCCGCGGAGGTCGAGGCCCAGCTGCAGAAGCTCACGAAGGCGGGCGCGGGGCTGGCGTACCTCTCGACCGCGATGCTGCAGCTCCTCGGCCGCGCGGAGAAAGAGGCCGACAAGGGATCGGTCGGGGTCGAGAACCTCCTCAACGCGCTGTCGCAGGAGATCCGTGGCCCCGCCGCCGTCGTGCTCCAGGCGTTCGCGCTCGGACCGGGCTCGTTCCGCCCGCACATGGCCGCGCTGAAGAGCGTGCCGCGCGACGTGGTCGCCGCTTCGACACCGGGCGCCAGCACCGACGCCGCGCGCTACCTCCACGACCTCACCGCACGCGCACGCGACAGCGGCTTCGACCCGGTGATCGGCCGCGACGTCGAGGTGCGCCGCCTCCTCCAGATCCTGGAGCGCCGCCAGAAGAACCACCCGCTGCTCGTCGGCGAGCCCGGCGTCGGCAAGACGGCGATCGTCGGCGCGCTCGCGATGCGGATCGCCGCCGGCGACGTCCCGCAGAACCTCGCCTCGCTCTCGATCCTCGAGCTCGAGACGGGCCTCCTCGTTGCCGGCGCAAAGCTCCGTGGCGAGATCGAGGATCGGCTGAAGCAGGTCATCGCCTCGATCAAGGGCAAGGACTCGCTCCTGTTCATCTCCTCGCTCGAGTCGCTGCTCGGACAGGCCGCGGGCGGGAGCGGCGTCGGCGATCTCCTGAAGCCACTGCTCGCACGCGGCGAGGTGCGCCTGCTCGCGTCGACGACGCCCGAGGGGATCCGCAAGCTCTCGGAGAAAGACCCGAACCTGCTCCGGCGCTTCACGGCGCTGACGATCGATCCCGCTACGCCGGAGCGTGCCGTCGAGATCCTCCGCGGCATCGCCACGCGCTACGAGGCCCACCACAAGGTACAGATCGGCGATCCCGCGATCACCGCAGCCGTTCGCCTCGCGAAGCGCTACGTGCAGGAGCGCGCGCTCCCCGACAGCGCGATCGATCTGCTCGACGAGGCCGCCGCCAGGAAGCGCGTTGAGATCGACGGCCTCCCGGCGCACATGGACGACGCGATCCGGCGCGTGGCCTCGCTCAAAGCGCAGCTCGAAGGTCTCAAGGACGACGTCGATGCGATGAGCATGAAGACGCGCGAGCGCATCGAGAAGGAGATCCGCGAGCTCGAGCCGTCGGTCGCGGAGATGCGCACGAAGCTCGAGTCGCGCCGTGGCGCCCTCGCCGCCCAGGCCGCGCTGAAAGACGAGCTGACGAAGCTCCAGACGCAGCTCGAACAGGCGCGTAAGGAGCAGAACTTCGCCAAGCTCGGCGAGCTCGAGCACGTGCAGATGCCCGACGTGCGTCGCCGTCTCGAGGCCGCCGACTCGGCGGTGGAGAAGGCGGGCCTCAAGGACGGCGTCTCCCGCGTCGTGCAGGAGGAGGACGTCGCGCAGGTGCTCGGCGACTGGACCGGCATCCCCGTCTCCAAGATGCTCGAGGCCGAGAGCGAGAAGCTCCTCAAGATGGAGCAGCGCCTCAGCGAGCGCGTCGTCGGACAGGACGAGGCGGTGAAGGCGATCTCGAAGGCGGTCCGTCGCGGACGCGTCGGCCTCCGCGACCCGGGCAAGCCGATCGGCAGCTTCCTCTTCCTCGGCCCGTCGGGCGTCGGCAAGACCGAGCTCGCGAAGGCACTCGCGGAGTTCCTCTTCGACGACGAGCAGTCGATGACCCGCCTCGACATGAGCGAGTTCATGGAGAAGCACATGGCGCAGCGCCTCGTCGGCGCTCCGCCGGGCTACGTCGACAGCGAGGAGGGCGGCTTCCTCACCGAGGCGGTCCGCCGCCGGCCGTACAGCGTTCTCCTCTTCGACGAGGTCGAGAAGGCGCACGCCGACGTGTTCAACCTGCTCCTCCAGGTGCTCGACGACGGTCGCCTCACGGACGGCCGTGGCCGCACCGCGGACTTCTCGAACACCGTCGTCATCATGACGAGCAACATCGGCTCGCAGCGCATCCTCGAGACGGATCCGAAACTCTTCGAGTCCGACGAGGGACGCGAGGCGCTGCGCGACGTCCTCCGCGAGGAGCTCAAGAACTTCCTCCGTCCGGAGTTCTTGAACCGCATCGACGACGTGATCATCTTCCGCCCGCTCTCGAAGCCGGACCTCCGCGGGATCGTCGACATCCAGCTCCGCAAGGTGGAGAAGCTCGTCGCCGATCGCGAGCTCAAGCTCGAGCTGACGGAGGCGGCGAAGATGCGCCTCGTCGACATCGGCTACGAGCCGGCCTTCGGCGCTCGCCCGCTGAAGCGCGCGATCGTGAAGGCGGTCCAGGACCCGCTCGCCGAAGAGCTCCTCACCGGCGGCTACACCAACGGCAGCACCGTCCGGTGCGACATCGAAGGCGAAGGCTTCAAGTTCATCAAGGGCTGAGGAGCCCTCTCCAGCAGACGGGGCGGTGGCGTCGGCCGCGTATCAGTTGGCGATGCGCTCGGTCGCCGGCCCGTCTTCCGCGATGACGGCGAACGCGTCTCTCATCGACCGTGCGTCCGGATAGCGCTGAGCGCGATCCTTCGCCAGCACGCGTGCGAGCACGTCGTCCACGCCGCGCGGGATCCGCCGCTTCGTGACCTGCGAGGCCTTCGGAGCCGGCTCGTTGAGCAGTCGTGCATAGACACCGGCCAGGGTGCGATCGAGAAACGGGGGCGCTCCGGTGACGGCCTCGAAGATCACGGCGCCGAGGCTGTACAGGTCGGAGCGGACGTCGAGCGCTTCACCTCGCGCCTGCTCGGGAGACATGTACATCGGCGTGCCGAGCACCGCGCCCGTGCTCGTCACGCTCGCCCCGACCTCCGCGAGCGGCTTCACCAGACCGAAGTCGACGAGCACGCTTCGCTCAGGTGAGCCGCTCGGCCTGGCCAGGAACACGTTGCTCGGCTTGATGTCGCGATGGATCAGCCCATGCGCGTGCGCCGTGGCGAGGGCCGAGCAGAGCTCGAGCGCGATCCGCTGCGCATCCGGCCATGCGAGCGGCCCCTTCTCGAGCCGCGTCGCGAGCGTCTCGCCCTCGAGAAGATCCATCACGAGGTAGAACGTACCGCGGCTCGTCACGTTGAAGTCGTGCACCTGGACGATCCCCGGATGCCCGAGCGCGCTCGCCGCCGTGGCTTCGCGCTCGAACCGCCGCAGCGCCGCCGCGTCTGCGCCCGCACCAGCGAGGATCGTCTTCACGGCATAGCGGCGTCCGGTACGGAGGTGACGCGCGGAGAAGACTTCGCCCATGCCGCCACGACCGAGCGCCTCCTCGACGCGATAGGTACCGCCCAGGGTCGAGCCGGGAGCGACGACGCCCGAGTCCGGAGCCGAAGCGACCCGCTCCGGGCCCAGCACCGTGGAGCTGAGCGGAGGTCCTCCGCCGGACGCAGCCACGATGACATGGGGCGAGTGGGGCGAAATGATTGCCGGAGCCGGAGTCGGAGGCAGAGGCCCATGCTCGATGAGCCCGACCGTCGTCGCCTCGACGATGAGGCGCTCGGCGAGCTGAGGGGTCGTGCCGAGCCCGCGCGCCAGCTCGCTCGTCGTGAGCTGCCCCGCTCCATGCCGCGCGACGGCGGCGAGCTCGCCGAAGCGGCGGTACCGAGTCCGCTGGCGGATCCCGTAGGTGATGCAGAGAGTGCTGATGGCGGCAGGGACCACGCCGAAGAACAGGCTGATGAAGATGCCGCCGCGTCGTGCCCACAGGCCATCTCCCTCCTCCTTGTCGGGCATCGCGAACATCGCGAGGCCGATGAAGAAGCCGAGGATGGCGACGACGACCCCGATGCCACCGATGACGAAGAGGATCGTCGTCCGGGTCGCCATCGACCGGTTCGCGCTCTCGTAGCGGTCGAGTCGGACGCGCATCCGGAGCGAATGGTAGCCGACGTGCGCCGCGAGCGGATGTGGCACATTGCTGGCGTGGACCAGACCAGGCGCCGGGGGATCACGCCGATCGGCTCGCGGTTCGTCGGGCGGACGGGCGAGCTCGCGTCGCTCACCCGCTGCTTCTACGAGGGCGCCCGTCTCGTCACGCTCATCGGGCCGGGCGGCATCGGAAAGACGACGCTGGCGAGGGAGCTCCTTGCCCAGCGCGTGGCGCCGGAGGGGGCCCGAAGTGGTGCGCGAGCACTCGTCGTCGACCTCGACGGTACGACGACCCTCCCCGAGCTCCTCGATCGCGTCGCGTCGGTCTGCGGGGCGAACGTGTCCGATGTCGGCGCGGTGGCGGTGGCGTCCGTCGGCGCGGCCCTCGACGAGCTCGGTCCGGCGACCCTCGTGCTCGACGGATTCGATGGCCTCGTTCCGCTGGCGCACGCGACGGTCGGGGCGTGGACCGAGCACTGCGTCGAGCTCGAGATCGTCGTGACGTCGCGCGAGGCCCTCGGGCTCGTGAGCGAGCATGTCCTCGAAGTCGGGCCGATGGGCCTGCACCAGGCGGAGGACGCGATCGCGATCCTCGTCGGTGCGGCCAGACGGGTCGCGGTGGGGTTCATGCCGCGCCCGGAGGATACGGGTGCCCTGGCCGAGATCGTCCGCGTGCTCGACGGCGTCCCGCTGGCGCTCGACCTCGCCGGTGCGCGCCTGCCTCTGGTCGGAGCGCGCAATCTCCTCGCGGATCTCCACGCGGGCGTGCGCCTGCAGCAGGGAGCGCGAGGAAGGCCCGAACGCCATGCCTCGACCGACGCGGCGGTGCGAGGGTCATTCGAGGCTCTGGCCGCTCACGAGAAGGACGTCCTTGCACAGCTCACCGTCTTCCGCGGCGGGTTCACGGCCGCGAGCGCAGCCGCGATCGTCGTCGTCTCCTCGGCGGATGCCTCCGCGCTCGACGTCCTCGAGTCACTGCGCGCTCGGTCGCTGGTGCGCACACGGGGTGACGGCGCTCGCTTCGATCTCTATGCGCAGGTGCGGGACTTCGTCGTGTCCGAGCGGCCTTCACCGATCGAGGCGGCCGCGAGTCGCCACGCAGCGTGGTTCGTCACCGAGGCGGAGCGCGCTGCCGAGCGCGCGCACGTCGAGCGCGAGGCGCGGGCATGGCTGCTCGCCGAGCGCGAGAACGTCCTCGAGGTCGCTCGGCGAGTCCTCGGCGGAGGCGTGCCCAGCGCCATTCGTGCGGAGCCGGCCATCCGTTCTCTCGTTGCGATGAGAGACGTCCTCCTCTTCCGAGGCCCCGGAGCCGAGCTCGCGGAGCTGGTCTCGCCGATCGTCGAACGCACGCGCGACTCGGGTGTCGCCCCGAAGCTGTCCGCGCGGGTCATGCTCTTGCGTGGCGCGATTCAGCGCGAACGCGGCGATGTCCGCGCCTCGCTCAAGGACTTGCTCGCAGCGGAGTCGATCGCCCGTACGCTCGAGGACGAGCTCCTCGGGGCGGAGGCGTCGCTCGAGCTGGGCAAGACGGTACGGCTCGGCGGAGAGCTGGAGGCCGCCGGCACGACCTTCGGGCGCGCGGCGCGCATGGCCGGCGGAGTCGGCGCGCGCATGCTGCAGGCCGAAGCGACCGCGCTCGAGGGCGCGACTGCGGGAGAGCGCGGCGACGTAGCGCTCGCACGTGTCCTCTGCGAGCGAGCGGTCGCGCTCGCAGGCGACGACCGCCTCGCCGGTGCCCGGCTCCGCACCCTCGCCGCCCGCGCGTATGCCGAGCTCGGCGATCGAACAGGGGCACGCTCGGCAGCCGAGTCGGCGGAGCGCCTCGCCATGATGAACGGCGACCTCGCCACGGCCGCCGAAGCGCTCGTCCTCTCAGCACTCGCCGCTCACGACGCAGGTGACCTCGAGGGAGCCTCCGCAGTGCTCGCTCGTGCTCGAGATCTCTTCGCGACCATCGGGCATGAGGCGAACGCCGCGATTGCGCGTGGGCACCTCGGCGCGATCGCTCGGGAGCAGGGACGCTCCGCCGAAGCGTATGCAACGCTCTCGGATGCGCGCGATGTCCTCGGGCGTTTGGCGCGCCCCGCCCACGCAGCGTACTTCGGCGCGCATCTCGCTGGCCTCGAAGCAGCGCTCGGCCGTCATGACGCTGCCGCGCAGATCCTCGACCGGCTCGTGCTCGAACGCGAGGCGGACGCGTGGTGGCCCTTCTCCGCCACGGCGTGTGTCGAGGCGCAGCGCGCCGGCGCCGTCACCGTGAGCGGCACGACGCTCCTCGCTCGGCTCTTCTCGCGGACCGTCGGCGCGCACGCGATCGTCGCTCCAACACCGAGAGAGGATGCGCTCGTCGTCGGTGCTGGCGGCGCATGGTTCCGGCCGCCGCATGGCACCCGCGTGGGCCTCGAACGACGTCGCTCGCTCGCGCTCCTTCTCGATCACCTCGCGAAGACACATGTCGAGCAGGCGGGGGCAACCGTACGAGCCGCCACACTCTTCTCCGCAGCATGGCCGGGCGAGAAGGCGATCGCGAGCGCTGCGGCCCATCGCGTTCGGGTCGCGGTCGCGACACTCCGGAAGATGGGCCTCCGCGACTGCCTCGTCACGACACCCGAGGGGTATGCCCTGACACCGGCGCTCGAGCTGGTCCGGGCCTGAACGCCTCGGAGCCGTCGATGACGCGACGGCTTTGATCCTCGTTTGACGCCTCTTTGATGGCTCGTACGCCGAGTATCCGCGTCTCACCCTTCGCGCTTCCGGGCGCGCGTTCGGAGAAGGTGGATCATGCAGGGTATCGGTCTCGTCATCCTCACGCTTGGCATCATCGGACTCATCTGGGGCGTGCTCCAGAAGGTCAAAGCAGGGCGCGTCGCCGATGCGCCGCTCGCATCGACGGGAGATGTCGTTCACAAGGGCGGAGCAGTGGCCGGCGCGAAGGGGCAGATCAGCGTTCAGGGCAGCGTGCAGTGCAAGCAGCCGCTGATCGCACCGTTCAGCGGAACCCCTTGCCTCTACTACCGCATCAAGTGCACCGCCGAGTGGAAGGACGGCGACACGAACAAGTCAAAGGTGCTCGACGAGCAGAAGGTCGCAGCGGACTTCGCGATCGACGACGGCTCCGGCGCGGTGCGGGTCGATGCGCGTGAAGGCGGCGACTTCGAGCCGACGCAGACGAAGCGCGAGACCAAGGGCGCCGGCCTCCTCGGAGGGCTCACCGGAAAGGAGCTCGCGTTCGGCGACTACCGAGTGCAGGTCGGCGCGCTCAACATGGGAACGAAGTACTCCGTCGAAGAGGAGGTCTTGCCCATCGTCCCGCGCCTCTACGCGTGCGGTGTGCTCGCCGACCAAGGCCTCATCACGTCGCCGAAGTGGCGCCAGCTGCTCCTGTCCTCGAAGTCGCGTGAGGAGCTCCTTTCCTCGGCGACCAAAGGCGCGAAGCTCTTCCTCGCAGGGGGCGCGATCGCATTCCTGACCGGCTCCGGGCTCGCGGCGGTGGCCGCGCTCATGGGAAAATGACGACGTGAAGGGCCTGGGCCCGATCAGCCGGAAGCGGACGGCGCACGTCAGTCGCCGCTTGCTTCCGGCCGAGCCCGATCAGCTCACCACTGCCGCAATCGCAGCGTCGAGGCGTGCGACTCCCTCGGCAATGTTCTCGGATGTGACGTTGAGCGCCGGACGGAAGCGGATCGAGCGCGGCCCACACGCGAGGACGAGCATGCCGTCGGCGAAGGCCCGCTTGATGGTCGCGTCGCGGCTCTTCGTGTCCGGGAGGTCGAGCGCACACATGAGGCCTTGCCCCCGCGCGTTGTCGACCTTGGGCCTCCGTGCCTGGATGCCCTCGAGGCCGGCGAGCAGCTCGGCGCCGCGAAGACGCGCGTTCTCGACGAGCCTCTCCTCCACGATGATCTCGAGGATGCGGGTCGCTCGCACCATGTCGACGAGCCCGCCGCCCCAGGTGGAGTTGATGCGCCCCGGCTTCTGGAAGACGTTGTCCTCGACGTCGTCGATGCGGTCGCTCACGAGGATGCCCCCGACCTGCATCTTCTTGGCGAAGCAGAGGATGTCGGGCGCGATGCCGTGGTGCTGGTAGGCCCACCAGGCGCCGGTGCCTCCGAGCCCGGTCTGGATCTCGTCGTAGACGAGGAGCGCTTCGTGCTCGTCGGCGAGACGCCTGAGCGCGGAGAAGAAGCTCGGGCGGAAGTGGTTGTCTCCCCCCTCGCCCTGGATGGGCTCGAGGATGATGGCCGCGATGTCGTGCGGGGCGCGCGCGAACGCAGCCTCCGCGGCGGCGACGGCCGCACGCTCGCGCTCCTCGACCTCGGCGATGTTCGCGCCGGTCAGCGGGAAGCGGATCATCGGCGAGGGGATCCGCGGCCAGTCGAACTTCGGGAAGTAGTCCGTCTTGTTCGGGTCGGTGTTCGTGAGGCTCATCGTGTAGCCGGACCGACCGTGAAAGGCGCGCTCGAGGTGGAGCACCTTGTGTCCGCGCTCGCCCCTGCCGGCCGCGAGGTTCTTCCTCACCTTCCAGTCGAACGCCGTCTTCAGCGCGTTCTCGACGGCGAGCGCTCCGCCCTCGACGAAGAAGTACTTCGAAAGCTCGGCCGGCGCCGCGGTCCGCGCGAGCGTGTCCACGAACTCGGCGAGGTAGGTCGTGTACTTGTCCGAGTTCGCCACCTTGACGATGGACGTCGCGACGAGGCGCTCCCGTGTCCGCTCGTCGAGCATCCCCGGGTGATTGAACCCGAGCGGATTCGACGCAAAGAACGAGTAGAAGTCGATGAGCTCGCGGCCGCTCACGGCGTCGCGAACGATCGAGCCACGACTCTTCTCGAGGTCGATGACGAGGGGGTAGCCGTCGACGAGGAGGTGGCGCTCGAGAGTCTCGTGGACCTCGGCGCTCGGAATGTGCGATCGCCGGAACATGGCTAGCCCTTAGCACCGGCGCGCAACGCTCGACACCCGACGCTCGCGGTAGCAACATCCGAGGCGCCATGGAAATCGACTTCTGGGTACGTCGCTGGAAAGAGGGTCGCATCGGCTTTCACGAGGGCCGCACGAACACATTTCTCGCGCGGCACGAAGGCCGCCTCGGTCCAGCGCCGAAGCACGTCCTCGTTCCCCTGTGCGGCAAGACCGAAGACATGGCGTTCCTCGCGTCCCGCGGGCACCACGTGCTCGGCATCGAGGTGGTGGAGGACGCCGTGAAGGCGTTTTTCGACGAGCACGAGCTCGTCCCCGAGGTGCGCCTGCTTCGTGATGACGACAAGCCCGTCCGTGCGTATTCGGCGGGCAACGTCACCCTGCTCGCCGGCGATCTCTTCGCCTGCACGCGCGAGATCGTGGGGCCGGTCGACGCCCTCTACGATCGCGCAGCGCTCGTCGCCCTGAGCGGTGAGGTGCGCCCGCGCTACGTCGCGCATCTCCGCACGCTCCTTGCGCCACGGTCCCGTGGCCTCGTGATCGTCTTCGACTACGACCAGGCGCAGATGGAGCCGCCTCCGTACGCCGTGAGCGAGGACGAGCTCCGCCGCCTCTACGCCGGGACCGAGGTGACCGCGATCGACCAAGGGCCGCTCGACGGCCCCAGGTTCCGCGAGCTCGGCGTCCAGGCGACCGAGCGCTGCTTCATGGTCGAGCTGTAGGCCGCGCGCAGTTTTCGCACGCGGCACATCCGCGCTACACGCTCCTAGAGCCCGCATCACGGACACTCCGTCGGCTCGACGCCGAAGGCGATGTCGATCGCATCGGCGTCGGCCGAGCGCTCCTTGGTGACGTGGACGTCGTAGCGACGTCCCGGCTCCGTCGACCACCCTTGCGGTAGGAACCGGACGGCCGTGAGGCTTCCCATCGTCCGCTCCAGCGGGGTGACGGAGATCGGTCGCGGTTCGCCGTCGACACGGACTTCGATGCTCGCGTCGTCGAGGTCGAGGCTCGAGCTCTGGACGGTCCAGCCCGTACGGTCGACGCTCGTCCGGCGAAGAGCGTCCATCGGCACCGGTCCCGGCGGCGGCCAGGCGACCCAGACGGGGAGCGTCACCGCGGAGTGCGCCTCGATCGTCGCGCCACCGTCCACGAGGGCGACCGCGCCGCTCGCAGCAACCGGCTCGCCGTCCCACTCGCGGCCGTCGACGAGCACGCACGCGAACCGGCTCGTCGAGCCGAGCCCGATGCGATGGATCTTCTCGCTCAGGAGCCAGCGCCGATGCACCAGCGTCGTCTCATTGTCCTTGTCCTCGATGAACGGGTCGATCGCCTGCGGCGCGCTTCGGTTCGCAACGAGGCTCACCGCAGAGGCGCGTGCGCCGCGATCGGACCAGCATGACCAATCGGGTGTCGGCGCATGCGCCAGCCTCGTGTTCGCATGGGCGAGGAGCGCACAGTCTTGCGCCGGCCCATCCCACCTCGCCTCGGCGGTGAGCTCCGGGAGCCCCGCGAGGAAGCGATACGTATTGATCATCCCCAGCGCGCGCTCGTAGGCGTGCGTGTCGATGGTTCCGGCAACGCAGCTCTTCGGATTGCCGTTCCACGGCGCAGCAGCGAGGTCGGCGTGGCCGCACGCCCATCGACTGCAGATGACGTCTCTCGGCTCGTTCGACGCCGGCGCCACGCAGGCCAGCGCGAGTGCCTTGTCGGCCCCGAATGCGCCGGGCTCGAGCTTGCCACTCTTGGTGCAACCGGACGCCGATCCCAGCGCCATCAGCGCCGCGCCGATCACGAGGAGCAAGATCGCGCGCGTTTGCCCGCGACCGCATGCGCGCGACGAGCCGCGCGCATGCGGCTGCGACCGAGACACTTCGGTGGTCGAGCCTCTCCGCACGGCGGTAGGCCTTCGGACCGCGCCTTCGATGCAAGCCACCGAGGTGCACACCTGACACCTGCCTCTCGGTCCGTGCGTCGAGCCGTCGAGCTGGACTCGTCGCCGCGCGCCGCGCGTCGCACACGGGCTTGCCAAGGAGCTCGAGCAAGAAGGGGTCCGCTGCTCGTCGTGCGACCTGCGTTGGTCGCGTTGACGTCGTTGGCCGCCTTGGTCGCGTTGGCAAAGTCGATGCTAGGTTGCCGGCCATGCAGTCCCTCGCGGTTCGAACAGCAGCAACCGCCCTCCTCTTTTTCGCGGCCTGTTCTTCCAAAGACAAGGGGCCGAGTGACTCCGGACTGCCGCCGGACCCGGAGACGCTGTTCGAGGACTTGCCCGCCGCAACCCCGAACACGCTCCGTGGTGTGTGGCAGAGCACGCGCCCGGAGAACAATGGCACGACAGAGCTCCGGCTGAGGTTCATGGACAAGTACCTCGTCGGCGCCGCGATGTGCTTCACGGAGGGGGCCGACCTCGGTGTGCTCGCCGGCGACACGACCGACCTGGAGACGAGCTCGCTCGACACAGCGGCCGGCACGGTCAAGATCGGCTCGCTCGGCTTCCAAAAACAGGATGGAATCGTTTCGTGCGTAGGCGGGATGCCCGCGGCGACGTACAACTTCGCGATCGTGGACAACACCCTCACGCTCACGACAAACAACGTCAGGCTGCCCACGCTCACGAAGATCGGTGATTGAGGACAAGATGCGCGTTCATTTGATCGGAGTCGCAGGCACCGGCATGGGACAGCTCGCCAAGCTGCTCCGCGACGCAGGACACGACGTCAGCGGGTCCGATGTGTCGTTCGATCCGCCGATGGGCCCCGCGCTCGAGGCCGCGGGGATCCGTTGCCTGCCTGGATGGAGCGCGGACAACATCGGCAAGGACCTCGAGCTCGTCGTGGTCGGCAACGCGATCCGCAAGGACAACGTCGAGGCCGTCCGCGCGCTCGAGCTCGAGCTGCCACGCACGAGCATGTCGGGCGCCCTCCGCGAGCGCTTCCTTGCGGGCAAGCGACCCCTCGTCGTCGCCGGCACGCACGGCAAGACGACGACGTCCGCGATGTGCGCCTGGATCCTCGAGACCGCGGGCCTCGAACCAGGCTTCTTCATCGGCGGCCTGCCGAAGAACTTCGACGCCGGCGCGCGTGCGGCGAGCTCGAAGCGCAAGATCGTCGGGACCTCGGCGAAGGCCGCGCCGTTCGTGGTCGAGGGAGACGAATACGACGCCGTCTACTGGGAGAAGAAGCCCAAGTTCTTCGACTACGTCGCGCCACCGGACTCTCCGCCCGACGACGTCGTCATCATCACGAGCGTCGAGCACGATCACATCGACATCTACCCGTCGGCCGAGGTCTACGAACGGCAGTTCGCAGAGCTTTCGGCGAAGGTCCCCGAAGGCGGCCTCATCGCGTGTGATGCGCGCGATCCCCGCGCACGCGCCATCGTCTCCGCACACGCGCGATCGCGGACGGCGTTCTATGCGCTCGACAGCGACGACACCGGCGAGGTCACCCCGACGTGGCTCGGTGCGATGGTCCCGCCGGATCCCGAGACCGGCATCCAGCCCTTCGACCTCTACCTCGGCGGCTCGTACGGCGGCCGGTTCGCGCTGAAGGTGCCCGGAGCGCACAACGTCCGTAACGCGCTCGGCGCGCTCGCTGCCTGCGCGGAGGGGTTCGGCGTCGACATCGAGAAGGCGCGGCAGGCGCTCGCGACCTTCGCGGGCGTGCGACGGAGGCAGGATCTCCTCGGGACGCCGGGCGGCATCGCCGTCTACGACGACTTCGCGCATCACCCGACCGCCGTCGACGAGACACTCCGCGCGCTCCGCTCGCGGCATCCGAACGGCCGACTCTGGGCCGTCTTCGAGCCGCGGAGCGCCACCGCGTGCCGCAACATCCATCAAGACGAGTATCAAACGGCGTTCCGCGCGGCCGACCGCGTGCTCTTCGCGCCGCTCGGACGCACGAACATCCCGGAGGCCGAGCGGCTCGACGTGGCGCACATCGCACGTGCGATCGGAGACTCGGCCATGGCCGCGGCAAGCGTCGACGCCATCATCGAGACGATCACGCGTGAAGCTCGCGCGGGCGACGTCGTCGCGCTCCTCTCCAACGGCGCCTTTGGCGGGATCCACGCGCGCCTCCTTCGTGAGCTCGGTGCGCGGACGTGACGACGAAAGCCGTCGCCGGCACGCCTGCCCCGACCACACGAGAAGGCCTCGAGCTCGTGCTCGAGGTCACGCGGCGCGCCGCCCGGGAGGCGGCGGAGCTCGTCCTCATGGGCTTCCGTCGCGCCCCCGCCGTCGAGCACAAGGGCGCGGTCGACCTCGTCACGCAGTTCGATCGCGACAGCGAGGAGCTCTTGCGTCGCCGGCTGAGCGAAGCGTTCCCGTTCGCGATCGTCGGCGAGGAGCAGGGCGGCGAGCCGGATGGCGTGGCCTTCTACGTCGATCCGGTGGACGGCACGACGAACTTCGTCCACGGCCACCCGTTTTGGTGCGTCTCCGTCGGCCTCGTCGTCGCGGGACAGCCTGTCCTCGGCGTCGTCATCTCGCCGCCGCTCGGCATCGAATGGTACGGATGGACCACGGCCTCGGGTGAGCGGCATGCGGGCCGGCTCTCGGCGACGAGCGCGATCGCGTCTGCTCTCCTCGAAGGTCTGGCTTCCGAGCCTCGCGCTGACACGAGCCCTGCGCGACCCCGGATCGTCGAGGACGCGTGCACCGTGAGCACGAACGCCTCGCTCGAGGACTCCCTGCTGGCGACAGGTTTTCCCTACGACCGTCGAGAAAGCGCCGAGAACAACTTCGACGCGTTCGTCGCGATCAAACAGCGGTGCCGCGCGGTCCGTCGATGTGGTTCGGCCGCGCTGGACCTGTGCCTCGTCGCGGACGGCACCTACGAGGGTTACTGGGAGCGGAAGCTTCGCCCATGGGACATCGCCGCGGGCATCGCGATCGTCCGGGCGGCCGGCGGCCATGTGACCGACTTCGACGGGGGAAGCACCTCGATGGCGTCCGGTCACGTCATCGCTACGAACGGCGCGATCCACGAGGCGCTGATGAGCGAGCTCGCCCGGGTCGTCCCCTCGCGACGCGGCGCCTGAGGGCCACGGCGTCGGGGCTCGAGCGGAGCATTGCCGATGCCGGCACGAGAATGGATGCGTGCGGCCTGAGTGCGAAATGTTTTTCGCGCAAGCAGGTGGCGGGAACAGCTAAATCGATCCATGGTTTAGATAAGCGCGAACCCCAGTTCGCACTGACGAGCCTGGGCGACGGACGAGCTTGCCCTAGCCGGAGGACCACCGTGCGACGCATCGCTCATCTGTCCGACGTTCACATCCTCGATGCTCGCGCGGGTACACGGCGGGCGCGCTACCGCTTCGCGACCCAGCTCGTCAGCCTCGGCCATCGCGGCGTGAACCCGCTCGCGCGCGTCCGCCGGCTCGCACGAGCGCTGAGCGTCGCAAAGGAGCACGGCGCCGATCACTTCGTCATCTCCGGCGACCTCACGGAGGTCGGCGAAGACGCAGAGTTCGAGCAGTTCGCCGAGGTCCTCCACGACGCGAAGCTGCCGGAAGACAGCGTCACGCTCGTGCCGGGAAATCACGACGCGTACACGAACGGCGACGGCTGGGCGCGCGCGATGCGAGGACCACTCGCACGCTTCGCCGCGGCGAGCGCGGCGGCCGCGGGCAAGATCGTGGATCGAGGCCCGGTGGCGCTCCTGCCGATCGACAGCACCCGATTCCAGACGATCGCGTGGTCGGGAGGTGTCTTCACGAAGGCGACCGCGGCGGCGGTCGACCGTCGCATGTCCGATCCCGCATTCCGGGACAAGGCGATGCTCCTCGTCCTTCACCACCCGCCCTTCCACCCGGTGAAGGCGATGAAGTGGATCGACGGCCTGCGCGGCGGGGCGAATGTCCTCGACCTCCTCGCGCGCCACCCGAGGCTCCAGCTCCTGCACGGGCACCTCCACCGGATCTTCAACCACATCCTCGCGACCTCGAGCGCGGTCGGGGCGGCCGTCGGGCTGAGGCCGAAGAGCGAGGCTCCCGACGCTGCGACCCGCCTCTTCGGAGCGCCCGCGACCTGCGACGGCGACGGGCCGAACGTCCGCCTTTACGATGTCAAGGACGGCGCGCTCCACGCTCTCGAGCCGCCCTTCCAGGCCGCCTGACCCGCGCGCTCCGCCCCTTTGCTGGAAGACGCGCGCTCCGTCCGACATCGCCACACGGATCGGGTGCCCGGCCCGCAGATCCGAGGCGAAATCGAGGACGGAGTTCCGGTAGTCTTCGTCCGATGGCGATTTTTGCGATCGGCGACGTCCACGGGTGCGCCGACGAGCTGGAGGAGCTGCTCGAGTTGCTCCCGCTAGGGGACGACTCGACCGTCGTCATGCTCGGCGACTACATCGATCGAGGCCCGCATTCGCGACGAGTCATCGAGATCCTGATCGAGTGGAAGTCGAAGCACAACATCGTGACGCTCTCGGGCAATCACGAGGAGATGCTCCGCGAGTTCCTCGACGGCTCGAACCCCCAGCGGGTCGCGCGGTTCATCCTCAACGGCGGCTCGAGCACCCTCGCCGACTTCGCCGACGATCACGGTGAATGGGTCATCCCGAGCGCGCACGTGAAGTTCCTCGACGAGCTGAAGCTCTGGTACGAGACCGACGACCACTTCTTCGTTCACGCCGGCGTACCGGACATCTCGCTCAAGGACCTCGATCCCGTCCGCGATCGCGACGAGCTGCTCTGGATCCGGCGCGCATTCATCAGCAGCACGCGCAAGTGGGAGAAGCGAATCGTCCACGGCCACACTCCGGTCAATGCCGTGGAGCTCAGCGCGACGCGCATCAACGTCGACACGGCGTGCGCGTACGGCGGGTTCCTCACCGCGATCGAGCTGCCGAGCCACCGCATCTACAGCGTCCCGCGCAAGACGGGGCTCCGCCCGGCGTTCCTTCGCGACAAGACCTCGCGGCGCGCCGCGGTTCGCTTCCTCGGATCGGTCCCCGTGACGATCAACCACGAGCGCCTCGGTCCGCTCAAGCTCGAGACCCTGAACTACAGCGAGATCGGCATGCTCCTGTGGTCGCCGGAGGAATCCGAGCGCACGAAGCAGCTCCTCGAGCAAGGCGAGGCAGTGAACGGCACGGTCGGTGATGGATGGCAGGTGCCGTTCAGCGCCAACGTCGTCCACTCGCGCAAGCAGAGCGACGGCTGGCAATACGGCCTCGCGGTCGATCTCGAGGGCTGAAGAGTCGGAGAAGGGGAAGACGGAGGCGCCGTGGGCGCCCCTCCGCGGACGGCGTCGACGCCGCCGGCCTGACGACGGAGAGCGCGGCTCGCCCAAGACGGCGGCCCCTCGAGGGGTGCTCGTAGCGGAGCGGCAGTGGGCTCGCCGAGAGCGCGGGAGGTAGCGCCATTCACACCTATGAGACAATCCCCAGAGCCGCTCCTCCCGACAGACCGGCTCGCCGACCGAGTGAGGGGGCGACGCCGACGGCGGCCCCCGACCCGGCAAAGGTGGTTCCCGGACGCGCCCCATCCAGCGCCCGGGTGGTAGCTGCCCGACGCCACCGCCTCCAAGGAGGTCGACGACCACGCCCCGCGCTCGTTCGCCAACGCGCCCGTGGCGTCGAAGCCGCTCCCGAAGCCGCTCCAGTTCTCCAAGGCTCCCCCCCGCCGCGGCGAGCACACTCGCCCCAGAGCACCAATCAGTTTGCTCTTGTCGTCCGCAAACTGATCGGTGCTCTAGCATCGTGGGATCACCCCCCTCGAGTTGGATCGCGGGCGACCCGCCGCGAGGGATGGACGCTGGACTCAAGACATCAGCGCGCCTCGCGCCAGAAGTTCACGACGCGCATCTCCCCCGTGTGGCCGACCGCGAGGTACGAGGCCACCCCGACGCCGTAGCGGTTTCGCTCGAAGAACGCGTCGTCGCCGATGCCGCCGATGCTCCCCTCGAGCTCGAACCCCGTCGTTTCCGCGAACTCGACGCTCCACAGGTAGCCGACGCCGGCCTCCACCTCGTACGCGAACGTGCCCTTGTTGCCGGAGAAGGTCGCCTTGAAGCCGACCTCGTGTGAGCGGCTCCGCGCTTCCTCCACCGTCTCACCCAGCGTGACGGCGGCGACGCTGGTCGCTCCCTGCGGAACGGTCACCTCCATGCCCTTCGACGAACGGAGGAACGGCCTCCCTGCAGCGACCCACTCCTTTTCGAGCCTGTCGATCTCGTCGCGCGACGGGTACGAGTACGGATCTCCGGGCGTGTGCTTGAAGACCTCCGGCCCGATCACGCGGGTCGGACCGAGGTCCTTCATGACGCGATTGTAGTAGGCGAGCTCCGCGCCGAGGGACGACTCCTGCCGGGGGATCGCGAGCTTGATCTCGTCGGCCACCTTGACCTCCTTGCCGTTGACGAACACCTTGTTCGCGCCGACGCTCGTGACCTCGTAGAAGAACTCGTCCACCGGGAGCGAGGTGAAGACGACCATGTCCTGGTTCGCCCCGGCCTCCCAGCTGTTGCTCTCCGAGGTCTCGGTGGTCTTGGTGGTCGTCCCCTCGTAGTCGGCGTACACGCCGAACAAGAGGTCGTCCTCGGTCCCGATGATGCTCGTATGGAGACCGCCGGCGATGCCGCCGAAGACGTGGATGCCCGAGCCCGCCGCGCTCGATCGGGACGAGAGCTTCGTGTACGTCGAGTGGCACTCTTCGAGGTTCTGCTTCGCCGCATCGGACGCGAAGCACGGGGCGGCGGCGATGGCCGCCAGCGGGAGCGGCTCGGTGTAGTTGGTGTGGCTGGTCTTGAACTTGACATGCGCGCTGTCGGCGTCCGCGTTGAGCCCGAAGAGGACGGGGTAGTTGCCCGCAGCGTTGTCGACGAGGGCGCGCGGCAGGCTCCGATGGCCGAGCGTGCGGAAGTTGCCCCCGGTGTCCCAGCCGAAGATGCGGATCGCGTCGTCCCCCGACTGCGGAGCGGATCGCTCGGCGCCCTTGTTGCGCCCCCAGTAGAGGATCTGGTCCTTGCCGCTGCCGCTGAAGTCCCCCACGGCGATCCATGTATTGGAGCGATGGAAGGCCGTGTGAGGCGCGTTGACGATCCTGCCGGCGACGTCGACGCGCGGTTGGCTGTTGTCGTTGTTCAGCATGCCGGACATCACCGTCGTGCCGTCCTTGTCGGTGAGCGCGACGAACCCGCTGGTGACGACCCAGTTGTTGATGAGGAGCTCTTGGTTGCCGTCGCCGTTGATGTCGAGGGTCTCGGCGAAGACGTCCAGGACCTTGATGAAGTCGCACGTGGACTGCTGGCCGCAGTTGCCGCTGCCATTGGACGGCGCCCAGTCGCCGGACGACAGATCGGTCCACGCGCGCGCCTGCGACGGCATCGGCGAGAACTTCTTCCCGTCGTACTGGAGCGACATCGCCACGTACTTCGTGTCCGGGTTGCTCGGCCCCGGCTTCTCGATGCCGGCGAAGATGAACTCGCCTCGGCGGTCGTGGTTCAGGTCGCCGAACGTCACGTCCGCGAGGTACGCGTTCCGTCCGTTGACGGTGATGTTCTGGCTGTCGTCCATGAGCAGCGTGAGCTTGTCGCCGCCCTTGGTCGGTGTGTACTGGTAGACGTAGCCCTTCGCCTGACCGCCGATGCTCACGCTGACGGCGATCTCTGCCTTGTGCCGAGCGTCCGGCTTGCCGTTGCCGGTCGCCACGTAGATCGCGCGGGCGTCGCCGTCGCCGAAGGACTTCTCGGTGAGCTTGGCGAAGCCCTTCGTCTTGTCGTCGAGGACGATGATCTTGGCCGCCCCGGCGGTCGACTCGTTCCACGCGTTCGGATCGCCGAGCGCGTACTCGGGCATGCTCGAATAGGAGCGGACGCCGAGCGCGACGATCAGCTCGTCTCGTCCGTCGCCGTCGATGTCACCGGCCGCGATGTCGACGTGACCGGGGGACGCGACGCCCGACGACGGGGAGTAGTGCGGGAACGAGCCGAGCGAATACGTCGTCGTCGTGCCCGCCTTCGACGCGTCGTCGTACGCGTAGACGTTGAGACGGACCTCGCCGGTGTCTCGATCGAGGTAGACGACCGCCGCCTCTTGGATGCCGTCGCCGTCGAAGTCGCCGGCGGTGCCCGACTTGACGCTGTGGTGCACCCACGCGGTCGCCGCGTCGTTGTCGTCGAGGTTGCCGATCTCCATCAGCTTCGTGTCACGAAGCGACGCCCGGACCGACCACTCGTTGTTGCGGTTGTTCATCTCGTAGATGCCGCCGGCGAGTCGGGTCTGCTCCGTGAGCGCCGCCGCGGCGAAGATCTCTTTCTCCGGGCGGTAGACGACGTTGTCCCTCCCGAGCGGATGCCACGCGATGGTCTCCTCGCCCTGGGGATCGTTCATCGTCTTGGGCAGCTTCTTCGCCTCGTGCGGCGTGAGAAGGACGTTCCCCTCCTCGTCTCGCATCGGGGGCAGCGCCCTGTCGACGTCGACGTTCAAGCGGCAGAGCGCAGCGTCGACCCGGATCGTCTCCTCGGGTGAGAGCGGATCGTGCGCGCTGCAGTCCCTCGTCGGCTCGGTGATGAGCGGGTCGCGGGGCGCGCCGGCGTCCGCGTCGGCCGCGGGCGTCGAGCCCGCCGACCCGACGTCGCTGCCCCCGCAGGCGAGGTAGAGCGCGGCGCACAGCATCCCGGCGGCCGACCACCCCCTCTTCGATCGAACATTCCGTCCATGCGTGATCCGTGATTTGAACATCGGAGGCTTCGTTCCTTTCTGGAGGAGAGCGACCGGCAAGCCCCGCGGGCGGCCCTCGCTGCGTCCGCGCTCGCGCGCAAGGTGATGAGTCTGCTGCACGCAAAACCAAGCTCCAATCCCTCAACTTTGAGGGGGCCGCGGCTTCCCGCGGAGGCGCCGTGCTACGCTGACGTGTCATGATGGCCACCGCTGCAAAGCCCACCTTCACGGACGCCGGATCGTCGGCGGAGGTGGACCTCTCGCGCGAGGCCGTGGCGGTGTGCGTCGACCTCGCCGCGATGGGGCCACAGGAGACGACCGCGGCCTATGTCGCGTCCGGCCACGCGCGGATCGGTCGAGCGCTCGGGGCCGCGCGCGGGTTCGCCGTGCTCGCGGTGAAGCACCCGCGGTCCCCGGAGAACGATCCGCTCCTCGGCTGGCGCATCGACCTCTGTTACGACGTGGGGCCGAAGTCGCCCGCGCAGATCGTCGCCGTCGAGAAGGACGTGCGCGAGGAGACCTACCTGAACGATCCGCTCATTCGGATCACCTGCGAAGAGGCCGGCTGCCACCGCGTCGAGCACGTCGCCGACCCGCGAAGGCTCGCAGCGCACCGCACGACGATCGCGGCGAAGTACTGGACGATGTTCGCGCTGCGCGATCGGCTCAAGGCGATCCACGCACTCTCGCCCACCACGGAGCTTCACCTCTCCTTCGACCGCGCGTCGCAGGATTGCCCGTTCGGCGACCGTGAGGCGCGCTTGCTCGATCTCGTCAACCCCGGACTCGCCCCGTGGGCGCAGCGCTTCGCGCTGATGGTGGGCCGCCTGGAGGGCCTCGCGGTGCTCTCCCCGCGCGAGCGCGAGGTGACGAATGGGCTCCTCGGTCACGCGAACGTCAAGAACATCGCCGCGGATCTCTCCATCAGCGAGGCCCGTGCGCGCGAGCTGATCCGCTCGGTTTACAAGAAGCTACGCGTGAGCGGTCGCTTGGAGCTCGCCAACAAGTGGGCGTCCGCGGTCGCGCCGTCGGCGCCCCTCGGCCACACGACGGCGGTTGCACGACGCAGCTGAGCGGCTCCGCGACTACGACGAGCGTCTACGCGCCGCCCGCACGCGACCACCTCGGCGACGAGCCGCCACTCTTTCTGGTCGAGGTCGCGCTGCGTACGACGATCATCTTCGTCTACACGCTGCCCTTGCTCCGGTTGCTCGGCAAGCGAGGGGTCGCGCAGCTCTCGCTGTTCCAGGTGACGATCATCATCGGGCTCGGCTCAGCGGTCGGCGATCCGATGTTCCAGGCAGACGTTCCGCTCGCGTAAGCCCCCGAACGAAGTCGACCTCGTTCGGGGGCTCGGATGCCGAGCTCCCGTTCGGGGCCGGAGCCTACTGGCAGGCCGCCGTCGAGGGCATCACGCACGCTCGACCGATGCAGGCGACCGGGGTGCGGCAGGTCATGTGCGCCCCCTCGAGGCAGCCCCTCGCCGTCTTCGACGATCGCGGGGCAGGTCGGCGCGCCGGTGCCCTGGCCGCAGACGCCTTCGCGGCACTCAACGCTCCCTCCGCAGCTCCGGGCGGCGCGGATCATGCGACGCCGTCGACGATCGCCGCCACCTCCGTCGCCGCATGGGCACGCGAGCGCTTGCCGAGCCGGCCACGGAGGGGCTCGTCTGCATGAGCGACACGGCACGTCCGAGGGGACCTCCCTCGCGTCGCTTCTCAGCGCGAACTACGGACCGCCGTCGACGCCGCCGTCGGGCGTATCGACAGGGCTGCCGGGGAGCCCGAACACCGGCGCGGGGGTCCAGCGCTCGACCTTGGTCCCATCACCGAGCGCGCCATCGCGGTTATTGCCCCAGCACCAAACCTCCCCGGACGCTCGCACCGCGCAGCTGACGAGGTTCCCTGCGGCGAGCTGCGCGACGTCGGTCACACCGGGGGTCGCCACCGGGGTCAGGCGGGCACCAAAGACTCCGTCGCCCACGCCCGAGCCTTCTCCCCAGCAGAACGGAGCGCCCGCGCTCGTCGCCACGCACGTCAAGTTGTTGCCCATGGCGACTCGGGCGACATCCGTGATGTTGGCAGTCACCGGTACGCGGCTCGACGCGTTCTGCTGTCCGTTGCCGAGCTGCCCTGACCAGTTGCCTCCCCAGCAACGAAGCGCCCCGGTATCAAGCCTCGCGCAGGTGTGGTTGTAGCCGATCCGTACTTCCTCGACGTTTGTCAGATCCGGAACGGGCGTGGGCGCCAGCTGAGCCGTCGTGGTCCCATCACCGAGCTTCCCGGAGTTGTTCTGCCCCCAGCAAACGACCTGGCCGGTCGCTCGCTTCGCGCAGTTCGAGGACCAGCGCGCGGTGATCTGGACAGCATCGGTCAGTCCCGTGACGAGCTCGGGGATCACATGTGCGATCGTGGTCCCATCGCCGAGCTGTCCGTAGTTGTTGGCTCCCCAGCAAACGACACTGCCGGAGGCTCGCCTCGCGCACGTGTGGCTCTCGCCCGCCGCGATCTCGACCGCATCGGTCAACTCGAACACTTCGACCGGAGAGCCGCCCCCGGTCGTCGTTCCGTCGCCGAGCTGTCCTGAGATGTTCTGCCCCCAGCAAGCGACGATCCCGGACGCTCGCCTCGCACAGACATGCCGGTTACCCGCGGAGAGCTCGACGACATCGGTCAGGTTGGGAATGGCTCCCGGGACAAGCGTGTATCCAGCTCCCCAGCAATACACGTCTCCGGGGGCTGACAGCGCGCACGCGAAGCTCCAGCCCGGTGAATCCGGCCCGACCGCGACCTGCACGATGACGTTCGGAGGCGGCCCCCCGGCGTCGCCCCCATCACTCGCGTCCCCGTCGCCCGCGTCGAGCACGAGCTCCCCTCCACCGTCACCGGCGTCTTCTTCTTCGCCCGGCTTCTTCGACGCGTCGCGCTCTTCGGGCGACTCATCGTGCGGCCCCGTGGAGACGTCACGTCCTCCGTCCTCGCGGCTCGGGACCGAGCTGTCGACGCTGGGCTCATCGTCGGTCGACGAGGTACACGCCCACGTGAAGGCGCTCGCGACGGCGCCTCCGACGATGAGCGCCAATGGGAGCCTATTCCGATATTTCGAAGAAATGGACATCGATCAATCTCCGTTCGCATTTAGCCGCACGAGCCCCAAGGGGGACGATTGGTGGGTAAGATGGGCGTCTGCGCCGGCCAAAATCCAGGCTGGGTCCGCGCCGAGCCCGAGCCCCCGGTGGGGGGCCGTCAGCAACGGGAGGGCTCCACCACGTCGGAGCCCTCCGTCCGAGCGAGCAGGGAGGCGCTCGGGGCGCCGCTCCTGCTGCCGCCTCAATCGACGCGAGGCAATTTCGTTACGAGCCTGCGCTGTCCCATGCCGCCGGGATAGGCGTAGCTCGCCGCGCTGTCCCATCCCCACAGCGTGGCGGTGAAGGGACCGTCACTCCGAAGCTGCTGAAAGCCGTGACTGCAGGAAGGCCCGTCCGGCAGGACCGCAACCGGAAGGCCGTTGCGAGTCAGGTCGACACGCGCATACTCGAACTCTCCCTCGGTACCGAGGGGCGTGAAGTCGGGGACGTTCCCCTTCGCGCATTCGAGCCAGACATCCTTGTATTCGCCTCCCTGCTTCTGGCGCACGATGACGAGCGCCGTCTCCTTGTACGTCGGGTCGGCGTAGAACGCATACGAGCCCAGGTATTGCCCCGCCGGCACGACGTTCACGAACTCGGGATCACCGCCGCCCCCAAGGCCTTTGACCACTCCATAGCCCGTCATGTACTGAGCGACGTAGATTGGGTGATCCGCGTCTTGCGTCTTCACTACGAGAGGCGCGTTCGTCCAGAACGTCACGATCTCGCCGCTCTCCATCGTACGAGGAGCGCCGGCGGGAGGCGCGGGGTCGTAGGAGAGCTGTGTCCCGTCGAAGGCAGCGACGATTCGGACGGGCGACGACTCGGGGGCGCTGCCCGTGCGAGAGCGATGACCGACGACGGCGTACTTACTGCCCCACTGCTCAAGCGCGGGGAGTTGCTGTTGCTCCGCATCGCAACAGCAGACGTTGGAGGGGATATTCAGACACGAGTGGCCGCCGAAGACCGACGTCGGCTTGTTCGACGCGATGATGCTTCCACTCGGATCCTCCGGCAGCATGAGCTGCAGCGACTGCCCGCGGGAGAGCTTGTGCTTCCTCAGGCGGTGCCTGAGGGACCCGGTGAGGACGTAGATCTCGGTGTCGTCCTCGGCCGCCACGATCTGCAAGCCGGGGTAGTCTTCTCGTGACGGGCCCGCGGCACGTTCCCAAGCGCCGACGAGGACGTGCTGTTTGCCCCATCCGGCGACTGGAAGGAGCAACGTCGCAGAGGGCATGAAGCTCTTGGCTCCGCCGAACGGATAGATCGTCGACGCCGTCACGGGGACACTCGTGACGAGGCGGAAGGTCGCCCCTTCCCCGATCCCGACCTCGATGGGGTTCGGCCACTCGGTCGTGAGCGCCTTGACGCCGTCTGGACAGAAGACTTCGCGCTCGGCCCCCTTCTTGTTCGGAGGATCCGCCAGAAAAATTACGGCCCCCTCTCCGGGCTGAAGCGCGCCTTCGTGAGGCATGAGCTCACCGGTACCGGCGGCAAACTTGAAGACGGAGCCGGAGAGATCCATCGTCTGGCCGCGGTACTCGATCCGGAGGTCGGCCCCTACCGGTTGCGCGTTGACGACGTACGCCGCATAGCAGCTACGTGACGAATGCAACGTCGTCGCCGGAGGCACCATGACGAACTCACACCCGACGCTGCCTTGCGCCTCCGCAGCCGCCGCGCAGGGGTCGATGCACCCGCCCCCACCACACGCGAGGTCGGGCGGGCACACCTCGGCGATCGTGCCATCGCACGAGCGGACGAGCGACCTGAGATCGGGCGCGCACTGAAGCGGGCACGCCTGCTCGACGGGCGGCTCTCCCGCATCGACCACGAACGTCTGCGGAGCGGACTCGAAGCCGCCCCGTGACTTGCTGCACGCCGCGGCGGCGATGGCGACCGCGAGGACACTTCCCGTGAGCTGCGAAACACGCTTCATGGCAGGTTCACCAACATCGGCGTGAGCTCGTCCTTCGCGTAGCCGTTGCCGAGCGCGCCCGCGACGCCGGAGCCCCAGCAATAGATCTTCCCGCTCTCGACGAGCGCACAGGTCGAGCTCCGGGCGGCGACGACGTCCACCGCTGGCTCGTTTAGACCCTTGACGCGGACGGGCACGAAGGCCGTCGCGCGGGTTCCGTCTCCTGCCTGACCGGCGGAGTTCGGACCGGAGCAGTAGACCGCGCCACTCGCGCCAATCGCGCAGAGACGTCGGAACGCGCCCTCCGAGGGGATGAAGCCGACGGCCGACACGCGCAGGAGCGGCTCGGGGAAGCCGACATGCCGAGGGAGGGCGTCCACCGGGTAGACGGCGGTGTTCCGCGATCCCCAGCAGTACGCTTCGCCGGCCGCGATCGCGCAGACGCAATCACCGACGTCGATGTCCGTGACGTTCGCGAGGGCGACGGCGTCGAAGTGGGGATCGACCGGAGAGAGGGAGGTCTCGCGACCGATGAAGTTGCGAGACCCCGAGCTCAGGAGAGTTCCGTCCTCGCGGAGCAAGAGCGTCGCGTCCGAGGCCAGCCATCCAGTGCGCACCACGTTCCCTACGAAGACCTCGCGCAGCGGCGAGCCGGGGGGTGCCTGAAACGAGCGCTCCGGGTACAGGGCTCCGCCGTCCAGACCTGGCGCGTACACGCCTTCGGCGCAGCTCCACTCGAGCGGCCCGACGACCGCGCACCGGTTGGTATAGCCCTTGGAGAGCCTCGTGACGCCCGCGAATGGAAGGGGCCCGGCGCCCGGGCCCCAGCACTGCACCGTGCCGTCCGCGAGGAGGACGCACGTGCTCGCGAGCGCGACCGCGCCGCTCACGCCTTCGACGAACTCGGGAAGACCGATCTCGTCGAGCGGTCCACCGTCGTGCACGGGTCGCCCAAGGACGCCCTCGATGTTGCTCCCCCAGCAGGCGACGCGCCCGTCGTCGAGGAGCGCGCAGAAGGCAGACCCCGCGATCGAATCCGCAGACAGCCCGATCGCGCAGGGCTTCTCCTTGCATTTCACCCGAAACGGGGAGCGCTGAACGTACGGCTGCCCCGCCTCGCTCGGCGACGCGCCCGCGTCGCTCGGGTCGCCCACATCCGCAGGGTCGCTCGCGCCGGCGTCGTCGACCGCGAAGCGCACCGTGCTCGCGTCGCCACAGCTCGACGCGAACGCCAACGCGAGCGCAGCGAGAGCCGCGTCTACGCTCGCGGTAGTGAGCGTCCTCTCAGAGCGACGTCTTGTGGAACGCATAGGAATCACCTACGAGCCAGATGTTGTTCGGCGAAGTGCCGCGAATCGCATTGAACTGCTTGGGCACGAACGAGCCTCCGAGGGCGACGCTCGAGTACGAAAAGGCACCCGCGTCGCTGAACACGTCAGGGTTCCGAAGGACCACACCGAACCCGGCCATCCAGATATCGCCGGGTGCAGACGACCAAACCGCCATTGGCGCACCGATCCAGGACTCTGGCGCATATCCGTATTTGGCACCATGCTCGATTTCGAATCCACCTTCGGCCAGCCGCCCCACTCGAACGACGCGTCCTCCCTGAGGGGAGCTGGGCCCCGAGACCAGGATGTCGACGACCCCCGGGGCAACCGCTACGGCATTGACCCATGTGATGGATGGGATGTCCCTCCAGTGAAGCTCGTCGCCGAGCCCGACGCAGCCGACGCCGAAGGTCGGCACCGTATCCACGAGCGCCACGAAACCGGCGTCCGACTTGTGGGCGAGATAGCCGCATTGCTGGCGACGTCCGACGATCCAGACATCGTTCGCCGACGTACCGACGAGACGCTCGATTCGGAGCCCTTGGTTGCCGTTGGACTGCAGCGCCGCGTCGAAGACGAGCGAAGGGGTCCCGGCGGCGTCGAAATGGTAGACGCGCTGTCCAACGGCGCGTCGGGGGTCGTACGTGAGCACGTAGACGTCTCCCGGCCCCGACCCCCAGATGCCGGTAATGACGGTCTCTTCTGGGAGCATGGGATTCCATGCCCAGCTTCCAGACGCTCGAAGCCCACGCTTGAGCGCCGGCGTGCCTCGATAGGCCTCCCCGCCCGCCCAGACTTCGTCCTTGCTCGCTCCCCAGACGACCCGGGCATCGTAGAGCGGAGAAAGAAGCTTCCACTCGCTGCCGTCGTATTCGGCGATCGTGCCTCGGAGCTTGTCTCCCGTCGGGAGGCCCGTGGCGAACGCCGAATCTTCGAACGGCCAGACGTCGGTGAACGTGAACGCCGTATCCATCGGCATGCGCGTCGTGCACCAGCCTGCGGAGCTGCACCTCGGCGCGGAGGCGTCGGCGTCCGGCCTGCCCGCCGTGCCCGCGTCCGCGGACGCGTCGGTCGTCGCTGGCGTGCCACCGTCGTCGCTCGGCACGGGCGACGGCGACGGCGCAGGCGACGGCGCGTCACTCGCGTCCGCGACGGCGCACGCGGCGAGCGCTGTCACGATCGCGCCAAGCACCGAGCGCCTCATGATCCACCGCCCGTCGTTCGACCCGCGACGGAGAGCTCGAGGAGAACACTGTCTCCAGCGGCCCAGACCTGCGTCGGCGAGGCCGCCCACACGGCGTAGAGATCCGGCCTGCCGTGGACGTCTCCGAGCGGCACGCGCGACCACGCCATCCCGTCGTAGTGGAGGATCACTCCGCCATCTCCGACTGCCCAGACGTCCGTCTTCGAGGATCCCGTAATCGCCCGAAGCGTCGTCGTCACGAGAGAGCCGACGACCTCGAAGCGACGGTCGGGCGATCCGGTGTAGTGTCGAATCGTCCCGCCACTGCCGACGGCCCAGGAGTCGTCCGGTCCGCTCGCCCACACGCCGTGGAGCGTCGCGTACGTCCGTGAGTCGAAGATCTCCGCGCTGGGTCGGTCCGCGTCGGCCGCCGAGATACGATATACGTTCCCCATCTGTCCAACCGCCCAGACATCATCTTTCGAGCTCCCGTGAACATCCATGAATGGCAATATTCGAAAATGGTCACATCTTCCACCGCAGTGAAAGGGCTCCTCGTAGCGATAGGCGGTAGCGGTCTTCCGTACGCGCTTGATGTTGAGCGTCGACTCGGCGGAGTAGATGTTCACCGCGAGCCACGTCCACGTCGCGTCGGCGCTCGACCACATCCCGTTGACGTTCCCTTCCAAGAGTAGGGGCACGAGCCTTGCCGTCGGCCACGGGTCATCGACGCCCTCCGGTCGGATGAAGATCTGCGAGAGCATGCTCGCGGTCCAGACGTCCGTCTCGGTGCGCGACAAGATTTGTGCGAGCGATGCGTCCGGCCCCTTGATCCTCGACCAAGCTGCGCCGTCGTAGTGCAGGAGCGCTCCCTTCGCGCCAGACGCCCAGACGTTCGTGGCGGAGGTGCCGGCGAGATCACTCAGGATCAACGGCGCCTCGATGTCGACGCCGACGACCGGACAGAAGCTGCCAGCCTCACACGTCGGCCGGAAGAACGCGCAGTCATCGCAGCTCGCTGCGTCGGCGACGCCGGCGTCATTGGTCGTGAGCGGAGGAGGCACCGGCGCTTCCGAAGGGGCCTCCTGGGCTGCGGGGGCCTTGCCTTCGGCCGCGCAGCCGCTCGCCAGCGAGCCGAGCGCAGCGAGCAGGCCCCAGACGATCGGCGCACGAGGAACGAAGGCGTTGACTCTCGAAGCTGTCATTGCGGATCGCTCTCCTGGCACTCTTCGACGACGCACTTCCCGGCGACGCAGGCTTGGCTCTCCCCGCCGTCACACTTGACACCACAGGCTCCGCAGTTGGCAGGATCTTGATGCGCGTTCGTCTCGCAGCCGTCGCCCTCGAAGCCGTTGCAGTCCAGCCATCCCGGATCGCACACGACGCCACACGTCCCGGCGCGACACACCGCGATTCCGTGACTGCCACCCGGACAGCGCCGCCCACAGGCTCCGCAGTTCGCGGGATCGATGTCGAGGTTTGCGCACGTCATCCTGATGCCGGTCTCGGCGCACCTGGTCTCTCCCGGTCTGCAGAGGCACTCGAGCGAAGGTGGCCCCGAAGCCCTGGCATCTACACCGCACTTCTCCCCAGAAGCGCACTGAACACCGCAAGTTCCGCAATGCCCATCCAATGGCTTGCTGAGATCGACCTCGCACCCATCGCTGTTGGGTTTCTGGAGGTCACCATTGCAATCCGTCCAAGAATGCTCGCGCGTATCACATTTCAGACGATTGCATTGCCCACCGACACATCCGTAGATGGCATTTGGCGGCGGGGCTGGGAAGCCGACTGGCTCTCGCGCGCACGCGATCCCGCACGCTCCGCAATTGGCATCGTCGTTCTGCAAGTCCTTGCAGCCACACTCCGTATCGACGGTAGGATGGAGACATTTGTCCGCGCAGGTTCCTGCCCTGCAGACCTGAGACGGGGGACACGCGTCGTTGCACGCCCCACAGTTCGTACCGGTGAAGAGGGGCGTCTCGCAGCCGTTCTCCAACACGCCGTCGCAGTCTGCGTATGGCCGACCGACAGTGCTACAGAACATCGTGCATGCGCCGTTGACGCATCCAAAGCCCGCGTTGAGGAGAGAGCCGATCCCCCGCACGGTGCAATCGATGCCGCATCCGCCACAATTCTGGTCATTGGAGAGCGGATTGACATCACACAAATAGGTCGACGACGCGCACGTGAGCAGCGGAAATGGGCACTCGTTCGACGGACACAGGTTCAGCTCGTTCGAGTCCACGGAGGCCTCGATCGATTGACCGCCATCAGGAACCGTGAAGCCGGGCTCCGGTCCGCTCGTGGGCTGCTCGAACGCGACCGGCCTCTCCGTGGTCGCGCATCCGACGGCCGAGGCCGTCACGATCGCCAAGGCAGTTGCGATGCGTCTCATCGAGATTCGTCTCCGCTCACCGTCGCGCCGTTCGTTCGAGCCACCCATGTCCACGGGGTCGGCGTCGGATTGGTCGTGGCTACAACCGTGGAAATGTGACGGGCGCCAAGTTCCTTCAATAAATCAGCGCGTGGTCGGAAAAGCGTCTGGCTGCGGGCCGCGCGTCCGCGCGAGGACGGAGGCGGCGCGCTCGGCGTAGGGGGTGCCCTTTGCGCGACTCTGAATGCTCTGGCCGATGCGCTCGGCTTCGTCGCGACGACCGAGGCCCACGAGCGCCTCGAGCCGCAACACGTCGCGTTCGAGCGCGAGCTGACCGCGGCCGTGCTCGCGCCGGTGTTGCTCCAGGATCTCGAGGGCGCGTGCGGGATCCGTCGTCAGCTTCGAGCGCGCGTCGTCGACGAGCGCGATCTCGCGCAGGAGCGTATCCGGCGCATCCACGACCTTCGGGGTCGGAGGCGGCCGGGGCGGAGGGACGTTGGGGATCTCGTCGATCGAGAACACCGGTAGCGGAGACGGTTCCTCCTCGTGCGCCGTGTGCGCCGTCGCGCTGGCCGCCGGCGTCGTTGCAAAATGCGGCGACGTCGGCGCCGACGGAGGGGGCACCGCGCGCTCTGTCACGAACGCAGTGAAGCCGAAGCCGACGGCGATGATCGCCGCGATGATCGGCTTGGGCCGGAGGCCGGATGCCGTGCTCGGCCGCGTGCTCTCTGGCGCAGGCCGCGCCGCCAAGGACGCGGGGCCGAAGAGACGGGCCGCGAGGCGCTCGCGAGCCTCGTCGGGCATGCGCGACGGGATGCGCCTACCATCGAGGAGCCGTGCCTCTGCGGGAGCCGACGATCCTGCTCGTTTCCAGGGAGTGAGCGTCTTCATCGTTCTAGATCTCGGAAGTGAGGAGGTGGAGACGCCTGGCAGCGCGTTGAAATTCGCGGCGTGCCCAGTGCATGCGCGAGTAGACGGTGCCGACGGGAATCTCGAGGACCGCTGCGATCTCCTCGGCGGACATGAGCTCGATCTCGAACATCACGAAGACGATGCGCTTGTCGTCGGGCATCGTCGCGAGGATGCGCTCGAGAGCATCGAGCGTCTCGTTCACGCTGGCCGCGCGTTCGGGGCCGTCGACGTCACTCGCGACGTCGAAGTCGCTCGGCGCCGCGCCCGTCTTCTCGACGTGAAGTCGGGCGAGCCGGCGATAGTTCGCCGCGGCGCGGCGGCAGAAAGCAAAGAGCCAGCCACGGAGCGAGACCTCACCCGTGAACGACGAGAGCCTCCGGTGCACGGCGAGGAAGACCTCGTGCAGGACGTCCTCGATATCCGCGTCGCGCACGCCGAGACGAGCCAGACAGGCCCACATGAAGTCGGCGTGCTCGATGTAGACTCGCTCGAGATCGGGAGGTGCCAAGTTCTCTCGACGAGGAACGGTCAGGACCGTGACGCCCACGCCAATGGAAGTGTGACGATGGCTAGGATCCTTCAAGGAATCCCCCAGCGGCGGACGATTTTCGCGGGCGCGTTCGGCGTCGCGCTCGCGCTGATGAGCTCGTCCGTATCTGCTTCCCCTCCGGAACGGCGCACGTACGAGCTACGCTGGGAGGTCGCCCCTTCCGCGAAGGAGTGCAGCGCAGGGGAAAGCAAGGTCGTCGCGGCGGTCACCGAACGACTCGGCCTGAATCCGTTTACAACGGACGCCACGCGTGCCGTCGAGATCCACCTGTCGCGTCGAGCGAGGGTTCGTCAGCTATCGCTGACGTTCATCGACGAGACGGGCACGACACGATGGACGCGCGTCCTCGAGAGCTCGTCTCCCGACTGCGCGGTGCTCCTCGAGGCTGCGAGCCTCGCGATCGCCGTCGCGATTCGCGAAGACCTCGACGCCAGCTCGATGACCGCGGTGCCCGAAGAGCCTCCTCCAAGCGAGGCCCCCGCGCCGGTCACGGTCGACTCGAACGCTGACCGGACGCCGCGGGTGACACCCCCTCCGCCGGCGAAGGCCGGCGCGATCCTCCCGCCGCGGTCCGAAACTCGACGCCGCGCGATGCTTGGCGGGTCGCTCGCCGTCGCTACCGGCGCACTCCCCGGGCTCGCGCTCGGCGTCGACCTCGGAGGAAAGTTCGAGCTCATCAGCAAGGTCTCGGTATCCGGAGGGATGACGTACTTCCCGGACGTCGAGGCGACGGATCGCCGCTTCCGCGTGGGGCTCACCATCGCTCGTGCGGGCATCTGCGTCGAACCCTGGACGTTCGCGTGGGCGATGGTCTCGAGCTGTCTCCACGGAAACGTCGGCGGAACCTACACGCTGGTGAGCGTCCTCCAGCCGATCTCACCCGAGGCGAGCTTCTTCGGCGGGGGCGCCTTCGGGCAATGGGTCGGGGTTCGACTCATGCGAGGCGTCTTCGCCGTCCTGGGCGTAGAGCTGTCAGTCCCTTACCCTCGCTACAAGCTCACCGTCGAAGGGACCGGACACACGGTTTTCACGACCACGCCAGTGGTCGCTCATAACTTCATCGGAATCGCATTGCGGACACCTGAACCGTGAAGCCGCGCGTAAGGTCCCACCAACGCGCGCGCCCCGTCCTGAACGCGCGCGCCCCGTCCTGAGTACGTATGAATCGACGGACGGGGTGCGGCGCGCGACACGTCCGCCGCGTTCGTGCTCGCACGTCGAGCTTCTCTCGCGCGCTCAGCGCCGCTTCACGTTGGTCGGCCCTCCGGAGCCGGAGCCGAACGTCGAGAGGAGCGCGACGAGCATGTCGGCCTGCTCCTGCGTGGCGAAGTCGTGGGTGTCGCGCGCGAGGAGCTGCATCGACCTCGCGTGGAGCTCGGCGAGCTTCCGGAGGCCACCCGCGCGCGACACGTCCTCGCCGATGAAGGCGCGATCGAGACGGCGCAGGGTCGCCATTGCCGACGCGTAGGCGATCACGTCGCCATGACGCGACTTCGCGATGCGCTCGATGTCGTCGTCGTAGACGCACGGCACCTCGGCCGTGAACTCGCGCGGACCGCCCCACGTGAGGTCGTCGACGTGCGCGGTGACGGTGAACTTGAACTCCTCCTCCGGCACCCACGCAGGGACGGTGACCCGCAGCATCTCGGTCCGTGCCTCGCCCGCACGCACGTTGCCGAGGACGAGCTCGCCGGCGTCGAGCAGCCAGCGAGCCTCACCGCCCGACGCCTCGATCACGTGAGACGGCGCAGGCGTCCCCTGGAACGTGAGGCGGACGCTCCGGAACGTCGTCAGACCTGCAGCGGGGATGGCCGTGCGCACGGAGTCTGCGCGGAGGTCACGATCGTCCTCGCTGCCCACCGTCGAGACGGTGGCGACCTGGACGCCGCGCTGGGAGAGGCGCGACAGCTCGGTGATCTCCTCCGCTGCGAGCTTGTGCGAGGTGAGGACGAGGACACGCTGCGTGACGTTCGCCGATGCCACCGCCTGCCCCGCGGTCGTGAGCGCCGCGCGCACGTCTCGTGGAGCGATGCCACCGCGGGATCGGAGGTGATGCTCCAGCGCGGCGCCGATCATCGATCGATTCGCCGCCGGCATCGGAGGCACGATGATCCGGCCACCGCGGACGTCGATGATCGAGACCCGATCGCGACCGGCAAGCTGATCGAGCGCGACGTCGGCGAGCGCGAACGTATCGGGCCCCTCACCGTCGATCACGAGCGCGACGTTCTCTCCCCACCGTGCCGAGCCCTCTGCCGCCGGAGCGATGACGTCGACGCGCATCAAGACCTCGCCGCCCCACGAAGGGACGCGGGTGTCGCTCGGTCGGAGAACGATGGCGAGGCCCGTGGTCGCGAGCACGTGAGGACGGCTCGTCTCGGTGAAGCGCCCGTCGCGCGGGAGGATGAACCCGATCGGAGCGCGCCATGGCTCACCAGGATCGCGCGCGACGACGCGCTTGGGGATGTCGTCGCGATCGTGGAACTCGAGACCGTTGGCCGTCACCACCGACGCGCCGCGGGCTCCCGTCTCCGGGAAGTACACGGTGCCGTCCTTCGCGAGGTACGGGCGCTCGCAGCCCCCGAGCGTGAGGGCCGAGCATGCGACGGCAAGCGAGAGAGCCAGCGTCCGTGAGCGAGCCACATTCGAGTATACGCGCCAGCTGCCGCGACGCTGCCGGCCACCGCAAAACGAGTGGGAGCCGCGCGTACGCGTTGCAGGACGCGACACGGAACGAGCGCCTCCGGATCCGGCGCGCGCCGGTCCGCCCGCTCAGTCGAGCAGGGCGAGCAGCTCCTCGCGCGTGATCGCCGCCGCACCGCTCGCTTCGCCGAGAGCGACGTCCGCGAGGGCGCGCTTCTTCTCCTGCAGCGCGAGGATGCGCTCTTCCACCGTGTTGCGAGCGACCATGCGGTAGACGATCACCGGCCGGTCCTGGCCCATGCGATGCGCGCGGTCGGCAGCCTGATCCTCTGCGGCCGGGTTCCACCATGGGTCGAGGAGGAAGACGTGATCGGCGGCGGTCAGGTTCAGGCCGGTGCCGCCTGCCTTGAGGGACGCGAGGAGGACGGGCGGCCCGGCGGGGTCCTGGAACTCGCTCACCACGGCGCCGCGATCCTTGGTCGAGCCGTCGAGCCGCGTGAACCGCACGCCCGCGTTCTCGAGGTGGGGCTCGACGAGATCGAGGAGGCTCGTCCACTGCGAGAACACGAGCGCCTTGTGGCCGTCCGCGGCGGCCTCTTCGAGCGCGCCGAGGAGCCGCTCGATCTTCGACGAAACGTCGGCCTTCTGCCCGGGCACGAGCGCCGGATGGCACGCCGCCTGACGGAGCCTGAGCAATGCCTCGAGAGCGGCGAGCACTCCGGCCCCCTCGGCGAGCTTGCTCGCGAGCTCCTTTCGCGCGGCGGCGCGGACGGCGTCGTAGACGACGCGCTCGCTCTCCTCGAGCTCGACATGGAGGACCGCATCGGTGCGCGGCGGAAGCTCCGGAAGGACGTCGCGCTTCATGCGGCGGAGGACGACCGGGCGGATCTTCGCGCGCAGGCGCTCGGCGGCGTCGCCGTCTCCGCTCGCGATCGGTGAAGCATAGCGATCCTGGAAGCTCGTACGCCCGCCGAGGAGCCCTGGGTTCGCGAAGTGCATCACGCTCCACAGCTCTTCGAGGCGGTTCTCGACCGGAGTACCGCTGAGCGCGAGACGGAACGGCGCGCGGAGGTCGAAGGCCGCGCGCGCGGTCTGGCTCGACTCGTTCTTGATCGCCTGGGCCTCGTCGAGGACGATCGTGTCCCACGCCTCGGCGGCGAGCTTCTCGGCGTCGAGGCGGAGAACGGCGTACGTCGTGAGGGTGACCGCAGCGCCGGCATCGAGCGCGCGCTTCGGGCCGTGATAGACCGAGACCGTCAGGCCGGGACGGAAGCGGGCGATCTCCGCCTGCCAGTTGTAGACGACGCTCTTCGGGCACACGACGAGCGTGCGTGCCGGGCCCGCCGGCAGCGAGCAGATCGTCTGCAGCGTCTTGCCGAGACCCATGTCGTCGGCGAGCACGCCGCCGAGCCCCGCGCCGCGCAGGAACGCGAGCCAGTCGACGCCCTGTGTCTGGTACTCGCGAAGCGTCGCACGGAGATCCGACGGCAGCGGCGCCCGCGGGATGCCGTCGAAGCCGTCGATGAGCGGCGCGAGCTTGTCGACGACGACGGGCCGCGGCGTATCGAGCGCATCGCAGAGCGCAGCGAGATCGACGAGTGATGCGCGCGGCAGCTTCTTGTTGTCCGGATCGCGCGCGGCGAGGAGATCGGCGACGCGCGAGCCGTGCTTCGCGAGCCATCCCGCCGGGAGCGGCGCCCATCCACCTCCCTCGAGCGGGACGATGTCGAGTCCGTCGCGCCACGCGCGCAGCACGAGCGACGGGTCGGCGCGCTTCTTCTCCTGCTGCCCGTCCGGCGAGGCCGCCGCCTCGTCTTCGTGCTCGAAGACGAGGTCGAAGGTGCCCTCGTCGTCGACGACGACGCGCGCCGCGAGCGGGCTGCCCTCGAAGACGGCCGCGTGCTCGTGCTCGCCGACGAGGTCCTGGAAGTCGCGAAGCCGCGCAGCGAAGCGCGTGGCCTCGGCGCCGTTGAAGTGCACCCGTCGGCCGACCACGAGATCGAGCTCCGCGCGTAGCCGCTGGAGGAGGGCGCGCTCCTGATCGACCTTCCGCACCGGCACGCCGCCGCGCCCGAGCGAGATCACCGCGTCCCCGTCGATGCGCGCGATCGGCGGATCGCCGTAGACGAGCAGCGGGAGCACGCTGAGCGTGTGCCCCTGATGCGAGAGGTCCATCTCGAGGCGAGGACGGGCGTGCACCGACTTCTTCGCGAGGCGCTTCGCGCGGACCGTGACCTCGATCGTCTTCTCGATCTCGGGGAGGACGCGCGTGACGAGCTCGGTCTCTTCGCTCCTGGAGAACGTCCGCACGAGCGGGAGGCGCTCGAGACGCTCTCCCGTCGTAGCGGTCTCGCCGAGCGGTCGGAGGACGCCGCCGACCTTCGCGACCCCGAGCCCGACGACGGCGGACACGGCGGGATCGGCCTCGACGCGAAGGACGAACGCGCCGTTCGGGGCATCCTCGACGCTCGCGCGCGGCTTCACCCGCTCGGATGAGGTACGGATGGCAGCGCCGTCGAGCGTGACGTCGGAGCACCCCGAGAGCGCGTCGAGGACGTCGGCCATGCGCTCGAGCGGGACCACGTCGCGCGACGTCGAGGACACGACCCGGTCGATCCGGATGTCTTCGTGCGTGGGCGCGAGCTCGGGGAGCTTCACGCGCATGGCGTCGCCGGCGAGCGATCCCTTCAAGGGCTCTTCGCGGCCCTCACCCCGTACGACGACGCGCGCGAGCGTGAGGCGACCGTCGCGCGAGCCGAGCCGGTAGCCGACGTGGGCCGACGGAGCCGGAGCGCTCTCGGCGATCGGGGTTCCGCTCTCGAGCGCCTGAGCAATCGCGATCGCGGCGGCGGCGACGTGAGGGCACGGGTCGACCTTGCCCCCGCAGTCACACGACCACTCCTCATCGTCGAGATAGAGCGTGACCGTGGGCGCGACCGGATGACTCGCAGCGCGCACCCGGAAGGTCATCTCGCCCTTCCCTTCGCTCGTGCGCGAGACCGCCCCTTCACGGGCGAGCTTCACGCCCTGCGACCAGATCGCCGGGAGGCAGGCCTTACGCACCACGTCGAGCATGCGCCGCTTCCTAGCACGAAGGCCCGGCCACGACGGGCACGCGAAATCCTTCGGGAAAATTTCCTACGGCGAGTCCGCGGGATTCGGCGGACGGGGAAGCCGCGGCCTTCGTGAGCACGAGCCCGACCGCACGGGGGCGCCCTACTTACGGAAAACACGTACCCCGCGAAAAAGATGAATCGGGGTTGCCTCTCCGAACACGTGACTCCACGTCGCAGTGTTAGCTTGGTCAAATGGCGTCCTTCCTGATTGTGGACGACAATCCGCTGGTGAGGCGCGCGCTCATGTGCGTGCTCAATCGCTACGGCGAATGCCGGATGGCCGCTTCGGCGAGCGACGCCGGGCGGCACATCGCAAGCGGGCGTGACTGGGATGGGTTCGTGATCGACGTGAGGCTCGAGGACGGCTCCGGCCTCGACGTGCTCGCGACGGCGAGGCGCGTCTACGCGGATACGCCAGCCGTGGTCCTCTCCGGCAACCTCGATCGGATGACCGTCAACCGTGCGGCCGCGCTCAACGCCCGCTTCTTGTGCAAGCCGTGCGGCACGGAGGAGCTCGCGCCGTTCCTATCCGACGTGCTGGCGCGCTCGACGGGCGACCGCATCTTCGCGGCGACCGAGCGCGCGCGCCATCGCTGGGGCCTCTCCCCGCGCGAGGCGGAGATCGTCGAGGCGACCCTTCGTGGCCGAGCGCGCGACGAGTACGTCGAGGCGACCGGCATGTCGGTCAACACGTTCAAGACCCACGTGCGCAAGCTCCTCGAGAAAGCCGACTACCAGAACCTCGCAAGCCTCGCGATCGATCTGCTGAACGAGCAGAGTTGAAGGGCTAGCTCGCCGAGAGCGGCGGAGGCTGGGAGAGCGGCGCGCCCATCTCACGAAGCGCCGTGACGCAGTCGTCGGCGACGAGCCGGTTGCCCGCCGCGCGCGCGAGGTCACGGAGCTTCTGGTACTCGAGGCGCGCCGCATCGGCATCGCCTCGCCGGTGATGGAGCCGCGCGAGGAGCTGACGACCGCCGAGGACGTCCCACGTGAAGTCGTTTGCCTCGGCGTAGCGGATCCCCTGGACGAGGACCTTCTCCGCCTCGACGTCGCCCGCGACCGCGTCGAGAAACGCGAGGAACATGCGGTTGTGGCTCGCGAGCCGGTCGTAGCCGAGCTCGTCGCAGAGGGCGACCGACTGCTTCAACGCTCCGTAGGCGCGCGGGTAGTCCTCGAGCACCACCAGGAGGTCCCCGAGGTTGTGCAGGTTGAGGGCGACCTCGTAGGAGAGACCGAGCTCGCGGGCCGCGTCGATCGCCCTCTCGGCGTCGAGCGCCGCCGCGCGGAAGTCGCGTGCGAAGTAGTCGATCAGCGTGCGGAGCTTGTGGCGCTCGCAGGCCGCCACCGGATCGCTCGGGAGGACGGCGCAGGCCCGATCGAAGTGCCGCATCGCGGCCGCATGATCACCCATCGCTGCGTTCGCCTGGCCGAGGCTGACGAGGAGCTTGTGCTCCTCCACCTTGCGCTCGGGGCTGCTCGCCGCCTTCGTGACGATCGACTGCGCGCGCTCGAGCAGCATGCTCGACCGCTTGAAGTCGCCCTGACGGCCGGCGAGCTCCGCGGACGCCACGAGCGCCGTCTTCACGAGCTCGGCGCGGGTCGACGCGATCGCCTCGGCGGACGTGAGCTGAGCGCGGGCGGCGTCGAACATGTGGAGCGCGCCGAGGATGCGCCCGGCGTCGATGCGCACGCGGACACGCCGCTCGTCGCCCTCCTCCGTCCCGGGCGTCGACTTGCCATCGATGCGCGCGATGACGCCCTCGCAGATCTCCATCGCCTCGGGGAGCGTGCCCACGAACTTGACCGCCCTCGCGAGGCCCGCGAACCAGCGGAGGACGTCCTCGGTATCGCGCGTGGCGAGGTCGCCGAGCTCGATCGCCCGCGCATAGTCGCGCGCGGCAGCATCGAACTGCCCCGCCGAAAGCCGGCGGTCGGCGCTCCGCGCGAACCACAGCCCGGCACGCTCGCGTTCGCCGGCAGCGTAGAGGTGCGTCGCGATACGGCCGGCGTGCTCGGCGGGATGCGCGGGGCTCTTGCCCTGCGCGTCGAACGCGTTCTCGAGCGCGAGCCCCGCGGCCACGTGCATCTCGCGCGCGGCTTCGGCCGTCAGTGCATCGACGACGACCTCGCGCACGATCGGCGAGTGGAAGTGGAGCTCGAGGGGGCCGGTCTGGACGAGGAACCCGCGCTCCTTCAGGGCCGAGAGCGACTTCTCGAGCGTCACCATCGGCGCGGCCGTCATCTGACCGAGCACCGACGCGTTGATCGGATCACCGAGCACCGCAGCGCTCTGGAGGATCGCGCGGTCGCGCGACTCGAGCCGCGCGATTCGCGAGGCGACGAGGCCGCGCAGCGTCTTCGGGAGCGAGAGGTCCTGGCCGACGAGCCTCATGCTCACGACGCTCCCGTCGGCGACCGTGACCGCGCGCGCCTCGACGAGCGCCTTCAGCACCTCCTCGATCATCTGCGGGTGACCACCGGCGCGCTCGCGCACGAAGCGCATCAGCTCGTTCGGGACCCGCGTGACGGCGAGGCGAAGACCGACGAGGCGTTCGACCTCCTCCGGCTTGAGGTCCGTGAGATCGAGACCGCCATGGACGGCGAGCTTCTCGAGCGGATGACTGAAGCCCGCTCGCGCGCAGAGGACGACGAGGAAGCGCGACGACGGGATGCGCGAGAGCACGGTCTCGATGAGCGCGAAGCTGTCCGCATCCATCGAGTGGGCTGCGTCCCAGGCGAGCGCATGCGGGCGATCCTCGCAGAGGCGCTGGATCATGCGCGTGAAGGCATTCGCAAGCAGCGCCTTGGCGTTGCCGGACGCCGGCGGCCTCAGCGGACGATCCTCTTTCGGTCCGTCAGAGTGACCGGCTCGCTCGGCACGCCCCCACGTCGACGCGCCGAGCGCGGCGAGCACCGCAAACGTCTCGTCATCCTGCAGGCCGAGGGCGCGGAGCCGCGGCGCGACCTGCTGGATGTGGACGTCCGCGTCGCCCTCGGCGACACCGCAGAGCGTCTGGAGCATGCTCTCGATGCCCGAGAGCGGCAGATCGGTCCCGCGCGGTAAGCAGGTGGCGAGGTACCAGCCGACGTTGTAGCCGCCTTTCTGAAGGCGGCGCTCGACCTCGTAGAGGAGGCGGGACTTTCCGAGTCCGTGATCGCCGCGAACGGTGAGGACGCTCGCCGTCCGTCGCGTCGCGGTCGCGAGCATCTCGCCGACGATGCGGAGCTCTTCCCGGCGGCCGACGAAGCGGCCGAACGCCTCGTTCGAACCGCGAACCTCCTTCACGAGCAGCGTCGTCGTCGCGCTCACGCCGGGACGTGACTCGGAGAGCGTGTCGAAGACGAAGAGGGTCCGCACCTGACGCATGGCCGTCGTGCTGATCGCGCACATGCCCTCCCGCACGCGTGCGAGGTCGCGCGCCGTCGTCACGAGGCTCGCCAGGCGCTCGTCTTCGGTGGGCTTGCCGTCGCTCGTGACGTGAATGCGTCCAACGTGGAGGCCCGCGCTCGGATGCCTCTCACCGGCGAGCGATCGGAGGACGACCAGCGCGCAGCGGGTGGCGACCTCGGTGTCGCGACCGTCGGGATCGTCGAGCCCGAAGAGCGCCGTGACGTGCTCGGGCTCGCGCGAGACGATGCGTCCGCCGTAGCGCGTGATCGTGTCGGCCGCGCGCTCGCCGAACGTAGCGGCCTCTCCCTGGGCGGCATCGGCACGGACCGCGCCGCGCGGAGAAGGCAGCTCGATCGCGAGCGCGGTGACCTCGCGACGCTCACCAAGCTCCGCCGCGCGACCGACATCGACGACGGGGACCCCGACCTCGATCTTCGTGATCGAGGGGTGCTCACGGCGCACGGCCGGCACCTCGACCGGGGTGCGCTCCTGCGAGGGCATACCTTCGGCGTCGAGGACGACGTACGGCCCGGTCTCGTCGGGCATGCGGAAGCCCGCAAGGAAGTCGGCCAGGTCGTGCGCGCTGAAGCGGCGACCGGCTGTCCCCTCCCCACGAGGAGGTGGGGCCCCTCTCGAATAGAGGAACGTGAGCAGCGCCTCGTACATGCGCCCGGCGTCGGCGAACCGCGCGTCCATGTCGAGCGCCATCGCAGAAGCGAGCAGCGTCACGAGCTCGCGCGGAACGTCGGGGCGAAGAAGCTCGACCGGTGGGCACTCGCACGCTTGCACACGGCGAAGCGTCTCGAACGACGTCGGCGCGTTGAACGGGTTCACCCCGGCGAGCATCTCGTAGAGCAGGGCGCCGAGCGAGAAGAGGTCGCTCCGCGCATCGACGGCCTCCCCCGCCGCATGCTCCGGGCTCATGTAGCCGAACTTGCCCTGGAGCCGCTGGTTGCGGGTGTCCTCCATGCCGTTCGGCTCGAGCGCGCCACGCGCCTTCGCGATCCCGAAGTCGGTGACCTTCACCTCGCCCTCGAGCGACACGAGGACGTTCTGCGGCGAGACATCGAGGTGGACGATGTTGAGCGGCTGGTTCTGCTCGTCGCGACGGCGGTGCGCGTGGTCGAGGCCCTTCGCGACCTCGGCGGCGACGTAGACCGCCATCTCGATGGGGATCTGCACCTGCGCGCGACGGCAGCGGGCGAGGAGCGTGGCGAGGTCGAGCCCGTTCACGTACTCCATCGCCATGTAGTAGGCGTCGGGCGTCTGCACCTCCCCGCTCGTGGTGGCAGTCGTGGCAGTCGTGCCGGGAGCGATGCCGAGATCGAAGACCTGCACGATGTTCGCGTGCGAGAGACGCACCGCGAGCTTCGCCTCGTGGATGAACATCTCGACGAACTCGTCCGACTGGGCGAGCTCGGGGAGGATGCGCTTGATGACGACGACCTTCTCGAAGCCCTCTACGCCGTAGCTCTTGGCCTTGAAGACCTCGGCCATGCCGCCTTGGCCAAGCCTCTCGAGGAGGCGGTAGCGCCCGAAGGTCGTGTTCACGAACGAGTGAAGCTAGCACCAAATCGCGGCCAGACGCAGCGGCGCCCGACAGACCGGTCCCCTCCCCGCGACCTTTCGTTTCACTCTGCTTTTTCGGCAACTTCGAAGCTCTCCCTCACGTCCCGTTTGCGCCGACCGAGCGGCACGAGCCGCAGGGGCATCCCCGACGACGCGCCCGGTGCGGGCGAGGTGATGCCGGCAAGCGTCACGGAGGCGCGCTCACTTCCCGAGATAGATCGGGTTCGTGAATGCGAGCGGTTGGATCGGCATGAACGGGATCGCGTCATCCATCACGCGGTCACCGCGAACGATGGCGATCACCCAACGAGCAGACTCCGGCGGCCGCAGGTCGAGCTCTGCCTCGAAGCGGACGGTGCGCGCCTGCAGCTCCTCGAGCGTCCCCTCGCCCTTCTGCATGTCGGTCGGCCTCGACGGGGCGGCTCGCTTGAAGAGCGACACCGTCGAGCCCCCACCGGCCGAGGTCGCCGGAAGGCCGGCGATGATCTCCACGGACGTCACGTCGATCCACGGAGCCGCCCGGACGCGAAGCTTGCCGCCGAGCGCGCTGCCACGCGGGAGCTCGTCGCCGGGTTTCGCGGAGCGACCGCCCTCGGTGAGCTCGAGCTCGATGATGGGGCCGCTCGTGACGAAGCCCCGCCCCTTCTTGATCGCCGCGACGATCTCCTTCGTGTCGAGCGGCAGCCCCGTGTCACCGGCCGAGCGCGGGTCGAGCAGCGCGTACGTCCGCGGGTAGCCCGCCCACTGGTACTGGATCCGGTGCGAATCGCTCGAGCCCGTCGCCGCGATGCGGCGGCCGAAGTTGAGGAGCGCGAACCAGTCCTCCATCACACGCTCGGTGAGCTCGCGCTTCGAGAGCTCGTAGCCGTTGTAGACCTCGATCGCGTCGAAGGGGGCGACGTTCGGGGTCCGACCGCTCTTCGGATCGAAGTTGATGATGCTGAAGTGGCCGATGTTCTGCGCCATCCGCGGGTGGTGCACCTGGACGACGCGCGTCGGGTCGCCTCGCTTCGACGCGGCGATGATGGCGTTCACCGTCGTGCCCTTGTAGGGCGGGACGCTCGAGCCGGGGTTGTACGGGAAGACGCCGAAGTGACCGAAGCGCGGGTTATAGGTCGTCACCTCGACGCCGGGCACGTGCGCGAGCTGCTTGCCGAGGCGCAGGACCTCGAGCGCAGGCCCGTAGTCGCCGACCAGGTTGTGCTCGGTCGGCACGGCGAAGTCGACGCCCGCCGACACGAGCGACAGCACGCGATCCTCCGGCGTGACCGGGCTGTCGAAGCTCGGACGCGCGTGCACGTGGAGATCACAGCCGACCATCCCCGGCGTCGGCACGACGTGGCGCGGTGCGAGCTCGATCGACTTCGTGTGCCCGCTCCCGATCTCGACGATCTGCGAGTCGATGCTCCACTCGATCCCCTTCGTCACCGCGACGCGGTACTTGCCTGCGGGGAGCGGCGTCCTGACCTCGCCCTCGAGGATGTCCATGAGCGGCCCCGCGCCCGACGCGCGGTAGTCGGGACCGAAGCTGGGATCGATCGTGCCCTCGATCCCCTTCACGATGAGACGGCCGACGAGCCGCTGGCCTGTGTCGCCGTCGGTCACCTTCACGTGAAGCTCGCCCCCGGCGGAGACGTCGAGCCTGAGATCCCACGGCGTGCCGGGGACGAAGCGAACCGGAGCGCTGGTGTGCACTGCCTCGAGTGCGGCGAACCACTGCTTGGCGATCGTGGGGACGTCGATCGAGAAGCGGCCACCGGCATCGACGACGGCGCGAGCACGGGGGCGCCCGTCCTCGTCGAGGGCGAACACGTGCGCGCGCTCGTGGGTGCCCGTGACGATGCCCGTGACCTTGGCGATGTTCACGTGCGCGAGCTGGTAGAGCCGGCCCCAGACCGCCTGGCTCGATCCGCCGACCAGGACGGCGATGTCGAGGCGCGCGGGCTTGTCTGCGGCCGCGCCCTTCGCGCGCCGCGCCGCGGTCTCGGTGCGCGCGGACACGAGGAGGCGGGGCCTCGCCCCGGGCTGGTCGGTATCGGGCTCGAGCTCGGTGATCGAGAGCGGTCCCTGTGACGAGAGCAGCGCGAACGGATGCGCGTCGTCGTCCAGCACCAGCGACGGCGCCTGCATGTTCGCGACGTCGCCGATCTCCCCGACGCCGGGGACGAACACCGTGCGACCGTCGGGGGCGAGACCGAAGCGCAGCGCGTAGGTGTGATCGGAGCTCCCCTGTGCGACGGCGAGGCTGGCGGTGACGAGATCGGTGACCGGGTCCATCCGGAGCTCGAGGGTCCCGGTCGCATGCTCGTCGCCGAGCTCGATCGGGAACTCGCCGACGAGCGTGGACCTGTCCTTCACGTGGACGTCGGCGCGCCGCATCGCGAGCGGACGCTCGATCCCGTCGACGACGAGGGACATCTCGATGTCGAGCCGACTCCGTCCATCGCGGCTCGCGACCTCGAGCCGGCCGGACGTCGGAAAGAGCGTGAAGGTCGCCGCGTCGCCGCTCAGCGCAGTGACGTCGACCGTACGCGCGACCACGGCGAGCGTACGCCGCCCGCGCTGCGCACCGAACGCGAGGGCGAGCGCAATGAGCGCCGCGACGATCGCAACGCCGAACAGATCTCGCCGGGGTGCCGCCTCGCTCTCCACCACAGGTGTAGAGGAGATGAGACCAGAAACGGTGCCTGGGCGCATCAGCGCTCGCGGTCGGGGCGGCCGTCGAATGGCAGAGATTCCTCCGGAGCCCGCGGACACGTCGGCGTGGCACCTCGCGCTCGACCGGAGATTCCCACGACCAGCTCACCACACGCGCTGAGCTCCGGACCGGTTCGCGCGGGCTTGTCGCGTCGACCTAGATTCGAGGCGTGGATCCCCAGGCCGTCTACTCGATCTCGGAGACGCTCCACCGCGATCCGCAAGCAGTGCTGCTCCGGGCGAATCGGCGGGCGGATGGCCACCAGGTCCTGCTCAAGGTGCTGGGCCCTCGTGCGACGGACAAGCGGAATCTCGAGCGGCTTCGGAACGAGCTCGAGATCGGCGTCTCGTCTCGGACGCGGCACATCGTCCATCCGCTCAAGCTCGAGAGCCTCGATGGCTCTCCGGCCCTGGAGCTCGACGATCCGGGAGGCGAGCCGCTCGAGCAGCTCCTACGCGAGTGCGAGCCCATGCCGATCGGCACGTTCCTCGAGCTTGCCTGTTCGATCGCCGGCGCGGTCGCGGAGCTCCACCGGGACGGGATCGTCCACAAGAACCTGAACCCGACGAACATCCTCGTCTCCAGCGAGACGTCGGAGGCCTGGCTCTTCGATCTCGGCCTCGCCTCGCGGATTCCGCGTGAGCACCAGAGCTTCGTCCCCTCGGAGCTGATCGAGGGATCGCTCCCTTACATTTCGCCCGAGCAGACCGGTCGAATGAATCGTTCGATCGACACGCGAACCGATCTCTATTCGCTCGGCGTGACGTTCTTCCAGATGCTGACCGGAAAGCTGCCCTTCCAGGCCAGCGACCCCGTCGCGTGGGTCCACAATCACGTCGCGAGGCCGGCGCCGGCGCCATCGACGATCGCCCCCGGGGTCCCCTTGCCGCTCTCCGCGCTCGTGCTGCGCCTCCTCGCGAAGATGCCGGACGACCGCTACCAGACCGCCGGCGGTCTTCTCGCGGACCTGAAGCGGTTCCGCACCATGCACCGGGCCGGACTCGAGCTCGAGGCCATTCCTCTGGGGCAGGACGACGTCTCGGATCGCCTCCAGATCCCGCAGCGACTCTACGGGCGGGCCTCCGAACGCGCCGAGCTTCTCCGCGCCTTTCATCGAATGGTCGACGGCGGGGCGCCGGAGCTCTGCCTCGTGTCGGGCTACTCGGGAGTCGGCAAGTCGTCTCTGGTCCACGAGCTGCTCCGCTCGATGACCGGCGCACGCGGATTCTTCCTCTCCGGCAAGTTCGACCAGATCGGACGCAGCGTCCCGTACGGGACCATCATCGAGGCCTTCCGAACCGCGCTGCGCGAGCTACTGGGAATGCCCGAGGATCGGCTCCGCCTCTGGCGCGACGAGCTCCTGCAAGCACTCGGCTCGCAGGGCCGGATCATCACCGAGCTCCTCCCCGAGCTGGAGCTCGTCGTAGGACCGCAACCGCCCGTGGCGCCTCTGCCGCCGATCGAGGCTCAGCCACGGTTCCACGCCGTCTTCGAGCGGTTCCTTGGGGTGTTGGCGCGCAAGACCCATCCCGTGGTGCTCTTCCTCGACGACCTCCAGTGGAGCGACCTCGCGAGCCTTCGCCTGCTCGAGTACCTGCTCCTCCAGCCCGAGACGCGCCACCTGCTCGTCGTCGGAGCGTACCGAGACAACGAGGTCGATGCGGCCCACCCGCTGCTCGCGACCATCCATCGGCTCCAGGACGCGGGCAGCCGAACCACCGAGGTCGCGCTGCGCCCGCTCGCTCCGGAGCACATGGCCGAGCTGGTAGCGAACGCCGTGTACCTCCCGATCGAGGATGCGCGTCCGCTCGCGAACGTCGTCGAGGAGAAGACGGGTGGAAATCCGTTCTTCGCGATCCAGCTCCTCACGGTCCTCGAGCAGGAGCGCCTTCTGCGCTTCGATCCCGTGGAGCGCCGATGGTGCTGGGACCTCTCGGCGATCCAGGAGAAGGAACACACGGACAACGTCGTCGACCTCGTCATCTCCCGGATCGGACGGCTCCCCGGACCTTGCCGCGATTCACTTCGACTCGCGGCGTGCATCGGCAACTCCACCGATCTCCAGACGCTCGCCGCGGTCTGCGAGGAGTCGATCGACGAGCTTCGCCGGGACCTCGCTCCGGCTCTGCAGGAGGGGCTGGTCCTCCGCTCCGGCAGCAACGTCCGGTTTCTCCACGACCGCGTGCAGCAGGCTGCCTACGAGCTCGTCCCGCACGATCAGTCCGAGTCGATCCATCTCCGAATCGGACGCCTCCTCCTTCGGGCAACACCGCCTTCGGTTCTCGACGAGCAGCTCTTCGCGATCACCGGCCAGCTCAACCGAGGTCAGCGGCTCCTCGAGCCGTCCGAGAAGAGCCGCGTCGCCGAGCTGAACCTCGCGGCCGGGCGCAAGGCGATGGCGGCCGCCGCCTTCGCTGCCGCGTCGAGCCACTTCGCGACGGGCGCCGGTCTCCTGGGTCCTGAGGCCTGGCAGGATCGCTACGAGCTCGTCTTTCCGCTGCACCTCGGATGGGCGCAGGGTGCGTTTCTCTCGGGAGACCGAGACGCGGCCAGGCGTGTCCTCGCGCTGCTCCGAGGCCGAGCGCGCGACGCCCGCGACGTGGCCTCGGTCGCCATGGCCGAGATCTATCTCCACATCGTCCGAGACGAGATCCTGGAGGCGATCGAGGTGGCGCTCGCTTGTCTGCGGACCTTCGGAATCGAATGGCACGTGCGTCCCACAGAGGAGGAAGTGCGCCGCGAGTACGACGCCTTTCGCGCGAGCCTCGGGGACACGCCCATTCCGGCTCTCGCGGCGTTGGCCCCGATGGAAGACGAGGACCCGCTCGCGATCACGAACATCATCGCGGCCGTCGCCATCCCCGTCCTCTACAGCGACCTCAATCTCCTGGCCGTCATCGCCTGCCGAAGCGCGGCGCTGTGCATCCGGTTCGGCAACCCCGACTCCGCAGGCACGAACTACCCACTTTTGGGATTGGTCATGGCGGCCGTGTTCGGCCGATACCAGGACGCATACGACCTGGGCCGGCTCGGGAGGGAGCTGGTCGATCGGCGTGGCCTCGAGGCACATCTGGCAAGGGCCTACCTCTTGTCGGCCTTCACGAACCAATGGCGGGAGCCGCTCGCCGATGGCGCAGCCCTCGCTCGACGAGCGTTCGACGTGGCCGCTCGCGTGGGGGACATCACGTACGCTTGCTACGTCCGTTGCGACGTGATCTCGATCCTCCTCGCGATGGGTACGCCGCTCGAGGAGGTCCGGCGCGAGTGCATCGCCGCGCTGGCCTACGTCGACAAGGTCGAATATCCGCTCGTCTCGGCTGCGGTGACGAGCATGCTACGGCTCACGCTGAGCCTGCAAGGAGAGACCTCGGGGCTCTCTTCGTTCAACGGAGACGGGTTCGACGAGCGGTCCTTCGAAGTGGAGCTGGAGACCAGCCGGCAGGCCGTGGCGCTCGCGATCTGCTGGCACTCCCTGCGCAAGCTGCAGGCGTGCTTCTTCGCAGGCGACTGGGACGGGGCACTCTCAGCGGCGCGGCGGACCGAGGAGCTGCTCTGGAGCTCGCCTTCGTTCACCGAGGAGCCGGAGTTCCATTTCTACCATGCGCTCACGCTCGCCGCGTCGATGCGGAGACCTCCGACAGAGACGCAGCGCCTCGACGCACTGAAGGCGGAGCGGGAACGATTCCGCATCTGGGCCGAAGGCTGCCCGAGCAACTTCGGCCACAAGCACGCGCTCGTGTGCGCCGAGCTCGAGCGGCTCGAGGGACACCCCACAGAGGCGATGCGGCTCTACGAAGAAGCGATCCGCTCGGCTCGCGCGGGCGGTTTCGTCCAGAACGAAGCCATCGCCTTCGAGCTCGCCTCCGGGTTCTTCCGTGAGCGCGGGTTCACCCGCATCGCCGATCTCTATCTGCGCGGGGCCCGGAGCCGCTACCTAACCTGGGGCGCCGTCGGGAAAGTCCGCGACATCGACCAACGCCGTCCACACCTCGTCGAGGCGACGGCCGCGGCTCCTTCGGCGACGCTCACGCTGCCGCCAGAGCAGCTCGATTGGATGGCAGTGACGAAAGCGACGCAGGCGATCTCGAAGGAGGTCGTTTGGGACCGACTCGTCGATCGGCTCGTGCGGACCGTTCTGGAACAGGGCGGGGCGCAGCGCGCGTGCTTCGTCTTTCGCCGGGACGGCACGCTGGAGATCGATGCGGAGGCCACGGCCACGGAGCTCGGCGTCGAAGCGAAATGGGTGAAGACCCCGCTCTCGGCGGACCATGCCGCGATTTCGGTCATCCAGCTCGTCCTCCGCACCGGGGAGCCCGTCGTCCTCGACGATCCGGCCGATGTCGATTGGGCTCGGACCGACACGTACGTCGCGCAGCGGCGTCCGAAGTCGCTGTTGTGTCTTCCGATCGTGAGGCAATCCGAAGCGATCGGCGCCCTCTACCTGGAGAACGATCTCGTCGCGGGCGCCTTTCCCCCGCCGCGCCTGGCAGCGCTCGAGTTGATCGCGAGCCAGGCGGCAGTGTCGATCGAGATCTCGCAGCTGCTCTCGCAGGAGCGCGAGCGCCGCCGGTCTGCCGAGAAGGAGAAGCGCCACACGCAGCTGCTCGCGGAGATCACGACGGCGCTCTCGGCGTCGCTGGTCGTCGACGAGCAGGCCCGGTTGCTGGCGAACGCGTGTGTCCGCTTCCCGGCGAGTGCTTCGTTCGTCTACCTGGTGGACGAGAGCGGACGCCTGCGTTGCAGCGGCGTAGCGACCGCGCTCCCGGTGGAGGAGTCACTGATGGATGCGCTCCGAAGCTACGCGCCGCCAGCCGAGTCTTCCGATCTCGTGGCCCAGGCTCTGCGGACGGGCTCTCCGATCCTCCTCCCCTCGCTGGATGACCCTGCGCTCGGGGCTGGAAGCATGAACGAAGAACACTTCGCGGTCCTGCGTGCGATGGGCATCGGAGCGGTGATGGCGGCTCCCCTCGTGTCGCGCCGCCAGACGCTTGGCGTCCTCGCGATCGCTCGTGGACGAAATGCTCCCGCCTTCGAGGCCAGCGAGCTCGAGCTCCTATCCAAGATCGCCTGGCGAGCAGCGATCGTCATCGACAACGCCTCGCTCTACGACGCCGCGCAGAGGGCGATCCACGCGCGGGAGGAGTTCCTTTCCATCGCGTCACACGAGATGCGCACCCCGCTGACGAGCCTCAAGCTGAGCGTGTACCAGCTGAAGCGGCGGCTGGTGAGGATGGACCCATCCCAGGCCGAGGCAGCGCTCGCGCTCGCGAGCCGGCAGACGGATCGCCTCGAGCGCCTCGTCGAGACCCTCCTCGACGTGACGAGGGCTCGGTCGGGCCAGCTCGATCTCCGCCTCGAAGACGTCGATCTCCGTGCGCTCGTCGAGGAGGTGACGGCCCAGCTCGCACACGAGCTCGCCCGCCAACGCACCCCTCTCATGCTCCGCGCCGAGGGAGCGATCGTAGGCCGGTGGGACCAGCTCCGGCTGGAGCAGGTCGTCACCAATCTCCTCTCCAATGCGATGAAGTTCGGGAGGGGAAAGCCCATCGAGGTCACGCTCTCGCAACTCGACGGAAAGGCGCGGCTCGCGGTCACCGACCACGGTGCCGGGATGCACGACGGGATCCGGCAGCGACTCTTCGAGCGGTTCACACGCGGCGTCTCGGACCGCCATCACGGCGGGCTCGGGCTCGGCCTCTACGTCACGCGCATGATCGTGGAGGCTCACGGGGGCCGGATCGAGGTCGAGACCGAGATCGGTTGTGGCTCGACGTTCACCGTCGAGCTGCCTCTGAGGCCAGTGCGATGATCCGTGCATGACGCACGTTCGCACGTCCGACTCTAGAGACTCATCGCACGCGGGCCGACCAGAGTCGCCGTGCGGCCGTCCGCGGCCATCGTCATCGACACCGAGAGCGAGGCCGGACCGCCGAGTTGCTCGTCGAGCCCTTCACCCCACTCCACGAGGAGGATCGCTCCATCGGCGCGTCGCTCGTCGAGACCGAGGCGCCGGACCTCCTTCACGGTGGCGTCGCGATCGTCGTCTTCACGGAGCCGGTAGAGATCGACGTGGAGGAGCGCCCCTCGAGGCGTCTCGTACTCCTGCACCAGCGTGAACGTCGGGCTCGCGATCGCGACGTCGACAGGCACGCCGCGCGCGCGCGCGATCGCCCGCGAGAGGAACGTCTTCCCGGCGCCGAGATCGCCCGAGAGGAGGACGAGATCGCCCGGCTCGAGCGTCTCCGCGATCTTCGTGCCGAGGCGCGTCGTATCGCGGCGGGTGGAGAGGGGGACGACGTGACGAGGCTCGATCGAGGCCACGGTGACGATCCTAGAAGCGCGGGGCATCAGAAGCGAACGAGGACACGCGCCGTTCCTCCGCCGAGCACGAGCGTCCCGGCGCCGCCGAGCGCAGCCGCGAGATCGCCGGCGACCTCGGCCTGGACGTTCTCCGTGATGCCGTACGCGAGGAAGAGCGAGCCATGCGTCAGGAACCGCGTCACCTTGTCCGCTCCGAGCGCGACGTGCGCGCCGACGAGGAGCTCCGGGCCGACGAAGAGCCGGGCGCCGCGGAGCGGAGCAAGCGCGTAGCGCGCGCCACCCGACAGCTCGACCGCGCGCGGACCGATCACCTGGCTCGTGAGGTTCGCCTTGAGCTCGAGGCCGGGCACGCTGTCCGGGAGCGCGTATCCGAGGGTGGCGCCGATCGGCATCGCCCACGAGGGACCGCGCGCGTTGTCGGGACGCACCACCGCGTTCGTCACTCCGATCGACGCGCCGAGCGCGATCGGATGGCCGGCGCCGTAGACCGGACGCGGAGCGGGCGGAGCCTCGACCCGCGGCGGGACCGGCTGAGGCGGGGGCTGTGGCTCCGGAGCGGGCTTCGGCTTCGGCTTCGGACGGCGCACGCCGGCGCCGAGCCACGGGAGCTCGGCGTTGGCGATCCCCTCCGGTCGAACGAGGAGCGCGATCATCTGGGCGAGGTCTTCCGGCCCTTCGTCGGGGAGCACCTCGCGCGAGAGCGACTCCAGGCGGCCGGAGCTCATCTGGTACGCCTCGAGCTCGACGCGATAGGTGGTGTACCCCTCCTCCGCCGTGCCGTCCGGCAACGTCGCGGGCGGGTGGTCGATCCGCTCGACGCGCGCGGTGAGCGTCCAGTCGGCCGCGACCACCTTGCCGGCGGCCTGGTACTCCTGGGTCGTGTCCGCGACGCCGTCCTTCACGGCGGCCTCGGCCGAGACCATCTCGTCGTTCGTCGCGAACGTGTGCCCCTTCTTCGCGACGGCCTCACGCGTCCACCGACGTACCTCCTCGAGCTCGGGCCGAGGAACGTTGTTCGGAGACGTGAACGGCAGGACCGCGATCTTGTCCGCCCACGCGGGGAGGCTGATCGCGAGCGTGGCCACGAGGGCCGCGGAAGAAAGGAAGAAGCGCCTCATCGAGACGCGGGGAGCATAGCATGCGACCCTCGGTCGAAGACTCGAGGCTCCGCGGATCGGGCTGCGACTCAGCGGACGACCGGATGGCTCGTCTTCGTGCGCTTCACCGCCTTGGCGTTCCGCCACTGCATGCCCCCGAGCTTCTCGAGGTCAGAGGCCTTCTCGGGCACGCCCGCAGGCGCGCGGTTCCAGCGCGATCGGTCCGCGAACGTCCGGTAGCTCTCGCTCCGCGCGAAGGTGTTGAAGCGGCGCATGAACCTCGCGAAGTCGTAGGCGTCGAGCAGATAGAGCAGCTGCCCGGCGTCGGACGCGAGATGGCGGCTCATCATGAGCGCGATGCCCTGCTTGAAGTGACGCCGGAGCTCGGCGTCGCCCTTCAGCATCTCGGGCGCGAGCCGCGCGGCGACGAACGCCTTCTCGACCAAGTTCGAGCCGTGGGTCCGGCGCTTCCAGTTCCGCTCGATGCGTGCGTAGAGGTTGTCCGCGCCGTACGCCTGCTCGTAGAGCCAGACGTAGCCGTCCATCAGCTCCTCGCGCGTCATGTTCGTCGGCTCGAAGACGACGTGTCGGGTGTCGTAGAGGTGCCAGTCCTCGTGATCGAGGCGGCCGGCAGCCTTGTACTCGTCGAACAGGTTGGTCCCCGGCGTCGGCGTGAGGATGCTGAAGAACGGGTAGAGGATCCCGGTCTTCTGAACGAAGTCGAGCGTCTGCTGGAAGACGCCGAGCGTGTCGGTGTCGAGGCCGACGATGAAGTTGCCGATGATCGTCATCCCACGCGCATGGATGCGGTCGACCGCCTCCTGGTACGTGAGGCAGAAGTTGACCGGCTCGTCCATCGCCGCACGCGACGCCTCCGTCACCGATTCGAAGCCGATGATGAGCGTCGAGCAGCCCGCGTCGCGAAAGAGATCGAGCATCTCTTCGTCGTTCGCGACGTTGAGCGTCGTCTCCGCCGACCACGACGGGATCTGCCCCGCCTTCTTCAGCGGGATCATCGCGCGGAGCAGCTCCTTCGTGTAGCGCACGCGCGAGATGAAGTTGTCGTCGACGACGTAGAGCGGCTTGCCGCTCGCGATCGGCCCCCTGCTCCGCGGGAGGGCGCGGAGCTCCTCGATGACGCGCTCGACAGGCTTGAAGCAGAAGTCCTGCCCCGAGATGTCCGGCACGCTGCAGAAGCGACAGCGGAACGGGCAACCCCGGGTCGTCTGGATCTGGTGGAAGAGGTAGCTGTCCGGCTTGCTGCGTCCCCATGCCGGCGGAGGGATCGCGTCCATCGGCGGGAAACCGTCGGCGTCGTAGCGCTCCTTCAGCTTGCCGGCCTCGAGATCGCGCACCACCCGGGGCCAGAGGAGCTCGGCCTCGCCCGTCACGACGCAGTCGACGTGCTCGAGCGCCTCCTCCGGCCGGAGCGAGGCGTGGATCCCGCCGAGCACGACGCGCTTGCCCTTGGCCCGGAAACGGCGCGCGACCTCGTAGGCATGCGTCACGCACGACGTCTTCGCCGAGAGGGCGACGAGATCCGTCTTCACGTCGTAAGCGATCGGATCGATGTACTCGTCGACGAGGTCGATGCTCACGCCCGGCGGCGTACACGCCATCACCGTCTGGATCCCGAGGTCGAGGAACGCTCGCTGGAAGCCGAGCGCTCGGCACAGAAGGTCCATCTCGTAGAGCTCACGCTCCGTCGGATCCGTGTTCTTGCGCGTCGCGACGAACGTGATCCGAGTCATCCCCCGTCCCCCCTATCGTCTGCCTCGCTCGATGAGCTCGGCGATGGTCGGCCGCCGCCGAGCCAACACCGCATCGTACCTCGCTTCGAGCGCGCGCAGGCGCGGCGAACCGTCCCACGCCGTCATCCGATCTCCCGGGCGATCGTGCGCGGCGCGGCGCCGTCGACGCACTGCGCTCGGCTGACGCCACCGCACGACGGCGCGCTGGACTCCGCTTCTGCGGATCACGCGCTTTCCGTGTTGGAAGACGTAAGACGCACGAAAGGCGGCGCCTTTACGACGCCGCCTTTCATGGATCGGACGCTCGCAGCGAGACCTCAGGCGGTCTCGGCCGGCTCGTCCTTCTTCGCGTTCTCGTCGTCGTCGCCGGCGGACTTCGTCGCGCTCTTCGGCTCGGCGTCGGCGTCCGCGTCGCTGGACGAGGTCTTGGCGGCCTCGGACGCCTCGGCGTCCTCGTTCTCCTCGACCTTCGCCTTCTTCTTGCCGACGAGGCCCTTCTTCTTGGCCGGCGTCTTCTTCGGCGCGTCATCTGCGTCGCCGGCGGCCGAGGCCTCGTCGTCGTCGTTCCCTGCGTCGTCGTCCTCGTCGCTCTTCTTGCGTCGGCCAGAGGCGTCGTCCTGCGTCGCCTTGATGTCACCGAGCGACTCGAGGCCCATCGCGAGCTTCGGGCTCTTGCGCGCCGTCTCCCAGTACTTGGCGTAGAACCAGGCGCAGATCACCGCCGACAGCATGCCGATCCACTGGCTCGTCGAGAGCTGAACCGCGTGCTGCTTCCCGAACGAGATCGGGCGCAGGATGAGGAACGCGGCGATCGGCGGGATGAAGGCGAGCACGCGCGAGACGTTGCGGACCTTCGTGTTCGTGATGCCGAGCGAGATGCCGAACACGAACGCGACGCTCATCACGAGGAGCGCGCCGGAGATGAGCCAGTGCTCGCCCATCATCGGCCCGAACTCGCCGCGCTCGGTGTCGTCGCGGAACGCCTCGATGAGGAAGCGGAGGTAGCCGTAGCCGAACGCGAAGAGGAAGAAGATCTGCCCGCGGAACCGCTGGTGCTTGCGCTGCCAGAGCAGGATCGCGAGGAGCACGAGGCCGATGACGGACTCGTAGATCTGCGTCGGGTGCACCGGGAACGAGTGCCCCATCTTCACGAGCTCTTCGCCGGCGGGCGAGTTCCGGCCGACGATGTCGAGGTGCCGCGCGAACGCCGGAGCGCCCTCGCTGCCTTCGAGCGTGCCCTGCGTCCAGTGCGGGAACGTACCGAGCTTCTTCAGCGTCTCGGGCGCGGTCTCGGGGAGGCGCTTGCCGAAGTCGCAGCCGAACAGGTAGCAGCCGATGCGGGTGATGAGCAGACCCGACGCGAGGCTGGGGACCGCGACGTCCGCCCAGGGCAAGAGCCGGATCTTCTGGGACCTCAGATAGATCCAGCTCCCGAGGTAGCCTCCGAGGAAGCCTCCGTAGGCGACGAGACCGCCGCGCCGGAGCGCGAAGAAGTCGCTCGCCTGCTTGAACTCGTCGGGGTTCGTGACGACGTAGAGGATTCGCGAGCCGAGGATCGCCGCGATGGCCGTGATGACGTAGCAGTTCGCCATCGTCTCCTTCGGCAGCCCGTCACGCTCGGCGAGCGTGAGCGTCAGGTACCAGCCGACGACCAGCGAGAGGCCGAGCATCACGCCGTACGAGTAGATCGGCAGGTTCGCCGCCTCGAACTTGGTCTCGCGGAACACGTAGCCTGCGATACCGGCGGCGGCGCCGATCACGAGCGCGATGCCCGCACTGCCACGGTCTTTGCGGCGGAGGCCGAGGATCGCGAAGATCGCGGCGATCGCCGCCACGGCCGCGAGCGCCCACCAAAGCTTCAGGGCCATCGCCGGGAGAGGGATACGGAAGAGGATCGGATGCATGTCTGATCTCGGTTTCGTCGGGCCTCACCCGAGCGGGGGCCGTTTTACCACAATGAGAGTGGGCTGGCGGCAGGTCCACCTCAAATGGGCCCGATCTCGTCCGAGCGCCGGATGGCCCGCAGCGCTGCGGTAGACGCGGCCTCGACCATGGACCGCAGGCTCGTCCGGCCGCAGGACTCGGGCGCGGAACGCCGCCTGTGGTAAGAACGCGCGCGTGAGCTCGCGCGTATTCCTCGTCGCCTCGCCCGTCGCTGCGTCCTCGTTCATCGGCGTTTTGGTCGCGTTTGGCGCGTTCGCCGCGTGCGTCCCGACCGGGAGCGCACCACCGTACGACGCGGGGCCGGCCCCGGCGCAGACGTCGAGCTTCAAGGCGTCGATCGGCATCATGACTGCGCCGTTCGAGGACAACTTCGACCGCCCCGACGCGGGCGAGGCGCTCGCGCTCCCGGGCGACGTGTCCTCGAGGTCGCTCTCGATTGACGCTGCGGTCGACGCTCAGCGGATCGTCCCGATCAACGAGGCCGGCTCGGACGTGTTCTCGCTCCTCGCAGATGCCGGCGCCGACACGACCCGCGCGCGCAGCCCGGGCAACCTGGGCCCGGACTGGGTCCAGATGCGCACGAGCGCCTGGCGGGTCGAGAACGGCCAGCTCTGCGGAGAAAACGCGCGCAACCACGGCGTCTGGCTGAACCGCACGCTGCCCGTCAACGCCCGGATCGAGTTCGACGCGATCGCGATGTCGGACGACGGCGACCTCAAGGCCGAGGTCTGGGGCGACGGTCGCTCCTTCGCGACGGGCACCTCCTACACCAACGCGACGAGCTACCTCGCCATCCTCGGCGGCTGGAAGAACTCGATGCACGTCCTCGCGCGTTTGAACGAGCACGGGACTGATCGAAAGGAGATCCGCGTCGACAAGGACTCCGACGATCCGCGCCAGCGCGCCGTGGTCCGTGGTCAACTCTACCAGTTCAAGATCGAGCGCACCGACGGCAAGACGATCCGCTGGTCGGTGAACGGGATCGAATACCTGTCGTGGAACGATCCCTCTCCCCTCGCCGGCCAGGGGCACGATCACTTCGGCTTCAACGAGTGGGAAGCCAAGGTGTGTTTCGACAACGTCAAGGTCACGCCGCTCTGAAGCCACCTCTCCAGAGCGTCTCCGCCCCGGCCGCGGAGACGCGGAGTCGTGCCCTACGCCTTTCTCGACGCGCGGGCTTTACTCCGCGACAACTCGGCTCGAAACTACGATCTGACTCGTAGTGGAATCGCCGAAATCGAAAGACCCCCAGAAGGAGCTCGAGATCGCGCTCGCCGAGCTCGAAGAGCGCGTCGATCGCCTCCGTGCGTCCTACGAGCAGTACTTCATGGGCTACGAGAAGATCGAGCCCGGGGTTCAGCGCAAGGACGTCGACCGGCGCTTCACGGTCCTGCGAAAGCAGCAGATCCGGAACACGGCGCTCCGGTTCCGCTTCAACGTCATCACGCAGAAGTTCAACACCTACTCGATGTACTGGACGCGCATCTGCCGCCAGATCGAGGAAGGCACGTACAAGCGCCACATCGCGAAGGCAGCGAAGCGCTTCGGCAACGCCACGCCGAACAAGCGCGAACAGGACTGGTCGATCGAGGTCGAGCTCGGAGACTTCGAGGAAGTCGACGACATGGCGTCGATCCTCGCCGAAGCCGACGCGGCGGCGGAGGCGTACGGCCGGGGCGGCCTCGATGCCGACACGATCCCTCCCGGTGCGTTGTCCGAACCTCCCGTTGCCGAGCCGATCGCTCGTCCGGCGCCGCTGCCCGTCAAGCGAAGCCTGATGACGGTCCCGACCCCCGGCACCTCCTTCGCGATGAGCGGAGGGCGCGAGACCGTCGGGAGCGAGCCACCGAGCTCGGAGGCAACGCCGGCTCCCCTCCGAGAGAGCGCGCCGCGCGTGGTTCGTCACGCGCCGCTTCCACCGGGCGCGCGGCAGCCCGTTCTCGTACGGCGTCGCGCGGACGACGTCCCGCCGTCGAGCCCCGAAGTCGGGCGGGGGGATCGCCGCTCGTCGCCGCTCCCGATCGGCGAGCACCACGCGACGCGCCAGCCGCCGGCGTCGCGCCCCGACGTACGCCCCGCGGCCCCGAGCTCGGACCGGATGCCGCCTTCGAGCTCCCCGATCCACACGCCCGCTCCATCGAGCGCGGGAAGGCCGGCCCCCGGCTCGGTCCGCGTTCCAGGCGCGCCGCCCTCCAGCGAAGGGGCTCCACCATCGGTCAGACGGATCGCCGCGGGCGCGGCCGCGCCGTCGACCGGACGGATCCCCACGGCTGCTCAACCCCAATCCACGGGGCGTCTCCCTGTCGCGGCGCGGTCGTCTGCCGGAAACATCACGACGCCGGCCTCGCCGATGACGCCGCCCCGAGTGGCCCAGCCCGCCCCCTATCGGCCGGCGGCGCTCCCCCCGAGCGCGAATCGCTTGCCGGTCGCCCAAACTCCCCCGGCGGCACCGCGCATGGCGACCACTCCGACCGTGCGGCCGCCTACTCCTACTGCTGCCGGGCGGCTCCCCGTACCGCCGGGCTCGACGCCGCAGGGGCCATCCCCGAGCGGCGTCGACTCCGAACAACCCCAACCGGGCCGGCGGCCTCCCCCGCCGTTGCCCGGTCAGCCCAATAAAAAACCCTAGTGCTGCGTCGGAAAGGACGAGGAGCGTCGCTGTTTCGATGACGGCGGCTGCAGCTCGTCGACCTCTTCACAAAAGAGGATCGCGCAGTGTTTGTTCTCGCTCTGGCGGATGCGGGTGCACAGCTCGACGAGGTCGTCGTCGACGTCGATGATCGTGCCCTCGACGGGCTCGGCGGTCCGTGCGTCGTACCTACAATTGTCGAGGGCTACCCAGCGGCCTCGATACTCGTCGCTTTGGCGAATTTGTGGCCAGCTCATGCGACTGCCCATTCCTACTTCAACCTCTTGATGACTCGTGCGTTCTGAAGGTGCCCGGCATGAGCACCCGAGCCGGCGGCGACCGCCACCGTCTCCGAGACGTCCCAGTAAAGAACCCTTCACTAGAAAGTCGCCCCGTCGTTGAAGTCCTACTCGCTACATGGGCCCCTCGGCACGGTCAAGGGACGGAGTGTCGTTTCCAAGCCACAGCTGAACCGATTAGCAGCATGAACTCGCCCAAGCCCGCGAAAGCTCGAGCGCGACCGGCTGCCGCGGCGTCCGCCCGCGAGCGAGACGGCGACCGGCGAGGGGCCGGCTAGCGTCGCGGCCCACGAACCGAGCGCGAACCTCGGACGCTAGAGCCGCGCCTTGCGCGCGTCGGACATCCAGCTGCCGAGACGGAGCGCCATCTCGAGCGCCTGGCGATAGTTGAGACGCGGGTCGCAGACCGAGAGGTAGTTCTTGTCGAGGTCGGCCTCACTGAGACCGCCACCGATGCACTCGGTGACGTCCTCGCCGGTGAGCTCGAAGTGCACGCCGCCGAGGATGGTCCCGAGCCGGGCGTGGACCGCGAACGTGCGCTCGATCTCCGTGAGGATGTCGTCGAAGTTCCGCGTCTTCAGCCCGCTCGCGGTCGTCATCCCGTTGCCGTGCATCGGATCGCAGACCCATAGGACGCGCCGCTCGGCCCGGCGTACTGCCTCGACGAGCGGCGGCAGCGAGCGCTCGACGTTCGCTGCCCCCATGCGCGTGATCGCGACGAGCTTCCCCGGCTCGTTCGTCGGGTTGAGCGTCGTGAGGAGCCTGACGGCATCCTCCGGATCGACCTTCGGTCCGAGCTTCACGCCGACGACGTTCTCCACGCCGCGGAAGAACTCGACGTGCGCACCGTCGAGCGCGCGCGTTCGCTCGCCGATCCACGGCATGTGCGTCGTGAGGAGGTAGTTCCCTGCGCGCCGGGGCACCGTGCGCGTCTGCGCGGACTCGTAGTGGAGGTTCAGGCCCTCGTGGCTCGTGTAGAAGGTGACGCGCGTGAGCTCCTCGACGGCCCTCTCGCCGATCGCTTCCATGAAGCGGAGCGCCTCGGCGAGCTTCTCCGTCGTTTGCTTGTATTCTACACGAAGCTCGTCACGGAGATCCGCGCGCGCCATGAAGCCGAGGTCCCAGTACTCGGGGTGGTGCATGTCGGCGAAGCCGCCGATGGCGAGCGAGCGCACGAAGTTCAGCGTCATCGCCGCGTGTCCGTACGCATCGAGCATCGCGCGGGGATCGAAGCGCCGGCCCTCGGCCGTGAACTCGGGACGGTTGACGATGTCGCCGAAGTAGCTCGGCAGGACGACGCCGTCCTTCGACTCGGTCGGGCTCGAGCGCGGCTTCGCGTATTGTCCCGCGAGACGCCCGACGCGAACGACGGGCTTCTTCGACGCGTGGATGAGCACCAGCGACATCTGGAGCAGGATCTTGAGCTTGTTGGCGATGATCCCAGGCTGGCAGTCGGCGAGCCTCTCGGCGCAGTCGCCTCCCTGGAGGAGGAAGCGCTTGCCGACTTGGGCCTCGGCGATGTGCTCCTTGAGGCGCTCGACCTCCCACGAGGTGACGAGCGGCGGCAAGGTCTTGAGCTTCTCGACGACGGACGCGAGCGCATTCGGGTCGTCGTAGCTGACGTCCTGCGCGTGCGGTTTGTCCTTCCAGGAATCGACGTGCCAGGACACGCGCGGAGCCTACCACGCGATCGCGGACGTGAAGCCGATGCGCGAGCGCTCGATGCATCTCCGCCTTTCGTGCCGCAGGAACTTGGCCCATCCGCGGCGACCATGCCTACGGTCATCCGTATGCGTGCGTCGTTCGTCGCCGGTCTCGCCGTCTCGTCGGTCCTCCTGCTCGGCTGTCCGGTCGGCCACCAGTCGCCGCCCGCGCGAGCGCAGGAGGCGGCGACCGAGCTCAACTTGAACACGCGCTTCGGAAGGATGGAGCTGGCCGCCGAGCATGTCGCGCCGGCGGCACGCGAGGCGTTCCTCACGCGGCGCAAGGCGTGGGGCTCGGACATTCGCGTCGCCGACTACGAGCTCGCGGGCCTCAAGATGAACGGAGATGCCGACGCAGAGACCTTCGTGAAGGTCGCGTGGTACCGCGTCGACCAGGGCGATCTCCGCGTCACGACGCTCAAGCAGAAGTGGCGGGACTTCAAGGGCACCTGGCAGCTCGTCGACGAGAGCCGCGCTGGCGGCGACGCGGGCCTGATCGGTGACGCGACACCGAGCGAGCCGGCGAAGGGGCCAAGGAACGCTCAGTTCCCGACCATCCGCCTCGGCGGTCAACAAGCGCCCGAGCAACCTGCGCCCGAGGTCCCAACGACGACGGCGGAGACCGCCGGCTCGGACGCCCCTGCCTCTCCGGCGGCGACGTCAGCCCCCAAATGAAAACGGCGCGCTTCTTCCGCGTCACGTTGACGGACGCGGAAGTGCTCGCCGAAAAGAACCGCTGAGCGCGAAAGAGCGCGGCGTGCCAGACGAGACGCGGGCCCTCAGGCCTGCGCCTTCGGCGGCGCCGACTTCTTCGCGGCCGCCTTCTTCGAGGTGGCCGGCTTCGCGGACGCGGTGCGCAGGCGCTTGAGGCGCGCCTTCTTCTTTGACTGCGCCTTGCGGCGCTTCATCTTCTGCGAATTCCTGCGGTCGAACTTACCCATGGGGGGCGCATCCAACGCGACTTGACGTTCTTCGTCAAGGTCGCAGTGGGGCTGAGCGCTTCCACGGCTGTGCTCGCGGGGCGCGGGAGCGGCCGGCGGCGCCTGCGCTCGGCGTCCGCGTTCAGCCCGCGCTCTCGGCGAGCGCGTCTTCGCGACCGCGGACCTCGAGGCGATAACGGCTGTTGATCGTCTCGATGTAGAAGACTTCACGTCCCGCGAGGCGAAGCACGCGCTTCACCGGCGTCGTCACGTACTCGTGCATCCCATCCGGGAACTCGATGACGACCACGGAACCTTTCCTCGGCGCTCTGACAAGGCGGCCGGCGACGGCGCGCGAACCCTTCCCGAGCTTGCGGAGGACAACTTCCACAGCCCCCAATCTAGCATTGCTATCGGCCGCGTCTACGGGCCCGGGGCCGCGGGGCGACGTAGCGAGCGCACCTCGGAGCGAGTGCCTCGGCTCGTTCAGGTAGTCGACCTGGACATTCGAATCGCGAGCGAGGCGGCGCATACGTGCTCGAGGCATCCTCGGGGCCTCCCGTTCACGCTCTCCCCGCGTCTTCCTCGTCTGACGGCGCGGCCACAGGGAAGCGGGTGTCGGATGAGACCTCAGGTTTGCGCACGTGTCGCCGCGCGTCGACGAGCCGACACCGGTGACGGGCCGCGTCAATCGACGGTCGGCCCGGGGCAGGCGCCGCGAGCGGCGTTCGTCCACGCGAACAACGCGAACAACGCGAACACGAGGTCTCTTGTCGTCACGGCAGGCGCCGAGTATGCGGCGCTGGATGCGTTTGCCCGATGGCGAGCATGGTGAGCACCTCGCGTCTCGAACCGTCTCGAGCTCGAGCGAGCGTCTTGGGTGCGTCGAGGTCGTGTGCGGCTCGATGTTCAGTGGGAAGACAGAGGAGCTGCTTCGCCGAGTGAAGCGGGCTCGGCTCGCGCGGCGACGTGTCGTCCTCTTCAAGCCGCGCATCGACAATCGCTACGACGACGTGAAGGTCGTCAGCCACGAGGGGATCAAAGCGGAGGCAACCGCGATCGCCTCCGCTGCGGAGATCTTCACCTTCGTGAACCTCGAGAGCCCGCCGGACGTCGTCGGCATCGACGAGGCGCAGTTCTTCGACGACACGCTCGTCGACGCGGCCGAGAAGCTCGCGAACGCAGGCGTCCGCGTCATCTGCGCCGGGCTCGATCAGGACTACCGCGGCAAGCCGTTTGGTCCGATGCCTGCCCTGATGAGCGTGGCCGAATACGTCACGAAGCTCCAGGCCGTCTGCTCGCGGTGCGGGGCCGCGGCATGCCGCTCGCAGCGGCTCGTCGGAATGGAAGGTCAGCTCTTCGTCGGCGGCGCAGCAGACTACGAGCCGCGTTGCCGGCGCTGCTTCGTCGCGGGCGTCGTCGACGTCGCGGGCGGACGGCCTTCGCGAGCCTGATCGGCTCGCTCGCGCCGCTCGGTGCGCGGCGCGCTCACGCCGGGAACATGTTGCCCTGCGAAGTAGGCACGAAGGACCTCGCGCGCGAGGACGTTCGCCTTGATGGTCCACTTCGCATCATTGACGACGAGGACGCCGAACGAGACCTTTCGCGGCTGCGAGGGCTCGTGGCCGTCCTTCTGGGCCTCGGCGGGAAGCACGATCGGTCGGCTCGGGGCGAAGCCGGCGAACCACGTGTAGTAACGCTGGGCCGCGGCGTCGGTGAGCGTCCCCGTCTTCCCGGCGACGGCGACGTTGGGGAGGAAGGAACGCCCCTTCGGATCGTGGAAGGCGCGGTAGGACGTCCCGTCGCTCACCGTCATGTCCATCATCGTCGTGACGGCGCGCGCGGTGTCGCTCTTCATCACGCGCTTCTGAGCCAGGTTCGTCGGCGCGCTCCAGACGACCTTGCCGTCTTCGACGATGTCGGTCGCCAACACGGGTCGCACCGGCTCGCCGCCGCGCGCGATCGCCGCTCCGATCCACGCGGCGTGGAGCGGCGAGAGCGTCGTGTTCCAGAAGCCCGCGGCCGTACGCGCGAAGCCGAGCTGATCGTCGGGGAACCTCGCCGCGCTCGGCTGGACGGGGACGTCGAACGGGAGCGCACTGCCGAAGCCGAGCGACCTCGCGGTTGCGTCGAGCTCCGCAGGCTTGAGGTTTGCGAGTGCGAGACGCGCGAAGACGGTGTTGATGCTTCGGCCCATCGCGCCGCCGAGCGTCGTGCACCAGCGGTCGCGCCGCGGGTCGGGCACGAGGTCGTGCGCGAGGATCCGCTGCTCGCCCCCGGAGTAACACTCTCGCTGATCGGCGGTCGCGTTCGCGTTCTCGACGAGCGACGTGCCGGTCACGACCTTGAAGATGCTGGCCGCCGGCGCGGTCGCCTCGACGGCGAGATCGCGCTTCGGTCCCTTCTCGATGTGGCTCGCGTAGGCGATCACCTTGCCGGTCTCGACGTCCATCACGACGACCGTCGCCTCGGGCAGGTGGTGCATCGACATGACGTTCTCGGCGACGCGCTGTAGCGCCGGGTCGATCGCGAGCTTGGCCGTCCGCTTGTCCGGCAGCGGGGCCGTGACGCCCTGGTCCTTCACGTCGATCTTCGTGAGATCGAGCCCGGCGAGGGTCGGCGGCGGCGGCGCCACGGCGGCGGCAGTGGCAGCCTTACCGCTCAGCTTCGCGATCGACGGTCCGCCCGGTTCCACGGGGACCTGGCGACGGACGAGCAGGACGGCGAGCGCAATCGCGAGCGGCACACCGACCGCCGCGGCTACCAAAGGTTTCCGCCGCATGGGCGTTTCGTGTGACATGCTCGGCCGTCCCCGGGCAAACAAAAGGCTGTGCCTACATGCCTGGATGGGGGGCGCGCGCTCGCAGAGAGCCGGGCGTTACGGTACTTGGTCTCCCAACCATTTCGAGGTGTTGCCGATGAGAGCCCGCGTTCGAACCGCCGCCGTCACCGCGTCTCTGACCCTCGCCCTCGCGAGCGGCTCGGCGCAGGCGGGCGGACCGCGCGTGACGGCGCGCGCCGGCGGAGGGCTCGACGCGATCGAGGCCGTGATCGATCCGGAGGCGGGCGTGCTCGAGGTGCGTCGCTGCAAGGCGGCCACCTGCGACGGCACCGGCGGCACGAAGCAATCGATCCCGATCCCGATCGAGCGCTCGCGGCTCGATCTCGCGCATCGGACGATGGAGGTGATCGCGATCGGCGAAGGCCGAAGCGTGATCCACGTCCGGGTGGCGGACGCGCTCAGAAAGGACCTCGCGTTCGAGGCGATCCTCGCAGGCAACGACGGCGAGCCGATCTTCGCGGGCCTCACCGGCTACACGCGCGGAGAAGAGGGCGATCGGAACGGAAACGTCGTCCTCTTCTACGACCGGCCCGCCGGCCCGAGCGAAGGCGAATCGAAATCGAAGTTCGTGATCGTCGCCGAGGCGCGCGAGGACACGCGCATCTGCGGGCAGGCGACGACGCCGCTCGGCGCACGCGGGCTCGATCCGAGGTCGATGAAGCTCCGTGGCGCCACCCTTCATCGCATCGAGAAGAAGGAGCGTGACGGTGCGGCCCGTGTCGTCGCGCAGGCGCGCGCGGCGTCGGCGTCGACGCCGGCACCGCTCGCGCGCGTGCTCCTCGCGACCGGCGGCAGCGCGCCTGGAGCCCAAGCGCTCACCGACGGGAAGCCCGACACCACGTGGAGCGAGAAGCGACCCGGCGACGGCCACGGAGAGTTCGCCACGATGCGCGCGCCGTCCGAGGTTCCGATCCACGGCGTCGTCGTGACGATCGCTCCGGATGCGCCAACCGCGCCGAGTCCCGACGGCGCCGCGCCGCGGACGTTCTTCCTCGCGACCGATCAGAAGCTCTTTCACGTCACGATGCCCGAAGACGCGTGGATGAAGCCGGGCGCGAGCTACGAGGTCCCCCTCCCCGAGCCAGTGCAGACGACGTGCGTCGCCGTCGTGCTCGACGAAGCGTACACGCGCAACCTCGGCGCGCCCGAGGTCTCGTTCGCGGAGATCTCCGCCGTGACGAAGTTCGACGTCGACCACGCGACCATGGACGACGTAGCGAAGGAGCTCGCCGGGCCGCGCGCCGAAGAGGCGGCAGCGCTCCTCCGTCGCGGCGGCGATCAAGGGCTCGCCGCGGTCTCGAAGCGTTGGGGCTCGCTCGACGCGCGCGGTCGCGCGCTCGCCGTCGACGTCGCCGCGAGCGCCGGGTCGTGCGAGGGCACGGCGATGGAGCTGCTCACGCACGCACTCGCCGACAAGGAGTCGGAGGTCCGGAAGCGCGCGCTCGGACGCGTCGAGCGCTGCGGCAAGGCCGCGACCGACGCTCTCGCGACGGCGGTGCGCGAAGGCGACGAGCCCAGGCGCGCCGCGTCGGCGCCGCTCCTCGCGACGATCGCTCCGGCCGCCGCGCTCGATCCGATCGGTGAGCAGCTCGGCAAGGGCAACACCGAGACACGGCGCGCGCTGCGCGGAGCCTTCGCGCGCGCGGCGGTCTCTTCACCGCGCGAGAAGCTGCTCGCGCTCGTGTCGAAGAAAGACCTCACACCGGCGGCACGCCTCGATCTGCTTCGGGCGATGGGCTCGAAGCTCGCGGAGCTCCGACCGGAGTCGGGCGCCGCGATCGCCGACGTACTCCGCTCCTCGCCCGACATGCCGACGCGCTACCTCGTCGCGCAGCCGCTCTCCCAGCTCGCCCGCTCGTCCGACGCGACGAGCGGCGAGCTCACGCGTCTCGCGGAGCTCGTTCGACACGATCCGGACTGGCCGGTCCGCATGCGCGCCGTCGAGCTCTCTGCCGGCATCGCACCGCTCGTCCCGACGCTCGTCGCCGCCGCTTCCGATCCGGAGCCACGCGTGCGCGAGGCCGCGCTCCGGGCGATCGCGCTCGGCAAGATCCCGGCGGGCTCCAGCGCCGCCACGAACGCGCTCACGAGCGACGTGTGGACGTTCGTCCGCGTGGCCGCCGCGGAGGCCCTCGGCGCGATCCCCGAGGACGGCCCGGGTCAGAACGCGCTTGCCTCTGCGCTCGCCGACGGGAGCCCGAAGGTCCGCGGCGCCGCGATCGCCGCGCTCGGCAACCTCCGCGCGACCAAGCAGGCAGAGAAGATCCGCGAGCGCCTCGACGACGGCAAAGAGGACGTCGAGGTCCGAGCCCTCGCCGCGCGAACGCTCGGCGCGATGTGCGTGAGGAGCGCCGCCGATCGGCTGACCAAGCTCGCGCACCTCGCGCGCTCGCCGGTCGACGAGGCGGACGAGCGCCTCGGCATGGCGGCGATCGACGCGCTCTCCGCCCTTCGCCCCGCCGATCTCGAGAAGCGCCTCGCGCCGCTCCGAGCGAAGGAAGTACGGATGCCGCTACGCCGTGCCGCCGAGCGCGCGCTCGCCGAGCCGGGCCTCTGCCGCTAGGCGCATCGCCGTTTCACGAGCCGGGCCGAGCCGACCCGCGCTCGCCGAGCCTCTGCCGCTAGGCGCATCGCCGTTTCACGAGCCGCGCCTCGCCGCACGCTGCGCTTCGCGCGTGGGCGCTCAGCCCCGCCGACCTTTCGTCGAACGTGGGTGAGTCCTCGGTCACGCGACCGGGGCGATGAATCGCGGGGGAAGACGGTCGATCAGGCGCGAGGGATGACGACGTCGAGCTCCGTCTCCGCCGGCTGCTCGCTCTTCACGAAGAGCGGTCCGTCCTTCAACGGATCGTAGCTGTCGTCCTGATACGACGAGATCTCGGCGTCCATCTTGATCTCGGTGGCTTCGGGCTTGGTCCAGCTCATCGTCTTACCTGCCGTGATTCTGACTCGATTCAGGGGGGTGTCCAGCAGTTTGGGCCTCGCGCCCAAACCACCCGCAGAAGTGCCTCGACTTCGCGTTCGCGAACGGCAGAGGCGTCACTGGGGCAGCGGCGCTCCGGCGTTGATCCAGCTCTCGACTTCGCCGAGCTGCTCGGGGTTCAGGCCGCCGGCGGGCATCTGCGGGTAGCCCTGCCCCTTGATCCTGAGGACGAGCTCGCTATCGAGTCGGTTCGGTTGCACGTACGGCGGGCGGTTGCCCGTACGCGGCGCGCGGAGGCGCTGCGCGTTGCCGACGGCGTCGCACTTGTCGAGCCGGAGACCGCCGGCATATCCCGGCCCGACTCCGTGACAGCTCACGCACGCGGTATCGATGACGTCTCGCTGCACGCGGGAGAACGAGTCGGTCCGACGCGCGAGCTGAGCGCAGCGCTGCTGCTCCTCGGGGCTGGCCTGCGGCTGCGTCGCCGGGAGCGGACGCATCGGCGCTCCATTGCCGGCCGCGGGATCGAAGAACACGCGAAGGACGGTCCCGTTCTTGTCTTCGGTGACGTAGAGCGAGCCGTCCTTGGCGGCGAGAACGTCGACCGGAGAGCCGAGCGGCTCGCGACCGTCAGCGCTCTTCTCCCATCCGCGGATGATGTCGAGCGGCTCGCCGGAGCCGGGGACGCCATTGGCGTCGACGGGGACGACGACGAGCCGGTGACCGTTCGCGCGGTAGCCGTGATACGCGACGATGAGGTTGTTGCGGTAGGCCGCGGGGAACATCGTCCCCGTGTAGTAGGTCATGCCGAGCGGCGACGCGTGGCCCGGCAAGAGGAGCGCCGGGTTCGTGTAACGTGAGCAGTCGACGCGTCCGCGGTACTCGGGGTTCGGCGCGCCGTTGTCGTAGCAGTACGGCCAGCCGTAGTGAGCGCCGGGCACGATGACGTTGAGCTCCTCGTGCGGGAGATCGCCCTCGCTGTCCGTGAGCGACGCCTGGTGCTTGTTGATCGAGTCGCGCGAGTTCTCCGCCTGGATGAGCGCGTTCGAGCGGGGATGAACGGCGAGCGCCATCGAGTTGCGAAGGCCCTTCGCGATCACGGTGTGGCCCGTGGCGACGCGATCGGGTCCGGCGAGGACGTACTTCCGGATGACGCCGTGCGGTTTCGCGCCGTCGGCCTCGGGGCATGGCAGCGGATAGCCCGCCGGTGGGCGCGCGCCCGCGCCCTGCTCGCAGACGTCCGACACGGAGCCGACGTTCGCGAAGATCGTCCACACATCGCGCTTGTCGAAGACGAACTTCGAGAGCGGGTGGCGGCCGGTGCCGGGCAGGTCGTCGATCACGACCTTGAAGCGCGGCTGCTTGTAGTCGGGTGACGCGCGGAACTTCCCCGTCCTAGGGATCGGGTCGACGGTCTGCTCGTACGGATCGAAGCGGAAGATGCCCTTGGGCGTGCCGATGTACGGCAGCCCGTCGGGGCCGACGGCGACGCCGCTCGGCTTGTCGATCAGCTTCGCGATGCGCGTTCGCGAGTACGACTTGTCCGCAAGGCGACGAAGCAGCCACACCGAGCCGCGGTCCTGCGCCCAGCCGCCCATCTCTGCGAGCACGAGGTCTCCGCTCGGGAGCTCGGCGATGCCGCGCGCGTAGGTGAAGCCGTTGGCAACGAGACCGACGCAAACCCCCGGCGGCGTCTTCAGCGTCTTCAGACGCGGGAGGCCATCGCAGGTCCCCTCGAGCGTGTAAGCGTCCTCGCCGGCGACCTCGTCGACGACGTCTTCCTCTCCGGGGGTGCCGCATGCGGGCGTGAGGATGGTCGCTCCGAAGAGGGTCGAGGCGACGAGGGCGAGTGGGAAGAGAGCCGAGCGCACGAGCTCGAGCATAGCAACGCCCAGGCCACGGTTGCCTACATTGCCCCCTTCGAAATCACGCGAGAAAAGCGCCGAACCAGATCGGCGTCGGCCCGTGCTGACGGATCCGCTGTGATCCAGCCTCGAAGGAAAAATTCGACGGCGCACCGCGGCGGGTCGTTGGGCGCGAAGCCCAACCTATGTCGCTGCCGACTGCATCTCCGGCGTCTTCGCGACGGCGGCGCGGGGCGAGCCGGATGGGCTCGCGCGTGGCCGTCGCTTCCGCAGGATCACGCGGAGCCCGTCGGTCGGCGTGATCGTGATCGATCGACGGCTCATCCCGAGCGCCCGCCCTTGCTCCAGCGCGAGCTCCGTCCGCGTCGCGAGGCGTGCGAGGACCATCTTCATCTCGTAGAGCGCGAACGCCATCCCGATGCATCGGCGTATGCCGCCGCCGAAGGGGAAGAACTCGTACGCAGAGAGTTTCTTGTCGAGGAAGCGTCGCGGATCGAAACGCTCCGGATCCGGGAACGCGTCGGGGCGGCGCTGCGCGAGGTAGATCGAGCAGACGACGATGTCGTCCTTCTTCAGGTCCCAGCCGCCGATCGTCCGATCCTGGGCGAGGACACGGCCGACGATCGGGATCACCGGGACGAGACGGAGCGCCTCGCGAGCGACGGCATCGAGCAGCGCAGACTTCGCGAGCGCCTCGGGGGCCGGATCGGGTCCGAGCGCTTCGAGCTCGGCGCGGAGGTCGTGCAGGATCTCGGGCGACTCGAGCAGCCAGCGCATCGCCCACGTGAGCCCGGTGGCGCTCGTCTCGTGGCCGGCGACGAGGAGCGTGACGAGCTCGTCGCGGAGCTCCTCGTCGGACATCGGCGAGCCGTCCTCGTCGCGCGCATCGAGGAGGAGCGAGAGGATGTCGGGACCTCGTGTCCCGTCCCGACGGCGGCGCCGGATCTCGTCGTAGAGGATGCCGTCGCTCTCCTCCACTGCGCGGAGGAACCTCCCGTAGTGGCTGAAGCGACCGAGATCGACCTGCATGAACGGGATCAAGAGCGGCGGCCACGTGCCGAGCTCCAGCACGCGCTTGGTGACCCGAACCATCTCCTCCAGACGCGCGCCCTCGAAGCCGAACACCGTCCGGACGATCACGCGGAGGGTGATGTCCTGCATCGGCTCGTGGAGCGAGAACGCCTTGCCGTGCGGGAAGGAGTCGATCGCGTCGTCCGTGACGTCGAGCATCGTCTTCCCGTAGACCTGCATCCGCTCTCCGAGGAACGGAGGGAGCAGGAGCTTCCTCTTTCGACGGTGCTTCTGACCATCGACCATGAGCACGGAGCGATCGCCGAGGAGCGGCGCGAGCGTCTGGTTGAAGCGCCCCGCCTCGAGCGTCTCCCCATTGTCGAGGAAGACCTCCTTCACGTGCTCGGGATTGGTGAAGACGACGAGCTTGAACCTGAGCAGCCGCATCGTAAAGGTCTCGCCGAGGTCCTTCACGAGCAGGTCGAGGTAGGGATACGGAGCGCGTAGCCACTGCCACGTGCTCCATGCCGCGGAGTGCCTCGGGGCCGGCGGAAAGCGCATGATCGACGTATACGCTCGATCGTAGGCGAACGCTCACGATGCCGACGCCGAAGCTCGCAGGTGAACCGCGGTTCGGCGGCGCGCTCAGCGCCGCGAGCGCGTGCGCCGCAGGTCGAAGCTGGCGAGCGCGCTTCGCAGATCCCGGAACGTCCGGATGTCGCCCAGGTCGACGCCCATGTGCACGATCGTCTGCGCGATGCTCGGATTGACGCCGGTGAGCAGACACTCGGCGCCGAGCAAGCGAACCGATTTCGCCATCCGAAGGAAGTAGTCGGCGGTGCCCGTGTCCATCACCTGGATCGCAGTGATGTCGATGATGGCGCTCCGCGCGCGGCGCGCGACGATGGCGCCGAGGAGCGACTCCGTCATCTCGGCGCTCCGAACGGTGTCGATCACGCCGACGACGGGAAGACAGAGCACGCCATCCCAGACCTCGATGATCGGCGTCGCGAGCTCGCGGATGGCGGCCTGCTGCGCCTCGATCATGTCGAGCTTCTCTTCGAGCTCTTTCTCGTACGCCGTGACGCGCTGGCGCTCCACGTCGAGCGAGCCGAACATGTCGTTGATGCCGTGGTAGAGGGTGCGGAGTGCATGCCCGGGAGGGAACCTCTCCTCCTCGAGGCGCGTCGCGTAGTCCCCCGCGACGACGTTCGACATGGCAGTGAGGATCTCCGCGACGCTCTCGAGCAAGTTCGCGGACGAATCGTTTGCATCCTCGGGGCTCGTCATGATGACCTTCATCGACGGACGGTCTTCGCGAGCCGCTCGCGAGCGTTCGTCACGGCCTTGCCCCGCGCTTCATCGGCCGTCGTCCCGGAGCTGCGCGCGACCGTCGCGCCCGGGCTCACATTGTCGACGTGGCAGTAGTGCTTGGCTCCGATGCGATACGCGGTGATCCGCACGGGCCATCCTTCGAGGTTCTCGTTCGTCGTCACGAAGTCGACTGCACCTTCGGCCATCGTCATCTCTCTCCGTCCGATTGACGCTTGCGCAGCTCCTCGACGCTGCGACGCAGCGCAGCCGCCGCGTCTCGCATGCCGAGGGTGACCGACGCGCTTCCGAGGGCAACGTTCTCGGCTTCCTCGCGGGTTGCGCCGCTCGCCCGCGCGATGACTGTCCCGGGATCGACGTTGTCGACACGACAGGACCACCGGGTGCCGACCATGTACGTCGTCACGCCGACCTGATGGGCTCCCAGCTGAACGAGTCTACGTTCGAGAGCGCGACCCGAAGGGCTCGAGGGATCTGGCATCGATGAAGCCGGGGTTCCGGGAGTTGCCGGTCAGGGCCGCTCGATCTCGGCGTTGACGAGGTTGCCCCACTCGGTCCACGAGCCGTCGTAGTTCCGCGCGTCGGGGAAACCGAGGAGATACTTCAAGACGAACCAGGTGTGGCTCGAGCGCTCGCCGATACGGCAGTAAGCGATCGCAGGACGCTCCGGGGTCACACCGAGGCCGTTGTAGAGCGCACGCAAATCCTCGGCGCTCTTGAAGGTCCCGTCTTCGTTGCAGACCACTCCCCACGGCGCGCTCTTGGCGCCGGGGATGTGACCGCCGCGCTGGCAGGTCTCGGGCAACCCCGGCGGCGCGAGGATCTCTCCCGTGAACTCGGCCGGGCTTCGCACGTCGATGAGGCTCGCTCCACGCGTGCGACTCAGCTCCGCCACTTCCGGCAAGAACGCTCGGAGCGACATGTCCGGCGCCTTCGCGACGTACGTCGACGGCGGGGCGGCAGGCACGGCATCCGAGAGCGGGCGGCCCTCCTCGAGCCACTTCCGCCGGCCGCCGTTCATCATCCGAACGTCGGCGTGGCCGTAGATCTTCATCTGCCAGAAGGCCCAGGCCGCGAACCAGTTGTTGTTGTCGCCGTAGAAGACGACGGTGGTGTCGGCCGTGATGCCGCTCTCCGCCATCAGCTTCTCGAAGGCGTCCTTGCCGAGGATGTCGCGACGCACGCGGTCGCAGAGCTCGGTCTCCCAGTTCCAGCCGAGCGCGCCGGGAATGTGGCCTTCCTCGTACGAGTAGACGTCGACGTCGACCTCGACGAGCTTGATGTTCGGGTCGGACAAATGGGCTTCGACCCACGCAGTGTCGACGAGCACTTCAGGATGCGCGTAGCTCACGACCACAGAGGCTATCCCGACTCGCCGCCCGAAGACGAGGTAGTTTTTAAACACGAAAAGAGCGAAAAACACGACCGCGTTCGTCAGCTAAGGCTTACGTCGCCGAGCGGGTACGATGGCGGCGATGCGTGTGATCGTGCTCGGGTCCGCCGCCGGCGGCGGCTTTCCTCAATGGAACTGCGGATGCTCGAACTGTGTCGCGGTGCGCGAAGGGCGGCCCGGCTTCGTCCCGCGCACGCAGGATTCGATCGCGATCACGGCGAGCGCGGATCCGATGACGGGTCGCTTCGTCCTCGTCAACGCATCGCCGGAGATCCTCGCTCAGATCCAGAAGACGCCTGCCCTCTGGCCGCGAGCGCCACGCCACTCGCCGATCGCGGCGATCGTCCTGACGAACGGCGACATGGACCACGTGCTCGGCCTCTTCTCGCTGCGCGAGTCCTATCCCCTCGCCCTCTACGTCACCTCGTCGGTGCGGCGCGGCCTCGAGGAGAGTGCGTTCATCCGCACGCTCCGCCGCTTCGAAGGGCAGCTCGTGATCCGCGAGCTCGTGCTCGGAGAGCGGTCCGTGCTGGCCGACGCCGCCGGCGAGCCGCTCGGGCTCTCCGTTACTCCGTCGGCGATGTCCGGCAAGCTCCCCGTCCACTTCGTCGGTCATGCGAAGGGAGCGCCGGAGGACAACATCGCGCTCTCGTTCGAGGACGATGGCGGCTCGCTCATGTACGCAGCGGCCGGGGCGAGCGCCGACGTCGATCTCTCCGGGCACGACGTCGTGCTCTTCGACGGCACGTTCTACCGCGAGGACGAGCTGGTGAGCCTCGGGCTCTCGAAGTCCTACGCGCGCGACATGGCGCACGTCCCCATCGGCGGAGAGACCGGCAGCCTGGCGCGACTCGGTGGGCTCCGCGCGCGCCGGATCTACACGCACATCAACAACACCAACCCGATCCTCGCTCCCGACTCCGAGGAGCGCCGCACCGTCGAAGCAGCCGGCTGGGAGATCGCCCACGACGGAATGGAGATGGTCCTCGAGCGGCGGAACGGCGAAGCGTCATGACGCATCGAGATGATGCGACGCAGCCGTCGCCGATAGCGACATCTGACCTCCTTTGACCGTTTGAGGCAGAAGGCCCAGCGTTGGGTGGCTCGCGCTCAGCCGATCGTCCCGACGCGTTGGACCACGCCATCGGGAGATAGGATCGTCTCGTGGATTCACTTGTCCGCGAGGGTCTCGCTCATGAATCGGGCCACTTCGATCGCTGATTCAGAGATCCAGCGCGAAGCGGCCTTTCACCTGGACACGATCGCGGCACGTCACGAACGGCAGGAGGAGCCTTCCGTCGTCGCAGCGGATTGCCTGTGCGGCAGACGCCTCGTCGCCGAAGAGCTCCACCTTCCCGTCCTCGAAGCGCGCGACGGCGGCGTTCGGAAGTGCGAGCACGTCGACGATGCGACGACCGGTGGAGGGCTCGAGGACGATGAGCCCCGGCGAGATCCATCGATGGCGCGGAGGGGAGAAGACGATCGCTCCTTTACCCATCGCTTCGAGCGTCCATGGATTGGGCCCGGGAAGACCGAGTGGCGTCCTCCGCAGCTCCTTGCCGGTCGCTACGTCGATCTCGACGAGCTCCCGTTCGTCATCGCCGCGAGTGCAATAGAAGCCCGCAGACCGACCATCCACCGCGAGACGCGCCTGCTTGCACGAAGCGGCGTCGCCGATGGTCGCGCTCGTCCGCGTCGTTCCGCCGGGGTCGACGAAGCGGATCGCCGTGCCGTTGCCCGTGCTCGCGATCACGACGATGTCCGCTCGCGCGTCGAGCACGCGACCGCCGGTGGCCTCGAACGGCTTCGTGCACACGAAGTCGGCGCACGAGCATGCAACCGGGTGCCACTCTTGCTTGTCGAAGGGGTACCAGAGCATGCGCCCGTTCCCGAGCCGCACGTGAGCGTCCTGCCCGCACGTGTCCTTGGCCATGTCGCTCTTGGGCACGAGGTCTTCGGCGATGCCGGGCGCCGGCGGACCGACGCGCACACGCGCGACGTTGGAGACGCCTACCTTGGCAAGCTCGAGATCGAGCCCGCGCTCGCGGGCCCGCACCCTCGACGTGAGGCCGAGAGCGCTGTCGGGCCCCCAGCGGGCGAGCTCCAGACCGCGCACGTCGCGAATGCGCACCGGCCAGACCGCGGGTGAGCCGACCTCGAACGACCTTCGGCCGCGCGGCGACTGGGCGCTCGAAGCGCTCTCGAGAGTGTGGTCGCCGCCGAGCTCGCGTACCACCAACGTCTCGAGCGGGACCGCTTCGGTCTTTCGTGCAGCGACATCGACGCGGAGCGCCTTCAGCTCGTGGATCTCGCCGGCGTAGTTCGCCTCGCCGTGCTGCACGAACAAATCGTCGCCTTCGCGCGCGCCGAACACGGCGACGAAGTTGTGCGCGACCTTGGGTGGCAGCGGCACGACCATCCGTTCGCCGCCCGGAAGCGCGACGACCTCGAGGGTGTTCCGACCTTCGCAGACGCCGATCGCGCGCGACCGCTCCACGTCCACTTCGAGGCGTCCGCACATCGGGATACGCTTCGTCGTACGCGTGGCGGGCTCGACGAGCACGAGCGCGTTCTTCGCCTCGAGGGCGGCGTGGCCGGCGACCCAGACGAGGAAATGCTGGTCGCCGAGCGGAATATCAGCGGATGTACCGTCGACGGAGGCGATGAGCTTGCTCGACGCGACGAACTTCGACGACGGATCGAAGCGCGCGAAGATGTCGAACGTCCGGAGCTGTCGTCCTGTGACGGCGTCGCGAAGCCCCGCAGTGCGCGCGGCTCCTGGCGCCGGCGGCTCGTCGACGGCGATGAGCGTTCCGTCGTCCGAGACGTCGACCGTCGCAGGGGACCCGACACCGGCGATCGCGCGGAGCTCGCTCCCGTCGCGCGAGACGAAGAGCCTCTGGCTCTCCGTCACCAAGGCCACGACGTCCGCACCACGTGACGTAGCGAGACGAGCCGGCGTCTCGCCATCCGGGAGACGAAGGAGCCTCGCCGGAGCGTCGATCTCGGGAGCGAAGCGGAGGACGCCCACGCGCGTGGTCGCGATCACGTCCCCGGTTGACGACCAGCGAACGTCTCTGAGATCGAGCTCCCGCCCGAGGAGCACCGTGGATACCGGCGTCCCGGCGTCCGCGCTGGCATCGCGCGCCGGAGTTGTTCCCGGTGGCTTGCTCTTACAGCCGGCCAGCAACGTGAGGACCGGCACCACGACGGCTACGCGGCGAAGCTGCATCCACGCATCGTACTCCGACTGCTCGGCTTGGACGGCAAAGCAAGAAACACGCGCCGCCGCGACTGCGTGGGCCACGTTCGCACCGAGCCGTGTCCGGCAAGCGCGATCGGCAGAAGACAGGTGCACGAGATCGCCGGCCATCGTCGGCAACGTAGCGACGCGGCCGACGCACCTCCAATCCGATCGCGCCAAGCGATCCGTGACGACGGACCGAGCCGACTGTCGCACGGTCGAGAGGTGGGCAACGTCGTCAGCCTGAACCGCTTTCGGAAGAAGGAGCAGCGCGAAGAGAGGGCGAATCCGGTCGAGATCAACCGCCTTCGGCACGGCCGAACGAGGGCGCAGACGCGCCAGAAAGCCCTTCAGGGAGAGCCCCGCATGCGCTTCCCCCGCCGTGCCGCGTGCCAGCGCCCTCCTTCTTCGATATCGTCCTGACGAACGGCGACATGGACCACGTGCTCGGCCTCTTCTCCCTTCGCGAGTCCTATCCGCTCGCCCTCTACGTCACCTCGGCGGAGAGCGCGGCCTCGAGGAGAGCGAGTTCATCCGCACGCTGCGCCGCTTCGAAGGGCAGCTCGTGATCCGCGAGCACTCGCTCGGAGAGCGGTCGCTGCTGGCCGACGCTCGTAAAGCGACAGGAGCATCGAGATGAGCCACGAGAAGGCCGCCATGGACCGAGACGCCTTCGTCGAGCGCCTCCGCGAGGAAGGCGCGAAGCGCTACCACGACCGACACGACTTCCACGTCCGGATGCACGCCGGCAAGCTCTCACGGCGGCAGATCCAAGCGTGGGTGGAGAACCGCTTCTACTATCAGACGCGGATCCCGATCAAAGACGCGATCATCCTGTCGAAGTCGGAGGACCCCGCGTTTCGGCGCGTGTGGATGCACCGGATCTCCGATCACGACGGCAAGGAAGAAGGCCAGGGCGGCATCGCGCAGTGGCTCCGACTCGCCAAGGGCGTCGGCCTCGACGTCGACGAGGTGAAGAGCCTCCGGCACGTCCTTCCGGGCGTCCGCTTCGCGTGCGACGCCTACGTGACGCTCGTTCGCGAGCGCCCGCTGGTCGAGGCCGTTGCCTCGTCACTGACCGAGTTCTTCTCACCCGACATCATGGCGAAGCGCATCGTCGCGTGGGAGCAGCACTACCCGTGGGTCGACGGCGAGACGCTTGCGTACTTCCGCGGCCGGGTCACGCGTGCACGTGAGGACTCGCACGAGGCGATCGACCATGTCCTCGCGCACGCGACGACACGCGAGGTTCAGGAGCGCTGCATCGACGCGCTGATCCGGAAGACCGAGATCCTGTGGGCGCTCCTCGACGCCGTCGACCGAGCCTACCTCGACGCCGGCTGAGTCTCGTCATGACGCCCAAGCTCGCCAAGAAGGCTCGCCTGCGCTTCGATCGGCACTCGGGCCGCCACATGGTCATCTACCCCGAACGTGGCCTGGCGCTGAACGACAGCGCGGCGGCGATCGCGATGCGATGCGATGGGACGCGCACGGTGAGCGAGATCGTAGAGGAGATCGCGCTCGAGGCCGGCGTGCCCGCGGCCGAACGCTCGAGCCTCGAACAGGACGTCGTGGAGTTCGTCGCGCTGCTCGCCCAGAAAGGCTTGCTCGAGCCGTGAGCGCGCCGCGGCCCTACACGCTCATCGCCGAGTTGACGTATCGCTGTCCGCTCCGGTGCCCGTATTGCTCCAACCCGACCAACCTCGCCGATCACGACGGCGAGCTCGGCACGGAGGAGTGGAAGCGCGTGCTCGGCGAGGCGGAGGCGCTCGGCGTCGTGCAGGTGCACTTCACGGGCGGTGAGCCGCTCGCACGGAAGGACCTCGAACAGCTCGTCGCGCGCGCACGCGAGCTCGATCTCTACTCGAACCTCGTCACGAGCGGCGTCCCGCTGACGAAGGAGCGCCTCGTGACGCTCGCGAATGCGGGCCTCGATCACGTACAGGTGAGCATCCAGTCGGCGCGGCCCGAACGGGCGGACGCGATCGCCGGCTACGCCGCTCACCCGCAGAAGATCCAGGTGATGCGCTGGGTCACCGATCTCGGCCTCCCGCTCACGATGAACGTCGTCCTCCATCGCGCGAACCTCGACGAGATCGACGAGCTCGTCGCGCTCGCGGAAGACGTCGGCGCGAGCCGGCTCGAGCTCGCGAACACGCAATACGTGGCGTGGGCACTCTCGAACCGCAACGCGCTCCTGCCGACGCGCGGGCAGCTCGACATGGCCGCCGAGGCAGCGTCGAAGCACAAGGCTCGCCTCCAGGGGAAGATCGACGTCCTCTTCGTCAAGCCCGACTACTTCGGGACCACGCCGAAGGCGTGCATGGACGGCTGGGCACGCCGCTTCATCCACATGGTCCCCGACGGGCGCGTCCTGCCCTGCCACGCCGCGACGAGCATCACGACGCTCCGCTTCGACAGCGTGAAGGACCGACCGCTCGCCGACATCTGGACGTCATCGGACGCGCTCCTCGCCTACCGCGGCGAGGCGTGGATGCCGGAGCCCTGCAAGAGCTGCGACCGGCGCTCGATCGACTTCGGCGGCTGCCGCTGTCAGGCCTTCGCGCTCACCGGCGACGCCTCGGCGACCGATCCGGCATGCGAGCGCGCCCCGCAGCACGCGCTCGTCGAAGCTGCCCGAAAGAGCGCGGACGGGCCGAACGATCGCCGCTACCTCTACCGAGGTCGCTGAGCTCGGAGTCTCAGAGGCCGGAGGGCGCCTACTTCGGGCGCGCGACGAGCGTGAAGCGGAAGCCCGGCTCCGTGTACTGGAGCATGACCTCTCCGCATGGGCCCTCGATCACCTTGTACGGAACGGTGCCCGTGGCCGGCGTCCCCGGCGTCCCCGGCGTCGCACCGTTCACGTAGCAGTCCTCGGTCAACGTCAGGTCGCTCCCGTTCACGCTCAGCGTGCCCGAGCGGTAGGTCACCGGCCCCGCGTTCCCGGTGCCGGGATCGATCTGGCGCGTGCGCGTGAAGCGCGCATCTGCTCCGACGACGAGCGTCTCCCGCCAAGCCCCGGTGGTCCCAGTAGCCCGCTCGGCGACGATGACGTCGTAGGTCCCTGGCGGGATCGTGCCTCCGGTCATCGCCCCGCCGCCGCCGTTCATGGAAGAGAACGCTGCCGCCGGCTTGCCGAAGTCGCTCGCCCCGCACGCCCGCGGGCCGTTCAGGACCGGCGTCTCGAGCGAGGCGTCCCCGCATCCTCCGCCGTCCTCCTTCGTCGAACCGTCGCCCGTACGCTCTCCGGCGTCGTCGACACCGTCGTCGTCGTCGTCGTCGTCGCTGCTGCTGCTCCGGCCGCTGTCGCGCAAGCCCGCTCCGCTGTCGGCTTCCGGCGTGACGCCGGCAGCGTCCTCCGACGCACTCTCGGCGCACGCGAACACGAGCATCGCAGCCAGTGGGGCGACGAGGAGGAGGACGATACAGCTCAGCTTCATGGTGCACCTGGTTAGCGCGCCTCGCCGCAAACGCAACGTCGGTTCCGACGAACATCATGGCGACGGATCGAACCCGAATCCGGACCGTCGCCCGCAGTCGGGTCACCCGCGATCGGGACGAAGAGCTTGCCGCCCGGGCGAACGAGATCGCCTCCGCAAAGGCACGCGGCCCCCCACGGCGTCGAGACCTGCTCGCGGTGAGCACTCCTCGCGCAGCCGGGGAAGGCGTCGCTGCCAGGGCGGTGGCAATTTCCTGAAGTTCTGACAAGCTCGACCGTCTCACGACCATGAAGTCCGGACTCGCTCCAATTGCCGTCGCTGCCTTCGCGGTGCTGTCTGCCTGCAGCACGTCGCGGCCTGCGTCGACGCCACAAGTCGCGTCCGTTCTCGGCGAGGACAAGGAGCTCTTCGCCGTCGACTGGCCGACGTCGATGCGCGCGGACCTCGAAGTGAACGCAAAGAGCAGCCTCGCGGTCGTCGCGGTCGATGCACTCGGAGCGGTGCGCGTGCTTCCGAGTTGCACCGTGGATGCACGCTACGTCGCGACAGACGTGAGCCCGAAGGATGATCTCGTCCGACTCACCACGCGCGACGAAGTGAAGGCCACGTTACCCTTCGCCTCACCGGCCGTCGCCGACAACATCGGCGCGCATGGGAGCGAGGACAACGTCCTCGACGTTGCGGTGGTTACTCGCAGCGTGGCGCGTGCACCGACCCTCCCGTTCTCCCAAGCCGATCTCCGAGGCGACTGCGCTGCAGCAACGCACGTCGTGACGGGTCTCGTCCGAGGCGCATTCGCGATCGCCAAGAGAAGCAAGAGTGATGCGGCGATCGCTGCCGAGGTCTTCGGAGTGGCGGCAGGCGTCACGAGATCGCGCTCCGACTTGGTAGCAAAGAGCGACGGTTCTCCCGACGCCTGCCGAACATCGACGACGGCGCGCGACGGCAGCTGCGGCGCGCTCCTCAAGGTGACGTTACGGGCAATCAGGCTCGACGGTGCCAATGCGCTCACTTCGCGAGGGTCGTACTGGGCTCAGCGGAGCTGCGACGACGACTGCAACGCCATTTGCTCGCAGGGTGACATGGACGCCTGCGCGGCCGCTGGCGCCAGCTACATGGAGAGCGGGGACGAGGTAAAGGCCGAGCGCCTCCTACGGATGGCGTGCGACGGAAACAGCGGGAACGGGTGCACGTCACTCGGGATGCTCTACGACCCCGAGCACAACGGTGGAAAGGGGTTCACGGATCGATCGAAGGCGCAGGCGCTCTACGCGCGCGCATGCGACATGGGTGCCCTCACGGCGTGCGCGCTGCTTGCCCTCTCGCTCGACTACACGGACGAGGGCTTCCGATTGGCCGACGAGGCCAACGCCGAACGGGCCGGACGTGCGTGCAACGCGGGAGGCGGCCCGGTGCATTCGGGACAGGCCGAGAGCTGCTTCACCACCGCATGGTGGTTTCACGAGAAGGCCGTGTACCTGCAAGCATCGAGGTCGGCAGGAGCCCTCGGTGCATTCGATCGCGCGCTCGCCTTCGAGAAGCGCAGGTGCGAGATCGCGACGCCAGCGTTCCTCGAGCTACGCCCGTGCAACCTCGAGAGCTGGCGCCGCGCCCGAGCGACCCTGCAACGCTGAGGACGCGACGTCCTGAGAAGACGCGTTCGCCAAGCCCGACCCCATCCGGGAGGGCAGCGCCATCCGATTCAAATCCCATCAATCGGCCGGCGTGACAGCCATGATTGCCCGTCGGCCACGCTGTTCGCTCCAGGCCAGTACCAGGCCTGCGGCAACGACCAGCGCCGCACCGACATAGACCAGAGTTGCCGGCTGTTCGTTCCAGAACAGATATCCGAGCAGAAAACTCCAGAACAATGCGGAGTACTCGACGATCCCGAGCACGCTGGCTTGAACCTGCCGCGCTGCTTCGACCAGCACGAATTGGGCTACCCCACCGATGATGCCGGTGGCGACGACGAACGCCAGTTCGCGCCAGCCCATGGCCTGCCACAGCCAGATCGAAACCAGTCCCATCGCGGTGAGGTGGACGAGGTTGAGGAAAAAGATCTGGGTCAGCGAGCTCTCGGACTTGGAGATGGTGCGCATCAGGATCATCGCGATGGACCAAAACAAGGCCGCCATCAGCACCATCAGCGCCGGCAGGCCGATACTGATGCCACCTGGATTGCACGCCACGACGACGCCGAAGAAACCGATGGCCGCTGCGCCGGCGCGGGCCAGCGTCAATCTCTCCTTCAGGAACACCACAGCCAGCAGGAGCGTGATGATCGGCGCCACGTAATAGAGCGTCGTCATCTCGGCCAGCTGCAGCTCGCGGCCGGTCGAATAGTACATCGCCCAGGCCGAGAGCGTCAGCACCGCCCGCATCAGCATCATCGGCAGATTGGTCGAGCCGGCGAGGTCGGCCAGCAGCTGGCGCCGGCCGACGATCAGGCATCCGAGCACGATGACGAGGCTGCGCACGAACATGATCTGCGCAACCGGCAGAGCCATGATCACGCCTTTGACCAGTGCGTCGTGAAAAGCGAACAACGAATAGGCGAAAACGCCAAGCGCCATGCCCTTGAGGGAGGCGGCATCGGCGGCGCGAGCAAAGCTGGAGGCGGACATCTTGGGGAGACTCGGAGACGGCAGATCGACGGATCCATGCCCTCGGCGGTCGACTCGTCTAATGCCTCCGTGCGGTTCCTGCACCTCCTTTGCGAGCGCTACGAAGTCCTGTCGCTCCCGGGGTAGGGAGAGGCAGCGCAACGAGTAGCGCGAGAGTGGCCAAGCGCACGACAGGCGCGCCCCGCTACCTCTACCGCGGCAGTGAGGGCCATGCGCGGCAGCCCAACCGCCTGGACCGCAAGCGGAACGACACAAATGATCCCTTCCCGCCTCCCCGTCTTCCTGTGACTCTCCCCGGAGCCACCGAGCGCCGACGACGATGCAGAAGACCCCCGTAGCGATCGCGTCCGCAGGCGCATTCGTGGCCGCGCTCAGCACGAGCCTGGTCGCGGTCTCGGCGCCCGTGATCGCACGGGACCTCGCGGTGACACCTGCCGACGTGAGCTGGGTGCTCACCGCGTACCTGCTCGCCGTGAGCTCTCTCCTCGCTCTGGCGGGAAAGGCCGCGGACATCCTCGGACGCAAGCGTGTGTACCTCACAGGCTTCGTCTTCTTCGTGGCCGGCTCGGCGATGTGCGCGGCTGCGCTCGACCTGCGGGCGCTCGTCGGCGCCCGCGTGATGCAGGGCGCCGGGGGCGCGCTGCTGATGGCCGTCGGGCCGGCGATCGTCACGCGCGCCGTGCCGCCGAATCGACGGGCGCGCGGACTCGGGATCCAGCTCGCGGCGACGTACGTCGGGCTCACGCTCGGACCGAGCCTCGGCGGGCTGCTCGCTGCGAAGATCGGATGGCACGCCGTCTTCGTGACGATCGCGAGCGCAGGAGCGATCGGGCTCGCCGTCTCGCTCGCGCTCCTTCCTCCCGATGACGAGACGCGTTCGTCGCCCGGAATCGCCTCCCTCGATCTCCCCGGGGCCGTGCTGTTCGCGGCTGGCCTCTCGACGCTGCTCGTCGCGCTGAAGCGGACGCAGGAGGACGGCTGGACGGGACGGCCGGTGCTACTGATCGGCGCGTTCGCGCTCGCTGCGCTCGCGGTCTTCGCGCGCCACGTGACGAGGAGCACGAACACGTCGCCGCTGCTGCCGCTCGCGCTCTTCCGGAAGCCGCCGTTCGCGTTCGGCGTGCTCGGCGCGACGCTCCTCTACACCGTCACGTTCATGCTCGCGTACCTCCTGCCGTTCCAGCTCCAGCGCGAGGCCGGGCTCTCTCCAGCTCAGGCCGGCGCGTTCATGACGGCTCAGCCGGCGATGATGGCGATCGTCGCGCCGCTCAGCGGCGTCATCGCCGATCGCTGGGGGCCGCGCATCCCGAGCGCCGCGGGCATGCTCGCGATCGCCGGTGGAATGGCGGCGGTCGCCCGGACCGCGAGCGCCCCGCCTCCCGGCCTCGGCCTCGTCGTGTCGCTTGCGCTCGTCGGCCTCGGCGCCGGCCTCTACGTCGCCCCGAACAGCGCGCTCATCATGGGCGCGGCGCCACGCGAGCGCCAGTCGACGGCGGCGGCGATGGCCGCGACCGCGCGCAACCTGGGGATGACCTTCGGCATCGCGGTGGCCGCTTCGCTCGAGCATTCGATCGGCTTCCGCAGCGCCCTCTTCGTAGCCGCCGGGCTCGGTCTGGCCGGCGCGCTCCTCGGCATCGTTCGACCGGTGGCGGCGTCCGGAGCCGCTTGATAGGGTGCTCGCGATGAGCACCCTCGTTCGCATCTCTCCCGCCGAAGCGCACGCCAAGATGACCGCCGAGGGCTTCACCTACGTCGACGTGCGCACCCCCGAGGAGTTCGCCGAAGGACGGCCCGCCGGCTCGATCAACGTCCCGCTCGGCGACGACTTCGTGCCCGCGATGGAAGCGAAGTTCGCGAAGGACGCGCCGATCCTCGTCGGCTGCAAGGCCGGAGGACGAAGCCTCCGCGCTGCGAACGCGCTCATCGCCGCCGGGTTCACGAACGTGCTCGACCAGCGGGCCGGCTTCGACGCCGCCCGCGGCGCGTTCGGCGAAGTGACCGAGCCCGGCTGGTCGCGCGCAGGCCTTCCGCAGGACGCGGGCTAGTCACCCATATCGCTCAGCGGGACGGTGCGGCGCTCGGCACGGGCTCCGATACCCGATACCGGTACCGGTACCGGGATCCGGCACCGGGCACGGAACAGGACATCGTTGACAGATCAGTGGGGGTCGTTGACAGGCGGTCTGTCCACTCACCCTATGTAATCCTCAATCGCGTTCTCCACTCCGTCACCAGCACGAGCGCGAGAGAACGCTGAAGCTTGCCCATCGAAGATGGCAGCGGCAGCCCCCGCCGAAGGCGGCACGCTGCAGGTTGCGGGTTGGTAGCAAACCGCGATCAGTGTGCACCTCGCCTTCGGCTCGCGACGACACGATCGAAGCAGGAGACGTCGACCTCGGGGAGCGTCTCGAGGACGCCGAGGTCGACGTCACGAAACCACGCGCGGACACGCATCGCGTCGAGCACTTCGAGACCGACTTCGTGTCCGGGTCGAGCCGATTCTCTGACGCTGGAGGACTGCGTCTTGTGGACCTCGGACATGGGTCCAGAGCTGGGGTCTGCGACGGCAACTCCTCGGTCTGCGTTCCTCCGTGGGGGGATTGCGATGCGGAGGCCCCGGTCTCTGTCACCAAGGCACCCGGATCGCGTGGGGGAGGAGAGAGGTTCGTACCTTAGTAGAGGCGCGATCTGTAACCAAGGCTCCCGGCGGTGAGCGTCAAGGTTGTTGTCGCGCTGATGTTCATGCGGCGGCTACCGCGACGTCACGCTCAGGATTGAGCACTATGGCTTCGACCGGAGTCCAGTTGCGGGTAGCGCCGGACCATCGTTCTGGCTTCATGCGCTGCGCGCGCGTAGAGCGCCCGACGCTTTGCGAGGATGGCATGCTCACTGCCGAAGTGCCGCTGGTCCGGTGTGACGAAGCGAATCGCGCTGTGGCGATGGTCCGCGTTGTACCAGGTGACGAAGCGGCCGACCCAGCGGCGGGCCGCCTCGACGTCCGCAAAAGGCAGACGGGGTAACGCGGGCCCATGTTTGAGCGTTCGGAAGAGCGCCTCGGAGTACGGGTTGTCGTCGCTCACGTGCGGACGGCTGAAGGACGGGATAATGCCGAGCCACTGGAGTGTCGCGATCATCGTGCTGCCCCGCATGGCCTTGCCGTTATCCGAGTGCAGGATGAGGCCGTTCGCGTCGACGCCCTCGTCGTCGCATATGTGTCGAATCATGTCGGCAGCGAGCTCGGCGCTCTCGCGCTCGTGCACACGCCAGCCGACGATGCGCCGGCTCCAGACGTCGAGGACGAGGTAGAGGTACAAGGACCGGCCTCGCACGGACGTCGGCAGGTACGTGATGTCCCAGCTCCAGACCTGATTCGGCGCCGTCGCGCGGTGCACCGTGGCCGCACGGGTGACGTGGCTACGCGTCGCCATCCGGTTCGGTGCGCGTAGCTCGAAGCGGTGTTGCAGCCGGTACATCGTCGACTCCGACGCCAAATAGATGCCCTGATCCGCCAGCCGTGGAACGAGCTGCTTCGGGGACAAAGCCGCGTACTCAGGGCTCGTCATCACAGCGACGCCCCGAGCCTGTTCGTGCGGTGTTAGCGCGTTGTCTGGGCGGCGGTGCGGGCCCTGGCGAGCGTCGTCACCATCCGGGCCTTCACGCCAACGTTCGATGGTTCGCACCGAGAGTCCAATGACCTGGCATGCCTTCTCGATCCGCGCGCCCGCAGTCTGCGCCTCGGCGATCGCCGCGAGGATCATTTGTCGCTCTCCTCGTCGGTGTCGTCGTCCTCGCCCTCCCAGAGGTGGTCCACTTTTTTTGAGAACGAGGAGCGCCGCCGCCTCGGCGAGCGCCTTCTCCTTGCGAGCGAGCTCCCTCTCCAGCTTTCGCATCCGCTTTGTCGTCGCGACCGATGCCTTCGCGTCGTCACCGAGAGCGAGACGCCACTGCTCCAGCGCTGCGAGCAATAGTCCTTCGCGCTCCAGCATCGCGGTGAGCTGCGCTCCGGTCAGCTTCGCTGCCTCTGCCAGGACTCGGATCTTCTCGTCGATGGTCCACGTCTTCGACGTCCTCTTCTTTGCCGGCACGTCGGGCAGGCTACGAGCTTCAGTCAGCCATCGGGAGAGCGTCTGTTGCGAGATGCCCGTCTCGCGAGCGACCTGCCGCGCACTCTCGGCACCGTTGCCCGTGAGGCGCTCGAGCATCTGTTTGTACGGAAGAGAGAAAGGCTTGGTCACCGAGGGTCACTGTCTCGCCCCACTCATCCAGTTCGAAAGGGGCGACAACTACCCTGCCGCTGGGGGCCGGTCCAAACTGTCACCAGAGAGCCGGTCTCTCAGGCTCGACCTGCACGATCTTCGCGACACGGGCCATCTCGAGTCGCACGAGGTTATACGCGAGCAGGTTCCCCCAGAGCTCCTGCTCGACTCCTTCGCGCTCCTTGCTGCGGATGGCCTCTTCGCGATCGAACAGCTCCATCTTGGGCTCGTCGACGGTTGGACCACCGCATAGGCGGTCGCGACCCACGCGAGGACGACTGGAACGACGGCGGAGGCGGGCGCGACCCACGCGAAGACGGTTGGAACCACCGTGGAGGCGGTCGCGACCGGCTCGAAAGCGGTTGGAACCATCGCGACACGAGAAGGATCGGGGCGCGGGCTACGGCCTCACCGTCACCTCACCCAGGGCTCCACGCTCCTCACCATTTGCGCAGCGTCAAGGGCCGAGAACAAGCGGGTTGCATTGGTCGTCTTTGGTTGTAATCCTTGATTGAGCGCATCCGTCGAAGTTCGTGCGCCCCAAAAGCTCCGTCACGACGACGGCCCGTGCTGAGACGCCATTTCAGGGGGAGGGTGAGATGAGCAAGTCGAATACGATCGGGGGTTATTGCCCCGAGCCTGGACCGAGCCGTTGACGACGCGGTCCCGTGTGCAGAGGAGCTGCGCGGCGTGGCATCGCAGGAGCCGTTCTCGTGCTTCTCCTTGCCCTGTGCAATGCATGCGGGGCGGACAGCCCGAAAGCGGAGCACACGGGCCGCTCGGTCCACGCCGTCGGCGCGGGCACGGACGACACGGCAGACGCGTTCCCGGGTGTCGGTCAGCTCGACGTCGGCTGCACGGCGGTGCTCGCCACGAAGAGATTCGCCATCACCGCCGGCCACTGCTTGAACGGGGACACGAAGCTCGACACAAACCTTACGTTTGCCTATGACCCGTCGACCCTTCCAGCGGGCGATCCTCGACGCGTGACGCACCGGAGGGCGGCATCGGGGTCGATCCAAGCGTTGCGGACACAGTTCGACTTCGCCGACGATGGGCAGATCTCGCAGGATGTCGCGGTCGTTCGACTCGATACGCTCGTGCCGCCGAGCGTGGCCACGCCGATCCGGCCTGCTGGCCTGATAGCACCGTTAAACGGCGTGAGCGTCGCAGCCTGCGCGAACACGTTTCCGCGCGGGACGCTCGTCGGATATGGTCCCCGCGAAGATGGAGCCCCGAACCCACAAACCCGAAACTATTCGGTGACCAGCGACTGGGACCGTGAACGCCCGGGCCCTGGAGACCTCTTCGTGAACGAGTTCCTTCGCACCGACACGTATCGTGGCAATTTGAAGGGCGATTCCGGAGGTCCGCTGCTCCGCGGCGGCTTTGGCGAATACGTCGTCTGCGGCATTCAAAGCGCGTTGCGCGAATCGCCGGTGTTCATCACGTCGATGACGGCAGCGCTCGACTCGTGGGGAGCCAACGCCTTCCTCCAAAACATCTTGGTCGACAAGTTCGGCGCGATCGTCGGCGAGCGACCGGGGCCGGACACCGACGAGGATGGCGTCACGGACATGGACGACAATTGTCCGACCGTCCCGAACCCCGATCAGCGCGACACCGACGGCGATGGAAAGGGCGATCGCTGCGACAACTGCCGCGAGAAGAAGAACCCCGATCAGGAGAACGCCAACATCGACGGGGAGAGGGCGGTCCACGGTCCGGAAGGCATCCCCACGAGCGACACGTACCTCACGGAGCGCTATCCCGGCAACGCCTGCGATCCGGAGCCGCTCACCACGGCGACGCAGAACACAGCCTCGTTCGACGAGGTGAGCTGGCTCGGCTCCTACTCCACCAACGAGAATCCGCGGAAGGTCGCGTGCAGGATCCTCCCTGGTCACCGCTGCGGCGGCGAGCCGGTCGAAACGATGTGTCCCGTCTCGGACGACAACACCTTCCACGCGACCGCGTGGGTCGGCAGCGCCGGCACCAAGAACGGCATCACGCGCGTGCTGCGATGCAGGTGCGAGGAGGGGGATACGCAGAAAGACTGTGAGCTCGATCGGGGCTGCTCACGCGTGAACGTGCAGAATCCGCCCGTGACCTGGCAGAGGGCAACGATGGGCCGCGCCAGCGGCACCTTGGACAGCCAGAGGTACACCGTGCTGCCGACGGCGAACATCCGCCTCAAGCATCCCGAGCTGGTCGGGTTCACGCACAACGTCCTCACGCAGGAGTGGGGCTGGCAATACTGGAACGATCTCCCTGCGGCGTCGCTCCCGCCGCTCGGATACGCAGCGTCGCCGCAGGTAGCCTACTCGGGGCTCTTGTGGAGCTGGGTGAAGGCGTATTCGGAGGCATCGGCCCCGCCGCCCGCCATCAACGCTCCGCCGACGGGGGGCGACGCGCAGCAGCGCGTTCGCCAGCATGTCACCCGATTCACGCTCCACGAGCGGGGGCGGGCCACGCTGCAGCGGATGCCATGCCTCGACGCATCGAAATGGCTCCGCCTCCCCGACCTCGCCGATCTTCGAGCTCACATCGACTGCCCGTACTGCCCGAAAGAGGCGTTCATCGAGCTCGGGACGGGACCACTCGACGATCCCGATCCGGTTTTCGTCGTGCCGGGGTGGCCTCGGCGTCGTGCGAGCGAGTTCGTCTCTCCCGACGTGCTGGAGTCGCTGCGTGATCCGGATAAGGCCAGCCTTGTCATAGCGTCCGACGTCCGCGCGTGGACGACCGGCGCCGTCCGAGGCGCCGCCCTCTACCCCGCCGATGGCAAGGTCTTCGGGCTGAGCACCGCCGGCGGCGTCCTCGACGTCGACTTCGCAGTTCACGGCTCGTTCAACGCCGCGCCGCCCGGGCCGATGGCCTTCAGCGGCCACCGCCAGGAGCTCGCAATTGTGGAGCACGACGGGCTGCGTGTGTTCGATTTCGACCTGCTCACCGAGCAGATTCGTCCTTTCCTCGGCGAGCAGCGTCTCAAGGAGCCGATGGCCGTCACCTACGGCGCCGAGGACGACGCCTATTACGTGCTCGACCGCACCGAGCTCGCCGGGCCCACCGTGACCTTGTACCGCGTCGGACGCGGCAACGTCCTCGACGCGCTCTGGACGTGGACGCGCAACGACAACTACCCGAACGTCGCGCTCACCACGAGCGCCGATGGGGCGCTCGTGGTGAGGACGTGGAACGATCACTCGCACGTGTTCGCGCTCGCCGTCCTTGATGTCAGCGGCGCCGGCGACTATCCGATGCAGGTGATCTCGATGGCCGTTGGTGAGGGCACCGTCGTCGTCCCCGCGTATCGCGGAATCGACGGCACGTCGCTCGTGCTCCATCGAGGCGGCGCCGATGTCGCGCTGCGCTTCACGGCGCACGATACGGATGGCCTGCCGACCGAGCTCGACGTCGAGGGCGGCAAGCCCGTCGTGCTCGAGCGCGTGTTCTGATGAGGCTCGCGCGCTGGGTGCTCGCCACTCTCCCCCTCGCGGGCGCCGTATCGTTCATTCTCGCAAGCTGCTCAGGCTCGCCAGCCCCCGCGTCCGGCGCGGTCGACGCCGGCGAGCGCGACGACGCGCGTGCTTCCACCGGCGGCCCCGGAGGCGAGACGACGGATTCCGGCGCGGATGCCGATGGCGGCATCGATCCTCTCGCGAACGACATGTTCAAGGGGAAATGGAAGGCGCTGCCGGGCGCACCGAGCTTCTGCGACCTGCGCAGGTCGGAGGAGCCGGAGAAGCTCGCCTCGAAGTGGCTCCCTTGCCCGTCCGGGCGTCAGGGCTGCCGCAAGCTCGATACGAGCTGGACGAAGTACCCACCGGCGAACGGGCCTGGGTGGCTGGTCGATATCTCGAAGGGGCCCGAGCCCACTCGGCTCATCGGCGGCAAGCCGTACTTCCTGATCCGGCGCTTCTGGCACTCGGAGGTCTTCCTCACGATGAACCTCCCGATCGGGCATATGTACGTCCTCGAGCCGCTCGACGGAGCCCCCGTCGTCGCGATCGCGACCGGTCCCGTAGCCCTAATCAACAACTCTGCGCGCTACTGCAAGTTCGAGGTCGGCTATGGCGACTATGGGATCGCGTACCAGGCCGACCTCCGGGCCCCCACCAAGCCCGCGACGCAGGACAACGGTTTGGACGAATCCCTCCTCGGTTGGGCCCCCTGGGCCTCGCTCGGCGAGTTCACCACGAGGACGATCAACGTCACCGACTTCGGCCTCGGCTCGAAGGTCGGCTACTTCCTCGATCCCGTCCTCGGCGAGCGGAGCATTTGGTTCTCCACTCGCGCGCCGCGCAGCGTCGGCATCTTCGAGCTCGGCCCGCAGTCCCCGCGCTTGCTCCAGGACAAGCTGTACTCCGAGAGCCCGACGCCGGTCCCCGGAGGAGCGCTCGTCTACGACGTCGCCGCGGTCGCGATCAACTTCGCCAAGGACGACGGCTCCTTCGCCCGCGTGGTGACGCCCGCGTCCCCACAGGTCCTCAGCGCGAAGGCGCTCGATCGTTCGAACGGTAATGCGCTCGTCTGGGTCGAGAGCGACCGCGACATCGAGTTCACGAACTCCACCCTGTGGACGGCCCCCTTCGCGACGACGGAGGGCGCGCTCGCGCGGCGCAAGGTCGCGAAGCTTCACGACAGCCTCGCGCGCGGCGGCGGCGGCGGCGTCGCGAACCGTGGCGTCTTCCTCAGCCTCAGCGGCCGGAACGAGGCCACGATCGTCCGACTCGAAGACGGCGTGGGGTGGAAGGTCACCGGCGAGCCGGGCGAGCGCTTCACCGCGCCCGTGTGGGTCGACGACGACGAGGCGATCCTCCAGATCGCTCCGGATCCCGACGGCAAGTTCGAAGAGGACACCTACGGGATCGTCCGGATCGCGCGGAGCACGCTCGGGCCACCGACCGTGCCGCCCGGGCTGTAAGGGCGCTCGTGCGTCGGGTCCTCGCGTGCGCGCTCGTCCTCTTCTGCGCCGCGTGCACCGGCCAGAACCTCTACACCACGCCGCGCACGCTCCCGGAGGATCGCGGGCAGGTGATCATCGCACCGCAGATCGCCTTCCGGCCGAAGCGGCCGCCCATGACCGATTGCTCCGAGGATCGGTGCGCGCGGAGCGACACCTCGGAGAAGCCCCCGCAGTTTCCAGTCCCTCATGCGGCGTACCGCACGGCCATCGGCGAGCGCGGCGAGGTCGGGGTCCACGGAGGGATCGACGCCTGGGGTGCTGACGGAAAGTGGAACGCGCTACGGACAGCCACCTTCGATCTCGCTCTCTTCGCACGCCTCTCGTATGTGGTGGCATCCCTTCCAACGCATCGACGGGACGAGCCGTCCAGGGCACACAGCGGCCTCCTCCTTTACGTTCCCATCCTGCTCGGGCTCAACCTCGGTCGCTTCACCCTCGTCGCGTCGCCCGGCTACACGGTCGTCGTCGACGCCGCCGGTCGGCTGACGCACGCGCTGCGCGCCGGTGCGGGCGTGCAGGTCCGCGTGACCTCCGGCTTCGCGCTCATGCCCGAGGCGAGCATCCTGCATGATGTCTACGGCCCTGCTTGGCTCGATACCGTCACCGCCGGCCTCGGCTTTATCTTCCCCAATCTCGCCGCCCCGTCGAAGCCGTGATCGACGGGCGTGGGCCCGGTCCGACCGGTGGCGGAATCCGGAGCCGCTTGATAGCGGTGCTCGCGAAGAGCACCCTCGTTCGCATCTCTCCCGCCGACGCGCACGCGCCGCGGGGTTCACGAACGTGCTCGACCAGCGCGCCGGTTCGACGCCGCCCGCGGCGCGTTCGGCGAGGTGACCGAGCCCGGCTGGTCGCGCGCAGGCCTTCCGCAGGACGCGGGCTAGTCACCCATATCGCTCAGCGGGACGGTGCGGCGCTCGGCGCAGGCTCGGGCGCCTCGTCCTGATTCGCCTGCCACGCGAGGAAGCCGAGGAGCGCGACCACGAGCGTGACGGCGACGATGATCCCCGCGAGGAACGCCGTCTTCGCGTTCATGCCGCCGCTCGGGAGGTTCTCGAGCTCGTCGAGCGCCTCCTGGCTCGCCGGCTTGAGTGCATATTGCACGCGATCCTCGGCGAGCGTCGCGACCTGAACGGCCCCGAGACCGCATACCTTCACGAGCTGCTCCGAGAGCTCGGAGACGCTCTGGAAGCGCTTCATCGGCTCGCGGTGGCACGCGCGAAGGAACCACGCATCGAGGCCCGCGGGGACGTCCTGGACGAACTTGCTCGGGACGGGCAGCGGCTCGACGCAGACCTTGAGCACGATGTCTCCGAGCACCTCGCCCTCGAACGGGATCCGGGCGGTGAACGCAGCGAAGGCGCAGGCACCGAGCGACCAGATGTCGGTCAGCGCGTTCGGGGTGCCGCCGACGGTGAGCTGCTCCGGGCTCATGAAGTTCGGCGTGCCGATGACGGAGCCTTCCTGCGTCGGCCCCTTGAGGCCGCCGTTACCGCCGGGGCCGACGTCGAGCATCTTGGCGATGCCGAAGTCGACGAGCTTCACGACGTAGCCGAGCTCTCCCCCTTCGCCCTCGACGTTGGTGGCGAGGAAGATGTTGTCCGGCTTGAGGTCGCGATGGACGATGCCGGCGGCGTGCGCCTTCGTGAGCGCCTTGCTCGCGTGCGCGATGACCTGCGCGGCCTCCTTCGGCGGGAACGGCCCTCGTCGAATGAGCGCCTCCGAGAGCGACTCGCCCTCGAGGTACTCCATCACGATGAACGGGAGCCCCTTGTCGGTGACGCCGTAGTCGTAGACCTTCACGGCGTGCTTCGAGTCGACGCTCGCGGCGGCGCGCGCCTCGATCTCGAACCGACGCCGCGCATCCGGACGCTCCGCGAACTGCGGCCGGATGAACTTGATCGCGAGTCGGGTCCCGAGCTGCTCGTGCCTTCCGAGCCACACCGTACCCATCCCGCCGGAACCGACGAGCGGACCGACGCGGTACTTGCCGCCCACGACCATGCCCTCGAACGACTCCTCGGGCACGAGATCGTGCGCCGCCTCGGATCCGGTCGTCGACATTCGGGCCCAGAGTAGCCCAACTTCGCCCCCGCCTGCGCGCGATGTTAGGCTGAGCCCATGCTGCGCCTCGGCTCCGTCCTCGCTTTCGCTCTTGCGCTCGTCACTACGGCCGTAGCCTGCGGAGATGACGACGGGGGCAGCTCCGCCAACCGGGCGGACGGCGGCACCGGCGGACAGCCGGACGCGGCGGCCGTCGTCACGAACGACACCGAGTCCAAGCAGACCGGGAAGATCATCCGCGCGCAGACGGAGGACGAGGCGGTCGAGGGTGCGACGATCACCATCGCGGGCAAGACGGCGACGACGAACGCAACCGGCGACTACGAGCTCATCGTGCCGCGGAACACGCCGTACCAGATGACGGTCGCGGCCGACGGCTTCTACAAGCTCCTGGAGCAGGAGTGGATCCTGAAGAAAGAGACCCTCGACCGCGGCACGACCAACCTCCTCCTCACGGATACGGCGAATCTCCTCGCCGGCCTCCTCCCTGGACGGAAGTCCGACAAGGGCCTCGTCGTCGTGAAGGTGAACCCGCAGCCTCCGTGCACATCCGAGGAAGGGTCGACCCTCACGATCGATCCGCCGGGCGAGGCGAAGGTGACGTATTTCTCCGGCTCGCTCCCGAACAGCCAGCAGACGTCGGTGCAGGCCGGGACGACGTTCTCCGCGGCCATCTACAACGTCGACGTGGGCGTGCCGCTGAAGATCACCGTGAGCTCGCCGCAGTGCGCCCAGGTCCCCTTCCCGGTCGACGTCGGCGACGTCACGTACACCGGCTTCCAGAAGGCAGAGCCGGGCGATGCGCTCTCGTACATGCGCATCTACATCAAAGATCCGGTCGTCACCGACGCGGGCGCGGACTGACCGCCCTCCGGCAGGAGCGTCTCCACGCCGAGCTCCACCGCTGACGGTCGGCGGATCCGCTCGAAGGAGATGAGGCGCGCCCCGCCGCCGTGCTACTCCAGGCGCGTGCTGCGCGCGGTCATCTTCGACATGGATGGGCTCTTGATCGACTCCGAGCCCCTCTGGGTCCGCGCCGAGATCCAGGTATTCGGTGACGCCGGCGTTGCCCTCACGGAGGAGGACTGCGCGCTCACGAAGGGCCTGCGGGTCGACGACGTCGTCGCGTACTGGCACGCGCGCCGAGGGTTCGGCCGAGCATCGCCCGCGGAGGTCGAGGCCCGTCTGGTCGCGCGCGTGATCGAGCTGATCCGCGCCGAGGGGCGAGCGCTCCCCGGGATCGACTCGGCGCTCGCGGCGGCGCGCTCGGCCAGCGATCGCCGGATCGCGCTCGCATCGTCGTCGCCGATGCCGATCATCGAAGCCGCCCTCGAGCGCCTCGGTCTCACGAGCACGTTCGACATCGTGAGCTCCGCGCAGGGCGAGCCGTGCGGCAAGCCCCATCCGGCGATCTTCCTCCGAACGGCGGCGCGCCTCGACGTCTCCCCGCTCGAGTGCGTCGTGCTCGAGGACTCGATGACCGGCGTGATCGCCGCGAAGGCCGCGCGGATGGGATGCATCGCCATCCCGTCCGATCCACCGGCGGGGCCGTCCGCGCGCCCCCGCGACGCGCGGTTCGTGCTTGCGGACGCGATCGTGACGTCGCTCGTCGACGTCACGTCCGGGCTCCTCGAGCAGGTCGCCGGCGAGCGAGCGTGATCGAACGCGCTGCGCTCCTGATCGGCCTCGGACCTACAGGCCCTTCGAACGGAACGTGAGGACGTACTGATCGACGGCGCGATCGAGAATGCGCAGCGTGTCGATCTCCGGCAGCCCCGCGACCTCCACGATCGTCTCGAGCGGGAGGAGACCGTCGACGAAGCCGAGGATGTAGGCCGTCTTGGGATCCTCGATCAGCGGACCGAGCTCCGTGATCTTGCGGGTGAGCGACGGGACACGCGTCATCGGGGCGAGCCTCGCACGGAGGAAGGCGAGCTGCTGGTCGTCGTCGAGCGCCTCGACCTCCGCATAGCGAACCGCGACCTCGACATCGTCCGCCGCCGAGGCGAGGCGCCCTTGCGGCGGGACGGAGTCCATCAGGACCGAGGCGATGCGCGCCTCTTCGATCGCGGCCTCGTCGGTGATCGTGGGCAGGCGCTCGCGCCCGATCGTGTCCTCGGCGTAACGTTCGACGTCGAATGCAGGCCTCACGGTCTCGCGCGGAACGGTCCCGGACTCGACCGCGTCGGCCCCGGCCTCCTCGAACGTGCCCACTCCATCTTCCGGCTCGTCGAGGTCGAGCAGCCTCTTCAGGTCACGAGACTCAGCGCCCATTGCAGCAACGCTACCACTACCGGGCACCATCAGTCGTCAGTGTCTCCGACGTCCACGGCCGTCTCGTCGACAGTGCGGTCTCGACGATCGCGCTGTCCCGTCGGAGGCGGGCCCCCCAGGCGCGAACGTGCCCGGGCGGCCGGCCCGAGGGCGCTGTCGAAGGCGGGGTTCTCGATCGTCTTTCCTGCGGCATCCTTCCAGCGCGAGGGAGCAAAGAAGAGCTGGCCGTCGTTCTTGCGCCGGACGACGACCCAGCGCGCACGCCGGGCATCGGGCGGAGGGATGACCCACGAACCGAACCGCCACGCGTAGCGGCTCCCTACCCATTCCCAGGAGCCGTCCACCCAGACGGCGCCCTTCGCCGGCGACGGGGGAATGAACTCTACCGGCGGAGCTCGTGGCGAAAACGGCACCGCGACGTAGTCGGAGGTGGCGACCTGAGCGGCCGCCGGCCGAGGCAACGAGCCGCCGCAGGCCGCCGCGAACGTCGCCATCCCGAGGACGCCACCGAGGCAGGCCACACGGCGGAGGACGGCGCTGGCACCAACGGAGCTCATCCGACCTCGTCCTGGCCGCCCGGCCTGATATGGTGCGCGCAATGCCGCTGGTGAGCGGTAGCCGTACTCATCCGTTCCTGGTCTCCGTGGCGTCGCTCATCGCGCTCGCTGGCAACGGATGTTACCGCGTGCCCGACGGCAAGAAAGCGATCGCCGACGTCCGGATCGAGGGCGTCCACGGCATCGACGAGGAGGAGCTCCTCGATCGCCTCGCCACCCGCGAGAGCTCCCGCTTCCTCGGGGCCTTCGACGGCGTCGTCTACGAGTACGAAATCTTCGACCCGTACGCGCTCCGCCGCGACCTCCAGCGAATCGAGCGCTACCTGCGCGCGCAGGGCTTCTACGATGCCCACGTCTACGCGGCCCGAGTCGAGACGAAGGGCAACAAGGTCTACGTCACCGTCGGCGTGAACCAAGGCGAGCCGGTGCTCGTCGACTCCATCGCGATCGCCGAGAAGACGCCCGTCGACGAGAAGACCCGGGAGGCGATCCGCAAGGCGATCAAATCGGTCCTCCCGATCGGCAAGCCGCTCGACGAGGACAAGTTCGCCGAGTCGGAGAGCGCCGCCCTGAAGGGCCTCACCTCGACCGGCCATGCCGCGGCGAAGCTCACGCGCCACGCCGAGGTCGACCTCGCGACACGCCGGGCGCGCCTCATCTACACCGTCGAGCCGGGTCCGCTCGGGAAGTTCGGCCCGGTGAAGGTCGAGGGGCTCGGCGATCTGCCGGAGGGGCCGGTGCGGCGCATCTTCGGTGTGGAGGAAGGGGCACGCTACTCCAGCGAGGTGCTCGCCGAAGGCCGGCAAGCGCTGCTGGACCTCGGCGTGTTCGCGTCGATCGACATCGTCCAGGACATGGAGGAGTTCCAGCGGTCCCAGGTGGTGCCGATCACCGTGAAGGCTCAGCCCGCGAAGATCCGCGCCCTGCTCCTCGGAGGCGGCGTCGAGCTCGACTCTCTCAAGACCGACACCCATCTCCAGGTCGGCTGGCAGAACGGCAACTTCCTCGGCGGGCTCCGGAAGCTCGATCTTCGTTACAAGCCCGGAATCGTCCTCTATCCCACACGGTTCCCTGATCTGTTGCCCCCGACGGATCCACTCTACGAGCACCGGCTCACCGGAACGCTCAGACAGCCGGCGTTCTTCGAGAAACGCACGACCGGCTTTGCTCGTGCAGAGTACAACATCTATCCGGTCCTCCTCCCGCGAGCGACGGAGGACGTACTCGGCTACCACGAGCTCCGCGGCGAGGTCGGCCTCGAGCGAACCTTCTGGGGCAAGCTCTTCGTGAGCCCCGAGTACAACCTCCAGGCGAACTTCCCGTTCGACTACGTCGGGCGCGTCGAGGGCGTCGAGCCGCTGACGATCTCGTACCTCGCGGTCGCCAGTCACCTCGACTTCCGTGACGATCCGATCAAGCCCCGCCGTGGGATCTACATCGGCAACGAGCTCCAGCTCGCAGGTGGTCCGCTCCAGGGCGTGGCCGACGACATCCGTGTGCAGCCGGAGATCCGGGGCTTCATCCCCTTGCCGCGGAAGATCACCGTGGCGCTTCGAGGATCGGTCGGCTTCCTCTTCCCGTTCAACTACTCCAAGTTCTCCCAGATCAACTTCGAGAAGCCCGGCACATCCCGAGCCGAAGAGTCCGCGCGCGACTACCAGCTCCTCTTCTTCCGAGGCTTCTTCGGCGGAGGTCCGACCTCCAACCGCGGCTACCCGCTCAGGGGCGTCGGCCCTCACGATTACATCCCGTACCTCAGCCCAGCGGGACAGTCGGGCGCCGCCGGAGGCTGCAACCCCAACGACCAGGCCTGCTACCTGCCCACCGGCGGTCTCTCGCTCTGGGAGGCGAACGTCGAGGTCCGGTTCGTCGTGTCCGGGCCATTCTCGACAGCCATATTCTGCGACGCCGGAGACGTCTCGCCCTTCGCGGTGAGCATCCGCCTCGACCGACCGCACCTGTCCTGCGGAGGCGGAGCGCGCTACGACACGCCGGTGGGACCGATCCGCCTCGACGTCGGCTACCGCATCCCCGGGATGCAGTACCCGACCGGCGCGTCGTTCGAGATCGATCCGGCCCCGCTCCTCGGAATGCCGATCGCCATCGCGTTCGGTATCGGAGAAGCATTCTAGTGCGACGTCGCGCGCTCCTCGCCCTCGCGCACGGCGCGCAGAGCGTCGCCCTCGCCGCGACGTTCACCGGCGCGCTCGTGGCCGCCGTCCTCGTGCATGCGAACATGCCGGCGGTCCGGCGCGTGGCGGCCGACGTCGGCAACCGGGTCACGACCCCGCTGTTCGAGGGGAAGATCGTCATCGGGGACGTGCAGTCGTTGTCGCTCGGCCCGAAGACGACGATCCGCGTGCGCGAGGCAGAGGTCCTCGATCCCGAGGGGCATCGCGTGATTCGCGCGAACGACGTCGAAGCGACGATCGACCTCGAGCGGCTCCTCTCTTCCGTCATGAAGCACGGCACGCCCGACGTCGATCTCGACGAGGTGCGCGTCGGCAGCGCGGAGGTCGTGCTCGACGTCGATGCCGTTCGAGCTCCGCGGATCGCCCGCGCATTCCGGACGCCGGCCGAGCGCGCGTTCGCAGAGACGCCGACGCCGTCCTCATCATCATCCACCTCGCCGTCGTCTCCGCCGGCGCGCGAGCCGCGTGTCCACATCCGGAAGGCACGGGTCGGAAAGGCCCACGTGCACGGCGACCTCGTGCCGCCGGAGCTCGATGGCGACGCCACCACTCTCGAGGCGAGGTTCATCCTCGAGGACAAGCGAGCGACGGCGACGCTCGACGGGGGACACCTCGTCCTTCGTTCGCCGAAGGCGCCGAACCAGCGCGCTCCGCTGACCGGCACGCTCAGCGGCGCGCTCGCGATCGACCTCGAGACGACCGAGCTCGACGGAAGTGCCGAGCTCGATGGTTCCTGCGGCAGCATCCCCGTGGTCGCGCGGGCGAAGATCTCCGGCGAGACCGTCGAGGCGACGGTGGACGTCGCCCAGGCCGATCCCGCGGCGGTCGCGACCGCGTTCTCGGACGTGCCGGTGACGAAGCCGGTCGAGCTCCATGCCCGCGCATATGGAAAGCTCCCGACGCTCGGCCTCGAGGGGCGCGCGCGGGTCGGCGAGACGACCGTCGTCGCGAACGGCGAGCTCGATCTGCGCGAGGGCAATGCGTTCAAGCTCGACGTCGATGCTTCCCACGTGAACGCGGAGGCCTTCGGCGCCGGGATCGCGACGGACGTGTCCGGCAAGATCACCGGCGAGGGCACCCTCTCGGGCGCCGCGGGACCGCTCGGCAAGTTCCGCATCACGACGACCGACGGCGTCGTTGCCTCGCAGAACGTCCCGGCCGCGACGATCGAGGGCCGCTTCGACGCGACGCAGGTCACGGCAATCGTTCGTGCGCGTGAGCCGGGCGTCGAGCTGAACGGCAAGATCACACTGGATGTCCCCGAGTCCCGCCTCGCCGCGGCGACGCCCTCGGAGCCCGCCTCGCCGCCGCTCCTGACCTTCGATCTCCAGGCGCGTTCGAGCTCGCTCCGCGCGCTCGCGCGGGCGCCGAACTTGGTCGGCGGCGCGGCCTCGGCGCGGGTCCAGGGCAAGATCGATCTCGACAAGAAGACGATCCAGGCGACGACCACGGCGTCCGCCGACGGCATCGCGGTGGACATGTTCGCGGCAAGGCACCTGAGCGCGAACGGCGTGATCTCCGGCCCCCTCGACGCGCCGCTCGTCAACGTCGGGTTCGCCGGCCTCGACGTCCGGGTGCAGGCGAAGGACAAGGCACCGCTCGTCTACCCGAGCGCAACGGGGCACGCGAAGGTCGCGCTCGTACCATCGCCGCGCCTGCTCGATGCGTCGATCAATCTGAGCCAGCCGGGCTCCGCCGAGGGCATCACCGCGTCTGCGAAGAGCATCCACCTCGTCGACGGCGTCGTCGAAGCGCGCGGCCTTCGCGTGACCGGTCTCGGCGAGCCTCTCGAGCTCGACGCGAACATCGGCGACAGCCAGTGGAGCGTCCGGGCGAAGAGCGCCGGAATCGATCTCCATCGCGCCGCCCGCATGACCGGTATCCAGGAGCTCGAGCTCCTCCCCGAAGGGACGAGCGCCGCGGTCGACGTCGACGTACGCCAGGGGAAGGAGGGCGCCGACGGCCACCTCGACATCGTCGTCCGCAGCGAAAACGGCGTCGTCGGGAACGGATCGGTCGTCGCCGAGGCTCACGCGACGATCACCCGCGGCAAGCTGGTCGGCACCGGCAAGGTGGCGGCGGAGGGCTTCGGTCACGTCGAGGTCTCGCGCGCCGAGCTCGACGTGCCCGGCCGCCTCGATGGTCGCTCGCTCCAGCGGACGACCGGCGTCGTCGAGCTACGCGGCTCCATCGACCTCGCTCAGGGTGCCGCGCTCTTCGCGGGCGAGAACGTCGAGAGGATCGCCGGGCTCGGCTCGTTCGAGGCACGCATCGAGCGCGGCGATCCGACGGCGTTGCCCGCCGTGCGAGCGACCTTCCGGACGCAGGGGCTCGAGGCCGTGCTCTCGGGCGCGCCGCCATCCCCCACGACCGAGATCGCCGGCATCGACATGCTCACGCACGTCGCGTGGGACGGCCGCACGGAGGACGCCGAGATCTCGATCCTCTCGTGGGACGAACACGGGCTTCTTGGCAGCGCTGGAGCGAAGGCGAAGGTGCCGCTTGCAGCGTGGGCATCGGGCACCGCGAAGCTCGATGGTGAAGCGCTCGCGCTCCTCGATGTCAGAGCGGTCGCCGACATCCCGGCGCGCGAGGTCTCGGAGCTTCCCCCGTTCCTCGAAGCCCCCGCGCTCCGCGGAACGGTCGAGAGCCACTTCGAGCTCTCCGGAGCCGTGGGTCGGCCCGAGGTCGTCCTCAGCGCGCGCACACGGGGGCTGAGGGCAGATCGTCGGACAACCCCGGGCGCACAGGCGAGCTTCGATCCACTCGACGGCTCGCTCGAAGCGCGTTGGGACGGCGAGCGCGCTGCGATCACGTTCACCCTCGACGAGAGGGAGAGGCGGCAGCGTCCGCGAGTGGTCAGGCGACAGGGCCAGAGCGTCCTGGTTCCGGTGCAACGGACGAGGAAGGCCCCCGGACATTTCCGCGGGCTCGTGCTCATGACCGACCTTCGGGTCAAGGACCTGCTGCAGGGCAAGGCGCTGGCCGAGCTCCAGTGGCGCGCCTCCGCGGAGCTCGAGGTCGAGAACCTCGCGCTCGGCGCGCTGCCGGTGACGACGGGAGTGACCGGCTCGCTCAGCGGCCGAGCGCGGCTCAAGGAGCTGAACGGCGATCCCTCGTTCGAGGTGAAAGCCCACGTCGACAACTTCGGTGCGGGTGGAGCGCGCGTTCAGAACCTCGACCTCACCGCCGGCGGTCGCGATGCCTCGCTCTTCGCCCACGCGTCGATCCTCGACGACGTGAGCAAGGCGACCATCCAGCTCGCATCGCAGAGCCTCCGGATGAAGGGGCTCGACGTCTCATGGGAGGCGACGGCGCCCACGCGGCTCGACTACGCCGTGCAGAACGGACGCCTCGCACTGCTCGCGCCTCTCGTGAAGAGCTCGATCTCCGAGATGGACGGGCGCATCGACGGCGCCGGAAGCGTGACGATCGATCGGACCTCGCAGGTCTTCGAGGGCGGCCTCGCGCTCCAGGACGCGAATTTCTACGTTAACGTGCTCGGCGAAGAGATCACGTCGCTCAACGCGATCGCGAAGTTCGAGAGGACGGGAGTCTTCCGTATCGACAACGCGACGGGGAAGATGGGCTCCGGCGAGTTCCGCGCCTCCGCCAGCGGCCGGATGAACGGGCTCCTCTTCATGGACGCGGACGCGACCGTCATCGCGACGAAGAACGTCCCGCTCAGCTCCGAAGGCGCCACCTTCGCCTCGGCGACCGGCGAGGTGAAGCTGTCGGCGAAGATGTCCGACGATCGAAACGCACTGCTCGTGACAGTCGACGTGCCGCGCGCCGAGGTCCAGCTCCCCGACCGAGGCACGCAATCGCTCCAGCCGCTCGAGCCGGATTCGACGGTGGCGATCGGCGTCCGCCGGGGCGGCGAGCTCGACACGACCGCCGTCCGGAAGCATCGCGGCGGAACCGGAAAGCAAGCAGCGGACGGCACGAAGACGAACGAGCACCAGCTCGTCACTCGAATGAGCGTCGTCCTCGGCGATTCGGTCCAGCTCGACGGCCGAGGCCTCGCCGTGTCGCTCGGCGGTCGCACGCTCGTCGAGCTCGCCGACGAGCTGAAGGTCACGGGCCGGGTCGATCTCCGTGGCGGAACGATCGAGGTCCACGGCCGTCGCTTCACCGTGGACCACGGCACGGTCACGTTCCCCGAAGGCGGCGAGCCGAGCAACCCCACGATCGTGGCCGCAGCCTACTGGGACTCGCCCGATCGCACGCGCGTCTGGGTCGAGTTCACCGGGCCGCTCAAGACCGGCAACCTGACTCTGCGCTCCGAGCCTCCGTTCTCGAAGAACGAGATCCTCAGCGTCCTCCTCTTCGGACGCCCCGATCCGAACATGGCGGCGGCTGGCGCCACGCCCGGGAACTCCGGCGACACGTCCGGCGCGACCGCGGTCGGGAGCGGCTTCGTCGCAGGCGACCTCAACCGCGTGCTCTCCGAGATCGACGAGAACCTCGACGTCGAGACCGACACGCTGAGCGGCAACCGCACCCGAACGAAGCTCGGACGCAGCTTCTTCGATCGCCGCCTCAAGGTGCAGGTCGGTTACGCGCCCGGGCGTACGACGTACCGCGAGCCCGACACGACGTACCTCTTCCTCAACTGGCAGTTCATCCCGAAGTGGGCGCTCGTCGCGACGCGCGGCGATCGAGGCACGACCATCTTCGACGTCCTCTTCCAGCACCGCTACTGATCGACGCGTCCCGCGCGACTCGCGTCACGCTCGAGTCACCCGCCGCCCTCGGCCGCCACCCACTTGTCGACGGCCGCGCGTTGCTCCGTCGTGAGCGCCGGCCCGAGGTGAGCGCCCTTCGTGACGAAGCTGCTGTTCGGGAGGTGGTAGCCGTTGGTCTTGAAGAGCGGGTAGGTCGCCGCGGCGTCCGCGCCGAAGAAGATCGGCGCTCCGCTCGTCCCGGCGCGATGACAGCTCCCGCATGCGGGGCTGACCGCGGGGAAGGTCTCGCTCGCAAAGACCGGGTTGACCCCTCCGCTCGTGCCGGTGCTGCTCGTCGGGGCCGGCGCGGTGTCGTCCTTGGACTCCGATCCCTTCTTCCCCGTCCCCTGCGAGGAACGCTCGGAGAAGGTGATGACTCCCGGCTCCGGTCCGCTACACGCAGCCACCGCGAGGAGCGCGCCGCAGAAAAGGAGAACGCCACGATGGTCCATCGATCCTCCGGGTGGCGGCTCGCCCCGACGTAGTCAGGGCAAAGAGCTCAAGGCGCGTAGACCCTTCCGGTCGCCGCCGTGCCGTGACAGTTCGCCCGGTTGGCGCTGCACCCGCGGTCGTCCGGCTGAAGGAGCGTCGCCATCTGCATCGGCTTCCCGCCTTCGCGACGCACGCCGACCTTGCTGTTCGCCGGGATGGTGGCACCGTCCTTCTCGAACCAGAAGTTGCCGTTCTCGTCCGTGTAAGCGGAGCCGACCTCGGTCCCGTCCGGTCCGACGACCCGAACCTCGGCCTTGGGCACGACCGCCCCGCCCTGCGCTGTCGAGTAGACCGTGCCAGCGAAGACCCAGAGCTTGCCGGCAGCCGCGCCGCCGGTCACGTGGCAACCCGTGTCGGCACAGTTGCGCCCTTCGACCGATCCGCCGTGGGAGGCGACCTCGTTCGCCTTCACTCCGGGGTCCTGGTAGGCAAACGGTGTCGTCCCGAAGATGGGGTCCACCGTGCCACCATCGTCGCCGGCGGGCGTACCACTCGTGCCGCTCGTGCCGCTCGAGCTCTGCGGCTCACCTCCCCCCTGAGACTCGCGCTCCGCAAAGGTGATGGCTCCGGGATCCGGGCCGCTGCACGCAGTCGAGGAGGCAAGCGCCCCCGCCCCAACCACCGCCCCAATGAGGAGAACGCCGCGACAATCCATTGATCCTCCACCGCGGAAGCGACGACATCACACGACGATCGGTCGGGCGTGCGCGCCGCGCGGGCCATCCTCCACCCGAGGTGACGATGGGCTCGTCCCAGGTGAGCTGCAAACCGTGCGCCCTAGAACTTCATCACTCTCGGCCTTGTTCGACAAGGAGGAGGGATGAGGTTGGGCTCAGACCGGAGCCCGCGACTCCCGACCGTTCTGGTAGAAGTAGAGGCGAATGCCGCGGGGGTGGGGCTTTCGCGCAGCGCTTTACAAATGCTCGGGCGCGCGTATAGTGCCGCGTCCCACGCCCTGGAGCGAGGCAGCGAACTCGAGCTTTGTCGAGAGCTCGCTTCGCAGCACTCCGAGGCTTGGCAAACCCCGCCGTCGCGGCCTTGGCGCAAGTCCAACGCAGGCACGGCTCACGAAGAGGGCGATCCATGTACGCGGTCATCAAAACGGGCGGAAAGCAGTATCGGGTAGCTCAGGGCGATCGGCTCCGTGTCGAGAAGCTCAACGGCAACGTCGGCGACACCGTGACCCTCGGCGAGGTCCTCCTCGTCGGCGCCGGCGACGGCGTGAAGGTCGGCGCTCCCCTGGTCGGCGGTGCGAAGGTCGAGGCGAAGATCGTCGCCCAGGACCGCTCGCCGAAGGTCATCATCTTCAAGTTCCGCCGTCGCAAGAACTACCGCAGGAAGTCCGGTCATCGTCAGCCGTTCACGGCGCTCGAGATCACCGGCATCACGGGCTGAAGAGGAGAAGGGACCATGGCTCACAAAAAAGGCGCAGGCAGCACGCGCAACGGTCGCGACTCCAACTCGCAGCGCCGTAGCGTAAAGGTTTACGGCGGCGAGACCGTTCGCGCGGGCAACATCATCATCCGCCAGGTCGGCGAGACGATCGCTGCCGGCAAGAACGTCGGCCGCGGCAAGGACTTCACCATCTTCGCCCTCATCGACGGCGTGGTGAAGTACGAGTGGAAGACGAAGGACAAGAAGCAGGTCTCCGTTTACGCCGCAGCGTCCTGATCCCAACGGATCAGCGAGGCGCGAGCTAAGCAATGGCGGGGAAACGTAAGAGCGGGAGCACGCCGACGAACGTACGGCGGAGCTCCCGTTCCGTTTCTGGGCGTTCCGTTTCCGTGAAGGCCGCGCGCCCCGCCAGCCAGTACAAGCTCCTCGCGCTCGATCTCGACGGTACCCTCCTCAACCACGCCGGTGCCGCGAGCGACGCGGACGTCGAGGCGGTCCACAAGCTCCGCGCCCAGGGCGTGAAGGTGACGATCCTCACCGGTCGCCTCTACTCCGGCACGCGCGAGGCGGCCGAGCTGCTCGGCATCGACGGCCCGGTGGGCTGCGCCGACGGCAGCCACATCGTCAACGTCAAGAACGACAAGACGCTGCTCCATCACGGCATCCGCGGGCGCGCTGCCGATCGGCTCCGAGCGAGCCTCGAGCGGAACGACCTCGTCGCCTTCCTCTTCGCCGAGGACGCGATCGTGCACGACGAGCGAGGCGCGGACTACCTCCCCTTCGTCCGCACGTGGTCGACCGACCTCCGCTACGCGCACCGCATCACCGAGCACGCGCTCTGGGACTCGGACGACGGCATGACCGCCGTGGTCGCGCTCGGCAAGGAGGCCAACATCGGCCGCATCGTCGCCGACATCCAGCGCGATGCGAGCGAGTCGATGCAGGTCGCGATGTTCCCGTTCCGGCGCGATACGGAGCACTGGGGAATGGTCGCGCGCGCGTCGGGCGGCACCAAGGGCACCGCGCTCGCGTGGGTGTCGAGCCACTACGGCATCGACATCTCCGAGACCGTCTGCGTCGGTGACTGGCTCAACGATCTGCCGATGATGACCTGCGCTGGACGCTCCTTCGCGATGGGCCAGGCCCCATCCGAGGTGAAGCTCGCAGCTACGGATGTGCTCGAGACGACGATCGACGCGGGCGGAGCCATCGCCGAAGCGATCGGACGCGCATTCGGCACGAAGCTCTAGGCGCGAGTAGGCGTCTGTATAGACTGGCCCGCATGGTCGACGGAGCCGGTAGCTCGATCGACGTGCACGAGGCCAATGGCCGTGGCTCCCTCGCGAGCGCGACCATCGGCACGAGCGTGCGCATCGTCGGGATCGTTCTCGACTCGAGCGTCGCGGCATGGCTCGCGGCGGTCGGTCTTCAGGAAGGTGAGGAGGTAACCGTCCTCCGCCGCGCCGCGCTCGGCGGCCCGCTTCACATCCGCACCTCGTCCGGCGGCGAATTCGCCATCGCACGAGAGCTTGCCGCACACCTCGACGTCATCGTCGTTCGTGGAGCGAACGCATGAGCGCCGCCGCGGTGACGAAGGAGAGCACGGCCAGCGAGCGCTGCACGATCGCGCTCGTCGGTCGGCCCAACTCGGGCAAGTCGTCGATCTACAACCGGATGACCGGTGGCAACGCGCGCGTCGGCAACTACCCCGGCATCACCGTGGACGTGCTCGAGGCGGAGCTCGAGCTCCCCTCCGGAACGCGCGCCGTGGTCGCGGACCTGCCCGGGCTCTACTCGGTCGAGGGCGCCGTCGAGCGCGACACCGACGAAGGCGTCGCGCGGAGCTTCCTCGATCGCCTGCGCGAAGGCACCGCCGAGAAAGGGCGCTTCGTCGTCGTCCAGGTGATCGACCCGACCCGCCTCGCCCTCGGCCTTCGGCTGACGCGCGAGCTCGCGAAGGCGAACCTCCCGCTCATCATCGCGCTCACGCACAAGGACATCCTCGCGTCCGAAGGTCGTGACGTCGACGTCGCGCGCCTCGAGAGCGAGATCGGTGCGCCGGTCGTCCTCGTATGCGCACGTGACGCCGATGCGAAGGCCACGCTGCTCGCAGCAGTGGACGATCGGCTTCGAGATCGCGATCCCGCCTCGCCGCGCGCGACCTTCGACCCTGCCGCCGTGGCGCGCGCGGTCGTGCGCGACGTGTCGTCGAGCGCGGAAACGAAACGCCGCCGCCAGCTCACCGAGCGCCTCGATGCGGTGCTCCTTCATCCGGTGGTCGGGCCGTTCCTCTTCATCGGCCTGATGGCGCTCGTCTTCGCCGCGGTCTTCCTCGTGGCCGATCCGGTGACGGGCGTGTTCGACACGCTCATCGGCTTCGCGCATGGCGGACTCGATCGCCTGCTCGGCAAGGGGCTGCTCGCGTCGTTCGTCGCGGACGGCATCCTCGCCGGCGCCGGCACCGTCCTCGCGTTCATGCCGCAGATCGTGATCCTCACGGTCGCCCTCGAGCTGCTCGAAGCGAGCGGCTACCTCGCGCGTGGCGCCTTCCTCGTCGATCGACTCCTTCGCCTCCTCGGGCTCTCCGGACGGAGCTTCCTCCCGCTCCTCATGGGACACGCCTGCGCGGTCCCCGCGATCTCGGCCACCCGAGTGGTGCGCGACCCGCGCGAGCGTCTGACGACGATCCTCGTGCTGCCGCTCATGACCTGCTCGGCACGGCTCCCGACCTACGCGTTGGTGCTGTCGACGTTCTTCTCCGAGCGCTCGGCCCTGTTCCGCGCGGCGCTCTTCGTCGGACTCTACTTCTCCGGCATCTTCGCGGCGCTGCTCGCGTCGTTCGTGCTCCGACGCACGACGATGAAGGGCAAGAGCCTGCCGCTCGTCCTCGAGATGCCCTCCTACCGCATGCCGCAAGCGAGCGTCGTCGCTCGGAAGGGCTACAACGCCGCGCGGCGCTTCCTCCGAGACGTCGGCACCACGATCGTGATCGCATCGGCGGCGCTGTGGATGCTCCTGTCGATCCCGATGCCCGGCGTGAGCCGCGAGCCCGACGCACCTCCGATCGAGTCGAGCGTCGCGGCGACGATCGGGCACGCGATCGAGCCGATCACGCGCCCCGCAGGCTTCGACTGGCGAATCGACGTCGGGCTGATCGGCTCGTTCGGCGCGCGCGAGCTCATGGTCGCGACGATGGGCGTCGTCTACGGGGTCGAGGACGCCGAGGACGACCCCGCTCCGCTCGCGACCAAGCTGCGCGAGGCCAAGCGGCCCGACGGCTCGCCGCTCTACGGCCCGCGCACGGGCCTCGCGCTCCTCGCCTTCTTCGTCCTCGCCTGCCAGTGCATGAGCACGGTCGCGGCGATCCGGCGAGAGACCTCGAGCATCCGCTGGCCTGCGTTCGTCCTCGCTTACACGTACGCGCTCGGCTACGGGGCGGCTGTCTTCGTCTACCAGGTCGGCGGTATCCTCGGGATCCCATGAACGAGGCTCATCCCGTGAGCGTCATGAGGAGGCTCGCCGGATGAACGATCGGCGACCGACACGCTTCGGGCCGGGGCTGCGCCTCCAGATCCTCCTCGCCCTCGCGGGCGTGATGCTCGTCGCCTACGTGCCGCTCTTCTTCGCGATCGCGCAGGTGACGCGCGGCACTTCCCTCGCCTACCGAGAAGACGCCGCGCGCAGCCTCGGTCGCGCGGTCGCCGCGCACGTCGCCGGTGTCCGGGTGACCGATCCCTCCGCGCTCGATCGCACGATCGCTTCACACGTCGGCGAAGGCGGTGCGCTCGCGATCGGCGTGTACGGCCCCGACGGCGAGACGGTGGCGACCCGCGGCCTCCCCGCGGAGGTCTCGCTCCTCCGAGCTCCCGCCCGTCCGTACGGCGAAGCGGCGACCCGCGTGACGTCGCCCTCGGGGCGCGCGCTGGACGTCGTCATCCCGAGCGGTGAAGACGGCGCCGTGCTCGTCCGTGTCCGCGCCGAGGACGATCCCGCACGCACCTCCCAGCTCGTGCGAGGTGTCGCGCTCTACATGACCGTCTTCGCGATCGCGATCCTCGCCTTCGCGTACATCGTGCTCACGCGCGCGATCGTCCGGCCGATCGAAGAGCTCGCCCGCGCGGCAGATCGCGTCGCGAGCGGAGGGCGCGATCTCGATCTGCCCTCGCAGGGAGCACGCGAGATAGCCGAGCTCGGCTCCAGTGTTCGCGCGATGACCGCACGCCTGCTGAAGGAGGAGCAGGCGCTGCGAAGCAAGGTCGAGGAGCTCACCACCACGACGAAGCGCCTCGGAGAGACCCGCGAGCAGCTCGCGGGGAGCGAGCGCATGGCAAGCGTCGGAAAGCTCGCCGCCGGCGTCGCACACGAGATCGGCAACCCGATCGCCGCGATCATGGGGATGCACGACCTCATCGAGGACGCCGAGACGACCGACGACGTCCGCGCCGACTTCCTCAAGCGGATGCGCAAGGAGACCGAGCGCATCCACGTCGTCGTGCGCGATCTCCTCGACTACGCCCGCCCCGAGGAGAGCCCCGCGGCCATCCGCCCTGCGAGGGCGCTGGTCTCCGAGGTGATCGACGACGCGCTCAACCTCGTCCGGCCGCAGAGGGAGTTCAAGGCGATCGAGACCAAGGTCGATCTGGAGCCTGACCTCGCCGTCGCGCTCTCACCGCAGCGCCTCACGCAGGTGCTGCTCAACCTCCTCCTCAATGCCGGCGCCGCCATCAGCGTGGCCGCGAGCGACAAGACGCCCACCGTGACCGTACGCGCGAAGCGGCTCGAGGACGGAGTCGTCCGCATCGAGGTGGAGGACAACGGCCCGGGCGTTCCGAAGGACATCGCCCCGAGGATCTTCGATCCGTTCATGACCACGAAGGACGTGGGCGCCGGGACGGGTCTCGGCCTCGCGGTTTGCCGCGGCATCGTCGAGGGCGCGAAGGGGAGGATCTTCGTCGACGCGGACTACGCGGACGGTGCGCGCTTCATCGTCGAGCTGCCGGGCTGAAACGCCTCGTGCGGCGAGCGCATCGCTCGCCGCCGGCTCGGACGGGGCCGCGGGACTGGAAAGCACCGCCGCCGCTCGCGATCACTCCTCGAGCGTCGTGATCCAATCGCCGAGACGCGCGATGCGGAGGTTCTTGTCCTTCACCGCGTCGAGGATGCCCGGCAGCGTCTTCGACGTCGTCGGCTCGTGGTCGTCGCGCTCGGCAGCGTCGTGGAGAAGGACGATGTCCCCGTCGTCGAGATGGCGCGTGATGCGCCTGACGACCTTCCTGGGCTCGGCGCCGGCGAGCCCGTCGTAGCCGGAAGCCGACCAGCCCACGACCGTCAGCCCGAGCCGTTCGGCGATCCGCGCGATCGTCGGGTTCGTGTGCCCGACGGGCGGCCGGAACAGGGTCGGGCGCTGCTTGGTCACCTTCTCCAGCGCACGGATCGCGCGCTCGAGATCGCGACGAACGCGCCTCGGTCCGCGAAGCGCGAAGAGGCGATCGTGGGCCCAGCCGTGCACGCCGACCTCGTGACCGCGATCGAGGATCTCCTTCACCACGTCGGGGTACTGCTCGACCTTCCGCCCGATGACGAAGAACGTCGCCTTCGCCTCGTGCTCGTCGAGGATCTCGAGGACCTTGCGGGTGTGGACCGGATCGGGCCCGTCGTCGAACGTGATGACGACGCCGCGCGCGTCGGCCGGTCCGCGGATGATCGCATCGGCGAACATCCGGAGTCGAAGCACGAAGACGCCCGTGAGGATGAGCCCGACGTAGAGGCCCGAGGCAACGAGCGCCGCCCATAGCGGCGGCGGCACCGTCATCACCGAAAACGCGGCAAACCCGATCCCGCCAAGCGTTGCGGCCAAGAAGAGGATGCGCGCGGGCGGCATCAGCCGCTCCTCCAGGCGTGAGCCCGATCGCGAAGTGGCGAGCTCAGGCGTTTGGCTGCCACTGGCCGATCAGCGACGCTTCTTCGCGGGCGCCGCCTCTTCTTCGTCCTCGGCGTCATCGGCCTCGTCCTCGCCGGCGACGCGCACCTTCTTGGCGGAGCCGGCGGAGGCGCTGGCCTGCTTGTCGTCCTTCTTCTCTCCGTCGCCGGTATTGTCGAGCTCGAAGAACCCGGCGAGGACCGCAGCGATGAGGGGGAGCGAGACGGCCGGAAGCTGCCCGATCTCGGCCGGCCCGCTGCTCGCCTTCAGCGCGGAGAGGTCCATGCTCACGTGAACCCACTGCCGGAGCACGAACATTCCTCCGAGCGCGATGAGCGCGCCGAAGAACGCCTTCAGGCCAGCCTCGATCTTCCCGTCGGCAGACCAGATGGGCTTGCCCGCGATGAGCCCGGTGAGCACACCGGTGAGCGCGGCGGCGATGTACGCGCCGGCCGCTCCGAGGACGGAGCTGTCGAAGGTCATCACCCCAAGCCCCTGCACGAGCACCGCGGCGAGGATGGCCCCCACCACTGCTCCAAGGAAGAGGCCGACGAAGAGTCGCTTCAACATACGGACTCTGGAGTCTACCCAGCCACCCCGTCGCCGCAAGCGCCGCGGCCTCGCGCTCACGTCGCTGACCATCGGTCGTCTCCCCTTGCACCTCTTGCACCTCGCAACGAGCGCCGTGCACACCTTCGACGATCGAGCTCGCCCACGCCGCCCCTCTCGCCGCCTCGCCGCCTCGCCGCCTCGCCGCGAGCGCCCCGACGAGGTGAGCCGCCTCGCGCGCGGCCATCTCAGGCCGTCGGCAGCAGAGCCTCGCGCGCGTGCCCGATCCTCGATGCGAGCCGCGTCTGCCGCTCCTCACGCCGCTGTTCTGCGAGCGCGAGCCGCAGCGCTCGTGGATCCGCCACGAGCACGACGAGGCGCTTGCCGCGCGTCACTGCCGTGTAGACGAGGTTTTTCGAGAGCATCATGAAGTGGCCCGTCAGCAGCGGGATGACGACCGCCGGATATTCGCTGCCCTGAGACTTGTGCACGGTACAGGCATAGGCGAGCGCGAGCTCGTCGAGGGCCCGGCCGTCGTAGGCGACGTCCCGCTCGTCGTCGTAACGAACGACGAGCGTGCCGTCCTCGTCGTCGATCGACGCAACGACGCCGACGTCACCGTTGTAGACGTTCTTGTCGTAGTCGTTTCTGAGCTGCATCACCTTGTCGCCCACGCGAAAGGTGACCCGTCCGCGCACGAGCCCGGGCGCGGACGGATTGAGCGCAGCCTGCAGCGCCTCGTTGAGCGCCATGGTGCCGACAGGGCCGCGGTTCATCGGGGTGAGGACCTGGATGTCCCGCACGGGGTCGAGGCCGAACTTGCGCGGGATGTGGCGCGTGACGAGATCGACGAGGACACTGCGCGTGTCGTCGGGGTCACGCCGATCCATCATGAAGAAGTCCGCGCTCGGGTCGCCCTTCTCCGGGACGACGGGCGACTCGCCGGCGTTGATGCGGTGGGCGTTCTGGACGATCAGGCTCTTCTCCGCCTGGCGGAAGATCTTCACGAGGCGGACACACGGAACGACCCCCGACGCGATCGCGTCGCGAAGGACAGACCCGGGCCCGACGCTCGGGAGCTGATCGACGTCGCCGACGAGAACGAGACGCGCCCCGTCGGCGACGGCCTGCGTGAGCGCGTCGGCCATCCACACATCGACCATCGAGCTCTCGTCGACGACGATCGCTCCAGCGTCGAGCGGCCTCTTCGCGTCGCGCTTGAAGGTGCCGATCTTGGGATCGAACTCGAGCAAGCGGTGGAGCGTCGCCGCTTCGCGTCCAGTCGCCTCGCTCATTCGCTTGGCCGCGCGGCCGGTGGGTGCGGCGAGCCGTGCGATGACACCGGCACGCTCGAAGACGCTGAGGATCGCCTTCACGATCGTCGTCTTGCCTACGCCCGGACCTCCGGTGACGACGAGGAGCGGACAGCGAGCCGCGCGCTCGACCGCGAGACGCTGCTCGTCGGCGAGCACCGTCCCGGTGTCTCGCTCGAACGCGTCGATCGCAGCGGCGAACCCCGAGAGCGTGTCGCCCTCGGCGCTCGCGAGCGTCGCGAGCCGCGCGGCGAGGCGCCTCTCCGTCTCGTGCATGCGCGCGTCGTAGATCACGGCCGATCGGAGCGAGGCTCCCGAGCGGACGCGCTCGAGCGAGTCCGCCGCCTCCGCGACGACGTGCCCACCCGTGACGACGGCGGCGAGCGCCTGCTCGAGCCTCTCGAGCAGGTCCATGCTCGGAGGCTCTGCCGGGTTCGTATCGCCAGCGAGGAGACGCGCGGCCCGCGTCGTGAGGTCTTCGGCGACGAGATAGCAATGACCGGCCTCCGTCGCATCGCGCAGCACCTGGAGGAGCGCCGCCTGCATCCGCTGTGGCGAGTCCTTCGCGATCCCGAGCTCGGACGCGATGCGATCCGCGGTGCGGAAGCCGATGCCCCAGACGTCGATCGCGAGGCGATAGGGATCGCCCGACACGATGCTGACCGCCTTCGGCCCGTAGCGCTTGAAGATGCGCGCAGCGAGATGGACGCTCGCCCCGTGCGCCTGGAGGAAGACCATGACGTCGCGGATCGCGCGCTGGTCGTTCCACGACGCGATGAGCTGATCCGCTCGCGCCGGCCCGAGCCCCGGCACCTCGCGGAGCCGATGCGGCTGCTCCTCGAGCACCTTCAGCGTGTCGAGGCCGAAGTGCTTCACGATCCGCCTCGCGGTGATCCCGCCGACGCCCTTGATGAGCCCGGAGCCGAGGTACTTCTCGATCCCCGCCAGCGTCGTCGGAGCGAGCTCCGTCACGCTCGTCGCACGGAGTTGCTCACCATGCTCGCGATTGACCTCGGTCGTCCCCCGCACGCGCACGCGCGAACCGGGCGCGACCCGAGGGAAGAGCCCGACGACCGTGAGCCGATCGCGGCGATCGGGCACGTCGAGCTTGATGACACGGAAGCCGGACTCGAGGTTCTCGTACGTGACGACCGCGACCTCGCCCTCGATCGCGATCTCTCGGTCCGCCACGCCGCCACCCTACTTCGTCTGACCGCCGCACGCGACCTCGCCGCGCGCGGTGCTCGGTCGGTCGAGAGCGAGCCATGAGCGCGGAATGCGATCGCCGGCGTCGCTCTCGGACGAGCTCGGTACGACGGTGAGGTTCGGGGCCAGCCCCCATCTCGACGGCGCGCCTGCCGGGCCCACGAAGCAGAACGGCGCGGATGGGAGCTCCCATCCACGCCGCATCGCAGCTTTCCTGCGCGAGCTCTGTCAGCTCACTGCAGCTTGTCCGTCCGGATGTTCAGGACGAACGTCCCGTCGCCGACGTCGGTGCTCGCACCGAAAGCCCCGCTGTAGACGAGGACCTTCCCGCCCGCCGGGATCGCAATCTTGTCGATGCCCGCGAGGTTGTACGTGCTCGTGCTGCCGCACGGGCTCGGGGTCCCGCTGATGCACGAGTCGTTCACCTTCCCGACGCACTGACCGCGCTCGCTGTCGGTCATCGGAAGCCCGTTGCCGTTGTAGACCCAGATGACCAGGTCCGCATCCTTCCCGGTCGTGGACTTCGTCTGATACGCGGAGATCTCCGCCACCTTCGCGGTCGGGTTCGAGATCTCCACCGGCACGTAGCGAACGCTGGTCCCACTGAGCGTTCCCGAGCACGTGGTGCTCGGCTTCTCGACCGTCTCCGCAGACAGCGTCCACTGCTGCGAGCGCACCGCGCCAACCGTCGACTGGATGGTCATCTTGTTCGGGGTCATCGGAATCTCGCACGCGGAGGAGAAGTTGCCCCACGTGCACGTGGCGCTGCACGTCTTGTTCTTGTAGCCGCCACCCGAGCAGCTCGCGTTCGTGTACTGGACGGAGCCCGGCGCGCAGCTGTTTGCAGGCTGCCCCGTGCACGTTCCCCAGCCGCACGAGTTCGAGCACGTCTGCGTTCCGCAGTTCCCGCATGCCTGGGTGGAGCCGGGGGTGCAGGTGCCGACCTCGCCGGAGCACGGGCCGTAGTCGCTCCACTCGAGCTTCCCGTTGACCTCCTGGCAAAGCGCCTGCTGCTTGCCGCACTTTCCGCACGAACGCGACACGGTCTGATCGACCGTCGTGCACGTGTCACCCGGCTCCGGCGGCGGCGGTCCCGCGTCCTTCCCCTTTCCTGCGTCCTTGCCCGCGTCCTTCTTCCCGGCGTCGGCCTTCGACGTGGGGGTGTCGTCATCGTCGTCATCGCCGCTGCTGGGCGGAAGAGCCGTCCCGGTCGACTCCTGCTCCGTCGGATCCGTGTCCGTCGCGAGGTCGCCGAAGTCGCCAGTGTCACCACTGGCGCTACAGCCCACGACCGCGAAGGTGCCGAGGAGACCAGCGACGATGCAGCCGAGGAGACCGGACTTGAGTGAACGCATTGGGCGAAGACGCTCCTTCTCCCGCCAAATCCCCATGGCGAGTGGATTGGGCGCTCTAGCGCTCCATATTGGGGTGTGCAAGTCCCGCCCCTCGTCGCACAGGCAGCCCCAATTCCTTCCAACGGAGCCCCTGACAAACCTCAACTTGTTGAAAGAACGTCACAATCTGAGCCGTTTCTCCCCGAGCGGAGCAGGCCGAGACAATCGGGTCTCTGGAACGTCTCAGGGACAGGCCTAGAAAGGGCGTTCGAAGATCATCAATGATTTCGTAGAACGGGTTTCGGACGGTCAAACAAGCCCGCGTCAACGTGCGGAGTTTGGGCCTGGGCCCCCGCGCATTCGTCATCACCGGATCCGCGCAGATCGACGAAGATCGCGCCCATGCGCCGTGCGCTCGTCTTCGTCCTCGTTACGCTTTCGGTCGTTGCAGCAGCCGGGGGATGCGAGTCGAGCCCCCAGCCGGCGCCTGCACGACCGCCGGCAACGATGACTCCGGGCCCGGCGGCCCCTGGACCGCAGTGCGCCGATGGTCCGGCGATGTGCGGCGCCGACCAAGCATCGGTGGTCCAGTGCCAGCGAGGCATGTGGGTCGTGCTCCAGCCATGCGCCGGAGCGCGCGGATGCACGATCGCCGGCGGCGCCATCCAGTGCGACACGAGCCAATCGCAAGCGGGCGCGCCATGCGCTCCCGAGGGCGGCTACGGATGCACGCCCGATCAGAAGAACCTCACCGTCTGCCGTGGCGGCCGGACCGCGATCGCGTCGACCTGCCGTGGCGTGCGTGGATGTTCCGTCGGAAACGCGGTGGATTGCGATCACTCCGTCGCGCTCGTCGGAGATCCTTGCGACGGACCGAAGGAGATCGCCTGCGCGCAGGACGGCAAGGCGCTCCTCCGCTGCACGAACGGCGTCTACCAGTTCGGCGAAGCGTGCCGGAACGCTTGTCTCGCCACCAAAGGCCGCGTGCTCTGTCAGTGAATCGTTGATCCGTACGGCACGCTCGATCCATCGAGCTCGCTTGCTTCGAGGAAGACCTCCGCTCGCACGAACGCGCTCGGCGCAGTCAGACACGGGATCCGCCGGGCGCTCGAGCGCGAGTGAGTCGCAACGCTGAAAAGACGACGGCCCCTCGCATCTTGTCGACGCGAGAGGCCGTGGTGCTGCTAGCGCCTACTACGCGTAGGCGAGCGACTGGACCGTCGGATCAGAAGCCGTGGCCGTGGCCGTGATCGTGGCCACCCGCCGCCGCCTTCTCCTCCTTCGGACGCTCGGCGACGAGGCACTCCGTCGTGAGCATGAGGCTCGCGACCGAGGCCGCGTTCTGGAGCGCCGTGCGGACGACCTTCACCGGGTCGATGACGCCCTGCGAGAGGAGGTTGCCGTACTGGTCGGTCGCGGCGTTGTAGCCGAAGTCGTCCTTGCCCTCCTTGACCTTGTTCACGACGATCGCGCCCTCGAGGCCGGCGTTCTGAACGATCTGGCGGAGGGGCTCCTCGATCGCGCGGCGGATGATCGAGACGCCGAAGCGCTGCTCGTCATCGAGCTTGAGCGACTCGAGCGACGACTGGGCGCGGATGAGCGCGACGCCGCCGCCGGGGACGATGCCTTCCTCGACCGCCGCGCGGGTGGCGTGGAGGGCGTCTTCGACGCGGGCCTTCTTCTCCTTCATCTCGGTCTCGGTCGCAGCGCCGACCTTGATGACCGCGACGCCGCCGACGAGCTTCGCGAGGCGCTCCTGGAGCTTCTCGCGATCGTAGTCGGACGTGGTGTTCTCGATCTGGCCGCGGATCTCCGCGATGCGGCCCTTGATCTTCTCCTTGTCGCCCGCGCCGTCGACGATCGTGGTGTTGTCCTTGTCGAGCGCGACGCGCTTGGCGCGGCCGAGGTCGGAGATCGTGACGTTCTCGAGCTTGAGGCCGAGCTCCTCGGCGATGACCTGACCGCCCGTGAGGACCGCGATGTCCTTGAGCATCTCCTTGCGGCGATCACCGAAGCCCGGCGCCTTGACGGCGGCGCAGTGCAGCGTGCCACGGAGCTTGTTGACGACGAGCGTCGCGAGCGCCTCGCCCTCGATGTCCTCGGCGATGATGAGGAGGGGCTTCTGGCTGCGGGCGATCGCCTCGAGCACCGGGAGAAGATCCTTCATGTTGGAGATCTTCTTCTCGGAGATGAGGAGGTACGCGTCCTCGAGGACGGCCTCCATGCGCTCCGGATCCGTGACGAAGTACGGCGAGAGGTAGCCGCGATCGAACTGCATACCCTCGACGACCTCGAGGACCGTCTCCGCCGTCTTGCTCTCCTCGACGGTGATGACGCCTTCCTTGCCGACCTTCTCCATGGCCTGGGCAAGCTTCTCGCCGATCTCCTTGTCGCCGTTGGCGCTGATGGTGCCGACCTGAGCGATCTCCTTCGGATCCTTGGTCTGCTTCGCCATGCTCTTCAGCGTCGCGGTGAGGGTCTCGACCGCCTTGTCGACGCCGCGCTTGATCTCCATCGGGTTGTGCCCCGCCGCGACGAGCTTCGAGCCCTCGCGGTAGATCGCCTGCGCGAGCACCGTCGCCGTCGTCGTGCCGTCGCCCGCGACGTCGCTCGTCTTCGAGGCGACCTCACGGACCATCTGCGCGCCCATGTTCTCGAAGCGGTTCTCGAGCTCGATCTCCTTCGCGACCGTGACGCCGTCCTTCGTCACCGTCGGCGAGCCGAAGCTCTTCTCGATGACGACGTTGCGGCCCTTCGGTCCGAGGGTGACCTTGACCGCGTCGGCGAGCGCGTTGACGCCCGAGAGGATCAGGTTGCGAGCGGACTCGGTGTAGACGATTTCCTTGGCTGCCATGTTCGTACCTCTGAACTTTGCTGAAAGCTGGTGGGACGCGCGGTGACGCGTCAGTCACATCTCGCTCGAGGGAGCTGCTGGCTCCTCGGGCGAGCGCTCGATCACTTCTCGAGGACCGCGAGGATGTCGTCCTCGCGAACGATGAGGCGCTCCTCGCCGTCGAGCTTGACCTCGGTGCCGCTGTACTTGCCGAAGAGGACGCGGTCGCCGACCTTCACGTCGAGCTTCTTGACCGTGCCGTCCTCGAGGACCTTGCCGTTACCGACCGCGACGACCTCACCCTCGATCGGCTTCTCCTTCGCCGTGTCGGGGATGATGATCCCGCCCTTGGTCTTCTCCTCTTCCTTCAGACGCTTGAGGATCACGCGGTCCTGCAGGGGACGGATGTTCATGGTCTTCTTCCTCGCTTGTGGGATGGCACCCGCGGTGTCTCGCGGGCGCGGGACGCTGCCGGTCGGCTGCTCCGCGCAGTGCGCGGGCCGATTGTTAGCACTCACCTGGGACGAGTGCTAACGGGCGCCGCGCAATCTAACCGCGACCCCCAGGGCGTCAAGGGGCGGCGGTGCAGTTCGACAGCCGCGCGCGCTTCGACGTATTTGTACAAAATTACGCGCACTTGATGCCCGGACCGGGCGCCGCCCCCGCGAGCGCGCGGCAGGCTGGCACTCACCGCTGTGGACTGCTGCCTCAATGGCGCGCCTATCTGCGCGAGCTTCCAGCGTTAATTGCCCGGTGCCTCGCCGTTGGATAGACCTAGAGATAGGCCGCCGGAGCTTCGTCCCGAGATCGAAGCTCGACTGAAGGCGACTCGGAACCGACCGTTTGTCGTTCAGGAGCTGCAAGATGTCGATTGTCGCCACTGCTTCGGTATCGGACTTCTTCGAGGAGGCCGTCGACGACGCGATGAAGGCTCGCGGCGTCAGCGCTTCCGATGGTGCGCGCTCGTACGTCGTCGCGCTCCTCGCCGACCTCGCCAAGCCTGGCAGCCCCGTCGAGCGGACGCTCGACCGTCCGCTCACCCTTCTCCTCGACGAGGCGCTCCACACCCCCGAGCGCGGGGAGCGCTTCGAGCGGCTCCGCACTCTCGGCGACGGCGTCCTCTATTCGTCCGGGTTCTTCGCCGACCACTTCGAGGCGCGTGGGGTCGACACCTCCTATCTGATCGGCATCGGCCGCACCGCGTACGAGAACGCGGGGTCCATGATCCGCACACCCGGCCGCCCGACCGAGGAGAGCAAGCTCGATATCTTCGCCGAGCTCTCCGCAGGGTTCGCCTCCTTCGTCGAAGTCATCGGCGAGGTCGCGAACGCGACGATCGCCGGCGGCGTCGCCACCTCCCGTGGGCTCCTCAAGCTCTACGAGCGCTGGCTGAAGACGCGGAACGAGAAGCTCGCCGATGCGCTCAGCTCGCACGGCTTCGTGGCGCCGCGAGGAGGCGGACGCGTCCTCTCGTGACCAAGCAGACCTCGACGCGCGCGCTCGAGGGAAACGGCGCACTCCTCGTGCGTGAGATAGCGCTCGCCAGTCGGATCCAGCGCGGCCTCGAGAACCTCTACCGGCTCGATCGCTCCGCCGGCGTCGACGAGTTCGTCGCGCACGCGGGCGAAGGCGAGCGCGAGGGCCTGCTCGTACGCCAGACGTCGGACGGCCTCGAGCTGCGCCTCCATCTGCCAAAGCTCGGCGAGAGCGGAGAAGACCTCGATCCGATCTGTCAGATCATCGAGGGCGTCAGCCACTTCGTCTACATCGCCGATCGCGCCTCTCGCGAGCGCGAGACGACGCAGCTCGAGCTCGAGCTGCAAGCAGAGGTCGACAAGTATGTCGTGCTCGCGGCTTCGGTCGACGGCTTCGACGAGACGACGAGCCGGCGACTCCGAGGGCGACTCTACGAGAGCGTCGCCTTCATCCACGGCGCCGACACGATCGAAGGGGAACGCTATCGCGTCGCCAACGATCGTGCGCGCCGCTTCACCGGGCGGCTCGAACGCGAGTTCATCGCTCGCGCGCGGTACGGGGAGCTCCGCGACGAGCTGCGCCGCTTCTTTCACATGAGCCAGAGCGAGAAGCTCCGCGCCGCCTGAGCCCCGTACCGATCGCGGCATCCTCGCTCGGTGAAGCGGCTCGCGTCGCGCCGACGGAGAGCCCCTGCGCGCGGGCGCTCGGTCAGAGCCCCATCAGCTTCGCGACGTAGTAGCGCATCGTCTCTGTCGTTCCGCCGCCGATGCGGAGGAGGCGCTGATCGCGCCATGCACGGCCGATCCGGTACTCCTCGATGTAGCCGGCGCCGCCGTGGAACTGGAGGCACTGGTCCATGATCTCGGAGCCCACCTCGGCGACGAAGATCTTCGCCATGCTGATCAGCTTCACCGTCTCGAAGCTGATCGGCGTCTTCTTCACGTACCGCTCTTCGTTGTACGCGTCGCACGCCTTGTAGCTGAGGGCCTTCGCCGCCTCGAGCTTCGCGTAGAGGTCGACGAACTTGTGCTGCCAGTACTCGCGCTTGATGATCGGCTTGCCGAACGCCTTTCGCTCGCGACCGAACGCGATCGACTCCTCGAGCGCTAGCTCGAACCCGGCGCAGCCGCTGATGCAGGCGATGAGACGCTCCGTCTGGAAGTTCTGCATCAGGTACATGAAGCCCTGATTCTCTTCGCCGAGGAGGTAGCGCTTCGGGATGCGCATGTCCTCGAACGCGAGCTCCGCGGTGTCGCTCGCGTGGTTCCCGACCTTCTTCAGCTTCTTCGAGACGCTGAAGCCCTTCGTCTCCGTCGGCACGAGGAAGAAGCTGCAGCCGTGCGCGCCGGCCTCCGGGTTCGTCTTCGCGAGGAGCGTGACGAAGTCCGCGCGGCAGCCGTTCGTGATGTACGTCTTCGCGCCGTTGATGACGTAGTCGTCGCCGTCCCGCTTCGCGATGGTCTGGATGCCCGCGACGTCACTGCCGGCGTTCGGCTCGCTCACGCCGAGCGCGACGATCTTCTCGCCTCGGAGCGCGGGCTTGAGGAACTCCTCGATCTGCTCCTTCGTACCGAGGTCGCTGATGACCGGTGTCGCCATGTCGCTCTGGACGAGGAGGCCCATCGCCACGCCCGCCGAGTACCCCTTCGGGAGCTCTTCGGCCTTCGCGACGCTGAACCAGTAGTCGCCGCCCGCTCCCCCGTGCTCCTCCGGGTAGTGGGCGCTGAAGAGACCGAGCTCGCCAGCGCGCTTGAAGACCTCGTTCGGGAAGATCTCTGCCTTCTCCCATTCGTCGGCGAAGGGCGCGAGCTCCTTCTGCGCGAACTGACGAACGGTGTTCCTGAACTGATCGTGCTCTTCGCGGAACGGGCTGGGCATCTCGAGCTCCTCAGTGAGCGGTGAACGGCAGGCAGAATCTTTCGTACACGAACTATTCTAGCGCGCAACGCAGAAAAGTGCTCCGCTCCGCGCCCGATCGTGGGCCGCGCGCCCCGGCTGAAATCGTGCGACAGCGCCGACCTTCGAGGCTCCATCGAGAGTGGAGACGAGCTTGCCCGGAAACGAGATGAAGAAACTGCGCTGGATCCTGCTCGGAGCGGCCGCGTTCGGCGTCGCAGCCGGCATCGCGATCGGGCTCTGCACGAAGAGCGGCTACTACGGCTTCCACGGCGGCTTCTTTGCCGCGTTCGCATTCGGCATCGCGACGAAGCGCCTGCTCGGATTGAGGACGGCGCTGCCCGCGGCGCCGCGGCTCGATCCGATCGCAGAGGGGTTCGATGCCGGCGAGACCATCCTCCACTTCGGGCCCGCGAACCATTTCAAAGGTCTCGAGAGCGTCGGAGGTAAACTGTTCCTCACCGATCGGAGGCTGCGGTTCCGGTCGCATGCCTTCAACGTGCAGACACACGACGAGTCGTATCCGCTGGGATGGGTTCGACACGTCGAGGCCTCACGCACGCTCGGGATCGTCCCGAACGGGCTGCTCGTTCACTTCGCCGACGGGCGCCGCGAGCGCTTCGTCGTCGGCGCCCGCGACGTGTGGATCGCGCAGTTGGGCGAGGCTGTGAAGGCCCTCGGTCGTCAGACCCCCGACCGGGCGCCGGACCTCACTGCTTGACGCTCGACGACGGGACGATGTTCGTGACCGGGGGAGCCTCGCGGAGCGCAGCGATCAGCGCGTCCTTGTCCTCTTTGGTCATGCCCTTGTAGTACGACCAGGGCATCACGTAGAGGTTGCGGCCGTCCTTGCCCTTGCCCTCTTCGAGCGCGCGCCGGATGTCCTCGTCGGAGTAGGCGCCGATGCCTGTGGCCTTGTCGCTCGTGATGTTCGGAGCGATCGCATAGCCCTTGTCGTTCGGGAGCGGGAACTTCATGCCGCCCGCGAGCGCCTTGCCCTCGATCTTCTGCATCTTCTCGTTGACCGAGTCGTGGCAGTCGAAGCAGGAGCCGGTGCGCAGGAGCCACTTTCCGCGCGCGAGCTTGTCCGAGGGAGACGGCGCCGGCGGCGCAGGCGTCTCGAGCGGCTGCGGCGCCGCGCGGACGAACATCGAGACCGGGAAGCCGACCGAGGTCTTGCCGGGATCGTTCGACACCGGCTTGATCGTGCGGAGGTACGCGATGATGTCGAGGATCTCGCCGTCGCTGAGCGTCTCCCGATAGGTCCCGTACGGCATCTGCGGGAAGAGGTTGCGTCCGTCCTTGCTCACGCCTTCCCGGATCGCGCGGGCGATCTCGCCGTCGGTCCAGCCGCCGAGGCCGGTCGCGCTGTCGGAGGAGATGTTCCCTGCGCGGATGTGGACCGGGCCGCCGATATCGCCGAAGTCACGGCCCGCGCCGAGCTTGCCGGCCACGATCGGCTCGCCGGGGATCGACTCATCGACCTCCGAGTGGCAGGCGACGCACGCGGCGACGTGGGTCGCCAGATAGCGCCCACGTTCGATCGCCTCCGCGGTCGTCGGCGCCGCCATCACGGGCGCCGGTCGGGACTTCGGCGACAGCACGTAGAACTTCACGATCACTGCCGTGATCAGCAAGACGACCGTCGCGCCGATGCCGGCGACCACACGCACGAAGAGACGCTTGATGCGAGCCGTGTCCATCGATCACTTCCCTTCCGGGTCGAAGCTTCGGATCTGTGCGACGAGTGCAGCGAGCTGGGCGTCGTCGAAGGCGGGGCCGAACGGGGGCATGCCGGTGCCCTTGCCGTTCCGGATCGTCATCTTCAGCTGCTCGTCGGTACGTGAGAGCTGGAAGTCGTGATCGCGGAAGTTGCGTGGAGCCGTCCCGCCCTCGAACGACGGCTCACCGCCGGCGCCGTTCTGGCCGTGACAACGTGCGCAGGCGCCGTTGAACAGCTCCTGGCTCTGCATCGTCGCCGCCTCGGACTTCTTGCAGCCCAGCGCAGCCATCCCGATCGCGAACACGAAAATCGACGTCGAGGCGACGGCTCGCATGAGCCCATCCATGGAGCCCGAGTCCGGTCGACGAGTCAATCAAACGTTCGCGGGTGCCCGATCTTCGATCTTCGAGCACGCGCCCACCGCCGAGCGAGACGCCGTTCTCGAGGCAGGCGCGTTCAACGAAAGCGCCGCCATCGAACGGACGGTTTACCGAGACGCCGTTGCTGCCCCCAGCAGGTCGTTAACCTCGGCTAACGACCTCGCGAGGCATGACGGCGGGCCGACGAAGAGTCCGCCGACACACCAACCGCCCGCCGCGACTCGAGCGAGCGTCGATCGCGTGTTCGCCGCGAGCCCCGTCAGTGACGAGGCGTGTTTCCTTCCGAGGTAGGCGCGGTTCTCAGTGGAAACGCCGAGGCCGGCGGATCAGCGCTTCTTCGCGGCCTTCTTCGCGGCCTTCTTCGCGACGGGCTTCTTCGCAGCCTTCTTCGCGACGGGCTTCTTCGCAGCCTTCTTCGCGACGGGCTTCTTCGCAG